>Ga0335083_10000044_pt1 | contig 219466 bp, 199 predicted proteins | sample Lox_Sample_42_FD_206716 | JGI IMG/M metagenome (GOLD analysis project Ga0335083, IMG submission 206716) | Soil microbial communities from Loxahatchee National Wildlife Refuge, Florida, United States - Lox_Sample_4.2 | ecosystem: Environmental > Terrestrial > Soil > Wetlands | place: USA... | reverse complement strand
AGGAGTACAATCACGACCGGCCTCATCGCGGAATCGGAAATCGCACCCCGCACGAGGCTTTCTTGGCTTTTGCAGTTGACCTAAAAACCGAGGCCCTGACTGTTTAAATTAGCGGGGAGCACTACACGAGACTAGCTGCGCCTGTACTAGAGGGATATTGCTACTACACAAAATGGGGCCTCACGCTTCGTAGAGAGATTACATTTGTTAATCAAGGAGTTGAGGACGAAAAGTAGACTTTGGAGTCCCCGAAAACTACTGTGTGGTCTGGCTCAAAGCCGCTCGTATCGAAGCCGAGGGACAGACGGGACGCTTCCCAATCCGGTGAATGCAGAGCGCGGAAGGCGGGGGCACATTTGAATCTCTACGCGACGGATGAACGGGTGGGCCATCCTTCGTTCCTGGATCTCCCGTCGGGCGCTGCGAACAGCATAGGGACTGTAGGCAGTAATCAGTCGTCGGTGATCGGTAATCGTTGGTCGGTCGATGAAATCAGATAACAACGAGCGGGAAACAGCGAGCGGCAGACAGTATGCAGGTTCGCTGCGGGGAGCAGCCGGTGGTGGGTAGTGAGTGAATCCTACGCCTTGAGGAATGCGCTTACGGCAATGCCGGCTTCGCGGAGGATGGCGCGTGACGTTCCTTCGGCCATGTCGCGCGAGTGGTGAGGAACGGTTACTTTTCTTCCCGTCGCGGGCTGCCGCCAGATTTCGTGGCTGCCGGGGACCTGGCGGTCAAACACGTAACCAAACACCCGTAATTTGCGGACGACTTCGCGCTAGGAAAATCCTGCCAGGCGTCCCATCAGGAGACCGGCGTAAGCATCGGGTGACGTTTGAGGAAGCGGACGCTTAACGGCACGACTGAAGTCGTGCCTTCCTGAAAGCCGAGCTGGTGCCCGGCCGCTGCAAACCGCACGCCACGGAGAAAAGGCAGGCGGCGTAAAGCCGCCCCTACGCCAGACTGCAAGGCTCTCGCTGCAACACGCCCCGGGACGCTTGGCAAGGTTCTCATTCGAGTCACCCGCCCGCGGCCTTGCGCATCTGCTATAGTGACGCCGTTCTGCAGGAGAGAATCGCGTGAACCAACGACGCCGCAACTGGCCGCTCTGGATCGGATTCCTGCTGTGCTTGGTCGGGCTTCCGAGCTACTTCATTTTCTTCGCGAAATTTCCCATCACACGCGACGTGCCCTGGGTGAACTACCTGATGTTTGGCGGCGGGCTGGCGCTGCTGGCCTGGGGAGTGTTTCGCGCGTTTCGGCGGCCGGAAGAATACCGCGGGAAAATCGCCGGCCCGATCCTGAGCGTGCTGGGGCTGGCCGCGGCGGGATTTTTTTGTTTCGGCGTCCTATACGGCACAAAGCATCTGCCCAAATCGCCGGGCGCCCCGCACGTGGGGCAAAAGGCGCCGGAATTTTCGCTGATGGACACCCATCGCAACACGGTAACACTGGCGAGCCTGCTGGCGGAGCCGTTGCCGGGCACGCAGACACCGCCGAAGGGCGTGCTGCTGGTTTTCTATCGCGGCTACTGGTGACCGTTCTGCAACTCCGAGTTGCGGGGTATCGAGGAGAGTTTGCCGGAACTGCAACGCCTGGGCGTGCGGCCGGTGGCCATCAGCGTGGACACGCCGGAGGAATCGCGCGATCTGTGCAGGAAAGCGAGCTACACGTACACGTTTCTCTCCGACCCCAATACCGATGTGATTCGCGAATACGACCTGCTGCACCGCGGCGCGGGCGTGGACGGGCACGACATTGCGCGTCCCGCGGAGTTCCTGTTGGACGCCAGCGGCACGGTGCGCTGGGTGAATCTCACGGACGACTTCCGCGTTCGCGCACGCCCGGAGCAGATCGTCGAACAAGCCCGCTTGTTGAAATAAGGCCGCATCGGAAGGCTGCGAGGGTCTGCCGCGAGCGTGATGCGAAACGGCTCCAAGCGCGGTGAAAGTTTAGCGTGATTTCCGCCGTCGCCGCCGGCAATTCCCTTTTCGCGATGCGCGGCCTACAATGTGCCCGCACGTTGGAGACAAGTCCGGCAAGAGTCTCACAGGGGGCCAAGGGCATGCGGAAACTTTGCGTTGCGGCATTGATTTGTATGGGATGTGCGGCGGCGGCCAGCGCGCAGTACACGGACTGGCAGGCGATCGAGGATCTGGGCGGGCCGAAGGAGTTCATGGCCCGGCGCGCGGAGCTTGCGGCGCAGGCGAAGATCGGCTACACGCTGCTGTTCGCGCGCAATGAAATTCCCGAGGCATCGCACTACCGTGAGGACAACGACTTTTACTACTACACGGGCGTGCAGGATCCCGGCGCGGTGCTGGCGATCGATAACGCCAGCGGCAAGACCACTCTGTTTGAGCCGCAGCAGGTGGGCCGCACGGCGCAGGTCTATGGCGCGAACATGCTCTCGCAGCCGGAGGCGGCGAAAACTCTGGGCTTCGACAGCGTGCAGCCGATTGGCAACCTGGACATCTGGCTGTCGTACGTGCTGGGCGTGAAGTCCGGCGTGGAATTGTGGGTGCGGCTCGGCTTTCCCGACAAGGCCGACGGCGCGAGGCCGGAAGTCGGGCGCGATAACGCGTGGAAGTTCGCGCATCCGTACCACGAGCCGATGCCCGCGGACCTGGCGCCGGCCATGCTGCTGAAGCAGCGCTATCCGATGGCGAAGTTCGAAGACGTGACGCCGCTGCTGGACGCGATGCGCAACATCAAGCGGCCGACGGAGATTGCCGTGCTGCGGCGCAACGGAAAGCTCAGCGCCGAGGGCGACCGCGAGGCCATCGCGCATGCGCGGCCGGGGATGTACCAATACCAGATCGAAGCGACGGCATACGACTATTTCTACAGCCATGGCGCGCAAGGCGTGGCGTATCTCGCGATTGTCGGCTCGGGCAAGGACATCAACACGTGGCACTACTTCAATAACCGCGACGTGATCGAACCGAACCAACTGGTGGTCTTCGATTACGGCGCTTCGCTGGACCACATGACGATGGATATCACGCGCACCTTTAACATCAGCGGCAAATTCACGCCGGAGCAGGCGAAGTGGTATGCGGTGGACCTGGAGTCGCAGAAAGCTACAATCGCGCTGCTGAAGCCCGGGCACACGTATGAGGAAGCCGAGGCCGCGGGCAAAGCCGTGTTTGATAAAGCGGGGATTGGCGCGCAGTGGTACGGCTACCCCGGGCATTTCCTGGGGCTGGCAACGCACGACGTGATGCACCCGAGTGGGCCGATCAAGGCCGGGCAAGTGGTAACCGTCGAGCCTATCGTGGAGTTTCCGGAGAAGCAGATGCACTATCGCGTGGAAGACACCGTGCTGATCACAGACGGCGAGCCGGAGATTTTGAGTTCGGCGATTCCCAAGGAAATGGCCGACGTGGAAAAGTTGGTCGGCAGCGAAGCCAAGTAAAACCGGCGATCGAGAGCGGACGGAGGCTCGACCGCAACTCCCTGCGTTGTTACGATACGACGCGGGGTCATGCCCGTGAAAAAACAACAGGAAAAAGCCGCGCAACCAAGACGGAGTGCGCTGGCGGAGGCGCTGCGGGACGTGCTGCGCAAGCGGTTTGGTGTGACGGCGGGTGCGCGCGTCGGGATTGGTGTTTCGGGCGGGGCGGATTCGGTGGCGCTACTGTGGCTCCTTGTGGAATTGCGCGAAGAGATGGGCATTGTGCCGTGTGCGGTGCACCTTAATCACAGGCTGCGGGGCAAGGCCGCGGATGCGGATGAAAAGTTCGTGGCGAAGCTGGCGGCGGAGCATGGGTTGGAGTTTTTCGTGGCGCGGGAAAATGTGGCGGCGCTGGCGAAGCGGCAGAAATGCAACATGGAGGACGCAGCGCGGCGGGCGCGCTATGCGTATTTCGAGCGACTGGTGAAGGAAGGCCGACTGGCGCGCGTCGCGGTGGCACACACGGCGGACGATCAGGCAGAGACAGTGGTGGCGCACATTCTGCGGGGCACGGGAATCGCGGGCCTCGGAGGGATTCATCCGGTTGCGGGAACTGTGTTTCGGCCTCTGCTTGGTGTGCGACGTGCCGAGTTGCGGGCCTATTTGCGGGACAAGCGGCAGACGTGGCGCGAAGACGCGACGAACAGAGATGTAACCCGAACGCGGGCGCGAATTCGCGCGCAACTCCTGCCGGTTCTGGAGAGGCGATTCAATCCGGCGGTGGTCGAACATCTTTGCCAGTTGGCGGAATTGGCGAGAGAAGACAATGCGCACCTGGAAGAGGAAACGGAGCGGCGAATTCAGGCAGTTTGCAGACAAAGCGCAGGAGGGATTTCGATTTCTTTAATTGAATTCATGTCTCCGGAAAAGCAGGGCCTCCTGAAAGCGGTCACCAGGGTAGCAAGCACAACAGGAGCTCAGGCAGGCGTGCCTGTGCCACTGGCGAGGCGGATGATCCGGCAGTTGGTGAAGCGGGTGAAGTGGCAAACGGGAGAGCTTGGTGCGCGGCATGTGGAGGCGGTGCTGCACCTGGCGGCGAAGGGGCATTCGGGGCAGATTTTGCAGCTGCCGGGCCGCGTCGAAGTGCGGCGGGAACGCGAAGCGTTGCTGTTTCGGGCAGTGGAGGAAGGAAAGCGAAGTAAGCCCAAGAAAGAATTCTCGACCGAAGTAAGACTTCCTGCCATCGGGCAAGCGTTGCGCCTTGATGCACTTTCTCGCATCCTGTGCCTGCGGGTGATTGACTGGCCCGGAGAAGGGCGAGAAACTACAAAGGGCAGGGCGGTCTTGGACCGCGAGAGGCTGGGTGTACCCCTGGTGCTGCGGCATTGGAGGGCAGGAGATGCAATGCGGCCCGCGGGACACCGAAAGCACCATACACTGGCGCGACTTTTGAATGAACTTGGCCGGGCGCGCTGGGAGAAGGAGTCCTGGCCGGTGCTGGAAAGCGCAGGCAAAGTCGTCTGGGCGTTGGGGCTGCCGGCTGCGGAAGAGTTTGCGGTTACCGAAGGGAGCCGGACGGGAGTGGTGATCACTGAGGAATCCGGAACGTGAGCCGCGGAAACGCGGTGACGTATTCCGCAGCAAGAATCGCCAGCCGCGTGAAAGAATTGGGTCGCGCCATCTCGAAGGCGTACCAGGGGCGGCGCTTGGATATCGTTGTGACCATGGACCGGTCGTTCGTGTTCGCGGCCGACCTGGTGAGAGAGATTGCAAGTCCCGTGGCGCTGCACTTCGTCAACGAAGACGTGCGGGACATCGAATGGGGTGGGCGCGAGCGCCGCGAGGTTTTTTTCGCGAATCGCGCGACCACCAGTGGCGAGAAAGGGTCCGCCGGCTTCAAGGGACGAGACGTTTTGCTGGTAGATGCGGTGCTGGAAAGCGGCGTGACGCAGGAGTTTCTGCTGCGGCGGATCGGCGAAAGCAAGCCAAGGTCGCTGCGGATGGCGGTGCTGCTGGACAAGGTTTCCAAGCGGCACGTGCAGCTGGAGCCCGATTACTTTGGGTTCCGGACCGCATCTAACCTAGTGTGGTCTGGATACGGTCTGGCAGAGATGAACGGGCTGGGGAGAAACGGGAGAGCCCTGGTGAGCAGCAAAGGGCCGCGAAAGATCGCCGGTAAGAAAGCGAAGAGCTAGCGCTAGGAGCGCATCGAGTTTTTGAAGTTCGGGTCAGGGGCTGGATTGTGAGGGCAATGTGAATTCGACGGCAAAAACAATATTGTTCTGGATCTCGATCGTGTTTCTGGGCGTGATGCTCTGGAAACTCGTATCGGCAAACGGACAGCAAGCGCGGGAAGACACCCCGAGCTACAGCGAGTTCATGGCCAAAGTGGATGAGGGCGACGTCAAGGAAGTGACGATGTACCTCTCGCCGAACAGCTATGAATTGCAGGGCGAATACGTGCGGCCGGCGAACCACAAGTTTCGGGTGACGATTCCCAAGGAAAACGCTCCCGCAATCACCAAGACCCTGCAAGACAAGGCAGTGCAGCTGAGCGTAAAAGAAGTGCGAAGCAGCGACTGGGTTTTGATTCTGCTGAATGCCCTGCCCTTACTCTTGCTGGCCGGGTTTGTGTTCTTCCTGATGCGGCAGATGCAGGCGGGCGGAAACAAGGCGCTGAGCTTCGGGAAGTCGCGGGCCCGATTGCTTTCGGCGCAGCAGAAGAAAGCCACTTTTAAGGATGTTGCGGGCAGCGACGAGGCCAAGGAAGAGCTGCAGGAAATCATCGAATTCTTGAAGGACCCGCAGAAATTCCAGAAGCTGGGCGGGCGCATTCCCAAGGGCGTGCTGCTCGTCGGACCCCCGGGAACGGGCAAGACCCTGCTGGCGCGCGCGATTGCGGGCGAAGCGAACGTGCCGTTTTTCTCGATTTCCGGGTCGGACTTCGTGGAGATGTTCGTGGGCGTGGGCGCCAGCCGCGTGCGGGACCTTTTTGAGCAGGGCAAGAAGAACGCGCCTTGCATCATCTTCATAGACGAAATTGACGCGGTCGGCCGGCACCGTGGAGCGGGCCTTGGCGGCGGCCACGACGAGCGCGAACAGACGTTGAACGCGTTGCTCGTGGAAATGGACGGGTTCGAGTCGAACGAAGGTGTGATCCTGATCGCCGCGACCAACCGGCCCGACGTGCTCGACCCGGCGCTGCTGCGGCCGGGGCGTTTTGACCGCCGCGTGGTAGTGGCGCGTCCCGACGTGAAGGGCCGCGAAGAAATCCTGCGCGTGCACACACGGAAGGTGCCTCTCTCGGACGACGTGGATCTTTCGATCATCGCGCGCGGCACACCGGGCTTTTCCGGCGCCGATTTGGCGAACCTGGTGAACGAAGCGGCGCTCTGGGCGGCACGGCAGAACCGCAAGTTCGTGATGATGGACGATTTCGAGATGTCCAAGGACAAGGTATTGATGGGCGTGGAGCGCAAGTCCATGATCCTGTCCGACGAAGAGAAGAAGAACACCGCGTATCACGAAGCGGGCCACGCGCTGGTGGCGGCGATGACGCCAGGCACGGATCCGGTGCACAAGGTGACCATTATTCCGCGCGGCATGGCGCTTGGGCTGACCATGCAGTTGCCCGAAGCGGACAAGCACACCTACACCAAGGAATACCTGGAAGGCATGCTGGCCGTGCTGATGGGCGGCCGCACCGCGGAAGAGATTTTCCTGGGCCACATCACCACGGGCGCCGGCAACGACATCGAACGCGCCACCGATATCGCGCGCAACATGGTTTGCGAGTGGGGCATGAGCGAACTCGGCCCGCTGGCGTTTGGCAAGAAGGAAGAAGCCATTTTCCTGGGCCGCGAGATCGCGCAGCACCGCGACTTCAGTGAAGATACTGCGCTACAGATCGACCGCGAAGTGAAGCGGATTGTGAGCGCGGGCTACGAGAACGCGAAGCGCATTCTCAGCACCCACAAGGAGACGCTGGACCGCGTCGCGCAGGCGCTGCTGGAGCGCGAAGTGCTCGATGCCAATGAAGTGAAGTTGCTGTTGGAAGGCAAGCCGCTGCCGGAAAAGCCGCGGACGCCTCCCACGACGCCTCCGACCGCATCGGCTCCCGCGGCGGACCCCAAGGTGGTCCGGCCGGAGATGCGCCCGGCGCCGGGATTCACACATGGGGATTCGCCAGCAAAGGCCTAGGGCACTTTTCAATTTTACGTATTCGGTTCTCAGTCAAGAAACAGAAACGCCGCCCGTTTGGGCGGCGTTTCTGTTGGTGAAGAGAGCACGATCCGGCGTTCTGTTGCTTCAGGTTTTTTATCTTCGCTATTTCCTTCAGTACCTTTGCCTCCGCTTCGTCGCTGGGCGTACAATACGCACATGGGACGCAAAGACGGCGAAAATCTGAACGTGGTTTGCCCGTGCTGCCAGGCAAAGCTGGTGATCGACCCGATTTTTGGGGCCGTGCTTTCGCATGAGGCACACGCAAAGCCGGGTCCGGACGTGGACCTGACGCAAGCGCACAACATCCTGGAACAGCAGAAGAAGAACCGCGAGGACAAGTTCGCCGATTCGTTTTTCCAGGAAACGCACAAGGAAGACATCCTGACGAAAAAATTCGAAGAGGCGATGAAGAAGGCGAAAGACGCGCCGGCGGGCAAACCGATCCGGGATTTTGACCTGGATTGATTCCATTCACGAACGAAAAAACGTGTGTCGCCCCTCCGGGGCCGCCGCGTTGGTTGTATTGACCCAGCACTTGCGCGCTGGGCTAGCTTGTTTCGCGCCTCTGGCGCTCGTTTGCCTCACCCTTTCAGCGACCACCCGCGATAGACTTGCTTCAATGAAATCCCGCAAAATTTATCACCTGAAGGTCGGAAAGCGGACGCTGGTACTGGGCGAACGCACGCTGGTGATGGGTGTGTTGAACGTGACTCCGGACAGCTTCTCGGATGGGGGAAAGTTTTTCCGCGTTGCGGATGCGGTGAAAGCCGCGCTGGCCATGGAGCGGGCGGGGGCCGACCTTCTGGACATTGGCGCGGAGTCCACACGGCCGGGATCCAAGGGAATTTCGGTTGCGGAGGAATTGGGCAGGCTGCTGCCGGTACTGGAAGCGCTCCACAAACGGCTGAGGATTCCGATTTCCGTGGACACGCAGAAGGCCAGCGTGGCGACAATGGCGCTGGGAGCGGGCGCGGCGATATTGAACGATATTTCGGGACTGAAGAATGATCCCCGCATTGCGGAAGTCGCCGCGCGATTCGGCGCGCCGCTGATCCTGATGCACATGCGGGGGACGCCGCGGACCATGCAGAAGTCGCCGTTCGCCAAGAATGTGATGCGCGAAGTAATTGGAGAACTGCGGAAGTCGCTGGTGATGGCGCGGCGGGCGGGCGTACGAAAATCGCAGCTCATCGTCGATCCTGGCGTCGGGTTTGGCAAAAGCTTCGCGCAAAACTACGAGTTGCTGGCCCGGTTGCCGGAAATCGCAAAGATCGGCTATCCGGTGCTGGTTGGCACGTCGCGTAAGGGGTTTTTGGGAGCCACCCTGGCGCGCGGCGGAAAGCCTCTACCGCCCGAACAGCGCCTCTGGGGGACAGCTGCCAGCGTGACGGCCAGCATACTGAATGGCGCGCATATCGTGCGTGTCCACGATGTGGAAGAGATGGCGCAGGTGGCGAAAGTGGCGGATTGCGTTTTGCATTCCAAGCTGCGGCCCTAATGTCACGCCGGCGGCCCTTTGATTTGGATATAATCGCCGCGACAATTTTTATTGCGAGGAAACACCGCATGCGAATCCGATCGATTTTCTTTGCTTCCTTACTTCCTTTCCTCGTTGCTTTCACTTCCTTCGCGCAACTGCCGCCCGTGAAGACGGCACCATTGCGGGCCGGGCAGATGACGCAGGGCGCGGCAGGGTGTTCGGCGACGGAAGCTTCGTCGTGCGCCCAGGCGGCGGCAAAGATTACTCCGATCATAATGGGTGAATCGCCGCTGGAGGCGAATCTGCGGCGGCTGACGGATGGCATCGGTGGGCGCGTGACCGGTTCGCCGGAAATGGCGAAAGCCGTGGAATGGGGCGTGGCGGGATTCCGCGCCGCCGGCGTGGATGTGCACACGGAAAAGTACACCATTCCGGTCACGTGGAGAGAAGGAACGACGCGCCTGGAGGTGACCGGCCCGGAGACTTTTCCGGTGTCGCTCGTGTCCTTGGGTCTTTCGCCGGCAACGCCGCCGGGCGGGCTGGAAGGCCCGCTGGTGAACATCGGCGAGGGCAGCGAGGCGGATTTTGCGCACGCAGGGGGCGCCGTGAAAGCCGCGATCTTGATCGTGCATACCGAGGTCAGCTACACGTGGAACGATCTCTTTAACGAGTACAGAAAGCCGCCGGCGGTGATTGCGCGCGCGTTGCAGGGAGGCGCGCTGGCGATTCTCTGGACAGGGGAGCGCGAGCGGAAGCTGCTCTACCGGCACACCAATTCTCCGGACGGCTCGCTGGAAAAAATTCCGCAGGCGGTGGTAGCGCGCGAAGACGGGTTGCGGCTGGAGCGCGCGGCGCTTTCCTATCCCGGGAAAATGCGCGTGCGGCTGACGATGCCGAACCAGATCGGCGGCCCGGCGGAGCAGGAAAACGTGGTCGGAGAGATTCGCGGGCACGAAAAGCCCGACGAGATTGTGGTGCTGGGCGCGCACCTGGATTCCTGGGAACTCGGCACCGGCGCGTTGGACAACGGGTGCAACGCGGCGCTGGTGGTCGAGGCGGCGCGAGCCATCAAGGCAAGCGGGCTGCTGCCGCGGCGCACGATCCGGTTCATTTTGTTCAGCGGCGAAGAAGAGGGGCTACTGGGTTCGTGGGCGTACGTGAGAGAGCACCGCGCCGAAATGGACAAGTACCGCGGAGTGGTAATTTTCGATTCGGGGATCGGACGCGTGACGGGCTTTTCGCTTGGCGGGCGCCGCGATATTGAGCCGGCGGTGCGCGAAATCTTAAGGCCGTTCGCGGGCTGGGGCGTGGATGACCTCACGTACGACGCGAGCTGGGGAACAGATCATTTCGATTTTATGTTGGAGGGCGTGCCGAACCTGGTGGCGAATCAAGAAGTGGCGAATTATCTGCAGAATTATCACGCGGCTTCGGACACGTTCGACAAGGTGGATATCCGGGAATTGAAGTTGAATACGGTGATTGCGGCGACGACAGCGTGGGGCATCGCGGATCACGCGGAGCCCATCGGGCCGCGCCTCTCGCGGGCGGAGATCGAAAAGGTCCTGCGGGATTCGGGTCTGGAGCAGGATTTGAAAACGCAAGGGCTCTGGACGGATTGGGAAAGCGGCAAGCGTGGAAGGAAGCCGTGAGGCCGTTGGGATAATCGCACAGCGTTAGGGCGCCTGGGCCCGGCCAGCACAGCGGCGCCGTGTGCTGAATGGAAAATTCCGGCGCACTCGCGAGCGAGTGCCAAGCTGTTCACGATATAATTATGTAGTGAGGCCTAATCCAACAAAAAACCGGGGGGTCGAAGGGGACCGCCCTGTGGGGGCGTTCAAGATTCTGGCGCTGGACTACGGCCGGACCAAGATCGGGATGGCTGTGGCCGACAGCGAAGTAGGCATCGCGCAGCCTTACAACACGCTGCAGCGTATCAATCGCAATGAAGATATGCGGAGGTTGCGCGAACTGGCCGGAGAATTGAGAGTGCGCCAGATCCTCGTGGGACTTCCCTTGCGGCTCGACGGGACGAGCGGCGAAATGGCCGAAGAAGCGGCACGCTTTGCGCAGCGCGTGCGCAAGCAGGTAGGCGTACCGGTAGAAATGGTCGACGAACGGCTGACCAGCTGGGAAGCCGAACGCATCTTGGAAGAGGAGCTTGGCCGGCGCATCACCCACGAAGACGTGCACGGCAAACGCAAGTCGATTCGCGCGGCGGATGGGAAGTACACCGTGGACGCCGTTGCGGCGATGGTGATTTTGCGGGAATTTCTGGCGCGGACCGCCCTGCCCAAAGGGAGGCCTTGACGTGAAGATCTTTGCCGCCCTGCTGCTGATCGCCGCGCTGGCCGCCGGAGCCGCGGCCGGCTACTTGTGGTACTCCATCGAAAAACCTTATGGAGCTATTTCTTCGAGCGGGGTGTACGTGACTATCCCGCACGGCGCTTCGGGGCGCACGGCGGGGCGCCTGCTCGAACAAGGCGGCGTGATTCGCAGCGCGTTGGCTTTTGAGATCTACGCTCGGCGCCATCCGAAACGCACGCTGGAAGCTGGGGACTATTTCTTCGATCATCCCGTGAGCGGAAGGGACGTCTTTTGGAAGCTGGCTAACGGCGACATATTTGAGCGGCAATTCACGGTGCGCGAAGGCGAAACGATGTACGACATCGCCCACGATCTGGAAGCCGAGAAGTTTATCTCCTCGGACGATTTTCTGAGGGCTGCCGAGGATCCCAGCCAAATTAAGGATCTCTTCCCCGAAGCAAAGACTCTGGAAGGGTTCTTGTATCCGGCGACGTACAAGCTGCCAAGGCACGTCAAGCCGGCCGAGTTAACGGAAATGATGGTGCGAAAATTTCGGGAAGCCCTGACGCGCCTTTCGCCGGTGCCCCCGGACAGCAGCGATCCACCGCCACCGCTCGGCTCGGTGGTAACGCTGGCGTCGCTGGTGGAACGCGAAACTCCGAAACCCGAAGAGCGGCCACTGGTGGCCGGCGTGTTCACGAACCGGCTGGCCAAACACATGCTGCTGCAATGCGACCCGACAGTGATCTACGCTCTGCAACAGGACGGCCAATACCACGGCACGCTGATGCTGAAGGATCTGCGAATTGATTCGCCATACAATACGTATGTCTATAAGGGGCTGCCGCCGGGGCCGATCGGCAATCCGGGCGAAGTGGCGCTGGAGGCCGCCATGCACCCGGCCGAAACGACGTACCTTTATTTCGTGGCCAACACCCAGGGAGGACATTTTTTCTCTTCCACGCTGGAAGAACACAACAAAAATGTGGCCAAATATCACCGGTTGCTGAACGGCGAGCCCGCGGAGCCTCCGCCGGTTGAGGCGCATCATACTCATACGAACCGGAAATCGCGCAAAGGCAAATAATGAGCGAGACGCAGCGGCACAAAAGGGAACTGATTCTGGACGCGGCGCGGGAAATTGGCGCGCAGAACTGGTCCGTGGCGGAAATTGACCAATTGCGCCGGAAGCTCCTGGCGGATTTCGGCGAAGCGGGAAAAACGGGAAACGAGTACATCGCCGAAGTGCTGAAGGGCGCGGGCTGGAAGATCCAATTGACGGAGCGCGAGGAAGCGGAAGAGCGCTTCGAGGAAGAGTTCGAGGATATCCTGCATTTCCGGACGCTCCAGGACGCGGAAGTGAGCCTGACGCGGCTGGACGAACTGCTCCGCAGATTCCAGGCGCATGGAGAAAAGGCCGCGGTGGGCCGGGTGCTGGAAATCGCCCGCTTGGGGAAGCGCCGCGCGGAAATGATTTCGCACAATCGCAAGGTGGACGACGCCAAACGCCGCGAGAAACGCGAGATTGCCGAGTGGTTCCGTATCTGGCTGGAGACGCCGGACGCATTTTTTGGCTGGTTGGACGTGCGTAAAGGCTCGCCGGAATTCCGGGCGGCGTTCGGCGAAATCGAGGAAGAGTAAACTTGCCAACGGAAAACGACCTGCCGGACCTCCCGCCGTATTCCCTGGACGTACAAGCCATGGACCTGGGCGCGGAAACCAAAGCCGTGGGGCTGGAGTTGATTGAAACCGAGAGCCGTGAACCGCTGCAGGGCGAGGAAGCGGCGGTGATCTGGGCCGCTGCGTTTCCGGCGCTGGCGAACCAAGAAGCTTGGGTGCTGGATTTTTTCAGCCACCTGGACCGCGTGCGGGAATATTGCAAGAACCATGAAGTGGAATTCCGCGACGCAGCTGGTCGCTGCATCGTGATTCCGCAACCCCCGGCAAGCAAATTGCGCGAACTTGTGGGACGGTTTGCACCGGAAACGTTTGGAGTGCGCTGCGGCGCCGCGGCGCAAGCAGCGGATGCAGAGTTGGAAGGTGAGCTTTCGCAGCGCGGCCTGGATGCCTATCAAGCCGCGTACAAGCGATACACCTATTGCGGCATCTGCGAACCGGCGGATGGCTGGGTGACGCTACTCAGCGAGACGCTGTGGGCGAGCGAGATCATCCGGCGCGTGCGGCCGGCGCTGAAAGAGTTCGACGTGCACATCGCACGACCGCAATAGAGACGCGTTTGACGCCTGTTCCAATGGTTGCTAGATTGCATATAACAGCAAAAAGAGACGGATTTTACGGATGAAACTCGGCTGGAAGCGCATGGTTTTGCTGACAGTGTCGGCGGCGGCCTGCGGTTGCGGCCACGCGGTCACGAAGACCACGCAGGTGCCGGTGGCGGAACGTCCGGTGGCGAAGGAGGCCAGCAAGGAAGAATTGCTGGATCGCTACAACGCGTTCGCAAACGGCCTGCAGACCATTGACGCGACACTGGAACTCAAGCCGACGGCCGGATCGAAATACAGCGGTGTGATTGACGAGTATCACGATGTGAAGGCGTTCTTGCTGGCTTCGCGGCCCTACAACGTGCGCATGGTCGGGCAAGTGCCGGTGGTGGGCAAAACGGTTTTCGACATGGCCAGCGACGCGCAGAATTTCGAAGTGTATATCCCTTCGAAGAACAAGTTCCTGATCGGGCCTGTGTCGCTGGAAAGGCCGGGCAGCAAGCCGATCGAAAATATGCGGCCGCAGCATCTGCTGGAAGCCGTGCTATGGCCGGAAGTGCGCAAAGAAGAAGTGGTCCTGATCGAGGAGTCCAACGACGAAAACGCGAGATATTACGTGCTGACGGTGCTGCGTGGAGGATACCAGACGGAAATTTTGCGCAAGATCTGGTTCGACAGGGCGGACTTGCGCGTCGTGCGGATTGAAACCTATGGGCCGAAGGGTGTATTGCTCTCTGACGTGCACTACAGCAACTGGCAGCCCGTGGCACCCGAAAGCACCACGGAATATCCGATGCAGATTCAGATTGACCGGACGCACGACGAATACCGGCTAGACCTGGCCATTAGGAAAATCACCCTGAACGAGGCACTGACGCCCGAGCAGTTCAAGCTCGAGCCGCCACCGGGAGTGGAGATTGTGCACGTGGGCGAAAATGCCGAAGGGAAACAGCCATGATGGGTCAGTTCGTGTGGCGTAACCTGTTTCATCGGCCCGTGCGCACATTGATCGGGATGCTGGCCATCGCCGTGGAAGTAATGCTGGTGATTACGATCGTCGGCCTGACCTCCGGGATGTTGCAGGAAACGGCCAAGCGCATCGAGGGAATCGGCGCGGACATCATGGTGCAGCCAAACTCATCAACGATGTTCATCGGATTTACCGGCGCGCCGATGCCCATCAAGATTGCGGACAAGATAGCGGAGCTCAAGTACGTGCAGTACGTCACCCCGGCGCTTCTGCAGTTCAACACCGCGGGCGGCGTGGAGACCATCTGGGGCATCGATCCGATCAGTTTCCGCCAGGTTTCCAACGGCTTCGTCTTCCTGCAGGGCCACGGCCTGCAAGGCCCGGACGACATGCTGGTTGACGACTGGCAGGCGAAGGCGAAGCACGTAAAGGTAGGGGACACCTACACGGTGTTGAATCACGCCTGGAAAGTGGTCGGCATTGTGGAGCACGGTAAGGCCGGACGAATTTTCGTGCCCATCACGACGCTTCAGGAGTTGGTGGGCGCGCACGACAAGGCGACGATCTTCCTTGTGAAGTGCACGCGCGCGGAACACACCGCCGATGTCATGGAGGAGATCAAGCAAATCCTGCCGAGTAACAAAGTGCAGCCGGTGAAGGAATACATGTCCCTGATGACCTCGACGAACATTCCCGCGCTGCAGACATTTATTAATTCCATCATCGCCCTCGCGGTTTCGATCGGCTTGCTGGTGATTTTCCTCTCGATGTACACGACGGTGCTGGAACGGACCCGGGACATTGGCGTGCTAAAATCATTGGGAGCCAGCAAATTCATGATAGTGCGCGCCCTCCTGGCGGAAACCACGCTGCTCTGCTTCCTGGGAATTCTTTCGGGAGTCGGGCTCAGCTACACGGTGCGTGCCGCCTTTCTGAAACTTTTTCCGACGCTCTCGATTTTGATTACTCCCGGATGGGTTTTGCGCGCGGCTTTGATCGCCATTCTGGGCGCGCTGGTCGGCGCCAGCTATCCCGCGTGGCAGGCCAGCCGGAAAGACGCCGTGGAAGCGCTCGCATACGATTAAGGGCACAGCGGAAACTAGGCAGAGATGGGAATCACAGTTACAATACGAACGAATTCCGCGGAAAATACGGAGTCGGAAATAAAGACATTGGAGCCGATACTCAAGGTCGAGAACGTCTGGAAGCTCTATCATGCCGGCAAAGTGGAAGTGCCGGCGCTGCGCGGCGTGAATCTCGACGTCCTTCCCGGCGAAGCGGTGGCCGTCATGGGGCCGTCCGGCTGCGGAAAATCCTCGCTCCTGTACGTAATTGGCGGGCTGGCGAAGGCCTCGCGCGGCAGGGTGCTGGTGGACGGCAACGACCTGGTGACCATGACCGACGCGGAGCGCACCAAACTGCGGCGCAGCAAGATCGGCTTTGTCTTCCAGCGCTTCAATCTTTTGCCGGCGCTGACCGCCAAGGGAAACATCGCCATCGCACAATACATTCACGGGGACGGCTTTGATCCCCACCGTTTTGAAGTCGTCACGAAAATGCTGGGGCTGGATGGCCGCTTGAATCACCGGCCCGCGGAAATGTCCGGCGGCGAGCAGCAGCGGGTGGCCATCGCGCGGGCGATCATCAACGAGCCGAAAATTCTCCTGGCCGACGAGCCGACCGGCAACCTGGACACAAAGAACTCCGAAATCGTGCTGGAGATGTTGCGGCGCCTGAACAAGGACCTGGGGCAGACGATCGTGATGATTACACACAACCCCGAAGCGACCACCTATTTCGACCGTGTCGTCCACATGCGCGACGGCGTAATAGTCGACGGCATCCCAGCAGACTGAGCCATGGCAGGCATTGGGCAAATCCTGAATCGCATGTTCTTCTGGTCGTACGAGCGCGGCTCGTGGCAATACGACGTCGCGGTGGCGCTGATCCTCATGTTCGTGTTTACTCCCAAGAGCTGGTTTCACGACCAACCCCAGGTGGGCTTGCCGGTAAGCTCCGCTCAGGTGGAGCTTCTCCGGCAATCGGGAGAGACGCAACTCTACAAGATCGATTCCCGCGTCCTCGCGCCGCCGGAGCGCACTCCCTCGCTCCAGAACGACCTTCACAATGTGCTCCAAAAGGCCGGCCAGGGACTGCAGGACGGCCGCTTCTCCATCGGAAAAATCGAGGCCTTGCGTGACGACCAGGGCAACGTGATTGCCTACCAGGTGGAAATCAAGCACTAAATCGGTCGCGCGCCGAAGGCTGCATGGGAGTCGGCGGGGGCCGCCTTATGCTACGATTTCAAAGGGTACCCACCCTCATTCGAAATCGAGGAAGCTTTGAGACGAACCGCCCTCTTCGCACTGACCATACTGCTTGGATTACCCGGAAGTGCCTTCGCCGCCAGAAATCGCCAAAGCCCGGCTAAAATGTCGCAGGAATATGTCCTGAGCATGATGGATCGCTCGGCGCAGGATTTTCGCAGCCTGACGGCCGCGCTCGAACATGTCACCTATACCGCGCTGGTAAAAGATACCTCTACGGAATCCGGCGAAATTTATGTGCGCAAGGACTCCAAGATGCGCATTGATTTCATCAATCCGGATCCGCGCACGATCCTGCGCAACGGCGACAACCTTTATATCTACACGCCGAAGATCAATCGCGTGGAACAATACAACATCGGGAAAAACCGCGCGCTGGCGGACGAGTATCTGGCGCTGGGGTTCGGCACCCGAATGGAAAGCCTGAAAAAGAATTACGAAGTTTCCGTGGCCGGTGAAGAGGAATTGGACGGCCAAAAAATGGCCGTGGTGGACCTGGTGCCGAAGTCGGACGAAGTGCGCAGGCAGATCACCAAGATCCGCATGTGGGTCGATGAAGCGTCGTGGCTACCCGTTCAGCAGAAGTTCTTCGAGGCCGGTTCGGGCGATTACTTTTTGTCGCGTTACCGCAAAGTGATGAAGAACCTGAAAATTGGGGACGGAAAGTTCAAGCCCGATTGGCCGAAGGGCACGAAGATCGAGAAGCCGCACGAGTAGAAGTTCCCGCCCCTTATTGTTTTTCCCGACGATTGCGATGGGCAACGCTGGGACCGGAAGATGGCAGCTATGCGGGCGCGGTTTCGCGCTGCAGAAGCTTTTCCTTGCGCTGCAGGCCCCAGCGGTATCCCGCCAGCGCGCCACCCTTGCGAATCACGCGATGGCAGGGCACCACGATGGATGTGGGATTCGTGGCGCAGGCGCGCGCGACGGCGCGAACAGAGTTCGGCTTGCCCAGCGCACGAGCGATCTGCGTATAGGTACGTGTGACGCCGCGTGGAATTTTCTGCAGTTCCTGCCAGACGCGGCGCTGGAAAGCCGTGGCTCGCACGTCGAGGGGTAGGTCCGTGCTGGGCGGCTGCCCTTCGATGCGGCTGAGAATCTCTTTCAGCCAACCCGGCTTGGAATCGTGCGATCGCGAAATCTCCGCGCGGGGATATTCTTTCTGCAGCGCCAAAACCAGCCCGCGCTCATCATCGCCGAGGTACACGGCAGAGACGCCCCTGTCCGTGCCAGCCACGAGAACCTTGCCCAGCGAGCTGGGCGCCACCGTGTAGTTGATTTTCATGCCTACCCCTCCCTTTCGATACGAAGCTGGAGTCATCCCCAAATTCGCGTTGGTTTTTTCGTAAACGCGGCTGGGCGAGCCGTAACCGCATTCGTAAAGCGCGTCTGCGATCTCCGCTCCCTCGCGGAGCAGCATTTTGAATTTTGCGAGGCGCGCGGCATGGGCGAATTCACGAGGAGACAAACCGGTCAAGCGGCGAAAAGCGCGGCGCAGCTTGGCGGGAGATGAATGGAGCTGGGCCGCGATGGAATCCAACCGTGCGTCATCCGGCTCATTTGCCGCGCCCAGGAGTCTGGCTGCGGACTTAACGAGCGAGAGAGACTCCTGCGGTTGCCGCGGACGGCAGCGGCGGCAGGGGCGATAGCCGCTTCGTTCGGCATCCTGTGACGTGCGGAAAAACACAGCATTTTCCCGGCGTGGCCGGCGGGCCGGGCAGGTGGGCCGGCAATAGATGTGCGTTGAGCGCACGGCGAAGAAAAACTTGCCTTCGGCGCGGGGGTCGCGCTGCAGCGTAGCCTTCCAGAACTCTGCAGCGGCCCGCGGCGAGATTTTTTGGGTGGGAACGAAACTAGCCTCAGAAATCATGCGCCAAGACTACCGGAGCCAACAATCGCAATCTATCCGAATTGTACCTTCAAAATGAGGACGGGTTCCAGGCGGCGAGCGTTGCGGCGAAGTGGATCGGCACTCAGCTAAGCGGCGGGAGTCCCACTTGCAGGACCAATTTTCGAAATGCGGGGTCGCCATGCAGCGACTGGAAATCGCGGTCCACACGGAGGGCCACGTCATTGGGCTCGTGGCGTTGGACGGAGAGTTGAAGCAGGGCCAGCGCCTTTTGCCGGCCGCCAAGGAGGCAGTAGGTGGTGGCAAGCTCATAGGCGTTAATTCTTCGGGCGGCATACAGGCGCTGCTGGGCATGCAAGATCGCCCGAAACATTCCCGCGTTGCCGGCCGCGGTGAAGCCTCGTTCGCCGGCTTCGGCAACCGCAAGTCGATCGGAGTCGTGAAGAAGTTGCGCGCATTTTCTGGATTCCAGGAGATAGCTGGCGGAATCCGAGGTGGCAAGGGCAATCACGGCAAGGTAGCTTTGCGGAGAGAGAAAGTCGGGCGCGGACGACTCGAGCTGATGCAAGAGAGTGAGCGCCTCTTCCTTGCGACCGGCCAGAAAGAGGACCAAGCCTTTGTCGGCCAGGATGGCGGAAGAGCTAGGATCAAGGTCGCGGGCTTTTTCGATTTCGGCGAGCGAGTCGTCCGAACGTCCGAGGACCATCAAGAAAGTGGCGTAGCAGTGGTGCCCAACGATCGAGTTCGGATCCAGCGCGATGGCCCGTTGAAACTCGCGTTCTGCGGCGGCAACGTCCCAGGACCAGTAAAAATCGGCAAAGGCGAGCGAGTTGTGAGCTTCAGCGAGAGAGTCGTCCAGGCTGATGGCACGCTGGGCCGCAGCAATGGCTCTCGGATAGGCTTCTTTGGCCGGCATTGGGGTGTATTCGCGGAGGAGGTTGTAGCAGTTGGGCAGCCCAACATAGGCAGGGGCGTAGTTGGGATCGTGGACGATGGCTTGCGTGAAATCGTCGACCGCATCACGAAGGTCTTCAGGCGTTCGCTTGTTCCAGTGATACATGCCTTGAAGATAAAACTCCTGCGCTTCGTGGCTGGCGGCTGGCCGGAGGGCGAGAGGCGCGTTCATGGTAGGAGTCTTGCGCGAAGCAAAAAGCTGCCGGTACGCCGAAGGCGTTGCGGCCAACAGAAACAGACCAGTGAAAATGAGGAGCGCGATCCCGAGCTTGCGGGGAGCCTTCCATGGACAGGGAAGGGGGGACGATGGTTCCGCCGGGAAGGAGGCTGGTCCGGCGGACAGGTTCCGAGGTTGATTCTCCGGCTCGAGGACTTCCGCTGTTCTGAGCCACTGGGCAAGTTCGTGGGTATACGCATAGACGCTGGAACGGCCCGCGCCGGGAACACGGTGGACGGGAAGCCCCCTTTCCATTTCCCAACGCCGCACGGTGCGCTCGTCGGGCTCGAAAAACGCCCCGATGGCCTTCCGGGAGTTTATTCTCCGGTTGGAGAGAAGCGGTTCGGAAGGGTTTTGGTTCTGAAGCGAATCCATATCGAGCGACTCTTGATCACGGAGTAGACGGCTGGATGCCCACCGATGCACATGCGCCTGAAACGACAGTCTCGGACTCTGCCGAAACCCGCGGAATACGTCAAAAACAGGGGCCCAAACGAGGGAGTGTACGATGGCAGATAATACCGCAGAACGAACCCAAGAGACATCGGCGTAGCGGTGATGCGCTCGAGAGAGGAAACAAAGCCCGCGCACAAATCGGGAGGCGGCTTGCCTATTGTGCACAAACGAGTTCCCTTCCTGCGCCTGGAGATTGCCAAGAGTTGGGGCCGAAGCCACGAGTTCCGGCGGTGTTTCAACGTTTTGGGCGCGGGCATGAACGGACAGGGACAGACATCTCAGGACGCGAGGGGTCTCGCTAGTCTTCCCGGAGTTGAGCGCCTCATTTCGGACCTGTAACCTGCAGTTTCCGGTGGCCGAGTTTTGCGCCTGGGCTCGAGACAGTAGCTTCGCGCAAGGCTCACCGGCTACGTCTGGTCCGTGCAAATCCTGGAAGCGCGGGCGAGCCGGAAGATAGAAAAAGCAGAACTGGAGGAGGGCAAATGGGAGGTTCGGTGGCGAGGTATGCCGCAGTCATTGCGATGGTGCTTGGTGGCAGGGTCCCTGTTTTGGCCGCCTCAAGCGGCGGCGAATACGTACATGTTTACGAATACTGCTCTCGATCCGACGAGCGGGACGTGCGGTACACCTGGCAATTGCTTATTCATTATCGCGTTCGACACGGGTATCACGTTGAATTCGGGGGACGTGGTCAATCTGGATGTGACTTTCACGTCGCCCTTTTCGGTGCCGGGCGCAACGGGACAGAGCGCCATCTATGGGGCAGTCCTGGACACCAACTACTTCAACTGCGCGGAGGGGCTTCCAAGCTGCGCTCCGTTGCTGTCGGATAGCTCCGTTTCGACCGAGACGCTTCCGGGATACAGCGGGCCTTCCATTACGACGGGCAACAACTTTGCGGAACCAGGCTTTTATGTAGCGTATTCCTATGTGCTGGGACCAAACGGGGGATTCAGTGTGACCGGATTCGACGCCACCTTTGCGATCCAGAATTCGGACCCGTCACCGATTGAAGCCGTAGCCGTCGAGAGCCAGGACATTGACGCGCCGGAACCGGGCACCATCGCCCTCACTTTCGCCGGACTGGGCTTCTTATTCGTGATGCGCAAGCGGTTTCTGGCGAGCGCCGGCCAACTCGCGTAGGGCAAGGGCGTCTCGCTTCGAAAACTAACGGGAGTCAGGCTTCGCCGGGGACAGGGACGGCTTCTTCTTCCACCGGGGCAGGTGGCTGGTGCGGCGCCGTGATGACGAGCAGCACCGCGGCGAGGATGGTGCCGCTAGCGAGCAGCGTTCGCAGAGTGAGCGGTTCGCCAACCAGCAACCAGCCCAGGAACAACGCCACCATTGGATTCACGAAGGCGTAGGTTGCCACGCGCGTCGCGGTGCTGTGGCGCAAGATATACACGTAGGCCGAAAAGCCGATCGCGGAGCCAAACACCACCAGGTAGGCAACCGCGAGCCAGGAATGCAGCGAGACCCGGCTGGGATGGAAGTCCCGCAGTTGTCCTGTGCACAGCGCCACGATCCAGAGGCCTGCTCCCCCGGCTAGCGACTGCATGCCCACGCCAAGCTGCGCGGAATGCGGCAGCGGGTGATGCCGCGAATAGATGGAGCCCGCCGCCCACGCCAGCGAACCCAGCATCAGCACGACCGCCCCGACCGGATTGATTCGCGCCGATCCCGCAAGGTGCGCGGGTCCCACCAATAGGGCGATACCCAGAAAACCCAAAGCAAAGCCCGCCAGCACCTGGGGAGAAGGCCGCACGCCGCCCGGACGCAACCAATCCAACGTCACCATCCAGAGGGAAACCGTGGCGACGATAAGCGCGGTGATGCCCGTGGGCAATCGGGTTTCCGCCCAGCAGACCGCCCCATTCCCGCAGAGCAGGAGCAGCAGACCGGTGAGAATCGCTGTACCCCATTGTGGCAGCGTCGGCTTTTCCTTCGTCACGATCCGGAAAAACGGGAAGAAGAGCAACCCCATGGTCGTATGACGCATTGCGGATAAAACGAATGGCGGAAACGACTGCAAGCCGATCCGGATAAAGAGGAACGTAGAGCCCCAGAGAAGATAGACGGCGGAAAAGCAGATTAATACCAGAGTGGGCGATCCGCCGGGGTTCAAATGTGCGGGGCTTGCGATGGGAACTGAAGAAGTTGGCTGTGAGCGCATCAAAGGGTCAAAAAGCAAAGATAGCTTGAAATGGTCGGCAAGAGAGCGGCCATTTTGGAGCATTTCGGAAAATGGCGAAGAAGGGTCGAAAATTCCGCCGGAATAGAATCGAGTACTAGTCCGAAGTGTTTCAGTTTAGGGCACTTCGAGAGTTTTCCTCAGGTTGACACTTCCTCCGCAAGATGGCATTTTGGCAGCCCAACTTCCTGTTGGGGCAAGTGTCCAGCAAGACCAAGTAATGGGACGTACGTGGTGTAGGGCTGTCTACCTTCATCTCTCTGAGGGGTGAGATGAGCGCTGGTAATCACGCGTTAGCTTGGGACAATTTTCCAGCAAGAAAGGAAGGAACGGCTGAGAGGGCCGCTGCTCCCGCGCCTGTACCGGCGCTCCCGGAACCGCCCGCTCCGCTGCGAACGCCTGCCCTGCGGGTGATGCCACTTTTGCGAGTGCCTCAGCCGCGACGCTTCGTTCGAGTCCCTACCCATGCCGTGGGAGTGCACCAGGAACAGCGGGAATGTCCACGCGCTGCCCTGAAGCTGCCCCTGAAGCTGCGCAGCGTGAATAGCGTCCTGGAAGAGTACCCGGTCACCCTGGTCACCCGGGACATCAGTTCTTCAGGCGTTTTTTTCCTCTGCCCCAAGCCGCTAACAACAGATGCGGAAATCGAACTGGACATCGTGCTGGTCAGCCGGCCGCTCGGCTACGGAAACGTGGTGGTCTCCTCCAAGGCGCGTATCCGGCGGGTGGAACGCGCCAACATGCGCGGATGGTACGGGATAGCGGCGAGTTTCGATGATTTTGCGTTCGACCGGGATGATCACATTCCGGGACGATTCTCGGCGGATTGAACTTAGTCGTCGTTAATGCGGAGTTTCTTTTCTTAGCCCGGCCCGACCAGCGTCGGATATCAGAAACCAGTTATCAGCGAAGAGCCAAACGGAGCCGCCCCGTGCGAGGAGCCTGTCCACGGGAGGGGACGTGTTTCTGCTACTCTGAAGCACATGGCTCCGCGGAATGGCTTGCAAGGCGTGCTGTTCGATTGGGATGGCACGCTGCTCGATTCGTACCAGGCCGATTCCCAGGCGTACCTGGCCATGTTTCACGACCTGGGAGTAAATTGGGGATTGGCGGAACTCGAAGAGCATTATTCTCCCGATTGGTACACTGTCTATCGCGCGGCGCGGATCCCGGAGCATCGATGGGACGACGCGGACCGTGCCTGGCGCACCCACTACGCAAAGCACCCCTCCAAATTGATGGCCGCGACGCGACGCGTCCTGGCACAGCTGAGTCGCAGGCACCGATTGGGGTTGGTCAGCAGCGGCGATCGCGTCCGGGTAAGCCGCCAATTGCGCGAGTTTCGCTTGACGCGGGTGTTTCGAACGCGCGTTCTGGGCGGCGACACCCCCGAGAAAAAGCCGCACCCAGCACCGCTGCTAAAAGCTCTGCGCGAAATGAAGTCGGATGCGAGGGATTGCGTCTACGTAGGAGACACGCCCGAGGATGTTGAGATGGCGCGGGCGGCGGGTGTGCTGGCGATCGCCATTCTGGGGCCATTCCCCACCGAGAAGCGCCTGCGGGCCGCCCGCCCGGAGATCCTTCTAAATGGATTGCAAGAGCTTCCAAGTTTCTTGCGCGAGCGGTTTGGGCATAAGAGGCATTAGCCTGCGTGTTCCGGGGGAGCCGAAGCTTTGCGTTTCCCCCACCTTCGATAATAAACAGATTCTTCGGACCATCATCGCCCTTGAAATGACCGAGGCAAATTGCCTTGCGTTGAATCCTAAGGCTTGGTGGGGGCCGGGGCTGGCGGAGCCGTAGACGAAGGATCGCTGGCGACGACCGGGGGGAAGGGCTTGAAGTCGGTCCATTTGATCGTCACGCGAATGGGAATTTCGCGATCTTTCAGTTTATAGATGCCATCCGACCGCGAGTAATCGGGAAACCAGTATTTCCCTTCCACGTTCTCGCGATACGTTTCGAACAGACTGAAGGGCAAGCTGGCCGGATGCATCGGTCCCAGATCCGTGATCCACTGCCCGTAAGTCTTCACCGTCTCCAAATATTTTTGGTCCACCCAGATCACGCCGTCAAAGAGCGCGTGCTGGCGCTCCAGCGTCTTCGGATGAATCTGGAAGATATAGCAATCGATCTCGTCCACTTTTTCCGTCCCCAGAAACTGCACATTGTACTTGTTGAGCTGGCTTGTGGTGAGAGGGAACGCGGGAATGCTGGTGAAATAATGGGCATCCTCCGGCTCGAACTGGAGGTACTGCAGAGAGGTTTCCGGGGCAGCGAGGGCCCGCTCGTAAAGCTGGCCGTCGGCGGCACGTACCGCCTGATAGGTGGCGTCGTATTCCCCGCTGGGATGCCCGTCAGGGCCGAATTCCTGAATCTTGACGGTCCGGCGGTAGGAGAAGAGCGGCCGCTCCGTGAAGTAGAGATCCTCCTTCTTCGTGAAGGCGGCGATGATCTCGGCCGGCGGCAACGAAGGAGGAGCCTCGGCCTTCGGTACGCCGACGATGCGTTTCACCTCATGTTCGGGCGGCGGTGTCAGTGGGCCCGGCGCGTCGTCCTGGGCCCACACGCGAGGCGCGCAACACCCAAACACGACCAGCAGGAACAGCAGAGAAGGAATGCCAAATATCGGGCGGGCGGGAATGGCGGAAGTGCGTTCCATGCAGAGTAGGATGCGGCCGGCGAGGATTTGAGCCACCTGGCGGCGTGCACCAGTGTAACGCAATGGCGGCGGGCGCGACGTGCCGTTTGGAGGGTAAGCGGGAGGCTCTGGTACACTCGAAATATCGTGAGTGAGGGGATTGTTGCTCGGCGTTTTGTGGTGACGGGTCGCGTGCAGGGCGTAGGTTACCGCGATTTCGTGGAACACCTTGCCAACAAAAACGGGATTGACGGGTACGTGAGAAATCTGCGCGACGGGAGTGTGGAGGTTTTCGCCATGGGAACGCCCGAGAATCTCTACAAGCTGCGCAAAGGCCTCGAAAAGGGGCCGATGATGGCGCGGGTTTCCGGTGTTGCCGAAGAACCCAGCGCAGTGGAATCCCGCCACCAGGGAAGCTTCACCATCGAATTCACGGACTGATCAGGAGCCAATCGAATGGACGATCTGAAAAAATTGATCCGGGAGATTCCCGACTACCCAAAGCCAGGAATTTTGTTCTATGACATCACGACACTTCTGAAGGACAAGAAGGGCTTCAACCAAATGATCGACCGGCTGTGCGGGCATTATACCGGCCACACCATCGACCTTGTGGCGGGGATCGAAGCCCGTGGCTTCATTTTTGCGCCGGCCCTGGCCTACCGCTTGAACGCGGGATTTGTTCCGGTGCGCAAGCCAAACAAGCTGCCCTCGAAAACGGCGAAGATTTCCTATGAACTGGAGTACGGCACGGACTCGATGGAAATGCACGAAGATGCGGTGAAAAAAGGCCAGCGAGTGCTGCTGTGCGACGACCTGCTGGCCACCGGCGGCACGGCGGCTGCCGCCGTGAAGCTGATCCGGTCGCTCGGCGGAGTGGTGGAAGGCGCGGCGTTCGCGGTGGAGTTGAATTTCCTGCATGGGCGAATGAAGCTGCCGGGCGTTGATGTGTTTTCCTTGATGAGTTACGACAAGTAACAGGCACTTAGCAAACTCAGAGGATTTCCTGACAGTCCCATTTGCCCGGGCCAGGCATTCACCGAGTGCAGCGAGATAAATAGCTCTCCTGCTGACGGATCGTCGAATCAACGCACTGGATGGTGTTGCATCGACCGGCCGAACTGGCAGCGTTTATAGGGACTTAGGCGATCCCTAGCATGGCCGCGTATTTGAAATGAGGTGTTCGGTTCTTGCCGGTTTTCTCGGCCAGTCGCAAGCCGATTTAGCGGGATTCCGATTAGATGGCAACGATTCGCGACCTATCGGGGGGCAAGATTTTGAGGAGCCTAAATGCGATATTCCGAAGCAGACCAGAGACCGGCTGGAGTCACTGAAAGCAAACCACATGCACGCCGCGATAGTAGGAGTTGGTTTTTTGTTTGCATGGCTTCTATCCTGCTCGTCATCGTCGCCGTGGGTTTTGCGAAGTCTTTCTATCTTAGAAACATTATTCATAAGAGCCATGCAGTCTCGAGTTTGCCTGTCTACATCGTCTTGCATGGCATTGTGCTTACATCTTGGTTTCTGCTTTTCCTGGGGCAAACCTCGCTGGTCGCATACGGGAGTGTTCGCCTCCATCGCGCATTCGGGGTCGCTGGTGCGGCGCTCGCAACCGTAGTGTTTGCACTGTCTCTGCTGGTGGTAGTTCGTTCGGTGGTTCGAGAGACGTCGCTCGTAGTCCTTGGAGACATAGTCATTCTGTTTCTATTCGCCATCTTAGTAACAGGAGGCATCTGGTTTCGTCAAAAATCAGACGTACATAAACGACTGATGCTTATCGCCTCAATAAGCATTGTGGCTCCGGCACTAGCCCGTTGGCCCGGCGCTCAGTCGATGTTGCCTGTTTCTGTAGTAGGGCCACAACTCTTACTCTATGGGGCTCTGATCCTGTACGACGTTTTATCACGGGGACGAGTGCATCCGGCGACGGTTTGGGGCGTCGCTTTGTACGTTGTAGCGGTCGGGGTGACGATTCCGTTGGCGTCCAGCAATCTCGGGCATGCGTTAGTCGAGGCTCTTAAATAGGAAGCAGTCCGCAAGTGCCTGAGAAGCCGCCACCTCGGAAAGAGAAATGCCAGGAAGTTCTGGGACGCAGCACGAGTACCCTCGTGTCGAAGAGTCCCCTGTCTCTGGCCCACTTGGTTCCGAAACTCCAGCTCATTCCAAATCGTGGTTGTTTGTTTCGGATCACGGATTCGGCTGCTGGTGGCGCTGACGGAGGGCTTCGAAGAGGACGACGCCGGTGGCGACGCTGACGTTGAGGGACTTTACGGGGCCGGTGGTCGGAAGAGCGACCACAAAATCGCAGCGTTTGCGGGTAAGCTCATGGAGGCCGCCGCCTTCGCCACCCATGACAATACCGGTTGGTGAGGTGTAGTCCACTTCGGTGTAGTTCTTCTGCGCGTTTTCATCCAGACCGACCAGCCAATAGCCCGCCTCCTTCAGTTCCTCCATGGTCCGCGCAAGGTTTGTGACCTTGGCAACGGGAAGGTGCGCCAGGGCGCCCGCAGAGGCGCGCGCAACGGTGTCCGTGATACCGGCGGCGCGGCGTTCGGGAATGACGATGCCGTGAGCCCCCGCGGCGAGGGCCGTGCGGATGATTGCGCCGAGGTTGTGGGGATCTTCGACACCGTCAAGCAGAACGATCAAGCCCATTTGCCCCCTGGAATGGTTGGCACGGTCGAGAATGTCTTCCAGTGTGGCAGCGGGGCGCGCGGCAGCAAGCGCGACGACGCCCTGATGGTCGCGGGAATTAGCGAGCCGATCAAGATTCGCGCGGTCCTCAAAACGAACCGGGATGTTCCGGGCGCGGGCGAGTTGCACGATTTCTTCGACGCGCGTGTCCTGGCGTCCCTTGGCGATCAGGATGTGATCGAAGGGGGAGCCGGCTTCGAGGGCTTCGCGGACGGCGTGAATCCCGGTGAAACGATCCATGGGAAAAGAGTTTACAGTTCACGGTGGAAAGTTGGAAGTTTCTGAGAAAGAAGAAATAGGAAGATTCGCCAGAGAGGCCGCACAGGAGCACGGAGAGCCCGGAGGTTTAGGGAGGCAAGCTACCGCAATGGAGATCCATCGCGATTTCCGGCGGGATGCGTTCCGGATGACAAACCGTGCGGCGGTCAGGTGTCAGTCGAGGGCAGAGCAGAATTCGAGGACGCGGGTGCGGACGGATTTGACCGGCACGGCGAACGGAAGCGCCGCGGCTTCGTCGAGCAACAGGATGATGCGGTCAAGCTCTCCCTCTCCAATTCGGCCGGCAAGCGAAAGCCGGATCGGATGGAAGAGGTCGCGGCTACGGACTTCGAGCTTTTCCTTCAATTCGGCGACGATTTCCTTGAAGCGTTCAGAGGTGAACGGAGCGGGATCAAGAACCAACAGGGCCAGATGGCGTACGACGTCGCGCGCGGCAAACCGCGAAAGAGCGGTGTGAGCATCCGTGGACTGCAGGATTTGCGCAGCGTCGTATTGGAACACGAGGCGCAGCAAGTTCGCCAGACCGTCGCGCGTTTCCGCGTAGTGGCCCAGGAACTGCGCGGCGCGGCCGGCCCAGGCAATCTGGTCCGGGGAGGGACCGGACGCGATCCATCCATGTTCGCGAAGAATTGCGACCACGTCGCTGGCCGTGAACGGATTTACGTGGGTCGGGTGGTCAGCGATGTGATCGTCAGCGGGCATGGAAGGATCAGTTTAGCTTGGGAAGGAGCCAACGAGGTACCGAAGTGAAGAAGTAAAGATAGATCCGAAAGATCAAACCAAGAAGGACAACGTGGCGACCACGTGGCAGGCGATGGCCTCGCCGCGGCCGACGGCGTCCACGCCTTCGTTGGTTTTCGCTTTAAGGTGGATTTTGTCCTGTGGCACGCCCAGTGCCTTGGCCAAAGCCTCGCGCATTTTGGGAAAATGCGGACCGAGTTTCGGACGCTCGAGGACGACGACCACGTCCACGTGTTCGATTACGAGGTGTTTTTCGTCCAGTAGTTTTCGCGTGTGCGCCAGAAACAGCAGGCTGTTGGCGCCTTTCCACTTGGGATCGGTGTCGGGAAAGTGCGTGCCGATATCGCCGAGTCCGGAGGCACCAAGTAGGGCGTCGCACATCGCGTGCGCGACGACATCGCCATCCGAATGCCCCACCGGCCCTTTGTCAAATGGCACTTCGATGCCGCCGACGATAAGTTTCCGGCCTTCCTCGAGCCTATGCAGATCGTAGCCGATGCCGCAGCGTACGCTCATGCCTTTTTCTGCTCGAGCTGAAGATAGAAGTTCGCCAGAGCTATGTCGGCGGGCTTCGTGATTTTGATGTTGCGTTCGGAGCCGTGCACAACGTGAACGTCATAGCCAAGGCGTTCGACGAGACCCGCTTCGTCGGAGGCATTCACGCCGTCGGCCTCGGCACGGGCAAACGCTTCCTTCAGGAGGCGCGTTTCGAAGACCTGCGGCGTCTGCGCCAGGACGATGCGCTCGCGGGGAACCGTGTTGGTGATCAGCGCGACATCTTCGGGAAGGCTCGCGCGCTTCACTTCCTTGACCGTGTCCATCGCCGGAATGCCGACGATCGCGGCCTTGCACCGCCGCGCCTCTTCGATAACACGCGCAATATGTTCCGGCGCGACGAATGGCCGCACGGCGTCGTGGACCAGCACAAGCTCCACGTCATCGGGAATGAGTTTCAATGCCTGGGCCACCGATTCCTGCCGCGAGTCGCCACCCTTGATGACCATCACCGGCTGCGGAAAATGTTCCTGCGCGATGCGCGCCTGCAATTTCTCGACGACTTCCTGCCGCGTAACCACGATGATCCGCGAAATCTGCGCACAGCCGGCGAGCCGCCGCAGGCTGAGAATCGCAATGGGCACGCCGTCGAGTTCGAGAAACTGCTTCGGCGTCTCCGCGCCCATACGCGTGCCGAGACCTGCAGCAGGCAGAATTGCTGTAATTTGACCCATAACGTAGTAGCAGACCGGCTGAAGCGAAGCCTTGCGGGCCTAAGCGCGGGTTGCAGAAGGGAGAGTGTACCGCAAGATAGGGGTGGAAGAGAATCCGAGGGCGGGCAAACCGTTGCCGCTTGAACCCGGCGCCACTCGGGAGGCTCCGAAGCGCTTGCGAGTCCGCGACATCCCGATTGATCGAGCGCTAATCTGGATCTACGCCGGGATACGGCGGCATTGAGGACGCTGGGGCCGCCTCCGCCCGGTGCGGGCGCTGACTGTGTCCGTTGGCATGGCCGTTGCCGTTCCCCCCATTCAAAACTTCCGGTCGCGTGCCCGAAGCGCTCGCGGCGGCCGCGGCAGCACGAACCGCACCCGAATCGGTGCGCTGCTCATCGAGGCGCCCGAAGATCATCTTGCCCGCGGGGGTCTGGTGAACGGAGGTGACGGTGATATCCACGGTCCGGTTGATCAGACGGCGCGCGCCGTCCACGACCACCATGGTGCCGTCGTCAAGATACGCAACGCCCTGCGTGGGCTCTTTCCCTTCCCGCAGTATCAGCACGTTCATGTGTTCGCCCGGGAGAACTACGGGCTTCAGGGCATTGGCCAGCTCGTTGATGTTCAAAACTGCAATGTTCTGCACGCGCGCGACCTTGTTCAGGTTGAAATCATTTGTCACAATTTTCGAGCCAGTGCGCTGCGCGAGTTCAACGAGTTTCTGATCCACGGTAGGGGCCGTGGCCACGTCGTCGTCGAGGACGTGCAGGTCCAGTCCCGGCATTTTCTGCAGACGCTGCAGGATCTCGAGGCCACGGCGGCCGCGCTGCCGCCTGAGCGCGTCGCTCGAATCTGCCACCTGTTGCAGCTCGTGAAGAACAAAGCGTGGCACGCCCAGCGAGCCATCCAGAAAGTGGGTCTCGCAGATGTCTGCGATACGGCCATCAATCAGCACGCTGGTGTCGAGCAGCTTCATCTGCAAGGCGGCGCTTCCGACCGTCGCCTTGGCCGATTGGGACCGCGCAAGTTGGCGCAACTCGTTCCCTCGGCGCGTTCCCACCAACAGCCCCAGATAGCCCAGCGATAGCAGGGCGGCAATTTCGAAAAACGACTTGGAAGATTCCGGAACGGAAGTGCGGGCAACAACGAGGCTAATCAGGAGGGAGGCAAACAGGCCCAGGACAATCCCCGCGGCTCCTCCCACAAGCCCGCTGATCTCCGCGTGACGAAGCCTGAGTTCGCCGAGCAATACCACCATCGCTACGAAGAATCCCAGCCCGGCAGCGGGCAATGCGCCCAGTTCGAAGGGACGCAACGCGTAGCCCATGCCCACCGAAACGCTCACAAACGCCAGCCGCAACACCCATCCATCCAGCGAAGGCCGACGCATGGCTCGCGAGGCTGCATTGAGGGAATTATTGCGCGAAACCGAACTCTCCCCTTGCTGAGAAATGGCCGCGTTCATGGGACCTCTGTCTACCACGTGGTTGCTCCGCCCGATAACAGAAAAGCGCAGCCAATGCCGGGTGCAGCGCCATTCTGCCGGAGCGGTGATTAGGACGAAAGATATACTCTTGAATTAGAGTAACGTCAAGTCCGATACACCTACTGCGACAGCTATGCTCACAGAGAAAAGAGGAGCGCCCGGGAGGATTGGCAGGCAGGGCGCCGCTGGTTTAGGGGACGTAGATGCGGGGCACGCGCTGGCCAACGCCACTGATCAAATCGGACGTGACCGTGCCGATGCTGCGGGCGACCACATTGGCAGGGTAGACGCGGTCACCGTCGGTGCCGTAAAGCGTGGCGATATCGCCGATAGCCGCTTCGGGAACCTCGGTTACGTCTAGCATGATCACGTCCATCGAAATGATGCCGAGAATCGGCGCAACGTGTCCGCGAATGTAGACCACGCCGCGATTGCCGAGCGACCGGTGGATGCCGTCCGCATATCCGGCGGACATTACCGCGATGCGCGAGGGACGCTGCGCAATCCAGGTGGCGTCGTATCCGACGGCTTCGCCTGCAGCAATGCAGCGAACGCTGATGAGGCGCGCGCGAAGGCTCATCACCGGGCGCAGCGGCAGCTTCTTCTCAAATTCCAGGCGGCGTTCCATCGGATCGAAGCCTGGGTGATACCCGTAGAGAAGCGCGCCAGGGCGAACCATGTCGGCCCAGGTTTCCGGCCGCGCGGCAATGGCAGCACTGTTGGCCAGATGCGTGATCCCAGGATCGGCGCCTAGCGTGCGCAAACGGTCGAGTGTCGCGTGGAAGCGATCCAGTTGCCGTTGTGTTTGATGCCCGAGTTCCGTTTCCGTAAGGACTTCGGAAGAGGCGAGGTGCGTAAATGTTCCGACGAGTTTCAAGTGCTTGCACTTTTCAAGTTGCCGTGCGAAGCAGTCCGCATCCTTGGGAAGAATCCCCAGCCGATTCATTCCCGTATCCACCTTGAGCTGAACGGGTACGTTTCTCCGGTGATGCTTTGCCGCTGCGGCCTCATAGGCCAGCAACTGCTCACAACGGTGGATTGCTGGAGTCAAATGGTGCCCCAGCAGATTTTTTTCTTCGCCGGGCCAGAAACCGCCCAAAACCAGAATGGGGCCTCGGACTCCGGCGTCGCGAATCTCGATACCCTCCCCGGCCGATGCCACGCCGAACCAGTCGGAACCCGCCTTTTCCAGCGTCTTGGCCACCGCCGGGCCGCCGTGCCCATACCCATTGCCCTTGACGATCGAAAGAACCTTGCGCGGCGTCTTGCGCTTTTCTTCGCGGGGATTCACGTACTCACGAATGGCACGGAGATTCCCGGTGAGAGCGGAGAGCGATACCTCCGCCCATACGGGACGTCCGACGAAATCAGCGCGGTTCGAATTTTTTTGGGAGCGAGCCATCGGTTTTCCTGAAAGAACTAGTGTACGGCATTCGTGTGTGCGGGCGAAAAGCCGTGATGCATCGCGGCGCGCGAGAATGACAACAGGGTGAAGAAGCAATCCGAGGACCACGCGGCGGACACGGCGCAAATGCCAGGCACCGAATAACTGGTTCAGGACCAACGCTTTGCGGCCTGATGTGGCCGGCGCGTTTCGCGGCCACGTGCCTGCCATGTGGCCGGTCGGACGCAGTGTGTCAGGAATGAAATGCCTGCAGTTTCGAGACACTGCTCCCGAAAAACCGGTCGCTCCGGCGTTCGTGTACACTGATGCGGAGACCCAATGCACTGATTTGCCAGAGCTTCCCTCCGGTTCGTACGAGGCAGGTGCCATGACCCCAGCGCAGAAAGAAGTGCTGCAGGAACTCCAGAGCTTTGCCCAGACTGCGGCTTCGCCCGAAGCAGTGATGGAACGCGTCGCAAAGCGCCTGCACGAAAGATTCACGCGGTATAACTGGGTCGGTTTTTACCTCGTCGATCCCGCCGACTCGGGCTTCCTCATCGTCGGGCCCTACGCCGGCAGTTTCACGCCCAACGTCCGCATCCCGCTGAACACGGGCCTCTGTGGCGCCGCTGCCACCAGCGGCCAGATCGTTGTGGTGCAGGACGTTACCGCCGATCCCCGCTATCTGCCCGGCTCTTCCATGGTAAAGTCCGAGATTGTGGTCCCAATTTTCGTGAAAAAGAAACTTGCAGGCGAACTGGATGTTGAGAGCTACTTCGCCGACTCGTTTCCGAAATCGGAGCAGGAGTTCGCCGAAGCTTGCGCCAAGGTTTTCGGGGATTATCTCGCAAAAGCATAGTGCGAATCGGGATTCTCCAAATGTCGCGCCTGCAATTCGAGCGGCACTTTGGAGTTTTGTTTCTGGACCGCGGCCATTACCCCTCTTACAATCTCTTCAGTTTGACGGCACGCTTGCCATGGACTCGAGAAAACTACGATCGTGGTGGATTCCGGCAATGGCGCTGGCACTTTTCTGCTCGTGCTTGAGCGCGCAAGATACCGCGGTCAGGAAGCGCATTGCCGTCCTGAACTTCGACAATCCGCCAACGGAGCCCGATGGCATGCAAGGTCTCTTCGGCGCCGACGGAGAAAATGTCGGGAAGGGCGTTTCCATCCTACTGATCGAGAAGCTCGTACAAGGCGGAAATTTCCTCGTGGTGGACCGTTCCGCCCTGGAAAAGCTGCTGAAAGAACAGAGCGAAGAGGAACGTGGCCGGATGGATGTGTACGCCATGGCCGCGCGTATCGGCCGGATGGTGGGGTTAGACGCGATGATCATCGGCGCGGTTACGCGCTACGGAGTCGAACGGAAAAGCGCCGATACAAGGGGCGGGGGCGGAGCGTTCAGCAGCGGTGTGAGCAGACGAAAATCAAAGGCGTATGTGGACATCACGGCGCAGGTTTTCGACGTCACGACGGGCAAGATCATGGGCGCCTTCCAGGAATCCGGGGAATCAGAACGCACGGGAGACATCACCGTGATCGCCGGCCATAGGCACGGGGCGGATTCCGTCGAAATGCTGGGCGGCGAGTTTGTGGACACCCTTTTTCCCGAGGCCACACGCGTCGCGGCGGATCGTATCGCCGCGAAACTCAATGCGTTCGCGGGGCAAATTCCCCCATTGCACATCGCGGTGGACGGGCTGGTCGCGGAAGTGAGTGGCAAACTCCTGACGCTAAACGTCGGCAGGAAAGCCGGAGTGCGAGTTGGCGAGCGGCTCGTAGTGGTCCGCGAACCGCCCGCAGCCTTCGATCCGAAGACCACGTCGGCGCCGGTGCCGGAGCGAATTGGAGTCGCGACCGTAACCGATGTGAGCGACGATTCCGCAACTGCAGCGTTCGCCGGTGAAAGCGAACCCGCAGTTGGAGATCACGTCCGCGATGTGGAAAATACCAGCGCATCGCCTGAATAATCCCAAACTGGGTTGTGCAAACGATCCAGTCTCCGGGGCGTATACTCGTGCGAGTCTCGAACCCAAGGGAAATCTCAGAACGGAGGAACTTGATGACGCAGCCACAGCCAGCGGGCACTCTAACACCCGCAGTCGTCTTCGAAAATCTACAGGCCTACCAGAAAACGGCAGCACTGCAAGCGGCCATTGAATTAGACATTTTCCGCGTGGTGGGCCAGGGGCCCGCGGACGTGGCCACGATCGCGCTTCACGCTTCCGCTTCCGAACGTGGCATTCGCATTCTGTGCGATTATCTGGTGATCTCCGGCCTGTTGCGGAAGATAGACGGCCGATACGCGCACACGCCCGCCAGCGCGGCGTTTTTGGATCCCGCTTCTCCTCACAGCCTGGCTTCGATCGCGCGCTTCTTGTCGAATCCCGCGATGCGCGCGCCCTACGAACGCCTGGCGGAGGTCGTGCGAAAAGGTTCGACAATCATGCCGGGCGATGGCTCGGTCGAGCCAGAAAATCCCGTGTGGGTGGTCTTTGCCGAAAGCATGGCGCCGATGATGGCGCCTCTGGCCGGCCCGCTGGGCGAGGTGGTCTTGCAGGGCCGCAAGAAACCGATGCGCGTGCTGGACATTGCCGCCGGGCATGGCCTCTTCGGCATCGAAATCGCGAAGCAGAATCCCCACGCACGCGTGACAGGCCTCGATTGGGCACCGGTCCTTCGCGTCGCTCTTGAGAATGCGCGCAAGGCAGGCGTCCAGGATCGCTACGACATGCTGCCTGGAAGCGCGTTTGACGTGGAATTCGGGGGACCGTACGACGCGGTGCTGCTGACGAACTTCCTGCACCACTTCGATGTGGATACTTGTGTCGGACTCCTGAAGAAAGCTCGCGCCGCGCTGAAACCCGGCGGCGTTGCGGCCACGCTGGAGTTCGTGCCCAATGAAGATCGCGTTTCTCCGCCCTTACCTGCAGCCTTCAGCCTGACGATGCTGGCTACAACCTGCGCCGGCGACGCCTACACCTTCAAGGAACTTGCGGAGATGCACCGGCGGGCGGGATTTGGCGAAGCCACGCTTCACCCGATTCCGATGAGCCCCCACACCATCGTCAAGGCGCACGCCTGACTTTCGCTGCAGCTGATTTACTTGGAGTTCTGCCCTGCCTTGAGGAGCACGATATCCGCACTGGCAGTCCCGCGCGCCAAAACCAGAGTTTTGCCGTCGCCCGTCCAGGTTCCCGAGAAGATCATAGCCGAAGCAAAGTGAGTCAACTGCTTGAGCGCACCGCTGGGTAACGGCTGGCGCCAAACGTTCGTGACGCCGCCCCGGGTAATACCAAAGTCGATTCCGCGGCCGTCGGGCGACCAATGAAAGAAGCCCGCCGTGCCGGCGGGGCGTTCGAACGAATAGATCGGCTGGCCGCCTGAAATCGGCACGACCAGAATGCGGGGTCGCGCCTGCATGTTGTTGGGATCCGACGCCACCTGAAGGAATTCCTTCGAATTGGAGGAAAGGAAAGCGTCTCCCAGGGTGACGCCGGGGAATTTCAGTTCTTGCGGCGTGCCGCCGTTGATCGGCAGCAGCATCGTTGTTGTACCGCTGCTTCCGAAATAGGTAATCCAGTGGCCATCCGGCGAGCAGATGGGAAAGCCGGCCGCCGTCTCGTGAGTGAGTTGCACGGAATTCGTGCCATCCGCATCCATTCGCCAGATATTAGACCCATTGTTTTCAAATTTTTGATAAACGATGTACTTGCCGTCGCCGCAACCCGACGCGAAGAAAATCTTATTCTCGATCGACCCCACTTGGGCCGGAGTTCCTCCCTCCACCGGCATCGCAAAAATTCCTCCGCCATAGGTCTGATAGACCAATTGGTCCTTCCCCAGCGACGTGACATTGACGATCGGTGATCCCCCGGGAGTAATCTGCTTCGCTCGCGAAGAATCTCCTCCAGGGATTGCCCAAAGGTCGGACGTGCGCGAGGCTTCGATGGCCGCCAGCGAGGTCGCGTCTTTGGAAAGGTCCAGCCACGAAAGACTGTAATTCGTCAGGTCGCGGGAGAGCCGGTGGGCTTCACCGGAGGGAAACGAAATCGTCCAGAGCTGGCCGTGCGTCAGCGGACCTTGCTCGCGTACGGGAATCAGCAGCGCGTTGCCGTCCGGCAGCCAGTGCGGTATCCCGATATCGTCGTGGGTAGTGTAAAGCGTGTGTGCCGTGGAAGCGTCGTCGGGCGAAACGGCGATGAGGTTCTGCATATTTGCGCCGGTGTACATGGTGTAAACGATGGTTTTGCCATCGGGCGACCACGCCGGGCGTAGCATCAGAAACGGATTCGGCAAGCCAGGCTTCGATAGCAGCAGGTGTTCTCCAGTACCGTCGGAATTCGCGATGTGGAGTTCGACGGCGCCCTTGTCGGGAACGCCGCGCAGAAAGGCGAAGCGTTTTCCGTCGGGCGAAAAGCTGATGCCGGTATCAATGTCGCGCACAATCTCCGTGGAAGGGCCGCCCAGGACCGGCATCTTGTAAAGGGAACTGAAAAGATTGTTCTCTTTGCTGGAGGCCGTGTAGTAGATGTAGGAGCCATCGGGCGAAAAGGTGAGCCCGTAAAAGACCACCAGATCGGGGGGGAGGATTTGCACGTCGCTGCCGGTGGCCACCTGCCGCACCTTCAGGCTCTGCTTCTCACCCTCGCGGAGAACGTAGACCACGTATTGCCCGTCGGGGGAAATAGCCACGCCGGTGGCCTTGCCGCTCTGCGTGAGCTTGGAAATTTCCAGGTCCTGAAGATTCACCGGCGCTTGGCGAGCGCCGAACTTGAAATAGAGCGCGCCTACCGCAAGCAATACCACGAGTCCCATCAATCCCAGAATCAGACCTTTCTTGCTCTTGCTTCCGTCCACGACAACCGTCCCGATGGCAGACGCCGGCATGGCCTCACCGGAGGCGGCAGGCACGCGCCCCGAGGAAATCGGCGGCATTCCTCCGCCGGAGGAACCCGCTTGCGGAACGCGGCCGGAACTCCCACCTGAATTTCCGGGCGGCGACAGGCTGGTTTCCCCCGAGTCTGCGACGGGGACCCGCGCCGAACTCGTGTCGCGCTGCAGCCGCTTGAGATCGGCACGAATGTCGCCCGCATGCTGATAGCGCAACGCGCGGTCTTTCTCCAACGCTTTCCCAATGATGCGCTCCAGATCCGGAGGGAGATCGGGATTCAGCCGCACGGGCGGAATCGGAGCGCGATTCAGGATGGCGTCGAAAATCGTAGCGGTGCTCTCGCCACGGAACGGAAGCTGCCCCGTGGCCATCTCGTAGAGCACCGCGCCAAAGGAAAACAGGTCCGTGCGCGTGTCCAGATCCTTGGCTCGGGCCTGCTCGGGCGACATGTAGGCAACCGTTCCGATCGTGCTCCCCGGACTGGTCAAGTCCGGGCTGGCCACTCCCTCGGTGGCCATCGTTTCCGCATGTGCCGGGCTGCCTGTTTCAAAGTCCACCTTGGCCAAGCCGAAGTCGAGAATCTTGGCGTGCCCGCGGTTGGTGATGAATATGTTTGCGGGCTTGATATCCCGATGGACGATGCCCTTCGCATGTGCGGCATCCAGCGCATCGGCTATATCGATCGCGATGGCCAGGAGCGTATCTAGCTCCAGCGGCCGGCCCAAGATGGTGTGCTTCAGCGTCTTGCCTTCCAGGCATTCCATGGCGATAAAGGCCTGGCCGCTTTCTTCGCCAATGTCGTAAATTGTGCAGATGTTCGGATGGTTCAGCGCCGACGCGGCCTGCGCCTCGCGCTGAAAGCGAATGAGCGCCTGGGGGTCCTTGGCGACATTTTCCGGCAGGAACTTGAGCGCAACGAAGCGATGCAGGCGCGTGTCTTCCGCCTTATAGACCACGCCCATGCCGCCGCCACCAAGCTTTTCCAGAATACGGTAGTGGGATATGGTCTGGCCGATGAGGGGAGGACTGTTCTGCATTCCCGCGCATTGTAAAGAGAGCGTGCAGCTAAGTCAACGCAAGGCGCCCGCGGAGGTCACGACTGCTGCGTGGAAATCCACCAGGTGTTGCCGGAGGGGTCTTTAACGCCCCCTCGCTTATCGGGATCGCCGGGCTTCCGAACGGGCTCCTGGGCGGAAATGCCTCCCGCGGCCAGTGCGTTCTTGTAGGTCGCGTCTACATCGGGCACGTAGACGTGCAGCCAGACCGGGAACGCGGGATACGGGCCGCCGGCGTCCGCAATCATCACCACCGTGTCGCCCACCCTCGCCTCGGCGTGCATGATGGTGCCGTCGGGATTGTCAAATCGGCGCAGCGGCTCGGCGCCGAAAGCCTGCTTGAGAAAATCAAGGACCTTCTGCGCGCCGTTCGCCACGATGTAGACGGAGACGGAATTGTAACTCTCGGGTTTCCAGTTTAAGGACATCGTTGCCTCCATGGCACAGGCACTTCGGCCTGTGCGTCGTATCGGACTCCCGGATCGGTCGCCACAGGCAGGAATGCCCGTGCTACATCTCGTCTCCACCAGCGAACTGGCTGAAGGCGTCCGGGGCCGCTTCCTCGAAACGCGTAAGGCGGCTGCGGAAAACGAATTTCACCTTGTCGGTGGGGCCGTTGCGCTGCTTGGCGATCATGATATCGGCCATGTCGCGCTCTTCCGGCGTGGCGTTCAGGTTAAAGAAGTTCGGGCGATAGATGAACATCACCACGTCGGCATCCTGCTCGATGGCACCCGATTCGCGAAGGTCCGAAAGCTGCGGGCCGCGCTCTTCGCGTTCCGGAGCGCGCGTGAGCTGGCTCAGGACCAGCACCGGGATCTGCAATTCCTTCGCCAGTCCCTTCAGGCCACGGGAGATGCCCGCGACTTCTTCCTGGCGGGAGTTGAAGTGTCCGCGCGCGGTAATCAACTGGAGATAGTCAACGATCAGCAGCGAAAGCCCTTTGTCGCGCTTCAGGCGTCGGGCCTTGGCGCCGATTTCGAGCACGCTGGTCGAGCCGGAATCGTCCACCCAGAGCGGCGCGGAAGAAATCGTGCCCAGCGCCTCGGTCATGCGACGCCAGTCTTCACGGCTGAGATGGCCGGAGCGGAATTTGTGCGCGTCCACCTGCGCCACCGAGGCCACCAGGCGTTGCAACAACGATTCCTTGGACATTTCCAGGCTGAAGAGCGCGATGGGGAGCCCGCCACGGATGGCGATGTTTTCGGCCAGATTCAGCGCCAGCGCGGTTTTTCCCTGGGAAGGGCGCGCGGCCAGAATGATCAGCTCCGATGGCTGCAGCCCGGAAAGCAGCTTGTCCAGCTCGCCGTAACCGGTGGAAATGCCGGTGACGCTCTTCCCTTCCCGGAAGATTTTTTCGAGGCGCTCAAAATTGTCGCGGACGATGTCCTTGACCGAAATCAGGCCCGCCTTCACACGGTCTTCGGCGATCGCGAAGATGCTGGACTCCGCATTGTCGAGAATGGCGTCGGCGCCGTCTTCCCCGTCGAACGCGCGCTGCTGGATGTTGTGAGTGGCGTGAATCAGATTTCGCAGCATCGCCTTTTCTTTCACGATGCGCGCATAGTGCTCCACGTTGGTGACGCGGGGCATGCCGTCCACCAGCGAAGCCAGATACGGAGCGCCGCCCGAGGCATCCAGTTCGCTGCGGCGGTGGAGTTCCTCGGTCAACGTCACGAGATCTATGGCCTGCTGCGCTTCTCCAAGCGCGATCATCCGCGTAAAAATATTGCGGTGCTGCGGAATGAAGAAATCGTCGGGCTTCAGCGCTTCCACGGCGGCGTTCAGGGCGTGGTTGTCCAGAAGAATCGCGCCGAGGATGGAACGCTCCGCGTCAAGGTTGCTCGGAAGGGGACGTTCAAGAGCGGAGTCAGCGGGCATAGGGACAGAGAAGCCTTTCTCTATTTCGCTTTTCCTTCGCTATTTTAGAAATGAGGGGAGCGAATTGCAAGCGCAAAAAAATTCTCCGGCGAAATTCTTCCCTGAGCCGGAGTAGCAGAGGGGAGTGTGCGCGGATCGCGCGTCCGCGTCAATCGGTGTGCGTGTGGATTGTGAGGAAATTGTCGGAAAACTTTTTCACGAGAGTGTGGCAAGATGCTGCGTCGGAAAAGTGCGCAACGGGGAGTAGCAGATGAAAAGAACATGGGCGAACGGCGGGATGCTCACGGGAAGATACTTCGCGCCGGTCGTGCTCGCGATGTTTGTTTCTGCGATTCCGCTCGCGTTTGCCCAGAAGCCGGCGAGCGAGCCGTATGCGAGCGCTAGGCAGTTCGCCGACCAACAGGCAAGAGAATGGCTGCAGCGGGGAATTCCGGGATTGTCGCTGACCGTGGCCGTGGATGGAAAAATTGTGTACTCGGAGGGATTCGGCTACGCGGACCTCGAAGAGCGCGTGCCCGCCTGGCCGACAACCAAATTCCGGATCGGTAGCATCTCGAAACCGCTGACCGCCGTCGGCCTCATGGAACTTGTCGAGGCGGGAAAAGTGGATCTGGACGCGCCCGTGCAAAAATACGTGCCATCGTTCCCGGATAAGGGCACGCTCATCACTGTGCGCATGGTCGCGGGACATCTGGCAGGCATCCGTCACTACAAAGGCGACGAGTTCCTCATGCAGAAGCATTACGACACGGTTCTGGAAGGCCTCAAGCTTTTCGAGAACGACCCGCTCGTCTCCCCGCCGGGCGCGGAGTTTCATTACTCCAGTTACGGTTTCAATCTGCTCAGTGCGGTGATCGAGTCGGCCTCCGGCGAAGACTTTCTGGACTACATGCAGGCGCGTGTCTTTACACCGCTGGGGTTGGTGCACACCACGGCGGACCAGAACTCGCGGATCGTGGAAGAGAGATCGCGCTTCTACGAGCGCGAAAAGGACGGAATCACGGAAAATGCCCCCTATGTGGACAACAGCTACAAATGGGCCGGCGGAGGATTTCTCTCTACTTCCGAAGATCTCGTGCGCTTTGGCTCCGCAATGCTCCAGCCCGGATTATTGAGAAGCGCGACGCTAAAGGAGATGTTCACGCCGCAGCATACAAAGTCCGGCAAGGAAACCGAGTATGGAATCGGCTGGTTCGTGCGCCGTACCAATTCCGGAGAGCTCACCTATGGACACTCAGGCGGTTCCGTGGGCGGAACGTCGCAATTGATCCTGTATCCCGCGACGCACGTGGTGATAGCTCTGGTGACCAATCTTTCCGAAGGCGAATGGAAGCGCGAAGAAGTCGAAGCTGTCGCGGAGAACTTTGCGAGTACCCCCAAATAGAAAAGGGCACGCCGGCGCGTGCCCCGCAGGAAAGATTCATGCGAAACGAAACTATGCCTCTTTTTCGACGGTGACCTTGATTTCGGCGGTGACCTCGCGGAAGACCTTGACCGTCACCGGGAACTCGCCCAGCGCCTTGATCGGCTCGGGTAGTTGGATCTGCCGTTTATCCACTGCGAAGCTCTGGCCCTTCAGCGCTTCGGCGATGTCGCCTGTGGTGACGGAGCCGAACATCTGCTCGTTCTCGCCGGTCTTGCGGTGGAACTTTAACGACACGCCAGTGAGCAACTCCGCCTGTCTCCTGGCCGCGTCAAGCTCCGTGGCGGTCTTCTTGGCCAGTGCGCCGCGAATGCGCTCCAACGCTTTCATGTTGCCGGCCGTGGCTTCGATCCCAATCCTGTTGGGCAGAAGAAAATTGCGCGCGTAGCCGGGCTTCACGGTGACCACGTCGCCCCGGTGGCCGAGTTTTTCCACATCTTCCTGAAGAATGATCTGCATTGCGTGCTCCTGATTCGTTTCGAAAATTCGGATAACTGATATCAGATATCAGAAAACAGAAACTCCGTCGATCCCGCAGCGGGTCTTCGTTTCCGGTCGCTGCCGGCCGGTCGCCGTTCGCGACATCTGGCAGGCCAAGCCCGCCAGCGCTGCCAAGCCGAAGACGCCACAGGCTACTGCCTGTGCTACGCCTGCGCCTTCGGCGCCTCGATGGCGCGAGGCGCCTGGACACCCGCGGCGCTGCCGGCGAAGGGCAGCAACGCGATGTTGCGAGCGCGCTTGATGGCAACACCGAGCCAACGCTGATGGCGCGCGCAAACGCCGGTCATGCGACGGGGCAGAATCTTGCCGCGCTCCTGGACGAACTGCGAAAGAATGTCGGCGCGCTTGTAGTCGATGAAGTCCATCTTCTCAACGCAGAACTTGCACACTTTCTTCTTGCGGAAATACTGGCGCTTGCCGCGCCGCGGACCGCCCGGCCCTCCGGGACCACCTTCGCGGCGTCCGCCCCCCGGGCCGCCTTCGCGGCGCGGGCCGCTAGAGTGAGCGTGCCCGCCCTCACGGCGGGGCGCTCCCTCTCCTCCGCCTTGCGGGGCGGCGGCTGCGGGACCGGCTGGCGCTTGCTTTTGTTCCTCTGGCATAACTTCCTACCTTTCCAATCTGGCATTTCCAATGATCGATTCGTGTTTGGCCAAAATATCGCCGGCCATTACAAACGGCGTCCGCCTCAGAAAGCGGCCGTCACAAACTCCGACGTTATCAAGTCGCGGAAGCCTGTTGCTCCGCACCCGGCACCGGCTGGGTAATCCGGCGTGGTCGCCGTGCGGCGCGCTGCTCGCGCTTGTGCGACAGTTTCTTCTGCCGCTTCAGCTCTTCGTCTAGGCGGACCGTCTGGTACTTGATGACGGAGTCCTGCACGCCCAGGCGCCGTTCGAGCTCGTGCACCAGCTCGCCGTGGTTGGTGCGCACCTGCTGATAAATGTAGATGCCTTCGCGGTGCTTCGCCACCTTGTACGCCAGTTTGCGCGTGCCCCAGTGCTCCGTTTTCTCGATCTTGCCGCCCTTTTCGGCGACGGCGCTTTCGAGAGAGTGGATGACCTTCTGGATTTCCTCTTCCGGCGTGGCCGGGCGGGCGATGAAGATCAGATCGTACAAACGCTCTTCCATAATGACCTCTTTCTTCCTGTTCCGGGCGGAAGGCCCGCGAAATTCGTTTACTGCTCGGCCGGAGGGATGCGCCGGTTAAACTTGTTCATCGCCGCGGCAATACCCTGCGTCAGCATGAGTTCCACCGCGTCCCCCGCTTCGCCCACCATCTCGGAGGCAGCTTCCAACTCAGCCTTTTTCATCGGCCGCAAAACGTAAGCTGCCAAATCACTGACCGGATGATCTGGCCCGCAGCCCAAGCGCAATCTGGCGAACTCCTGCGTGCCAACCGCGCTGGTGACCGACTTTGCCCCGTTATGCGTTCCGGGGCTGCCGTGTTCGCCGATGCGAATCATGCCCCAGGGCAAATCGCGCTCGTCGAACATCACCAGTAAATCCTCGGGCCCCAGTTCGTACCGCTCCAGCAGGTCCCGCACGGAGACACCGCTGAGATTCATGTACGTCTGCGGCTTGGCCAGGATCACTTCCTCCCCGGCCACGGTTCCCTTTCCCACGAGGGCCTTGCCTTCCGGCCGCTCGACGCGAATCGAAGCGCGATTCGCGATTTCATCCACGGCAAGGAAACCAAGGTTATGCGGCGTCCACTGATATTCCGGGCCAGGATTCCCAAGGCCGACAATGAGCCGCATGACGTTTGGCGCGTGGCGAAAGGAAAAGAACTACTTCTTCTTTTCCTGCTTCTCGCCGCCTTCGGCGCCTTCCTCGCCTTCCACTTCTTTCTTGCCCTTCTTGATGACTTCCGGCTCGGCCGGTGTCGCGCCGGGCACTGCGGCTTCCACGGGCTTCTCTTCCTCCTCGCGCAGCGCCACAACGTGCGAGATGACGCTTTGCGGATCGGTGATCAGTTTGACTTTGTTCGTGTCGATCGGCAGTTCGCCGGCGCGCAGGCTCTGGTTCAGCGCCAGGCCGCTCACGTCCATGCGGATTTCCGTCGGGATGTCCGCGGGCAGACATTCCAGTTCGACTTCGCGGGTGACGACTTCATACACGCCACCTTGCACCTTGACGCCCGCAGGATCGCCGAACGTGTGTACCGGGACCTTCACCCTCATGCGCACGTCCATGGCGATGCGCAGCAAGTCCACGTGCAGCAGGTTCCCGGTGACCGGGTCCACTTGCCAGTCCTTCACGATCGCGGGTTCCTGCTTGCCAGCGAGATCCACCTGAAACAGCGTGTTGTGTCCGGATTCGGAGCGGAGAATCGCCGTGACCTGCTTCGTGTTCACGGCCAACGCCAGCGCCTCACCCTTTCCGCCGTACAGCGTGGCGGGAACTCTGCCGGAAACGCGCAGGCGGCGCGCTTCGTTTTTGCCCCGCGTGCTGCGGGGCGCACCTTCCACAATGATTTGAGCCATAGCTTCTTTCCTTTGTTGGATAACAGATAACGGCGAGCAGGAAGCAGGAAACTCTAGTGACGGCCTCGTTTCCTGATCTCTGATTCCTGTTCCCCGCTGTCCCTTTCCTCTGCCGGATAACTCCCCGGCTATTCAAAATCTCCAGTGGCAAAACCCCGTGCTACTTCACCAACTCAAATAAACAGCTCGCTGATCGAGGTTTCCTCGTGAATCGAACGAATGCCGCGGGCAAGAAGCTCCGCCACACTCAAAATCCTGATCTTCGCCACGCGCTTCGCTGCCTCGCAGAGCGGCACGGAATCCGTGGCCACGACCTCCGTGATGCGCGACTGCTCGATGCGTTCCACAGCCCGCCCGGAAAACACGGCATGGGTGCAAGCGGCGTGCACCTCCGTGGCACCTTCGCGGAGCAGCGCGTCGGCGGTCTTCACCAGCGTCCCGGCGGTATCAATGATGTCGTCCACAATCAGGGTGCTGCGGCCGCGCACGTCGCCGATCAGGTTCATCACTTCGGTGACATCCATGTCCACGCGGCGTTTATCCACGATCGCCAGCGGTGCGTCCAGCTTTTTCGCGAATGCCCGGGCCCGCTCCACGCCGCCCGCGTCCGGCGAAACCACCGTGAGATTCTGCAATTTCTTGTTGCGGAAATATTCCACCAGCACCGGCGAACCGTATAGGTGATCCACCGGCACATCGAAATATCCCTGAATCTGCGGCGCGTGCAAATCGAGCGTCAGCGCGCGGCTGGCCCCGGCGGTTTCCAGCAAGTCGGCAACCAACTTCGCGGAGATCGGAACACGCGGCTTGTCCTTGCGATCCTGGCGCGCGTAGCAGTAATACGGCAGCACCGCCGTGATGCGCCATGCGGAAGCGCGCTTGAACGCGTCAATCATCAACAGCAACTCGAGCAGGTGGTTGTCCACCGGGTACGAGCAGGGTTGCACGACAAACACATCCGCGCCGCGCACATTTTCCAGGATCTGAAAATAAATTTCGCCGTCGCTAAAGCGGTCCAGCAGCGACTTGCCCAGCGGTACGTCCAGGTGCTTGCAGATCGCCTGGGCCAACGCGGGATTCGCCGTACCCGAGAATATTTTGAACCGTTCGTCGTTCACGAGTTTCCGATAACAGCGAGCAGATTGCAGATAGCAAGAATCCCCTTGAGCAGGAAAGCCATTCTTTTCCGGTTATCTGTTTGCTGCTAGCTCCTTCTCCGGTGACTGCTCGAACCTCAGGCAAAAACACCCCGAAAGGCCGCCATTCCGTTGAAAAATGGAATCCAGAGAGACGCTGAGGATCAACCCACGACGTTGCTGCTTTTCAGCAACCGCCCATACCTGCTCCGCGAAAGCGTTTCGCAGACGAAGGCCTGATCGTGCGGAAACCCGACAGCGGCTCGGCGCGCCTTCGCTGGGCTCGGGAAAACTCCAAACACCGCCGAACCGCTACCCGCCAGCAAGGCTTCTGAAGCTCCTCGATGAAGCAAATCCCGTTTGATTTTCGCAAGCCGGGGATGACGCCGGAAAACTGCCGCCTCGAAATCGTTCGAAAGGGAGGATTCCTGCGTGCTCCAACACAGAGCACAGAACTCAAACAGTTTACGGTTAGCCGCCGATTTTGTCAACGAAGCGAGTTCCGGCGCATGCAGCCAGCGATAGGCGTCCGCAGTGGGCACGTGCACGTCGCCCGGCGAGACAATCAGAAGCACGCGAGGCGGCGCGTCCGGCAACGGGTAAATCTCCTCACCCTTGCTGATTCCGAGCGCCGTGCCGCCAAACAGGAAGAAAGGCACATCAGCGCCCAGGTTGGCCGCGATGTCCAGCAAGAGCGGCGTATTCACCTTCTCCCGCGTGAATTGCAAATAGCCCAGCAGCGCCGCCGCGGCATCGCTAGAGCCCCCTCCCAATCCACGGCCCGCGGGAATCCCTTTCCGCAGCCGAATCTCCACCCCGGGGCGCGTGCGCACTTCGCGCCGAAGCGCGTCCACCGCGCGGTACACGAGATTCTTCTCCATGTTCTCTTTGGCGAGCGTCTCGTTTCCCTGAATTCGCAGGATGATCCCGGATCGCCGAGAGGGACGAAACTCCAAAGTGTCGTGCATGGAGACGGTCTGGAAGATCGTGCGCAGTTCGTGAAAGCCGTCGGCGCGCTTGCCGAGCACTTCCAGACGCAGATTCACCTTTGCGTACGCCGGAATTCGGATTGTTCGCATTCGCTGACTCAGGGCTTGGCATCGGTGGCAGGGGTCTTTTGAGCCACGCGATGCTTGTAATCGTTCAGCTTCTTTTCCACTTCGGCGACTTTATCTTCTTCGAGGTCGGCTGGCAAGGAGCGGTGCCACTCCGTGAGAGATTTTTCCCACTCGGCCACGGCGAGTTCCATGCGGCCCTGCTTGGCGAGCACGTCGCCCAGATGCTCGCGGATAGTCGGATCGTGCGACTCGCGCTCCAGAGCCTTGCGAAGCGTCAGCTCCGCCCGATCGAGTTTGTTTTCCTTGTAATAGGTCCAACCGAGGCTGTCGAGATACGCGCCGTTATAGGGCTCCTGGTCCAGCGCGCGCTGAATCAGGTCGCGCGCTTCGTCCAGACGAATGCCGCGCTCCGCCAGCATGTAGCCGTAATAATTCAGGACGATGGCGTTCTTCGGATTCACGTCGAGCGCTTTCTTGAATTCGTCCTCCGCCCTGTCGTATTCCTTCTGGCGCTCATAGATCGCCCCCAGCAGCAGCCACGCGATTTCGTTGTCGGAGGGCTGCTTCGCAAGGGACTCCGCCTTTAGCGCCGCCTGCTCTGCGTCCTTATAACGGTGGCTGCGCTCGTAAATCTGCGCGTAGCTGAGATACGCTTCGCGGTCCGGCGAAGCACCCTTCAGACTGGCTTGCAGAAGCTTGATGGCATCCTCGGGCTGCTGCGCGTCTCCAAGAAGCATCGCCAGGTTGTTGCGAATGGAAGCGTCGTCAGGATACTTGGCCACCGCGTCGCGCCCCGTCTGCAATGCCTTGGGAAGGTCGCGAGCCTGGCGGTAGGTATCCATCAACAACATGCGCGAGCGGATATCCTCTTCCTCGCCCAGGCGCCCGAGCTCCTGAAAGGTATAAATCGCGGCCTGATAGTTCTGCGTGTCGCGATATAACATGCCGAGTTGCTGGTAGAGAATCGCCAAGTCGCGCCGGCGCGAAGGCAACACGCGCGACTGCGACTTGACGCCGGTCACGGCATCGGACAACACACGGATCGCGTCGTCGAAGCGCCCCTGCGATTCGTAAATCATCGCTTCGTTGTACATAACCTCGAGGCTTCCGGGCGCGAACTGCCTCGCCTTCACCAGGTTGTCTTCGGCTTTGTCCAGTTGGTGAAGTTCCCGGTAGATCTGCGCGAGCCGCAAATAAGTGTCGGCATCGTCCGGCAACAGGTCGGCAAGCTTTTGGAATACGGTGAGCGCTTCCTGGTACTTCTCCTCGGACAACAGCGTCTGCCCAAGCCCACGCAGATGGCTGAGCTCAGATGGGTCGAGTCCTACGGCTTTGCGATATGCGGCCTCGGCCTTCTCCAGTTCGTGCGTCTGCGTGTACGCATCGCCCAGATGATCGTAGAGCGTGGCGGAGGGCGAACGCGCAATCAACCCGTTCAAAAGCTGAATGGCGTCTTCGGACTTGTTCTGGTCGAGCAGGAGCTGCGTCAGTTGTTCAACCCCGGCGTCATTCTCCGGATCGTCTTTCAAAAGGCCGCGCAGGACTTCCTCGGCCTTCTCCGGCTCGTTGTGCAGCCGGTAGAGCCTCGCCAGCCAGATCGTGGATTCCTGATCGGTTGGATCCAGTCGATGTACCGCCGAATATTCTTCGATCGCCTTGGTTATGGCTTCTCCTTGCACGTTATTGCCGTTCACGTCGCCCAGGCTGCGCAGATACACCAGCGCCAGCAGGCGGTGCGTTGCCAGGTCGTTGGGATTGTTCTTCAGGATCTGATTCGCTTCGGTCACCGCATCGCGCACGCGCTGGGCTTTCCAGTACATTTCCGCGAGCCGTTCGCCGATGATCGGTGAATTCGGGTCGATCGCGTACGCCTTCTTGTACGAGTCGATGGCGCGCGTGGCGTATTCCCCTGCGCCGGTCTGCTCGTACTGCTGTTCGTAAATGTGGCCCATCGTGAAGTTGAAATAGGCGTCGGCGCGGGAGGAAACCTTTTGCTGCTCGGGCGTAGGAACGGGGGTTGTGCTGGGAGTTTGGGCGAACCCGGGTAGCGCCAGAAGCGTGGCGCAAGCGACAGACAGGAACAAGCGATTTTCGATCATAACGTTGGTTTTTTCAGTATCCCACGGCGCGATAGAGTGGTCAAAAGCGAAAAAAGGACAGGTTGCAGAGCAGCGTGCCTCAAGAAAGTAGGATGCCAAGACGAAAAGTGGGGTTTCCGGAAAAAGGGGTTGCCTATTTTCCATATTTCTGCAATTATCGAAATATGAAGAAGCCCGATCCCCTCCTGGTCATCCGCTGCGCCGACCGTTTTGCCGCCATGGGCGCGGAGCCCCGCCTTCAAATCGTCCGTCTGCTGCTCTCCGCATATCCCACGGGAATGGTTGCGGGCGAAGTGCAGGAAGAGCTTGGCATTCCCGCCTCGACGCTCTCCCATCACCTGGAAAAACTTCGTCAGGTCGGGCTCGTGGATGTGCGCCGCGCCGGTACGTTTCTGTGGTACACGGCGAACACGGATGCATTGCGCGAGGTATTGGGATTTCTGTACGAAGAGTGTTGCACGAGGAATCGGGCGGTGCCGGCCGAAGATATCGTGCAGATTTCAAAATAGCCGGAAAGAAGGACGACCATGAGCGAATCGAACATTCAAAACGCGGTTAAGGAAAGGTACGGAGCCGCGGCAAAGCAGGTAGCCGAAGGCAAGTCGGCGTGTTGCGGAGGCGGCGCCTCCCTGAGCGGCTGCGATCCCATCACGCGCAATCTCTACGGCGAGTCCGAAAAGGGGAGCGTCCCGGCGGAAGCCGTTGCGGCTTCGCTTGGTTGCGGTAATCCTACGGCGCTTGCGGAACTCCGGCAGGGCGAGATCGTGCTGGATCTGGGTTCCGGCGGCGGTATTGATGTTCTGCTTTCCGCGCGCCGCGTCGGCCCGACAGGTAAGGCCTTCGGCCTGGATATGACGGACGAAATGCTGGCCCTGGCTCGAGAGAACCAGCGAAAGGCTGGCATCGAAAACGTGGAATTCCTGAAGGGAACGATCGAAGAGATTCCTCTGCGGGACAACTCCGTGGACGTCGTCATCTCAAATTGCGTGATCAATCTCTCCGGCGACAAGGATCGCGTCCTCCGCGAGGCGTTCCGCGTGCTCAAGCCTGGCGGCCGGCTGGCGGTATCGGACGTGGTCCTGCGCGGCGAAGTCCCCGCGGAAATCCGTAAGAGCATGGAATTATGGGTAGGTTGCATTGCGGGCGCACTGCAGGAAACCGAGTACGTCGAAAAATTGAAGAACGCTGGCTTCGCTTCCATTGCGGTCGAGCCAACCCGAATCTACCGGGTCGAGGAAGCCCGCGATTTCCTCGTCGCGGCGGGTTTCGATGCGGAGAGAATCGCCCCGCTCGTAAAGGATAAGTTCATGAGCGCCTTTATCCGTGCCGCCAAGTCCCAGGCCGCATCCTGCTGCGGGCCCACCTGCTGCAACTGAGCGCCGCGATGCACACGCCCTTCAACGTGTTATTCCTTTGCACCGGCAATTCTTCGCGCTCGATCCTCGCCGAAGCCATTTTGCGTCATCGTGGCGAGCCGCGGTTTCACGCCTACAGTGCGGGAAGCCATCCTGCGGGCCGCGTTCACCCCGGCGCCGTCGAGCAGTTGCAATCGGTCGGCCTGCCACTGGATGGATTACGCAGCAAGAGCTGGGACGAGTTCACGGCATCCGGTGCGCCGCGGATGAATTTTGTCTTCACGGTGTGTGATGCGGCCGCTGCGGAGGTTTGCCCGGTTTGGCCGGGGCAGCCGGTGACCGCCCATTGGGGCATCCCGGATCCCGGTAACGCACCCGGCGGGCCAGAGGCCTTGCGGCGCGCATTTCGCGATGCGTATGTCACTCTAGGCCGCCGCATCGATCTGTTTCTCAGCTTGCCGCTCGACAAACTCGATTCCCTGGCTGTACAAAAAGAAGTAGACCGCATCGGAAAAATGTAGGGAACCCGGGGAACCGCAACGCGTTCAAAACTTTGCATGCGGAGGGCTTAGCTACTTTCAGCCGCGTGAAGTCAGTCCGGGAAATTTAGTGCAGAAAGTGGCGCATGTTCGTAAAGACCATCGCCAGGCCAAGCTTGTCCGCGGTCGCAATCACTTCGCCGTCTTTCACCGAGCCTCCCGGCTGAATCACCGCCGTCGCTCCGGCCTTGGCCGCTTCTTCCACGCCGTCGGGAAACGGGAAGAATGCATCGGAAGCTACCCCGGTTCCCTTCAGGGAATTCTGCGCTTTCATCACCGCAATCCTCACCGAATCCACCCGGCTCATCTGGCCCGCGCCGACGCCAATCGTCGCGCGGTCCTTCGCGAACACAATCGCATTCGACTTCACGTGCTTGCAGACCTTCCAAGCAAACTGGAGGTCCGCCATCTCCGCCGCGCTCGGCTCGCGCTTGGTGACCACCTTAAGTTCCTTATCTCTCAGGCTCCCCAAATCCGGCTGCTGAATCAGCATCCCGCCCAGAATGCGCTTCATCTGCAATTCCTTGTCGGGCTCGAGCCCCCCCTGCGGGAGTTGCAGCAACCGCAGGTTTTTCTTCGCGGCGAAGATCTCCTGCGCCCGGTCGGCAAAGCCCGGCGCGACGATGCACTCAACGAAGAGCTTCACTACCTCTTCCGCCGTCAGCGCATCCACGATGTGATTGAACGCCAGCACGCCGCCAAATGCCGAAACCGGGTCGCTCGCCAGCGCTTTGGTGTACGAGTCGAGGAGCGTGCGTTGTTCCGCCGCGCCGCACGGATTGTTGTGCTTGATGATCACCGCCGCCGGGCCGTCGAATTCCGCCACCAGGCTGCGTGCCGCTTCCAGGTCCACATAGTTGTTGTAGGAAAGTTCCTTGCCCTGCAACTGCTTGGCAGCGGCAAGGCCGGTGGCGGGATGTCCCGCCGGAATGTAGAGCGCCGCGGCCTGATGCGGATTTTCCCCGTAGCGGAGTTCCTGCTTGCTGCGCAGCGCCAGATACACGCGTTCGGTCAGTCCACCCTTGAGCTGGACTTCCATCTCTTCGCCTTGCAGCGCGATGCGTTCCAGGTTCATGGTGATCACGCCGTCGTAGCGCGAAGTCATGGCAAAAACCTTGCGCGCAAGTTGCAGCCGCAATGCCAGCGTGGTTTCGCCCTCGGTTTCCAGCGCTTCCGCTACGCGTCCATAATCGGCTGGATCGGTCACCACCGTGACGCTCTCGAAATTCTTCGCCGCCGAGCGCAGCATCGTGGGCCCACCGATATCAATATTCTCGATCAATTCCTCCGGCGGAAGATATTGCTTCGCGGCCGTGGCTTCAAATGGATACAGGTTTACGACCACGAGGTCAATGGGCGCGATTCCATGCTCCTTGGCCTGCTTGAGATCCTCGGGGTTTTCGCGGCGATAGAGGAGGCCGCCGTGCACCTTCGGGTGCAGTGTTTTCACGCGGCCGCCGAGCATTTCCGGCCAGTTGGTGAACTCGGACACATCCTTGACGGGAACGCCAGATTCGCGCAGGAGCTTCGACGTGCCGCCCGTGGAGAGGATTTCGATGTTGAGCTTCGCCAGCCTGCGGGCAAATTCCACGATTCCGGTCTTGTCGAACACACTGAGCAGCGCGCGCTCCACGCCCATGTCGCCTCCTACGGTGGAATGAACTTCATAGTGTACGCGGAGGCGCGGAATTTCGGAAACGCAAGCCTGTGGGAAAAGGAAATTTGCGGTTTCAGGATTTCACGAGAGCTTTGAGTTTGACCTGGCCATCCACCGTCTCAACTACGTACTCCACTTCGCGGCAATTTTTCTGTTTCTGCAAGTCCTTCGTTTTCTTGCGCACAAACTCGTTGAAGGCCGAGCGCGTCATCTTGCCCATGTCTTCCCCGGCGTCCCGCTTCGCATTCGCAAAGGCCTCATATAGCTGTTCTACCTTTTCGACTTCCTGCTCTGGAGCGGTGCACACCACGCGAAACGCCTTCGGCCCGGCCGCCGGGCTGGCGGCAGCCTCGTTCGTCGCCTGCGCCCGGGCGCGTTCCGCTTCGATGGCCTTCGCTGCCGCCCCGAAATGGCGCTCGATCTTCCCCTCTTCGCGCTGGGCAACGCGCTTTCGGAATACTTCCTTGTATTTCGCGTAGGTCTGCGAAAGGTTGGAAAACCGGAAGCGTTGCGTGTACTTGAGGTCACCGCCGCGCTCCGAATAGCGCTTGACGATCAACTCGATGCGCCACTCGATCTCGGTCGGAGGGCGCTTGCGGCCGCCGCCAAAGTACATGTCGTACTCGATCTTGAGCTGGCGAATGTCTCGCTCCAGTTGGGCGAGTTCCTCATCAATAGTCGGCATGCGGATCGAATCCTTGAGAGTTCATCCTAGGGTTGGACCCGCCGGGCGTCAACGGGGGGCACCCGGGAAAGACACGGATGAAACAACGGCCGGGAGCGCCGAGCGGAGGTGTCCTTACGAACAGTCTGGATTGCGGCGGTCTTCCCGCCTGTGCTCCAATGGCGGCATGGCAGAGCGCGCAAAATCGGCGGCTTCGGACCAGACGGCCCTGCTGCGGCAGTTGCCTTCAGTGGACGAACTGCTCGCCCAGCCGCGCGTTGCGGCCCTGGGCGAAATCCTGCAACGACCGTTTCTGGTCGAGTTGGTGCGCGAAGCGCTGGCGGATACCCGCCGGGCGATCGTTTCGGGCACGGCTTCAGCGGAGAGCGATTTGCACGCAGCGACGCTCGAACACCGCATTGTGGAGGCCGTGGATCATGAGCTGTCTCCTTCTCTACTCGGCGTGATCAACGCGTCCGGCGTGATTCTGCACACGAATCTGGGTCGCGCGCCATTGCCGGCGTCCATTCTGGAGGAACTTGGAAGGACCGCCACCCAGTATTCCAATCTTGAATACGACGTGGCCGCGGGAGCACGGGGCAAGCGCGACGCGCACACCTCGCGCCTCATCGAGCGCCTCACGGGCGCCGAAGCCGCCGTCGTGGTTAACAATTGCGCGGCGGCCGTGCTGGTAACCCTGGCAGCCCTGGCGCGCGGCGGCGAAGTAATCGTCTCGCGCGGCGAACTCATCGAAATCGGCGACGGTTTCCGCATCCCCGAAATCATGGAACAGAGCGGCGCGGTGCTGCGCGAGGTCGGCACCACCAACCGCACCCGCATAGCGGACTACGAAAAAGCCTTAACCGAAAAATCGCGTGTGATCCTGCGCGTCCATCCCTCGAATTTCACCGTGACCGGATTTACCGAAAAGCCGGAAGTGGAGGAGCTCATCGCGCTGGGGCGCCGCACGGGCCTCCCTGTGGTGGAGGACCTCGGTTCCGGGTGCCTGATAGATTTGTCGGCCGCTGGGATTAGCGAGCCAACCGTTCGGGAAAGTGTCGAAGCGGGATTTTCTCTCGTCCTGTTCAGTGGGGACAAATTGCTCGGCGGCCCCCAGGCGGGCATTGTCGCCGGCAAGAAAGAGATTGTGCTGAGAGTACGGCGGCACCCGCTGTTCCGCGCGCTGCGCGTGGACAAGCTGACCATCGCGGCCATGGAAGTGACGCTGCGTGCGTACGTTCGCGGCGCGTGGACGGAAATCCCGTCGCTGCGCATGATGCACCTAAGCGTCGGCGAAATTGCAGCGCGCGCGAACGCGTTTCACAGTGCGCTGGCGGCGCAGGCCAGGGACATGGAAGTGGATTTTGCCGTTGCGGATGGGCGCTCGCTGGTGGGTGGCGGCGCTACTCCTGCACAATCTCTGCCAACGGTTGTTTTGCGCGTCGCCAGCATGCGATATTCGGCGGGAGAACTCGAAGCCCGCCTGCGACTTTCCGCGGATCACGCGCCGGTGATCGCTCGGATCGAAGACGATCACCTGCTGATTGACTTGCGCACCGTCTTTCCCGAGCAGGAACCCATCCTCGCGAAGGCGCTCCTCGCAGCGCTGAAGTAAGTCTGGAAAAACTGTTATGATATAGGTGCGATATAGAATTGATATAGGAGGTCGCATGGCTACGGCTCTAATCCATCTGGATCCGAAGCAGAAGGCCCGCTTGACGCGCCGCGCGAAAAAGCTTGGCCGTTCCTTTTCTCAGGAGGTGCGGAACGCCGTCGACTTGTACCTCGACCTGCCCGCCGACGAAGACGAATTGCGCCTACTGGCGCGGGCGGCCAATGAATCCGCCGGACGCAGCCTGAAGAGGCTGGACGAAACCATCGCGTACGTCGAAAAGGTGCTGAAAAGCATGAGGAAGGTCAAGTGAGCTGGCCGCGAGACGCGTTCGAGGCGTTGCGGCAGATCGTGTTGATCGAACATCGAATCAACGAACTCACCGAGAAAGTGGCGGAGCTCGCGCGAGCCTGTCAGGACCTGGACCGCCGGGTGGTTCGCATCGAAACCAAGCTGGAACTGTTTGAGCGCGCGGCCCTTCCCAACCGGCGGGCTTTGCCGGAAAAGTAGACCGGTAGGCAATGCTGGCATACAAGGTATCCCGCGGAAAATTGCAGCCAGTGCGCAAGAGTCTCCCACGGCTCAGGCGGGGCTGGGCACTGATTCGGGTGCGGCTGGCGGGCATCTGCAACACCGACGTGGAAATCTTGCGCGGGTATCATGCGTTTCGCGGCACGCCAGGGCACGAATTCGTCGGTGAGGTCGTGGAAGTCGAAGGAGTTTCCCCCGCGGTCCGCGGGCGGTGGCTTGGGAAGCGCGTCGCTGGCGAGATTAACGTGTCCTGCTCGGCGTTTGGTTACCGGCCAGTTTGCGATTTTTGCCGGCTTGGACTGAAAACTCACTGCGCGCGTCGGACAGTGCTTGGTATCGTGGCCCACGATGGCGCGTTCGCGGAGTATCTGACGCTGCCGCTCGAGAATCTGCACGTCGTCCCATCGAACGTCAGCGATGAAAAGGCCGTATTCATCGAGCCGCTGGCCGCGGCCGGCCAGATTCTCGCTCAACTCGACATCCGCAAATTTGCCGCTGCCGCGGTTCTCGGCGACGGAAAGCTGGCCCAATTGATCGCCATGGTCTTGCACGCCGCCGGTCTGCGTGTGGTCCTCTACGGCAAGCATGCAAACAAGCTGGCTTTGGCGCGGCAAAGCGGAGTAGCAACCCAAAAAGTGCGCGGCGATGCCTGCGATCTGAAACAGTTGAGGGAAAGCTACCGGCTGGTCGTGGAAGCAACAGGCTCACCCACGGGACTCTCGCTGGCACAGCACATGACCGAACCGCGTGGCACCTTGCTGCTGAAATCCACTTTTCACGGCACCGCCCAGGTCGAGACCTGGCCCATCGTAGTGAAGGAAATTACCGTGCTCGGCTCGCGCTGTGGCCCATTCACAAAGGCAATCTCCCTGCTCCGCTCCGACAAGGTCGATCCCACTGCGCTCATCTCGCGCGTCTTTCCTTTGGCCAAAGCCTCGGGGGCCATCGTCTACGCGCAAAAACGCGGGGTGATGAAGGTTCTCCTGAAAAACGATTGATTACAGCCGGTTGATGCAGGACGCGACGCAGGCGGCGCCAAATCCGTTGTCAATATTCACGACGGTCACGTTGGAGGCGCACGAATTGAGCATACCGAGCAACGCCGCGACTCCCCCGAAGCTTGCGCCATAGCCGGTGCTGGTGGGCACCGCGATCACTGGCACGCCGACGAGTCCCCCCACCACGCTGGGCAGCGCTCCTTCCATTCCCGCCGCGCAGATGATCACGCGGGCTTCGGTGAGTTCGCGGCGATGCTCCAGCAGCCGGTGAATGCCCGCCACGCCAACGTCAAACATTTGCGCCACGCGGTTCCCCATCACGCGTGCAGTCAACACGGCTTCTTCGGCAACGGGAATATCGCTGGTGCCGGCCGAGACCACCAGGATCGTTCCTTTTCCGAAAATCTCCTGCGTGCGTTCGATGGTGATAACGCGGGAGAGGGCATGAAACTTTGCCCCACGCGAAACCTTCTTCACAGCTGCGAACATTTTCGCGTCCGCGCGGGTGATCAGCACGTTGTGCCGCGAGGCCTTCTTGCTCACCATCGCTTTCGCGATCTGCGCCACTTGCGCGGGCGTCTTGCCCTTGCCGAAAATCACCTCCGCGTAACCCTGGCGCAACGCCCGGTGATGATCGACTTTCGCGAAGCCGATATCTTCGAACGGCATGTGCTTCAGGCGTTCCAGCGCGGTTTTCGGCGACACGTCCTTCTTGTCAACCGCGTTCAGCAAGTGGAGGATTTCGTCGGCGTTCATGGTGTTGGGTCGGTTCGCATCTTAGCATTCCCCTTGTGGCGCCACTACGCTTGACTTGGCTCGGGGTCATTGCGAGACTGTCCTTATCCGCACAAAAACCATGCCGCAGGCGCAAACCAAAATCATTACCGTGGGTGTGACCGGGGCAAGCGGCGCCGTCTTCGCGCAAAAGACGCTCGCGCTACTGGAAGCCGACGCGCGCGTCGGCCGCATTCACCTGGTGGTCACGGAAACCGGCCAGCGGCTCCTCGCCGAGGAATTGCGCATCGCTTCCGGCGATCTGAAGAAACTTCCAAGCCGCATACTCGGGCGAGTTCCCCAGAAAATCGAAACGCTCTCGAATAAAGATGTGGGCGCATCGATCGCGTCGGGCAGCTACAACGTTGACGCGATGATCGTCATCCCTTGCACCGTCGGCGCGGTCGCTTCGATTGCCTGCGGCGCCTGCGACGACTTGCTGGCCCGCGCGGCGGACGTGATGCTGAAAGAAAATCGCAAACTGATTCTTTGCGTTCGCGATACGCCGTTCAACCGCATCCACCTGGAAAACATGCTGCGCGCGCAGGCTGCAGGCGCGGTGATTATGCCCGTCGTCCCCTCGTTTTATCATCGGCCAAGGACGATTGACGACCTCGTGTTCCAATACGCATGCCGGGTCTTGGCGCAGGCCGGCTTGCCGCAGGAGAAAATGTTCCGCTGGACCGGCAGCGCCATGCGAAAGGCGGAGGACTAAAGCAATGGCGGGGCGCATCCGCACCGTGCTGGAGATGATCAAGTTCGAGCATTCCGTGTTCGCGCTGCCCTTTGCGCTCACCGGGGCTCTGCTGGCTGCCCGGGAAACGCTTCATGGATGGCCGACATGGCGGCAGATTCTCTGGATTATTGTGGCCATGGTGGCGGCGCGCTCCGCAGCCATGACCCTGAATCGCATCGCGGATCTGCGCTACGACAGGGAAAATCCGCGCACCAAATTGCGCGCGCTGGCGACGGGCGAACTTTCGCTCGGATTCGCGTGGGCCTTCACGCTGATTGCGGTGGGCATTTTCTTTCTTGCTGCCTGGCAATTGAATCCGCTGGCTTTGAAGCTCGCTCCCGCGGCGATCGCGATCCTGTTTTTCTACTCCTACACCAAACGATTTACGAACTGGTCGCACCTTTTCCTCGGTTTCGCATTGGGCGTTTCCCCGGCCGCGGCGTGGATCGCCATCACCGGCAGGCTCGATTGGCGCATCTTGATTCTGTGCGCCGCAGTGACGCTGTGGGTGGGCGGGTTCGACGTACTGTACGCGTGCCAGGACGTGGAGTTCGACAAGGGCGCCGGGTTGTTTTCCGTCCCCAAGCAGTTCGGAATTCCCAAGGCTCTGCGGATTGCGCGCGCGATGCACGTCGGCGTGGTTCTGTTCCTCAGTTGGCTAGCTTTGAGCCTCGGACTGCCGTGGCCGGCGTGGGCGGGAATTCTGGTTGTGGCGGCGCTGCTCGCGTATGAACATTCGCTCGTGAAAGCCGACGACTTGAGTAAAATGAACGCTGCGTTTTTTTCCGTGAACGGCTATATTAGTATGTTGTTTCTGCTCTTTTGGGGCGCCGCAGCCGCACTTTGGCGCGTTTGATTGTTTCGATTGTTTTGAAATGCTAGTCCTAAGGTAGCGTAGCGGCAGACCTTGATCCGACATCCAGGAAATGGAATTAACCGTGGCCGAGTTGAACATCCAAGACGCAACCCTGAAGCCGATTGCCGACAAAGTGCTGGCTGGCGAACGCCTCTCCTTTGACGACGGTGTGGCCCTCTTCCGCACGCCCGACTTGCTCTCCGTGGGCTGGCTCGCGAATTACGTTCGCGAAAAGCGGCACGGGAACGTGGCCTATTACAACGTGAACCGCCACATCAATCCGACGAACGTTTGCGTCGCGCATTGCAAGCTTTGCGCTTTTGGCCGCGACCCTAATGCTCCCGGAGCCTACACGTATGCGCTCGAGGAAATCTATCAGCGCGCAGCGCAGGGCGTGCGCGAGGGCGCGACTGAATTTCACATCGTCGGCGGATTGCATCCGGATCTTTCCTTCGACCATTTCCTGCAGATGATTCGCGGGCTCAAGCAGAGGCATCCTCACGTGCACCTGAAAGCCTTTACGATGGTCGAAGTGCACTACTTCGCGCGCATCGCGAAACTTACGATCGAAGAGACGCTGCAGAAAATGAAAGAAGCCGGCGTGGATTCCTGCCCCGGCGGCGGCGCGGAAATCTTCCATCCCCGGGTGCGCAAAATCATCTGCGACCACAAGGTCAGCGGCCGCATGTGGCTCAGCATCGCGAAGAAGGCGCACCGCATCGGGTTGCGCTCCAACGCCACGATGCTCTATGGCCATGTGGAGACGTTCGAGGAACGCGTGGACCATCTTGTGCTGCTGCGCGATGCCCAGGACGAAACGCGCGGATTCGTGGCCTTTATCCCACTGGCGTTCCATCCGGACAACACTGCGCTTTCGCACATCCCAAAACCCAGCGGTTACGATGATCTCCGCTGCATCGCCGTTTCGCGGCTGATGCTCGACAATTTCGATCACATCAAGGCCTACTGGATTATGCTCACGCCCAGCATTGCGCAGATCGCGCTGCGCTTTGGCGCCAACGACATGGATGGAACCGTGATCGAGGAAAAGATTTATCACGACGCCGGCGCCAAGACCTCCGAATTCACGCCGCTAAGCGAACTCGAACGTCTCATTCGTGCGGCCGGGCGTGTGCCCGTCGAGCGTGACACGCTCTACAATCGCGTCGATCGCTCCAAGCTCCCTCCCATCGTTCCCGCAACCCCTCCCGGCCTGGTTTCCCTGGGCGTTTGAGCCCTACAAATGGCGCATGGCTGAGCTCGCACATAGTGCAGGCGAAATAATTTCGTATCTCCAAATGTGCCAGGCATGGAGCACGAGCCTACAACGCGGCATGAATTATCGTCTCCGCCCGGACTGCAGCGTTATCTTAATGAGTCGACGGCCTAGTGCCCCGTACAAAGACAAAATTGAGGACGACGGTCGAGTTCTTATCTATGAGGGCCATGATATACCCCGATTGACCGGGAGCCAGGACCCAAAGCTGATTGACCAACCTCGTCTTACGCCGGGTGGCAAGCTAACCCAAAACGGCCAGTTCGCAGACGCAGCAATTAAAGCAAAGCAAGGATTGTCAAACCCTGATGTAGTTGCAGTCTACGAGAAAATCCGGGATGGAATTTGGTCCTTCAATGGTTTCTTTCTATTGGCAGACGCATGGACTGAATCCGACGGCCAACGCCAGGTTTTCAAATTCCGTCTCGAACTCTCTGCAACTGGAGAAGGGATTCGAGATTCACCCGGGACTGACCTTCTTCATAACCGACTTATTCCGTCAGCAATCAAGCTAGAAGTCTGGCAGCGTGATAAGGGTCGGTGCGTTCTTTGCGACAGCGACAAAAATTTACATTACGACCATGATTTGCCCTATTCAAAGGGAGGCTCTTCATTGCTGGGCTCCAACATTAGACTGCTCTGCGCAAAGCAAAATCTCTCTAAGGGCTCAAAAATTGTTTGAGGGTGCTCTCCCGACTAGAGAGATGAACACTCTCCCCGGGATTCCTATCTTTTCGAGACTCTACGTGGATGAGTCGATGAACTTGGATTTGCGCGTCGACCGTTCGCTCACTGTCCTCGCGGCTTTCTTCCTCTTCCACAAGTGGTAGAATCACCGAGGGCACTGTATCCTTCCCCCGTCCCGCTGAATCCAATCAGCCACACAGCAGCCCAGAGTCCGTCAATCAAGGAGAGCATCCATGCAACGCAAAGCTTCGGCAGTCTGGCAAGGCGATCTGAAAACCGGCAAAGGCTCCATCTCCACCGACAGCGGCACGCTGAAGGAAACCCAATATTCGTATTCGACGCGCTTTGAAAACGGTGTCGGCACCAACCCGGAGGAACTCCTGGCCGCTGCGCACGCCGGCTGCTTCACCATGGCGCTTTCGGCGCAACTTGCCGGCGCAGGAATGGTGGCCTCAAAACTCGAGACCGTCTGCACCATCTCCCTCGAAAAAGTGGGCGAAGGTTTTTCCATCACCAAGAGCCATCTCGACCTCGCCGCCACGATTCCCAACGCCGACAAGGCGAAATTCGACGCGGCCGTGAAGAACGCGGAAAACGGATGCCCGGTCTCAAGGCTGTTCAAAGCGGAAATCACCGTCAACGCGCGTCTGGTAACCTCCACTTCCGCTTGATGCTGGCGTCTGAAAACTCGCATCAGGCAGGGGGCGCGTGATGCCCGCTCCGGGTGTGTTTATTGGCGGGATTGCGGTCTTTTTCATCGTGGCCTGGGACGCCTTCGAGGCCATTATCCTGCCCCGGCGCGTAACTCGAAAAATCCGACTCGCGCGTTTCTATTATCAATTCACCTGGGCTACCTGGAAGTTTTACGCGCGCCTCATTCCCTCCAAGAAACGCCGCGAATCGTTTCTGGGATTTTACGGGCCGATTTCCCTGCTCTTTCTCATTGCGATTTGGGCCTGCGGACTCATCGTCGGTTTCGCCATGATGCAATATGGCGCCGGTTCGGCGGTGAACGTGGCCGGCATGACGCCGAGTTTTGATACCGACATGTATCTTAGCGGCACCACGTTCTTCACGCTTGGCCTTGGTGACGTGGTTCCTCGCTCCGGATTGTCGAGAGTTCTGGTGGTTGTGGAATCCGGCTTTGGTTTCGGCTTCCTCGCCGCGGTAATCGGCTATCTGCCGTTCATCTACGGCGCTTTCGGCGCGCGCGAAACCGAAATTGTCCTGCTCGATGCCCGGGCCGGCACGCCGCCCACGGCGGGCGAACTGCTCCTCCGCCACTCCTTCCCCGGGGGGCACGAGGCTTTGCGTGGGCTGTATAAAGACTGGGAGCGCTGGTCAGCCCAGCTCCTCGAAAGCCATCTGTCTTACCCCGTGCTCGCTTATTTTCGATCGCAGCACGACAACCAGTCGTGGATCAGTTCGCTCACCGCCATCCTCGATGCGTGCGCCCTCACCATTTCCGGCATCGAAGACGTTTGCTCGAAGCAAGCGCAGCTTACGTTTGCCATCGCGCGCCACGCCGTCGCCGATCTCTGCCAGGTTTTCTCCGCCGCCCCCCGGCCTCCGACACACGATCGCTTGCCTCCCGAATTGCTTCGGATGATGCGGGAAACTCTCGACCAGCATGGCACGCGGCTTCTCGCGACCCCGGAAGCCGATTTGAAACTCAACGAACTCCGGAAAATTTATGAGCCTTATGTTTACGCCCTCGCGGAACGCTTCAACCAGCCCCTCCCACCGTGGGTGCCCGCAAAAAAAACCAAGGACAACTGGCAAACCACCGCGTGGGCCAAAACTCTGGAGAAAGCGGAGGCCGCTGGCGCCGCTCTGATTCACGACGACCATTTTTGAAACATGCGGCGGCAACGCACAGGCATTCGCCGCTATTTTTCTTTTGAGACTTCATTTTAGATCCCGGTATTGTAGTGCTGCCGGAAAATGCAAGACTATCAGCCAATTGATTTTCGAAGACTCTTGGGGGAACTCCGATGAAAGCGATTCAAGTGCACCAGTTTGGCGGGCCAGAAGTCTTACAACTCCAAGATATCCCTACGCCGAAGCCCGGGCCTGGACAAGTTCTCGTCCACGTGCACGCGGCAGGTGTGAATCCCTATGACACGTACATGCGCAATGGCACCTACGCCATCAAGCCGCCTTTGCCCTACACGCCAGGATCGGACGCTGCGGGCGTGATCGAAGCCGTCGGTGACGGAGTCACAAGAGTCAAGCCCAGCGCTCGCGTCTACACTGCCCGTACCGTCAGCGGTGCCTACGCCGAGTATGCGCTTGCTCTCGAGTCGCAAGTTCATCCCCTGCCGGAGAAAATATCGTTTGCACAGGGAGCCGGCGTTTGGGTTCCCTACGGCACCGCGTTTACAGCGTTGCAGCATCACGCGCACGCCCGCCCGGGGGAGACCCTGCTGATCCACGGCGCGAGCGGCGGCGTCGGCACCGCCGCTATTCAATACGCTCGCGCGATGGGCATGATCGTGTTCGGCACGGCGGGGTCCGCGAAGGGCCTTGAGCTCGTCAAGCGTGAGGGCGCCCACCAGGCCTTCGACCACGGCAAGCCCGGGTGCTCCGACGAGATCATGAAAGCCACAGGCGGCCTCGGCGCGGATGTGATTCTGGAAATGATCGCGAACCTCAACTTGGCCACCGATTTGAAGATGCTTGCGCTCAACGGCCGCGTGATCATTATCGGGAATCGTGGCGAAATCACCATTAATCCACGCGACCTCATGGCGCGCCGTGCCACTGCCAAAGGCTTCACGTTGTGGGCTGCCACCGAAGCGGAAACCACCGAAATCCACGCGGCCATTGGCGCGGGTCTGGAGAATGGCACCTTGCGACCAATCGTTGGCAAAGAACTCCCGTTGAAAGACGCGGCACAGGCCCACGTGGACGTGCTGGCTCCCGGCGCGCACGGCAAAATCGTTCTGGTACCTTAGTGGCTTTTCAATCCGCAGCATTCTAGAGTCGTGGGAGTGAGAGACCACTGTGGTATAAGAATGGGCTCAGTTTTCAATGAATGGAGAAAGACCCCCATGTCCCTGCCGAAACGACTGTTCAGGCCTCTTTTGCTGAGTTTGCTGCTCGCCGCGCCGCTGCTGGCGGATACCATAATCCTGCAGAGCGGCGCGAGTTACACGGGATCGTTCGAGAATGTGAACGGTAACGAGATCACCTTCATGGACAACCAGGACGTGCAGTACCGTTTCCCGCTCTCGGACGTGCAATCCCTGGTCTTCACCGGCTCAACCGATATCGTCACCCTTCGCAGCGGCAAAGTTTATTCCGGAAAGTATACCGGCGGAAATACGATCTCGTTTACCGACAATCAGGGCGTCGGCTACGTCTTTCCCGTCAGAGACGTCGCTTCGCTGGTTCTCTCCCGCAACCATCCCGCTCCGCCTCCGCCTTCGACCAGCGTAAGCATGGTCATCCCCGAGGGGGCGCAGATTGCCATCCGCACGGAGGAAATCATTGATTCGGAAGCTTCCTCTACCGGGCAGTTGTTCAGCGCCACGGTCGCGGAGGACGTCTCAGACAGCAACGGCAATGTTGCCATCCCGCAAGGCACGCGTGCGAAACTTGTGGTGCGCAACATGGGCACGGGTGGCGCGGTTCACAGCGGCGAAATCGCGCTCGATCTCTTTTCCGTCTCCGTCAAGGGGAAGGAATATCGCGTGGATACGAACGACGTGGACTACAGCAACAAACGCGGCGTAGGGGCAAACAAGCGTACCGCGGAATACGGCGGCGGTGGCGCGGCATTGGGCGCCCTTCTCGGTGGTATTTTCGGCGGGGGTAAGGGCGCAGGCATCGGCGCGGCGGCCGGCGCGGGAGGCGGGTTGCTGACACAAATCTTCACCCGCGGCAAAGTCGTGAAGGTTCCGGCTGAAACGCTCTTGAATTTCCGTCTGGACCGCACCCTCGTGCTGCGCGCCCCTGCGTAACGCAACCCCCTTTTGTACCTGGGTCGCGCGAAACACAAGCGCGGGAAATACGGGTAGAATATCGGTTCAGCGCCACTTCCCCGGCGCACTCGGAGAGACTCGCATCTTGTTGAACTTCACGCCCACCCTGTTCGCCCTGCTGGCTCAGGGAGGCTTCAGCCACTACTGGCATAAGATCACGGACAGGACCTTTACCGGGGTCTACAACGCCAACGCGTTCGATCTGGCGATGATGATCCCTTATTTCATCGTGCTCTTCGTGCTGGCCGCTTACGGTCTTCATCGCTACGTTTTGCTCTACGAATATTACGCGTATCGCAAGAATGTGCCGCCCGAACCGCCACCGGTGCAGAATTGGCCACGGGTCACGATTCAGTTGCCCATCTTCAACGAGCGCTACGTAATTGAGCGACTCGTGGATGCGGTCGCGCAATTCGATTATCCCCACGCACTGCTCGACATCCAGGTTCTCGACGATTCCACCGATGAAACTCGCGAGGTGGCCCGCGCCTGCGTGGAGCGCCACGCTTTGCAAGGGCTTCCGATCGTCTACGTAAACCGCACTAACCGCGAAGGTTTCAAGGCCGGCGCCCTTGAGAACGGCCTGCAAACCGCGCGGGGCGAATTCGTGGCCATCTTTGACGCCGATTTCCTTCCACAATCCGACTTTCTCCGCCGCACGATTCCTTACTTCCTCGATCCCGCCACCAACGGCAAGATCGGCATGGTCCAGACCCGCTGGACGTACCTGAACAGCGACTACTCACTGCTGACACGCGTCGAAACCATCCTCCTCGACGGTCACTTCGTGGTCGAGCACGGTGGCCGCTCGCGGCGCGGCACTTTCTTCAATTTCAACGGCACCGCCGGCGTCTGGCGCCGCGCGGCCATCGATTCCGCCGGCGGGTGGGAACACGATACCCTCACCGAGGACACGGACCTTTCCTACCGCGCGCAGCTCCAGGGCTGGAAATTTCTCTATCTGCCCGATATCGAATGCGCTTCCGAACTCCCCGTGGACATGAACGGCTTCAAGGCGCAGCAGGCCCGCTGGGCAAAGGGGCTGATGCAAACGGCGAAGAAAATCCTGCCCCAGGTGTTTCGCTCCAACGTGCCGTTCTACATCAAGTCCGAAGCCTTCCTGCATTTGACCGCCAACATCTCCTACCCGCTGATGGTGTTGTTATCCACGATGCTGTTGCCCGCAATGATCGTGCGTTTCTATCAGGGTTGGTTCCAGATGCTGGTGATTGACCTGCCTTTGTTCCTCGCCTCCACATGTTCGATCTCGAGCTTTTATCTGGCCGCGCAGAGAGAACTCCGCCCGAAAACCTGGCTGACCACGTTTCTCTATATGCCCTTCGTCATGGCCACCGGAATCGGCATCAGTGTGCGCAATGCTCAGGCCGTGCTCGAAGCGATCGTCGGCAAGAAATCCGAATTTGCGCGCACTCCCAAGTTCAAAATCGAAGGCAAGTCCGGCACCTTCGCTGCAAAGAAGTACAAAAACAAGGCCGGGTGGATGCCATATTTCGAAGTGGGCTTGGGCCTCTATTTCGCATTCACGGTCGTCTACGCCTTCATGAACGAAAACTACGCTACCATCCCCTTCCTTCTATTATTTGTATGGGGCTACTTCTATACCGGCTTCATGTCTCTGAGCCAGTCCTGGTTCGCGCACTTGCGCTTCGGCGTCAATGCCCCGGAAATGCGCCCCGCATCCTCTGGCGCGCCCGGATTCTAGCCAGACCCTTAACGCAAATCGACTTGCGAACCCTGCCGCACCGGCGCAAGCTGGTTTCATGTTCGCCTGGACCCGGGTTCTCACACGTCACATTACCGCCGATGAAATCGCCAACACGCTCACCCACGGAATCGGCCTGGTCTCCAGTGTCTTGGGCTTTGTGATCCTGCTGGTTCTTGCCATCCTTCATGGCGGCGTGTGGCAAATTCTAGGATGCACGATCTATGGCGCAACGCTGATCTGCCTGTACTCCGCCTCCACCTTCTATCACGGCGTTTCGTCTCCGCGCGCCAAGCGCATCCTGCACATCTTCGATCACTGCGCCATCTTTTTGCTGATCGCCGGGACCTACACGCCGTTTCTTTTGGTCAACTTGCGCGGCAGTTGGGGCTGGTCGCTGTTCTCGGCCATCTGGAGTCTCGCCGTCCTGGGCATCCTGTTCAAGCTATGGTTCGCCGACCGCTTCCCCATTTTGTCCGTTGCGGCGTATGTGGCCATGGGATGGCTCGGCGTAATCGCCTCGAAGCAGGTCTATGCCCACGTTCCCCTCACTGGCATTGTCTGGATTGTTTTGGGAGCCGTTGCGTATTCAATCGGGGTAATCTTCTACGCCTGCAAGAAGATTCCGCACCATCACGTGATCTGGCATCTGCTGGTCATGACTGGCAGCACCTGCCACTACATCGCGGTTCTCTACTCGGTTTTCGCCGTGGCCTAATGCGCCGGCTAGGCTATTCGGCTCAGGATTCCTTCGCCGCTTGCGCCAGCCACTCTTCCAGCGTCGGCACATACTTGTCTTCTATGTCCTGGAAGGCCACGCCGGCTCCCCGATTCGGCTGCGAGTAAATCACCTTTCCTCTGGTCTGGAAGACATTGCTTTCTTCCTTCCAGATCTTCACCAATACCTGGGTGTTCGTTGGAAACGGATTCATCATGTCCAGGTAGCAGCCGTGCCGGCTCAACTCGCTTACCCGCGACGCTACGCGCACCTCTGATTTCTCTTCCAGTAGCTCCGCGCTGGCGAAAAACATGTACCGGGGCGTACGGCGTCGTTCGCGTTCCATAGTGCCTCCCTGTCTGGCGCCTGTGGTCCGTGGACCGGGTCCTTTGCTCGGTTACCTCTATCTTCCTCCGCTTTGCCCGGAATTGCTGCTCCGTTTGCCCTTACCGCCACTAGGCCACCCTCCCGCCTCTCCGGCTTGCCTTATACTCGTAGGGAACACTCTGGAGCCTCGAAATGACCGAAAGCACTCGTGAGTCGCCTTGGAGCCCGTTGCGACTGGTCCTGATTGCCCTGATTTTGATTCTCGGCGCGTATTGGATGGGAGCCCGCTACGGACCGCGCCAGGCCAAGGAAGTGGAAGCCGTGCACGCGCCCGCTCTTTCTCCGGCGGCCGGCCCAGCCATTTCGCCGGCTGTGGCGCCTCATCCTCCGCCGACTTTGACCGAAGACGAATCCATCAACGTGCGCATCTACCGGCAAGCGTCTCCCGCGGTTGCCAACATCCTCACCAAGGCTACGGAGTATGACTTCTTTATGGACGCGGTTCCCGTCGAGGGTGCGGGCTCTGGCTTTCTGATCGATCCTCGCGGCTACATCCTCACCAATTTCCATGTGGTCGCGGGCGCGCAGACCATTGAAGTGATCCTCGGCGACAAGACGCGTTACCCGGCCAAGTTCGTTGGCGCAGATCAGCGCAACGACGTGGCCCTGATCAAGATCGACCCCAAGGGCAAAGCGCTCGCGGCCCTGCCGCTGGGAGATTCCTCGACCTTGCAGGTCGGCCAGAAAGTACTAGCGATCGGCAATCCGTTCGGCTTTCAGTCCACGCTTACCACAGGCGTGGTCAGCGCACTGGGCCGCACGGTGCAGACGAGCGATACTACTTTCATTGACGCGGCGATCCAGACCGACGCCTCGATCAACCGCGGCAATTCGGGCGGCCCGCTCATTGACACCCATGGCGACGTCATCGGCATTAACTCCGCCATCTACACACCCTCCGGCACCACTGCGGGAATCGGCTTCGCCATCCCAATCAACACCGCGAAGCTCATCGCCAACGACCTGATGACCGAAGGCCGCGTGCGCCGCGCCTACCTCGGCGTGAACACGCTTGAACTCACCGGCTGGCTCGCGCAAGCGCTCGATCTGCCGGTCCAGGAAGGCCTACTGGTGGAACAGGCGACGAAAGGCGGGCCGGCCGCCGCCGCGGGGATTCACGGCGGAGATCGCCGCGTGCAATCCGGCATGCGCACCCTGATGATCGGCGGCGATGTGATTATCGGTATCGACGGCCAGAAAGTGGCGAATCAATTCGACATGAACGTGCTGCTCAATCGCAAGCGGCCGGGAGATATGGTCACGGTCACCCTCTACCGCGGCGCGAAAAAGCTCGATCTCCCGGTAAAGCTCGGCGAACGCGACGGCAACTAAACGGCAGCGTGCAAGTCAGCGGAATGTGAACGAGCGTGTCTTACTCGCTAGGGCCCAATTTCCGCGCGATACCGTTTCCGCTCTTCCTCGCTCAAACGGAACCATCCTTCCGCGATGTCGCGGACCCGCTCCAACTCCTTCTGCATCTCCTGATGCTTCGCTTGGATCATGTTCAAATCGGCGTCCTGCGGCACCCGGATGGGCCGCCCGCCAATAACGACGGCGCGCGCAAACAGACCCGGCAGCAGGAAATGATCCCAGGTTTTCTCGATAGTCCTGCCGCGGTCTACTCCCACATGAAACACCGTGATCGGTGCTCCTGTCATGCGCGCCAGCAGCACCGGTCCGACCTTGGCGACATATCGTGGACCCCGCGGCCCATCGATCGTAAACGCGCAATCGAATCCTTCGCGAATCCGCTGGGCCATCACCTGCAGTGCACGCAACCCGCCGCGCGAGGAACTCCCTTGCGCGGTCCCGAATCCCAGCCACTCGATCACCTTCCGCGTCCATTGCCCGTCGAACGCCGTGGTGTTCATCACCACCACGCCGCGGTTCCGGCCAAACCAGGAAATCGGTAGAATCACGCGGTGCCAGAACGCCCAGATGCACGGCTGCTTTCTGGCCCAGCATGCATCGATCGGTCCGCGGCCCAGAACCTCAAAGCGCAGAGTTGGACCCAGCACGCGAATGACGCTGTACACGATCCCAGCAATGATGGGAATCTGAATACGCCGGCTCCAGGACAGCTTGGGCAGACGCGTATCGTAGTGAGCGCTGACCGGCTGTTCGGTCCCCTGCCCCTGGATGTCGGAAGTTTCCATCTTCCTATAGTATATAGAGTCCGATTATCCCCGCCCGGACGGAGAACCACCGAAGTGACCCGCGAAGTCCAAGCCCGCACTCCGAGCAAGCTCCTCAAGCTTCTGCTTTGCGCCCTGCTGCCAGCAAGCCTCTTTCTCGCACTTGAATCCCGTGCGGACAACCCGCCATCGGACACTATCGGTGCCATCGAGGGGGTAGCCATCTCGGTTGAAGGACCGATGACCGTGGATGTGGTGAATGGCCGGGTCCGCACGATTCTCCGTAGCGGCAGCGACGTTCGCGTGAAGGCCGGGCAAGCTCGCGTGGACCTTGTGGAAGGCGGCTACATCCTTATTTGTGGTCCGGCTCATTTCTCGCTCTTGAAGGCGGGTCATGCGATTACGCTCGCGCTGGAAACGGGAACCGTCCACGCCCAATTCGGCAACGAAGTGTCCCTCAACGTCTACACCGCGCAAATCCAGGCACGTCCGATCTCCATCGGCAATGGAATCGAGGATCTCCTGGTCGGGCTGGATGTCTCCGGAACCATGTGTATCCGCGCCAATCGCGGTGCTATCCGCGTCGAACAACAGCTGACCGGGCAAAGTGTCATCGTGCCGCAAACTGGCGACATCACCCTGACCAACGGCCAGATTGACAGTCTGCATACTTCCCCCGGGCACTGCATCTGCGAGATGGATACCAATCTCCAACCCATGACGCCCGCGCCCGAGATCAGCCGCCTGGCCACAAATGCGGACATCCAGAAACGCCTAATAGTGCCGAAAGCGCCCACGCAAACTGCCAGCATCCCCCAAACGGCTCAGCCGGAAGAGCCGGTCTACCAAATTTTCATGCCGCCTCTGCGATACGACGCCAAAGCCAAAGTGCAAGCTGACTATGACCCGAACCTTGTTATCCTTGTCCGTCGCGTTCGCGTCCGGCCAACTCTTATCTACCAGGGCCGCGTGGAAGGCGAGCTGGTTGAAGTCCCCCACAATGCGCCGCCAGCAGTGTCCGAGCCGCAAGTCGCTCCGCCAAGGCAAGAGGAGGAATCCACGTGGAACCGCATGAAGAACTATTTCCGCCGCATTTGGTCGCCGTCTTCCTGAGTGCTGCCTTGGGCGGGAACCTTATCTTACTGTCCTTCCGGCCAATGTCTCATCCTGCCAGACCGTACTATTGGGCACAGTTGTAGTTCAATGTTAAATACTTAGTCTCCTTGCCCGGCCTGGGAAAATGAAGACTGTTTGGTCAATTTGAACTGGAGAACCTGGAACCCATGGATGGCTTGATGCGTCACCGCAGTGGAGTTTTGTCTCTATTTGTATTTCCGATCGCAATCGCGGGACTTCTCTTGGGCGGATGCGCTTCGGAATCCCACTCGAGTGGCGGCGGTGGAACTCCAAGTCCTCTGGAAATCACCACCGGCTCGCTCCCGAGCGGTCAGGTCGGTACGGCATACAACGGAACGCTCGCCGCGGCCGGCGGCACGGCTCCATTTACCTGGTCTTTGACGAGCGGTTCTCTCCCCGCAGGTCTCACTCTGAGCTCCTCCACCGGTGCGATCACTGGAACACCAACGGCCTCCACCTCGAATTCCTCGCTGACATTCCAGGTCCAGGATTCCGGGAATCCGAAACAGACGCAGTCCGCGACCCTCACATTAACGGTCGCTCCCGCCGGCCTGGCCATCAATACCACTTCCCTGCCCAACGGGCACGTCGGCACGTCGTACAGCGTCACGCTAGCGACGAGCGGCGGCGCCACTCCATATACTTGGTCGATCTCTAGTGGGACTCTTCCCACGGGACTCTCCTTGAATGCTTCCACCGGCGTCATCTCAGGTACGCCCAGCCTCTCCATCACCAATTCTCCTCTCACCATCCAGGTGAAAGACTCGTCGGCTACCCAGCAAACGAAAACGGCAAACCTGACGCTGACCATTCTTCCACCCGTGCCTGCAATTACCACCAGTTCTCTGCCCAACGGGCAAGTGGGTGTGGCTTATAGCACCACGCTCGCGGCAAGCGGTGGTACAACCCCCTATCACTGGTCGATCACCAGCGGCACTCTCCCCAGTGGAATTTCGCTCAACGCCTCGACGGGCGCCATCACTGGGACCCCAACGGCCACCGCCACGAATTCGTCGCTCACCTTCAAGGTGACTGACAGCGGCTCGCCTGCTCAGACCGCAACCAGGACGTTGACTATCACCGTCACTCCCGCCGCCTTGGCAATCACCACCACGTCTCTCCCGGGTGGCCAAGTAGGCTTCGCCTACAGCACCACTCTGGCGGCGACGGGCGGAACAACTCCCTATACCTGGTCCATCACCAGTGGCTCGCTTCCGGCTGGACTCTCGCTCAACGCCTCGACCGGTGCCATCACCGGCAAGCCAACTTCTTCTGTCAGCAATTCTCCGCTCACATTTCAGGTCAAAGATTCCTCGGCTTCGCAACAAACGAAAACTGTAAATCTCACGCTGACTGTCGCGCCCGCTACGCTCGCGATCTCGACCACTTCGCTCCCAAACGGCCAAATCAACGTCGCCTACAGCACGACTCTCGCTGCTTCGGGCGGAACAACTCCCTATGCCTGGTCCATCACCAGTGGAACTCTTCCCAACGGAATCTCGTTGAATGCCTCGACGGGCGTCATCGCCGGCACGCCCACGGTCTCCGTGACCAATTCTCCTCTGACTTTCCAGGTGAAGGATTCCGGCACGCCGCAACAAACTAAGACCGTCAACCTGACACTCACGATTGGAACGGGCGGCAATATAACCGTTTCCATTACTCCTGTGCGCGCTGGTTTGACGACCACTCAAACGCTCACCGTGACCGCCACGACAAACGACACTGCTGGCGTAACGTGGTCCGCCAGTGGCGCTTCTTGTTCGGGAAACGCGTGCGGGACGTTCTCTTCCGGCACGAGCCTGTCCGGCGTTGGCGTAACCTACACCGCACCTTCCACCGCTGGCGTTTACACGGTCACGGCGACAAGCGCGACTGACGGTTCGCAAAGTGCGTCCGCAACCATCGGGGTGACGGATCTTCCTGGTGTGTTCACGTGGCACAACAACCTGAATCGCGACGGGAGCAATCCAAAGGAATACGCGCTCACCCCAGCTTTCGTTAGCACAGCTACCTTCGGAAAATTATTCACCTGCTCGATCGACGCGGCTGCTTATGCGCAGCCGCTATGGGTAGCAAGTCTTACCATCAACGGCGCCAAGCATAACGTCATTTACGTCGTGACTCAGCACGACACGATCTACGCGTTCGACGCCGACGCATCCCCATGCCAGACGCTAAACTCAGTGAGCCTGCTTGGAACGAATGAGACTTGGCTATCGAGCAGCGACGTCAATACATCCGATATTACTCCGAGTATTGGGATCGTGGGCACACCCGTCATCGATCCTGCGACAAGCACTTTGTATCTTGTGGCGAAATCGAAATCCACGAGTGGAACGAACTACATACAACGGCTCCACGCCCTTAGCCTCGTGGATCTCTCCGAACGCGTGAATTCGCCTGTGATTATTGCTACCGGCGCATCGGGTTCGTTCGCGCTGATCCAGAACCAGCGCCCAGGGCTTGCGCTAAACGGCAATAATGTTTACGTGACATGGGCGTCGCACGGAGACAATGGCCCATACCACGGATATATTTATGCCTTCGACAAAACGAGCCTGGCGCAGGTTGCCACCTTCAACGATACGCCTACCGGGACCCTGGGTGACATCTGGATGGCGGGAGCTGCTCCAGCGATCGATTCCTCGGGCAATTTGTATTGCATCACTGGCAACGGAACATTCAACGCAGCCAATTCGAACTACGGTGATTCCTTTCTGAAGATTTCCAGCGCCTTGTCGCTGGCAGATTACTTTACGCCCTCGGACCAAGCCAGTGATGAATCGGGAGACGCCGATTTTGGATCAGGCGGCGCGGCGATCTTAGTGGATTCGACCGGAGGCACTACCCCAAACCTGACCGTCGGTGGAGGAAAGGATGCGGCACTCTACGTTCTGAACAGGGACAACATGGGCAAATTCGGAGATTCAAATGCTATTCAAAAGATATCTGCAGGCGGCGGAATCTTTTCGACTGCCGCATTCTGGCAGTCTTGGCTCTATCTCGCCACCGCCAGCTCTCCACTCCGCGCATATCCACTCAATAATGTTTCCGGGCCTTTCGGGAGTGTCTCTTCGCAAAGTTCCACTTCCTTTGGCTGGCCAGGCGCAACGCCATCGATATCCTCGCTGGGTGCCAACAATGGTATCGTCTGGACAATTCAGAATTCGTCCCCTGCAGTTGTGCACGCTTACGACGCGACAAATCTCAACACGGAATTGTGGAATAGTTCACAGTCCGGTAGCGATGCGGCAGGCGGTTACGTGAAATTCACGGTGCCCACCGTGGCAAATGGGAAGGTCTACGTTGGAAATAGCAGCCAACTGACGGTCTACGGCCTGAAATCAAACTGAGTCGGCCTACATTCCTTCGTAGTTCGGGCCACCGCCGCCTTCCGGCACAACCCAGTCGATGATCTGGTACGGGTCAGCGATGTCGCAGGTCTTGCAATGAACACAATTCGCAGCGCTGATTTTCAATTTCTGCGCGGTTCCTGCTGTCACCATTTCATAGACCGCAGCGGGACAAAAATACTGGCAAGGATTCCCGAATTCCTCGACGCAGCGTGTGGAACATATATTCAGATCCTGCACGTGCAGGTGGCACGGCTGGTCTTCTTCATGTCGTGTGCCGGAGTGATAGACGTCGGTCAACCTGTCGAAAGTCAGCTTTCCGTCTCCCTTGAAACGCTCGGGAGCCGGCCGCCCGTAAATCTGACGGTACGCTTCGTAGCCCTCGTGCGCGTGCATCGGGTCGATCAGGCCCGCCCCGCCCGTGATCTGCTGCAAACCGGAATGGAAGAAACCATCCAGAAGGCCGTTCCGGAAGGATTGGTGAAAATTGCGAACCTTCCACAACTCTTCCTTGATGTAGCTCTGATCGATTTTCTCTTTGTAAAGTTTCAGCGTGGCGGCCGAGTAGTCGCCTTTCTTGAGCGCTTCGAAGATAGTTTCGGCCGCCAGCATGCCGCTTTTCATCGCCAGATGCACGCCCTTAAGCCGCTGCGCATCGAGGAAGCTGCCCGAATCACCGACGATCAGGCCGCCCTCAATGTAATTGCGTGGCATCGCATACCATCCCCCGTAGGGTAGCGACTTCGCCCCATAACGGACGAGCTTCCCGCCCTCGAGGATATTGCGCACAAAGGGATGCGTCTTCCAGGTCTGAAACGCGGCATGCGGATCGAAGCGCGGGTTTTCGTACTCGAGCGCGATCACCAGCCCGATGGAAACACGGTCATTGCTGAGGCCGTAGATCCAGCCGCCGCCGTACATTTTGGTCGAGATTGGCCAGCCAAGCGTGTGCGCCACATAGCCCGGCTTGATCTTGCCGGGCTGCACGTCCCACAGTTCCTTGATACCGATGCCATAACTCTGCGGGTTTAGATTCTGGAGTTGCTTCTTGGCGACCAGTTGCTTGGTGAGCGATCCGCGCGTCCCTTCCGCCAGCACCGTAATCTTGGCGCGGAGTTCATAGCCCGGTGTGTAGTTGTCCTTCGGCTTGCCGTTCTTGTCGAGGCCCTTGTCTTCGGTAATGACGCCGGCGATTCCGTCGCCCTCATCCGCCGGGTTGCGGCCGCCGCGGGAGAAGATTAAATCCGCGCCCCCGAATTCCTTGAAAATGTTGACGCCCGCGGCTTCCACCAGGCCGCCCAGCCATTTCACCAGCTTGTTCAGCGAGATCACATAGTTGCCCGCGTTGTTGAACGGCGGCGGGGTAATTGGCGCGCGGTACGAATGATTTTCGGTAAAGAGCAACGCGGCGGATTCGGTCACCGGGGTATCGAGTGGCGCGCTCTTCTGAAAATCTGGCACGAGTTCCGCCAGCGCCCTCGGATTCATGATCGCGCCGGAAAGCTGGTGCGCCCCGATTTCGCGCCCCTTTTCGAGGACGTAAATGTTTTCGGCGGAAAGCTCCGGCTTCTCGCCACTGGCATTGTGCCGCTTGATCAGGTTCGCCAGATGCAATGCGCAGCTCAACCCGGCGGGACCCGCGCCGACGATCAATACATCCGCTTCCAATTGTTCCCGTTGCACGGTCATGGTTCCATTTTACCAAACAAGTGTTTGGCAAGAGTTTCGCGCACGTGATTCACCGCATCTCCTCAAATTGCTCCAGAGTGATACCCAACTGGCTTAGGATTCTATGGAACAAGGGAGGACCAATTTCTTCGCCGGCATAGATTGATATTGCCACAGCGCGTCCGTACGGGTGGTTCCATCTGGCCTGACTTCCCTTTTGCCTAGTAAGCGTGAATCCCAGAATTCGAGCGACGCGCTGAAATTCGCGCGCCGTGGCACTAGGTATCGGCAATCTCAGTGGTATCCGCAGGCAAGGGCTGTCCGTTTTCGCGATATTCGTCTTCGACCATGCTGAAGACATTCGGCAATTCAGCGAGGGCCTCCTCACGCGTCTTCATCAGGGCATAGCAGGAGGGCAGAGATGGAGTTTCGGCGACCCAAGAACCATTCTCCTGGCGACATAGAATTATCTTGTAATCTTCGAATCGCATTGGCTTAAGTATAGCCCCAAAGCTACGCGTGGATCCTATTTCGCTTTTTGAAGCTCCTCGGTCAGGGCGGGCATAATTTCAAAGATATCGGCGACAATTCCGTAATCGGCAATCTCGAAAATAGGGGCGTTCTGGTCTTTGTTGACGGCGACGATGGTGCGCGCGCCCTTCATCCCCACGACGTGCTGGATCGCGCCGCTGATGCCCAGCGCGAGATACAGCTTTGGCGCAACCGTTTGCCCGGAGCTTCCGATCTGCCGCTCCATCGGCAGCCAGCCTTCGTCGCAGATCGGCCGCGACGCCGCGATTTCAGCACCCATGGCCCTCGCCAGCGCTTCCGCCTGCGCGATGTTCTCCGGGGCTTTGATCCCGCGCCCAATCGAGACAATCAGTGGCGCCTGTGTCAGGTCCACCGCCGATTTCGCTTCCTTGAACAATTCCAGCGGCTTGGTGCGAATATCCGTTGCGTTCAGCGTCACTTTGACCGAATTCACCGGCGCCTTGCCGCCGGGATTCGCGGCCAGTTGATCAGAGCGAAACGCGCCCGATTGAAATGACACGAACCACGGCGCCGCTCCCGTGAACGTCACATCCGCGGCTGTTTTGCCCTGAAACATCTGCCGCACAAACACGAGCTTCTCGCCTTCGTTGCGGAAGCCGATGCAATCGCCAATCATGCCCTTCCCGAGCATGGCCGCAAGCTGCGGCGCGAAGTCGCGCACCTGGTACGTGTGCGGGAAGAGCACCAGATCCGGCTTCGCGGTCTCCACCACCTGTTTTAGTGCAACACAGAAGCCATCCGGTGTGTACGTATCGAGCAGCTCGTGTTCGACAAGCAAAACTTCAGCGACGTTCTTCGCCGCCACTTCGTCAGCAAGCACAGCCACACCCTTGCCGACTACCACGGCGCTCACCGCGCCCGATCCCGCCGACGTGATCTGTTGCGCGGCCACCAACGTTTCGAAGCTCGCGTTGTTCCACTTGCCCTGGCGTTGTTCCGTAATGACGAGGATTTTCATGTTCAGATCACCCGGGCTTCGAATTTCAGTTTCTCGACCAGCTTTGCGGCCACTTCCTTGGGCGCTCCGGTGAGAAATTCCGTCTTTTTCGTTTTGGTGGGCACGTAAATCTTCTCGATTTTCTGCGTCGGCTCGATGCTGACACCGAGCGCTTCGCGCGTGAACGCGGCAATTTCCTTCTTCTTTGCCGCCATGATTCCTTTTAAGGTGGCATAGCGAACCTTGTTACTGCCCGACTGGATGCTCAAAACAGCTGGCAGCGGGCATTCGATCCACTGGAACCACCCGGCCTCCAGTTCGCGCTTCAGTTTCATTTTTCCGTCTTGCACGTCGATCTGCATGATGATCGTCGCGTGCGGTAGATTCAGCAACGCGGCCAGCAGTACGCCGGTCTGCCCGAAGCCGTGGTCGTCGCTCTGCAATCCCGTGAGCACCAGGTCGATTTTTTCCTTGGCGATCGCCGCAGAAAGCACCTTCGCGGCACTGAGCGGATCGAGTTGCGCGAAATTATCGTCGGCAATGTGGATCCCGCGATCCGCGCCCTTGGCCAGTGCTTCCTTGATGGTCTGCTTCACGCGCTCAGGGCCAAGCGACAGTACGACCACTTCGCCGCCGTGCTTTTCCTTCAGCCGTAGCGCCTCTTCGAGCGCGTAGGAGTCCGGCTCGTTCATCTCGAACCCGATATCCGACTCTTTGATCCAGTTCCCGGCGATCGTCAAGGGCGCGTCTTTCGCCGGAACCTGTTTGATGCAGACGAGAATGTTCATGCAGACACCTTTCGATTGCAGGCATGGCCTGCCGCCATGGGCTGGCGGGCCATCGAATTCGCAATGAAGCTGGCGCGGGAAGCGAAGGTGGGAAGGGGCTACTTCCCGGTCCAGCGCTTGAAAATCAGGGCGGCGTTGGTGCCACCAAAACCGAACGAATTCGAAAGCGCATAATCCACTGTAGCCTTGCGGGCCACGTTTGGCACGTAATCCAGGTCACACGCGGGATCGGGATGTTCCTGGTTGATGGTCGGCGGCAGGACCTGGTCGCGCAGGGCCAGCACGCTGATGCCGGCTTCCAGTCCTCCGGCGCCCCCCAGCAAGTGCCCGGTCATGGACTTCGTCGAGCTTACCGCGAGCTTCTTGCTGATGGCTCGCTCCCCGAAAAGGCGCTTCATCGCCGTGGTTTCGATGGCATCGCCGAGCGGTGTCGAGGTCCCGTGCGCGTTCACGTAGCCGATGTCGTCGGGCGATAGCTTCGCGTCTTTCAACGCCGCCTTCATCACGCGATAGGCGCCGTCACCGTTTTCGGCCGGTTGGGTAATATGATACGCGTCGCCACTCATACCGTAGCCCACGATTTCGGCCAGGATCGGGGCGTTGCGCTTCTGTGCGTGCTCCAACGATTCAAGGATCACGATGCCCGTGCCTTCGCCGACCACAAAACCATCGCGTTCGGCATCAAACGGCCGGCTGGCTTTTTCCGGCGCATCGTTGCGCGTGGAAAGCGCGCGCATTGACGCGAATCCTCCGATGCCCATTGGAGTGATCGTGGCTTCCGTGCCCCCGCAGATCATCATCTCCGACGCGCCGCGCTCGATAATCTTGAACGAATCACCGATGGCATGCGCCGAAGCCGAGCACGCCGTGGCCGTCGCGGAATTCGGTCCGCGCGCGCCATAGCGAATCGAAATGTGCCCGGAAGCCAGATTGACGATGGCCGAAGGAATGAAGAACGGCGAAATCTTTCCCGGGCCGCCCTGCATCAGCTTGATGTGTTCGCGCTCGATGATATCGAATCCACCGATGCCGGACGCCACGTAGACGCCGACTTCATCGAGGTCGGAGTCCTGGGGTTTCCAGTTCGCCATCTTCACGGCAAAATCCGCGCCGGCCAGGGCGATCTGGATGAACCGCCCCATCTTTTTCAGTTCTTTTTTCTCGATCCACTGGAACGGGTCGAAATTCTTCACTTCGCCCGCGATCTTGCAGTCGAAATCAGCAGTATCAAACTGGGTGATCAGGCCGACGCCGCTCTTCCCGGCGACGAGGTTCTTCCAGCTCTCCTCCGTGCCGATGCCCAGCGCGCAGACCAATCCAACTCCCGTAACGACAACCCGGCGAGTCAACTCACGTGCTCCTTCTAGCGGTAATTTGCGTGCGACCTACTTGCCCTTGGAATGCTTGTCGATGTATTCGATGGCATCCTTGACGGTAGTCATCTTTTCGGCGTCTTCGTCGGGCACTTCAATCCCGAAGGCTTCTTCGAAAGCCATGACCAATTCCACCTGGTCGAGCGAGTCCGCGCCGAGGTCGTCCACGAACGACGCCGTCGGGGTCACCTCCGCTTCATCCACCCCGAGTTGCTCGACGATAATCTGCTTTACGCGTTCTTCCACGCTGGCCATACACATTCCTCCGCGGCCGGGGCCGCTCAATTGTGTGTCGTACTTCCCTGCACCTTAAGACCGGCCGTGCAGCCGGTGTACAAGCTCGTTTTCCCTTGCTTAGATAACCCTGCCAGTCTACTTTTCCTGCCCACCAAGGTCAACTTGAGAGGAGCCATCAGCGGTTAGCCGAGAACCATTAGCCAAATACCAGTTTCGAGCCATCCGTCAATCGCACCTCACTGCCAGAGGTCGACGAAGATCTCCTGAATGACCGTCGTGAGCTCAACGTTATCAAGCGAGTCACCTCGATCTTTGATCCTCTGCACCTCATCCTCAGCGCAGTGTAACCGCTGGGCTGCCAGTCGCCGAATGCGGGGCCAATCTGGTTCGAGGATCAATTTCTGAGGATCACGCACTCGAAGACTCCAATCACGCCAGATACATTCCGCCGTTGACGTCGAGAACGTGCCCGGTGATGTACGCGGCTTCGTCGCTCGCGAGAAAAACGATGGCAGCTGCAATATCGCGGCCCATGCCGAGGCGCCCCAGCGGTATCCGGACTTTCAATTCTTCTTTCACCTTATCGGGCAGCACGGCCGTCATCGGCGTTTCGATAAATCCCGGTGCGATGGCGTTAACGGTGATGTTCCGGGAGGCAATTTCGATCGCAATCGCTTTCGTCAGTCCAATGATCCCGGCCTTCGCGGCCACGTAATTCGCCTGGCCCGCGTTCCCAGTTTCCGCCACAACGGAGGAAATATTAATGATCCTTCCAGAGCGCGCTTTCATCATCGGCGGGAGCACTTGTTGGATGCAGTAATGCGCCCCGGTCAGATTCGTGCGCAGCACCGCTTCCCAATCATCCGGCTTCATGCGCATAGCCAAGCCGTCGCGTGTAATTGCCGCGTTGTTCACAAGAATGTCGATCCTGCCGAATTTCTCAAGAATCGCCTTGAAACCAGACTTGATCTGCTCCAGGTCCGCGACATCCATTTTCACCGCGAATGCCTCGCCGCCCTTCGCGGCGATCTCCTGCGCCAGTTCGGCCAGTTTCTCTTCATTGCGCGCCGCAACAGCAACCTTGGCGCCCGCCTCGGCAAGCGCGTGCGCGGTATCGCGCCCGATGCCCTGCGATGCGCCCGTTACCACCGCCACTTTGTCTTTCAAACTGAACATTCGATTCTATCCTCTTGTGGCACAGGCATTCCTGCCTGTGCGGTCGAGCCAACAGCAACTATCTCGAATTCCCCTAGGCCCTATCCGCCCGAAACCACGCCCATTCCAAGCGCAGCAAGGCGATATACAGATACCCCTACGTCAGAAAGCCCGTGGTCGGCTCACGCCGCGTCGGACTTGGCAGCGGTAATCCTTTCCACGGTGGCCTGCAAACTCTTTTCGTCTTCAACATTTAGCGTCGTCACCGAGCGTTCGATCTGCCGCATTATGCCCGTAAGCACCTTGCCCGGCCCAACTTCTATGAACGTGTTGACGCCCTCATCCAGCAGCAGCCGCATCGACTCTTCCCAGCGCACCGGCATCGAAACCTGCCGGATCAACGCTTCGCGGGCGTCGTCGCCCTTCTGGATCGTGTCGGCGTCCACGTTGGTCACCACCGGAACGTGCGGATCGGCAAACGCGGTAGCGCGCAGATCCTTCTCCAGCTTTTCCTGCGCGGGCATCATCAGCGCGGAGTGAAACGGCGCCGAGACCGGAAGCATCACCGCGCGTTTGGCCCCCGATTGCGATGCGATTTCCACGGCCCGCTTCACGGCGGCGGCATCGCCAGAAATCACCGTTTGCTCCGGCGAATTCATATTCGCGGGAGCGCACACGCCGCCCTCCGCCGCGCGCTTGCACGCATCGGCTACGACCGCCGGCGACAATCCGAGAATTGCCGCCATCGCTCCCTGCCCCGCTGGCACCGCTTCCTGCATGTACTTCCCACGTTTGTGCACCAGCTTCACGGCATCCGCGAAATTCAGCGAGCCCGCCGCCACCAGCGCCGAGTATTCCCCCAGGCTGTGCCCCGCCACGAAATCCGCGCCGATGCGCTTTTCCGAAAGCGCCCACAACGCCGCCACGGACACCGTTAGAATCGCCGGCTGTGTGTATGCCGTCTGCTTCAACTCTTCTTCCGTGCCTTCAAAGCAGATCTTCGAAATGGAAAAGCCCAGCGCCTTGTCCGCTTCGTCAAAAATCGCGCGGGCCGCCGGAAACTTCTCCGCGAGTTCCTTGCCCATGCCGGAGTACTGCGAAGCTTGTCCTGGAAAAATGAATGCGACTTTACCCATACGATGCTCCCCTCTCCGGACGTCACGCCTGCGCGTGCGTCAGGGAGAGCTCTTGTTCGATCTTTTCGTTCACCCGCGCGCGCGCAAGGCCCGCGGCCACCCGGATGGCATTCTTGGCGGCATTCGCGTTGGACCGGCCGTGGCCGATCACGCAGACGCCTCGGACTCCAAGTAGCGGCGCGCCGCCGTACTCCGAATAGTCCATCGTGCGCTTGATCCCTTTGAGTGCTCCCTTGGAAAACAGATAGCCCAGCTTTGACGACAAGGAACTCTTGTACGTCTTCCGCAAAAACTTAACTACTTCCATCGCCAGCGCTTCGCAAATCTTCAGTGCGATGTTGCCTACAAAGCCGTCGCAGACGATTACGTCCACCTTCCCCGAGAAGAGGTCGTTCCCTTCCACGTTGCCCACAAAGTGCACCGGCAAGGCCTTGAAGCGATCGTAGACCGCCCGCGTCAGTTCGTTTCCCTTGATCTCTTCCTCTCCCACGGAGAGCAACCCGACGCGCGGCTTGCGGCTGCCGAACGTCAGCCGGTAATAAATTTCGCCCATCACCCCGAACTGCAGCAGGTGCTCGGGCTTCGAATCCACGTTGGCGCCCACGTCCAGCAGCACCGAAACTCCGCCTTTGGCGTTCGGAAACGGAGCCGCCAGCGCCACACGGTCTACCGCTTCCAGCGTCCCCAGGATGAACTTTGCCGTGGTCATCACCGCACCGGTGTTCCCGGCGCTGACCATCGCGTCCGCCTTCCCCTCCTTCACCAGGCGCGCCGCCACGTGTACGGAGCTGTCCTTCTTACGCCGGAACGCTTGCGCCGGGTGATCTTCCATGGTGATCACCTCGCTTGCCGGAACGATGTCAATCGGCAGCGAAGGTTTGCTGAAGCTTGCCAGCACTGGGCGGATGATCTGCGGCTGGCCAACCAGCAGGATGCGCACGCCGTACTCTTCGGCGGCGCGAACACTCCCCTCCACCTCCGGACGGGGTGCGTTGTCTCCCCCCATGGCATCCACGGCGATTGTAATCATGGGATTCTATTCGGCCACTCCAGCAGGCTTCTGCCCGGTGGAGGACACACAAAAACTCCCGCCGGTCCGGGACCTGGCAAGAAACTCCACCGCTTACTTCGTGTCGTGGACCGGACGGCCCTTGTAGTAGCCACAATGCGGGCAAGCCCGGTGAGGCTGCTTCATTTCGTGGCAATTCGGACACTTCGCCATTGCGGGCGCGAACAAGTGGTCGTGAGCGCGGCGCTTGTTCTTGCGCGCCTTGGAATGTCGGCGTTTTGGATTTGGCATTACTTCACTCCTAGTTCTCGCCTTGCCCGTGGCAACACACCGCACCACTCCGAACAAGGTCGGATTCTATGGGCTTTTCGCCCCGAAATCTATTGTTTCTTGAGCCAGTCCTGCTTCAACCGCGCGAGGGGAGCCAGACGCGGGTCGGAGGCGTGGGTCTCGCACCGGCACTCCTCATGATTGAGGTTCGCCCCACAGTTCGGGCACAAACCCCGGCAATCGCTCTGGCAAATTACCTTCATTGGCAGTGAGAGCAGCACCTGTTCCTTGAGCACGTCGGCCAGGAACAGGCCTTCTCCTTCGAAAAATCCGATTTCCGTATCGTCGTCCTTCAGCCGCTCTTCCTCGCGTTTCAGATCCTTGTGAAGCGGCTGATAGAACAGGTCGAAATCCTTGTGAACTTCCTCGATCACAGGTTCCAGACACCGGGCACAAACCATCTCGATCTTGGTCTCCAGGTTTCCCGCAATGCGGATTTGCCCGTCCAGAAGTTCCGCCGTGGCAGTCACTTCCAAGGGGCCCGCTTGCTTGACCTCACTGCTGCCAAAATCGATGCTGCCCGGAGCGTATTCCTTTCGGATATGCACCTTGCGGACGGCAAGATCCTTGACGTCGAGGAACATGTCTGAAGCGCCTCCGGCGCGTACGCTCATGCCTATCCATTATTTCGGCAGTTGCGGGGTAAGTCAAGAAAGCGCGGTGAGGAGTGCGCCAAATTGCGACTCTTCGGCTATCTAGGGTTCCTAGTACCGCCTACTCTACGCAGCCCTGATTTTACTTTAAGCCCGAACTACCTCGAAGTCTCAGATCGACCTCAGAAAGACGCTCTAGGAATCCGGCGAGCGTTTGTTATCATCAGTGCCGTGAAGGCTTTGGTACAGGCCCTTTTGAAGCCATTTGGACTGCGCCTCTCTCGCGTAAGCAACGGCCAATCATCCGCGTTTGGCGCCGAAACTCTGTTCTCTGTCCTGCAGCAGTTTGGTTTCTTGCCGAAGCACATCATAGATATCGGCGCGAATCATGGCAACTGGACACGGTCCGCGCTCCGCTATTTTCCCGAAGCCAACTACACGCTTCTGGAACCCCAGGACGACTTGAGAGTCCATATTCAGGATTTGCTGGCCGAGAGCCGGCGGCTTACTTGGATCAACGCCGGAGCCTCCGACACCACGGGGATGCTTCCGTTTTATCGTTCCCATCGGGATGACAGCAGCTCATTCTTGAACTCGGGGCCGGAGTCCACTTCCCCAGTGCCAATAAAGGTGTGGGCGCTCGACGATCTGGTGGTAGAGCGCCGACTGCCGATTCCCGACATGGTCAAGATCGACGCCGAAGGACTAGATCTCAGGGTATTGCGCGGGGCCAGTACGCTTCTTGGCAAAACGGAGATCTTTCTGGTGGAAGCCTCCGTGGCCTGTCCGTTCGAAAACTCGGTTGCCGCGACCATTCGCTTCATGACAGAGCACGGCTATCGCCTGATGGATATCACTGAGCTGAACCGCAGCCCCAAGGACAATCTGCTCTGGCTTACCGAACTGGTCTTTCTTCGAGATGGGAGCCCTCTGCTCGCTCGCGCTACTTCCTACGAGTAAATCGTTCGCGAAACTCCAACGCCCAGGAAAGAGTCGCCAAGGACCAGAAGAAGTGCCTAGCGCTTGAGGACCAGGCAACTGGCGATCATGTCGTGCAGTGCCTGCTTTCGTTCCGTGAATCCAGCCATGATGTACCCGATCGCCAGCGGGATCATCCCGGTGACAATCTTTCCGAAAAAGCGTCCGGAGGCGCGGCCGAAGTTCACCGGATTCCCTGTCAGATCGGTTACGTAGATTCCCAGCGCCTGTTTGCCCCAGGTCGCCTGCTTCTCCCCGCTCTCCAAGTACGCGAAATAAAGCCACTGAATCACCATCGAAAGCAGCGCAAAACCGAGAATCGCCAAAATCACTCCGCCAAGGACGGCGGGGTTTGGCTGGCCGTGCGTCCGCGCAACGGCTTCGAAATTCGCCGCCACACCGGTGAGAAACAGCATTGGAACAATCAGTACCACCACCGCCGCGCTCAGGATGAAGCCATCAATCAGGAACGCCACGAATCGCAACCAGAATCCCGCATACGTAAATCCCCGCGACACCGCCAAGCCCGCCGGATCGGCATAGCCCCGCGGTCCGATATATCCCGGAGTTGCCGTCGGCGCCGCCGATGCTCTGGCGACCAACGATCCGGCAGTTGGCGTTCCGCACGATGCGCAATATGCGGCATCGGCAGCGAGATTCCCACCACACTTGGAGCAGTACACGGTCGAGTTCCTCCGTTGTGCCGAATACCTTCCCGTCGCCAGTTTCCGTCCAGCAAGGTTTAACAAAAATTCGCGAGTTCTACTGCTGGCAACCTTCGCGCTGCAAGTCCGCGAGCCGCTTCTGCGCTTCGGCGTTCCCTTTATGCGCGGCTGTCGCCAGCAAAATCTTCGCTTGGGTACAATTACGAGCGACCCCGCGCCCCGTCCGGTAAAGCTCCGCCAGCGCAATCTCAGCGCTGACATTGCCCTTCTCCACCGCTGTCCAGAGCAATCGCGCGGCTGCAGGATATTCGGCTTCGCGGCCCGGCGCGCGCAAAATTGTCTGAGCTTGCTGATATTCCGACTGCCCCTCCTCCATTGTGACCGGGGCAGTTGTGGGAGCCACGGGTACCCGAGTTACTTGCGTCAACGGCAACAGCGAGGGGGCCTTGGATTCCTTCGTCTGTAGGCTGGGCGTTTGCGTGGCGGCAGAAAGGTCGGCGCTCTTCGCTTCCGTCGTTTCCGCGGCCGGAAGGGCGGGCGAACTATCCGGCTTTTCGACGATACTGGGATTTTGCACCGCAGGGCTTGCGGGATTTTCCGCCGGCGGGACAGAAGCCGCAGGGGCCGTGGGCGGCGTCTGGCGTAGGCTCTCCGGTGATTCTTCACCAGCAATCTGCTGTCCAATCCAGATCAGCGCGTGCCCTACTTCGCGATGAAATACAAAGGATCCCGCAAGCAGGGTCAGGACGAGCATCACCCCGATCGCCCGCCCGAGCGTAAATCGTTCCATCCACCCGGGAGCAGTCGCATCTGTCTCGCCCTCTAGGGCCGAAAGTGGTTCCAGCGCGGGCGGGATCATCCGCAGCGGTTCGGGAACTACGATTTGTGCAAAGGCCGCCGGCGATTCCTGAGAAGCCTGCGGAGTAGCGAAACTCGACGGAGTATCGGGCACCACCTCGACGGGGACGTCGACGGCTTCATCCTCATCTTCCTCATTCCTTGCAAACTGGGTGACTTCCATCGCTGGTGGCTTTTCGGGGCCCGGCCGCACGGACGAGAGGCGCAAAAGCGATGGCATCTCCGCGGGTTGTATTGCAGGCCCCGGCTTGACGGGGAGTGCATGGGCACCTGCTAAACGATCCGCAGGCTCCGACAAAGGCGCCTCCAGCGTGGGAGGAATGAAAACTTGCGATGGTGGTGATGGTGGTTCCGCAGCCAGTGCGGTGGGCACTGTAGGGCCCGCTGGGACCTCACGTCTTGCCGACTCCGGCTCAGGCGGAATCTCGACCGGCCGCGACTCCATCGAACGAATCTCGGAGCGCAACTCTTCAAACGTGGAATTTTCGCTTGCCGCTGGCCTTGCGCCGGCCTCGCTCTCTTTGGGAAATGGGTTCTCGCGCTGGTTTAACCAGCGCCGGATCTGCTCTCGGGCATGGGCTGACAATCCGGCAAACTCCAAAGCCGCCACGTGGCCGCTATCCTGCAGCCTCACCACGATAGCTTCGCCGTCGATCCGAGCCGAGGAGTCCAGCAGAAATGAAAAAGCCACTTTCTCTGAAGGACGCAACGGCATCATCGCGCGCAGAGAAAATCCTCGCTCCGAAAGGTCCCGCATCATGCCGCCATTTGCGGGAGGTAACTCGACGTAGACAAGGCTCACCGGCCGTTTGCGGGCTTCCGTTCGACGTTCGGTGTTGGAAGTCATGGCTGCAGGAGTTGATTGAATTCTACCCCGCAACACCCTGCCGCGGGGAGTGCTTCTGCGGGGCAGCACGAAAGAGAGAACCCCGCCCTGGTGTCACAAGGATTTGACCAGGAAAGGTACACATCCGCCCTGAGGTGCTTTCGAATCGTCTCAAGATAGACCCAAGAAGAGTGGGGCAGGCATAGCCCACGCGATGTCGCGGCGGTGGTGCGCCAAACCGAACGCCAGGGTTATTCGAATTGAGGAACTCGGCGGTCGGCGGTGCACCCGCTTGAGATCGCAACGCTTAATTCGGCGAAAACTTCAACGTGAGCACTCCACCCACCTGGATAGACCATTCCTTCAGCCTAGTGAGTCAATCCCCGCCGCCAGCCCGACACCTATTTCTTGCGCGAGAGTTTTACCGCAACGCCGAGGAGGAGCTTCCGGTCGCTCTCTTCCATCTGCCCAAGCAGGCCACGCATGCGGTTGACGAACCCTCCCCACTTCCCCGAAAGTCCCCATTCTTCCGAGGCTGCGTCCTTCTGGCGAGGCACGACCAGCGGCTTCGCCGGGCCATTGCCCTGGTAGAACAACTGGTAGAGCTGCACCTGCATTGCTCCCGCCAGCTTCTCCAGCGTCTCGATCGACGGCGTGGTATGGCCGTTTTCTATTCGCGACAAATAGCAGCGCGACAATCCCGTGCGTTCTTCCAGATCTCCTTGCGACAGTTTCTTCTCCCTGCGAATATCTCGTAAACGTTCTCCGATCATTCCTTTTATCTCCTTATTTCCTTTCTAGCTTCCCCCCGCGAGGGGGGGTATTGGGGACGATTGCTCAAGCTGGGCGGGTACGACTTCGCCCCGCCGAACCAGCTCGGTGATATCGCTCGCCAGCCCCAGGTAGCGAATAGCTCTGCCGGAGGGATCGCGGATCACGAATCCACGGTCGAAAATCCAGCGATGCGAGCCGTCCGGACGCCGAATCCGGTAAGTCGCCTCCGCGCGGTCGCCCGGAAAATCCTGCCCTACAAACCTGAAGGCATTTCCGCGATCTTCGGGGATTACGGCGTCCAGCCACGCGTGTACGTCTCGTTCAAGGTCTTCCCGAGATCTACCCCAAATGGCCTCATACGTCGGGCTCACATAGAGCACGCTCTCGGTCTCCGCTTCCAGCAGCCACAGCACCTCACCCCCATCGTAGCCCGGCTCCGGAAACTGACGGTCCAGCTCCGCGCTCGATTTCGAGTGGACCCGGCGTATCAGTTCGTCCCGAAAAAAATCGACTTCCGACGCAAGCCGTTGGATCTCCATCTCCTTGCTCGACTCGCTCCGGTAGAGCTGCTCCAGAAGGTCTTCGGCAACATCACGTTGCCGTGCCACCGTTGCCGTTCCCGTCAGCGTCATGGTTGTAGCGACGCACAAATACGCCACCAGCGGCAGCGGGATCGAAGTGCTGTTCGCGAACGGCCCGTAACCGTGCAGGGAGCCCCATGTCGCGAAACCCGAAAGCACCAGGCAGGCGCCCGAAGCCTCCAGGGGACAGAACCGAATCCCGACCCACACCAGAAACGGCACGCACAGGAACAACGGCGTATCCGTCCGGTTAGAGAAGATATCTACCGGCCCAAAGCTGATCACGCAGACCAGGCTGAGACCTAGCAGCAAGGCCGCGATCTCCAAAAGCTCGCCCAGGTGCAAAGGATGGTGCCCGCCATCCAGCAAGAGCACCAGGAACGGCGTTAGAATCAACACTCCCAACGCATGCCCCGCCCACCAGGCGAACAGCGTAGCCAGGACCTCCGTGTGCGAAATCTCTATCGGAGCGGAAGTCACCGTGGTGCCGATCGTGGCACTCGCCAGCGTCGCCACGGCTCCCGCCAACAGCGAAAATCGCAGAACGTTGGCGGGTCGCGAGAAGGCTTTGCGGCCGCCAGCGAAGCGGTTCACGAGATATGCGCCCAATGCGCACTCCGTCGTATTTCCGGCCGCGATTGCCGTGGCGATCAGCGGCGACTGCCCCGAAGTGAGCTCCACAATGAAGGAAGCCGCAAACACGATGGGAATGATTCGGTTGCCCCGCAGCAGAATCGCGGCCAACGCGATTCCTGACGGCACCCAAATGATCCCTTCGCCGTTTTGCAGATTGACGAGCTTCAGATCTAGGTGCGCGGCGAGAAAATAGGATACGAAAACGACCAGCCAAATCGCGAGATCCTTGATGCTTACCGTATTGCTGTTTGCTTGTTTCGCGTCGTGGGTATCGGAAGATGAGACCATGCTCATATTATTCCAGTTGGGCCCGCCTACTGTCACGCCAGCCGGGACACAACGGAATCCTCCCTCCCAAGCTCCGGACAAGGTACCTATGATGCAAGCGAGTTTACGATTTGTATACAGGTTTTAACGATCGGGATCAACCCCAAAAATTCGCGGAAATTAGGAGCACCTAAGCTCGCTTCGAGTGGTACTATTTCGCCAAGCTGCCCGCCCGCGCACAAATCCCGTTCTCAATGGAGCTTCTCTCATGCGATGGACACCCGGTGGTTCCACCGACGACCTCGAGGATCGCCGCGACGAGAGTGGCGGACGTGGTGGCGGAGGATTTGGCTTTGGTGGAATGCACATCGGCCTCGGCGGGATGCTGATCATTTTTGTCCTGAGCCTGGTATTCAAGCAAAACTTCTTTGCGCTGCTCGGCGGCGGGTCGAATTCCCCGGCTACCAGCGTCAGCCGACCCAACACCGCGCTCGACGAACAGGAAAAACCCCTGGTTCAGTTTGTCATCTTTGTCTTGAACGACACCCAGAAAACCTGGGACGAAGCCTTGCCCCAACAAGCGGGCATTCCATACCGCCACGCCAAGCTCGTTTTATTTCGTGACGAAACCTACTCTGGTTGCGGCGGAGCCGAAGCCGCCACTGGCCCGTTTTATTGTCCCGCCGACGAAAAAGTCTATATTGACCTTGGCTTCTACGACGAATTGAAGCGGCGTTTTGGTGCGCCGGGCGAATTTGCGCAGGCCTACGTCCTAGTCCACGAAATAGGCCACCACGTGCAAAAGCTTATTGGCATAGAAAACAAAGTCCGTCAGTTGCAGAACAGTAACCCGTCTGCTGCCAACCCCCTTTCGGTCGCAATGGAGTTACAAGCGGACTGCTTCGCCGGTGTGTGGGCTCATTCGACGCAACAGCGGGATTTGCTGGAGCAGGGCGATGTGGAATCCGCGCTCCACGCCGCCGCCGCTGTCGGCGACGACCATATTCAGCAGATGACGCGAGGCCGGGCGCAACCGGAGACTTTCACGCACGGCACTTCGCAGCAACGCATGGAGTGGTTCAACAAGGGCCTGAACAGCGGCTCAATCTCGTCCTGCAACACTTTCGCCCGGCAATAGCTCCCGGATCCGCCAATCAAGCGGGTTTCCTGCTTCTATTCCTGATCCGGGATTCCCCGAATTCCCGGCAAGCCGGGATGCCTGGCTTTCTCGACGGCAGCCTGCGCCGCCTGCGCCTTCCGCGGGTCGATCCACGCATCTTTTGAAACAATCGTTGTCTGCGTCGGCAGCGCCACCACCGCTCCGGCCTTCTCAATCTCGCCCATGATGCCAAAAAAAAGATGTTCCTGCGAGGCTAGATATGCCCCGTACTCTGATTCCAGAATGTAGCAATAGATTTCGAGCTCCAGGGCGTAGTCCGCAAAACGCACAAACCGCACGCGCGCTGTCGCGTCCTCCACCTTGGGATCCACGGTCAGCAAGTCACGAAGCCTTCCGAGCACGTAACGAACGTGATCCGGCGAAAGGTCGTAGCGCAGCCGAATCGTCTGTTGGCAAAGAAACTTGTCGCGGAAACGCAGATTTTCCAGCGTCGCCGTCGCCATGATCCCGTTGGGCACAGAGATCAGCGTTCGTTCCGCGGTTCGCAGGCGCGTCGAGCGCAATCCGATGTCCTCAACAACTCCCGTTTGGCTGTTGATCCGGCAAACGTCGCCAATCTGAATCACTTTGTCGAACAGAATCGAGACTCCCCCGAACATATTCTCGAAGGTCTTCTGCGCGCCCAGGCCCAGTGCCAGGCCGCCAATGCCGACTCCGGCCAGCGCCGTGGAGACGTCCACACCAAGGTTTCGCAGCACTACCAGGCTCACCAGAAGAAAAATGGTGATTTCCGTGAAGCGCCGGATCAACGACACGATCGAGCGTTCCGCCAGCCTTCCTCGCGATGTCAGGCTGGCCCCGATGCGCGAAGAAATCATCCGCGAGATCCTCGTCACGATCCAGTAGAAGGAAATCGCCAGGAAGATCCAAACGATGTGCCGGTAATACAGGCGATAGAGCAACGAGGTGCCGATGTACCCTACAAATATGTAGTGCAGGAGAATCGCGATGGTCAGCGAAATCGGGTCGGCCTTGAAGAATTTTTCCGGGACGAGCGTTCCTTTCCCGCGTGCCTTCCTCCACACGTTGATCCCCAAGACAAAAAGCAGCGTCAGCAGCCTGCCCACCAGTAACGCGACGGGAATGAAGAGGATCAGGGCGAACCACTGCCACAGGGGCATGGATAGCAACCTGTGGGTGACCAGCGCTTCGGGGATTTTTCGCTCCAGGCCCGGAAACGTCAGTGAGTCGTACAGCGCCGGCACGTTCACGAGGCTGGCGCGGGCGAAATACCACAATTTTCGGCCCTGATCGTCGTCCAGCCGGACCAGGATGATGGGAAGTTTGTCGTTCAGCGCCAGGGCGGCGCCTACTTTTTCTTGATCTGGCGGCAGGTTGTCGTCCAGGCGGCCTTGAGGTTCCTTGCTAATCAGGTCCAGCGCCCCCGCGAATTTCTGGTTCAGGACTGCCAGCAATTGGGTGGCGATTTCCTCGTCATCCTCTTCCGATCGCCGGCCGCGGTTGGCCGGTTGGAAATATTGGATGGCGACGTTGAACCGCTCATCCTGCGCCGCCTTGATGAATCCCAACAGCGTGCCGCGTGGCGTTTCACGTCCCAACGGATCGGGGGGAACCGTGGGCTCCTGCTTCGCAGCCGCCGCAGGCTGCGCGGCCGTCAGGCCAGGAATCTGCGAATACGCAGCGGCAAACGGCAGAAACAGAATGCTGGCCAGAAGCAACAGTCGGCAGGCACGCATATTTGGACTCCGTGGAAGCGGCCTATTCTAGCCGCTCCGAAGGCGCAAGAGAAGGCGGCGGGGCGGCCGAGATCTGGCCAAACTGCAGTTGATACTGGCGAAGCAGGAACTGGTCGGTCATCCCGGCGATATAATCGCAAACCGCTTCGGGGCGCGGCATGTGTCGCGCGGCCTCTTCGTGGGTTTCGGGCATGGATCCAGATTGCTCCAGATAATGCGTAAAAAGCTCTGCCAGGCAAGCCACGGACCGCGTGGATTCCTCGGTGATCAGCGGGTGCTTGTAGACGTGCTCGAACAGGAAGGCCTTCAGCTGGGCATTATGGTCGCGCCCCACACGACTGAAGGCGGCGAGTCGGGCAGGTGCGTGGCGAATATCGTCGGCGGACTCCGCACCCGATTCGCGCACCGCTGTTTCCGTATGGGAAATCAGATCGCTCACCAGGTAATCGATCACGCGGCGCAGCGTTTCGTTGAACTTCAGCGTCTCGCGCGCGTCGCGATGTTCCGCGTCAATCTGTTCATAAATTTCCCCGAAGAACTGCACTTCCCGCCGCAGTGCGTCCAGATCCAGCAGGTTCGCTTCCAGCGCGTCGTCGAGGTCCGCCGAGTTGTATGCGATTTCGTCCACCCAGTCGATCAGTTGCGATTCCAGCGGCGGTCGCATTTCCAACAGATATTCTGAAAGCGCCGGATAATCCGCAGCGGAATAATCACGCGAGTGCTTCACAATCCCTTCGCGAACCTCGAATGTCAGGTTCAGGCCCTCAAACCCGATATAGCGGTGCTCGAAATGTTCCACAATCCGCAGTGCGTGCAGGTTGTGATTGAACCGCCCGCCGCGCGCGCGCATGAGTTCGTCGAGCTTGCGCTCGCCGGCGTGGCCAAATGGCGGGTGCCCGATGTCGTGGACCAGCGCCAGCGCCTCGACCAGCTCTTCGTTGAGTCGCAGCGCGGACGCCACGGTGCGCGCGATCTGTGCCACCTCCAGCGTGTGCGTCAACCGGTTGCGAAAATGGTCGGAAAACCGCGTCGTAAAGACTTGCGTCTTGGCTTCCAGCCGGCGGAATGCTCTGGAATGTACGATGCGGTCGCGGTCCCGCGCGTAATCGCCTCGGTAGGGGTGCGGCGCTTCCGGGAAGCGGCGGCCGCGTGAGTCGGCGATGGCCACGGACCACGGTGCATGATGGCGAAGCGTTTCGATCGCCGAAACCTCCGGGAAGCGCAGGGCTGCCTGCCTCGCTCAGGACTGCGGAGTCAGGGCTCCCAGGCCGCGGTCGGCCTCATCCGCAATCGCGGTGTTGGGATAATCCTTTTTGATCTGCTGGTAAAGCGACACGGCTTCCTTCGGGTTCGTCTTCCTCAAGATGCCGGCTAGTTCGAGCTCCACCATCGGCTTGGGCACCAGCACGGCGCCGGAAGTTTCGAGCGCCTTCAACAATTGGATTGCCTGATCCGTCTTGCCGGTCCGCTCAGCGATCAGCGCTTTCTGAAAGTCCGCCAGTGCCGAAAGCTCTTTGTCCGAACCCGCCCCTAGTTTGTTGAGTTCCTCGGAAGCCTGGTTGAGCTTGTCGAGGTCCATCAGGCACAGAGCGCTGTAATAGCGGGCCAGACGTCCCGGTTTCGTGTTCGGGTATTTTGCGGCTACCGCGGTAAGCTTTATTTCCGCGTCCTGCGAGCGCTGCGAAGGGTCAACATAGGAAATCTCCCCCGGCACGCTTGGCTGCCCCGGCAGGAGAATCGGTGCGTTGAAGACCCTCATGGCGTCGTCGAGAGCGGCCTGCGCCTTCGCCGTTTGGCGGTCCGTGTACACCTTCCAACCGAAATAGCCTGAAAGGCTGATGATGGCCACCAGCAGCACGATAGAAGCAATTCGCGTATGCGAAAGGACCGCCTCGGCGCCGTGTTCGATGGTCTCCCGGACTTTGTCGTGTTTGAGCTCTTTGCGTGAAATATGATCGGACACAATCGCTCTCCTGCCTGGTTTGGAAAGTTCAATCGTAGCATACCTGCCCGAAAGACAAGGTCTGGTACAAGTAACCCTTCTGAAATACGTCCCCATCCCGACAGCCCCGGACACCACCCCTCATGGTAGGTTCAGGGTATGCAGGCAGGATGTATCCATTGCGGGCAGTTGCATCTGCTCAAGGACTCCGTCGTCGCGAAGCATCCCAAAGTCAGCTTCCGCTGCACGAAATGCGGACTCACGACCATCGTCGAAGTCAAACGCAGTGTGGATCAGACCGTGGTCATTTCTCCCATGCCTTCGTTCGCGAGGGCCGACGCCTCCACACAACGCCTCCGGTTGCTTCCCGACGAGGAAGGTCTTTCTCTTCCCGCCGATGTGGACGTGATCCTGATGATCGAAAGCGGTCCCGAATCCGGCAGGAACTTCACATTGAACAAGGGGCGCACCGTCATCGGCCGCAAGGGAGCAGACATCGCCCTGGAGGACGCCGAAGTCTCCCGGCATCACTGCATCGTCGAGGCCCGGGAGCACTTCATCAACGTAAAGGATTTGGATTCCACGAATGGCACGTTCTTCGAAGGTGAGCGCGCGCGCGCCGCGGTGCTGCAGGATGGTGCAACGTTCCGCATCGGCAGCACGTTCATCCGGATGGTCTTTCGCCCGAAAAAAGTCCCCGTTGCCCAAGGCTGAACTTCGATTGCGCCTCCGGGCGCGTGTGAGATACTGGCCCGGTTGCAGCTCTTCTCCGGCGGCAAATGAATCGGTTAAGCATCTGTGTAATCACCCTCAACGAAGAGCACGATCTGCCGCGGCTGCTTGCGTCCGTCGAAGGCCTCGCGGATGAAGTCGTGATGGTGGATTCCGGCAGCACGGATCGCACCGTATCGATTGCGCAAGCCGCAGGCGCGCGGGTCTTCACGCGGGCGTGGACCAATTACTCCGAACAGAAAAATTACGCTGTATCACAAGCCACCGAGGACTGGATTCTTCTGCTCGACGCGGACGAGGAACTCAGTCAGGAGCTCCGTGATTCGATCCGTAAGTGGAAATCCGCCGAGCCGCAATTCTGCGTGTACGAAATGCCGCGGCTGGCCTGGTTCTTGGGGGCCTGGGTTCATCATTCGCGTTGGTATCCCGATTGGCAGCGCCGCCTGTTCGACCGCCGAAAGGCATGTTTCGAAGGCGCCATCCACGAATCCTTGCGGTTCGTGGGCAAGCCCGGCCGCCTGCGCGGCGATCTACTTCATTACACCGTGCGCAATCTTCAGGAACAACGCGAAAAAAGCGAGGAATACTCCACGCTCTCGGCGAGAGCGATGTTTGCGAACGGACGCCGCAGCTGGCGCGCGGCGAAATGGCTGGCTACGCCATGGACCTGGATCCGGCATTTTGTGCTCGGGGCGGGCTTCCTGGACGGCTACCGGGGTTGGGTGATTGCGCGGGTCGCCGCCTACACCGTGTGGCTCAAATACTCAAAGCTCGGGGCACTGGTGCAGCAGTCCAAGCGCGCAAGCTAACATCCATTTGCGTCGAAAAGGAAAAAGCTTCCTCCCGCTCTCAATCTGGATATCCGTGTGGATATTTCCCCCGCCAGTTCCATGCCGATTGGATGATCTCTTCCAGTGAAGAATGCTTCGGTTCCCACCCCAGCATCCGCTTCAGCTTCTCGTTGCTCGCTACCAACACCGCAGGGTCCCCTGGCCGACGTGGTGAGAGCCGGTGCGGCACCTTGCGGCCCGTGATGCGCTCGGCGGCCTGTACCACCTGAAGATTGGAATATCCGCTGGTGGTGCCTACGTTAAACGCCTCTCCGGGCACGCGATCGATTTGCTCCAGCGCCAGCACATGCGAATCGGCGATATCCAGGACGTGAATGTAATCGCGCACGCAGGTTCCGTCCGGCGTCGGGTAATCGGACCCGAAGATCTCCATCTCCGGCAGATTGCCCAGCGCCGCGTCCAGGACGCGGGGGATCAGATGCGTTTCGGTCCGATGGTTCTCCCCACGCTCTTCGCTGGCACCCGCGGCGTTGAAATAACGCACCGTCACGTACTTGAGCCCTGTGTACGCGCGATAGTCCGCGAGGATCTCCTCAAAACGCAATTTCGATTTGCCGTACGGATTAATTGGCTTCTGCCGGTGGTCCTCCGGAATCGGCACAATCTCCGGCTCGCCGTACGTCGCCGCCGTCGAAGAGAAAATGAGCTTGTCCACGCCGTGGCGCACCATCGCATCCAGCAGATTCACGCCGCACGCTACATTGGCCGCATAAAATGTGCTCGGCTCACGCACCGATTTTGCCACCAGCGCTTCCCCGGCAAAATGCATCACCGCTTCAATCTTTTGCGCCAAAAACGCCTTCTCGATTTGCGGCCGATCCGCCAAATCCGCCAGCACGAACTTCGCCGCTGGCGGCACCGCGCTGCGATGTCCCTCCACGAGATTGTCCAGGGCAATCACCTGGTGTCCCCGCGCTAGCAGTACCTCCGAGCAGATGCTTCCGATGTATCCGGCTGCTCCGGTCACGAGAATGTTCAACGGGATTCCTCCGACTCCAGGGCTTTGACGGCAAACGTTGAGTATAACTCGAAAAGCCAATTGGCCGGACCGTATCCAGCAGCAAGCCGTGGGTCACCCGCGAACGCAAAGCTTCTCGTCTCCGCTTTCGCTTTTGCTTGCCCTATAAACCAAAAGCGGTAGTCTGAGTTTAGTCTCTTCCCGGCCCCCAAGTCGCTTCATGACGTGAGGTCTTTATGCGTTCATCGCATCTCGCTTTCTCCGCCCTGTTGTTTTGTGCCCTTGGAGCTCCCGCTCAGGAAGCTCCGGCTACGAAAAAAGCCGCCGATCTTTCCTTAACCGCCGTCGGCCGCCAACACCACCCCATCCACACCACCGGCAAACAAGCCCAGGACTATTTTGATCAGGGTCTTACCTTGCTCTATGGTTTCAATCACGAGGAAGCCGCGCTTTCGTTTCAGAAGTCCGCCGAATTGGACCCCGCGTCGCCTATGCCGCTCTGGGGTTATGCCCTCGCGATTGGGCCGAACTACAACATGGACGTGGACGCGGAACGTGAAAAACTCGCATGGGAAACGATCCAAAAGGCCAAGAGTTTGTCGCTAAAAGCGCCGCAGGTGGAACAAGACTATGCGGCCGCGCTGGCGACTCGCTATTCGGGCGAGGAGCATCCAGACTTCCCTAGACTCGCGCAGAACTATGCGACGGCGATGAAAGCCCTTCACGAAAAATATCCCGATGATCTGGATGCAGCCACGCTCTACGCCGAAAGTATGATGGATCTGCGCCCCTGGAAGCTCTGGAACCTCGACGGAACTCCTGCAGAGGGCACACCCGAAATCGTCGCCGTGCTCGAGTCCGTGCTTTCGCGGGATCCGGATCACGCCGGCGCCAATCACTTCTATATTCACGCCGTCGAGGCTTCGCCGGACCCCGGCCGCGCGTTGATGAGCGCGCACCGCCTGGAGACGCTCGTGCCGCAGGCCGGCCACCTGGTCCACATGCCCGCGCATATCTATGAACGCACCGGTTTTTATGAAGCTGCGCTGCAGAGCAATCTGGAAGCGGCCAAGGTCGACCGCGAATACGCGAAGAAAGCCGAAGCCACCGGCAGCCTTTACGACCTGATGTACCACAGCCACAATGAACACTTCGGCGCAATGGCAGCCTGCATGGCCGGCAACTACGCGGCCGCTAAACGGCAGGCGGACGTAATGGTTGCCAGGCTCGCGCCACACGCGGCTATGATGCCCATGCTGGATGCCTTCATCATGACTCCAATCTGGGTGGACGCTCGCTTCGGCAAATGGAAGGAAATCCTGGAACGCCCCGAACCCGCGAAAGAATTGACTGGAACGCACGCCATGTGGCGCTATTCACGGGCCTTGGCGTACGCCCAGCAGGGCGATATCGCCCAGGCCGAACAAGAGCGCGATCGCCTAAGTCTCGAGCGGGAGGCTTTCCCTCCCGACGTTCACCTGGGCGAACAAAACACCGCCCGGGACGTGCTCGGGGTGGCCCTGGACGTCGCCGAAGCGCGCATCGCCGCCGCCAAAAATCAAAACGAAGACGCCATTACCCACTGGCTACAGGCTGTCGCCGCGCAGGACTTACTGCACTACGACGAACCCGCCGACTGGTATTACCCCGTCCGCGAATCGTTGGGCGGCTACATGCTCACCAGCGGCAAAGCCGCCGAAGCTGAATTGGTCTTTCGGGAAGACCTCCGCCGGAATCCCAGGAATCCCCGCTCGCTGTTTGGATTGATGCAGGCCTTGCGCGCAGAAGGAAAGGAAAGCGACGCGCGTTGGGTGGAAAAAGCGTTCGAAACCAGCTGGAGAGAAGCCGATACGCATTTAACCGCGTCCGATCTTTGAATAAAATTGCATCGCCAAAGGTAAAAGCGCCGAACAGGTCCTTTACCTCCCGCTCGGCGCTTCTACTTACAAACTTTGCGCTAGTAACTTTTTCCCTGTAAGAATGTTCCAGCAGTTCCCTCCTGTCCGCTCGCCGGAATCCGTCAAGCTAATTTGTAGATTCAACTACCCATCGCCCTGAGGTCGCAAGGAATTCCACCCCCACCGCATAGCCGTCGCCATGCAGCGGGTGGCAGTACGCCACACGAGCCTCCGAACGAAACTCTCCGGAGCGCGATGCCAGTTTCATGGCCGCGCCTTTTTCCCAGCGCCGCACGCTCACGACGCGTGCACCTTTGGCGCTGACGTTTTCCGTAAATGTCGCTTCCGTCCCCGGCTGGCGCCGGTGACCGTCGAGAACGACGGGGATCTCCATGGGGATCCGATTTTCCCTACGCTGGAAAGGACGCATTGGGCGGGGCGGCATGGCGTTCATCCTCACAGGCACGCCGCAATACGCGTGATGGAATTTATGGTGCTACCGCGATGTTTCATGCGGTATAGCGCTCGGTCGGCGGCTGCCAGCAGCTTTTCGGCCGTGTCCCCGTCCCCGGGATACGAAGCGATGCCCGAGCTCACCGAGAGCCCGGGTTCTTCGTTCTCCATCGCCAGCCGCTCGCGAACGCGCGTGCTGACCCGCGTTGCGATTTCTGCCGGTGCCTCCGGCAGAACCAGCGCGAACTCGTCTCCGCCGTAGCGCGCGGGTGTGTCAATGGCTCGCGAATGATGTTTGAGCGTCTTGCCCAGGCGAACCAGCGCGCGGCTGCCAACCAGGTGCCCGTAGCGGTCGTTGATCGCTTTCAAGCCATCCATGTCGAGCAGCACGATGCTGAACGGTCGCCGCGTGCGGCGCGAACGGTCGAGCTCCGATTCGATGACGGCGATCAGGCGTCGATAGTTGGCCAGACCCGTCAATGGGTCGCTCACGGCCATCGAGCGCACCTGGTCGAACAGGCGCGCCTGGTCAATTAGCGCCGCGCCCAGCATGATCGCGTAGCTCGCCACCTTGTTCAGTTCGGCGAAGAAAAAGGGTCCATCAAAAAGGCGGCGCGAAAAGAGCGCCGCCACGTGGCAGGCGGTATTCAGGAGTGCTACGAGAAAAAGCGAATAGTCATAGAGCGATGCGTCGCTGTCGTTCTTCTTCTCCCGCTGATACCGCCGGTAGAAGAAGAGTGCGGCCATCGCGAATAGTCCGCCGGGAAGCAGCTCCCAGGGCCGCGAAAAAAACGCGCCCGTCTGCGAAACGGGGGTCGCCGGAGCGGCGATGAAAGCCGCGCTGGTTATGTAGGCTGCAGCCGCGACCACGAACAGCGCGCCGGCCGTTTCCCGGCTGGGTTGCCGCGCCGTGGGAAGAAACCGTTCCACGCCCAGCGCCGCAAGCAGCAGCACCGCAAGCAGCGTCCGCCCAACCATCCAGCCCATCGGCACATGAGTCAACGCGATATCGCCCGTGCGAAGCAACGCGTTCAGGCCGAAATACCCGATCGTCTCGATCATCCCCGAGAGAACAAAAGCAAAAGCCAGGATCAGCGCGATCCGATCGTGCGTGCCGCGAAATCGCACCAGGGCGTTTGCCGCGTAGCAGAAGCACAGCAGCGACCCGCCCACTTCCAAAAACAAATACGTCGTGGGATTGCCAAAGACGTAGGACTGCCGCGAATAGAAAACAACGGCGAGGTAGATGGCGCCGAGTACGCCATAGGCGATGGCGGACAAGTGTCCGCGGTCTTTGCGGAAGAAACCCGTGATTTTCGCCCAATCTCCCAAAACAGCCCCCAAACGCCGGAAAAACCCGGTCAGAGCCGGAAATAGCACGTCCGTGCCCTTTTTCGCGACTGAAGCAGGGGCTATAAGCTGTTGAAAAAATGGGAATTAGTTACCCAGGGTCTGGAGGATAAAAGAGCTGAGACTCGCGTCGAGACACATTTTGTCTATGGCCGCATGCGCGATTGAAACACTATCGTGAATGTATCCAGAGAGTTAGCAGAAGTTTGAGCAACTCAGTGCCGAAAGTGGGCAAAGTCTCATGATGAGACAGTCTCAATCTGCTCTGAGTCAGCGTTTCTCAGGGTTTTGGGGGTAAATCGCGGGCTTCCACTATGGATGCGAAGGCTTGCCGCTTGTGGGAGCCGTCGCAAAAGGGGGAATTCCCCGTGTGCCCACACCGGCAAAACGAGACGGCTGTTCGCCCGCCCAGCCCGAATTCCTTGCCGTCCTGATCCACTACCGCGAAGTCGCCTTCGACGCGCAGCGGACCGTTATTGAACACCGTCACTTTTGTCCCAGCCAATGGAGCCTCCGTGGCGGCCACTTTCTCGGTGGCCGAGTATGGTGAAAACGAACTTTAGGCCTGCGTGCCGCTGCCTCAAGGATCAATAGCGCGGAACGGACGGATCGACCTCCGTGGACCAGGCCAGGATCCCGCCCCGCAAATTGTGAATCTTGCGGAATCCCGCCTTGCGCAGGAAGTCCACGGCTTCCGCCGAGCGCTTCCCGCTGCGGCAGTGTGCCACAATCTCGTGCGAAGAATCGAGCTCGTGCACGCGACGCGGCAATTCACCGAGCGGAATCAGGTGCCCGTTGAGATTACAGATCTGGTATTCATGCGGTTCGCGCACGTCCAGGATGTAGAGATCGTCGCCGTTCTCCAGACGCTGCTGCAATTCGCGCGGGGTGATTTCCGGCACATGCAGGTTGCTCTCCGGCTCTTCCTCGCCGCGAATGCCGCAGAATTCGTTGTAGTCGATCAGCTTGTGAATGGTCCGATGCGTCCCGCACATTGGGCAATTGGCGTTTTTACGCAGCTTCAGCTCGCGGAATTTCATCGCCAGCGCATCGAAAAGCACCAAGCGGCCTTCAAGTGAATCGCCGCGGCCCAGAATCAACTTGATCGTCTCCATCGCTTGCAGCGAACCAATAATCCCCGGCAGTACGCCCAGCACACCGCCTTCGGCGCAGGAGGGCACCAACCCCGGCGGCGGCGGCTCCGGATACAGGCAGCGGTAACACGGCCCATCCGGCATGCCAAACACGGTCACTTGCCCTTCGAACCGGAAAATCGAGCCGTAGACATTCGGCTTTCCCAGCAGCACGCATGCGTCGTTCACCAAGTAGCGCGTTGGGAAATTGTCCGTGCCGTCCACGACGATGTCGTAATCCTTGAACAATTCCAGCGCGTTTTCGCTGGTGAGCTTCGTTTCGTAAGTCGTAATTTCGATGTCCGGATTCAGATTGCTCAGACGCGCCCGGGCTGCGGCGGTCTTTGGCTTTCCGACGTCGCTCGTCCCAAATGTAATCTGCCTCTGGAGATTGGTGAAGTCGACCACGTCGAAATCCACCAGGCCGATCTTCCCGACGCCCGCGGCGGTCAGGTAAAGACCCAGCGGCGCACCCAGGCCGCCCGTGCCGATCAGCAGCACCTTTGCGGCCTTCAACTTCAGCTGGCCCTCCATGCCCACCTCGGGCATGATCAGGTGCCTGCTGTAACGGAGAATCTCTTCATTGGTGAGGCTCGCTGCCGGCGCCTGGCCGGTCAGCGGCTGCGTCTTGGTCGACATGTGTTTTTCCTTCTGCACCAGTTTACGCGGGGAGCCAGCAATAGGAAAGTGTGAGGCGAATGCGGGCACCGCCTCCAGTTCCGGCCATCGGCGCGAATCCCAAAGCTCACACCGTGCCGGCGGGTACGGTGCAATTCATCGCCGAAGAATTCGGGTGATTATATCGTACTACGATATAACTTGCGTATAAAACCCAAATATTCGACCTAAATCTCTTGATCGGGACACCCCGCGGTTTCGAGTCTGCATCCTAGTATGTAGGGAATGTGCGATGCCAGAGCGAAACGCGCATGCGGTTCTGGACGAAGTAGAACATCCGATCCAACAGCCGCTTACTAGACCGGTAATACCACCCCGGGATACGCCGAAGCAGCCCGCACCCAAGCCCCTTGCCGATCTCTCCGCGGGAATGCTCGATTTCAATCGCATGACGCGGCCCAAGAAGGCCATCGACGTTGTCTTTTCCGCGGTCATTCATATCGGCTTCCTGGCGTTTCTCCTCCTCATTCCTTTGCTTTTCACCAACGCGCTGGATTTCGCCAAGATGAACACCACTTATCTGGTGGCCCCTCCGCCACCGCCGCCTCCACCGCCGCCGGCTTTGAAAGTGATCCACGAGCCGCGAAAGATGCCGACCTTCATCAAGCACGGCGAGCTGATTGCTCCGCGCATCATTCCCAAAAAGATTGAAGTAATTAAAGACCTGCGCTCCGCTTCCGAAGTAGTCCCCGGAGTCGCGGGCGGCGTTCCCGGCGGAGTTCCGGGAGGCCAGTCGGGAGGCGTGCTCGGTGGGATCATCGGTGGCACCGGCCGCATGGCTCCTCCCCCACCGAAACCACCGGCCGAAGCGCGCGGCCCTTACCGCGTGGGCGGAAACATCCAGGCTCCTGTCCTGATCCACCGGTCTCAACCGATCTACCCTCCGCTAGCGCGCATGGCGCGCGTGCAGGGCGATGTCGTCATTGAGTGCGTCATCGACAAGCAAGGCGACGTCACGCAAATGCATGTCGTCTCCGGACACCCTTTGCTCGTGCAGGCCGCGATGCAGGCGGTGAGCGAATGGAAGTACAGCCCGACGTTGCTCAACGGCTCGCCCGTCTCCGTCGAGATGGAAGTCACCGTTCAATTCCGCATGCCACAATAAGTTCATTCAACGCATTCAGCGGTGTTCCACGCAAACAACAAGCCCCACCGCTGCTTTACAGCGGGACCGAGATTGTTTAGGCTGGTCTTCCTATGTGGAACGTCAACGAACGGTTTGAAAAAAAGGCCATGGACAGCCTGGCGGCGCTGGGCTTCGGCGTAGGCAGCACGCGCGGCGTGGTTCGCGTGGAAAAATTTGGTTGTGGAGCGGAGTTCCGGCAAGAGCAGGACGGGCGTTTCCGCATGACCGTGCTTCCGACAATCATGCTCAGGGGACAATTCACCCGGCTCTGGGACGCCGGATACCAGAAATTTCTGCTGACCGACGAAGGCATGAAGGTGCCCGCGCTGGCTAACCACCTGAGCAACCTGCGAATGTTCAATGAGGAATTGCGCACGGCCTTGGGCGTGCCGACCTTCTACAACGAGGCGCTCGGCTCCGTAAGCCAGGTCAGCGTCTATGACCGCGTGAAAGGCCGCAAAGGCGACGTGCCCGACGAAACCGTCGGCGCGCACCCCGCTGAATCCGGGCACTAGGCTCCCTTCTTGCGAGCTTTCTTTGGCGCCGATGTCGCCGCGCCTTCCTTCGCTTCCTGCAATTGGCGCCGGAACTGCTTCACGTTTACTTTGTGCTTCGCCGCCTTGCGGCCGCCGATGAATATCACTGGAATGTCCCACCCGTAACGTTCCACCAGCACCGGGTCGTCGTCAATATTGATCTCGTGCATCGGAGCACCGAATTCTGCCAGTAGAGGATCGATGGCCGATTTAGCCGCCTCGCACAAGTGGCAACCGGGCCGCGAATAAATGGTCACGTCCAGCGCCTGCACGCTGGTTAATCGCAGGTCTTCGGGATGTTCATTCATGGTTTGGGACTCGAGTAACGTTGAAATGGCCCGGCGTGCGGGTAAAACGCGCGGGCGCGATAGAGTTCCGCAATCTGGCGCAGATGCCCCAGATCGTGATTCGCCAACTCATTGAGGAGTTGTAAGAGCGTGATCGCTCCCAACTCCGGGTGCATGCCCGTGCGGCGCCCGCCGGTCGCGGGGATCGAATGCCAGAAGAAAATATGAGCGCGCCGCGCCGCGACAAAATCGTGCAAATATTGGCCGGCGCTTCGCTTGCGAGCCTCGGCTGCATCCGCCGGAACGTACTTGCTGAATGTTGGATTATCATCCACGACCATGCGCTTCGCCCGGTCCGCATAGATTTGCTCGATCCCCAGCAGGTGCTCAAGCACTTCGGTGATGGACCAGCGCTCGGCCGCCGGCTTCCAGCCGAGAATATCCTCGGAAACTTCGCGAAGCATCAACTCCAGCATTGCCGGAGTCTTCTCCAACAGGGAGATCGCGGGCTGCAGGGTCGAGGCTGGTGAAAGAGCTTGCATCGCAAACCTTTGGGGGGCACGCTGATTGTATCCTGCGCGAGTCGCGTGGAAAAGCCTCGAGATGCCGGGGCTGGAGGAGAACAAGCATGGGCCGTGTAGCGGCGCTGATTGACGATCTATTTTTCCAGATGAAGGTAGCGGAGACAGCGAAGCAGCTTGGGGTGGAATTCAAGGTGGCGAGCAACGCCGATGCGCTGATCAACCTGCTCGACCCTCCGACGAAACTCGTCATCGTGGATCTGAATTCGCGCAACCAGCCCGTGGCAACCATCGAGCGGCTCCGCGCAACTCAAAAAGAGCTGCGCGTCGTGGCATTTTTGTCGCACGTGCAGGCTGAACTTGCCGCCCAGGCGCGTTCCGCGGGTTGCACGGAAGTGATGCCGCGTTCGGCATTCACGCAAAATCTGGTGGCTATCCTACACACTGCAAAGGACTGAGCGTGTGACCCTGAATAATTCTGTCTGGTATCGCCGTGCCCGCCAGTTGAGTTTCGCGTTTTTCTTGTTGGTGGGGTGGCGCCCGCTGGCCGGGCAATCGTCACGGCAAACCGACCCGAGCACTGCGCTCCGCGACGCGCTCATCGACGCCTGCTCGCAAGATACCGAGCGTTTCGTGCATGTCCTTACCGCACGCAACGCCGAAGCCTTCGCTCGCATGACGCCGCCCGCCCGGGAAACTCTGCTCAAGCGCTTCGTGCTGCTCGACAAACCGGGAAAGGCTAGCGCGCAGAATACCTCCGGCGGCCGCGTGATGATTTCCTGTGAGACCCCGGAGGTCACCACGGTGATGGAACTCGACAAAGCCGAGCACCGGGACAACCTTGCCTTTATTCCCCTGACGATCAGGGATTCCACTGATGCGGCGGGCGCCAGCGCCCACCACGTCACCATGGGCATGGTCCGTGAAAACGGCCAATGGAAGATTCTCTCGCTCGGCCTCCTGTTCCTCGATCTCCCTTCGCTGGAGACGGAATGGGACCGCGCGGAAATTAAAACCACGGAACAAGCCGCCATTGCCGATCTCAAGACTCTCGTCAAGGCCATCGAGACTTATCGCAAGACGTACACGCGCTTGCCCGACTTGCTGAGCGCCCTCGGCTCCACTCCGGACCATAAGTCCACGCCGGAGCGCGCCGGGCTGCTGGACAATACCTTGGCTTCCGGACGCAAGGGCGGATATTCCTTCCGCTACGTGATCGTCGGCGCAAACACTTCCGGCGCCCCCGCAAAATACGAAGTGGCAGCCATCCCCCTTGAGTACGGCCGAACCGGGCGCCGTTCGTTTTTCTACGATGCCACGGGGGTCCTGCACGCCGGCGACGACAAGGGAGCGATCGGCAGCGCCCTGGACCCAAAGCTCGACGAAGGCGAATCCTTGGAATCCCCCCACGGCACTGCACCGCAGCAGTGACCGATTCGTTCCTTTGCTGCTAAGCCCGTTGCAGCAGCAGGGAACTCGCGCAAAAATGAGGACGGGCTTATCCATCCGGACGCCGGCGGCTCAATTCCCTGCCGGCAAATGCTTTCTCCTGCAGACAGGCAGTGGTTCCAACGGCAGGAGACCGGCATGCCCAACGTCGGTGTGGAGCGGCGCTCCGCTCCCCGATATCCAATGGTGTTTTCCGCGGAAGTCGTGGAGCTTCCGCGCGGCGCGAAATTCTGCGCTCGCACGGCGGACATCAGCAAAACCGGCTGCTACATTGACACGTTGAATCCCATCCCGGAGACCATGCAGGTCCGCCTGCGCATCACCCATGACGACGAAATCTTCGAAGCCATCGGTCGCGTCGTTTACGTCAGCCCCTCCTTGGGCATGGGCATCGTGTTTGTCGAAGTCGAACCCGAACAACGAGCGCGCCTGGATCGCTGGTTCTCGGAAAGTGGGGCGGAATTCTAGCCGGGGGCAACTCCCGATTTGTGGGTAACGGGAAGTGCGCTACTATGCCGTCTCGAACATGCACTCCTTGGCTCCGCGCTATCTGTGTGCAGGTCTGCTCCTGCTCGTTCTCTCGAGTCTGGCTCCGCTCAGCCATGGGCAGGAAGTCGAATCCGGCTTCGGTCCCCTTCCCGTGTTCGAATTTCATAGCGGCTTCTGGGTGAATCTTCATCAATTCCTTTATTACCAGGCGCGTCTGCGCGATGCAGCCGCCGAAGCCAGGCCTTCCACCATCAAAAACGGCAGACCGGTCCTCAAGCAGACTGCCGTTTCTTTGACGCCGGGGGAACAAAAAACCTGGGACGAAGCCATCGACTACTACCGGACCAACTACGCAAACAAAGATCCCCAGGTGAACCTCGATTTGATCCTTTTGAAGAACCAGCTCGGTGATTTCGAGGACTGCAACGAACTGCTCGGAAAGAAAAAATCCTCCTGCGACGCCGGGCTGCCGGGAAATGTCGGCGTCGTTCTGGAAGCCGCGGCGCCGATCTACCGCAAGCACTGGTGGGCGGACCAGGATCGCGCGAATCGCCGCTGGGTAGCCAGTGTGGCGCCGCTGGTGCGCGAGCAAGGCGTCGGAATTTCCCAGCGCCTCGCCGATATTTACCAGTCGCCCTGGCCGAAGGACAAAATCCGTGTGGAAGTCTGCATGTATGCGAGCTCTTCGGGCGCGTACGCCACGCTCGACCCGCTGCGCGTGACCATTTCCAGCACCGATCGCCGCAATCAGGGTGCGAGCGCTCTCGCCGTTCTTTTCGAGCAGGCCTCGCACGGTATTGCCTTCCCCGTGGAAGACGAGATTGCCCGCGAATGCAAGCAGCGCGACAAACCCATTCCCCGCGATCTCTGGCATGCCCTGGTTCTCTACACCACCAGCAGGGTTTTGCAGCCCATCCTGCAGGATTCTTCCTCAGCCCCGCAGCCGGAAGCGACATCGTCGCCGTCAAAGGCCGAAGCCACGCAGAACCCTTCGAGTTTGGCGGATCAATTCGCGCAGCGCGGCTGGAACGACTACCTGACGGTGCTGGACCTTTTTTGGCAGCCATATCTGAACGGCAAGGTGAATTTCGAAGACGCCATCGCGCACATCGTCTCCTCCATCTAGCCCGCGCGTGAGCGGCTTGGTGGCCGACGCCTTGGTGTGCTAGTCTTTGTCCTGCAGTCGCAAGCCCGGCCTCAAGCCACGCAAGTTCCGAAGTCCTTCGACCTTCCTTTCATTCGTCCGCAGAGGAATGAACCGTTGGTCGACTCTACTCCGCGGGCGACCTTCCGGGTCAGAGGAAGCAGATCCCATGGCCGCACGACAAGTGGCATCAAAAACCGAGAAAGAGCCGCGTGAGATCAAGCTCGCGCATTCTCCCGACTCCGACGACGCTTTCATGTTCTACGCCCTGGCCACTCACAAGCTGGCCACCCCGGGTTACAAGTACACGCACACCCTTTCCGATATCCAGAGCCTGAATGAAGCCGCGCTGACGGAAACCTACGACGTCACCGCCGTTAGCTTCGCGGCGTATCCCTCTCTTCGCGATAAATATGTCCTGCTCGATTGCGGCGCGAGCTTCGGCGAAGGATACGGCCCCATCGTCGTCTCCACGAAGTCCTTGCGGCCACAGGATCTCAAGGGCAAGCGCGTCGGGGTCCCCGGCCTGAGGACTTCCGCGTATCTATCGCTGAAGCTTTATCAGCCGGACTTCGAAGCCGTGGTCATGCCCTTCGACAAAATCATCGAAGCCGTGAAGAACGAAGTCGTGGAAGCCGGCCTGCTGATTCATGAAGGGCAACTGTTCTTTCCGCAGCTCGGCTTGCATAAGGTGGTTGATCTCGGGATGTGGTGGCAGGAGCTGACGAATCTTCCCCTGCCGCTCGGGGGAAATGCCGTGCGCCGTACGCTTGGCCCGGAAGTCGGGCGGCTCATCGCCCGGACGATCCGCAACAGCGTGGCCTACGGCCTCGAGCATCGTGAAGAAGCACTCAATTACGCCATGCAGTTCGCTCGCGATATGGATACGGAGCTTGCCGATAAATTCGTCGGCATGTACGTCAACAAGTGGACGCTCGGCTACGGTGAAAAGGGCAAGAGCGCTGTCCGGGAATTGATCGAGCGCGGCACCGCCGCGGGTCTTTTGCCGGGTCCAGCCGACGTCGAATTCCTCGCAGAGTAGGCGGTCAAATTAGCAGCTTTCACAAACGATCGCGCAGGGCCTAACGCTGAGCATTTCCTCATTAGAAATTTTTCGCAATATCCGCGCCTTTCTGCATTATCCCTGTTCCGCCACTAAAGTTTTCCCGCTCCCTGCCGATATCCCCACTGACTTGCTGGAACCGCCCCGACTAACCTTCCCAGTCGCCTCCCACGGTTGCCGGTTTTAGGGGGAAGCCATGGGGATTTCGGCCATCGTTCACATTGCGGACCGGTTGTTGCAGCGCAACACCTCGGATACGGAACAAAACACAGCGAAGGAAAATTCCGCGCAAGCTCCACGTGAGTCCGGCTCTAACCGGACCGAGTTCGGAGACACCTTCACTGCCTCGGAGCAGGCCAACGCGGGGAACTCTGCAGGGGAGGCTGGATTCGTGCAAACAGAACAGCTGCGGTTCGCGGTGCGAAATTTCCAAGCTGCCGCGGCGGGCGCAACTGTGCCTGCCACCAATATTCCTGGGGTCGCGCAGCCGCCCGCAACCGCCGGCGCCACTGCTTCCGCGGTCAATCCGCAAACCGCACCCACTGCGACAATCGGCGCCCCCACGACAAACGTCCAGCCCGCCGCAGCCGCAGCGCCCTCCACGCAAACACAGGAAGATCTGCAAACTCTCAACTCGGATCTATCCGCGTTGGGCCTGAACGCCGCCGAAATCGCCGCTTTCGACCAGTTCGCCAGCGTACTGTTTCAGTTCGATCCGAACGCGTTGCAGGAACTGGAAAATGAGTTGAACCTGCTCGCCACCCAGTTCCAGGAGCAGGCCGGGGCAGCGACCGGGGCCGCGCAGCCAGCGTCCACGAACTCACCCGGCTTCCAGCTCAACGAACTCTCCATCGTTTTCCGCGGATTTACGGCAGCTACAAACCCGCAGGGAAGCAATACTGCAGCGCCCTCGCCCGCGCAACTAGCAGGCTTCACGCTACAGGTGCAGGCGGTCAGCGTCACACTCGGCAATGCCGCCGGCCACACCGCACAGATCCAAGTACCTTCCGCGGCCAGTAACAGGACAAAAGCGACCACGACAAATAATCCGAACCCAATTGCCTCGCCCACTTCTCAGACGGCAACCGCTTGAACTTGCGGCCATCAACATACGCTAAGCCCCTGCCTCCGGTTGACGCGTCCGCCCGAATGCCTTAGTGTCAGTTGTTCGCCATGCGTAGAAACCATCTCTCGTGGCTTGCCTCGTTCGTTCTGCTTGCCTTCCCCCTCGGAAACGCCTGCGGCCAGTCTGCCACGGAGTTCCGCGATCATCCCGACATCCCCAAGGAATGGCCGCGTGAGCCGGTTCGCGCCGCGCACGGAATAGTTGCCACCGATGAGGCATTGGCCTCCGCGGCCGGTGTGGAGATCCTGAAGCGGGGCGGCAACGCCGTGGACGCCGCCGTCGCTACGGCCTTCGCACTTGCCGTGGTCGAACCTGCCGCCGGAAACATCGGTGGCGGCGGCTTCATGATGGTTCATCTCGCCGCCGGAAAGACTGATTTCTTTGATTACCGCGAAGTGGCGCCAGGCAAAGCTACGCGCGAAATGTACATCAAGCCCAATGGCAAGCTCGATCCCCTCGCCGCCACAATCGGCTATCGCTCCGTCGCTGTCCCCGGCACGGTCGCGGGCCTCGCCCTGGTTTTGAGAACGCACGGCACGATGAAGCTTGACGAAGTGATGCAACCGGCGATCCGGCTGGCGGAGGATGGCTTCCCGGTCAGCGATAAATTGGCACGCGAGCTTGCAGAGGAGCGACCCGGCCTGCAGCAATTCTCGATGAGCAACCACATTTTCCTGAACGACGGAAAAATGTTTCGCGTGGGTGACACGCTGCGCCAGCCCGTGCTGGCTGCCACGCTCAAGCGCATCGCCAAATCTGGCCCAGCCGACTTCTACACCGGAGAAACCGCGCACCTGCTGGCGCAAGACATGGCCTCGCTCGGCGGGCTCATTACTCTGGACGACCTCGCCCACTACCAGCCGAAAATCCGGGAGGTCTTACGAGGGCAGTACATCTACGACGGGCAGCACTGGGAAGTGCTCGCTCCTCCACCGCCAAGTTCCGGCGGCGTCGCGGAACTCGAAGCGTTGAATATGTTGCGCGACGTGCCGCTGAAAGGCTGGGACGATCCCCAGAGCGTGCACATGGTGGTGGAAGTAATGCGCCGCGTCTTCGCCGACCGCGCGACCTATCTGGCCGATCCCGATCACTCCACAGTTCCCGTCGCCGGGCTGATCTCTTCCTGTTACGCACAGGAACTGGTGAAGACAATCGACCCGGTTCGCGCCACTCCGAGCACAGAAGTAAAGGCTGGAAACCCACACGATTGCAGCCAGGCAGCCGCGGCAGACGCTCCACCGACCGTGATTGTCAGCTTCGGCGAAGGCCCGCACACCACGCACTTCTCGGTGGTGGATGCAGCCGGCAATGCCGTGGCCAGCACGACCACGCTCAACGACGGCTTCGGTTCGCACGTCACCTCGTCCGCCGGCTTCCTGCTGAACGACGAAATGGACGATTTCACCACGCAATCCGGCGTCCCGAATGTGCTGTTCGGCTTGGTTCAATCCGAAGCCAACAGCATCGCGCCTGGCAAGCGGCCCCTGAGTTCGATGACGCCGACGATCGTGCTGCGAAACGGCAAGTTGAGCTTTGTGACCGGATCGCCCGGCGGGCCAACAATCATCTCTGCCACGCTCTTGACCGTGCTGAACTGGATGCGCCTTGGGATGGACGCACAGTCGGCGATCAATGCTCCACGCTTTCACCATCAGTGGCTGCCCGATATGATCCTCATGGAGAAACTCTTCTCCCCGGAGATGGAGGAGCAGTTGAAGGAGCGCGGGTACACGGTGAAGCGCCGCGGCCACATCGGGCTGGTGAACGCCATCGGCATTGACCCGAAAACCGGAGAGCGTTGCGGCGCGGCCGACCCGCGCGACGATGGCTCGGCCATCGGCTATTGAACGATCTCGCGGCGATTCTTGGTGCCGCCCTTTGGAAACCTCCGCCCCCAAATGAATGAAGTATCATTCACTGCGAGGTAAACTGTAGCCCATGCAAAGAATTCTCTCGACCTACCTCTTTGTATCCAAGCGGCTCACTCCCGAACTTCTGGCGGAAATCCGCGGCGCGGGATTCCAGGCCATCGAACTCTTCGCCAGCCGTGGCCATTTCGATTATACGAACAAGCCGGAGATTCGAACGCTAGGACGCGTCCTCGCCGAAAATCGCCTACAACTCGCCTCGCTCCACGCACCTACGAGCCGCGATTCCGGTCCGAACCGCGAGGGCGGAACGCCGCTTTCCATTACTGAGGTCGAGCGCGTTCGCCGGATTGAGGCCATGGACGAACTGAAGCGCGCGATCGATGTCGCTGAGGACCTGCCTTTTTCCCGGATGATACTGCACATGGGCGGCCACCGCGATGTCCCCGATCCCCGCAAGCGCGATGCCGCGTTCAGTTCGCTGGAACACCTGGTGCTCCATGCCGGGCACACTGGCGTAACCATTTGCGTGGAGAACACTACCAGCGAAATGGGCGAGCCCTCGTATCTGCGTTCCTTTCTCGAGGAGACGCGCCTCCACGGCCTGCGCTTCAATTTCGACATTGGCCACGCGCATCTGGCCGATGGTCCCGAGGACGAGCGTGTCGCGACATCCTTTGAGGCCATGCGCGAAAATATCGTCAGCGCCCACATCCACGACAATCTGGGTGACAAGGATTCTCACCTCCCGCCCTACGACGGTTCCATCGACTGGCTGGCGGCGATGAAACTCTTCCGTTCGCTTCCCGGCGGCGAAATTCCCCTCACCCTGGAGCTAAAAGAAAAAACCGGCCCGGATGCTCCCACCCTCATGGAGCAAGTCACCGCGGGGGCCAAATCCCTTGACCGCCTCGAAGAAGACTTGCAGGCTCTCTGACGCCCGCCAACCAAATCATGACCCTCCGCACCTGCTTGGGTAGGCTGCAGCGCACCCGGGCCTGTGGCTTACAACGGATCGCGCGTACTTTGTTAAACTATTCGGTTGCCGGATAACGGGCAAACCTCACTATGACCATCATCTCAATCGAGAACGCAGGCAATTACGACGGCCAGGAAGTCACCATCCGCGGCTGGCTCTACAACATTCGCGAGTCTGGCAAGCTGATTTTCCCAATTTTTCGTGATGGCACCGGCGTTATCCAGGGCGTCTGCTCCCTGAAAGAGAATCCCGAGGCGTTTGATGCTCTCAAGGGCCTTACGCAGGAATCCAGCGTCATTGTGACTGGTAAAATCCGCGCCGAGCAACGCGCACCCGGCGGCTTCGAAATCGCTGTCACCAGGATTCAGATTGTCCAGAAAGTGCCCGAGGCCACACCCTTCCCTATCCAGCTAAAGGAACACGGTGTGGATTTTCTGCTCGACCAGCGCCACCTTTGGATTCGCACGCCGCGCCAGGCGGCGATTCTCCGCATCCGGGCGCAGGCCATCCGCTCTGCGCGCGATTACATGGATTCGCAGGGCTACACACTCACCGACGCGCCCATGTTCACCCCGTCCGCCTGCGAAGGCACCAGCACCTTATTTGAAGTGAATTACATTGACGACCAAAAGGCCTACCTGACGCAGAGTGGCCAGCTCTATATCGAAGCGACGGCCATGGCTTTGGGTAAGGTCTACACGTTCGGGCCGACCTTCCGCGCCGAAAAATCCAAGACGCGCCGCCACCTGACCGAGTTCTGGATGCTGGAGCCGGAAGCCGCCTACGCCGGGCTCCCGGAAATGATGGACCTCGGCGAAGGCCTGGTCAGCGCAATCGTTCAAGGTGTCGTGCAAAACAAATCGCGGGAACTGGAAGTCCTCAAGCGCGACATCAACAAGCTCGAAAACATCAAGCCGCCCTTCCCCCGGATCACCTACGAAGAAGCCATTGGTGTGCTGCAGAAGAATGGCAACCCGGCGAAATTTGGCGACGACTTTGGTGGCGACGAAGAGACCGTCATTTCGAGCAGCTTCGACCGGCCGGTCATGGTGCACCACTATCCCTCTGCCATTAAAGCCTTTTATATGCAACCGGATGCGGAGCATCCCGATTTGGCACTTTCCTTCGATATGCTGGCTCCCGAAGGCTACGGCGAAATCATCGGCGGCAGCCAGCGTATCCATGACTACGATCTTTTGGTTAAGCGCTTGAAAGAGCACAACTTACCGGAAGAAGCATTCCAGTGGTACCTGGACCTGCGCCGCTACGGCAGCGTACCCCACGCCGGATTTGGCATGGGACTCGAGCGTACCGTGGCGTGGATCTGCGGCACTGAGCACATCCGCGAAGTCATTCCATTTCCTCGCATGATTTATCGGGTATATCCTTAAAGGCGGGGTAGTTGCAGTACCAGCTTGGCTTTTCCATAAGTTCGTAGCGAAAACAAATCCAAGTGACTGGCGATTGGTAACTGGTGGACCTGCGCCCACGGAGAGGCTCGTTTCACCCGCCACCAATTCCCGGTCATCTTTCACGGAGTTCCGCGATGCCTCAGAAAATCCGCATTATCGGCGTACCGATGGACCTCGGCGCCAGCCGCCGCGGGGTGGACATGGGTCCCTCGGCCCTTCGCGTCGCAGGCCTGAAAGCCCGCATCAAGCAGCTTGGCGTCCAGGTGGAAGACATCGGCAACATTTCCGTGAAGCAGCCCGAAGAGATGTCCTTTGGCGAGAAACGCGCCAAGTACGTGGAAGAGATCGCCGACGCCTGCAAAGACCTGGGCGAAGCTGTGCAAAAATCCTTAGAGGACGGGTATATGCCGCTGGTCCTTGGCGGAGATCATTCGATCGCCGCAGGCTCGGTCGGCGGCGTAGCCGCTCAATACCGCAAACAGAAGAAGCAGATCGGCTGCATCTGGCTGGACGCACACAGCGATATGAACTCGCCCGAGACTTCGCCTTCGGGAAATGTTCACGGCATGCCTCTCGGCTGCCTGCTAGGTTACGGGGTTCCCGAACTCTATGACCTCTTTGGGTTCAAGCCGAAAGTGGAGCCGCAGAACGTCGTGCTCGTTGGCGTGCGCGACCTGGATTCCCACGAAAAAAAGTTCATCAAGAAGCTCGGTGTGAAGGCCTTCACGATGCGCGATATTGACGAGCGCGGCATGCGTGAAGTAATGGCCGACGCATTGAAATACGCGATGGATGACACCGACGGCGTGGCCGTCAGCCTAGACATGGACTTCGTGGATCCCGGCGACGCGCCTGGCGTTGGCACTCCGGTCCGCGGCGGCGTCACCTACCGCGAAGCGCACCTGGCGATGGAGATGATTGCCGACAGTGAAGCCATGGTTTCGATGGAAGTGGTCGAAATCAATCCGGTGATTGACGAGCACAACCGAACGGCACTGCTTGGCGTGGAACTGGTGCTTTCCGCACTGGGAAAGAAGATTCTCTAGAAACGAGACAGTAGCAGTGGCCTACGGCTTCGGCGCATTCGCGTCCGCCTCATGCTCCACGAGGATTTTCCGCGCCACTTCCGCGTTGGGATACCGCGGATCCACTTGCAGCGCTTTTTTGTAGCTCGCCACGCCGTCTTGCATATTTCCCGACTTCAGCAGGATTTCGCCAAGGCTGTCCCAGGTGTTCGCCGATTCCGGAAACTCCTCCGTGTTCAGCCGGAGCACCGCGATGGCCTGCGCGGTCTGCTGCTTCCGAAACAGTTGATACCCCAACGTGTTGACGGCCTTCTCGGAAACGGCTCGAGAACTCGGCAGTTTCTCGTGGATCTGCCGCAGGAGGACCACCAGAGCATCAGGGCTTTTCGCATCCGCAAGCCGTTCCAGAGCGCTCGCCACTATGCCTCCAAAAGGGTCAGTCGTCGCCATAAGTCGGTCGGCTTGGCAGGGGTATTGTTGAAGCAGCGATTCCATCGCCTGAATGTGAGCCTCATAGTCGGCCGGCACTTTCTCGAGGGCGGCGTGCAGTGCCGCCTTGTCGTGCCACTCGCCTTGCAACACCACGCCGGCGATTTTCCGCGTGTTGCCAATGTTCTCCAGCGGGTTGGCATCCAGCAGGACCAAGTCTGCGCGCTTTCCCGGCTCGATCGTGCCCCACTGGCCGCTCTGATGGAAATAGCGCGCCGGGTTGACCGTCGCGGTGCGCAGCGCCTGATAGGGCGTGAAGCCGTCATCCACGAACTCCTTCAGCTCGTTGTGCAGTCCGAATCCCGCCACCGGCCCTACGTCGCTTGCATCCGTGCCGCTCAAGATCGGCACACCGGCGTCTTCAAGCGCCTTCACGAGTTTTCGTTGCAGCGCCAGCGAAGCCCGCAGCCGAGGGTAGTCGTCGGGCTTGAATCCGTTCTTGTAGCGGTCAACGTCGGGCTGAAAGGTGGCTAGAGTCCACGGTGGGTCGTAGCGCAATTCCGGATTCTTCAGAAACACGTCCAAATCGGTGGCTTCCCGGACGATGGTCGCGTAGTTATCCAGCGTCGGGGTCACAAAGATTCCTGCCTTCACGGTGAGCCGCACGGCCTCCGGGATTTTGCTTTCGTCATAAACGATGTGTGTGTCGTCATCGTCGCGTTTCGGATTGAAAAACGTGTAGGTGTACTCTTCCAGGTGGGCTATCGATTGTCCGGCGTTGAGAGTGGCCTCGAAATCGGGCTTGCGCGCCACGTGTCCCATGAGCAGCAAGTTTTTCTTTTTCGCTTCGGCGATCAGCGGCCCGTACGCGTCCTTCGAAACTCCGTTGTAGATCTTCACTCCGTCATAGCCGAGCGCCGCTTGTTCGTCCACCTTGCTCACCGCATCTTCCACGGACGGCGTCTGGAAAAAAATCGGGCCGGTCGTATAGATCGTCGGGCCGGTCATTTTTCCCTCGGCGATTTTCCCTCGCCAAACCAAGTGAGCGGGCCGTCCGTCCAGGTGGTAGACCGTGGTCACGCCGTTCGCCAGAAACACGGGAAACTCGATGGGTGTCTGCAGATGGACATGGGAATCGGTGAGCCCGGGAATCAGGAACTTGCCACGCGCTTCGATGGTTTTCGTGTCCTTGGAAATCTCGGTGGAAGCGGCCGGGCCCACGGTCTCGATCTTTCCGTTCCGCACAATTACAGTCTGATCCTCCAGCATGGTTTCGCGGTTCATTGGCACCACGTTTACATGCACAAACGCGATCGCGCCATTCGTGGCGGAAACGGCCGCAACGCGGTCCTTCGCACCAATGGCCAGAATCGCCAGCAAGACTGCAGAAGTGGCCAGAATGTGGATTCGCAACCTGGCCTCTGTGGTTTGCGTCGTGTTTCTCATGGCAAGAGATACGTCGCCCGGCGCGCGATTGTTCCCCAGGAATTGTTAGACGCGCGGCGCCTGGAAACGCCTCCTGCACTCTCGGCCGTTGGCGCTTCCGAAACGCGGGCGCCACTCCTTTTTCCTTTTTTTCGAGTTTCCCCGTATAACTGAATGCGGTATCCAAACACTGCTCCCTCGGCCCAGCGAGACAGGAACGATTCGTGACCCCTGACAAGAAGAAGCGACTCCGCGTTGGCGTGCTCTTTGGCGGCCGCTCCGGCGAACATGAGGTTTCCCTGGCCTCTGCCGCCTCCGTGATTCGCGGACTCGATCCCGACAAATATGAACCGGTGCCCATTGGCATCACTAAAGATGGCCACTGGCTGATCGGCGAAGGCGCGGCAAAGCTCCTGCCGGACATTCTGAAAACCGGCCGCCGCGTCATGTTGACGGCCGATCCCACCGAAGCGGCGATTGTGCCGCTGGACCGCGGCGCCGGCGCGCAGCGGTTCGACGTGATTTTTCCCGTCATGCACGGGACCTTTGGCGAAGACGGCACCATCCAGGGCATGCTGGAACTTGCGGACCTCCCGTTTGTCGGCGCTGGTGTGCTGGGATCTGCCATCGGGATGGACAAGGATGTCTCGAAGCGCCTCTGCGAAGCCGCGGGAATTCCCGTGGTCCCCTGGGTTACGGTGCATCGCTGGCGCTGGGAGAAAGAGCCCGCGGCAGTGCAGGCCGAAATCGAGTCGAAATTCCCTTATCCGGTTTTCGTGAAACCCGCAACACTCGGCTCCTCGGTGGGCATGACCAAGGTGCACCAGTCGAGCGAACTCGCGCCGGCCCTGAACCTGGCCTGCGAGTTCGGCATGAAAATTCTGGTGGAAACCGCCGTGAGCGCCCGCGAGATCGAGGTCTCCGTCCTCGGAAACAAGGATCCACAAGCGTCCGTACCCGGCGAGATTGTGCCGCACCGGGAATTTTACGACTATACGGCAAAATATCTGGAGGACGGCACGCAACTGCTGATTCCCGCCGATCTAAAGCCCGCACAGGTCAAAAAAATACAGTCGCTGGCCGTCGAAGCGTTCCAGACTCTGGAGTTGTCCGGCATGGCACGCGTTGATTTTTTCCTGGATAAAAAAGCGGCGAAACTCTTTTTGAACGAAGTGAACACGATCCCGGGTTTTACCTCCATCAGCATGTATCCGAAATTGTGGGAAGCCTCTGGCATTTCCTTCCGCGAACTGATCGACAAGCTCATTGACCTGGCGCTAGAAATGCACGAGGAAAAAGCCCGGACGAAATACGTCATCGAACTGCCGGAGGGTTCCGGTGGCGCGCTGGCGGGTTGATCCTGCCAGGGAACCAATTTCCCGAACAGGACGTCCAATAGAATGGGAACTTTCCACGACCCCGCCCGCTCTTGTACCATTCTGAGCGACGATTTTCAGGAGCTTTGCTTTGAGCCGCTTGCAGGGTGATCCAGGAATTTCGCTGCTAGATCCGCAAGTTGAAAAACCCCGCAGATCGCGCGCGGTCGCGTTCACCATCGTCGCGCTGGTTCTGGTCGCGGCTACGGTCTTGTGGTTCAGCTTCCGCTACTATCCGGAGAAAAAGGCCGCCACGCAATTTTTTGACGCGCTGGTTGCCGGAAACACCACGAAAGCCTATGAGCTGTGGCAGCCCTCCGCGACCTATCGGATGAGCGACTTTCTGGCAGACTGGGGCACCGATGGCTATTACGGCCCGGTCAGAAGCTTTCGAGTTCTTGACGCGGAAGCACCCCGCAACGGCAGTTCTATTTCCGTGAACGTCGCGATCAGTCCGTTCTCTCCCATGCCGTCGCCTTCCGATGCTGACAAGAGCCGCAAGACGCGCGTCGTGACCTTATGGGTTCTGCCGAAGGACAAATCTCTCAGCTTCCCGCCGTAGCTGCTTCCCTTACATTGCCTTCGATGAGGAGGCGTAACGCGCCTCGACGCCGTCGGGCGCTTCTTTGCTAGCGCCGCATCTCGTCGAGAGCGGCGCGGAGTTCTATGGGACGCACCGTTGCCGTACCCAGTTTGCCGACGACCACCCCCGCGGCCGCGTTCGCCAGCAGCGCCGCATCCGAGACCAACGCACCCGCCGCAACTGCGAGAGCAAGCACACTCAATACCGTGTCTCCTGCACCGGTAACATCAAATACCTGGCGGCCGTTGGCACCGCGCTCGACGCCCGGCTTACCGACGCGTGCGTAGGTCACTTCCAGTCCCGTGGCGGGAATCTGGAGATGCCGCGGCGAAGTTTCCTCGAAAAGGGTCATTCCTTGGTTGCCGCGCGTGATCACCAGAGCGGCGCACCCAAAGTGGCTGAGCAATGCGCGACCTGCTTCGATGACCGCCCTCTCATCCGGCAGTGCGTGTCCGATGTAGCGCGCCGCTTCCTTGGCGTTGCACACCACCGCGCTTGCGCCGTTGTACGGGCGGCGCCGTGAACTCTTCGGCTTCGCGAATACGGGCACTTCCGACTGATGACAAGCGTGGAGAACTCGTTCGGTAAACTCGTCGCCCAACAAGCCTTTGTCGTAGTCGGACAGTACCAAAGCGTCAAGATTATTGACCGTCGCCAGTAAGGCGCGAAACAATTTCTCTTCGGTGGCGGTAGAAATGGCATCGCAAAGCTCGCGGTCAATGCGCACAATTTGCTGATGACGCGCGATGATTCTGGTTTTTAGCGTGGTGACGCGGTCTTGATCAGTCACGATTCCGGAAGCCCCGATTCTTCGATCGGAAATGCAGCGCCGGAGCGAAGCTCCTGCCTCGTCGGGCGCCACTTTCCCGCCCATTGTGGCGCGCTCCCGCTTATCCCGAACTCCTCCGACGACGCCAAACAGCTCCACTTGTCCGCCAAGCGCCGCAATATTCGCGGCCACATTTCCCGCTCCTCCGGGAAAGTCTTGTTGCGATCCGTAATTCACGACCGGCACCGCCGCTTCCGGCGACAAGTGCGTTGCCTCCCCCCACACATAGCGATCCAGCATGAGATCACCGAGCACACCCATGCGCAGTTTTCGAAAACTCGGAAGGAGCTGTTTGAGGCGCGGAACGGACCTGGCAGATATGGATTTCATTTCAGGTGAGGTTGGCCGCTTGTTGGGGAGCAATTGTGGCTTCCTCGACCAGAAGCACGGGAATGCCATCTCGTACGGGATAAGCCCGCTTGCAGGATGCGCATCGGAATCCGGATTCATCTTCAAAAAGAGAGAGGGGTCGCTTGCATTCCGGGCAGACCAGGATGTCAAGGCAATGTCGCGGGACGAGCATGGCATTCTCCGGAAGCTGAAAGAAAACTTTACCAAAGGATGGAAACCGGTGCCAGCACCAGCGGGCAAGCCCAAATTTTCTCCCGCTTTCTCGCTTGGGAAAAGGAATGGGACTCTGCCACCTAAGCTGAGGCTGTTTGGGGAACTGGAATCGAGGCTTCGATGCAAGTCCCGCCACCGGGGCAAGATTGCACCAGCAATTCCCCACCCATACTCCGCAACCTCTCTTCCATGCTCAGCAGACCCAACCCTTGGGACGAATCCGACGCCCCCGGATCAAAGCCAATTCCCGGATCGGAGATGCGCAGCCGAAGCGCGCCGCCGGTTTCTGCGAGTTCCACAAGCGCCTCTGATGAACCGCTGTGTTTCTGCACGTTGCGGATGGCCTCCTGGGCGACGCGGAAGAGGCATAGCGCAGCCTCATCCTGCAGACGCATCGTCAACGCCGGAATGGCAAACTCAATTTTCATGGCATTGCGTTCGGCAAATTCCCGGCAAAAGTTATGAAGCGCGGGCCCCAGGCCCAGGAGTTCCACTTGCGAAGGATGCAAGCGCCGGGAGGCATTGTGCAGGTCCGTCGTAAGTTCGCTGGCGGTGCGGACCAGCGGTTCGAGGGCTCGCACGAATGAGGCGCCGGCGTCGAGCGAAGCAAGCTTGATCTGCTCGAGATCGATCGTGAGGAGCGCGAGCCGCTGGCCGATATCGTCATGAAGTTCGCGCGCGATGCGGGAGCGCTCTTCTTCTTGCGCGCGCGTCAGGCGGTTGCGCAAGGCCTGCAGTTTTTCCTCGGACCGGCGGCGCTCGGTAATATCCTGGTAGATAGCGAACGCGCCGACGAACTTGTCGCCGGAGAAAATGCGGATGCCGTGGAGCTCGACGTCGATGAAGGTGCCGTCTTTCCTACGGCGCTGCGCGGTCGCGTGGGTGATACCTCCGTTCAAGACGGCGTCGGTCAGACGGCCGGCTTCGAAGCGGTCGTGGGGGGCGATGATGTCGTCGACCAACTGCCCATGCAGCTCGTGCTGGGAGTACAGGAACATTTTCTCGAAGGCACGGTTGCAGAACAGCACGCGATTGTCCTCGTCCTTGGTGACGATTCCAAACGGGCTGTTGGCGATCAGCGCGTCCAGGTACATGTTCCGCTCGCGCAGTTGCTGCTCCGCCAGCTTGATGCCGGTGATGTCGAAGGCCGTGGCCAGAACGGCGGGTTTTCCCGCGAACTCCGTGCGGGCTCCGGAAAAATCGAGCCAGCGATAGTCGCCGCTTTTCGTGCGGATTTTGAATTGATAGCGGGGCTCCGGATTTTCTCCGCGCAGCCGGGCGAGGGTGCGCTGGCGGCTGACGTCGCGGAATTCAGGATCCACCAGGAGCCAGGGATCCATCGAGAAAAGTTCCTCGCGTGTGTAGCCACTCAGAACCTCGGCAGACCGGTTGACGTAAACGAGGTTCTTTCCCTCGAGGATCCAGATAGCGCAGGGCGCGGTTTCCGTCACCAGTCGGAATTTTGCTTCGCTTTCCCGCAAGGCATCGTTAGCCAGCTTGTGCGGCGTCAAATCCACAAAACTTACGAGATAAGACTCGCCGACGCGCGACAAATGAAATTCAGTCTCCCGCAATGCCCCGTCCTTGCACCGCACCCGCGAAACCATGGTTTGCGACTCGCCGGGCCGCTCGTTCACGCGACGGATCAATTCCCCCCACCGCGCTTCCACCGATTGCCGGTATTCGGGATCGGGATACGCGAGCCGCCACCAGCGTTCCACGTTCGATATTTCGTCGGCCTGATACCCGAACAATTCCACACACTTATCATTCACCAGTTCGAGACTTTCGTCCGACACCCGAGAAACCAGCATGGCCACCGGCGAACCCTGGAGAATTTGCAGGATGCGTTCCTCACTGGCCCGCAGCGCCCGCTCGGCGCGCTGCCGTTCGTCGATTTCCGCCTGCAATTCCACGTTGTTTACCGCCAAGCCGAGCCGGCGGCGCTCGCTGACCTCAAGGTCGCGCTGCGTCAGCTGTGATTGCTCAACCAGCAGCAGCATCATCCCCAGGCAGATTCCGCAAATGTCGATGAGATCCAGAAAGAACAGCGGTGAACCGAGCAGGGCCTGCAAATAGTCGAGGGGATTCGCGGGGACCGGTGGGCCGCTAAAATAGCTTTTCACGATCACGGCAAAATCCATGGTGTAGGAAACCTGGTTGAGGGCATAGAGCAGGCAGAAGGCGCCGGTCATGAGCGCGGCCCAGGAACGCGTCTTTCGCCAGCGTTGATAGAACACGATCCAGCAGAAGGCGAGTGCCGCCATCATGGTGAACGTGCGCGGCAGGTTCCGAATTGCGAAGCTCAAGTTCCGGTCCGAGCGCGTCGCATAACCCGCGACAAATGCCACGGCGGAAACTGCGAGGGTCAGGAAGATTCCCCAGCCAAACAATTTTCGCAGCGAATGCTCGGGCAATTGCCAGCTGAGTCCGCCAAGGGCAAGCAGCAGCGGCTGCAGAATCCCCAGGACCAGCACGGACAGGATCAATGGGATTCTCGAAGGTGTCCACTCCGGGCCTAATTTGGCGGATTCGATCGCCACGGCCAGGAAAAGCGCCGAACTCGTCCAGGCCCAGGCCCACCAGCGGAAAAATTCAAACTTGCGAAGTCTTTGGTACAGAGCCCAGAGGAGAATGGCCAGAAAAATGGTGATGAGAAGTTGTACGTCGATCGATTCGAAATAAGGATGCGGGCTGCTGTTCATCGGAACAACAATTCGGACAGTGGGCGCTGCCGCAAAAGGGTGTTTGGGGTACCAGGTTATGGAGACACGGAAAGTCTACCGTATTCATCGCGCGTTTGCATGCTCCTTGCGGCGCCACAAGGGCCACGTGGCGCCAATCGCCATCAACAATGCGAGTGACGGATCGCAGGGATGACGGAGGCGAAGGGAGACTTGCGTCACATAATAGGCAAGTGGAAACAGCGCGGGAAACGCAATGAGCGGAAAAAAGTAAGCCCGCCGCGTCCAAAGCACGCACCCAAGGCCAGCGATCGTTCCCAACAAGGTCAACGCATTCCACGCAATCACCACGCGAGCGAGCAAAGAGTCCGCCTTTTGAAAATCGCTCCACGGCACAGAGGTTCCCAGCCACCAAGCCACGGCCCTCCTTCCCGCCAGCCGCAGCCAGAGTCCGGGATGCGTGCGAATAAAGGCTCTTGCCGCCTGGCTTTTTTGATCAAGATACGCCGTCTCTCCGAGTTGTGCATAGAGATGCACCTGCTCGTAGCGAGTGATGCGACTGACTTCGCGGGAGTCTGGATCGTAAATCGGGTTGTTGCCCATCCAGAGTTCGAAGGGAAAATCGGAACGAATGGGAATCAGGCGATGGAACTGAACCGCATTTCGTAGAGCCCAGGGAAGGCATACGAGCACGGTGAGAGCGGCCCCCGACAGGATTCCGGCAAAGGCCTTCCCCGCCCGTGATCGTAACTTCCAAAAGATCCAAAGGAAAAACAAGGGATACACCGCGCCAAGAGCCGGATTGGCGAGCAGGCAAAAGCCGCAGAACAGTCCGTACCAGAGGAAGGATCGCCGCCGGGGCCGCTCCGGCAAAACGACTGTCGCCCAAAGCAAAGCAGCACCGAGGAGAGCGGAAAGCGAAGTGTCCCAAATCCACTCGAAAGGGAGCAGGATGCCACTGGGAAAAACCACCCAAAGCCAACCGGCAACGGGTGGGGTCAACTGGTTCCCTACGCGTCGGGCCACGTGGTACAACGGCAGGCAGACCAACGCGGAGAAGATGCAGTTGCAAATAGCGGCCGCGTAAAACGAAGCTGAAGAAAAAATCCCGAACATCTTGAAAATGCCGGCAAGAAGCAGCGGATAAACCGGAGCAAGCCACGCGGTTGGACCCGTCGGCTGCCGGAACAAACAGCAATATCCCTCGCCGTTTGCCAGCGCGGCAGCAACGCTTCCCACTTCGTTTTGAAAGGGAACCTCGGCCAGCACTCGGTCTGGAATCGCGTGGGCCTGGTGGAAGAGAAACGCCAACCGCAAGGCGAGTGCCGCGCCGCAAATCACCCACGGCGAGCGTGTCACCGACTGAGCCCGGAGGTTCACGCGAAAAAGGATACTCTGCGTCGCGTGCCAGTCAAAATCAGGACGCCTATGACGATTCCACGCGCCACAGGAGGCGGGCGGAAAACGAGGTACGCTGCAAGAGGTCGGGACGCCAGATTGCCAGAATCTGCGATCCCTGGTAGACCCGCTCGAAGCCGCCTTCGGATTCCGAAACGGTCTCGATCGGGGCGACCCAGAATTCGTGGGCACCTGGCGCATGCAGCGTTACGCGAACTTTCTGCCAGCCGTCTTCCATGCGAAGCAGCGGCGCCGGCAGGGCACCCGAGTATCGCAGGTTCTGCTGCCCCGACGGCGTTTCGAAGAAGCGGTCGGGTTCTGTAGGCGCGAGAAAATTGACCACGGATTCCAGCCCCATCGCCAACGGCCGAGCGAGGGGCGCGGAAAGCGTCAACGAAAGATCGCAGCTCACTTCGCAGCCCTGCGGCGTGGGCCCGAATAGAAAGAGTTTCGTGAGGGAGAGATGCGGTATCTTGCCGCCTTCCGCTCCATATTCCGGCAAGTCGCACTCGAATCGCAAATCCGCGTAGTTCGCCGAAGACGAGCGCAGAAGGTAGGCGCCAGCGGCGGCCTCACCGTTTTCTCCGACTTGCAGCGCCTCGTAGTCCACCTGCGTTCGCGTGGGGTCGAAGAGCAAAAGGCGGAACGCGTGACGCGCGTGCCGGTCATAGCGGAGAAACCGCTCCAGATTCGGCTCCTTGACGCGAACCTGCTCGTGAATCGAAACCGCGCCGCTGGCTGCCGGAGCCGCGTTTGCCGCCTCGCGCAGCCGCGCGTGGTACGCTTCCGGCCGCCGGAGGATGGAATTGATCAGCGTCGCGCCAGCCGGGCGGAAATCGAACATGGAAAGAGTCGCGCCGTCGAAAGGCTTCAGCAGCGCCTGGAATTCCGGCGCGGTAAAAAGAATTTCCGACGCCCCGTCGGCGTCGTAGTCCACCAGTTCGACGCGCGGCACCATGCCGCCGGGCGTGAGCTGATCGGCCAGGGTTTCCGCGCGGATCAAGTTGCGCCAGGTTTCCGTCCGCAGATGCGGCGCGTAGATGCCGCCAAAAATGCCGTGCCAGTAAGCGTCGTTTCCTTGGCCGCGCAGCGCGCAATCTCGCGCTTCCTTGTGCTGCAAGGCATACTCCGCGCTGGTGCGCCGCAGCGGAATAGAGGCCACCGACGCGGAGGCGCGCAGCATTTTTTTGTGCAGAAGATTCGCTTCCGGGTACTTCCGGAAGAAGCCTCGCCAGGGGCCGCCCCTCAAAAACGCCAAAACCTCGGGGCGGGTGGAAAATTCCTTTTCCAGAGCCAGAAAGCGCAGGCGTGGCGCCGTCGGCAGGGCCCACTCCATCATCTCGGCGTAGGAAGCGCTGGGCAAGTCGGCGCGTCCGAGCGGGTGATGCGTGGCCATAAATTCGGAGGGCGTCACCGTTTTCAGCCAGTCGGAATTTTCCTCCAGCGCCAGGAAAAATTCCTCCAACCAGCCATCAAGGTAACAGTGTTTATAGGTGCCGGGCCAGCAGCCGAATTTTTCCATGTCGTCGCCGAAGGCCGCCGCTCCGCCGGGATGGAGTTGTGCGGCTTTCTCGAAATACTCGATGGTTTCCTTGACGGCGCGAAACGGAATGTAATAGCGCAGATCCTTGAGCCCCGGAAACAGCCACACGGTTTTTCCGCGGTCCTCCGCGATGTAGGCGCCGTAGAGCGCCTCGGGTTCAAAGCCCGCGCCGATGAACGGCAGGTCGTCTACCACGGTGTAAGCGACATTCGCTGCCGCGAGCGTCGAAGGCAGCTGCGGCTCCCACACGCGCTCCGCGAGCCAAGCACCTGTGGGCCGCTTTCCAAAATGATGTTCAATGTAGCAGGCAAGCCGCGTGAGCTGCTCCACCTGGTCCGCCGCGGGGATCGAAATCAGAATGGGTTCGTAAAATCCTCCGCCGACAATTTCCACCTGCCCGGTGGCCACCAGCTTTCTGAGCCGCGCAAAATAATCGGGATGATTCTTCTCGATCCAGAGCAGGAGCGGACCGGAATAGTGGAGCGCGAACCGCAGCGTGGGATGCTTCTCTACCAGGCCGAGAAAGGCGTGGTACGAATTCGCGTAACACTCCTCGAAGACGTGTTCGAAATTTCCCGCTGGCTGATGCGCGTGAACGATCAGGAGGAGATTCAACTGGGGGCGAGAATTGGTCGTCAGGTTCACGTTCTATGATACCAAGAGAAGTCACAAATCGCGGAGGGCAGCCAGCCGCCGGGTGGAGTGAGACTTACTTCACCCCGAGGGCGCGCGGGGCAACCCAATTGACAATCAAGCCGAGCGCCTCGGGAGAAAAAGTTTCCTCGATGGCGGAATACTCAGACGGCGTTCCCATGTACGCGTGTTGAAAGAGGTGATTGAGCTCCGGTAATTCGCGAACGTCCACTTGCGTATTGCCGGCTTCCTTCAAGGCTTGCTGGAGCAGCGGGAGATTCACCTTGGCGGAAACCTGCAAGTCCTTTTGTCCGTAGAGTGCGAGTACCGGGCACTTGACGGCCTTCAGATTCGGCAGCGGGTCGTAATCCAGAAAGTACCGGAACCATGGCGATGTCAGCATGCGCAACTGCGTTTCCAGCGCCGACGGGGGCAGCGCCGAATCCAGTCCCGAATCCTTTACCAGAGCCACCAGCTTTTGCGCTAGTACGCCAGGATTCTGCTCCTTGCGTACTAGGTCGTACGCGGCGTGGTCGAACCCCAGGCTGGCGTCAAGCTGGTCGTCACTCAATCCCCCCGCCCTGCCAATCAGCTCCGATTGATTCAGAAATGTGGCTTCACCCTTGACGGCAGGCGCGGCCAAAAGCACTATCCACGAAACATCGCTGGAATGCGCAGCCAGGTAAGGAGCGATGATGCCGCCTTCGCTGTGGCCCACCAGGCCGATGCGGGACGCATCAATCTCCTTGCGCGACTTCAGGAAGTCGAGTGCCGCACGAGCGTCGGCGGCTAGATCGAGCGTCGTGGCCGAATCGGCGTTGCCAGTGGATTTTCCGATGCCCCGCTTGTCATAGCGGAGGACTGCAATGCCCTTTCTCGTCAGCGCATCGGCGATCACCTGGAAAGGGCGATGGTCTGCGATCGCGTCGTCGCGATCCTGAGGTCCGGAACCCGAAATCAACAATGCCGCCGGAAAGGGCGGGGCACCCTTCGGCAGTGTCAGAGTGCCCGATAGCGTGATACCCGGCGCAGCCCCCGGAAACGACACTTCCTGTCCTTGATAGGGGAAGGGCGGGACGGGCGTCTGCGGGCGCCGCAGTTCGAGCGGCTGGTCCGAACGCTTGAAATCGAGCTCCAGATTGTCTGCGCTGGTCTGAGACCACTGTCCGATGATGGCGTTCTTCTCGCCGTTCAGAGCGCCTTCGTAGACGCCGGCCACGGACGGGATCTCGAAATGGAAAACAGAGCCGTTCAACGACACGCGGTTCGCAGGAAGTCCGCTGACTCCTTGATCCAGGCTGTCCAGTGCGGCAATCAGGTGACTCTCCGTATCGTGCGAGACGTGCAGCTGGAAACGCAGCCGCATGCCGTGCGTTTCAATCGCCCCCTGCCAGAGCCCTTCCACGGGAGATACCGCGTCTCGCGGCTTCTGCGCCACCGAACGCGTCTCGCGGTGGAATTTCAATGGGAGCGAAGCGCTTCCCTGCGACCAGTTACCGTCAATGATTTCGTAGTCCGGTGAAACTTTGCCTTCGAAGCGTGCCCCGACGGAGGTCACTTGCAGCTTCAGGGTGTAGCCGGCAAAGGAGACAGAGCTCGCCTCAATCGCGAAGACGCCCTGTTCGAGGCTATCGAGTGTGGCCCGGAGCGAACCGTTGGCATTGCGCGAGAGATGAAGGAGCAGGTGCAAGTCCGCCTCGCCGGCCTGCAGCGTGCCCGCGTAGGTGCCTAGCGGCACACTGGGCAGTTGGGGCCGTGCGTATGCGGGCGGGAGCGGCAACACCACCACCGCCAGCAGAAAGATTGTGGGCAGAAGTTGCCGCAAATAACCCTCTTGAATCAACCGAAGGAGTCGCAACGATTTGGATGGGACGGGAGGCCAAAAGGCGGCCTCAGCAGCGCCCCGGCCTGCAAATCCTTCTGTAAAGCAAAGAGCCCCGGAGATCCGGGGCTCTCACAAAACCGGGACGATTCCGGACCGCGTCACTTCTTTTCGTACCACTGCGTATTGAGCGCTGCAAAGCTCTGCCATTTTTCCGGCAGATCTTCGAGGGCGAAAATGGCGGTCACCGGACAAACCGGGACGCATGCGCCGCAGTCGATACATTCGACGGGATTGATATAGAGCATGGTTTCGCCCTGATAATTCGGCTCGTCCTTGCGCGGGTGGATGCAGTCCACCGGACAAACATCAACACACGCCGTATCCTTCGTGTTGATGCAAGGTTCGGCAATCACATATGCCATGCAAACTCTCCTTCGCTTCGGGTAGCGGGCCGGAATTCGCTTACGTATCGCGTCCGGCATCAGTCCAAATAAAATAAAGCTGCCAGACCACAGGCAGCATCAAATCCATTCTACGCGGTAGTCTTTGGATTCTCAACCGGCCGGGACGGGCTAGAATAAAGGCCAGAGGAGACGGCATGAAATTCGGAATGGCACTGGCAGGATGCTTGATTTCGGCTGGCTTGGCCTGGGGTATGCCACAAACTCCCGCGCCAAAAGATCCACAACTCATCGACGCCCAGGACTACCAGAGAATTCTCGAACAGTACAAAGGGAAGCCGCTCCTAGTGACATTTTGGGCGACCTGGTGCGAGCCTTGCCGCGACGAATACCCGATGCTCAACGAACTGGCTAAGCAGTATGCTCCAAAAGGCTTGAAAGTGGTGGGCGTCAGCCTCGATCAGGATGGCGACCTGATTCTCATGCGGCGTTTTCTTGCCCGCTATAAGCCGATCTTTCCGAACTATCGCAAGAAGAAAGGAAACGAAGACGCATTCGTCCAGGCCGTCATGCCCGGATGGAACGGCTCGATTCCCGCTTCGGTTTTCTATGCGAAAGACGGCCGGCAGATCGGCCACCTGGTCGGCGCAGGCGATCGCGAGGCTTACGACGCGGCCATCCGAATGCTCCTCTCCAAGTAATCTCTGTTTCAAAGGAGAACCAATGCTGGATCTGAAAGGAAACAGGATTACGTATCTCGGCCACAGCACGTTTGGCCTCACCACGCCCAGCGGCGAATTCGCGCTGATCGACCCTTGGGTGATGACCAATCCCCGCTGCCCGGAGAAACTGAAAAAATTCGAACGGCTCGACGCTATTTTCCTGACGCACGGCCACGGCGACCACCTGGGCGACATGCTGGCGCTGGCCAGAGAGTTCAAGCCCAGGATTGTGGCCACCTTTGAGACTTATCTTTGGCTCGAGTCGAAGAAGACCGGTGCGCAGTGCTTGCCCGGCAACAAGGGCGGCTCACAGCAAGTGGGCGAGTTCGAGATCACCATGACCAACGCGTTCCACTCCAACTCCATCGAGGATGGCGGGCAGGTGATTTATGGCGGTGAACCCGGTGGCTACATCGTGAGGCTCCCCGGCGGCGTGACGCTTTATCATGCGGGAGACACTTGCATTTTCGGCGACATGAAGCTCATCGGCGAGCTTTACAATCCGGACCTCGCTTGCTTGCCGATAGGTGATATTTTCACGATGGGTCCTCGCGAAGCGTCGGCCGCCATTCGCTTACTTGGCGTCAAGCACGTTATCCCGATGCACTACGCAACGTTTCCGCTGTTGACCGGAACGCCGGAAGCGCTGGCTTCGGAAACGAACGACATTGCGGGGCTAGAGATTCACGCCTTGCATCCCGGAGAATCGTTGAGTTGAAAAAGTTCGGGAGCCGCGTTAGGAACGCAGCAAATTGCGGATGAAAAAGCCCACATTGGCGGGCCGTTCCGCCAGGCGGCGCATAAAGTAGGGAAACCAGTCGCGGCCGTAGGGGATGTAAATCCGCACTCGGTAACCATCGCGCACCAGACAGCGCTGCAGGTCCGTGCGCACACCATAAAGCATCTGAAATTCGAAATCGTCCTTGGAAATCTGCTTTTCCGCGGCCCAGCGAATGGTTTCCGCGATCATGTGCGGATCGTGCGTCGCGATCCCATGATAAAAGCCGCTGGTCAAAAGAATGCGCATCAGCCGCACGTAGTTGCCATCCACGTCCGCCTTGCGGGGAAACGCGACTTCCACCGATTCCTTATATGCGCCCTTGCAGAGGCGGATGCGGCAGCCATACGACAGCAGATCGTGCACGTCGCTTTCGCTCCGGTAGAGATACGACTGGACCACGGCGCCAACCGTGGGCGCCTGCGCGCGCACGCGCTTCACGAGTTCGACGGTGCGCTGCGTGTAGATCGAGCCTTCCATGTCCACGCGCAGGAACCTGTCGTAGGCGGAGGCGCGCTCGGCGATGGAAAGCACCAGGCCTTCGCAAAATTCAACGGATAAATCGAGTCCCAGTTGCGTCAACTTGCAGGAGACGTTGGCGTCCAGTTTCTCCTGCGCGATGCGGTCGAAAATTTCCAAGTAGGCGTCGCGAGCTTTTTGGGCGTCGGCGGTGGTGCTGACGTTTTCACCGAGGTAATCGAGTGTCGCCAACATCCCCGCGTCATTGCATGTCTTAGCAGCCTGCAACGCTTCATCCAGAGTTTCTCCGGCGACAAATCGGTGAGACATCCGGCGGGTGGAGGAGTTGGTGGTGACCCAGCGGGCAAAACCTTTACTTTCGGAGAGCTTCAGAAGAATCGAACGCAACATGGGCAATTCGATTATGCCCGGAGTTGTTAAGGGTGGCCAGCGTCGAGCTAGTCTTTGTGCCCTTCCAGGAACTTTTCCGCGTCGAGCGCGGCCATGCAGCCGGAGCCCGCGGCAGTGACGGCCTGCCGGTAGCGATGGTCTTGCACATCGCCGGCGACGAACACGCCCGGGATATTCGTGAAGCTACCGTGCTTGGCGAGGATATAGCCGTTTTCGTCGGTGTCCACTTTGCCGCGGAACACGGTGGAATTCGGGTCGTGACCGATGGCCACGAAGACGCCTTCGAGAGCGATCTCGCGTTTCTCCCCGGTCTTCACATTGTGCAGGCGGATTCCGGTGACCACTTTTTCCGGCGCAAGAATTTGCTCGACGACGTAGGGCACCACAAACTCCACCTTTTGGTTGGCCTTCGCCCGGTCAATCATGATTTTCGACGCGCGATATTCGTCGCGACGGTGAATCAGGTATACGCGGCTGGCATAGCGCGACAAAAAATTGGCCTCTTCCATTGCGGAGTCTCCGCCGCCAATCACGGCAATCGGCTTGCCGCGGAAGAAATAGCCGTCGCAGGTAGCGCAGGTGGAAAGCCCGCGACCGATCAATTCGCGTTCGCCTTCGAGGCCAAGCAGCCGGGCGGACGCGCCGGCGGCCACGATGAGGCTGCGCGTTTCGTAGGTGTCCTTGCCGGCGATGATTCTGAACGGGCGTTTCGTGAGATCAACTTCGGTTACCGCGCCGGCCTTGAATTCCGTGCCGAACCGCTGCGCCTGCTTGCGCATATTCTCGATCAGTTCGGGGCCCATGATGCCGTCAGGGAAGCCGGGGAAATTCTCCACGTGGGTGGTCAGCGAGAGCTGTCCGCCGGGTTCATGGCCGTCCAGGACTAGAGGCTTGAGGTTTGCGCGCGCCGTATAGATAGCGGCGGTCAGGCCGGCACAGCCGCTCCCGATGATAACTACATTGTACATTAAAAGGCTCCCTAACTTAGATTCCGATTCCCTGCCTGTGGGTACAAGGCGAGCATTCTAGCATTCCCGGCCTGAAGAGCGGCCACGTTGCATCTTCGTGGTATGAGTTCGCGTGGAGGCCTGACCGTTTCAATTATAGCGGACTAGCCTGCGTGCCAATACCCGGTGCTGAGGCATCCAAATTGGCAAGCCGGACGCGCGGCCCGGCGCTGGACGCCGCGCGATGCATCTCTTAGAGTGAACGTGTCGCGAAGAGCCACTCTCTCGAGGTCAATCTATGGACCCGCGTTTTCCCATCGGAAAGTTTTCTATGCCAGAAGAGGTGACACCCGCCGTGCGTCAAATAGCGATCGAAGAGATTGCCGCCGCGCCCGCCAAGATTCGCGCTGCCGTTGCCGGCTTGAACGACGCGCAGCTCGATACGCCGTATCGAGAAGGCGGCTGGACAGTGCGCCAGGTGGTGCACCATCTCGCCGACAGCCACATGAACGCCTATGTCAGGCTCCGGCTGGCGCTCACGGAGAACGAGCCAACCATCAAAGCCTACGAAGAGAGCGCATGGGCGCGCCTGGAAGACGCGGAAAATGCCCCCGTTGAAGTTTCGCTGAAGCTGCTCGAGCCGTTGCATGACCGCTGGGTGCGGCTGCTGAAAGCACTCAGACCGGAACACTTCGCACGTTCGGTCCGTCATCCCGAGGCAGGACTTCGCAATGTGGATTGGCTGGTGCTGCTCTACGCGTGGCATGCTCGCCATCACACCGCACACGTTACGGAACTCCGCAAACAGAGATCGTGGAATTGATTGACGGAGCAGGCGACAACCGATTCCCGTCTTTTCCTAGCGCTTACCTCCAGCCCGCAAGCCGCGTTACTCGGCCCACGTTTGCTTTGCTTTCCGGTTTGCACGTAGCATAGAAAGGTTTGCACAAAGGAGAAGACATGGCCAGACCCGCTGGTACCTACGCGATTTTCGAAACTTCGCTCGGCAACATCGTTTGCCGTTTGTTCGACAAGGAAGCTCCCAAAACCGTCGAGAATTTTGTCGGCCTCGCCGAAGGGACGAAGGAGTTTCGCGATCCCATCAGCGGCAAAAAGGAAAAGCGGCCCTACTACGACGGGCTGACGTTTCACCGGGTGATTCCGGACTTCATGATTCAGGGTGGCTGTCCACAGGGCGATGGACGCGGCGGGCCGGGCTATACCTTTTCCGATGAATTTCATCCGAGCCTCCGGCACAACAAGCCGGGGAAGCTGTCGATGGCCAACGCGGGCCCGAACACCAACGGCAGCCAATTTTTCATTACCGTGGCGCCGACTCCGCATCTCGACAACCGGCACAGCATCTTCGGCGAGATCGTCGAAGGGCAGGACATCGCGGTGAAAATTTCGGGGACCGCTCGCGACGCGATGGACCGGCCGCGTGTGCCCGTAACCATGAAGATTCGCATCGAACGAGTTCCCTGATTCCGCGGAATGCCATGCTCTCGCCGGCGCGCTTGACAAATCTTATGATGGAGCTGGTTTTTCTGCTCCTGGGCGTGCTGGTGGTGTGGTTAGCGCTCCAGCGGCGCATCAGCTTCGATCGCCACAGCGTTACCTGGCTTGTTCTAAGCGGAGCATTGGTGGCATGGGGTCTGATGGCGCTGGCGAAGCCAGGGCAATTCTGGGCCAAGTGGCAGAAATGGAATCGAGGAGGCTCGCTGGTCCTCCTAGGCCTCGATTTGTTCGCCATCTCCCGCGTCCCGTTCGAATGGGTCTGGAGGCTCTTCCTGGTTGCTGGTCTGATCCTGGTGGCGCGCGGGATTTTGGGCGCCCTCCTCGTTTTGCGTCAAAGGTAAGTCGGCTTCGGTTATAATTCCCGCCATTACGTCACCTTCTGCCCCCGGAAGTTCGCCGCCCATGAGTGACTACGCTCAAATTTAGGCATAGGAGAATGAACGTGCTCAAAGAGTTCAAAGAATTTGCAATGAGAGGTAGTGTGCTAGATCTGGCGGTCGGCGTTATTCTCGGCGCGGCCTTTGGAAAAATTGTTTCGTCGCTGGTGGACGACATGCTGATGCCGCCACTCGGCCGATTGCTGGGACACGTGGATTTTTCCACCCTGTTCATAAACTTGAGCGACAAGTCGTACGAAACATTAGCCGCGGCGAAGGCAGCGGGAGCGCCTACGCTGAATTACGGCAACTTCATCAACACAATCATCAATTTCATTATCGTGGCGTTTTCAATTTTCCTGCTAGTCCGCGGGGTGAATCGTTGGTTTCCGAAGCCGACGGCGCCCGCAACCACCAAGGATTGCCCGCAATGTGCCATGCCGATTCCCCTGGCAGCCAAGAAGTGCGGGCACTGCACGAGCGCGGTCTAAGGCCTCATTCTCCGTTGTTAATTCAAGCTGCCTCCACCCAATAAGTCGGGGTCTGCTCAACCGCACAGGCGAGAGTTCCTGTGCCAGGCAGGCAAGATGTCGGCGCGCCGACATTTAAAGTAAACTCTGAAGGTTATCGCAGGTTAACAGAATCTCGAACACGCAACGAAGCCTTTAGATTGCAATGACTTACCATTTTGGATTTCGGCTCGCGCGTGCGAGCGATCTCAGCAAGCGTTGCCATGCCCAGATACACGCCTGGCAACCGGGACGAGTGGACCAGCGCTATAGCTTCGGAGGCTTCTTGGTCGCGTTGGATTCCAGGTGGGCCTTGAGGCGCGCCACCAGGGATTCCTCCTGCCCTTCGTCGAGTTCCTTCATGACCTCTTCCAGCGAGAAATGCACCACGTCGTGATGGTGCAGCTCCATCGGCGCCAGTGCCTCGCTGAAGCGCAGCCAGAGACGGTGGAGGAGGTTCACTTCATTGGCCGTCAGGTTGGGCGCATGCGGCCCAAGAACCTTGTAAACCTTGTCGCCGTTCTTCAAGTGGATTTCGAGGTTAAATTGTGGCTTTGGATCGGGAAGATTTTCCCAGGCATCGCCGATGTGCCGGGCTTGTTCCTCCACCGACTCCTTCGGTGAATGACCGAGCACAATCGTGCTGGAGCCAAGCGACGTGGCGGCGCGCAGAATGCCGTCCCAGATTTCGTTCGAAGCCACCACGGCAAGGCGGATGGTTTTCCCGCGTTTTTCCGCCATAGAAAGCGTCTGGGAGAAAAGATGCTGCTCAATGCTGCCGAATAGCTGATCGGCTTCGAGCTCGTTTTCGCCGGATGCCGCGCGGCGGAGCAGACGCACGTGCAGGACGACCACGTCTCTTCGTCCCGGCTTGATGCGATCCAAGACATTTCCGAGATGATAGAGACTGTATTGATTACTGACCGGCACCAGGATATTGCCCGGCTTCGCGCCAACAGCCTCGGGAGTCAGTTCACTCTCCATTTCGAGATTGAACTGATCCATCTCGACGTGGGCACCGCCGGCGCCACGCGTACGGCGCTCAGAAATGGTGAAAATGATATAGAGAAGGACGGAGAACGTTCCACCGGCCATCGTGGCAATGGGTTTCGTGAAGAGGTTGATGACCGCGATCAGGAACAAAATCAGGGTAATCAGGATGAGGCCGACGGGCACCTGCACGCCGTTGACGTGGAAGTTGAGCGGCACCTGAAACTCGCGCTCGCCGGGCTTCGTATAACGAAGCACCAGCACGGCGAGTCCATTCATCGCGAAGCTCCAGATCACGCCGAAGGCGTAGAGGTTCGCAAGGAAGGTCACGTCGCCGTGGCTGATGATGATGGTAATAATCTGGAGGCCGACGACGGTATTGATGATGCGGTAGCTGGTGCCGAATTTCCGATGCGGCTGGCGGAACCAATCAGCTAAGACACCATCCTCAGAAACGCGATTCAGAACACCGTTGGAACCCACGATGGCGGTATTAACTGCGCCTGCCAGGATTAGCGTCCCAACCACCACCACAAATATGTGGAAGGTCAACCGCAGCAGGAAGGGCCCTGCCAGGTTCATCGCCAGTCCGCCGATCAGGTTTTCCAGGAAGCCCTGCCGGATATCATCCGGGATAATCATCACCGCAAAAAACGAAACCAGCGACGTGAACACCAGGCTGTAGATGAAGATTACCAGCCCAGCCTTTTTCAAGTTAGGTAGTTTGGGATGTTCAATTTCCCGGTAGACCTGCGCCAGTGATTCTTCACCGCTCATGGCCAGCACGGAGTGTCCCAGCCCGATGAAGATGGCCACGATTCCGAACATCTGCGGAAGTCTGCTATGCGCCAGCCATCCAAGAGCGCTCGCGCTCAGCTTCAAATTTCGTGGCGTGGGAAAAGGCGGCAGGGGGGAATGGCGGACGAGGACGGTGTAGGTGCACCACACAATGAGGACCACCACCATCACCGTGACCAGCTTCATGATGTGCAGGGCCTTTTCGCTGGACTCTGGAATGCCTTTGGTGTTTTCCCACCAGAAATAGAGGGTCACGAGGATGGCAAAACTTGCGGCGACGAGGTCCGTAGTGGCCAGCGAAAGGGGCCCGGAGAGATGGAAAAACTGGAGAAGTTCACTGATGAGTCCGGCGAGGTATTGTCCCGCAGCCACGCCGCTGATCGGGCCGGTGAGAATGTAATCGAACATCAGGGCGGAAACGCTGAATTTGGCAAGAGTACCGCCAAGAGACTGCTTGACGGCGCGGTAGACGCCGCCGCGGACAAACATGCTGCAGCTTTCCACATATACGGCGCGAACCGCGTAGGAAAACAGCATGATGGCCAGGATGAACCACGGGGCGGCTTTCCCAATGTATCCTTCTGCTTCGCCTCCCGCGTAGTAGGCCGACGAGGCAAGGTCATTCAGGACGATGGCGGCCGCGCGCCAGAACGATATAAAGCTCAGCAGCGCCGTGGTCGCCACCAAGACGCGTGGAATTCCTTTGCCCTGGCCGCGCTGGGCAGCCGGGCTTTGGGGAGTGCTGCTCATTGACTGGTAATTAGACCTGCAGGTTTCCATGCTCGCACTTTTCCGCGGGCAAGTCCAGTTTTGCGGGGGTTTTTAAGCGTTTTATTAGAGGGATTTAGCGGGTGTTTCCCGGAACGCCTGGGCACATTCCTCGCACGGGCACTGAGTGCGCAGGTAGTCATAGCTGTAGATGCCGGTGGAGTGGCCATCACTGAAGTTGATTTGGATGGCGTAGCTGCCGACCGGAGAGGCGGCTTGCGCTTTGGCCTTTGGCTTATACATCTGCAACAGGGGCGATGAGGGGAGATTCATGATAGTCATCTTGTCCTTTTTCTCGCGTTCATCGTTGCAGGTAGCGCAGGGGCACTGCTCGCGCAGGTAGGCGAAGTCGTAGTGGCTGGCATGGCCGTCAGCCCAGGTGATGTCCACACCTGCGCCGCTCTTGACGTGGATTTTCACCGATGCGGGTTTCTTACGCTGATCAATGGGTATCGCCATAGTCGTGGCACCCGCCTTGGGGCGGCCCGAGTGCAGCCTCAGCCTTTTCCCTTCTTGTGATTGCAGCATTCGCCCGGGGGAATGGGATTTCCGTGCGGACAGGTGGTCGGATGTCCCAGAAACGAACAGATCCGCTGATCCAGTTCCGGGCTGATGATGTGCTCGAACTTGCAGGCCTGGGTGTGCGCTTCGTGATCGTCAATCCGAAACGTGTCCTTGAAAAGGCGCTCGGCCAGGCGGTGGCGCCGCACGACGTCACGCGCGCGACTCTTGCCGGTGTCGGTGAGCTCCACACAGTGCTGCTCTTCGAGGACCTTGACCAGACGGAGATCTTCCATGCGCGACAACGTACGCCCCATGTCCACGCCGCCCGGCGTACGGATGTGCTCGAAATCCGAGGGCCGGCCTTCCTCATCGCAGACCCAGATCTGCTCGAGCAAATGGTCGAAATGAATGCCGTCGTCCATGGTGATGCGCTGGTCCACCGCCAGGTGGCCGTGCACCAATTCGATTCGGCGGTCGGCCTGCTGGGCGATGTCCGGATCGTGCGTGACCATCAGGATGGTGTGGCCGGCGCTGTGGAGTTCCCGAAAGAGCCCGATGACGATTTCTTCGTTCGCCTCGTCCAGATTGCCGGTCGGTTCGTCGGCAAGAATCAACTTGGGCTGGTTGATCAGCGCGCGAGCGATGGCCACACGCTGCTGCTCGCCGCCGGAGAGCTGCGAAGGGAGATGCGTCAGCCGATGCTCCAGCCCGACGCGCTTGAGAGCCTCTTCGGCTTGCGCTTCGTCGGTGAAGCTATGAAAATACTGGGCCAACATGACATTTTCGAGGGCGTTCAAGTAGGGAACGAGGTGGAACTGCTGAAAGACGAACCCGATCTTCTCGGCGCGATACCGCACCATCTCATTTTCGGAAAGCTTCGCAAGGTCCACTCCATCCACCACGACGTGGCCGGAGGTGAGCGTATCCAGGCCGCCTAAAATGTTGATCAGCGTGGTTTTCCCGGAGCCCGATGGCCCCATCAGCGCCACCCATTCGCCGGCTTGAATGGGAAAGGATACACCGTTCAGGGCGCGGAGCGTGCCGTACTCCTTCACCAGCGATTCAATGCGCACTTGCGCGTTCACGCCTCACCTCGAAATACGTTTGCAGGCCGGATGCTGGCCAGACGCCGCAGGGGAAATGCGCTGGCAATCGAAACAATCACGGTAATGCCTACCGAAACAGGATACACAATCCAGCGAGGCTCCGCAGCCACGCCGAAAACAGTCTTCCCGAGCCAGATGGAGCCGAGTATGCCGACCGCCGAGCCAATCATGCCCCCCATGATGCCGAGCAAGATCGCTTCGGCCAAAAACAATCGGACGACGCGGCGCACCGAACCCCCAATGGCCTTCATCAGGCCGACATCGTTCTTGCGTTCGATGGCCACGTTGCTCATTCCCGCCATGACGCAAAGGGAAGTGAGGATCAGGATCAGGATGACAGTTGTCGAAAGGAGTCCGCTGATGCGGTTGTAGAGCTTGCCCTCGGCCTCGGCGAACTGCTTGATGCCATGAACGTCGGCGTCCGGCAAGCGCTGGCCCAGCGCGGCTACAAAGCTTTGCACGGATTCCGGCGTGCCGGTGACGCTGAGCTGAATCAGGCTGATGCGGCCGGGCAAATCGGTGAGCGCTTGCGCCGTGGCCAGCTTAACAAAAATTTGCGTGTCTTCCGGGCCACCGGTTGCTACGACAGCGAAGACTTCGCAGGTTGCGACTCTCCCCTGGTTGCGCAGGTCCAGGGAATCGCCGACATGCAATTCGAACTGCTCGACGGCCTTCGCGCCGACTTCACACGCGTCGGGTTCTTTTTCGAGCTCCGCGGAATATTCCGTGCGCTTGCCGGGACGTATTTTCGTGATTCCCTCGCCCGCGACGCCCGCGATGACCGCGGGTTCCTGATGAGCCGCCCTGGCCTTGCCGACATCTCCGATGACATAGAGGAAGGCGACGGCGGGCACAGGCTTGCCAGCATTCTCCGTGGGCATTTGGCTGAGCAGGCTTTGCTCCAGAGTGCCGCCGCCCGCATTCGGATCTGCGCCGCGCGGGGCGACAATCACGTTCGCACCCAGGCTGCGAAATTCGGTGGTGAGCCGGCGCCGGGCGTCAATTTGCAGATTCAGCAGCGCGGAGGTGATCGCACCACCTGCGCCGAGCGCCAGGAGAATCACAAAGAGTCGGCCGTAATTCGCAGTGAGGAGCCTGCGAACGATGCGCCAAAACATGGGCGATCCCAGCATCACTCGCCCCTCAGGATCGGCGCGGGGTCATATTTCGAAGCCTGCCGCAGGGGATACGCGCTGCCCGCCAGAGTGATCAACGAAGCCAGCACCAGTACAACGAAAAGGAGAAAGATCTTCGGTTCGGGAGCGAAGCCAAAAACGCGTTCGCCCAAGAAGCGCGCCAGCACGATTCCAATCGCGTAGCCGATTCCACCGCCAACGAAGGCAACAAGCAACTGTTCCGCGGCAAGCAGCACGCCGACCAGGCCGGAACCAGCGCCAAGCGCTTTCATCAGGCCGATTTCCGTGCGCCGCTCGATCACCGAAGCCGCCGCTGACGCACCCACCGCGAGAGCTGCGGCGAGCAGCGCGCTGAAGGCGACCAGCCAGAGCAACGTCTTCACGTGGGAAAGGATCGTTCCTTCGCCCTCGGCCACCCGCCGGATCACGCGCACGTCGGTGCCTTTTAATTCCTCGCTGATTTGCAGCGCAATCGAGGAAATATACGGCGTGCAGTACCAGCGGTCGAACTCTTCCGGCGTCATGAACTTGGGGTCTTTGCGTGCAAAGGCGTCTTCGGGTTTGGTGAGAGCAGAAACATAAAGGGAGCGATAAACCTGTGGCAATCGAGCGAGTTCTTGCGTGTCGCCAAGCGATAATACAACAGCGTTTTCCTCGGAAGCGCCGGTAGAAAGGAATCCCGTGATGGTGAAGGAATTAAAGCGCTGAACCATTTTCCGCGGATCGGCAACACCGAGGTAGACTTTCTGGCCAACTTGCAGCTTCAAGCGTTTAGCGAGAGCTATACCAGCGACGCACTCATTTTTTCCTTCCTGAAACCAGCGCCCCTGCACGGTCCACCAGGGATTTGTTTTGTCAACGCCCGTGAGATAGGTGGTGCCATCGGGAATCGGCACATTGTGATCGGACCAGGTGCCGATAAGCTCGACATCGTAAATACTCGACCCGCTCTTTTCGTCGGTGGCATCGATCTTCAGCTGGCCGGGAGATTGCAGAATCGGCGCAAAGGCCATGATATTGAATCGCCAGAAAATGGTCTTCAGTTTGCCGAGATCGGATTCCGGAAGGTAGGCGCCGGCATTCGCGGGACGGTAATCCACGCCGCCGATTTCGAGCGGCAGTGAGTCAGCCCGCGGAGTGACCAACAAATTTGCGCCGAGGCTGCGGAATTCCTGCGCGAGGCGATCGCCGACGCTGAGAGACACACTAAGCGCCGCCGTCGCCACCGCCATACCCAAGGCCAGCGCGGCGAGTGTCAATAATTTGCGTTTCGGACGACGCGTGAAGGAATCAGCTACGAGTCGGAGGAACATTGTACTGGGTCGATAAGCGTCCCAAGTCTCCTAACGCGGAATCTCTTCCGCAGCTTTGGTCACCGCCGAAACGTCGATTACCACCTCGCTGCCGTCCACTTCGGACTTAAAGCCGATGGGATTGCATCCGCCTTTTTGGCCGATCGACGGGATGTAGATGGCCGAACCGCAGTGACGGCAAATGACGTTCTGCCCGTCCTGGCGATAGCCCTCGGCGCCGCAGATAAGGCAGGCATCGAGCGCGGTGCCGTAGCCGTTGGGCTTTTTGATGACCATGAATCGCACGGTCTGGCCGCCGGCGGTGAGCGTGAACAGGTGGAGATTGCCGTCCTGCACTTCAGCAACGGGAATGCGCACAATTCCGTTCACCGCCTGCACCGGCCGGGCGACCGGGGGAACCGAATTCACCTTGGCATAGATGAAATCGGCGGTGAGCGTGAGAATCACCAGGAGACTCGCGCTGGCAGCGGCGATCATCCAGCGGCTCTGGCGGCGGTTCTGGGCTTCCATAAGGCGGCGCTCCGCGGCGTTCAACACGGTGGCCGCTGCCTTGTGGTGCGAGGCGCTCTGCCATTCGCGGAAAATCATCACAGTGGCTGCGCCAAAAACAAAAATGAAGAAAAACAGGTCATTGCGCACGATGGGACCCATCACCGCCATCTCGGTTTTGCTGGAAGGAATCCACTGCGCTTCACTGAGTTCGTGAAAGCCGGTGACCGCAAGCTGGATAGCAACCAGAACGAGGATCGCGCTGGTAACCGCAAAGAAGCGGTGGAGCGGCACCCGCAACGTGCCCTTGAAGAAAAATACGCCGACGGCGACGGCCGCGCCGATCCCAACGATCGTGCCGATCCAGGTCTGCAAACCTTCGGTGGAAAGCTCGACCGCCCGCAAGATCAGCGCCAGTTCGGCACCTTCCCGCAGAACCATCAGGAAGACAAAGAGTCCCAGGCCCCATCCCGCGGCGGCTCCGGAACGTGCCGCATACGCTTCTACTTTCTCCTCGATTTCCTTTTTCAGGTGCCGCGCTATGTGGTTCATCCACCAAACCATGGTGACCACGAAGAAGGCCGCAATCAGCAGGAGTAAGCCTTCAAAGCCGTCCTCGCTGATGTTGAGTCGGTCCAAGGCAATGGCCACCGCCAGGCTCAGCGCGACCGCGGCGGAAACTCCTCCCCAGACGTAACGCGCGAGATGCGTGCGGTTGGTGCGTGAGAGATAGACGAGGATAATACCGACGATGAGGGAAGCCTCAACGCCCTCGCGCAAGGCGACGAGAAAAGCAGAGAGCAAGGAGTCTCCAGTTGTAAATAATTTGCAACTACTTTATGAGTCTAATCCTTACCTTGCTCATACGTCAAGTACATACGGGCACGCCTCTACCCTGTAAAATGATGGTTTGCGTCTAACTCCCAGAATGAGCGCGCGTCCTTTCACCTCGGGCATCTCCCTGCTGCTGACCTTGGTGCTCGTGTGCCCGGCATTGCCAGCGCAGAACGCGCAATCGCGCCCTGGGATGGCGGGGCAGGAGCACAATTTCGTCAAACCGGATCCGAAGCGTGCAAAAAAGCTGATGGAGCAGGGTACGCGGGAAGAATCGGCCGGTAACTACGTAGCGGCGCTGGACGATTATGAGGAGGCTGCGCGCTATGCGCCGTTCGACGTGAACATCGTCGGGAAAGGCGCGGCACTTCGGGCGCGCCTGCTGCGCGAACACGTGGATGCGGCGGAGCGGCTGGCCATCCAAGGAAACCTGGAAGGCGCCACTCTGGAACTGGCGGCCGCGCTGGAAATCGATCCGGGCAATCCTGCCGTGCTCGAGCGCCTGCAGCAGATGGCTTCGATGAGCACGGCGAGCGAAAGCCGGGCGCGGCAGGAGCCCGCAGAGGGTTTGCCACAATTGAAGCCGGCGCGCGTGACCCGGAGCTTCAATTATCAAGGCGATTCCAAAAGCGCGTACGAGCAGGTGGCGCAAGCGTTCGGCCTGAAGGTGTCCTTCGACCCGGACTTGCCGGCCGTGAATACACGGTTGCGGCTTCCGAACGTAGATTTCAACACGGCGATGAAAGTGCTCAGCCTGGAGACCGATACCTTCTGGATCGCTTTGGATCCCCTGACGTTTCTGGTCGCCGCCGACTCCACGCAGAAGCGGCGCGAATACGAGCCCCAAATCGAGCAGACCTTTTCCCTGCCCGTCTCCGCCAACAACACGGACATCGGCGAACTGGTTCGCGTAATCCGCGATCTTACGGGAATCACGCGGGTGTCGCAGTCTTATCAGAATCACTCGATTACGGTTCGCGGAAACGTCCAGCACGTGCGGTTGGCACAACAGATCGTGCAGAATCTTGAACAGGCACCGGGCGAATTGCTGCTGGAAATCGACCTGCTCGAAGTGGATCGCTCAACGGCGCGAAATCTGGGAATCACGCCGCCCGCGAGCACGACACTCTATTCCGTTCCGCCGAGCCTTGCCAATTCGCTGCGATCCGCGCCGGACCTGACTTCTCTGTTGACCCTGCTGGCGCAGGTTTTCGGAGGCGCCGCGGGCATCGCCGCAGCGGGCGGAATTGGAAGCCTGGCGGCGTCGATTCCGCCAGTCGCTGCGATCGGAGGAGGCAAGAGCACGTATCTGTTGGGCCTGCCCACGTTTACCGCGCAGTTTTCACAAGGGCTCTCGCTGGTCCACAGCGGTAGAGAGGTGCTGTTGCGGGCGCAGGATGGGAAGCCCGCGACTTTCTTCGTCGGCGAACGCTATCCAGTGACGCTTTCGCTGCTGTCCGGGACACTGGGCTCGACCGGGTTCATCCCCAATCCGGGCGGGACCGGCGTGACCATCCCAACGGAACAATTCACGGTGGGCAACGCTCCGACTGCGATGGTAGCGGCGGACTTTCGCAGCGCCGGCACCGAGGATCTGGCAGTGGTGAATCAGGCCGACAACACGCTCACGATCCTGCTAAATCAAGGCGGAGGTGCGGCGGAGCAGTTTGCACCGCCGACTTCAGGTATCGGCTTGCTTTCGCCGATATCGTTAGGTACGAATTGGACGCGTTCGACGCCACCGCCGGCCATCGCCACCGGGAGCCTTAATGCGTCGAGCACCGCGGCCAACAACGATAATCTTGCCGATCTGCTGATCACCGACCCCGTTGGAAATGCCGTGATCGTGCTTCTGGGAAATGGAGACGGCACCTTCAAGTCTCCCGCAACGCCGATTCCGGTGGGAAACCAGCCGAGCGCCATCGGGGTCGGCACGTTCAATCTGAAGAACGGGGATTCGAATCCGGGCTTCGTGGTGACGAATTTTACGGACAACACGTATTCCGTGTTTAACGGTAACGGCGACGGGACGTTCAGGGAGGTGTCCGGATCGCCGTTCGCGCTACCCTCAACAGCCAGCGGGCCGGTGGCTTTGAACATCGCCGACTTCAACGGCGACGGGTATCCGGACCTGGCAATCGTCAATCAGACGACGCAGAACGTTACAATTCTGAAAGGCAATGGGGACGGCACGTTTACGGAATTCCCGAATTCGCCGCTCACGGTGGGAAAGACGCCGGTATCCATCGCTTCGGGGACCTTGAGCGGCAGCACCGGCCCCGGCCTGGCGATCGTGAATCAGGCGGATAATTCCCTGTCCGTGTACATGGGAAATGGGGACGGAACGTTTGTGCAGGCGCAGCAGTCGCCGCTTACCACCGATAGCACGCCCACCGGAGTGGTAATGTCCGACTTCACACAGGATTCGAGCGGAGGAATTGCCGTGGCCAACACAGGCGCGGGAACGGTGACCATCTTTGTGGACGTCGGCAGCGGGCTATTCACCAATGCGCTGGAACCCGGCGCGGGCACGAGTCCCACCGCCATCGTATCGGGGGCATTTACCAACAGCACCTTCCCTGATCTGGCGGTGACCAACAACATTTCCGATTCGGCGGGGCAGGTGACGCTGATTGTGAGTCCCGTGAGCCTGATTTCGAATCCGGCCAACAACCAGCAGCCGTATCCGGGATCGGAATATCTAGACATTGGACTGAAAGTGAAAGCCACGCCGCAACTGCACGACAACAACGATGTGACTCTGCAATTGGAATTCGAGATTAAGGCGCTGACAGGCAGCAACCTGAACGGAATTCCGGTGATATCGAACCGCACGGTGACGCAGACAGTGCGATTGAAGGAGAACGAGACTTCGCTGGTGACCGGGTTTCTGAATCGTGACGAAATGAATACCCTCGCCGGGATTCCGGGACTGGCGCCATTGCCCGGAGTCGGGTATCTCTTCGGCAGCCGGAGCAATTCTTTCTCCGACGACGAATTGCTTTTCCTGGTGACACCGCGGCGTGTCCGATCGCCGTTTCATGAATCGGAGACTTTTTACGCGGGGATGGGCGACAACGCCGGACGAGCGGGTTTTCCTCAGAATCGTTTCATACAGAATCGCGAACGTGAGCGGGAGCAACCCATGGAGGGAACTCCACCCAACCTGCCCGAGCGGCAGCCGGGTGCGCCCCCCAACGAAGAGCCACGCCCGAGTGAGCCGGAACCACCGCCGCCGCAGCAACAGCCCCCGGACTGAACGGAGCGCTGATGGTGAAATGCTGGCAAAAGGGCTGCCATCGCGAACCCGGCGAGCGAGGCGCTAGAGGGTCAATGGCCGGCCGCCGATCTTTTCGAGCACAGCCAGTGGCGAGATCCGCGGCTCTACGAGCGCCGGCTGGGGAATCAGGAGAGTCTGTTCAAGCGCATATTGCCCGGAAAGCACGGCGTGGCTGACGCAATCGGTGAAGACCATCCAGGCACTGTCCGGGGGAAAGTCCCACTGGCGCTTCGGGGTGTTTTCCTGAAAAGCAGCGTCTTCCTTCATGGCATTGTGGCAGCGATGCATGAATTCGTCGTACGGCGGGCGGCTTCCGAACGGCAGATGCAGCGCGTGGGCCGCCGAGCGTATTCCCCGCGAAACGGGGTTGCCGTAAACCGAAGCCAGCAAGTTGTCCTGCTGCGCAAATCGCGGACCGAAGGCTTCAAAGGTCTGCGAGGTCAGCCAGACGCGGCTTTGCGCCGGGTTCAGGTTCACAAAAAAACGCAAGATGCGCGAACCGTTCGTGGGACGCGTGGGAAAGGAATCGAAGTGCAGCAGGTCATTGCGCGCGTGGAGGCGCGCCGGACGTCCTTTCTCTTCGATTGGGCGGTAGCTCGCGTAGTCGAGCTTCCATTTTCCCGCGTAGGGCGCGAGGAACGAGGCGAGAAAGTGGACGCAGCGTTTGGAAAATTCACGGAGGATGCGGCGAAGGACATCCGCGTCGGACTGCTCGGAAGCATCCAAGCCGGTAACGCGGTCTTCCGCAGGGCGATAGGCGATGTTCTTGTGGTAGGCGGAGCTGGTCTGCTTGCGGCCGAGAAGCAGGTCCCGGTCCTCCGGTGAAATTCCGATTGGAGACGCGGGCAGAAAGACAATGTGGCCGGTTTCGAGCTGAGCGCAGAGTTGCCGGGCGCGCTCGGCTGATAGCATCGGCGTCCCTGAAAGCGAGTCGTCCACGCGAATCATCTGGCTGAAGCCCTGATTCGCTGCCGTATCGCGCGCGCTGGTGGCCGTCATCTCATCTACTCCAAACACTTGAATATAACGGCCATCCCCGTCGGCTTCAAGTCGAGAGCTATTCGTGCGGAAGCTGGTGGCCCCAAAAAAGGCAAAGCACGGGTATTGGCGATCGCGTGCCAGTCAGGATCGAAGAGGAGGCCGGGCAAGCCGGGCCCATGCAAACCGCCTGCTGATACGTTGACTCAGGGTAACGGATCGAAGACCACGATCGGTTGATAGGTGCGCGGCACGACGGCCTCGGCGATGGCGATCAATTTGTTTTGCTGGCTGAAGACTCGGAGGCGCGGGGGCTGGACTTCTCCGGTGTCGAGTAGCGTTGTCGCACCCGGCGGCAATTCCACGCGGCCGAGTTGCAATTGCGAAGGCATGACGTTGAACTTGGCTCCATGGCGAATTTTCTTTTCGAGAACCGGTAGCACATTGGTGCGCGGAAAATTCGCCAGAAGGTTTTCAAGGGGAATGACCCACGACGCGAACTTCCCTTCCGTTTTCGCCTGAGCCAACTCTTCCAGGGTGATGGCCTGCTCGAGCGAAAATTCACCGACGGCCGTGCGGCAAATCTCGGCAAGATGGGCCCCGCAGCCAAGTTTCTGCCCCATTTCGTGGGCCAGCGAGCGGATGTAGGTTCCCGAAGAACACTCGATCGAGAAGCGCGCGATCGGGCCTTCGATTTCCAGGAGCTGGTACTCGAAAATCTCCACGGGGACCGGCTTGAGCTCCACGACCTGGTTTTTGCGCGCGAGTTCGTACGCCGGGCGGCCCTGAACTTTTTTTGCCGAAAAAATCGGCGGCAACTGCTCGAATTGCCCCGTGGACCCGGCGGCGAGGCGCTCAATCACATCGCGGTCGAGCGACGGCGCAATATCCGGTCCGGACGCATGTCCTTCGGAATCGAAGGTGTTGGTCGCGTAGCCGAAACGGAAACCCGCGGTGTAGCGTTTGCGGCGACCGGTGTAGAAGCGCACAAATCGTGTTGCCTTCCCGAGAAGCAAGACGAGGACGCCGGTGGCGAGTGGATCGAGCGTTCCCAGATGGCCGATCTGCCGGAATCCCGCCATGTGGCGGACGGCGTCTACGACGTCGTGCGACGTCTTGCCTTGGGGCTTGTTGATGACCAGGGCGCCGTCGAACGGAGCGGGTTGGGGCTGTTTGGGCATTAGAAGAGCAGTTAGTAGTCGATAGTTTGTAGGTTACAGTTGGAAATCAGATATCAGATATCAGAGACCAATTATCAGAAATCGGCCGCCGACGGGCGGTGCTTCCTGCGTGCGTTAGCTAACGATTCTGCTCGGGCTTCTCGGCGCGTTCGGCTTTCATCTGTTTCAGGAGTTGCTCGATGCGCTCGACGTGCTCCTGCGAGAGGTCGAGCGTGAAATGCAGATCGGGCACGCGGCGCAACTGCAGCCGTTCGACCAGTTCGTGCTTGATGAAGCCCGCGGCGTGCTCGAGCGCCTTGATGGCGTCGGTCTGCTCGCGGCTGTTTTCGGTGCGCACGCTGACGAAGACGCGCGCGTGCTTCATGTCCGGCTGCACACGTACTTCGCTGACACAGACGTTGCCTTCCAGGCGCGGGTCCTTCAATTCCCCCACCAGCATGGCGTTCAATTCGTGGGCGATTTCTTCTCCCACGCGTTCGTGACGATGATGATCCGGGCTCATTGGATTGGTTTTAAATTATAAGTTTCAGGCTTTAAATTATGAGTTCGGAGATTTTGCTTCCAACTCAAAACCAGCGACACGCACGCTTCCACCCCGCAAGAGGCCTACAACAATTCCACAGAATGGCTCACGACCAGCGGACCAAGCAACTTGTCGGCTTCGGCCAGAACCTTTTGCAAGGCTTGCTCGACGTGGCTCTCCTCGTTCGAAAGCGTGACGACGCCAACCACCGAGCGCTGCCAGGTATCCTCAAAATCCAGCTCCGCGACCGCCACGTTGAAATGGGCCCGCAGGCGGTCTTTCAGACTGCGCAACACCTGGCGCTTGTCCTTCAGTGATTGGGCTTCGGCAAGGTGTAACTCCAGGGTGAGCAATCCAACGGGCATGGCAAAAACACCTTCAAGCTGGCACGGTCTGGGCTCGGGGAATCGCTCCTACCTGCGCGCGGCGACAGTACCTTGCGCGGCGGCTTCCGCGGCGGAAAGCTTCACGACATGGAAGCATTCCAGAACATCGCCGACTTTAACGTCGTTGAAATTGGCGACACCGATGCCACATTCGAATCCCGTGCGGACTTCGGACGCGTCATCCTTGAAGCGCTTCAGTGAACTGAGCTTCGAGGTGTAGACAAGTGCGCCGTCGCGCAGGACGCGAATCTGCGAATCGCGCTTGATGACGCCGTCGAGCACGTAGCAGCCCGCGACGGTGCCCGATCCCTTGATGCGGAACGTATTGCGGACTTCCGCGCGGCCCAGGTAAGTCTCCTGGAACACGGGTTCCAGCAGCCCTTCCATGGCTTTCTTAATCTCGTCGGAGACTTCGTAAATGATGTTGTGGGTGCGGATGTCGACCTTTTCCTGCTGAGCCAGATCCTGGGCCTTGCGGTCCGGCCGCACGCCGAACGCGATGATGATCGCTCCGGAGGCGGAGGCGAGCAGAACGTCGTTTTCGGTCACGGTGCCGACGCCCGCGCTGATAATCTTGAGCTTCACCTGGTCGGTCGAAAGCTTCGGCAACATTTCTTCAAGGACTTCGGCGGAACCCTGCACGTCGGCCTTGATGACGATCAGAAGCTCCTTCACTTCCCCGGCCTTCAACTGTTCGTGCAGCTGGTCCAGAGTGATCCGACCACCGGCGCTCGCGCGGAGAGCCGCGTCGCGCTGCTTGGACTGGCGGAATTCCACGACGTGGCGGGCCTTGGCTTCGTCGGTCACCTGGAAGTGGTCGCCGGCTTCAGGGACACCCTGCAAGCCGAGCACTTCAATGGGCGTGGAAGGCGGCGCCGTCTTCGCGGCGCGTCCACGATCGTCGAACATGGCGCGGACCTTGCCGAAGACCGAGCCGACGATGAAAAAGTCGCTGGTGTTGAGGGTGCCATTCTGCACGAGTACCGTAGCCACGGGACCGCGGCCTTTGTCTACGCGGGATTCGAGCACGGTGCCGCTGGCCGGGGCATCTGGATTGGCTTTGAGCTCGCGCAGATCTGCAATCAGGAGAATGGTTTCGAGCAGCTTGTCGATGTTCTTCTTTTGTTTCGCCGACACCTCCACGAATTCGGTGTCGCCGCCCCATTCGGAGGGCATCAACCCGAGATCCGTGAGCTGGCGCTTCACGCGCTCCGGCTGCGCTTCGGGTTTATCTATTTTGTTGACCGCCACGATGATCGGCACGTTCGCGGCCCTAGCGTGATCGATCGCCTCACGCGTTTGCGGCATCACTCCGTCATCGGCGGCGACGACAAGCACGACGATGTCGGTTACCTTGGCGCCGCGCGCGCGCATCCGGGTGAACGCCTCATGCCCCGGCGTATCCACGAACACCACGCTCTTTTCGCCCACCTGGACCTTATAGGCGCCGATGTGCTGGGTGATGCCACCGGCTTCGCCTGCGGCGACGTCGGCTTCGCGAATCGCGTCGAGCAAACTGGTTTTTCCGTGGTCGACGTGGCCCATGACGGTCACGACCGGCGGACGCGGCTTCAAATTTTCCTTGGTCTCTTCCTTGGCGACCTCGAGGACCATTTCTTCCTCGAGAGAAACCACGCTCACTACCCCGTTGAAAGACTGCGCGAGCTCCGTTGCCGTTTGCACGTCGAGCGCCTGGTTGATGCTCGCGAAGATGCCGCGATCAAGCAGTGTCTTCAGCAAATCCTTGGCGCGCACGTCCAGCTTTTCCGCAAGTTCGCGAATGGTGATGCCTTCGGTCAACGTGATGTCACGCGGAGGACGCGGCTCCGGCGGAGCAACGACGGCGGCGATCCCGCGGCCACCCGCTCCCGGACGCTGCCGCGTCGGGTGCAGCTTGCGCTCGCCTTCCATTTCGCGCTTATCGGCGGTGGGGCGCTGCCGCTGCTGCGGCCTGCGTGCATACAGTGGCTTTCCAGGTTCGGCCTTCGCCGGCATCTTGTCCGGCAACGGCGGAAGCATTCCCGGGCGTCCCGGCATACGAGGACCTGGACGAGTCCCAGTGGGCACGGCTCCAGGACGCTGCCCGTATGGTCTTTGGCCACCGGGTCCTCCCGGGCCTCCAGGACGCGGAGTGAACGGGCGCCCTTGCTGGCCGCCTGACTGCTGTGGACGCATAGGCTGGCCCGGGCGCGGACCGCTGGGCCGGCGCTCGCGATCTCCCGGCATCGTGCCAGGAATTGGTCCACGATTACCGGTAGGCATCGGGCGAAGGGGCTGTTGCGGCCGAGGGGCGCCGCCAGGCGCGCCTGATCTTGCAGCTTGTGGCTGCGAGCCCGGCTGGGAGGGTCGAGATGCCGGGGGCGAACCACCACCGGGGCGCTGACCGATTGGCTGTCCCGGCTGGGGAGACGGACGAAGAGGTTGCTGCGGCCGAGGAGCGCCAGGCGCTTGCGGCGCAGCCGGTGTGGTCGGGCGCGGTGTTGCCGGAGACGGTTGAGTTGCCGCCGGAGCGGGCGGCGCGGCTGGCTTCGCGACCGGAGCCGCGGGCACGGACGCAGGCGCAGTTGCAGCAGGCGCTGCCGGAACCACTGGCTTCGGAGCCGGAGGAGGCGCGGGCGTCGGAGCTGGAGCCGCAGCAGGAGGTGCTGGAGCCACGGGCGTTGCCGCGACTGGAGCTGGGGCGGGGGTCGGAGGGGTCGGCGGTACGGGCGCTGGCGCAGCGGGTCTGCGTTGTGCCACTTTCGCCGCCGCTTCCTTTGCTGCGCGGTCCGCCTCGGCGGCGGATTCAGCATCGGCTACTCCCTGCAGGTGTTGCTTGATCTTCTCGGCGACATCCGCGGGAATCGAACTCGAGTGCGTTTTCTTCTCGGTTACCCCGAGGCCCGGCAAAAGGTCGATGATCGCCTTTGCCTTGACCTCGAGCTCGCGCGCTAGCTCATTAATTCGGACTTGGGATGAGTCACTCATGCTTCTTGAGAATTTTTCTCTTCCTGCTGTTCCTCGGGAGCTTGGTTCCCGGGGGTCTCAGCGGCTTCGGAGGGAGCCTCCGAAGCGGATTTCGTTGCCTGTGTTTCTTCGGAGGTTTCCGTAGCAGCCTGATCGGCTTCGGTGGTTACTGCGGCTTCGGCGGTTTCCAGGGCTTCGGTAGTTTCCTCGTCCTCGGCGGCTTCGGCAGCCTCAGCGCCTTCTACGACGGCCGGAGTTTCGCCACTTTCGTAAAACCGATTTACGGCCTGATAGATCTTGTCGACCATTTTCTCGCCGATGCCCGGGATTTCCATAAGCTGTTCAGGGGTCATGCTCGCCAGCTTTTCCAAGTTGGTAATTCCGGCGGCTTCGATCTTTTCGATAGTCTTCGGACCAACGCCGGCCAGCACGGTAAGCGGAGTCACCGGAGCGGTCAACGCGGTCATCTGCTCTTCGATTTCGCGGCGCTTCTCTTCTTCACTCTTGATGTCAATGTCCCAGCCGATCAACTTGCTGGCCAGGCGCACGTTTTGGCCCTTTTTGCCGATGGCCAGGGAAAGCTGCGAGTCTTCGACGATTACCTCGAGTTTTTTGTTCTCGGGATCGGTAATCTGGACGCGGGTCACCTTCGCGGGGCTCAGCGCCTTTTGCGCGAAGGCCACGGTCTCTTCGTTGTAGGGGATGATGTCGATTTTTTCACCGCGCAGTTCACGGATGATGGACTGCACGCGCATGCCCTTCATGCCGACGCAGGCGCCGACGGGGTCGACGTCCTTATCGCGGCTGGCCACTGCCACCTTGGTGCGTTCACCGGCTTCGCGCGCCGCGGCACGGATCTGCACGGTACCATCGTAAATTTCCGGAACTTCCATCTCAAACAGGCGCTGCACGAGGGCCGCATCGGCCCGGGAAACGATGACCTGGGGGCCTTTCGCCGCGCGGTCCACGGTCTTGATTACTACGCGGAGGCGCTCGCCAATGTTATAGGTTTCGAGCCTGGACTGTTCGCGCTTGGGCAGGCGCGCTTCGGTGCGGCCCATGTCCACGATGAGATCGGGGCCCTCGGCGCGCTTTACAATGACGGTGACCAGTTCGCCAGCGCGATTATGATATTCGTTGAAGATGGTGTCGCGCTCGGCCTCGCGCACTTTTTGCAGGATCACCTGCTTGGCGGTCTGCGCGGCAATGCGGCCCAGCACTTCGGTCGGCTTGGTACTCTGAATTTCCGTGCCAATTTCGGCGCTCGGATTTTTCTTCTTCGCGTCCGCCAGGCTGATTTCGTGCTTCGGATCGGTCACTTCCTCAACGACGGTGTGCACGGCAAATACGTCGACCTGGCCGGTTTCCTGGTTGAACTTTCCGCGGAGATCCTCTTCCGACTTGTAAAACTTCCGGGCCGCCACGACCATGGCGTCTTCGATGGCGGAGATCACCACTTCCGGTTCGATGTGTTTCTCCCGGCTCAGCATCTCGATTTGTTGATAGAGCAGATTCGCCATTTCTCTTTCCTAAAATTCCACTACCAGGTTGGCTTTGCGGATCGTGTCGAGCGGAATATCCACGATTCGCGCCTCTTTTCCTTTCAACTCCATGCGGACTTTGCCGTCCGCGAATCCCTTCAGCCGCCCTTCAAAAAAACTCGCTTCGCCAATCGGCTCGCTGGTTGATATTTTCGCCAGGCGCCCGGCAAATCGCTCGAAGTCCGCCGCTCTTTTGAGCGCCCGGTCGAGTCCCGGGGAGCTGACCTCCAGGGTGTAGCCTGGCCCCGGAATCAACTCTTCGACATCCAGGATGACGCTGAGTTGCTGGCTCACCCGCTCGCAATCAGCGTGGCTGATGTTCGGAGCGGGAGTGGGCGCTTCCTCTCCAGATATCGCCTCAGCGAGTTGGGGCGGGGGCACCCGATCGATGTACACCCGCAGAAACCTCTGCTTGCCGATCTTCCATTCGACATCCACGACTTCCAGGCCCTGGGAACGCGCAACGCGTTCGGCAGCCTCGCGGACCTTCTCTAAATTCACGCAAAGACTCCACGGCCTAAGCCGGTCGTAAGCTCAGCACCGCCGGCAGCAACAAAAAAGTGGGCTTGCGCCCACTTCAAGGTGCGACCCGATTCAGAGCGAAGTACGAGTATATTCCCGGAACAAGGTAAATGCAAGGCACCGGCGGAGTTAACCCTGGGACCCGGGACTTGGCTTCTGGTACCGGCGCACCGTCGCCTGGAACGCCCTAAACCAATGGAATCCAAACAGTAAGGTCAGGGTTCCGATGGGCCGGGTTAGCCGACGCTCTCGCCGCGTGCCCAGCTTACTCTTCCCTTGACCCCCGGGCCACCCGTGCGTAGTGTTTTCGCCAAGCGAAAGGGATGCGCTTGCCTTGAATCGGCCAATCTCTCATCCGCGAGCATTCTACCACGGACTTGCCTCCCTCCTGTCTGTTCTGCTCTATACCCCCGTCCTGGCGGCGCAGAGGCCCGGCACCGGACAGCAACCTGGAACGCAAATGCCTACGATGTCCCAGGTAACTCTGACCATCAATCTTCGTGATTCGGGGGGCACGCCTTTGGATGCCCCTGGCCTGGTGACTCTGCGGGGCGGCGCGGGGAATGGATATCGGACCACCCCGACCCGCGATGCATCCGCTGCCGTATTTCAGAACATCGGGGCCGGCGAGTATGACGCTGAAGCGCAAGCGTTGGGCTACCAGACCACCACCGAGCACATCAGCATTTCCGGTATCGGCTCGATGATGCATGTCTACATTTATCTTCCCAGGGAATCCGAAGTGAAGGCGAGTTCCCCCGCTCCGAGCGGGACAGTGATGTCCCCCAAACTCCAGGCGGAAATTGAAAAGGGGATTAATGCACTGCGCCGCCGCCAGTTCGAGGCAGCACGGGAGCACTTCGCAAAAGGCGCGCGGATGGCGCCGGGAAATCCAGATGTTGCCTATCTTCTGGGAGTGGCGCAGCTCGGCTTGAAGCAGACGGACCTGGCGCGGCAGAATTTCGAGCATGCGTTGTCGCTCGATCCGGGTCACCAGCGCTCACTGCTGGCGCTGGGTGAACTGCAACTTGAATCGGGCGATCCGGCCGCGGCCGCCTCCACTCTCGAAAAAGCATACCGGTTGAATGGGGCCGACTGGCGCACACTTTATCTGTTGGCCTCAGCCTACGCGAAGACCGCAAGGCTGGCCGCAGCGGAAACCTACGCGGAACGTGCCGCGCCGCTGGCGCGCGACAAAGCCGCCAATCCCCTGCTGCTTCTCGGCGAAATCCAGCAGGCCGAAGGCAAGTCTGACGAAGCGAGACAAACGTGGGAAAAACTGGTTTCCAAATTTCCCAACGATCCGGTGGTCCAGCAAGCCAAGCAAAAGCTTGCCACACTTTCCCAGCCTGAAAATTCCGCGGCCGGACCGGGAGCAGAAATGACCTCACTTCCCGTCCCCGTCCTGCCCAGCCTGGCGCTCGCGCCGCCGACCGAGCAGCCGTGGGCGCCGCCGGACATTGACAGCCTGGTGTATCCGCTGGCCGAAAACGCGCCGTGCAGCGCGGAAGAGATTCTGCCCCGTGCAGAGAGGCGGCTACGCTCGGAGATGATGAACTTCGAGAGGTTCACCGCCACCGAGCACATCGAGCACCAAGAAATCAACCGCTACGGCCGGCCCGGCCCGATTCACAGCCGGGATTTTTCCTATCTCGTTTTTGTGCATCGGTTCAATCGAGATTCCTATTTTCTCGAGGAAGAAAGAGTGCCCCTCCGCCAGGATTCGAACTTCCCCACGTATCTTGCGACCACCGGCTTGAACAACCTAGGCGTGGCAGTGCTGCAACCCGCCGAGCAGGAGGATCTGGTGTTTCGCTGCGAAGGGCTCGCAAGCGTGCGAGGTCGCGCCGCCTGGCAGATACGGTTTGAAGAAAAAAAGGACTCCGCGCGAATGATCCGCACTTGGCGCCGAAACGGAAAGATCTATCGCATCCCGCTCAAGGGGCGCCTGTGGATTTCGTCAGGAAGTTTCGAAGTGGTGCGCATCGAGACCGATTTGCTGGAACCGGACGAAGTACTCGGATTAACCCGCGATCATCTGGAGGTAAATTACGGCCCGGTGAAATTCCGCGGAGGCACCACGACTCTATGGCTGCCCGGGAGTGCGGAAATGCACATGGAACTGCATGGGCACCGATATCACGACAGGCACTATTTGTCCGATTACCTGCTGTTTGAAGTCGACACCAACCACGAGATCGAAAAACCGAAGGAAACCCAAAGTACGCCGGCGGCGGAAACCCAAACCTCGGATCCAAGTTAAGACGGAAAAGCAAAAGGACCGCCAATCGACGGCCCTTTTCGCAATCGTCGCGTGATGGCGCGGCTTATGGCTTGGCCGCAGGTGTGGAAGGCCTGGCCGCCGGCTTGGCCGCGGGTGCCCCGGAGCTCTTCACCGGATACGCCTGATCGAAGAGCTTGATGATTTCCTGCGTGACGTCAATGCTGTTGGCCGCATAGATGATCGGCGAATTCTGCGCCGAGGAATCGAAGACGGCGACGAAGCCGCTTTCGCGGGCGTAGCGGTCCAGAACGTCCATCATTTTCCGGCCGATACGGTCGACGACATCGGACTGCGCCGCGTTGACGTCTTCCTGCATCTCGTTCTGCTTGCGCTCGAGCTGCTGGGCCAGCCGCTGGCCCTGGGTCTGCGCGCGCGCCTTTTGCTCGTCGTTCCAGGTGTTCTGGTTCGCGGCAATCTGCTGGCGCAGATCATTAATTTGCTTGTTGAGCGCTTCCAGCTCGTTCTGGCGCGGCGCGAACTGCGATTGCAGCTCGGCCGAGGCCTGCTTCCCCTCTGCGGTCGAAACGATTGCCTGACGCACGTTGAGGATGGCGATCTTTGCGGGAGCGGACGCGGGCGCGCCCTGTCCCCAAGTTGCCGCCGTGCCCAGCAGGCACAAAGTGCCGGCCAGGGCCACACGAATCATGTTTCTCGAATTCACAGTCGTCTCCTTATTCATCTACGGAACTGCCTTACCCCTGGCGGCCGCCGCCATCGAGCCGGGCAAGCCTTCCGTTCTTAACCGGTGACCGGTCAAACTCGCTCCAGATGCCGCGCGCTCCCCGTCGTTTCGCGCGCCCGCGCCCCATCCGTGGGGACACTGGCAGCATTCGCGGCCCTCACACAAAGCGAACAGTATATCCGACTCTTCCAGCAGGCTGCAATCGGCGAGCCGGGCCGTGGCCGACGAATCCTTACTTCGGCATCGCCAGAAACACCACGCGATTGTTGTTTTGATCGGCAATGACCGCAATATTGGTGACGTTGTCCACGCCGATCGCGAACTGCGACATGCTGCTGATGCCCAGCGTCTGCCGGGTCTTGAAATTTTGCGTATCCACCACCGAGGCGGTATTCGAAGTCGAATTGATGGTCAACAACGTACCGGTCTGGTAGTTGAAGCCCAGCGAATACGGATTGAAGCCTACGCGGATGGTTTGCGCGCTGCCTATGGAAGGATTGAATGCGTAAATTGCGTTCGCCAGCGTCGAAGTGGCATAGAACACGCCCGTAGTCGTCGAGCTCGTGGAATTCGGATCGCCCGGGTCGTAGACGATTCCCGTGGGACTCGCCGTGATCGAGGAAACGGAAGCGGTGGAACTCTTGATCGGAGGCGTACTGGCAAGACTCACAACGTCCAAGCCACCGCCCACGGAGGTGGTGCCGGAATTTTGCAGGTTGGTCACTACCGCGATGGCGCGGTTGGGATCGACGGCAATCGCGATCGGCGGGCCGCTGAGCGCGACGGTGGTAGCCTGCGGCGTTGTGCTGGTAATGGCACCCGGCAAGAGCACGGTCAAGTCAATAGCCGAAAGCGTGTTGGAGCCCTGGTTGGCCACAAGCGCCAGCGCGCGGTCCTGGTCAATGGCTACACCGAGCGGCGATAGGCCAACGGTAACCGTATTCGCCGATGTCGTGGAACCGCTCGGCGTCCAGGTGACGATCGTTGGCGTCTCCGGTTTGCTGTAGTCAATAATCGAAGCCGTTCCGCTCGGCGTGTCTCCGCTATTGGCGACCACCGCGTAACCAAGGCGCGGGATGACTCCGATGCCGATGGGCTGGTTGCCGACGGTCACGCTGCCCAGAAGGGTCCCAAATGGCGCGGTGCTGCCATCCGTCTTTGTATATCCGTTCGGATCCACGGCAATCACCGAGACGCTATTGCACGCATAATTCGTGATCAGCGCGACGTGCCGGGACGTGTCCACCGCGACGCCTTCCGGCCCTTGCGGGTGAGTCGAGGTCGGCTGGCAAGCGTTGGACAGATTGAGCAGGCCGACGACGTGCAGATCAATCTCGTTGGTGATGTCCCCGCCGCCCGCCGATTGCACATCCACGGAGAAATCGTGCGGCGTGTACAACGCCGCAGCGGGAATGGTCGCATCGATCTCCGAATCGTTCACGTAGGTTGTGGTAATGGGTACCGGGCTGGCCCCGTTCGGCGGCTGGACGGAAGTGAGGCCATCTAGACGCACCGCGGGACTTGAGAGCGAACTGAAGCCCTGGCCGAGGAGCCGGATGGTGGCGGTCTTGCCCTCCTGCACGGCCTGCGGCATGCAAGGCTGCGCTGGATTGGTGAAGCTGCAGGTTGTCGCCGGCGCGAGCGAGCCGAGCGTGGGTTGCGCGACGGGCACCGCGTAGCAGGTGGCCGCATCCGGGCAGCTGTTGGTGGGCAATCTGAGATCCTGGATGTGCGCTCTCTGGAAATTGCCGCCGGGATCGATGTTCATGTACGTCAAAGTATTGCTGCCCGCATTCGCCACCAGTACGAACTTGGTTTTCGGATCGTACGTCATCGGACCGTAGACGGAGACCGCCGCGCTCTGACCGGCGGGCGTATAGGAGCCAGTGCCGACCTGTCCAGTATCAATTCCCGCGATGATGCGATAGGGAAAGTTAGTGCTCCCGTTGGGTGCTGGGCCTCCCGGATTGATCAGTGAAATTTCGTTGCCGGCGAAATTCGTGCCGGTGTTCTCGCTGGGGTTAAACGCGATCAGCACGTTCGTGAAGGGATCGAAGGCCACAGAACGGAAGCCGCTCTCCGGCGCGCCGCTAGGGGTGGGCGTACATCCGTTGCAGCTTCCCGCGGAAAGCGTCAGCGAGGTGAGGCTCTGGTCGAGCGTGCCGATGAAGCCGATCTGCGAAGAGGTCGCATTGAAGTCCGCGAAGCCGAAGGTGCGTGTGACCGGATTGATGGCGGCGCCAGACGCGTTAGCCGAGGTGTTGAACGAGTAGTATGCGGTTCCGTATTGGACAGTGCCCTGCATGCCCGAAGCATTCTTTTCCACGTCGTCCGTGCCCGGATTGTAGTAGGAGAAGGTGTAAGGATCGGTGACGCTGCCCGGGATTACATTGAAGGTTCCATTGAAATTGGAGACCGAGGGGTCCAGCGTGCTCTGGATCCCGGAAATAATCACGGTGCCGCCCAGGATCGGATTGATTCCGTGGGGGCTCTGCGTGTGAACGAGCGTGACGTTTGCGGTGCGCGTGGCGCCGCTGGTGCCGGTGGCGGAATACGGCAAAATGGAAACCGAGGTCCCGGTCTGCAAGAGATTGACCACGGAAATCGTTCCGTAGCCGCCGCCCGGAGTCACGTAGGCCAGCGGCACGTTGGGTTGCATCACTACCTTCGGCCAAGTGCCGGTGTTGATGGAAACGGGGGCGACCACGCACGGGGCAACCTTTCCCGTGAGGAAGCATTTGCGCGTATCCAAGCCATCAAGATTTGGATTCACGTCCACGATGAAGCCGATGTTCGTGTTTTGATACGCGACCACGCCGAGGTGCGTGCTCGGGTCCACGCCGAAGGAAACAGGTGTAGGAAGTCCGGTCGCCGAGGGTTGACCCAACAGAGTATTCAAATCCACCGGGATGGTGGTGATTGGGTTAATCGCGCCGTTGCTGGTCACCGAGTACAGATACAAAGTGCTGTCGCCGCTGCTGACCACCACCGCGAGGTCGCTGCCGTTGTTGGGGGCGTCGAGCGCGGTGTCCAGAGCTATATCGGTGGGAGAAGCAGCCGTGCCGCCCATCGCAAATGGATTGCCTACCTGCGTCGGGCCGTTGCTTCCAAGACTAACAAATTGGAGAGTGGCCGATGCCTGTTCGGCAATCAGCGCGAATCCTTTTACGGAGTCGAGCGCCATGGCGCTGGGCGCGAGATTTGTTCCCGAAGCGCCGGAAGTATTCAGCGGCACGGAGGCCGGCGTCGGCACCACGGCGAAATTGGGCTGGACGGCCGCGTTCGTGCTGACCGTGGGAAATTGGGGCGGGGCCCCTTGGGTGATGCTGCTGTGCAGGGAAACTTCATACAATCCGGGATTCGGCAACTGGTCGTTGTCCTTCACGCCGAAGATGCTGCGCGGCCCAGACTTCGTGGAGTCCACGATGGTAGCCTGGCCGTCAAATTCCAGATTGACGAGCCCGCCCGTGGAGCCGTAGTAGCCACCGATGGCGCCGATCGAAATCGTTCCGGCGCCAGATACCTGCGGGAAGCTGTACGGAACGGCGGAAACGAGCGCCGGGTTCGCGTTCTTGACGTGCAGCGGGCACGCGATCGCGGTTGTCGAACCGCCGCTTCCGCCCACGACGACGCAGGGCGCCGTAGTGGTCAAGGATCCCGGCAAATTCGGCATCATGATCCAGGCAGGGTGGTTGGCGTCGGTTTCTGCCTGGGCCAATTGTGCGGCCTGTAGGCGGACACGGGTCATGATGGAGGCGTCGCAAGTCTGCGTTACAGTAGCTCCGTTGGTGCCTGCTGTGGTTGGCGTGCAATATTGCAGGGAGATCGGGATGGTAAAGACTTGCGAGGGGCTTACGGGTGTGCCCGAACCGGCCGTCAGGCTTGCTTGTGCGGTAGGCGGGACGAAATTGATCTGCGTGGTGTTGAGAAGGTTTTTTGCATCCAGAAAGATGTCCTGGAGGAGCCCTCCGGCGGCGATAGTGTGGGGATAGACCCCAGTGAAACTGGACGGATTCGTGGTGGCATCCACGAGGGTAATGATCCCTGGACTGAGCGTGTATTCGGAAGGGTCCTTGGAGGACCAGGAGATGACGTAAACCGTGGTCGGAACAGTGGATTTGCTACCGGAAGGTTTCGTATCGCTGGGCAGAGTCGCAGGGGCTACATACACACCGTTGTTATCAATCGTGCCACACGTCGGGTCGCATGTTTCTGAGAGAGGGTTGGCGTAGGTGTCGTAGACATTGGTGGAGGAAGAGTTCGGCTGGACCAGGGCGTATTGGGCAGTCGAAGGATCCACGTTGAGCAAGGAAACACTGAATGTGACCTTCTGCGCCGGGGTGATGCCGACGGGCACGGTCGCAGACGAAGGCGTGATGGATGCGCGAATGCCGGAGTCCAGATTCACAATGCCAGTCCCGGTCTTCTTTTTGTCGGCGTCCGCGGCAGCCGTAAAGGTAATAGTCGGAATCGGACTGGGGAAATTACTCAGAGCCGGAGCAGTGTAAGTCAGCACGTTGGAACTGTTGGTGTTGGTGGTTACCCAGGTGCCGATGCTGCCGCCATTGACGGTCTGACCCGAAGTGCAAGCCGCCGCGGACGAGGTTGTGGGCGTGGGATTCGTCGACGTTCCGGGTTGTACGTAGGTATACGAGCAAGTCCATTGCACGGTCAGCGTGGTGGAACCGCCCACCGTGGCGGTCAGGTTGGTCACCTGGCCGGCAATCGTGGTGACCCCCGAGGGCGAAACCGTTACCGATACAACGTTTGCGCTGGAGCCCCCGCCGCAGCCTCCCGCAATCACGGCCAATCCGGCCACGGTCCCAAGCACTAGCTTTTTTGCTTCACGCCACTTCATGGATGCATTCTCCCTTGCCCATTGCTGCAGGAACTCCCCACGGACGCCCCTGCTTCTTCTCGAGTTTGAAAATTCTCTCGCACCGCGCGCCCCCTAGAACGTGCGGCTCACCGTAAACCGGAACGTGGTCTTGGGCTCAAAGTAATTCAAGCCCGAAGGCGCAAAGATCGGTTGAATGGCTGTAACCACGGCCGGGCTGCAGCTCTGCTGCCAATTGTTCGGATCAAATGGGAAAAGCGGGTTGGTCTGCCCGCTGTTCAAGCACTGCAGGGCCAGGCTGCGGCCGTTGATCTGCGCGTTCGGCGCGTACAGCGTCTGGTGAATTCGCAACGGATTATACGCGTAGTAAATGCGGAATGGCGCCTGCACGATGGGGAGGTTCACGATGAACTCAAAGCCCACCGAATCGCGCAGCTTGAAGTTCGTGCCCGGCGCGATCTGCAACTGCGCCTGCTGGTTGGCCAGCGGGAAATTCTGATTGATGTTGTCCACGCCCTCCGGCGCGAGGAGCAACTGATCCTTGCGCAGGACGCCCACCGTGCCGATGTCGTTGAATAGCGACATGGCCACGGGGCCGGCGATGGGGATGCGGTATTCCAGGTTCAGCACGCCCTGCGTGTCTCCGCCGGGGAACGTGATGGATTTCACCAGAACCGGCACGGAGAACGAATACCCGGAAATCGAGATGCTCTGATTGATGGCGTTGGGGATGTAGGTGACCGGCGAGACCGCGCGGATATCGAAGCCACGCAGGTCGTTTTCCCCGCCCAGATAGAAGCGGCTGTACGGAGGTATTTGTTTCCCGCCGTAGCCGCTGGTGAAGCCCGCCAGCAGGCGGAAGCCGATGGAATTCCGTTTGTGATTGACCGGGAAGAAGCGCTTGTACTCGCCGATGTTCGTAATCGTGTTGACGTTTCCGCCGATGGGGCCGCCCGTGAAGGCGAGCGAATAAAAATAGCTCTTGCCGCGCGTGGCGTTGATGGGGTTGTCAATCGTGTTGTAGGAAATGGTGCCGGTGACGGTGCTGGCGACGATGCCATTGAGGGCGCTGGGGCCGGCGATACTGCCGTATTGCAATTGCGTGAAGAGAAGTTCCGAAGCCGCGTTGTAGGTGGAAATATTGGTGCGGGTGAGGCCGTAGGTAAGGCCGACGCGCGTGAAGACGTGCTTCTTGAGCGCGTAGTTCGCGAACGTGGTGAAGCCCGTGCTGTTCTGGTTGTAATCCTGAATGTATTGCGGATTGATACTCACCTGCTGGCCGGTGAGCACGGCGGCCTGTTCGGCCTGGTTGAACTTGTACAACGTGGAGAATATGGTGAAGCCGGTGCTGATCGGGCGGTCAAACAGATATGGTTCGGTAAAGCCGAACATGAGGTTGCGCTGGTATTGCCCAACCTGAGCGGAAAGGGTAAGAGTTTCTCCCAAGCCGAGGAAGTTGTTGGTCTGGTAGGTCAATCCAATGAAACCTCCGGCCAGGCCGCTGACGCCGCCCTGCAGGCCGATCGATTGCTTGCCCTTCTCCTTGAGCTTGAGGAGCAGGTCCACGGTTCCCTGTTTGGTGTTGCGCTTGATTTCGACGCTCTTGTCGGCATCGATTTTCTCGAAGTAATCGAGCTGGTTGATGCGCAGGATACTGAGTTCCCAGGCGCGCTTGTTGAAGAGCTGCCCTTCGTCGATCAAAAGCTGGCGGCGGATGACTTTGTCGCGCGTGGTGGTGTTGCCGCTGAAGTCGATGCGATGGACGTAATACTGTTTGCCTTCGTCGAACTTCATCGTGATGTTGATCTTCTTCGCGGCCTCGTCAATGTCGGTTTCCGGTGTGGGCACGAAATCGATGAAGCCGTATTCGCCGTAAATTTTGGTGTACTCGTCGAGGGCCTTGCGAATTTTGGCGGCGGAGAAAATTTCGCCCTCCTTGAGTGGGAAGACCGCTTTGAGCGCTTCTACCTTCAGCGAGAGGGCTTTGTCGGGATCGGCGCTGGCGATCTTCAGCGTCCCCATAGTGTATTTTTCGCCCTCTTCAATAGGGATCGTGATGTTGACGGCTTTACCGGGGACGCGGCCGGTGACCAGGGGAATGCCCCAGCGCCAATTCTGCGTATCCACGTTTTCGAGGATGGGATCCTTGACGACCACCTTGAAGTAACCGTTATCTTGATACAAGCCGCGGATGCCGACTTCGATGTCTTCGATCAGCTTGTCGTGATCGTAGGTCTTGTGCATCACGTTGATTTCCATGATGTAAAGAGGAATCGCATAGGGGCGGTCGTTGTGCATCGCGCGGATCAGCTTGCGATCGCTGAAGGCGTGATTCCCCGTGAAGCGGATTTCCCCGACCTTCACCTTGGGCCCCTCATTGATCTTGAAAACCAGGATCACCGCGTTGCTGGAGGCAATTCGCTCGTATTGCGGCGTCACGATGGCAAATTGCCGGCCGTGCTCCGCCAACAGATCCTTCAGGACCACCTCTGCTTTCTTGATGCGCGTGGGGTCGAATTGGCTTTCTACGGTCAGGCCGACTTTCTTGTCCTTGAACCGGTCCAGGATGTCCGATTCCGAGATGGAATGGATGCCCTCGTAGCGGATGCGGCGGATCACCGGCCGCTCTTTCACTTCGAAAATGATAATTTTCTCGTTGGGCTTGTCCGGAGAATCCTCAACGCTCAATTTCACGTCTTCAAAAAACTGCGTGTTCCACAATGCTTCAAAATCCCGGCGCAGGGTTTCTTCGTTGTAGGGATCGCCTTCGCGGCTGAAGATGCGGGCGCGCAAGGTGTCGCTGCGAATCCGGCGGTTGCCGACGAACTCAATACGTTCGATGATCGCGCCCGAACCGGATTGCGGGGCGGCCTCCTGTTGGGAGGGAAATTCATCAAGCGTCTCTTTGGAGGTGCTCAGGTTGAGGCTGGCGTGAAAAAGGTATTTGCCTCGAGCGGGAACGCGCTCTGCGGACGTGCGAGCGCTTACGGTGCGTGTCAATCCGGGGGCAAATAGAAGAAAAAAGGAGAGAAGTACAATCGCGCGGCGGGAGACACCAAGACGCCAAGAACTCCCCCGGTTCCAGTTCGAGAAAACACAAACTTTCCGTTGAGCGGCCGTTGAAAGCCTCAAGGCCGCGCCCCCAAACTCAAGATGATATTCTCCCGCCAGACCCGGTATGGGCTGGCCGCGCGTACTACGCGGGACGGTTTCCCTGCAGGCCAAACCGCTTCGCGTTCACACGTGCTGCGTCAGATTCGCTAGTGGACGACCGGGGTTGCCTCGCCGACGGGCCGGAACGCGAGGCTTTCCCCTGCGACATAAATCTGGAGTGTCGCGGGCCTCTGAATTCCACCCTGAATCAGCGCCTCGGAAAGCGGGTCTTCGACATATTTCTGAAGCGCCCGCCGCAACGGCCGCGCACCGTAGTTCCGGTCCGCGCACGTTTTTTCGAGGACCCACTGCCTTGCTTCGGGCGACAGCACCACCTGCACTTGCCGGTGAATCAGCGTGTCGTTCAACTGACCGACAAGCAGATCAATAATCCGGAGCAGATCTTCGTCGCCCAACGGATTGAAGAGGATTACTTCGTCCAGCCGGTTCAAAAATTCCGGATTGAACGCCCGCTTCACTTCTCCCAACACCAAGTCTTCCATGCTCTTCAAGCTGGCTTCATCAATACCCGCTTGGAAACCGATGGAAGTGCGCTTCTGCAGATGCCGCGCACCTATATTGGAAGTCATGATGATGATGGTGTTCCGGAAGTCGACCGTGTTTCCGAGACCATCCGTCAACTGCCCGTCCTCGAACACCTGCAACAATATGTTAAAGAGGTCGGGATGCGCCTTCTCAATCTCGTCCAGTAGGATAACCGAATATGGGGTGCGGCGCACGCGTTCCGTCAATTGCCCGCCCTCTTCGTAGCCGACGTATCCCGGAGGCGCGCCGATCAGCTTCGAGACCGAATGCTTCTCCATGAATTCGGACATGTCGAAGCGGACGAGCGATTTTTCCGAGCCGAAGAGGAACTCCGCAAGGCGCCGCGCCACTTCGGTTTTTCCCACGCCAGTGGGCCCAAGGAAAAAGAAACATCCGACCGGCCGCGAAGGCGACTTCAATCCGGCGCGGCTGCGCCGGATGGCGCGCGCCAACGCGGTGATGGCCTTGTCCTGGCTGATGACGCGCTTGTGAAGCTCCGGTTCGATGCGGAGCAACTTCTGCTGTTCGTCTTCCTTGATGGAGGTGACCGCGATGCCGGTCCAGCGAGAGACGACTTCCTCGATGTCTTCGCGGGTTACGATGCCCGTGGAAGCGTCGTCAAGCTTGTAGCGCTCGCGCAACACGCGCAGATTTTCCTTTTCTTTTCTTTCTTCTTCGGAGTAGAAGCGGGCCTTTTCGAATTCGTGCGCGGCGATCGCGGACTCCATGCGATGGGTGATGAACTTGACACGCTTCTGGACTTCGGCCACTTCTTCCGGTACGGAGGCCTGGCGCAATTTCACGCGGGCGCCCGCCTCGTCAATCAGGTCGATAGCCTTGTCGGGAAGGAAGCGGTCGGGAATATAGCGGTTCGAAAGGTAGACGGAATAGCGCAGGGCTTCGTCCGTGTAGCTGACGGCGTGGAACTTTTCGTAGCGTTCCCGCACGCCGTTAATCACCTGAACGGCTTCTTCTTCATTCGGGGCCGGCACTTTTACGGCCTGGAACCGGCGCTCAAGCGAGCGATCCTTTTCGACGGACTTGCGATACTCACCCGGCGTGGTCGCGCCGATGCACTGAATCTCACCGCGCGAGAGAGCTGGTTTCAAAATATTGGCGGCGTCGAGCGAACCCTCGGCCGACCCCGCGCCCACCAGCGTGTGAAGCTCGTCAATGAACACGATGGAGTTCTGGCTCTCCATGAGTTCCTTCATGATGGTCTTCAAGCGCTCTTCGAATTGTCCGCGGTACTTGGTGCCCGCGACGATGAGCGAGAGATCAAGTGACAAAATGCGTTTGTCCGCGAGAAACGGCGGCACGTCGCCGTCGGAAATGCGCTGTGCCAGACCCTCGACGATCGCGGTCTTGCCCACGCCCGGCTCGCCGATCAGCACGGGATTGTTCTTCGTCCGTCGGCACAATATCTGGATGACGCGTTCGACTTCGCCCTCGCGGCCGACCAGCGGATCGAGCGATCCTTCGGTCGCCGCTTGCGTGAGATCACGGCTGAACTCCGCGAGCAGGGAAGTTTCCTTCGGGCGGGAAGCCGTGGTCTTCTCCCCGGTTGTGCGCGAGAGCTCTTCCCGCAACGACGAGAGGCGCAGGCCCCGCTCCATCAGGATTTCCGCGCCAAAGCATTTCTCTTCGCGGAGAATTCCAAGCAGCAGGTGCTCCGTGCCGACGTGCTTGTGTCCGAGACGTTCGGCCTCCTCGGCAGCCATGTTGAGGATGCGCTTGCACTCCGCGCTTAGGGGAACCTCCACCGAGGTGGAAATCCGTTCGCGAATGGTGATACGCGCCTCGATTTCTTTCCGGATGGATTCGATCGACCCCTGCTGGCGCAGGAAGCGGTTCGCCAGTGCCTTGTCCTCGCGCATCAAGCCGAGCAGCAGGTGTTCGGTCTCGATGTACGGGCTTCCGTACTGGCTGGCTTCGTACCTGGCAAAAAAGATGACGCGTCGCGCTTTCTCTGTGTATCGTTCGAACACGTTAGCTCGCTTCTCCCCCTGGGGTCCCCGTCGCTTCGGCTCTCACCGAGCGAGTCCGCAGAACGCCATGATCGAGTCCCATGATGCGATCGCAGCGCCCCGCCAGTTCCAGGTTGTGCGTGGCAATCAGCGACGCCAACCGGTGTGTGCGATGCAGCCGCTCCAGCAACTCAAACACGGCCCAAGCATTCTCCTCGTCCAAATCTCCGGTCGGTTCGTCTGCCAGCAACACGCGCGGCCCGGTGACGAGCGCCCGGGCAATCGCGACACGCTGCTGCTCCCCGCCCGAAAGTTCTCCTGCGCGATGTTGCGCCCTGTCTTTCAGCCCAACTTCTTCCAGCCACTTACGCGCTTTACCGAGCGCGACTTCCTCTGGCTCTTCGCGCACCAGCAAGGGCATCGCTACGTTCTCTTCCGCCGAAAAATCCGGTAGCAATTGATGCCGTTGCCAGAGAAACCCCACGGCTCGATTGCGAAAATTCGCCAAAGCCGCGTCTTGATTTGTTTCGATCGCTTGATTTGCAAAGTATACTGTACCGCTTGTTGGAGTGTCTAGCGCACCCAGCAAATGCAGCAGCGTGCTTTTTCCCGCTCCCGATGGCGCGACGATCGCGACCATCTCTCCCTCGCGCAATTCCAGGTTCGCATCGGTCAGCACTTCCAACTTTTTCGCGCCCGCGCCGAAACTCTTCCGCAAACCGCGGGCTTCGAGCAGGGCTTCTCCGCGTTCCGCTGTGCCACTGCCCTGCACGCTCATAAAGAGAATGTTCCCTTCCGGTGCGCGCTTGGGCAAGGCTCTTCGTCACACTTGGCTATCACGCCCATATAAGTAGGATGCGAAAAGGCCTGGACGAAGCACCGCCCGAGATTTCCTCCAGCTTGCCCGGTCCGCCCACTAGGTTTGCCCACCCGTTTTCCCATTTCCGTCCCCAGGCTGCCCCTGTCGAACCACGAGGAAACTGTTCGAAATTGGCACGGCGCTAATTGTCTGACTTTCAATACTTTACGGTAGGCTCTGCGTACGGAATGCACTTCCAGAACTGCTTTGCGAGCAGCCTCCCAAGTATTGCGTGTATTGGAGCAAATGAGGCTCCAAATCCTTGAGTACTAAACCTTTCTCCTAGCCCGCCCCCTCGTCCGGCAACAATCGCGCCTCCACGAACTCCGAGCGTACATCTTCTACCTAAACCCGCTGGCTTGATCCTGTCCGGCTGTTCATTCGAACCGTAGAATCTCTACCGGCAGCAGTCGGGCCGCTTCTCTAGCTGGCAAGATGGTGGCCAGGACGGCGATACTGATCGCCGCCGTCGCGATCCACAGGCCATCGAAAAAACTCGGATGAAACGGCACGTATGGCACGGCATAGACTTGCGGATCGAGGGGAATCAGCTGATAGGTTCCGGCGATCCAGGCGAAGGCGTAGCCGAGGGCGAGACCGATGAGCGTTCCGGTGGCGCCGATCGCGATGCCCTGTAACAAGAATATCCTGCGAATCTGATCGCGCCGCGCGCCCATCGAGAGTAGGACGGCAATGTCCCGCGCTTTGTCTGTGACCGTCATCGAGAGCACGACGAGGATATTCAGACCGGCAACGAACGTGATCAAACCGATGAAGATGGCAGTCACCAGCTTCTCCAGCTTAAGCGCGCGGAACAACGCGCGGTTGGCTTCCATCCATGTCGTGGCGACGAACCCCATCCCGGCGGCCTGCTCCGCTTCGCGCGCCACTTTCGGGGCTTCCTCCGGTTTGGTCAGGCGGAATTCGAGCACGTTGACGATGTTGCCCACGCCCGCAAGGGATTGCGCGGCGGGTAGCGAGATGAAGCACCAGTTTTCGTCATAATCGTAGAAGCCCGATTCGAAGACTCCCGCCACCCGGAATCGCCGCGTCCTCGGCATCATTCCGAACGGTGTTAGCCTGCCCTGCGGACTCGTGAGTGTCACGAAGTTGCCGGGCTTGAGTTTCCACTCGTCTGCCAGGAGTTTTCCCACTAGCATGCCGTCAATGCCGTCGGCATCGGCCGAAAAATCCAACTGGCCCGCAGTCAGCTTCTGCAGCGCTTCGTCGCTTTTCTTTTCCTGCTGCACCTCCACGCCTTTGGTCACAACGCCGCGCGCGTCCCCATTGAAAGAGAGCAGTACGGTGTCGTAAATCGCCGGGGTGACGGAGCGGACGCCGGGCAACTGCTGCAGCTTTTTCGCAAGTTCCTGGTAGTTGGGAATCCCGCCGGAACCGGGCCGCGTGAGGGAGATGTGCGCGGTCACGCCCAGCAACCGGTCCTGCAAGGTCTCGCGGAACCCGCTGTTCATGGACAGCGCGATCACCAGCGTAGCCACGCCTGCGGCCACGCCAAGGATGGAGAAGACTGTGACCAGCCGGAGGATGGCCGGACGGTGTGGCGACCGGAGATATCTTCGCGCCACAAACCATTCAAAGCTCATGGCGCCTCATTGTCCTCCAGATGCTTTCCGAAGAATGCGTATCCCAACCCTTTAGGGGCGTCCTTATCCCGCCTTCTCACGCCATTCAGCAAATCCTTGGCCGCCGCGGCGCCGATTACGGTTCCTCCGCTTTCGCTTCAGGGCGAAGAAGGGGGAACAGAATTACGTCGCGGATCGAATGCGAATCGGTCAGCAACATCGTAAGCCGGTCAATGCCGATGCCTTCCCCGGCCGTCGGCGGCATCCCATGGGCCAGGGCGCGGACATAGTCTACGTCCAACTGTTTCGGGGCTTCCTCTCCGCCCTGGGCGATCTGCGCCAAAAAGCGCCGCTCCTGTTCCGCGGGGTCATTGAGTTCCGAGAAGCCGTTGGCAATCTCCATCCCAGCTACGTAGATTTCGAAGCGTTCAGTCAGGGAAGGATCCTCGGGCTTCTGCTTGGAAAGCGGCGAAATCTCCGTGGGAAAATCGTAGAGAATCGTTGGTTGCACGAGTTTGTCTTCGGCAATCGTTTCAAAGAGCAAGCCTGTCCATTCCCCGTCGGAAAGCGTGCCCTTGGATACGGCGTATTCCGCATGGTTCGCCTTGGCCCAGGTGTTGTAACGCTCCGTAGCGCCCTGTGGCCCCCCCGGTGTAGCGAGTTCCTCGAGCGTGGGCGCGATACCAACTCCCGCCGGCCAATATTTCACGATGGCCTCCCGCATGGACAGACGTTCCATGCTGCTGAAATCGAGTTCCAGGTCGCCGTACTTAACCGTAGTGGATCCGGTAATCGCCTGTGCCAACTGCCTGAACAGCTCCTCGTTAAGATCCATCAGGTCGTGATAGTTGCTATAGGCCTCGTAAAACTCCAGCATCGTGAATTCGGGATTGTGCTGTGTGGAGATGCCCTCATTCCGGAAATTGCGGTTGATCTCGAAGACGCGATCGAAGCCGCCGACGGTCAGCCTCTTCAGATAGAGCTCCGGCGCAATCCGCAGATAGAGATCAATATCCAGCGTGTTGTGATGCGTGACGAAGGGCCGCGCCGCCGCTCCGCCCGCGATAGGGTGCATCATCGGGGTTTCCACCTCGATATAGCCGCGGCTCTCAAAGAATCTCCGGAGTTCCTTCACGATGCGCGCACGCGTTTCGAACACCTCGCGGGATTTTTCGTTGGCCACCAGGTCCAGATACCGCATCCGGTAGCGCAATTCGATGTCGGAGAGACCGTGCCATTTCTCCGGCAAAGGCAGGAGGGCCTTCGAGAGGAAGGAGATGTCCTCCACCCATACCGAGAGTTCGCCGGTCTTGGTGCGGAACATGTGGCCGCGTACCCCGATGTGGTCGCCCAGATCCAGCAGTTGAAATAGCTGAAAGCCACCCTCCCCAACGACGTCCTTCCTTACGTAAACTTGGACGCGCTTCCCCGCGCCCTGCAAGTGGGCAAACCCAGCTTTGCCCATCAAGCGGTAGGAAACGATCCTGCCCGCCAAGCGTACCTCCTGCTTATTCGCCTCAAGTTCCGGGGCGGTCGCATTCCCATAGTCCCCCAGGAGGTCTGCAGCGGTGTGGCTCCAGCGAAATTCCCTTGGAAATACTTCATATCCAAGGGCTTGGATGGCCTCCAGCTTTTTTCGGCGTTGCTCGAATTGGTCGCGCGGCTCGAATTCCAAAACGGATTTTCCTTTTCTGGTCGGTGTCTCAGGAGTATAAAGGCGGTAGAGTGTAAGGGCAAGGAATCCAGAAGAGGAGGAACCGGCCCCCGGTTCCAAATTGATACACGAAATTAAATATTATCTAATTGTAATGTTGTGTGCTATAGTCCTCGAACTTCTGGATAGGTAGTCAGGAGGTTTTTGTGCGGGCCACCCTTGGCTTTCCCCTCTCTCGCTTGGATTCTGTTTCGCAAGATTGGCGATCTCCTCTTCCACCGGACAAGTCCCTTCCGTACCTGCATACCCTGCGATTTCTGGAGACGTCCTACGCGATGTTCAGTGTCAACCTGGATGAGGCCATTGGTTTGCGGCGATCCGGCCAACTGAACAAAGCTTACCAGGTGCTTTCGATTTCGCCTTCTCTCTGCAAGCGGCTCTCGGGATATGTTCGGGTGATGCTGCGCGCCATGCTGGAGCACGCGAAGCATTTTCGCGTGGTTCCCAACGTTACGCCACTGGAACCCGAAAACTTCCAGCATCCGAAATGCCGCCGGGCCGCAGGTTTCAACGGTGTTTGCAGCCGCCTGGTCCTCAGCAAACGCTCGCAGTTGCTCCACAAGCTCTCCACCCTGACGGATTTGATTGACGATTTGGAAGTTGCATTTACCAAAGCGGCGGCGGATCTGAAGGATTCCGCCTCCCTGCAGCCCGAACGGGAATGGAGCGTTCTGGACACTTCCCATTACGACATGAACACCTGCCTGCGGGAGTCAATTGTCCTGCTGAAGAGCTTTCTCCATGCCCTCCCGCCCGAACAAGTGCCCGAGTTTTCTACAGCTCTCCAAATGCTCCCCGCCGCTTCGGTTCGACCGGTGCTGGTCGGGAAGCGGCATCTTGCCCATAGACGGATGACCCTGCTCAAGGGACAATAACCCCTGACTCTTTGGGATCATCGAATGCTGGGGTATACAACCTATGGAGCCGTTGGGCCTTCTATAGCTCCATATGTGCGCCTCGTCCGTCATCCCAGGGACAACTTTAGGAGCGATTCGGCGCATCCGTTCTTCTAGTGGCGCCGCAACTGGACAGTTGGCCCGTCAACGACCAGCACTACCGGTAGCGTGGACCGAAGCAGAAGCTATACGCCTGGCTCAGGCCGGGAATGCTGCTGCCTTCGAATTTTTATACCAGCTCCACAGCCGCAGGGTGTATGCCCTGTGCCTCAGGATGGTCGGCAATCCCGCCGACGCGGAGGACCTGATGCAGGAGGCCTTTCTCCAGCTTTATCGGAAGATCGGCACCTTCCGGGGCGAGTCGGCCTTTTCCACCTGGCTACACCGCATGACCGTAAATGTTGTGCTCATGCGTCTCCGCAAGAAAACGCTTCCGACCGATTCTCTCGAAGAGACGCTGGAACCCGACTCAGAGAGTAGCGGTCCAAAGCGAGATGTCGGCGCGCCTGACTTGCGTCTTTCCGGCGCCGTTGACCGCGTGAACCTGGAACGCTCGATCGAAAAGCTGCCTCCAGGCTATCGCACCGTGTTCGTGCTTCACGACGTTCAGGGTTACGAACACAATGAGATTGCGGACATCATGGGATGCTCCGTGGGTAATTCGAAGTCGCAGTTGCACAAGGCCCGTACGCGTCTTCGCGAACTTCTTCAGGAGGAAATTCGCGAACAAGCCCGCGAGGAGCGCAAGGCCGCAAAAACCCAATCTGGTTCGCTGGATTAGGCTACAATGGGGGAAATACCCTTCAGATCCGGTGCACGAATTGGGCAGATGAAGTTACCAGAGGCAGCCACCCAGGCCTGCTCTCTCGGGAGACAGTCCGATGCAGTGTAAAGATCTGGAATTGGTAGTTGAATCCGAGGGACTGGTCCTGCTCACCTCGGAAGCCCGCGAGCACCTCACTCTTTGTCCGGCGTGCCGAGGCTTTGTCTCCGACCTGGAATTCATCGCGGCCGCGGCCCGCGCGATTCCTGCGGAAATTGAGCCTCCGGCCCATGTGTGGACTTCTCTTCGCGCTCAATTGGAGGCGGAAGGCCTTATTAAGGAGCCGGTTACTGCGCTGGAGGGCGTTCCTTCACGGATATGGCCTCGCTGGTTCGGGCTTCGTTCGTTGATCACTGCCACTGCAGGTGCCGCTCTCCTTGCGGCAGTGTTGCTTCTAACGCATACCCCGGTGGCGCCGCGGGCTCCGGCTGCTGGTACCCCGGCCCAAGCGCCGGTCCAGACCAATGATTCGGCGCCTTCGCCGCTTGCGGCCCCTCCGGCGGCGCCCGCTCCTTCCCTCGCAGCTTTGTCCGTGCCGAAAGCGGCCTTCTCGGCCAAGCGGCATAGCTCTGGACCCACGGCCTCCAGGATCAAGGAACTCGCTCCTTCCCCCTCCGAGGACGCCGGCACCACTTTTGCGCCGAGCCCTGTGGACCAGGATTTCCCGGACATGGAACTCGCCGGCAATTCCCAGGTGGATGCTTCACTCCGCCAGAATTTGCGGACACTTAACGAATTTATTGCTGAATGTGAACGCCATTTGAAGGAAAATCCGCACGATCAATTGGCGCGTGAGTATCTCTATACCGCCTATCAGCAAAAAGCCGATTTGCTTGCCACCATGATGGACAGCGCCAGGAGCGAACACTAACATGCAGCCCGCCACGAACCCGCGGTACAGCCCGCGCCACACGCTTTATATCTGGAGCGCAGGCCTTTTGCTCTTCGCCGCCTCCACCGCGATTGCCGGCGCGCCGGAACACCAGGAACGACGCTTCACGGTGAAGGGTCATCCCGTCGTTGTCCTCCAAAACATCGTGAATGGGCGCATCGAAGTGAAGTCCGCGCCGAATTCCGAGGTCATCGTCGCCAGCACCGCACCCGCGGACCAAGTGGCTATGGACATCGAACAAGTGGGGGATCGCATTGACATCAGCGCTTCCGCGCTGCATCCCTCCGCACAGGCCGAAGATCCCGAGGCCGACTTCCAGCTGACCGTTCCCGAGCAGACCGAGCTTCAGCTGAAGACGCAGACCGGCCTGATCTACGTGGAGCAGGTCACCGGAGACATGAAACTCGAAAGCGTCGCGGGCGACATTCACCTGAAAGAAGTCTCCGGCTATATCATCGTGAAGACCACCGGCGGTTCGCTCCGCTGCACGCTCTGCTCCGGCAAGCTGGAATTCACTTCCATCAGCGGAAACGCCCAGGTGCTGCAGCCCGCGCTGACGAACGTGAGCTTGATGACCACTTCCGGCAACATCCTCTATGATGGCGATTTTATACGCACCGGAATTTATTCCATGAAGAGCGGGAAGGGCGTTGTTGAGGTCCGCTTTTCCGGCAGCGATTCCTTCGATCTGAACGCTCAGACGAATTACGGCACGGTGGACAATCAGGCGGCGGAATTCCTGAAGCCGGACACGCACGTGCACCGGCATGTGGCTTCCCGGTATGCCCACAGCCTCTTCGGCACCGTCGGCCAGGGGCTGGCCAAGGTCGAGCTTTCTTCCTACAGCGGCACCATCCGCATCCTGAAGCGCAACTAACGCATCGTTCGCGTTACTTCTTTACTTTCTTCCCCTCAGTCGAAGTATTCTGTAGTTAGTCCAATGGATTCGCTTTACCCGCAACGATCGTGATGCCGCGCACTCCCATCCTGTGTCTCGCCGGCTTTATGGGCTCCGGCAAGAGCACCGTTGGCGCGCGCCTGGCCCGGCAACTCGGCTGGCGCTTCGTCGATCTTGACGAGCGCATCGAAGCGGCCGCCGGGATCGCAATCCCGCAATTCTTCGAACGCCATGGAGAGCCCGCTTTCCGCCAGTTGGAAGCCGATCAGCTTCGGGCGGCCCTGGGCCGCGCGGTGGAGCTGCGCGAGCCGACCGTGCTCGCACTTGGCGGCGGCACCTATGCGCAATCGGGAGCGCCGGAATTCCTGCGCAACTCTGGCGTGCCCGTTATTTGGCTCGATGCACGCATGGAAGTGCTGCTCTCGCGCTGTATGACTATGTCGGGCCGCCCGCTGTTTCGCGATGAGATCAGCTTCCGGGCATTGTATGCCCAACGCATCGCGTCTTATCAGCTCGCCGATTTTCGCGTGGAAAGCTCCGGGGATGCTGGCGCTGTGGTGGCGGAGATCCTGCGCCGCGGCATTCCTGGCGTGCCGGCGGCGGAACTCGATTCGCACCTCGAATTGGAAAAACCGCAGTCCTGAGGGAGAGCCATGCTGAAATCAATGCTGCATTCGAAACTTTTCATGCGCTGCGCGATCCTGTTTCCGGTATGTGCCGCAGTAGCGCTCTCTGCCGCGGGAGAGAAGAAAGGCTCTCTGTTCGCTTCCGACAAAGGGAAATTCGATATTCTCCTCGACGGTAAGTCTCTCGGGCGCGAGGAATTTTCCATCGAGTCCTCCGGCGCCGATTGGGTTGCCAAAGGCAGCACATCGCTGCAGACGCCGGACGGAAAGGCGGCCAAGGTCACCGGCAATTTGTCGCTGCATTCCGACGGAATCCCGATCAGCTACGAGTGGAGCTCGCAGACTGACAAATCGAATTCCGCCAGCGTCGTTTTTGTGAACGGCGTCGCGAAGACCACGCTGCAAGTCCAGGGCGCGCACCCGTTTCAGCAGGAGAACACCTTTACCTCGCCGCTCGTCGTGGTGCTCGACAACAATCTCTACCACCAGTATGAAATACTCGCCCACGTATACGACTGGTCGAAGGGCGGCATCCAGACGTTTTCCGTCCTGATCCCGCAGGAGCTGACCCCGGGCACAATCACGGCCGAGGCCGCAGGGAAAGTCACCGCCGATGGGAAGAATTACGAGCTGCTGAAAGTGATCTCCACGGACCTGGAAATCCATCTCTTCCTCGACCCGAACCACAAGCTCATGCGCCTGGAAGTTCCATCGTCGAAAGTAGTGGTCGTTCGGGAATAGAGCTTCTAACCCGTCTTTCTCTTGGCGCATCGAACCGGAAAGCGGAGCGCATCATGCCGACTCGCGTGAATCGTCAGTCAGTCGACCTTTCGCCTTATCCCAATCTGGTTGTCGTTTACCTGGGAATGCGTGTGAATCGCCTAGCCGGTCTCAAGACCCTCTTTGGATTTGGTCCCCAAATCTCCAACTCCGTTACCACAGCGCCCGATGGGCTGCTCCACCACGAATTTTTCATTCTTTCTCTGTTTCCAATGCACGTCGGCATCCGCCAATACTGGCGCGATCCGGAAACACTGCTGGCGTGGACGCGTTCCGATCCGCACCGGCAGTGGTGGAAAAATTTCCTCAAGGATTCGGGCGGAACGGGATTCTGGCACGAGTCTTATTTCCGGGCCGGAGGGATGGAGGCGATCTACGACGACATCGCGCCGGCCATCGGCTTCAAGAGCTTCGCCAATGTGGTTCCCGCGCGCGGGCCGATGTTTGGCGCCGCAGACCGCAGTGAAAAACAGATCCGCAGCCAGCCAGTGGTTTCGGAGTCTGACCTCTACGGCGAGTAATGCTAGCGTGCGGTGGCCGTTGAGCGAGGGCCTTGGCCGAAAAGGAAACGGCGCCCCGGAACTTCCGGAGCGCCGTCATCTTTCCTAACCCCTGACCAAATTTTTCCGTTTACCTCGCCAGCGGCCTTTGAAACACCGGCATCCCGGGTCTCCGCAGCGGATAGCCCTGCGGCTGACCATGGGCTTGCGCGGGGATCAGCCCATTCGAATGGCTGGCGTGGCCGATGTGCCCGTGCTGCCCGTTGCCATTCGCCGGCGCGGGCTGCGGCAGCCGCGCCGGGTTACCGATAGGGCGGAGGTTGATCGGTGCTGCGTTCACGTGATCGCTGATCGCCTGCAGCCTCTTGAGAATTGATTGCCATTGTTCCCAATCCAACTGGCGCAGGAACGGACGCAATCCCATGATGAACGGATCCTCCAGCAGCGCTTCCCCGTCCGATTCCGGAATGAAGAAGCGGTTCAATCCGACGTTCAACGCCTCGGAGATCTTTTCGAGGGTACCGAGGCTCGGCGTCATTTGCCCGCTCTCGATGCGCGACAAATACGACCGGCTTACCTTGGACTTCGACTGCAGTTGGCTCTGCGTCATCCCGCGGGACTCCCGCAACTGGCGAATGCGCTGGCCGATGTTCTCGACGGTCTCCTGATTGGCAAACTTCGGGGGCACTACTTCCGGCACGGCCTCTTCCTGCGGCACCTCTTGAGGAATCAGGTATTCCATCCGCTGCGGCAGCGCGCGAACGCACCTCCGGCAATTGCCGGTGCGCGTACGGTACTGCACGAGCCCGCAAGTCTTGCAGCGAATGACTTCACGATCCATTTCCAGGGAATTCATCGTTGCCTGTTTATCCATTTGTGCGGACACCGGCACTCCTCGTTGACTTGTGTGTTTTCCGGCGTGCGGATAGGAAGGAACGTCGGAGCGTTCTTGGGGGAAGGCAGTTACTGGCGCGAGGGGAGTTTCGCTTGAAGCGACGATTCTTGTCAAGAGTATTTTTCGATATTTTCGAAGGAAATCGGCCGGAATTCTCCATGTTTCCGCCCTGTTTTCGCCTGTCCTTGCGGACGGGCGTTTCTGATTTCTTCAGCCCCTAGTACCTATCTCTGGATGCCACGACTATATCTTGTGCTTTTGTTTCTCCCAAAGGCCCATTCCAGTTTCTGCACAAAATTCTCAAGGCGGGCCGGTTGGTTGCGCGAAAGCCCTTCCGTCTCGTCCTGTCCATCCGCGTCGGGTGCTTCGCCCTGCTACACTCTTCTATTCCCAAGGAGTCCATATGCCGACCCGCGAAGACGCCTGGCAGCTTGTCTGCGAATACACGCAATCCGAATCCCTGCGCAAGCACATGCTTGCCGTCGAAGCGTGCGTCCGCGCCTATGCTCGCAAACAGGCCGCCGACGAAGAGCTTTGGGGCGTCACCGCCCTCCTGCACGATTTCGACTACGAACGCTGGCCCAACGCCGAGCACGCTCCCGACCGGGAACACCCGGCCGAGGGCGCCAGAATCCTTCGTGAGCGCGGCTACTCCGAGGAGGTGATCCGGGCGATTCTTTCGCACGCCGACTATTGCAACGTTTCTCGGGAAACGCCGCTCGAAAAAACACTTTTCGCCTGCGACGAGCTTGCCGGCTTCCTGACCGCTTGCACCTACGTCCGCCCTTCGAAGAGCATCCTTGATTTGGAAGCCATCTCGGTCAAGAAGCGTATGAAAGACAAGGCGTTTGCGCGCGGGGTCTCGCGCGAAGATGTCGTCAAGGGCGCCGAGGAGCTTGGCATCCCGCTCGACGAGCACATCACCTTTTGCATTGCCGCCCTACGGGAACAGGCAGACGCCCTGGGCCTCCGCGGCTCGCTTTAGCCTCTAAACCGTTCTGTCCAATCGAGTTGCCAGACCTGCTTTTGGGTTGCGGCTCAGTGGCTGTTTACTGCCTGGTGCCGAGTGCCGTGACGGACATCGGCTCTTATTTTCGCTGTTCGCTTCGCTCTAACATCCGCTATCCTCCAGCGTCCAATGCGTGTAAGATGCGTTTCCCCGTTTGTGCCTCTGCAAATCTAAGTTTGTCAGGAGCCACCTATGACCGCACCGCAACCTGGAATGTCTGCTGAATTCGCCGCTGGTCTCCGTGAAGTCATGCTGCAAGGCCTGGCACGGGAGATGGAAACGACCAAAAAGGTCCTCGCCGCCATCCCGGAATCGCAGCGCAACTATCGCCCGGATCCCAGGGCCCGGACGGCCTGGGAACTTGCCTGGCACCTTGCGGTATGCGACGTTCAGATGACCGATGAAGTTGCCGATTTGAAATTCGAGATGGAACCGAGGTTCAAGGAAGAACCCACGAGCATCGCCGATCTTGTGAACTGGTATGATGCGCAATTCCGCCGCGCGATCGGTCGTGTCCAGGCGATGTCGCCTGAACAGCTGACCACCCCGGTGGATTTCTACGGAGTTTTTAACCTGCCTGTGGTCTTCTATCTGACCTTCGTCAACAACCACTCGATCCATCATCGTGGCTATCTGGCCGCCTATCTGCGCGCCATGGGCGCCAAAGTACCTGCCATCTATGGAGGCAGCGCGGACGAGCCCTGGCAAGGCTAACTGCTGGCACACTGAACAAGCGCCGGAGGCGCGTCACATCGGCAGCCCAGGCCGTAAGGCTCGGGTCATCGCCAACAAGAATCTAGCGCCATGGGTGCGACATGCCTCCGGCGCTTTTCTTTTTTCATGCTTGTCTCACAAGCTGTCATTGCATGCGGCCGTTTGCAAACACGGCTGCGCCCCTTCCCCGTTACCTTCCCTGCACTCTGCTTCTCTTTTCATGCACCGCAAGAATGCTCTCCCCTACACTTTTCTTAATTGCTCAAGGAGATCCTCGATGGACACTTTTGTCACCATCTTTGGCGCCATTTTTCTGCTCATCTTCCTCGGAGCCGTGATCGGATCGTTTTTCACGGTACAGACCGCCGAGGTCGCCATCGTGCAGCGGCTGGGCAAGTTCGCACGGGTCGCCGGGCCGGGGCTTAACTGGAAAACACCGTTCATTGAAAACGTGGTCCGCCGCATGAGCATGAAGGTCCTGCAATTCGACGTGCAGGTGGAAACCAAGACGCAGGATAACGTCTTCGTGCAAATACCCGTTTCGATCCAGTACAAGGTCATCCCTGAAGGGGTCGAAGCCGCCTTCTATAAGCTCTCCGATCCCGTCAAGCAGATCGAGTCCATGGTCTACAACATGGTCCTCGGCCATGTACCCAAAATGAAGCTCGACGACACGTTCATCAACCAGGCCGATATCGCCAAGGATTTGCGCGACTCGCTCGACGCCTCCATGCATGAATACGGCTACACCATCGTCAAAGTTCTCATCTCCGATATCGTGCCCGACCCCAAGGTCAAAGCCGCGATGAACGACATCAACGCCGCCGCACGAGAACGCGAAGCCACCGTCTCGCGCGCCGAAACCAATAAATTGTTGCTCGTGAAGCAAGCCGAAGCGGAAGCCGAGTCCAAGCGCCTGCAGGGCGAAGGCATCGCCAATCAGCGCAAAGCGATCATCGCCGGCCTAAAGGATTCCATCGAAGATTTCTCCAAGGCCGTCGCCGGTGCCACGCCGCAAGATGTCATGCAGCTCGTCTTGATCACGCAATACTTCGACACGCTAAAGGACGTCGCCGCGAACGATCGCACAAACACGGTTCTTGTACCGCATTCCCCTTCAACGATTAATGATTTATTCGGCCAGCTGCGCGACACCATGCTCACGGCCAACTCGCTTTCGGCTCCCCCGGGAATCGCGGCTCCGCCGCCCTCTGGCCGCACGCGCTGATTGCCTGTTTTAGTTCAATTTCGTCAGGGAACAGTCCCTGTTCTCGGTTCAAGCTTCCATTTTCCTTTCGGTTGTGAGCCCAGCGCGGCGCGCCTCTTCGCAGATGAATTCCGCCGTCAATTCGGGCTGCGTTACCGGCAGCATGTGGCCGCCCTCCACCAATTTCAAGCGTAAATCCGCCGCTTTGCCCCGCATTGCCTCGCCGTGATCACCGTGATTTAGTACTTGGTCGTTGGTGCCATAGAGAATACCCACCGGCAGGCGCAATTCTCCGTAGCGCTGCACCATCGCAAAAAGGTCTGCGGTGACGCCCATCAAATCCGTGGAGACGTTATAGAAGGCGCGGGGCCGCAGCCCCAGCAATCCGCCTCCGCGCACCGGGAAATCCTGCGGCACGCGCTCGGGAGCGAAAATCCTCCGTAGGGTGTCCGGGCCTCTGCGGATTCCCATGGGCGTCGCCAACGTCCACGCTACCAGCCGCCGGACAAATGGCGATTCGATCTCCAGCGGGCGGAACACTCCGGGTGGATGTCGCAAGACGTGCGTGAGAGGGGCCACCAGCGCCAGGCCGCTGACCGCCTCCGGGAAATTCAACGCCACACCAAGAGAAATCGCGCCGCCCAACGAATGGCCCACAAGTAGAGGCCGTTCCAAACCCATGGCCGCGATGAATTTTGCTACCAGCGCCGACTGTGCACTCAGCCGCCCCAGTTCGTCGGCTTCCCGCGTGGAATATCCCGACCCCGGCCGGTCAATCGCCAACACGCGGAAGTCCCTGCTCAGTTGGTCGGCCACGCCAAACGAGAAGTTGAGGCTCTGCCCGCCCAATCCATGCACCAGCACAATGGCCGGCCCCGAGCCTTTTTCCCAATAGTGAATCCGCGCGCCTTCGACCTGCACGAATTTCCCGCTCGGCGGCAGCGCTTTTTCGACGCGGCGCGCCGTCCAGCCTGAAAAAATCGCCAGGCCAATGCCGCAGAGCGGCACCGCCGCCAGCAATAACAGGGCGAGTTGCACCAGGATCATCGTGGGTTCCCCACGATCACGCTGCACTTACCGGTTTCTTTACGCGTGAAAATTCCATCGCTCCATCTTCGAGGCTGGAAAACCGGAACTCGAGCAAGTCCAGGGCGTAATTCTGGTGCAAACGCCAGGGCCGTTTCGACCCCTGCTTGGGAAGCACGTCCATTGCCCGCTGGATATACCCAGAGCTGAAATCTATGGCGGGTTCCTGCTGGATGGACTCATCGCGAACTCGCGGCACGCAGACGTCATATCCGCATGCGTCCATGTGCTTCAGCAGGCGGCAGACATACTCCGCCGTCAAATCGGACTTCAGCGTCCAAGATGCGTTTGTGTAGCCGAACGAAGACGCAAGGTTTGGGACGTCACTGTACATCATCCCCTTGTACGCCAGCGTGCGCGGAAAGTGGATCTGCTCCCCGTCCACCCAGACTTCCATGCCGCCCATCAACTGCACCTTCAAGCCCGTTGCGGTAACGATGATATCCGCCAGGAGTTCCTCGCCCGATTTCAGCTTGAGGCCAGCCTCGGTGAATGTTTCGATCTCATCGGTGACCATCGAGGCCTTCCCGCTCCGGATCGCCTGGAACAAATCTTCGTCCGGAACGAAGCACAGCCGCTGGTCCCAAGGGTTGTACCGCGGCGTGAAATGCTTTGCCGTGTCGTAGTTCGGGCCCAGCGCCTTCTGCGCCAGCCCGAGAATCCAATTTTTGATTTTTTCGGGATGCTTTCGCGATTGCTGATACAGGTACATCGCTACCAGCACGTTCTTCCACCGCACGATCGTGTAGGCCAACCGCGCCGGGATTTTGCCGCGCAGGCGTTCCGCCAGCATATCCTTGGCGGGCAGCGACAATATATAGGACGGCGACCGCTGTAGCAGGACCACGTGCTCCGCCTTCTCCGCCATCGCCGGCACCAGCGTCACCGCTGTCGCGCCGCTGCCAATCACCACCACGCGCTTCCTTGTGTAGTCCAGATCCTGCGGCCACTTTTGCGGGTGCACGATCGTGCCGCCGAAGCGCCCTATCCCCGGCCAAGCCGGCAGGTACCCGGTGTTGTAGTCGTAATAGCCGCTGCACATGTAGAGAAATTTGCAGGTCACCCGCGACTGCTCTGCTTCCGGCCCTTCCACTTCCAGGGTCCACGTCGCTTCAGCCGGTGACCACATCGCACGCTTCGCGCGGCTTTCGTAGCGGATCTTGCGGTCGATTCCGTGTTCCTGCGCAGTCTCGCGAATGTAATTACGAATCGAGGGCCCATCGGCGATTGCTTTCGCCTCTTTCCACGGCCGGAAGCTGTAGCCAAGCGTGTACATGTCAGAATCCGAGCGGACTCCCGGGTAGCGGAACAAATCCCATGTCCCGCCCATTGCCTTCCGGCCTTCCAGAATCACGTAGCTTTTTTGTGGAAGTTCTTTCTGCAGGTGGTAGGCCGCTCCGATCCCCGAGAGCCCCGCGCCCACGATGATCACGTCAAAATGCTCTGCGCCTCGCTCGTCGTCCGCGACCCGCGCTCCGTCCTGGACAACCGTGGCTATTCCGCCCATTCCCGCGTCCTCCATCTTCCCCTGCCCGCAGTCTACTCACCCCCGACTCACATTTCCACTGTCACCCCGCCCGGCAAGCCGCCCGCTCCTTTCCAACTGTTGACTGTCTACCGTAAACCGTCGACTGATATATTGACTTGCTTTCCTGCCGCGTCCTACCATGACGGCGCAGAAGCATCGGCCTACTCCGAGGACGGTGTTCGTATGGCAACTGGAAGCTCCGCAACAGGCGGAGTATCCCTGGCGCTGCAGGTCGGCGCCAAACCAAGATTTCTACTCTTCACGCACTGCTGGCAATCCTTCGTGGCCATCGCCAGCATGGTCGCCGCTCTGCCTGTGGCCATCGTCTCGTTTGGAGCGTACGGCGTCTCCCTCGTTCTGGAGAAAATTCCGCTGCTGCGGGCCAGCTACCAATTCTTCTCAAGCGCTTACAATCGCGCGATCGCCGCCCTCGCCCGAAAGGTCTTGCGCGATCCGAGGGACATGCCCGCGCTGCGCCTGATGGTTTCACTCACCGTCACCGTTGTCCCGGTCTTCATCGCGCAGTTGATCCTCGGGAAGCCGCGGCTCCTGCTTATTGCCGCCTTTTATCTCGCGCTCTACGGAGTGAAGTTCCAGCGCTTCATCCGCATGTTCAGCGCCAGCCACCTGGAGGCGCATCGCCCGCACGGCTATTTTTCCGGGGCCTACGACAGATTCTTCGGCCGTTACCTGGAATTCTTTCTCGGCTATCTCTACGGCAACATTCCCGAGCTGGGCCGCACTGCGCACGTCTGCCTGCACCACCGGGAAAACGCCGGCTTCGACGACACGCGCACGACCATGGCCTACGACCGCACCAGCCGCCTCGATTTTCTCTGGTATATGGCCGACAACCTGTGGACCGTCCTCGGCCTGGCGCCTTATCTCTATTTCCGCTCGAAGGGCGACGAAAAAAATCGCCTCCGCATGTTATCTGGCATGCTTCGCTACTACCTTTATTTTGCCGCCATCTTTGTCTATAACTGGCAGCTTGGCCTCTTCCTGGTGCTGATTCCCATTCTCAGCATGAATCTCATCAACGCCATCACCGCCTGGGTCCAGCACGCCTTCTGCGATCCCGAACATCCCGAGGACTATTTCACGAACACTGTCACGGTGATGGATGAAATCAATTTCATGAACGAGGGCTATCACCTCTGCCATCACCACCGTTCCGCGCTCCACTGGACCGAAATGCCCGCGCACTTCGACCGCCTCCGCGACCGCATGAGCAGCGCCAAGTCCCTCGTCTTCCGCGACCTGGATTTCCTCGGGCTATTCCTGGAACTCACGCTGCTGCGCCGCATGGACGTCCTCGCCGAAAAACTCGTCCCCTGGCAACCAATGTCGCACGCCGAACGCCTTGCGCTCATCGCCCAGCGCGCCACCGTTCGACGCCCCTGACTCTTGCCCCGTTTCTCTACGTTCTTCCCTATAGCGCTGACCTTTCAAATCAGTGTCTCTCTGAGTTCCGAGTTTACTTCTTACCTTTTCTGCCTTCGCGCTTCCAAAATCTCTCCCACGTCCACAATCCATACCCAGTCTTCGTCGGCAACGGATAACCCAGTTGATGTGCCAGCATGCAGACCTGCCCGCGATGGTGTGCGTCGTGGACGATCATGTAGGAGTACATCGCCGCTCCCGCAGGCCACGGGCGCGCCCAGCCGTCGCGGAGAAACCGTTTCACGCGGCCCGTCGGGCCGTCGAAAGCTTCGGCCAGCAGCATCCTGCAAAGCCCTGCGCTTTCCGCAAGCGCCGCGCTCGCCTGGCGTGGCGTGCACCGCCTGCGATTCAGTTCCGCGGGCAGCTTCAGGTGTGGCGCCGAAAGCCGCAGCCACTTCCTCCGCATGTTGTGCATGTGCGTGAAAATTGCCGCGATGGTGCGCCCACCGCGGCCGGCGGGCTTCGCCTGCCACGCGCGTGGATCGAGCGCCTCCAAAATCATCTGGTTCAAGTGATCGTTCAGTGCGTAGGTTTCTAGCAACGAGCCGCGAAATTCGGGCGTGGGCAAAACGGGTACGCATTTCATGGGCATCCTCCGCGAACCAACTCTGCTGCATCGGGACACCGCGAATCGGGTCCGCGTAGTCCCCTGCCCCAGCACCCTACGCCTTTTCCATCTCGAACGAAATCGCCGCGAAGCGCCTCCCCTTTCCTTTTCCCGTTACGGGCATTTCCACAAGTGTGAACCGTATTGTGGATAACTATCTATAGACGTCCTTCTTTCTTACTTGACATGATGCGAATAAAAAGCGAAACTTAGCGCGCCAGACTCCCTCTGGCAGGAGTTCCGGATGCCCTCGCCGTCTCCACAGCCAGTCACCGCTTCCCGCTTCTTGCACCCCCTCCAGCGATTCTGGGGGTATAGCACCTTTCGTCCCCGCCAAGAGGAAATCGTCCACGCGCTCGATTCTGGACGCGATGTTTGCGTAGTGATGCCCACGGGGGGCGGCAAGTCCCTGTGTTACCAGCTCCCGGCCGTTCTGGACGAAAAGCATACCGCCGTCGTGATTTCGCCTTTGATCGCCCTGATGCAGGATCAAGTCGCCCAGCTCCGCCAGATGGGCATTCCGGCTGTCTTCCTAAACAGCGCAGTGTTGCAATCCGAGCAGCGGGAGCTCAAGCAAAAAGCTGTCGCGGGAGACTACCGGCTGATATACGTTTCGCCCGAGCGGGCGGTCATGGAAGCAACGGAACGATGGCTGAAAAGTGTCCCGGTATCCTTTTTCGCGATTGACGAAGCCCACTGCATCTCACAGTGGGGACATGACTTCCGCCCCGAATACCGCCAATTGGCAAAGCTCCGCTCGCTGCTTCCAGATCGCCCCATCGCCGCCTTCACCGCCAGTGCCACGCAGCAGGTGCGCCACGATATCGTCGAGCAGCTTCAGCTGCGCGATCCGTTGAAGTCCGTTTCCAGCTTCCGCCGCGAGAACCTGCGCTATATCGTTCGCCAAGCCAAGGATCAGGAACAGGACGCGCTCGTCCTCGAGGCAGTCCGGCGGGTGCGCGAGGGCAATGTCATCGTTTATTGCCCTACCGTAGCGCGTGTCGGTGAGCTTGTGGATGCCCTGGAGGAATCCGGTATTCCTGCAGTCGGCTACCACGGCCAGATGGATGCCGCAGCTCGCCGCGACCACCAGGAAAAGTGGATGAGCGAGGAAGCCCGCGTCCTGGTAGGCACGATCGCCTTTGGCCTTGGAATCAACAAACCCAACGTTCGAGCCGTGATCCGCCTCGGGCTGCCGGATAGCCTCGAGCAGTTCTATCAGGAAACCGGACGCGCCGGACGGGACGCCCTCCCGGCCGACTGCTACCTTTTCTGGCAGAAAAAGGACAATGCGCTGCGCGCTTTCTTTATCAATCAAATCGGCGACCAGCAGGAGAAGGACCGGGCATGGCAACGCTATTACCGCATGCAGGACTTCGTTTCCTCCAGGGACTGCCGCCAGAAAACCATCTGCGAGCACTTCGGCGAATCCCCGAAGTGGCCGGGTTGCGGAATTTGCGACGTTTGCGTCGTGCCGCCAGCTTGGGTTTCCGGTTCGCGCGCCCCGCTGACTGTGCCTTCGCCTGCGGCTGGACGCACCGGAGTAGTAGCGGAATGCGGGCCAGCAGCAGTCGAATCCGAAGCAGGCGCGGATGCTGAATTGCGTGAATTTCTGCGTGAATGGCGCAGAAAGATCGCCCGCGAGAACTGCATTGCGGCCTTTCACGTCCTGCATGATTCCACATTGGAAAATATTTGCGTGCAAAAGCCGCAGGACATTCTGCAACTGCGCCAGGTTTCCGGCATGGGCGAAGCCAAATGTGACGCGTATGGCGGACGGATCGTGGATGTGTTACGGCGATTTGCGAACGGTGAACGCGCCAGCCAGGAGTGGCATGCGCGGTCCTCGAGTCCTTCCCAGGAAACCGTCGAGTTCCTGCAGCAGGGACGCACCTTTGAGGAAATTGCGCAACTTCGTGGGCGCAAAGTCTCGACGGTCGTCTCCCTGGTCGCTGCACTGATCGAAAAGGGGGAAATCGCCCCGCGTCCCGATTGGGTCCACCCCATTCATGCGGAACAGATTCGGCAGACCGCCGAAAGGCTTGGTCTCGATCTCCTCAAGCCGATCAAGGAGGCTCTCCCCGAGGAGGTCTCGTACGACGAGATCCGGCTCGTCGTTTCCCAACTCCGCCACAACGCGAAGTGCGTCACACGCTAGCTCCGATTTCATGGGTGGCCCGATGCCCGCGGGCGGAAGTGGCAGTCTGAAGACTTGCCGCTACAAGAGAGCGGACCGGGCACTTCGCGGCCCCATGTAAACAAGCCCGGCGCCTACAAATACTGCGAGGGGCGGAACGAATCCACCCCTCTGGGCCTTTGGTTACCGACTGTTAGCTGTGAGCCGTGAGCTGTCGACTATTGACTGCCGGCCCTTGGCTCCGCTCAGGGCAAGCTGCCTTTACGCCGTTTTGGCTTGCTGCTTCTGGGCCATTTGGGCCATGCGGGCGCGAATCCCCTTCATGGCTTCGCGGCTCTGTGCGACCCGCTCACGGCCGTTGGGCGTGGCGTTAATCAGCTTCTCGAAATTCGCGGCGAATTGCGGGCCGAACTGCGCGCGCGATTCGCCGAGGAATGGCTCGAGCTTCGAGAAGACGCCGATGTGTTCGCCGTTGGCCTCCGAGAACAGTTCCAAGCTAATGGCACCGTTGTTGATCAGTGCGGCGGCCATGTCCCAATAGCTGATGACCATGCGGAGGTGGCCGGAGTGTTCGCTGAACAACGCGTTGGTGAAATCCGCGTAGGACTCGGGATTGAAGTCGCGGAAATACCAATTGCGCGCCTCGCGCATAACGGGTTCGCGGCGGAGTTCGTACAACCGGAGAATCAATGCTGCTTCTTCTTGTTTCGACATACGGAGGTTCCTCTTTCTGTTTTTATTTTTGACTGCGAACTTTTTGATCCGGATGGCCCGGCGGGACGATTCCCAAGACCGGGCCCGGGAGGGAAACGGATAGGGCTTAGCGCTTCTCGCCGTGGCAACAGCCGGAGTTGGCCTTGGCCGCAGCAGCGAAAGCAGGCTCCCCCGATTTTACCGCCGGGGCGGGATATTTGTCGTGGTGGCGGACCCAGCCCATCGGATGCGGCTTCACATTCGCTTCGTCGCGGCCCTTGGGCACGCGATCGAGGAAGTAGTAGACGCCCAGGAGTTCTTCGAGGCCGCGGCCGTAGGTGGAGTAAGTGTGGTAGACGACGCCGGACGGATCCTTGGCGAACACGCTGAAACCCGGCGCCTCCTCGGCGGGAAAGCCAACGGTCTCGTAGTTGTAGACCTTGCCCGCCTCGAGTTCTTCCTTGGTAAAGGACACTCGGAAGTCCTGATTGAAGGTATTCAGCAGCGACGAAGCCCACGGGAAGCGCCAGCCCATGCGTCGCTTGAACGCTTCGAGCTTGGCGATGGGCGCGCGGGAGATTGCAGTGAAAGAGACGTCGCGTTGCTGGAGATGCGGGAGCACGCCGTCAAGGCCGTCGCCAATCATCGAGCAGCTGGGGCAACCCTCGGGCCAGTCCGGACCGAACATGAAATGGTAGACCGCGAGCTGGCTGCGACCGTCAAAAAGCTCGACGAGCGACTTCCGGCCCGTGGGCGTGTCGAAAGCGTAGCTTTTTTCGACGCGGAGCCACGGCAGCCGCTGTCGCTCGGCGGCGAGGGCGTCGCGCAGGTGCGTGTACGCCTTCTCCTTGGCGAGAAGTTTCCTGCGCGCCTCCAGCCAATCCGCCTGCGGCACGACTTCGTAGGTTTGCAACAGAGTGGTGCTCATGACTGCTTCTCCTTTCGATTTGCTTCCTGGGTGAGTTTCCGGGAACCGGTGAGCCTGCGAAGGCGCGCGACGATCAGGGCGAAGACGCCTCCGCCGGAGGTGACGCTGCCGGCAACAACGGCGGCGCTGGTAATGCATGCGGGGCAAATCATGGCGTGTCCTCCGTTTCGTTCACTCGTTTCGCAATCGCGCTAGTGCGTGTGGGCGCTTTCAGCACGGGCCGCGATGCGGCTGTTGATGTGCTTCCAGCCTTCGTTCACGCCGCCGAACGACTCCATCTGCAAGCCGAAACCGAAGTGATGAAACTGCATGAGCGTGACACCCTTTTCTTCGCTAAGGCGGTACTGCACGTTGTTGCTGACGGGCTGCGACATAAAAAGTGGGCCGCAGATTTCGAGCAGCGTGGGACGCCGGATGGCCTGCACGACGCCCCAGTAGTGGCCGTTGCCATTGCCGAGATCGCGGTACCAGCGGCCGCCCGGCCATGGCTCAAGCGTCAGCGGCATGGCCACGCCGTCGGGTCGCTCGTTGTACGGTCCGATCTGCTCGAGCAGGGCGGCAAACGTGCTTTCGAGGCTGGCCTTGACGCGGATCTCCTCGGTGATGTTGATGGTCAATCCGGCGAGGCTAAGTGCGGGTGAGCTCATGATGTTCTCCTGTGTTTGTTTGAAATGGGGCCTGCTAACTCTTTCGTTCGTTGGCTTCGGCGCGTTCCTTGATACGAGCCAACTGATGCTGCCAGTAACGCTCAAATGTGCGCGTCCATTCATGCAGCGGGCGGATGGCGGCGGCGTTGGTGCGATAAAACATCTGCCGGCCGCCGCGCCGGACGTCCACGAGGCCGACCTCGTGCAGAACGCGCAGGTGCTTCGATACCGACGGCTGGGGAAGGCCGAGAGAAGCAACAATGTCATTGACTGGCCGTTCGTGAGCTACCAGGAGAGAAAGGATATCGCGACGGCGCGGTTCCGCGATCGCGTTGAAGGCGTCGGAGGTTGTGGAGGCGCGCGGCATGTTTGAATAATATTCCTATATAGGCATATGTCAAGAGAAATTCGTGATCCAGCCAAACTTTCCTTGCTTCTCCGCTAAACATCAGTATTTCAGCGTGTTAGGAATTGGGATACGCGACGCGGCATGTGCCCCAACGGGCCAGTCCGGCACGGAACACTCCGGAGCCGATGAGAGACGCCGACGCACCATCAGAAACCAACACTTGGCGGAATCTAGGTGGGAACTGCCAATCTGCGAAAAAAATGCCGTGCCAGGAGGCCGATCGAGCGGCGCTCCCGGCGTGGCAGTAGTCTTTAGACGAGATCAAAGCGATCGTGGTTCATCACTTTGGTCCACGCCGCGACGAAGTCCTTCACGAACTTCTCCTTGGCGTCCGAGCTCGCATAGACTTCGGCGAGCGCGCGCAACTGAGAATGCGAACCGAAGATCAGGTCAACGCGGGTGCCAGTCCACTTAAGCTCTTTCGTCTTGCGGTCGCGGCCTTCGTAGACCTCCCCGGAGCCGTTGGAGGCGCTGGATGGCCGCCATTCGGTGCCCATGTCGAGCAGGTTGATGAAGAAATCATTGGTCAGCGTCTCCGGCCGTTTGGTGAAGACGCCATGCGAGGACTTCGCGTAGTTCGCGCCAAGGACGCGCAGGCCGCCGACAAGAACGGTCATCTCCGGCCCGGTCAGCTTGAGCAATTGCGCGCGATCTACCAGGCGCTCCTCCGGCGAGATGCCATCCTTGACGCCGAGGTAATTGCGGAAGCCATCCGCCTTGGGTTCGAGCGGGACGAAGGAGTCGACATCGGTGTGTTCCTGCGACGCGTCCATGCGTCCTGGCATGAAGGGAACCTTGATGTCGTAGCCGGCTGCCTTCGCGGCTTTCTCCACAGCCGCGCAACCGCCAAGAACGATCAGGTCCGCCAGCGAGACCTTCTTGCCGCCGGACTGCAAACCGTTGAATGCCTTCTGCATGGTTTCGAGCGCTTGCAGCACTTTTGCGAGCTGTGCCGGCTCGTTAACGGCCCAGTCTTTTTGCGGGGCCAGGCGAATGCGCGCGCCGTTTGCGCCACCGCGCTTGTCGGAACCACGAAACGTCGAGGCCGAGGCCCAGGCGGTCGTGACCAGTTGGGAAACCGTCAGGCCGGACTCCAGGATCTTCGCCTTCAGCTCGGCAATTTCCTTCTCCCCGATAAGCGGATGATTCACTGAGGGGATCGGATCCTGCCACGAGAGGGTTTCTTTGGGAACGAGTGGGCCGAGGTAGCGCACAATCGGGCCCATGTCGCGGTGAGTCAGCTTGAACCACGCCCGAGCAAAGGCGTCCGCGAACTGATCCGGATGCTCGTAGAACCGCCGCGAGATCTTTTCGTACGCGGGGTCGAGCCGCAGGGAGAGGTCCGTGGTCAGCATGGTTGGCGCATGACGCTTTGAGGGATCCTGGGCGTCGGGCATCTTCCCCGCGCCGGCGCCATTCTTGGGTTGCCACTGGTGCGCACCCGCCGGGCTCTTGGTGAGTTCCCATTCATAGCCGAAGAGGTTCTCGAAGAAGTTGTTGCTCCACTTCGTCGGTGTCTCCGTCCAGATCACCTCCAAACCGCTGCCGATTGCGTCGCGCCCGCTGCCACTGGCGTATTTGCTCCTCCACCCCAGGCCCTGTTCTTCGATGCCGGCAGATTCCGGCTCCGGCCCGACCAGCGCCACATCGCCGGCGCCGTGGGTTTTGCCAAAGGTGTGGCCGCCGGCAATCAGCGCGACGGTTTCTTCGTCGTTCATGGCCATGCGGAGGAAGGTTTCGCGGATGTCCTTGGCCGCCGCGATGGGATCCGGTTTGCCGTTTGGCCCTTCCGGATTCACATAGATGAGACCCATCTGCACGGCTGCGAGCGGATTCTCAAGATTGCGGTCGCCGGAGTAGCGCTCGTCGCCAAGCCACTTACCTTCCGGACCCCAGAAGACGTCCTCTTGGGGCTCCCAGGTATCCACGCGTCCGCCACCAAATCCGAACGTTTTGAACCCCATGGATTCGAGCGCGACATTGCCCGCGAGAACCATCAGGTCGGCCCAGGAGATTTTGCGGCCATACTTCTGCTTGATGGGCCAGAGCAAGCGGCGAGCCTTGTCGAGGTTCACGTTGTCCGGCCAGCTATTGAGTGGAGCGAAACGTTGCTGGCCCCCTCCGGCGCCGCCACGGCCGTCGCCGATGCGGTAGGTTCCTGCGCTGTGCCACGCCATGCGGATGAAGAGCCCGCCGTAGTGGCCAAAATCGGCCGGCCACCAATCTTGCGAGTCGGTCATCAAGGCATGGAGGTCCTTGATCACCGCATTTAGGTCAAGAGTTTTGAATTCCTCGGCGTAGTCGAACTCCTCACCCATCGGATTCGACAAATTGGATTGCTGGTGAAGGATCTGGACGTCCAGTTGATTTGGCCACCAGTCACGATTGGTTTTCGCGGAAGCATTGGAGAATGGGCACTTGCTTTCGGTTGACACGGTCTTGCTCCTTCCTTTCGGTCAGTCAAAATTAAAACAAAAAAATGTTGTCATACGGTGAAACCAGCCTGGCGTTTTCACTCGGGCTTTCATCGAGGGTTTTACCCTTCGATGCTCTCTTCGGCAATCGGTATTCCGCTCCTTTTACAGCTAACGCGAGGCTCCCCGGGGAGCGCACTTGGCACAAAGCCCACGAAAGATGAGCTCGCATTCGCGGAGCACCCGCTTTCCGAGGGAGCGCGACCGGGGCCTGGGCACGTCGTACCACTCCAGGTCCTCCACATTGCCACAATGGTCGCAGATGAAATGGTGATGGTGGACACCTTTGGCATCGAAACGTGCGGCGCGGCCCTCGACGGCCACTTCGCGAACCAGACCCGCCTGAACTAGGTCCCGCAAATTGTTATAGGTAGTAGCCCGGGAGGAACGAGGATCGAGGCGATTGACGGCTTCCAGGATTTCCGCCGCGGTGGGGTGCCGGTGGCATTCCATGAGGAAGGCCATCAGGGCGTAGCGTTGCGGCGTGCAGCGCAGACCGCTATCTTCAAAGGATCGCTTGATAGCCGCGGCATCCATCCAGTAGTTAGACTATATCTAATCTGATATTTTGTCGATAGATTTCCGCCCGCATGCCGCCTCTTCGCCCGCGATAGTCCCACCCAGGGGTTGCGGCAAGCAGCATGAGGCCGCCCTGAATCGGCAAGAATGCTAAAATATAAAGATATGTTGAACCAGATTGCGGGATTTGATGCCAATGCGCTGCGGCATCCGCGGAAGAAAACATACGGTGTCAAAGTCGGCCACGTGCAGGTGGGCGGTGGCGCGCCCATCGTGGTGCAGTCCATGACCAACACCGATACGGCGGACGTGGCCTCGACACTCCGGCAGACGCTGGATTTGGCGGAAGCCGGAAGTGAAATCGTGCGCTGGACAGTGAACGTCCCCGAGGCAGCCGCGGCGGTGCCGGAGATCAAGCAGCGCCTTCTGGACGCGGGCTGCAACGTTCCGATCATTGGGGACTTCCACTACAACGGGCACGTGCTGCTGACCAAATACCCGGCCTGCGCGGCGGCGCTGGATAAATACCGCATCAATCCGGGGAACGTTGGCGCGGGACAGCGGCGCGACGAACAGTTTTCGACGATCTGCAAAGTGGCCGTGGACCACGGCAAGCCAGTGCGCATCGGGGTGAATGGTGGCTCGCTGAATCAGGAGCTAGTGATGCGCAAAATGCAGGAGAACACGGACCGGAACCTGGGCAAGGAGAGCGAAGAGATCATCAACGAGTGCATGGTGCTTTCCGCGCTGGAATCGACGGAACTGGCGTTGGAGACCGGGCTGCGGCGCGACCAGATCATCATTTCGTGCAAGACGTCGCGGCCGCGAGATTTGATTACCGTGTACCGCGACTTGGCGAGCAAGACGCAGCAGCCGCTGCACCTGGGATTGACGGAAGCGGGCATGGGCATGAAGGGGCTGGTGTGGTCGTCGGCGTCGTTGGGCGTGCTGCTGGAGAACGGGATCGGCGACACGATCCGTATCTCACTGACGCCGCGGCCGGGCGGCGATCGGCGCGAGGAAGTGTACGCGTGTTGCGAACTGCTCCAGGCGCTGGGCCTGCGCTCGTTTGCGCCGAGCGTGACGGCGTGCCCGGGCTGCGGACGGACCACCAGCACGACGTTTCAGGAACTGGCCGAGCGCACGCAGGAATACATCCGCGACATGATGCCCACTTGGAAGACGCAATATGACGGTGTGGAGACCATGACGCTGGCGGTGATGGGCTGCATCGTGAACGGACCAGGCGAATCGAAGGCGGCGAATATCGGGATCAGCTTGCCGGGAACAGGCGAGGCGCCGCGCTGCCCTGTGTATATTGACGGCGAAAAGAAAATAACGCTCGAAGGAACCTACGACGAACTGGCGGCGGCCTTCCGCAAGCTGCTGGACGATTACGTCAGCACGAAGTATCCGCGAAAGACGGCTGAAGTGGCGGGACGATAAATTGCAGGCCTAGATCCACGGCTGAAGGCCTGACCCCTCGATAAAATGCTAGAATTTGGGCTTTACGAGCGGGAAGAGGTGTCTCTTGAAGATCTCACGGGAAGATGTGCTGCGGGTGGCGGAACTGGCATACCTGGACTTGAGCGAGGCGGAACTGGAGACCTACCGCGCGCAAATTGACGAGATTCTCGAGTACATCGGGAAGCTGAACGAGCTGGATACGGCCGATGTGGAGCCGATGGCTCAGGTGCTGACCGATGACCAGACGGCGGATGCGACGTTGCGGGAAGACGTAGTCGCGCCCTGCAACGTGGCCCGGGAGATTTTGAAGCAGGCACCCGATCCAGATGCGCCGTATTTCCGAGTCCCGAAGGTGATTGAGCGATAGCGGCGAGTGGCAAGCACAGATGACAACTGGCTGGACGATCAAAAGCGTAAAAGAAGCGATCACGGCGAAGAGGGTGTCCGCCCGGGAGTTGGCGGCGGAGCTTTACCAGCGCATCGCAGCGAAGAACAAGGAAATCAACGCGTTTTTGACCCTATGTGAAGAGCGCGCGTACGCGCAAGCCGACCGGATTGACGCCGCCGTGGCCAAGAGAGAGGCTCTGCCGGAGCTGGCCGGCGTCCCGATTGCTGTGAAGGACACGATCAGCACGCAAGGCGTACGCACGACGTGCAGCTCAAAGATTCTGGAGAACTATGTGCCGCCCTACGACGCGACGGCGGTGAGCCGCCTGGAATCCGCCGGCGCGGTGATCCTCGGCAAGACAAATTGTGACGAATTCGCGATGGGGAGTTCGACGGAAAATTCCGCGTTCGGCGTGACGCAGAATCCGGCGGCGCCTGGTTGCGTGCCAGGCGGTTCGAGCGGCGGATCGGCAGCGGCCGTGGCCGCCACACTGGCCGTGGCGGCGCTGGGGACGGACACGGGCGGTTCGATCCGGCAGCCGGGGGCATTCTGCGGGATACCCGCGATGATGGGCAGCTATGGACGCGTATCGCGCTACGGATTGATTGCGTTCGCGTCGTCGCTCGACCGGATTGGGCCCTTTGCACGCAAGGTGGAAGACGTTGCGGCGGTGCTGAAAGTGATGGCCGGACGCGACGCCAACGATTCGACTTCCACGACGGCGCCCGTGGAGGACTACACGGCGGAAATGAAGAAGCCGGTGAAGGGAATGAAAATCGGCATCCCCAAGGAGTATTTTGGCGCGGGGATGGATCCGGGCGTCCGGGCAAAAATCGAATCCGGGATCGAACTGTTGCGCAAGCTGGGCTGCGAGACGCGGGAAATCCGCATGCCGCACACGGATTATGCGATCGCCACCTACTACATCATCGCCACGGCGGAAGCGAGCTCTAATCTGGCGCGGTATGACGGCGTTCGGTACGGGTTGCGGGAGGAGAGCGACACGCTGGTTTCCACGTACCGGAAGACGCGCGGGGCGGGATTCGGCGCGGAAGTGAAGCGGCGGATCGTGCTGGGGACCTACGTGCTCTCGGCGGGCTATTACGACGCGTACTACCTGAAGGGCCAAAAGGTGCGGGCGCTGATCGCACAGGATTTTCGTGAGGCGTTCCAGAAAGTGGATGCCATCGTGACGCCGACCTCGCCTGTGCCTCCTTTTAAGCTGGGGGAACGCACCAACGATCCACTACAAATGTATCTTGCTGATATTTATACGGTTACCGGGTCGCTGGCGGGGTTGCCGGGAATTTCCGTGCCGTGCGGGAAGGTTGCCGGGAAGCTGCCAGTGGGATTGCAGATTTTTGGGCCGGCGTTTGGAGAGGCTCAGGTGTTGCGGTTGGCGCACGCGTTTGAACTGGCGGGCGGGGCGGACGTATAGCTCGGGAAAGAGTGGATACCAGAAATCAGATGCCGGCAATCAGCGTGCAGATAGCAGCGGACAGAGGTCCGCAGAATGGAAACTGCCTGAAAGCTTGAGTTGGAATGACCTCACTTGACGCCATTCGGGAAAAGCTAAAGAGGGCGCAGACGGAGTTCTGCCGGGCCGCGGATGGAATTTACCCGGAAAATTGGGAGACACACCTGGGACGGGAAGAATGGTCGGCAGCAGAGATAGTGGCGCACCTGATGGTGGTGGAACGGGGCGTCATTGGGAAAGCGGATAGTGTCACACAGAAGGAGCCCTTGCCAATTCCGCTTCGGAAACGGCTGCATCTGCCGTTGTGGCTGGTGGAAATGCGCGTGCTTCGGCGAAAATCACCCGTGCCGCTGGACACGAGCTTGATCGGACAAAAAGAAGCGATGCTGGGAGAATTACGGTGCATCCGAGAGAGAACTTTTTCGTTTCTTTCGGAGACGGAAGGACGAAATCTGAACGCTTATTATTGGAGACACCCGTTTCTCGGAATGTTGAGCGCTCCTGAATGGATGCAGATGATTGCGTCACACCAGATCCGGCACACCAAACAAATGCAAGAAATTCGGGAAAAGCTCTCCCGAAAGTAGTAGGAATTTCACAAGTTAGGTACGTTTTTGCATATCCGCGAGCTGTCACTTCTGACAGTGACTCCTTGCCGCTGAACCCACAAAACCTGCAAAAAGGCCCATTTCCACAGCGATTTGAAAAAGTACTAGGGAATTGGTTTAAAGAGTTCCAAACGGAACGACTATTGCTCTTGCAATTTGCATCTTCTAACCTTTGGGCAGCATCACATGGATGCCAGCTCAGGGTGGGATGAACGTGAGGCAACCCTTGGTAACCGTGAAATCGAGCCAGAAAATCTTCACCGACGCGGAAGTGGCCAGCTTGACGGGAATTTGCGTGGAACACCTGCACAATTTTGCGCGCAGCCGCCATCTTGGGATGATCGCGCGGGCCGCGGAAGCCGCCGGCGCGCAGGCGGATCAGTGGCTGTTTACGCTGTCGGACCTGATGGTTCTGGTGACGCTGTTCCCGCGCTGCACGCATTAATCGAAGCTCACCTGCCGTAAGGAAGTTCCCTGCCCCTCCTTCCCCTCGAGATTCCAGCCATTCGAACGAATTGAGTGAACTTGCGGACCAGAGCAAGCAGGCGTTATCCTGCCTGCAGGTGCGGCGTTTTAAGCGTAGGTTGACCGCCAGGCCGGGCTACCCCGCAAGCCGGTGGCACATCCAAGAAAACAGAGACGTTCGCGCCAACTCCCGATGGTTCGCCGACACACTCGCGGCCTGTTTGTTTCTTGTCTGCTGCTTGGATTGTGCCTGGCAATCGAGCTTGGCGGTATCTGCCAGGCACAGACCAGTCAGGCCGCGGCCGCCTCGAGTCCGACTTCCTCTAAGTTAACTACGGATTACAAGAGTCCCGTCTACCCCCGCGGTTTGAAGCTGATGCTGACCGACGGGACGTACCAGCTCGTCCGCGAATACGAGCGGAGAGGAGACCGGGTGCGGTATTTCAGCGCGGAGCGCGGAGCGTGGGAAGAGCTTCCGGCCTCGATGGTGGATTGGCCGGCGACGGCAAAGGGTGAGAAGGAGACGGAAAAAGACTCCACAGCTCTGGTAGAAAAAGTCCATCGCCAGGAAGAAGGGCAGCGGATGGACAACGTGATGGACTTAGACGCCAGTCTGCAGGTCGGGGAGAACGCCTTCCTGCCAACGGGCGAAGGGATGTTTGTGGTGGAGGGAAAATCGATCCGCATTCTGAACCAGATCGGGTCGGCGATGAAGACGGACAAGATGAGAACCGTGGCTGAGATCCTCTCACCGGTAAAGATTGTCCCCGGAAAGCAGACGATCGAAATACCGGGTGCCCATGCCGCGTTGCGGCTGAATTCGAGCCGCCCGGAATTCTACCTGCGGGAAGCGCCACTGGACCCGGAGCACCAGACGACCATCGAGCAGAGCGGGAGGCCGAACGAGTCCGGGCCGGACGTGCAGCTGATCCGGGTGAAAGTGGGGCACAACAAGCGGGTGCTGGAGTCGATCAAGACGCTGTTCGGACAGGCAGTCAGCGAGAACGTGAATGAGATAGCGGTGCAGCGATGGGAGGTGGCGCCAAACGTCTACCGATTTACGTTGGGACAATCCTTGGAGCCTGGCGAATATGTGCTGGCGGAAATGCTGCAGGGCGGATTGAATTTGTTTGTTTGGGAATTTGGCGTGGATGAGGCGGGGGGAAAAACGGGAAGTGAACGGGACTAACGTTTGCCGGATCCGGCCGGGGTGGGTGCAAACACTTCCGTGAGGATGTGCAGGACGTCGGAGATGCGGAAGGGTTTCTGAAGTTGACGGCTGCCGGGGGGTAGATTGCCGCCGTCTTCGCTGACCAGATCACCAGACATAAAAATGACTTCAGGTTTGTTTTCACCGGAGGCGATCTTGAGGCGCTGCGCGACACTGTAACCGTCGGCATTCGGACCGGAGCCAGAAAGCTTCAGATCGCAGAGTATCGCGTCGTACTTCGTGCCAAGAACCAGGTTCATCGCCTGCTCGGCGGTGGCGGCACAGTCCACCTTCAATCCATAGGAAGCGAGACCCTCGGTCAGAAGCATGCGGATGCTTTCTTCATCGTCGAGGACGAGAAGCGTGTGCTTGGCGAAGGCGTCGAGCGTCGGAACGAAGCGTTCGCCAGAGCTGGAGTCAAGAGTGCCCCTGGTGCGGCGGCCGACGTCGGGCGCCGCAGCCGGGAGGGTGATGGTGAAAGCCGCGCCTCCAGCGGGAAGCGAGGACGCTTCAATGTTGCCGCCATGCTCGCGGATGATGGACATGCAGATGCTGAGGCCGAGGCCGGTGCCGCCGCCGGGACGCTTGGTGGTGAAAAAAGGATCGAATAGTTTGGGAAGGACTTCGGGCTTGATGCCGACGCCATCGTCCTGAACGGTAGCGAGGACCCGATTGCCGGAGTGGTTCAGGCGAATCTGAATGCGGCCGGACTGGCGGACTTCGCGGACGGCATGTTCGGCGTTGCTGATCAAATTGAGGAAGACCTGAATGAGCTGGTTGGCGTCGCCGACGATCAGGGGGAGGCCTGGAACAGATTGAAATTCGACTTCGACGTTGTTGCGGCGTAGAGAATGCTCGTGGAGCTGCAGGGTGCGGTCAATGACGAGGTTGACGTCGAGCGCCTTCTTCTGTGGAGAGGCGGGCCGCGAAAATTCCAGAAGGTTCTGAACGATGCGCGCGGCGCGGCGGGCCTGGCGATGGGTCATTTCCAGCTGGCGGCGCGTGTTTTCGTCGACGCCCTGGCGATCGCGGAGAAGTTCGCTGGCGCCGAGAATCGCCGTCAGTGGATTGTTGAGTTCGTGAGCGACCCCGGCGAGCATCTGGCCCATGGCGGCAAGCTTTTCGGCCTGGATAAGTTGGCTTTCGAGGCGCTTGACCTCGGTGACGTCGCGCCCGGAGATGACCACGCCGTCGATGATTCCGTCTTCATTGAACAGCGGGCTGAAATTGCACTTGAGGCTGCGCCACTCGCCCAGCTTGTGGCGGACTCGAACCTCGATAGAGGCGAAATTCTGTCTGCCGGCGATGAGATCGTCGAACAGGGCGACCATGGCGGGACGGTCGTCGGGGTGCGTGCGCTCGCCGAAGGTGAGACCGAGGATTTCAGAAGGCTCATAGCCAAGGACGCCCTTGAACTTCGGGCTGAGAAACGTGTAGCGGCGCTGGGGATCAACGACGAAGATGAGGTCGGGGAAGCTGTCCACCAGGCGCCGGGCAAATTCCTGCTGCTGGTGGAGTTGCTTTTCCATGGCGCGCCGCTCGGTGATATCCACCAGCGCCCCCTGATAGCGCACAATGCGGCCACCCGAATCGCGGACGGCGGAAGTTGTGTTGAGGCAATAGACCGGCTGGCCGTCCACGCGGCGCAGGGTGATTTCGCGGCTCTGGGGGCCGGCTTCGCGATGGACTTCGCGGGCGATGGTTTCCCGCTGCGATTCGTCCACGAGGACTTCGGAAACTTTCTTGGAGAGGAGGTCTTCCTTGGAGCGGAAACCAAGCATCCGGACCAGGGCTGGATTGACTTCGAGGATTTTGTCCTCGGGCGTGACGATGTAGATGCCTTCCTGAAGCGTTTCGAAGAGTTCGGTGAAGCGGGCCTCGCTCCGCTTCATCGCCGTGATGTCGCGGGCCAGGACCGTGACGCCATGGACCACGTCGTCGCGGAGCATGGCGTGCGCGACGCAATCGAAGAAGTAGATCGTGTTGCGCTTTTTGAGCCGGACCTGAACGATTCCAGACCAGATGCGGCGCTCGAGGAAGCGGTTCCTGCCGCTTTCATGGACTTCGATGGGATGACCGTCGGCGTCCTCAAAGAACTCCGCGAGGCGCCGGCCAATGATTTCCTGGAACGGTTCGCCGACTAAATCCGAAAAGCTGCGATTGACGGCGCGAATTTCGCCATCGAGGCTCATCGCCAGAAGAATATCGTCGAACGAATCGATGAGGTCGCGGAAGCCCTGCTGCGACTTGGAGATCATCGCGAAGAGCTGATGGAGTTGTTGATCGTTCGGGAGAGTGGCATCGCGCTGGTCGAGGCCGCGGACCAGGCCCTTCAGTTCGGCGATTTCCTGGGTCTTTTTCCAAACGTAAACGCCGAGGAGCGCCACGAGAACGACAAGGCCAATGGGCAGCCCTTCAAGATGGAGCTGCAGGGACTTGAGCCAGCCCCAGGACATCCAGGCAAACACGACGCTGACGAGAAAGAGGACGAAAAATGTGAGGCGCCAGAGTTCGTTCTGGCGGCGTTCGAAGCGCTCGACGCGGTCGGACAAAGGGGAGCGTTGCTCTCGAGAAGACGAGGGCTTCTGGGAAGCGTCCGGATTCGACTCGGGTAGCGCCATTCAGTCCACCGGGAAGCGATGCGCTCAGCGTTGCTCAGCGATTCCTCATGATAAGGAGGAATTCGGAAGAGCGGCAAGCGGGTTGGAAGACGCGAGTGCTCTGCTCATACCTGTCCGAAGGGACAGAGTTGCCGGAAGGAACCTAGTAGGGAGGCGAACAAAGCGGGCGGCAGCTAGTAGATGGCGGGGTCGGGGCGCCGGCGTTTCTAGACAGTTGCCCCGGCAGGTTTAAAGCCCGACACGACCGCTAACGTCGGCGCCCGCTTCGGATAGGGGCGGCAACAAAGCTAGAGGCCGGATTGGAGGACTGCGAGACCGGCTTTGGAAACTTCGACGTCCTGCTCGGATTTTGCGCCGCTGAACGCCGCGATCAGATAACCGTGGTGGCCGCGAGCAATGACGCCGCCTTGCCAGCCGAGTTCCCCGTTCAGGAGAGGGCCAGACGAGGTGCCGCTATTCTTAAGGGTGTCGGCCATTTCGGCGGCCTTCTGGTAGGCGAAGGCCAGGAGATTGTTGCCCTTGGCCTGATCAGTAGGCTCGTCGCGCATGCGCCCGACGACGAGCATGCGGGAGCTCCACGATTGGACGGAATCGCCTTCGAAATAAGCGACGACCGCGACGCCGCTAACCTTCAGCTGTTCCGCATGGCTGCGCATGGCTTGGAGTGCGGAATCCGCAAGGCTTTCAAAGGTGGGCGACGAGGAAATTCCTTTGGAGAAGGCAGGATCCATTTTGGCAATGTCCACGCGGTAGCTTACCGATGTGGCGGTGGGGAAATCAAGAGGAACGCGCTGCGTGACGCGGCCCGTGGCAGCCCATTCAGCGCCACGCTGAAACGTGGCGATGAACCCGGCGCAACTCAGCGCGGCGATGTCGTGGCCGAGCGTGGTGTGGAAGACCCGGCCCTTGCCATAGCTGAGGACCATGAGGATGGGCTCGTCGCGGCCGGTGCCGTGATTTGCGGGATCGGAATGCGCGGTGGCAAGAACGGTCATGTGCTCGCCGGGGCCGCGCAGCGTCGCGTAAAGCTCATCGGAATTGTGCATCCACACGCGGGGAAGGCCGCGGAGGATGGGATGCTCTGGCGCGCGATCGACAATCGCAAACGGCAGGCGCGCGCCATGCGAGCCTGCCGAGCCGGGAGAATTATCCGAGACCAGTTTACCGTCCTTGAGAAACCACATCGGCCCGGCGGATTCCGTGCGGCCGCGCCAGCCGCCAATGCCGATCATCTGGTTGTAGGCCGACCAGTTGGGAAAAGCATTGTCGGCGGCATGGACCACGACAAGGCCGCCGCCTTTCTTCACGAAGGATTCGAACTGCTCGCGAACATCGGCGGGCCAGTCCGCGGCGTCGTAGTTCATGACCACCACCTTGTACTTGGCGAAATCGGGGTGGAACGCGGAAAAATCCGCTCCGGAATGTGGTGCCGTGGCGACAGCGACCTGAAAAAGGCCGGCGTCTTCCAGTTCCCGTTTGAGGACCTGCGTGGTGAGCTGCCAGTCGTGGTACGGGCCGGCGCTTTCGCCATCGATCAGCAGGACGGGGATGGGATGCGCCCCCGGGGGAGCAGCCGAGGCGCCAGGACAGAGCCCACCAACTAACGCCGCCAAACCGATTGCAATGATTCGTTTGTTCATCAGGCCTCCCCAGCCACAAATTGCGAGTTCACGCTTGCATGATCAGGATTTGGGCGGACGCGCCGGACTGGATGCAACCAGCTTCGCCAACTCGCGCCGCGAGATTTCGAGATTGCGCTCCATGTAATCACAAATCAGATGAAGCTGCTTGTCGTCATATTGCTTCGCGACTTCCATGAAAGCCCGGCCGATGGCTTCGTATCGGGGACTGAATGGGGTTAGGCTCTCCATGCGTACCTTAATAAAAAGCTTGCGACGATCGCGGGCATCACGCACCCGTTCGATGAGATTGCGCTTTTCCAGTCGATCGAGGATGTGCGTGATTGCTCCGCTAGTGAGTCCAGTGACCGCAGAAAGCCATCCCGGCGTAACCGGTTCGTCCGGGTGCGTAAGCATGAGGTCGATGCACTTGGTGTCCGTGGCGTTCAGGCCAAAGGTCTGGGCGATGGCCTGATGAAGAAAGATGGTCTGCGTGCTGAGGGTGCGGCCGAGATTGGAGAGTTTCTCCAGCAGGGAGAGGCGTGTGGATTTAGGTGTTGACACAGAATACCTGCATTATTAAGATATGTAACTGCAGTTTTAAGAGACTTCTTCTTTCAACTAATGGTACGGGAGTCTCGCCCAAGGAGCAAGCCATGAGCACCTCGACCGCGAAAGGCTATAAGGGAACAGGAATGGACGGATGGACCGCGCACTGGTACGCCAAGACGCGCCGCAACGACATGGAGCAGTTCCGCGAGTCCGCCCGCAGAATTGCGCAACGGCTGCGGGACGGGAACAGCTTGTTGGAAATAGCGCCGGGTCCGGGATTCTTTGCGCTTGAGCTGGCGAAGTTCGGGAATTTCCGAATCACCGGCTTGGATATCAGCCGGACGATGGTGGAGATCGCCAGACAAAACGCGGCGCAGGCGGGCGTGACCGCTGACTTCCAGCTGGGCAATGCGGCGGCCATGTCCTTTGGCGATGCGAGTTTCGATTTCGTGTATTGCTCCGCGGCCTTCAAGAATTTCACGGAGCCGGTAAAGGCGCTGAACGAGATGCATCGTGTATTGCGGCCGGGAGGCGAGGCAGTGATCGACGACCTTTGCAAGGACACGCCCATGGAGGAAATCGACCGCTACGTGGAGAAGAGCGGGCGCGGGGCGATAGACGGCTGGCTGACGAAGATGGCTTTTCGCGTGATGCTGCTGAAGCGGGCCTATAGCAGGAGCGATTTCGAGCAGATGGCCAGCCAGAGCCGGTTTGCACGCTGCACCGTGAGCGCGGACGGCATCGGGCTTGAGGTGCGCTTTGTGAAGGAACGGCCATGAGTTTCCGGGCCCAACACATGCGGGGGATGTTTTGGTCGTTGGGAATCGTCGGCATGGCCGCCCTGAGCAGCCTGGCCTGGCACCAAATCAACTCCATTCTGGCGCGCTTCGTCTGTTTCTTTTGAACCTGGATGGGCATTTCCGGCCCGCACAATATGGGCAACTATTTCAATGCGCCGAGGAGACGGCGGAGCACGAGGAGTTCGCCGAGGTGATAGGCGTTGTGGTCGGCTACGAGGAGAGCTTCGCGGAGGACGGTCTGTCCGGTGCCATGGGCAAGCGGCGTGAAGAAGTCCGTGGACTTCTTTTTTACAATTTCGATCATGGCGCTGCGATCGGCGCGGAAAGACTTGATCGTGTTGTCCCAGGATTTAGCGGTGGGAGGCACGGGCGATTTTGGCCAGTAGCCCGAGGGCCATTCGGGAGAAACGTGCTTGGGATTGCGCGTGAATTCGAGGATGTCCCACTGGGCGAGGCGCATGTGTTCGAGAACTTCCCATGGAGAGTGCGCGGCGCCTTTGGGTCGAATCCCGCGCGATTTTGCGGGCCAGTTCTTCACGGCGTCCTCGAATGTGATGTGCGCCTGCCCGCACTGCAGGAGCTCGACCACATACTCTTGAAGTAATATCTCGTTTGCATTCATCTTCACAGCCTTCCGCGCCCGCGCCATTAGATAAGCTTCTACCTTGAAGTCAGCCGTTCGGTTGGAACGTGCTTCATCGCCTCCAGCTAGCTTTCGTCGTGATTGCTCTCATAAAACTCGGTCTCTATTCTCAAGACGAATGCCAGCAGAAGTAGGAGTACCAAAAGCCAGGGAAAGGCCAATGCATCGAGGCTGGCAGGTATTGATGTCTTCCAGTTGGCATTCACGCTCAGACCTTCAATAAGAAACGCCACCACGAGTGGGCCGAAAAAGCCCAGCCCCCATACCCTCAAAATCCAAAGTCTTGCTCGGCCCAGACGGGTCGTCAGAGACAGACAGATACCCAACAAAATGGACAAATCTATCGCCCATGGAATTCCGCCCGTGATGAGGGCCATCAAAAGCCACTTTGAGTACTCCCCATCGTCAGGTTGTGGGAGTGGAATCACCCAGTGCCAGACCGCGGCGACCAAGGCCAACCACGCGAGAATAACTATGCTATAGCGACGCATGACTGTCATTACTGGTCATCTCCCTTGCGGTCACTACGTTTAGGTCTCGATCATTCTCCCGGAAAGGACATGTTGCCTCGTGCTCATCTCCGCAGATTCTTGAATTTCGGCGGAGCACGCAGCATGTGCGTTATTCCCTACTTGATTTTGGGTTGGATTGGCGACGAATAGCAAGTATGCGTTCCGGAAAGAGCTCTACAGCCAGATGTAGGGAGAAACCGGCATCTCACAAGAAAAAAGCCGCGCCCGTTTGGGAGCGCGGCTCCGGATAGTTGAGTGGGGGACCAATCAGTGCCGGGCACCGGCCCGGACCCTGCAACCGGTGCTAGTCCTGGCCTTCGGTCGCGGCGGCGGCGTCGGCTTCATCGTCTTTGCCACCGAGGAAGTCGAGCGCTGCCGCATCTTCGGCTGCCGCGAAGTCGGCCGCTTCGGGAAGTTCCTCCACCGGAGGCGGCACCGGGACTTCGGTAAGCAACTGCAGGTTGCGGTAGTGTTCGAGACCCGTGCCGGCGGGAATGAGCCGGCCCATGATCACGTTCTCCTTCAAGCCGCGCAGGTAATCCACCTTGCCGGCGACCGCCGCTTCGGTAAGAACGCGGGTGGTCTCCTGGAAGCTGGCCGCGGAGATGAACGAGTCGGTGGAGAGCGACGCCTTGGTGATGCCAAGGAGCAGCGGACGGCCGGTCGCGGGACGCCCACCTTCGGCAATGATGCGATCGTTTTCCTCGCGGAAGCGGAACTTGTCCACTTGCTCTTCGAGGAGGAACGCTGTGTCGCCGACGTCTTCCACCTTGACCCAACGCATCATCTGGCGGCTGATGGTCTCGATGTGCTTGTCGTTGATGTTGACGCCCTGCAGTCGGTAAACCTCCTGAATCGCGTTGACCAGGTAGGCTTGGGTGTACTTTTCGCCCAGCACCGCAAGCAAGTCGTGGAGATTGAGCGGTCCGTCGATGAGCGCTTCACCGGCGCGGACATGCTCGCCTTCCTGAACGTTGATGTGCACGCCGCGGGGAATGGCGTATTCCTTGGAGGTCTTCCCTTCTTCGCTTTCGACGTAGACCTTGCGCATGCCCTTGCTGATTTCGCCGTAGCGGACGGTGCCGTCGATTTCGGAGATGACCGCGGGGTCCTTGGGCTTGCGGGTTTCGAACAGCTCGACCACGCGCGGGAGACCACCGGTGATGTCCTTGGTCTTGGTGGTTTCGCGCGGGATCTTCGCGAGCACGTCTCCCGCCTGGACTTCATCGCCATCCTGCACCATCAAGTGGGCGCGGGAGGGCATGAGGTACTTTTTGCGGACCTTGCCGGAAGAATCGCGGATCAGGATTGCGGGCTGATGCTTTTCGTCGCCCGGCGGCAGCGTGACCACAAGCTGCGAGAGGCCGGTGACTTCGTCGACCTGTTCCTCGATCGTAAGGCCGGGACGCAGATCGTCGAACTTCACCGATCCCGCGGTTTCCGTGAGGATCGAGAAGGTGAACGGATCCCATTCGGCGAGAATCTGGCCCTGGTTGACGGTTTCGCCGTCGGTGACGCGCAAGCGAGCGCCGTAGACGACGTGGTAGCGTTCCTTTTCACGTCCCTTGTCATCGAGGATGACGATGAGGCCGGAACGGTTCATGGCGATGCGCGAGCCGCCACGGCCTTCGACGTGGCGAAGATCCACGAACTTGACGGAGCCGGGGTTCTTGGCTTCGAGCGTGGAGCGCTCGCTGACGCGGGTGGCCGCGCCGCCGATGTGGAACGTACGCATCGTGAGCTGCGTGCCGGGTTCGCCGATGGACTGCGCGGCGATGACGCCGACCGCTTCGCCCATTTCCACCATGCGGCCGGTGGCGAGGTTGCGCCCGTAGCACAGGGCGCACACACCGCGGCGGGACTCGCAGGTAAGCACGGAACGGATGCGCACGCGCTCGATGCCCGCGCCCTGGATCTGGTTGGCGAGCTCCTCGGTGATCTCCTGGTTGACATCGATGATGACGCCGCCCTCGAAGTCCTTGATCTTTTCCAGGGAGACGCGGCCAACGACGCGGTCGCGAAGCGGCTCGACTTCGACGCCCGCTTCGATGATGGGCTCGACGTAGATGCCGTCGGTGGTGCCGCAGTCGTACTCGTTGATGATGACGTCCTGCGCCACGTCGACGAGGCGGCGGGTGAGGTAGCCGGAGTCGGCGGTCTTGAGTGCCGTATCGGCCAGGCCCTTGCGCGCGCCGTGGGTCGAAATGAAGTATTGCAGCACGGTCAGGCCTTCGCGGAAGTTGGAGGTGATCGGCGTTTCGATAACTTCGCCGGAGGGCTTGGCCATCAATCCGCGCATACCGGAAAGCTGACGAATCTGCTGCTTGGAACCGCGGGCGCCGGAATCCGCCATGATGTACACAGGGTTGATGTTGCCTTCGCGGTCCTGAGTCTCCAGGGCCTTGAACATTTCGTCGGCAACTTTTTCGGTGACGTCGCCCCAGATGGCGATGACCTTGTTGTACCGCTCGCCGTTGGTAATCGCGCCGTCCAGATATTGCTGCTGCACCTTGACAACTTCCTTTTCGGCGTTTTCGACGAGCTTGTATTTGTCGCTCGGAATAAGCATGTCGTCAATGCCGATGGAGATGCCGGAGCGCGTGGCGTAGGAGAAGCCCAGTGCTTTCAGGTGATCGAGGATTTCGACCGTGGCCTGAAGGCCGAAGCGCAAGTAGGAGTAGTAGACCAGCTGCTGGACGCCCTTTTTCTTGAGCAGGCCGTTGATGAAGGGCATGTGCTTCGGCAGGTTGGCGTTGAAGATGACGCGGCCAACGGTGGTTTGGATGAACTGCCGCTGCATCTTCACTGGCTCGGTGTGCGTGACGTCCTGATTGTCAAACGCGCTGGTCAGGTCGATAACCTCGCCGGTGTAGCGGAGGCGGATCGGAGTCAGGAGTTCGACTTCGCCGGCCTCCAGCGCGAGCGTGACGTCCTCCGCGGAGCCGAACACGCGGCCTTCACCTTTCGCGCCGGGCTTGTTCTTCGTCAGGTAGTAGATACCCAGAACCATGTCCTGCGACGGAACCGCCAGAGGCAGGCCGTGCGCGGGAGAAAGAATGTTGCGCGAACTCAGCATGAGCACGGACGCTTCCACCTGGGATTCCGGCGAAAGCGGGATGTGCACGGCCATCTGGTCGCCGTCAAAGTCCGCGTTAAACGCCGTGCAGACCAGCGGGTGAATGCGGATCGCCTTGCCTTCGACGAGCGCCGGTTCAAAGGCCTGGATGCCCAGGCGGTGCAATGTCGGGGCGCGGTTGAGAAGCACGGGATGCTCGCGGATGACATCTTCGAGGATGTCCCACACGACCGCGTCCTGCTGCTCCACCATTTCCTTGGCTTGCTTGATGGTGGTGCAGTGTCCCTGGGCTTCGAGCTTGTGATAGATGAACGGCTTGAAGAGCTCGAGAGCCATCTTCTTGGGCAGCCCGCACTGGTTGAGCTTGAGTTCCGGGCCGACGACGATGACGGAGCGCCCGGAGTAGTCCACGCGCTTGCCGAGGAGGTTTTGGCGGAAACGCCCCTGCTTGCCCTTCAGCGTGTCGCTAAGGGACTTGAGCGGGCGATTGTTGGTGCCACGCAGAACGCGGCCACGGCGGCCGTTATCGAACAGCGCGTCCACGGCTTCCTGGAGCATGCGCTTTTCATTCCGGACGATGACGTCCGGCGCGCGAAGTTCCATGAGCTTCTTCAACCGGTTGTTGCGGTTGATGACGCGGCGATAGAGATCGTTCAGGTCGGAGGTGGCGAAGCGGCCGCCGTCGAGAGGCACCAGCGGGCGCAACTCCGGCGGAAGCACCGGGATGACGTCGAGAATCATCCATTCGGGCTTGTTGCCGGACTTGCGGAAGGCTTCGAGCACCTTCAGGCGCTTGGCGTACTTGATACGCTTCTGGAGCGAAGGATCCGCCTTCATTTTTTCGCGCAGATCGTCGGCGAGCTTTTCCACTTCAACGCGGCGCAGAAGTTCCTTGATGGCTTCGGCGCCCATCTTGGCGGTGAACTGGCCAGGGTACTCGGTGGTGAGCTTGCGATATTCCTCTTCCTGAAGGACCTGCCGCTCCCGGAGAATGGCGACCTCGCCGGAGTCCACAACCACGAAGGCTTCGAAATAGAGAATGCGCTCGAGATCGCGCATGGAGATATCGAGCAGGTAGCCGATGCGGCTGGGGAGACCCTTGAAGAACCACACGTGCGAGCAGGGCGAAGCCAGCTCGATGTGGCCGAGGCGTTCGCGGCGGACCTTGCTGAGAGTGACTTCCACGCCGCACTTGTCGCAGATCACTCCGCGATGCTTCATGCGCTTGTACTTGCCGCACAGGCATTCCCAGTCCGTGACCGGACCGAAAATCTTGGCGCAGAACAGGCCGTCCCGCTCCGGCTTGAAGGTGCGGTAGTTGATGGTCTCCGGCTTGGTGACTTCGCCGTGGGACCAGGAACGGATCTTTTCGGGACTCGCCAGACTGATGCGAATGGAATCGAAATCTGCAATCAAACTCGCGCGATCATAAGGGCTGCTGCGATACAAGGTGATTTCCTCCCTGCCCGCGCCTTGCGGCTCGGACCGCGCTGCGCTTCGGTGTTTAACCTCCGCACAGCGGCTGAAAACCCAAAAACCAGAACTTCCAAATCTGGCCGAGAAAAGGGCGGCGCAAAGCCGCCCCTATATTCGGTTAATCGGCGGCCTTTTCGGCCGTCGGCTTCTGCCGCTTCATCAACTCGACGTCGAGGCAGAGCGACTGCAACTCACGAACGAGCACGTTGAACGATTCGGGAACACCCGGCTCGATGCCCGGTTCGCCCTTGACGATGGCCTCATAGATCTTCGCGCGGCCGTAGACGTCGTCGGACTTCGCGGTCAGGAGCTCCTGCAAAATGTGCGCGGCGCCGTAGGCTTCCAGCGCCCAGACTTCCATTTCGCCGAAACGCTGTCCGCCGAACTGCGCCTTGCCACCCAGCGGCTGCTGGGTGATTAGCGAGTAAGGTCCGATGGAACGCGCGTGGATCTTGTCGTCGACCAGGTGCGAGAGCTTGAGCATATAGATGTAGCCGACGGTGACCGGCTGATCGAACTGCTCGCCGGTCATGCCGTCGAACAGGTTGATCTTGCCGGCGTGCGGAAGGCCCGCGACTTCGAGGAGGTGCCGGATTTCCGCTTCGCGCGCGCCGTCGAACACCGGCGTGGCGAACGGGATGCCGTCGCGGAAGCCCTCGGCGTACTCGAGCAACTCTTCGTCGCTGAGCTTCGAGAGCGATTTCCAGATGGCTGTGTCGCTGAAAACCTCGCGATACCACCGGCGAATCGCTTCGGCCTTGACTTCCTTGCTGAGCAGGCGCTTCAAACTATTGCCGAGTTCCTTGCCGGCCCAGCCGAGGTGCGTTTCGAGAATCTGTCCGACGTTCATACGGGAAGGCACGCCGAGAGGGTTGAGAACGATTTCCACCGGTGTGCCATCCGGAAGGGAGGGCATATCTTCTTCAGGAACAACGCGGGCAATAACGCCCTTGTTGCCGTGGCGGCCGGCCATTTTGTCGCCGATGGAGAGCTTGCGCTTCATGGCGATATAGACCTTGACCAGCTTGATGACGCCCGGGGGCAGTTCGTCGCCCTTCTTGAGCTTCTCTTTGCGCTCCTCGGTGATCTTGCGGAGCACGTCGATCTGGCGCGAGGTCATCTCTTCGATCTCTTCGATCTTTTCGATCAGGAGAGGGTCCTTTTCGTTGAGCTTCAGGCGTTTCAGGTTGCGCGTGGAGATCTTTTCGATCAGGTCGCGCGTCAACTCGACGCCCTTGGTCAACAGGCGCTTGTTGGTCTTCTCGTCGTGCAGGTCGGCCTGGAGAATCTTGCCGCCCAGCAGATCGGAGAGGCGCTTGAGGCGCTCGTCGGTGAGAATGCGGATTTCATCGGCGAGGTTGCGCTCGAGTTTAAACACCTGCGCGGCTTCGATGGCCTTGTGGCGCTCGTCTTTCTCTCCGCCCTTGCGGGTAAAGATCTTGACGTCGACGATCGTGCCCTCGATGCCCGGCGGGCAATAGAGAGATGCGTCGCGCACGTCGCCGGCCTTTTCGCCGAAGATCGCGCGAAGGAGCTTCTCTTCTGGCGTGAGCGTGGTTTCGCCCTTGGGCGTGACCTTGCCGACGAGGATGTCGCCTGGCTTCACAACCGCGCCGATGCGGATGACTCCGCTTTCGTCGAGGTTGCGGAGGAATGCCTCGCTGATGTTGGGGATGTCGCGGGTGACTTCCTCGGGACCCAGTTTCGTGTCGCGGGCTTCGATCTCGTACTCCTCGATGTGAATCGAGGTGTAATAGTCGTCGCGGACGAGCTTTTCGCTGACCAGGATGGCGTCCTCAAAGTTGTAACCGCGCCACGGCACGAAGGCCACCAGCACGTTGCGGCCGAGGCCGAGCTCGCCGCGATCCGTGCAAGGGCCGTCGGCAAGAACCTGGGCCTTCTTCACGCGATCGCCGACGCGAACCAGCGGCTTCTGGTTGATGCAGGTGTTCTGGTTGGAGCGCTTGAACTTGGTGAGGGAGTAGATGTCCGCACCAACTTCGCGGCTGAGCACGCCGGAGTGGTCGCTTTCCACGCGCACGATGATGCGCTCGGAGTCGACCTGGTCCACGATGCCGTCGCGCTTGCAGAGCACCACCGCGCCGGAATCGCGGGCGGTGACGCGCTCCATGCCGGTGCCGACCAGCGGCGCCTCGCCGCGGATCAGAGGCACGGCCTGGCGCTGCATGTTGGAACCCATGAGCGCGCGGTTGGCATCGTCGTTTTCCAGGAACGGAATCAAGCTGGCGGCAACGGAAACGAGCTGCTTCGGCGAGACGTCGACGTAATCGACTTCATCGCGATGCTTGAGCACGAAGTTCCCGGCCTGGCGGCAGTTGACCAGTTCCGTGGTAATGCGCAGCCGGTCGTCCAGGGAAACGTTGGCCTGGGCGACGACATACTTGTCTTCTTCCCATGCGGAAAGATAGAAGCAATAGGCTTCGTAGACGACCTTGCGGCGCTTGAGCTCTTCGTTCAGCTCTTCGACGCGATCACGCTCGACGATGTCGCCGGCCTTGAATTCGGAATCGCCGGCGTTGACGATATGGACGTAGTCGATGATGCGTCCACCCTTTACCCGGCGATAAGGCGATTCGATGAAGCCGTAGTCGTTGATGCGGGCAAAGCAGCTCAGGGAGCTGATCAAGCCGATGTTCGGGCCTTCCGGGGTTTCAATCGGGCAGATGCGGCCGTAGTGCGTGGGGTGCACGTCGCGCACTTCGAAACCCGCGCGCTCGCGCGAGAGACCACCCGGACCAAGCGCGGAGAGACGCCGCTTGTGGGTGATTTCGCTGAGCGGGTTGGTCTGATCCATGAACTGGCTCAACTGCGAACTCCCGAAGAATTCGCGGATGGCCGCCATGACCGGTTTGGCGTTGACCAGATCGTGCGGCATGGCCGTGGACATTTCCTGGTACACGCTCATCTTTTCCTTGATGGCGCGTTCCATGCGGACCAGGCCGATGCGGAACTGGTTTTCGAGGAGTTCACCGACCGCGCGGACGCGGCGGTTGCCGAGGTGGTCGATGTCGTCCACCACGCCGATATTCTTGCGCAGCTTGAAAAGGTACTTGATGGCCGCGACGAAGTCGGTAGTGTCCAGGGTGCGATTGTCGAGCGGCGTATCGAGGCCCATCTTGATGTTGAACTTCAAGCGGCCGACCCGGCTGAAATCGTACTTGCGTGGATCGAAGAACATGCCGCGGAAGAGATTCGTAGCGGTCTCGAGCGTCGGCGGATCGCCAGGGCGCAGCTTGCGGTAAATTTCGATCAACGCTTCCTTCGACGAACGGATGGCGTCCTTATCGAGAGTGCGCGAAAGGACCATGCCGATGTCGTCGCGCTCCGGGAAAAAGATGTCGACTTCGGTGATGCCGCCCTCGGCAAAGGCCTGCCAGAGATCGGCGGTTAGTGGCTTGTTGGACTCGAGCAGGACTTCGCCCGTGGCGCGATTGACGACGTCGGCAACGCTGTAGGCGCCTTCGAGGTCGGCAAGGGCCGCGCGAACCTGGGTGATCTTGGCCTTGATGAGTTCCTTGAAGAGCGTCTCGGTGATGCGCTTGTGCGCGCCGACGATGACTTCCTCGCTCTTGGGGTTGCGGATTTCGTGAGTCAGTTTGCGATCGACGATGCCCGGCGAAACGTTCCAGAGCAGATCTTTGTCGCGCACGGAGATGCGTTCGACCTGATAGAAGGTGCGGAGGATTTCTTCGTTGGACTTCATGCCCAGCGCGCGCAGAAAGATGGAACCAAGGAACTTCCGCTTGCGGTCGATGCGCACGTAAAGAATGTTCTTGGTATCGTATTCGAATTCGACCCACGAGCCGCGGTACGGAATAATCTTGCCGAGGAAGTAGGTGCGGTTGTTGGCGGATTCGAAGAAGACCCCGGGCGAACGGTGCAACTGGCTGACGATCACGCGCTCTGTGCCGTTGATAATGAAGGTGCCGTTATCGGTCATCAGCGGTATATCGCCGTAGAAAACTTCCTGCTCCTTGATGTCGCGGATGGTCTTCGCGCCGGAATCCGGATCCTTGTCATAAATGGTCAGTCGAATGGTGACCTTGAGCGGGGCGGAGTAGGTCATGCCGCGCTCCTGGCACTCGTTCACGTCGTACTTGAGTTGCATGGCAACCGGGTCGCCGCACTTGTTGCAGAATGTGGGCGTGTTTTTGTTGAACGTGCCGCACTTCTGGCAGACCACGTCGCCGGTCTGATAGGGATTGGTGACCACGGACGCGCCGCAATTCCGGCAGGTGGCGCGGAGGTGGTGCAGACCCTTCAGGTTGCCGCACTTGCACTCCCAGTTTCCGATGGAGTAGTCCACGAATTCGAGCTGAGACATCTCGCGGAAGTCGCGAATCGGAAACACGGACGTGAACACGGACTGCAGGCCGCCGTCATCGCGCTCGCTGGGCAGCAAATCCATCTGCAGAAAGCGCTGGTACGACTTCTTCTGGACTTCGATCAAGTTGGGGATCTGGATGGACCCCTGAATCTTGGCGAAATCCAGCCGCTGGCGTTCCCGGACGTGCTGATTGCTATTCGACATGCCTGGTTTACCTCATTCCCTTTCGGGCAGGGTACAGAAAACCGCTAAAAGACACTTAGCCGTGGTGCCGTGCGGCTTGCCCGAAGCCGCTCGGCACACGGTAAGTGAAGGTCCAAAAAGGACCCAGGAGGTTGTTGAGAATACCGGCCGTAGCTTGCGTACCAAATCCCCTGGCACGGCGACGCCATAATTCAGCCGTGCCGATCATCGAAGCCCGAACCACGGAGAGCCGGCCCGCGAGAGGCCGGCCGCCCATTACTTGATTTCGACCTTGGCGCCCGCTTCCTCGAACTTCTTCTTGATCGTGGACGCCTCGTCCTTGCTGACGCCTTCCTTGACGGTCTTCGGAGCGCCATCAACAAGGTCTTTGGCTTCCTTGAGGCCGAGGCTGGTGACTTCGCGAACGGCCTTGATGACGTTGATCTTGTTGCCGCCCACGTCGGTGAGAACGACGGTGAATTCCGTCTTCTCTTCCGCGGGAGCCGCCGCGCCGCCTGCCGCCGCGCCACCGCCAGCCGCCACAACCGTGGCTGCCGCGGCGGAAACGCCGAAGACCTCTTCCATTTTTTTCACCAGGTCGGACGCTTCCAGAAGCGTCAGGCCCTTGATTTCTTCCAGTATCGTTTCAACTTTCGACATGACTGCAGTTTCTCCTCTCCAATTTCGGAATCAAATCTTTCGGAACCTTGCGGGCGATGCCCGCCGGGCCCCCGAACCCTTACGAACCAAACTTTTGCGCCTTGATGGCCTCATTCACGGTAACCGCGAGATTGCGCGGCAGAGCGTTTAACGCCGTGGCAATGCGTTGCGCCGGCGCGTTGAGGAGGAACATGATCTTGCTGATCAGCTCTTCCCTGGAAGGCATGGTAGCCAACTGCTGAATCTCGGCAATCGAGATGACCCGGCCCTCGACGACCCCGGCCTTGAATTGGAAAGCCGGAACGTCCTTGGCAATTTTTGTGAGAGCCTTGGCCAGCGCGACCGGATCGGTTTCCGTGTACGCGATGGAGTTGGTGCCCTTGAGGTTTTTCAGGACGCCTTCGGCGGGTGTGCCAGAGCCGGCGCGCTGTGCCAGGGTGTTCTTCACGACCTGGTATTTGCCGCCGGCCTTCTGAACTTCGCGGCGGAGTTTCGTGTCGTCCTCGACGGTGATGCCCTGAAATGTGGTGAGGATGACCGTGGAGACTCGGGCCAATTCGGTCTTCAGCTGATCGAGATCTTTCTGTTTTTCGCTTTTCTTCTTCATGGTCTGGTTCCCAAATCCCTTCTCGCTTACGCGGCGGTCGCGAGGGTCTCCGCCTCGGCCGAGTCCACGACAATGCCGGGACCCATGGTCGAGGTCAGGGTGATTTTCTTGACGTACTTGCCCTTGGCCGCGGCTGGTTTGGCTTTCACGACGGCAGCGATAACGGCATGCGCGTTTTCGGAAAGCTTCGCGGCGTCAAAATTGATCTTGCCCACCGGACAGTGAACGATGCCCGCCTTGTCCACGCGAAATTCGACTTTGCCGGCCTTGGTTTCTTTGACGGCTTTGGCGACGTCGGCGGTGACCGTGCCGGTCTTCGGGTTGGGCATCAGGCCGCGGGGACCAAGAACTTTGCCGAGTTTGCCGGCGGATCGCATCATGTCCGGCGTGGCGATTACCGCATCGAAATCGGTCCAGCCCTCCATGATTTTCTGCACCATGTCGTCGCCGCCGACGAAATCGGCGCCGGCTTCGGTGGCTTCGCGCTGCTTGTCGCCGCCTGCCAAGACCAGCACGCGAACGGACTTGCCCAAGCCGTGCGGAAGCACGACGGTGCCGCGGACGACCTGGTCGGAGTGTTTCGGATCCACGCCCAGGTTGATGGCGAGTTCAACGGTTTCGTTGAACTTCGTGTGATGCGTTTTCTTGATCAGTTCGGTGGCTTCGGAGAGCTTGTACGGACGCGCTTCGACGAGCTTGCGCGCTCCCTCCACCTTTTTTCCCGGCTTCTTCATTCGTTTCTACCTCTAAATCCCGAACCCGCAAAGCGGGAGGGATGCGATCTCTTCTCGCCTCTAACTCCTAGGCTTCCACAACGTCCAGGCCCATGTTGCGCGCCGTACCCATCACGGTGCGCACCGCGGAGTCCAGACTCGTGGTGTTGAGATCGACAAGCTTGATCTTGGCAATTTCCTCGACTTGCTTCTTCGTGACTTTGCCGACTTTATTCCGGTTGGGCTCCGGAGAACCCTTGGCGATACCCGCGGCCCGGAGGAGCAACACGGATGCCGGGGGCGTCTTCAGAACAAAGGTAAAACTGCGGTCGGTGTAGATGCTGACCAGAACGGGGAAAATCATCCCGTCGGGTTCCTTCTGCGTCTTGGCATTGAACTGCTTGCAGAAATCCATGATGTTGACGCCATGCGGACCCAGTGCAGTACCCACGGGGGGCGCCGGCGTGGCCTTGCCGGCTGCCAATTGCAGCTTGATGGTGGTTTGCAGCTTCTTTGGTGGCATTTTCCTTTACCTCAAATCCCTTTTTGTTTGCGGGTCGAAAGACCCGCCACTCCAAAAACCCGGCTCAGCCAAGCTTCTCCACGCTGGCGAAATCGAGTTCGACCGGGGTGGAACGCCCGAAAATCGTGACGGATACCTTGAGACGGCTGTGGTCGTTGTCAATTTCCTCGACCGTGCCGTTGAAATTGGCGAACGGCCCATCCACGATGCGCACCTGCTCGTTGCGCTCGAAGACCACTTTGGGTTTCGGGCGATCCTGCGGGGTGTGCACGCGGTTGATGATGGCGTCCACTTCCGAATCCGAGAGCGGCGGCGGCGCGGTGGCGGAACCGACAAACCCAGTGACGCGCGGCGTGTTGCGCACGATGTGCCAGGTGTTCTCGTCCAGATCCATTTCTACCAGCACGTAGCCGGGATACGACATGCGGGATGCGACGACTTTCTTGCCGCCACGCACCTCGACGACGTCCTCGGTCGGGATCAGCACCCGGCCGATCTTGTCCTGGAGGTTGTAGGCGGCCACACGGCTCTCGAGGCCTTCCTTAACCTTCTTCTCGAACCCCGAGTAGGTGTGAATGATGTACCACTGCATGCCCATAAATCGTTCCGTCCTTAGACGTGAAAATAATCGAACAAGCGCTGGACGCCGTGTTGGATCAGCCAGTCGCACATGGCCAGAAACACGCCGAAGAACGCGACCGTCGCGATAACCACGCCGGTGGTGGAAACGACATCCTCGCGGTTCGGCCAGGTGACTTGCTTCATCTCCACCTTGACGTCATGGAGAAATGTCTTGGTGGAGTCGAGCGCACCCGTCACCCTGCGTGTGAGTTCGTTGCCGTTTGATTCTTCGTTCACTTTGACCGCCTGTGTCGCCATGAATCCTTGTCACCCGCACGAACCCCGCGATTCGTGTCCTTCGAAATCCTGGCAGGGGAGGAGGGATTCGAACCCCCATACCCGGTTTTGGAGACCGGAGTCCTAACCGTTGGACGACTCCCCTAAAACCAAAACCGCGCCGCCGCTCCCTGTCCGGCCGAGCTTCCCCCAAAAACCTTACTTGGCTTCCTTGTGAGGCGTGTGCTTACGGCACGCACGGCAGAACTTTTTGGTCTCCATGCGCTCGGAATGCTTCTTCTTGTTCTTTGTGGTGGTGTAGTTGCGATTCTTGCACTCACCACACTGCAACGTAATGATTTCCCGCATTGCCTGAATCCTTTTCTCCGGAGCGCGGGCCGCACATGGCGGCCCGTCTCAGAAACAACGTTACTCGATGATCTCCGTGACGGCGCCGGCGCCGACGGTGTGGCCACCTTCGCGGATGGCGAAGCGCAGCCCCTTTTCCAGTGCCACCGGGGTGATCAGCGTGACTTCGCAGCTCACGTTGTCGCCCGGCATCACCATTTCCACGCCCGTCGGCAGCTTCATGTCCCCTGTGACGTCCGTCGTGCGGAAGTAGAACTGCGGGCGATAGCCGGAGAAGAATGGCGTATGACGGCCACCCTCTTCCTTGGTCAACACATACGCCTCCG
>Ga0335083_10000041_pt1 | contig 231808 bp, 185 predicted proteins | sample Lox_Sample_42_FD_206716 | JGI IMG/M metagenome (GOLD analysis project Ga0335083, IMG submission 206716) | Soil microbial communities from Loxahatchee National Wildlife Refuge, Florida, United States - Lox_Sample_4.2 | ecosystem: Environmental > Terrestrial > Soil > Wetlands | place: USA... | reverse complement strand
GTCTTGAAGAGCCCCTAATTCTTTGCGAAGAGTGCCTTCCCGATCCGCGATGTCGGCGATTCCAAAAGTAAAGTGCTCTGGAGGTACAGTCCTCACACCATTTTGGTGAATGTCGGTAATCACGCATGTGAACTCGCAACTTAATCTCAATGCGCCAGAGCTCAATAGCTCCAAGAAACCATTCTTTCCAAATGTGCGGACTAGCGTAGGTATCTCACGGAGCCTGAACGATTTAACGATGACGGTGTCGAACAGAATCAGACGACGCACCAGAGTGCCAATGTCGATGCTTTCAACTCGTTGGCCGGAGCGAGCGGATATTTCACCGAGAACAGACTGTCGGACCTCCATAAAAATGCCTTCCTCCTGTCACCGGCTAAATAGTAAATAGAAATTTCAAGGGCGGTGGGCAAAGAGTTCAGAGGCAGATCACGGCGGTGCTGGTATCAGTAAAAGGGGGCCGAGTTCACTGTTATTTCAATTGTTAGCGGCGCTGGGATTTACGCTGATTTGGACTTCGAATGGCGCTAAGATGTGCCTAAGAAATCAGCTACATACGTTGTATCGTCGCTCCATTCCAACAGCGGCGCTCGGATTTCCGGACATTTGTTTGTAAGTCACTGATTCCACGTTCTCGCATTTTCGAAGGTGCTCATTTAGCGGCTGTATTCGGGTCCGGTTAGCGCGTGGTTTTTGATCAAAATCCCACAAATATCCCGCCTTATCCCGCCATATCCCGCGATTGCTCACTCAACTTCTGTAATCACAATTTTTGCCCGGAGCCGTGGAGATTTGTTCGTAGAGGTCGGGGAGTTGTTCGGCGTCGGGGGCGGAGTCGCCGAAGCGGGCGCGCTGGTAGCGATCGGTGAAACGCGAGACCGATTCGCGCAGGAAGAGTTCCGGGATGGCCTGGACGAACTCGTCGGGAGTCTGCGACGGCTTCTTGTAGTAGCCCTGACGGCTGACGCGCTTGAGCATGCGGGCGTACCAGATTCCGGCGGCGACCTGCGGGGCGCGTGAGGGACGGCGAGCGATGGAACGGCGGTGGAGGGCACGGTTGATCCAGCGCAGGTTCCAGGCCGGGAAAAACGCGACGACTGCAAGGACCAGCAGGGCGAGCCACGCGCGCGGATCGCGGGTAACGCGGTCGTTAAGACGACGGGCCCGTTTCATGAGCGACCAATATTTCAGGTGCAGCCAGCGACGAATATCGAAGGCGGTGTGCTGGGCTTTGCTGGCGGTGGTAAGAGCCAGCGCAACCTGGTGGCCGGAATCGTAGTTGACGATCCACTCACGCCAGAATTCCTGGGCCGCGTCGAGATAGAGGCGAAGGCGGTTCCAGGAGGTGGCGACGGGGAGCGGCTCGGCAGGCGTGGGATCGAAGGAAACCCATCCGGTGGCGGGGATGTAGGCTTCGACCCAGGTGTGCGCGTTGCGCGCGCGCACGATGTAGCTGTGAGTAAGGTCGTTGTACTCGCCGTTGCGGAATCCGTTTACCAGGCGCGACGGAATGCCGAGCGAGCGCAACATGACAGCCATGGAGGAGGCGAAGTATTCGCAGTGTCCGCGCTTGCGTACGAAGAGGAAATCGGCGATGGGATCCGGGGGCGTGCGGTCGGGAAGCTGCAGGGTATATCCGAAATGCTCGCGAAGATATTGCTCGATGGCGGCAGCCTTGTCGTAGTCGGACTTGGCGTCGGTAGTTACCTGAGTGGCGAGATCAGCGACGCGCGGATCGAGGGACGGAAGTTGGAGATAGAGACGGACGACGTCGATGGGGTAGTGGCCAGATTCGGAACGGAGGGTTTCGAGCGACGGCTGCGGAATCTGCGAGGTCGCTTCGTAACTCTCGGTCATGTGGCTGCGGTCGGTATTCGTAATGGAGCCGGTTTCATCGATGCTGATTTCGCGGAAGTTGCCGCTGAGCTCGACGGGAACGGGGGCCAGAAAAATGACGTTGGTGCCGATTGGCTCGAGGATGACGCGATAACGAAGAAGCCGGAAATCGGTTGACTCAAGGGGAGAAGGTGGGAGATTCCTCTTGCGGCCCTGGATCCGACGCAGCAGGTAGCGCCCGGCGTAGGACTGTTCTTCTTCGATGGCGGTGGCTTCGTTCTTCCAAGTCTGGCCGTCGAAAACCGTGAGAGCGATGCCACGCCACTTAAGATCGGAATCGATGGGCTGGTCGGCCTGGACGTGCATGATGACCTGGTCGGTCTGCTGGATGCGCCCGATGGCGCCGAGATTGACGTTATCGCTAAAGCCGGTAACGAGAAAGCTGTGCGGTGAGTAGGTGCTGAGGTAGCCGGCGGAGAAACGCGGGAGAACGAAGAAGAGGGCTCCGGCACCGATGACGATGGAAAGTACGATCATCAGCGCGTTGCTGGAAAGCGAAACTGCCAGTTGACGTTCGCGGCGCGGGACAGCGGGGGCTTGTCCGTAGTGCTTCGCCTTGTTGAGCGAGCGGCGGATTTCCATGCTGACGAACGTGTTAACCGCCAGCAGGATGAAGATGACGAAAGATCCGAAGAAAAGTGTGTCGACGGTGAGGACGGAAGCGGCGAGGACGGCGAGAAATGCCAGCACGGCAAGGTATAGATAATCGCGCTCACGCTGGATGGAAAAGAGCTTGATCACCATGCTGAACAAGACGAGATGAACGCTAGCGGTAACGTAGCTGCCGCTGATGAGGAACAGGTCGACGACGAAGACGAGGACGTAAAGCAGCGTGAGATAGTTGGTCCACCTCTCGGCGATTTTGAATTCGCGATTCTTGAGCAGCAGGTAACCGCGAAGAACGAGGGCGATGCCGACAACGAGGACGGAAAGCGGGTCGAGACGGCCGGTGGAGAAGACGGTGGCGAATCCGACGGTGATAAGAAGAAAGAGCGAGACCTGGAAATAGCGCTCGACGATGTCGGCGACATCGCGCGGGCGAGATGCGGCGGGAGAGCCCATCAATCCCAGAGGATGGGTGGAGTCGGACACCGTTTCATTATCTCGTAGATTTCAGATTTAAGAATTCAGATTGAAAACCACAGGACATTGACTATTGGTAATTGAATATTGGCTATCGGTTATTGAAAGAGATGGTTACGGCAGCTTTTGTAAGACAGCGTTGGTGAGGAACGGGTCGTTGAACTCGGTTTTGTCGCCGGGGTTCTTGCCGGTGACAGGCTGGAGGCGGGCGGAGAGCGGCTTCTTCCATTTCCAGGCAAGCGAAGCCATGTCGCCGATCATGCGGGCGAGTTGGTCTTCGGTGACGTTGCCGGGGAGAGGAATGGTGTCGAGACCAGTGCCACAGACGGCGGAGTAGGCGAGGACGCTGTCGATGTTGAAGGTGCCTTCGGACCAGCGCTGAGCGAGGACGGCGTCTTCGAGGATGGGGACCATGAGGCCGGAGTATCCGACGTGCTGAACGGGGACGGCCTTTACCGCTTGCGTTATGGTTGCAGCTGCAGTCATGGTACCGCTGGAACCGAACTTGGCGTGAGTGAGCGACTCGATGGCGGCTCCGATGGAGACGCCGGCAAGCGGTGCGGGAGTGGGGTCGAGTCCACGATAATTCCAGCCGGATTGTTTGGCGGTTTCCTTGGCAATGCGTTCGCATTCGACGGCGTACCTGGATAACGCCTCCGTTAGCTTTGAAGTGGCGTCGGCCATGGTGGCGTGCGCGAAGACGTGCTGCACGACGCTGGCACCTTCGAGTCCGACGGAGAAATCGCCGCCTGGTCCAGTGTGATAAGAGCCGGGAAAGAATGGCCCGTAAGGCGCGAGCATGGCGGTGGCGGTGAAGTTGAAATTGCCCTGGCTGTGCTCGGAGTGCTCTTCGACGTACTTGACCACGGAGGCAGCGGCGCGAACGGAGTTCCAATGGATGCCTTCGGAGTCGGCGACGATGATGCTGGATTCGAGGTTTTTTGTCTGCGAGAGAACCTGCTTGAGCAGTTCGACGGAGGCGGTGGCGTCGGAATCGTGGAGGAGCGCCGGCCCGATGTTGGGATCGAAGGATTCGCGTTGCGAAAGAGTATCGAGCTTCTGAAGGAGGGCCAGGGCATCGCTTTGCGACATGCCTTTGACGATCTCGGGGAAGGGATTGGTGGTGATGCGGATGGACTCGACGGTGTATCCGTGATGCTCGTAGTCGGACTTCGCGGCGCGAAGCATTTTGAGAGCGTCGGCGATTTTGGTTTCGTAATCGGAGGGCGTGATGCGAACGAACGCGGTGATGGCGCGAACCTTGGGGCGATCGGATTGGGCGAACAGCGGCAGCGAAACGGCGATGACGAGCAGCAGGCGAATGATTTTCATTCCTGGCCTCCGAAAGGGAAGCGGCATGATAAGGGATGAGGGGCATGGGCACCAAGGTGATATCGCGGTTGCCGAAGGGGAATTGAAACGACGTCGCGGGATCCGTGGAATTGGCGGTTTTTGAGTGGCAAATCTGATACCTTCAATCTGGACAAAATCTATGGCTATTCAACCGCCCAATCAACCGCGCATTAAGCTGATCAACGATCCGAACTATCGCGAGAATTACGCGAACAGCGTGCAGGTTCGCGTGAACGTGTGGGATTTCTTCCTGGTGTTCGGTACCATGCAACAGTCGAGCGAGCAGGAAGTGGAGATCCGGAACTTTCAGGGCATTTACCTGAGCCCGCAACAGGCGAAGGCGCTGATGACGATCCTGCAGCAGAACGTCACTAACTACGAGAGCACGTTCGGGGAAATCAAGCTCGATCCGCGGATGGGCATCGGCGGACCGATCAACTAACCGAGAATGCGGAATAAGGCGAAGGTCCTGCGGTTCCCATTGGAACCGGCGAGCGTGCCGTCGCGCCGCTGGTGGGAGCGGCTGCCGGCGGTGGCCGCAGTGATTTTCGCCGGGCTGCTGCTCACGCACCTGCCGCTGTTGCGACTCCCTTATTTCTGGGATGAGGCCGGGTATTACGTGCCGGCGGCGCGGGACCTCTATCTTCATTTTCAGTGGATCCCGAGTTCAACGTTGAGCAACGCGCATCCGCCGCTGGTGATGGCGTGGCTGGCGCTGGCGTGGAAGATCTTCGGCTATCACGCTGTGGTTACGCGCACGGCGATGCTACTGGTAAGTACCTTTACGCTGGTCGGCGTGTATCGGTTAGCGCTCGAGGTCTCGAACCGGTTTGTGGCCGTGGGCAGTGTGATCTTGACGGCGCTGTTTCCGGTTTTCTTCGCGCAAAGTTCGCTGGCGCACCTCGACATGGCGGCAGCTGGATTCACGATGTGGGGAATCACGGCGTATGTGCGTGGACGATATCCGGAAACGGCATTGTGGTTTGCGCTGGCAGTAATGTCGAAGGAGACGGCGCTGCTGGCACCCGTCGCTCTGTTCGCGTGGGAACTGGTGGGGCTGGCGGTGCCGAAGGCGTGGTTTCCATTTCGATTTTCGATGAGTCGCACGCCGTGGCTGCTGGCGCCGATCATTCCGCTGGCTGCTTGGCTTGCCTATCACTTTCACGTTACAGGTTACGTGTTCGGGAATCCGGAGTTCCTGCGGTACAACGTGAGCGCGACGCTGCACCCGGTACGGGTACTGGCGGCGCTCGCGCAGCGGCTATGGCAGCTGTTCGGCTACATGAACATGTTTGTGCTCACGATCGTGACGCTGCTGGCGATGACGCGTCAGCCGCTCACGATCGGAGATGTGCCGCAGAACGGGCATGGCGGTCCGGCGACACAGCGTCCGCGGATCGCCATTCCGGTGCAGATGATTTTCCTGGTGGTGGTTGCGGCATATGTGCTGGCGCTCTCGGTAATCGGAGGAGCGGTGCTGGCGCGGTACTTACTTCCTGTGTATCCGCTGGTGGTGATTGTGTGCGTGTCGACGATGTGGCGGCGGTTGCCGATGTGGCAGGCGTTCGCAGGCGTGATCTGCCTGGCGTTCGTGCTGGCGATCGTCATTAATCCACCGTATCACTTCGCGCCGGAAGACAACCTTAACTACGCGGATTTTGTGCAGCTCCACCAGCGGGCAGCGAAGCAACTGGAGGCGCATCCGCCGCAAGGACGAGTGCTGACGGCGTGGCCAGGTTCGGACGAGCTGACGAAGCCTTACCTGGGTTACGTAACGAAGCCGATACAGATTGTGCGCATAGAGGATTTTTCGGAAACGCAGATCATGGCGGCACGCGAAGAAGGGGAACTGTACGACACGGCGTTCCTGTTTTCGACCAAGTACGAGCCGAGCGGCGGATTCCTGATCAAGCTGCCGCTCTGGGAGAAGCTGCACGAGCGCTACTTTGATTACCATGCAGATTTGCCGGCGGCAGCCTCGGCGGAGCTGCTGGGCGGACGAATTGGGTGGGAAGAAAAGCGCGCCGGACAATGGGCGGCCATCGTGAAGTTCGATCGCGCGGTGAATGCACAACTGTCCGTTCAACCGACGGATCACAAGAGATAGTGGCGCAGCATGACGCATGTTGTCTGCATCCTATTGAACGCGGGTGGGGCCTATGTCGCTGTATCTCGTGATCGGAATTCTGTATCTGCTAGGTTTGGCTGCCGTGCTGGTTTTCTTCGCCGGCGCGGAAAAACTCTCCAAGGATCAGGACGCACAGAACGAGCTGCTGCTGGAGCAGTTACGCAGGTCGAGACGAGTGTTTTCGCTGGATCGCGCGCGGCCCAGGCGCTCTGATCGCTACCGCGACGCAGCCTGAGATTTCTGTTCCGCCAGCCGTTTCGCCTTCCGAAAAATCTCTGTAAACATCGCTTCCGTCAGCTTGCCGGTATTGGTGTTCTGGTTCGAAGGATGGTAGGAGGCGAGCAGCGTCTTGCCGTTTGGCAGGGCGTAGGTGGCGCCGTGCCCAAAAAGATATTCGGCCTTGGATTTGAGAATTCCCTTGCGTCGCAAATAATTCAGGCAGGCGTCGAAGCCGATACGCCCGAGTGCGACGATAACTTTCACGTTAGGAAGTGCGTCGAGTTCGCGATCGAGAAATGGCGCGCAGTTCGAGATCTCCTGCGGGGTGGGCTTGTTGTCGGGAGGCGCGCAGCGGACGGCAGCGGTGATGTAGGCGTCGATGAGCTTGAGACCGTCATCGATGTTCGTGGCCGTGGGCTGATTGGCGAAGCCGGTGCGGTGCAGCACGGGATACATGAAGTTGCCGCTGGAGTCGCCGGTAAATGGCCGTCCGGTGCGATTGGAGCCATGGGCGCCGGGAGCAAGGCCGAGGATGAGCACGCGAGCGTTGGGATCGCCGAAGCCGGGAACAGGCTTGGCCCAATAAGTCCAGTCGAGATAGGCGCGACGCTTTTCGCGTCCGATGCGCTCGCGATATTCGACGAGACGAGGGCAGCGGGCGCAGGCGATAACTTCCTGGTTGAGAACGACCAGCGGCGAAGGCATCAGTGGGACTGGCTTCCGCTGGCCTGTTCGGCAGTTTGCAGCGCTTTTCTGTAGTCGGCGTTGTTGGGATCGAGTCGGACGGCTTCGCTCAGCGGATGTATCGCATCACGGTAGTTTGCCTGATCGGCGAGGATGGTGCCGAGGACGAATTGTCCGCGGGCGGAGTTGGGCTCGAGTTGCAAAGCTTTGTGGACAGACTCGAGAGCTTCCGGAGCACGGTTGGTGGCATCGAGCGTAACGGCTAAGTCGATCAGGGCGTCGGGATCCTTTGCATCGCCCTTGAGCGCTTCGCGAAGCAGCGGTTCGGCATTCTTCCAATCCGAGAGACGGGCGTAAACATGACCGAGGCGACCAGTGATCGATTCATCGTTGGGCGCAAGTTTGTGAGCGACCTGATATGCGCTAAGTGCCTCCGGATATTTCTTCTGCTGCAGGTACACTTCGCCCAGCGCCACATAGGACTCCGCGTCGTTCGGATGCGAAGCCACTGCCTGCTGCGCCTTTTGATACGCCAGCGTCAGATTGCCGTCCTCGATGGCGTGGAAGGCGGAGTCGGCATAGGTCGCAGGCAGGCGCTCACGCTGGATGACCATGAATCCGGCGACGAGGAGGATGACCGATGCGGCAACAACCTTCAACAACGACGAATCGACCTCGGCGTCTGGGGCGAGGCGCACGAGAATTTCGCCGAGGATGAGGCCGACGAGGAGACCGCCGACGTGAGCAGAGTTGTCGATGAAGGGGATGGACGCGCCGATGAGGAGGTTGATGACGATGAACATGCCGATACTGCGGAGCATGGAACTCATTACCGGCTGCGGCAGTTTTAGGCGTTTATGGAAGAACGGGACAAAGAGCGCTCCGGAAACGCCGAAGATTGCGCCCGACGCGCCAACGCTGATGAGGTTCGGATGCCAGGCGAGACTGGCGAGACTGGAACCGAGGCCGGTGATGACGTAGATGGCGAGGTAGCGGCGGCGTCCGAAGATGCGCTCGGCGATGGGACCGAAGCTCCAGAAACAGTACATGTTGGCGGCGACGTGAATCAGCCCGCCGTGCAGCCACATGGAGGTGAAGGTGCGCCACCACTGGCCGTCGAGGGTGAGCGGACCGTAGTCGGCACCCCAGCGCAGCAGCATGCGGCCATCGAAATCCATCGGGCTGCCAATGCCGCTCAGCCATGTGGATATGACGCAGGCGATGTAGATGGCCACGTTGATGGCGATGATGACGGACGTGACAGGGAACAGGCGAGCCCGTTCCGCGAACGTCGCCCGACGCTGAACCGGCTGCGGCCCTGCGACCTGTTGCTGCTGCTGTTGCTGGAACTGGCAGGCAGGACAGCGATTCCGGAGTTCACCGATGGAGATGGAAGGCAGCTCCCGCCCGCATTGAACGCAGTTGGCCATGAGAGATCAGTTTATCTGGTTAACTGAATATCTGGATATCAGAGATCGAGCGATCGGAATGTAGCGCTGGAAAGTCGGTTGTCCAAACAACCAGCTATTCAGATGACGAGATATCCAGATGGTCTGATCATTTGCCCTCATACCACTTCTGTAGCACATAAAACGCCTTCTTCTTCTCTCCGCGGTCGGAGACGAGTCCCTTGCGGTTGAAGAAGTCTTCGATACCCGGCAGTGGGCGGCGAGGTGAGCGGAAGTCCATCAGGATCCAGGGCGAGGTGCCGCGCAGGAAGGTGATGCGGTCGAGCATCTTGGTTTGGTGCTCGTAGAGATTCTGCTGGTACTCTTCGGTGAAGCGCGTGTCGGCGTCGCCGTGCAGGCCGAAGACGGCGTCGGCGCCGAATTCACTCATCACCAGCGGCTTGTTGTAGGGCGTCTTGTAAGTTGCGTTGTCGATGTCACCAATGGTGCCTTCGTACCAGCCGATGTACTCGTTGCATCCGAGGAGGTCGAGGTCGGCGCCGAGCGGGTCGTCGAGGATGCGTATCGAACCTTCCGAGCGATGCACCTGTAACGCTGCGCTTACAAGTCGGGTGGAATCGTTCCTGCGAACATTTTCGACCATCTGATGCATGAAGGTGGTTCGCGCCGGGAGGATTGGCGTTTCGTTGCCGACGGACCAGATGACAATGGCAGCGCGGTTGCGATCGCGGGTGATGTTCTCGGTCATCTGGTTCTCGGCGTTGGCCAGCGTGGCTGGGTTTTCCCAGTCGATGGTCCAATAGACCGGAACTTCAGACCAGACCATCAGCCCTATGCGGTCGGCCATGCGCACCATGTTCTCGTTGTGCGGATAGTGGGCGAGACGAACGTAGTTGGCGCCGAGCTCCTTGGCCCATCCGAGAAGGGTGCGGGCATCGTCGTCGCTGAAGGCGCGGCCGGAACGATAGGGCGCTTCTTCGTGGATACAAATGCCTTTCAAGAAGATGGGCTGGCCATTGAGCAGAATATCGTGGCCGCGAACCTCGATGGTGCGGAAGCCGATGTCGTCTTCGACTTTGTCGTTTGGCGATGTGATTTCGACGTGGTAGAGCTTGGGATCTGCCGGTGACCAGAGCTTGAGATTCGGGGCCGGCAGGTCGATTTGAGCGAGGCCGGTGGAGTCGGTGGTGACGGACTTTTCGAGTCCGGCTTCGGGGATGCGGACGGTAACCTGACGACCTGCCGCGGCATCGCTTAGCTTCACCCATCCGGCGATCTGGTCCTGCGAATGCGGCTTGAGCTGGATCAGAAAGTCCTGGATGAACTGCTGCGGGAGCTCGACCAGTTTCACGTCGCGGGTGAGTCCGCCGTAATTCCAGAAGTCCGTCTGGAGGGTGGGGACATACTCTTTGCGACGAGCGTTGTTGACGCGTATGACGGCGAAATTTTCGCCGTCGTGAAGCAGCGATGTAACTTCACAGTTATAGGGAGTGAATCCGCCTTCGTGGCCGCAGGCAACGGTGCCGTTAACTCCGGCGAGCGAAAGGTAGTTGGCGGCGCCGATGTACAGGAAGACGCGTTTTCCAGGCTGCGGATGATAGGTGAAGTTGCGCTCGTACCAGATGGTGCCTTCGTACCAGAGAAGGTCGGAGCGCTGCGTGTTCCAGTCGCCGGGAACCTGGATGGTAGGGCTAGTGTCGAAGTTGTACTCGATGAGATCGGCCTTCGATTTGGGCTTGGCGTTGCGCAAGAAGCTGCGCTCGTTGAGTTTGCCGTCGTAGAGAACGGATCCACTGTCGTATGGGTCGGGAATGATATGCCACGCGCCATTCAGCGAAATAGTGGTGCGGTGCTGGATATCGGTGACGAGCGGCGCCGGTTGCTGAGCCGGCGCCACCATTGCAGCGAGAAGAGTGACGAATAAAAGGAGGTGCCTCATCGCGGGAGCATGGTAGCACCTGAGTTACGGCATGCGCATCAATGCGTGAGCACGTGAAGGGTGAGGGTCGCGGTTTGCGTCAGCCCGCCGCCCCTGGCAGTGATGGCAATCGGCGTGGACCCGGCGAGAGCATTGGCGGATGTGCTTACTTTGATCGTGGTCCTTGCACCTGGGCTCACGGTGGAGTTGGCAAAGGTCAAAGTGGTCCCGGAAGGAAGGCCAGAGGCGGAAAAAGTAACCGAGGAGGTGAATCCGTTCTGTCCGACGACGCTGATGGAGGTTTGCGCGGAGGACCCAAGGTAAACGTTAAGGGTTGCGGCCGCGGGAGTGATGGTGAAGGTTGGCGGAGCTTTGACGACGAGGGCGAGATTGACGGTTTTGGTGATGCCTCCGCCAGAAGCAATAACAGCGATGATGGAGGATCCGAGACCAGCGTTGGAAGCGGCGGTGATGGTCAGGGAAGTAACGCCCGAACCTGGGGCTGAGATTTTGGCTGAAGAGAAGGCGGCCGTCACCCCGGAAGGAAGGGCGCTGGTGGAAAGGGTGACATCGGAACTGAACCCTCCGACTGTCAGCACTGTGTATCTCACGGTGGCCTGTGCAGACTGCACGACGGCCAAACTCGTCGCGGCGGCAGTGAGGGAAAATCCGGGGATATTGACCTTTACGGTGACGGATTTGGCGATGCCGCCACCATTCGCCGTGACGACAATGGAGTGACTGCCGGGAGAAGCGTTGGACGTGGCGGTCAGGGTGAGGGTGCCAGTTCCGGAGCCGGGTGCGGAGAATGAGGCGGGTGCAAACGAGGCGGTTAGTCCTGTAGAAAGCCCACTCGCTGAGAGCGTAACGGTCGAGTTAAACGTGGAGTTTCCAGCGGTGGTCAGGGTGAGTGTGCTCGATGCACCCGCCGTAACGACGATGGAGGTTGCCGAAGTCGTGAGGGTAAGGGTGGGAGCGGGAAGAACGGTAAAGGAGAACGGGATGTTCTTCTTCGTGCTTCCGCCGGTGGCGGTCAGGGTGACTGGGTAAGTGCCAGATTTGGCGGTGGAAGAGGCGGTGAACTTCGCGATGGTCGATCCAGATCCTGGTGAGGGCAAGACTGAGGGCGTAAATACGAGGGTCACCCCTGCCGGAACACCGGAGGCTGTGAAGGAGACAGCGGACTTGAATCCTCCGCTGACGGCGGAGGTAAGTGTAACGCTGGTGTTAGCGCCGGGGACCACGCTGGCGGTGGAGGTTGAAGCATTCACCTGTAGCGACGGGGACAGGCTGGCGTCGGCCCAGTGATTCACGAGCAGGGTGGCGTCGACGGAGCCGAGACCGGTGGCGCGGTCGTAGCCAGTGGTGGCGGAGAAGCCGGAGAGTCCGGGAACACTGTTGTTTCCGACGGTGATGTCGTGAAAGACAGCTGCGCCACCGGAGTTTTGCAGTCGAGCCAAGGGATAAAAGACAGTGTTGGCCATCCCTTGACGCGCAGCAGCGTTTTGAACGGCCAGAGCCATGATGGAGGCGAGGGAAGGCGATGCGGCGGAGGTACCGCCGACCAAAATTCGGCTGCCGTTGAGGTAAACGAGGTATCCATCGTGCACGGCGGCGGTGAGAGAGAGGTCGGGGACGTCGCGCATGCCATCGGCAGGTACGCCAGTGGCGTTTTGCCAGACAGGTTTTGTATAGACGGTGCTTACGCCGCCACCTCCGGACCAGAGGCCCGAGGTGCTCTCGTTCCAAGCGGCTTCAGGAATGTAGCTCAAAGCGGAAGTCAGTGAGGCGCTGTTGCTGGCGGACCAGTAGAAAGAAGAGTTAGAGCCTTCGTTGAATTCCGTTCCGCCGACGCAAACGGAATAGGGGGTAGAACAGAGCGCATTGATACCGAGCCCGTAGCCGGCGGACGAAGAGGATGCACTGTCGCAACCTGCGGCGCCGCTATCTCCGGCGGAGACGAAGACGGTGATTCCCTGAGACGCGGCCTGTTGCCAAAGACTGTTGATGAAGGCGTTGCCACTCGCGCCAAAGGCGGCTTCGCAAGCTCCAAAGCTGACACTCATTACCGGAGCCAGGTTGTGGTTGACGATGTACTGCGCGGAGAGAAAGACGCCGTCACTGGAGTTGGTGGACGCGGCGGGAGCGAAGATGACGGTGGCGTTCTTCGCGAGCGCCCCGGCCCACTGCACGTCGAGGTCGGCTTCCACTTCGTCACTGGTGTTACTGGTGCCAGGATCAGCTCCTGCGAGGAGGATTTGGGGGTCTTTGGCCGGAAGACCAAAGGCGCTGCGAAACGAGCGCACGTCGGAGAGGTTGATGTTGGAGCGGCCGACGATGGCGATGCTCTGACCTGCGCCGTCGATGCCCTGGCCATAGAGTGGAGAGACGTCGTAGATGGTAGCGAGATCGCCGGGCGTCACGTAGTGAGAGCTACCGCTGGTGAATTCAGGGGCCAGCTTGGAGGACATGGCGATCATCGGCGCGGAACGGAAGTCGTGAAGAGACATGACGCCGCCGACGACAGCGGAAATGGCGCGCGGGATCTGAGGATTGGAGGCGTTGGCGTAGTGTGATTGACCGTTCACAGAGTAGCGGTGAATTTCAGTCCCGAAGGCCGATTGCGCCATGGCTACTGAGCCGCTGAAAACAATTGCGCGGCGGCTGGCGGTGACTTCTTCGATGTCCATACCATGCATTTCGAGCCAGCTGGCGATTTGTTGCAGGTCACGGTCCGACACGCCAAAACGCCGGCCATAGTCTTCGGGGCTAAGCCATTGGTGGAAGTGAGGGGACTGCGGGTCGTGCTGCTCGAAGACCAGTTGATCGAGCGCGGCCTGCTGCGATGCGTCGGGCGTGAGCAGCAGGATCATCTTGTCCATACGAAGGTTGGGCGGTGCGATACCAATGTCATTCGTGGCCCGAGCGAGGGGATGAACGTTGCCGCGGAGCGAGACGCGGTCTTCGTCGTCGATGGTGACGCGAATGCGATCTTGAGGGTAAGAGGCCAGAAGATCACGGCGTGGTGAAGGTGCTTGAGCAAGGGATGAGAGCGAAATGAAGAGAAGACTTGTTGCCAACCAGTGAGTGCGGCCAAGACGCATCGCGATCTCCTTCGAATGAGCGCTACGGGGGAGATCGGAAGGTGTGCCTGGCAGATCAGAGAGAAGAGATCACGAAAGTAATCGATGGGCAGGGAATCGGGAATCGGAGACTGTGAGGTTGGGGTCCACCGATGTATAGATTCCGGGAGAGAATGCCGAGGTCGCGGGGTTTGTGGAAGCCCACATCTGCCAGATGAGAGCAGGTGGGGCACCGACACTCGGTCTTCTCCTCAAATACCAAAAACAGAACCCTCGCCCTTTCGACTTTGCTCAGGGTTCGTGATGACAAAACAAATGGCTAAGGGTGTGTCATGGTTTCGGGTTTGACCGCGGCGTCGAATTCTTCGCCGGTCAGATAGCCGAGTTTCAATGCTGCTTCGCGCAAGCTGCTGTGGTCGACGTGGGCGGTGTGCGCGATTTTGGCGGCCTTGTCGTATCCGACCTTGGGAGCGAGAGCGGTGACCAGCATGAGCGAGTTCTTCACGTAATAGTCGATCTTCTGGCGATCGACCTCGATACCTTTCACCATGAATTCAACGAAGCCGTGGCAGGCGTCGGAGATGAGCGTCACCGAATGCAGGAAGTTATAGATGATGACGGGCTTGAATACGTTGAGCTCGAAGTTGCCCTGGGAGCCTGCGAATCCGACGGCAGCGGTGGCACCGTGGACCTGAGCGGCCACCATGGTCATGGCTTCGCACTGAGTGGGGTTGACTTTGCCGGGCATGATCGACGAGCCGGGCTCGTTCTCGGGGATGATAAGTTCGCCGAGTCCGCAGCGCGGGCCGGAGGCGAGCCAGCGGATGTCGTTGGAGATTTTCATCAGCGAGGCGGCGAGGGTTTCCAGCGCGCCCTGGGCGAAGATGATTTCGTCGTGCGCGGAGAGCGCAGCGAACTTGTTCGGGTGCGATCGGAAGGGAAGTCCGGTCAATTCGGAAATCTTTTTCGCGGCGCGTTGGGCGAATTCGGGATGGGTATTCAGGCCGGTACCGACGGCGGTGCCGCCGATGGCGAGGTCGTAGAGTCCGTCGAGGACCTGTTCGAGACGCCTAATGTCGCGTTCGAGTAGCGAAGCCCAGCCGCCGAACTCCTGGCCAATCGTGAGCGGGACGGCATCCTGCAAGTGCGTGCGGCCGATCTTAACGACATCGTTAAACTCACGAGCCTTGGCGGCGATGGCGTCGTGGACTTCTTTGACGGCCGGAATGAGGACCTTCTTCACGCGCTCGGCGGCGGCAATGTGCATCGCGGTCGGGAAGGTGTCGTTCGACGACTGCGACATATTGACTTGATCGTTGGGGTGGATGGGCTTCTTGGAGCCGAGTTCTCCGCCGGCAAGTTCGATGGCGCGGTTGGAGATGACCTCGTTCACATTCATGTTGGTCTGCGTGCCGCTGCCGGTCTGCCAAACGCGAAGCGGGAACTGATCGTTGAGCTTGCCGGAAATGACTTCGTCGGCGGCCTGTTCGATGAGCTTTGCCTTGTCGGCTGGCAGTTTGCCGAGGTCCTGATTGACGAGCGCGGCGGCTTTCTTGAGGATGCCAAAAGCGCGGATCAACTCGGGCGGCATGGTATCGCGGCCGATGTTGAAGTGATGGAGCGAACGCTGCGTCTGGGCTCCCCAATAGACATGAGTGGGAACTTCGATGGTCCCCATGCTGTCGGATTCAGTGCGGGTGCGAACCTGCTCGGCGGTAGCCATACGAACTCCAAAGATTGGCGGGAATGAACTCCGAAAACCCTTGATTATAGCGCCGCGCGGGGAGCGGAGATTTGTGACGGATGAACCGTACAGGCGGGAAAGGCTGTGTCACATCAGTCGAAGAGGTGCTCGCGCCAGAGTTTTTGTCCGGCGAGCGAGATGTAGAAACTGTAGGCAAGCAGGGAGAGCACGGTGAAGATTACGAACAGCGTGCCACCGGCGTACCAAGCCGAGAGATGCAGGGTGATGGGAATATTGAGGAGGATGTCGGCAACGAATATTCCTGTTGCCAGAGGCAGCAAGCCGAAGCGCACGATGACAAAGGCGGCGGCGCCATATACCAGCAGTTGCAACGAGAGAAATACCGCGAGCTGGCGGGAATCCCAGCTCGCCAGGAGTGGGTTCCAATTGGCCATTTTCAGGCAAGCCCAAAAGGCGACGAACGCTAACGCGGCAAGCCATGGTTTGCGTAACAGTACGCGGAGGACAAACATCAGGAAAAACATTCCGAGTGTTGCCTGGACAGAATTGGCGACGTGCCACAGCCAACTCCCAAGCACATGACGAGCGCCCATCTCGAAGTCACCCCAATTAATATTCGGTGTACCTCCAAGGCGCTGTGCCCAAACGAAGAGAATGTTGTAGGCGATCCCCCACGAAATTCCCAAGGCGGAGCCGATCATCATGTCGCGCCCTACCATGGGATCGCGCAAACGGCCGGAGAGAAGTCGGGTCCAGGAGATCAGCGCATGTGGCCAATGGCGGCGGATGTATGGCTCAAGGGCCAGGTAGAGAACACAAACAAAAGCGGTATTAAACAGAGCTCCCGCGATCGCGAGGACCAAAAGGCCAAAGCTGCCGATCGATGGTACAAAATGCGCCTTACACAGCCACAAGGCCATTTGTAACGCAAAGACTGTCCACGCAAGCGTAACCGTGCCTTGTCGGTCTCCCTTTCCGCGAAGCAGATTACGCCGAGCGATGTAGACGGCGGCACCGAGTAGAGCGATCCCGATCAGTACGGTAATTGTTTGCCCAGCCTTTTTTCCGGATGATTGATCCGACTGCGCCTCGCGGTCCGGTTTCGTCCAATCGCCGATCAATTGAAAGTAGGTTGGTTTTCCGCGGTAGGAGCCAGCCTCCACGCGCAACGGAAGGTTCGTGCCCGGCCACCTTCCTGTCCACGCGGAACGCGAATCTGTGGACGCGAGAGAGTTCCACATAGGGGTTGTGGACTTGAATTGCGCAAGGTCGAGTCCGGCAAGTTGGAAAGCGACATGCCAATCGCAATTCGCCGGAGCAGTCGGAGTCTTGTCCAACTCGGGTGGGATGGAATGGAACTCAACCAGCCGTCCCTGCGGATCCATGATGATTTTGCGCATCCCGGAATCAGTAAAAGGCGGATCTTTCAGGCTTACGATGCCGGGAACGAGAGAATTGTCTTTCACTTCCACGGCCACCATATCGTCGGGACTCTCGCGTCGCCAAAAGAGGAACAGGGGTGGAGTTCCTTTGGCGAGCATGGTATCCCAGGTGAGGCCAGGGAACTTTCTGGCGTTCAGGCCGTTGTAGAGATCTCCGTCTAAATCGAGACTCTCCGCGCTGTCGGCGGGAGCATCGGCATAGCCCAGCGCGACACGTATGTCTTGTGCTTTTTGTGACAAGACTTCCGGTGAATAAGGAAGGTTGAGGCGATCGAGAACCCCTGCGCGCAAACCGATCACGTAAAGCACGATGAACCCCAACAGTGTTCCGGCGAGCAACGATACCGCCAGCTTTACGGGAACGCCGGTGCGATCGCCAGCGGCGGCGACGAGTTGAGGTGATGGAGTTTCACCTGCGGCGAGGGCAGCGGCGAGCGGATCGCCCCCAGGCAGGGAAGCGGCGACTTCGAGCGCAGATGACGGTCGTGCGTTGGGATCGTCTTCAAGGCAGCGGAAGATGGCGCGCTCGACGGCGGGATCGACGTCTTTGACGAGCGTGGAGGGTCGGCTGATGGCGCCGTCGCGACGGACGCGTGTGATTTCTTCGAGGGTGCGGCCGTCAAAAGCTCGCTTGCCGGTAAAGAGTTCGTAGAGGACGAGGCCGAGAGAATAAATGTCGCTCTTCAGCGTGACCTCGCGCCCAGCGAGCTGTTCGGGCGCCATGTAGGCCGGCGTGCCGCTATTGACGTCGGTGATCTCGGCGGCGAGTCCGGCTAGTCCGAAGTCGGTGACGAGGGCTTCGCCGCGTCCGTCGAGCATGATGTTGGCGGGCTTGAGGTCGCGGTGCAGGACACCCTTGTTGTGGGCGGCGCTGAGTCCGGCGCAGACCTTGCGGGCGATCTCGACGGCTTTGTCGGATGGAAGTCGACCGATGCGGCGGACGAGCGAAGCGAGATCTTCGCCGTCGATGTACTCCATGGAGAGATAGATCTGGCCGTTGGTTTCGCCGATGTCGTAAACGCGGCAGACGTTGGGGTGCGAGATCTGGCGGGCGATGCGCACTTCGTTGCGAAAACGCTCGAGCATTTCGGCGTCGGTGGCGGATTCGGGGAGGAACTTGAGAGCGACTTCCTGGCCCAGGTTGAGGTCGTCGGCCCGATAGACTTCGCCCATGCCGCCGCGTCCAAGCAGGGCAACGATGCGGTAGCGCCCGGCGATCATGTCGCCGGGGACAAAGCGTCCGGCGCGGGAAGATGGGCGGGATGATGGCCGCGAACTCGGCGGCCGGTCAAAGGTGGGGGTGTCGGAAGTGGTCGAGGTGGCGTTTGCGTCGGAGGCGAGTGGCTTACCGCACTTGGCGCAGAAGGGGGTGGATTGCGAGGTATGCGATCCGCAGGCTGGACAGGTTTGCGGCAAAAGGCCCTCCCGGTGAATGGCGAGATTCTACAGGGGCTTCATGCGGAAGAAAAATGGGATGGCCCCCAAGCGCTTTCGTCGTTTGGCGAAGGATGAATTACTCAATTCAGAGGCTGCCGACTGATTCGAGTTTCGGGGCACCCGGAGATAGAAGGGCTCGAACATCTCGCATAGGAGGCTGGCCGAAGAAGCGACTGTATTCGCGATTGAATTGCGTAGCGCTTTCGTAGCCGACCTCAAAGGCTGCACTGGCGGCGTCGAGACCATTGTTCAGCATCAGGCTCCGCGCGGATTGAAGCCGCAGTTGTTTTTGATACTGCAAGGGACTCATCGCAGTCAGCATCCGAAAATGATGGTGCAGCGTGGATACGCCCATGCTTGCCGCCTGTGCAAGCTCTTCCACGCGCAGAGGCTTGGCGTAGTTCGCGGCTATCCAGGCAATCGCTTTTGCCGTCCGGTGGCTCTGGTCTCCCAGTGTTGCTACTGCGCGCAAGCGCGCTCCCGCACGTCCTCGCAGGACGCGATAGATGATCTCGCGCTGAATCAGGCCACATAAAAAAGGAATGTCCTGTGGGCTGTTCAATAGATCCATCAGGCGGCAGCACGCGTTCAGGAATTCCGGCGTGGTCTCGCCGATGGACATAGCGGGACTATCCGATGGAGCTTCTGCGACATGAATTTCCTCACGACTTGGCAACTCCCGCACCATGGACATGTCCAACTTGATGGACAGTGCGAGACAGGGAACCTGCTCGGTCGCCTCGGCCACCCAGCTCACGATTGGCAAATCCACCGCCGTCACGACGAAGCGTGACTTGTCGTAGGTAAAGCTGGTCCGGCCAAGGTTCACCCGCTTGCTACCCTGTGGGACCACGATGATTCCCGGATGGTAGGTCATCCGGCATGGCGGTGTAGGCGCAGTCCGCTGGTGGAGGCTGACACCGGGAATCTCGGTTGTCCGATTCTCTTCCTTGCCCAGGAAGGAGGCAATCTTCTGGGCGAGTTCTGCCGGTAACCCGCGGGCTTGCTTCGTTTTCAGACTGGCCCGTTCTTTCGTGTTTTTCATATCAACGATGTCAACCGCCTTTTCTAAAGATAGCCGCGCGTCTCCAGCAAAGCCATTGATTTCTCGCCTGCCAAGAGGAACAGGCAATAAGAAGGCAGGATCGGGCTACCAGTTGACGGCCCTTTACTCGTACATTCGAGGATGCAAGGGAAACAAAATGAAGACGCTGGAGAGAGCCATGAAAACCTTGAGCCTAATGATAGGTCTGTTTCTATTAACGATGATTGCGGCACCGTCCTACACACAGCAATCGCCAGCGCCGCCGACGGAAACGATCAAAACTGCCGCAAGTCAAACACCCGAGCAACAAGAAGTCATCAACCTCTCAAACATGAAATGGGATTGGATGGCTGACAAGAAGGTCGATTCCTTAGAGACACTATTTGATGACAAAGCCATGTTCACTCACATGGGAGGAACCTGGGGAAAAACACAAGAACTAGCCACCATTAAGAGCGGCGGTATCTGGTACAAAAAAGCTGTAGTTTACGCAGTTGACGCTCGCATATTTGGTAACACAGCCCTCCTGCTAGAGGACATTGATTTGCAGGCAGCAGTGGGTGAGCACGACGTCACCAATCCTTTTATGGTGACTGAGGTTTATATCAGGGAAAACGGCAAGTGGAAGCTCGCCCAACTCACGTTCTCGCATCTGCTTAGGCCGGTCAAAATGAATAGCAATAAGAATTAGCCACAAACATCGAGAGAAGTGGAAGACAGCTTGGCTGGAGCCGGGAGCGACAAAGACTACCAAGCGTGGCAGTCAGGAGATTCGTATGAAGAAGCGCAAACTTGGTAATCTCGAAGTATCGGCGCTCGGTTTTGGCTGCATGGGGTTGAGTTACGGCTACGGACCCGCCATCGAAAAACAGCAAGCCATCGATGTGATTCGAACGGCGGTCGATCGCGGCGTGACATTCTTCGATACTGCGGAAGCTTATGGCCCATTCGCCAACGAAGAGCTCGTCGGCGAGGCGCTCGCTCCACATCGCGACCGGGTAGTGATTGCCACCAAGTTCGGTTTCGATATCGCTCCCGACGGGCAGCGGGGGAGCGGACTCAACAGTCGGCCGGAACATATCAAGCCGGTTGCTGAAGCATCACTCAAGCGCCTCAAGACCGGTGTCATCGATATCTTCTACCAGCACCGCGTCGATCCAGAGGTGCCCATCGAAGATGTCGCCGGTGCAGTCAAGGATCTGATCGTCGCCGGCAAGGTCAAACACTTCGGGCTTTCTGAGGCGAGTACAGACACCATTCGCCGGGCCCACGCTGTTCAGTCGGTCACCGCAGTCCAAAGTGAGTATTCGATATGGACGAGAGAACCCGAACCAGAAGTGCTTCCGGTCTGCGAGGAGCTGGGGATCGGGTTTGTTCCCTGGAGCCCGCTTGGACAAGGATTCTTGACGGGCAAGATTGATGCCTCAACCAAGTTCGAAAGCACGGACTTCCGAGCAGTATTCCCTCGATTCACTGAGGAGGCTCGTAAGGCAAACCAGGCGGTGGTTGATCTTCTGAATCAGATCGCCCGGAGAAAAAATGCCACTCCTGCACAAATCGCGCTGGCATGGTTGCTCGCGCAGAAACCTTGGATCGTTCCGATTCCAGGAACGACGAAGATCCATCGACTGGACGAGAATATTGGCTCCGCTTCAGTTGAGCTGACGTCGGACGATCTTAATGAGATAAAGGCGGCAGCGTCCAAGATCCCAATTCAGGGCGAGCGCCTTCCTGAATCAATTCTGCGAATGTCTTACCGCTAAGGTGCAATCTCAATGGCGGCTGAGACGAAGAAACGGCGATGAGAATCCATGCAGCGACTGCGATTTTGCTGCACGGCTCCTGTGGTTCAATTGTTGGAGCAGCTTTACACCGGTACCGGCACGTTATCGACAATCTCTCTAAGGATTTGTTCGGCCTGCTGAGACTTCTTTTCCGTCGACGAATATCGTCCGCTGACGACGACGCGATGGGCGAAGACGGGGACGGCGAGCGTCTTGAAGTCTTCGGGAGTGGTGAAGTCGCGTCCATCGACGTGAGCCATGGACTGGGCGGCGCGGTAGAGCATGAGCGATCCGCGGGGAGAGACGCCGAGCGATAGATAAGCCGAATCGCGGGTGCGATTGACGATGTTGAGCGCGTACTCCACGAGCGAGTCGTCGACGCGGACGCGGGTAACCTCGTCCTGGATAGCGACTACTTCTTCGCCGCTGAGGATGGGTTGCACGTCATCGAGGCGAGCGGCCCCGGCTTCGGAGCGGAGGATTTCGCGTTCGCTGTTGGCGGCGGGGTATCCCATGTGAAGACGCATAAGGAAGCGGTCCATCTGCGATTCGGGCAGCGGATAGGTTCCGTGGTGCTCGACGGGATTCTGCGTGGCGATGACGAGGAACGGCTGGGGCAACGGATGCGAATCGCGATCCATGGTGACCTGGTTTTCGTTCATCGCTTCAAGCAGCGCGGACTGCGTTTTCGGGGTGGTGCGATTGATTTCGTCGGCGAGCAGGATGTTGGTGAAGACGGGCCCACGCTTGAACTCGAACTTCTGCTCGGCGGCGGAAAACATGGAGATGCCGAGCACGTCGCTGGGGAGCATGTCGGCAGTGAACTGGACGCGCTGGAAGTCCACGTTGAGAGCGCGTGCGATGGTGTGAGCGAGAGTGGTTTTGCCGACGCCGGGAACGCCTTCGATAAGGAGATGCCCACGGGCGAAGAGCGAAACCAGCGAGAGACGAACGACGTGGTCCTGACCGCGGATGATGGAACGAAGCGTGTTTTCTAAGGCCGCGGCGCGATTGGTCGTCCGAAGCACTTGCGTGGACATTATTGTGATTTTAACGCAGCAGTCAGCGATCAGCACTCAGCATTCAGACAAGGAACGTTACCAGAGGGCAGGGCTTGCAGTGTTTCGGCGTGTCAGGAGTAGCAAGGACGCCATTTAACTACGGATCGGACGGGTGAGACGGATTCAGATACTGACAAAAGACCCGAAAACTTCTCGATCTGTCTGATCTGTCTGACCCATCCGGATCCGTTGCAAACCTTACACCTGGAATTCGGCGGCGCGGCCGGTGAGGCGCTCGATGCGCTTGGCGGTCGGCGGATGCGTCGAAAACAGGCTGGCAAAATTCATGCCGAGGAACGGCTGAATAATAAAGAGGTGCGCAGTCGACGGCGTGGCCTGGAGCGGCATGCGGCGCGAATAGGCGTCCAGCTTCTGCAGGGCGCTGGCCAATGCGTAGGGGTTGCCGGTGATGTGCGCGCCAGTTTCGTCGGCCTGGTATTCACGCGAGCGCGAGATGGCTAACTGGATGAGCATAGCTGCGATGGGCGCCAGAATGAGCATCAGCAAAGCGCCGATGGCTCCGCCGCCGCGGTTGCGGTCGTCGCGTCCGCCGTAGCCGCCGAACATAGCCGCCCAGCCGAACATACGTGCAGACATCGTGATGGCGCCGGCGATGGTGGCGGCAACAGAACTAATAAGGATGTCGCGATTGCGGACGTGGCCGAGTTCGTGCGCGAGGACGCCTTCCATCTCATCGTCGGTGAGCAAGCCAAGAATGCCTTGAGTGACAGCGACCGAGGCATGATTCGGATTGCGTCCTGTCGCGAAGGCGTTGGGCGACTCAGTGGGTATGACGAAGATCTTCGGCATCGGCAAGTTAGTCTTCTGGGTCAGGCGCTCGACGATGCTGTAAATTCGCGGGGCTTCCTCGCGGGTGACCGGCTTAGCTCGGTACATGGCGAGCGCAATCTTATCGGAGAAGAAATAAGAGACGAAGTTCATGACTCCGGCGAAGATAAGGGCGAGGACCATGCCATTCCGTCCGCCGAAGTAGTCGCCAATCAGAACGAGGAAAACCGTTAACAGCGTGAGTAGAAACGCAGTCTTGAGCGTGTTCATATCAGAAATCCGCCTGCCTTATAGATGATATCTGGAAACGCGGGATTCAGGGCAGCGGAAAGCCTTTGGAATCCAGCGGGTGAGACCGGATGGGATGTCCGTGGAAGGTGTGACTGTCATCACTGTCAGGTCGTTCGTTCTCTCCTACATTTCGCGAATGGACAGGCAGGAGCAGAACGACCGTGCCGAATGGCTGTTGGGGCCGTCGGCAAAATGCCAAGTGGTAGAAGAGGTCGATCATCCGTGGAGACTGGTGCTGTTAGGTGCGCCAGGCGTAGGCAAAGGAACGCAGGCTGACTTGCTGACGCGGCGTTTACGCGCCTGTCATCTTTCGACGGGTGACGTGTTTCGTGCGCTGAGCGGACGAGCGGGTTGCGACCTGAGTCCGGCAATGAAAACGGCGCTGGAGTACATGCGACGCGGCGACCTGGTTCCAGATTCGACCGTGTGGGACATGGTGCGGGAGCGGAATGGCTGTTTGCATTGCGGCGGAGGATTCATCCTGGACGGATTTCCGCGCACGGTGGGACAGGCGGAGTCGCTGCGCCGGCTGATGGTGAATGAGAACCTGGAACTGTCGGCGGTGATCAATTATGTCTTGCCCGTGAATGAGATCGTGGCGCGACTCAGCGGGCGGCGAACTTGCGCCAAGTGCAAGTCGGTATATCACGTGACGGAGTTGCCTCCGAAGGTGGCGGGCAGGTGCGACCGGTGTGACGTTGAGTTGTTCCAGAGAGAAGACGATCGGCCGGAGTCGATCAAGGTTCGGCTGGAGGCTTACGATCGCAGCACCGCGCCTCTGATCGAGTTTTACGAGAAACTTGATCTGTTAATGCCGGTGGCGGCGAGTGGAACGCCGGAAGAAATCTGCGGGCGAACGATGGCGGCGCTGGCGATCCGGCGCGCGTAGAGGCAGGTTCCGCTGGCGTGGGCGACTGACGATACAATCTTGTCATGTGTGGGAGATATCGCCTGGGGCGCGGAAAAGCAGCGTTCGAGAAGGTGTTTGGCGTGCGCCCGGACGACTACGAATGGTCACCTCGATTCAATATTGCGCCGACGCAGTTGGTGCCGGTGATAAGGCAGCATCCGGCAGAGCCGAAGCGATTGCTGGCAAACATGCGGTGGGGGCTGGTGCCATACTGGGCGACCGATGTCACGATTGGCGCAAAGATGATCAATGCGCGCGCCGAAGAAGTGGCGACGAAGCCTGCTTTTCGTGAATCCCTCAAACGGCGGCGGTGCCTGGTTCCGGCCGACGGTTTCTACGAATGGAAAAAGATCGGGAAGGGCAAGCAGCCGTACTGCATCCAGCTGGCGGACGATTCGGTGTTCGCTTTCGCGGGAATATGGGACCGGTGGAAGGACCCTGCCGGCAAACCAGTAGAGTCATTTTCAATCCTGACGACTGAGGCGAATGCGGTGACGGCTGAAGTCCACGATCGAATGCCGGTGATCCTGGCGGAAGAGCATTTCGATCTGTGGCTCGATCCGGGGTTTGCGAAAAGCGAGACTGTAGCGGAGATGTTAAGACCGTACGATGCGGCATTGATGAGAAAGTATCCGGTGAGCGAGCGGGTTAACTCAACAGTTAACGATGACGAACGATGCGCAGAGCCAGTCGGGGAGCCACGGGAAGAGAGCGCTACCACCGGATTTTTGTTCGAATAACAGATTTTCGGCCAAATTCCCGTTTCGGGAAAATTTTGTCAAGACTGTAAAATTTACAAATCGGGCCTAAGTCTCTCAAAGTAAAGCAAATTGAGTTGCAGGCAGTTTGGCACTAAGAGGTATCGGAAAAGACTATTCTGAAATTAGCAGCTGTTTCAGAATACTTTTCAGGGCTGGATAATCGATGCAATTGAATGATTCTTCCTGCTCCGCTCGGAGCAGACGCAGACACGCGTGTATATGGGTCGGCTTAATTGCCGGCCTTTTCTTCTTAACTCCTACTTTATTAGCCGGACCGGCGATGACGACCGTAAGTGATGTGGTGTATCGCGCGGACGGATCAGCTGCGGCAGGAACGATGCTGATTTCGTGGCCGGCATTCAGCACCGCGGACGGCAAACCTGTAGCGGCGGGAACAATGAGCGTCGCCATCGGAAACTCGGGCAGCGTGAACCTGGCTCTGTCGCCAAATGAAGGCGCTTCGCCGTCGGGCACCTACTATAAAGTGGTGCTGAAGCTAAACGATGGAACGACAAGCACTGAGTATTGGACCGTCCCCGTACAGGGGCCGGTGACGATCACGCAGATTCGATCGCAGGTGGTGCCGCAGTCGGTGGCGGTGCAGATGGCGTCGAAGCAATATGTGGATTCGGCGATGGCTTCGAAGGCATCCGACAGCGGGGTGGTCCACACGACCGGGAACGAGCAGGTGGCGGGGGTGAAGACCTTCGCATCGTCACCAACGGTGCCAACTCCAGTTTCAGACACAGCCGTGGCGAACAAAGCGTACGTAGATACCGCAGTTGCCGGCGTGGGAACAGGATCTTTTATCCGAAAGACTGGCGATACGATGACGGGACCGCTGTCGCTGGCTGCAGATCCGACAACAAGTGACCAGGCATCGAACCGCCACTACGTGGATACGCAAGTGTCATCGTTAAGCGGCTCGCTGGCGCAGAAGCTCGGGCGGCAGGGAGATACACCCGTGACAATGGCTGCGGGCCGGTTTGCGTCGCAATTCGCCAATATCCAGGCGGCGTTTACCGATGCCGGAACGAACGGAACGGTGGTGATTCCTGCGGACTATACCGGGGCGGATTCGTTCACCAATCCAAATAACGTACAGGTTATGGACATGCGGGGCGACGCGTCGGGCTATCGGGGTTTCTACAACGTGCGCGATTTTGGCGCGGTACCCGATGACACGAATGACGATTGGGGGGCGATCCAGGCGGCGATCAACGCGGCGAGCGCGGGGAATGGGCCGTACGGCACCGTATATATTCCGCGCGGAACATACTATGTCAGCAAACCGCTGCATATCACCAAGGGGATCAAGTTCTACGGTGCAGGACGAGGGTCGACGACGATTACCGGGTACTCGGCGGACCAGGGGGCTGTACTAGTGGTTTCTCCGCCAACGTCGCTGGGATATAACGGCATCCCGACGGGACCTTCGCTGGCTACGGGCGCGGGGAATTCGATGTATCTCGACGGTACATACAACTACGAACTCAACCTGCGGGAAGCAGGCGCAGTGGAGCTGGATGGACGCAGTTCTGTAACGTTGGAGTTATTTTACAAACCGAATTTTTCGGTATCAGCGGGTCAGTTCAATATTATTTCTTCGTCCGGAAGCGTGACCGGGCCGGACGGAAGCAATGCGATTTCGCTGCAGCACACGGACAACGATTCGATCACGGGCATCGTGTGCGTGGGCGGGGCAATGCGAATCCTGCAGACTCCGAGCAACACGGTTTCTATCGGGAATGTTTATCACCTGGCGCTGACCTACGACGGCAGCATGGTACGGCTCTTCGTAAATGGAGTGCTCAAAGCGAGCCAAGCGGCGACGGGAACGATCAATCAAAAGGTGGCGGAAGACTTCGTAATCGGCCCGAAGGTGGGCGGATTCATGGAAACCACGTTCTACAACCAAATGGCAAAAGGCTGGGTGGATTCGGTGCGCATTTCGGCGACAGCACGCTATACAGCGAATTTCACGGCGCCGACGGCGAAGTCAAGCTTCGACGGGAACACCTTGTTCCAGTTGAATTTCGACAACAATTACGACGAGTTCACGGTTGCAACCACGATGTACGGACAGCAACATCTGTTTCTGCGCAGATTCGGTGGCGGGATGGGTCAGGTCGGAAACTTCCAAATGAGCGACCTGTCGTTCATCGGGACAGGACCGGAGTTCATCTACATGATCAGCAGCACTATTGATAACGTGCAGGTTACAGCCTCGCGGCGGGGGTTTCACTTTATCAATAACTGCTACTTGAACCGCTTGAACAGCCTGCGCGCGGTGGGCCAGACTTCGACGCAATTTGCTGTCGCCGCCGGGGCAGCGAGCGGCGTTTTGACGTTCGAAGACCTCAGTATCTCGGGATCGCACTATCCGCTCTACGTGGATACCTCGAGCATTGTGGTGAACGGGCTGTGGATTGAGTCGAGCCAGGGAACCGAGGTCGCCGCAGTGTTGAAAGGCGACATGAATACTTCCGTGGTGATCGACCAACCGGAGACTAGCGCAGAGACAAATCCGAATACCCTGCGAAATGTTTTCGCCATCATTGGGACGGGAACTGTTGTGCTGCATGGAGGAACGATAGAGACTTCAAATGCAGCACCCCACGTCTACGTGCAGGGCGGAGGTTCGGTGATCCATGTGGGAGCAAACTATTCGCTGATTGGTACGGCTCCGGCGACGGTGTACCAGATAGCGAGCCCTCCGACCAATGGTGTGCAACTGCTGTCGCCGATTCAACAGAGCATGAATATTCCGTGGGCCGATAACCTGAGCGCGATCCAAACGGCGCAAGTGAAGCCGAACCAGAGCTGCAGCGGGACGGCAAAGGCGAGCGGAATCGATCCGACGGGTGCGTTGCTATGTTCCTCCGACACGGGCTACACGCTAACGCTCATGAACGTGAGTGCGAATGCGCCGGCGAACAGCACAGCGTACTACTTTGGCGGAGATGTGATTGACACGAATAACGCCAGCTTTACGGCAGCGACGGTGCAGGTGCCGAAGGCTGGATCGATCAAGCGCATCTTCGTGCAGGAGAATGTCCCTGCGGGCAATGCTGGTTCGGGCGAGAGCGTAACGCATAGCGTTTGTATCAATTCGAATACGAATTGTTTCGGCGCCGCGGCATTCCCGTATAGCGCAGGCTCGGCGTCAGGGTCCGATGCAACGCTAAATCAGCCGGTAAATGCTGGAGACACGATTGCGATCAAAGTACAGACCCCGGCTTGGGCGACCAAGCCGACGAATGTTCGGTGGTACGCGGTGGTGTATATCGAATAGTTTTCAGCTTTCAGTTATTCACTGTCAGTAATCAGAATTGAGCCTGTTCAACTTTTTCAAAGTTGAGCAGGCTGTTTTCTTTGTGATCCGGTCGAGTTTGGCAATAGAAAAAATCAGTTCCAAAAGGGATTTACTAATGAGCGACGGGCAACCGGAAGACGGCGGAATCACGGTTCTGGCGTGCTAGACTCCGATTTGATGCGAGGAATCTCGATGCGTCCCCTGTTGCCGCCAACGTTCGCTCTATGCGGACTAGTTCTGCTGTCGTCGATTGCCGTTGGTCAGACCATGGTTGAACCGCAAGAGGCTGCGCCGCAAAAGACCGGCCAGGCAGCGAGCGAACAGCCGCGCATTCCGTTTGGTGACATCAGGCCAATGGCAGCGAGTGATCGTGGAAGACTGCGTATCGGCGCCGGGGATTTGATCGAAGTCAGCATTTATGGAGTGGCAGATTTTCGCCAGGAATCGCGCGTGAACGAGTCGGGAGAACTGTCGTTGCCGTTAATCGGATCAGTCCGAATCGGTGGAGCGACGGTAGAAGAGGCGCAGGATGTGGTTGCGAAGTCGCTGGTGGAAGGCGGATATTTTCGCGATCCGCACGTGTCGCTGGTGATCAAGGAGTTCGCGTCGCAAGGTGTTTCGGTTTTGGGAGAAGTGACAAAGCCGGGCGTGTATCCGATGGTAGGAAAGCGGCGGCTGTATGACATGGTTTCGGAAGCGGGCGGGTTCACGCCGAAGGCCGGTAAGCTGGTGACGATCACACACCGCGACCAGCCCACTATCCCGGAAAAAATCACGATCAGTGACGATCCGGCGAAGTCGGTGCAGAGTAATGTTGAGATCGATCCTGGAGATACGATTGTTGTATCGAAGGCAGGAATTGTGTACGTGGTGGGAGACGTGCAGCGGCCAGGTGGATTCGTGATGGAGAACAACGAACACATGACGGTGCTGCAAGCGGTGGCGCTGGCGCAGGGGACAAATCATACCGCCGCGCTGAACGCGGCGAGGATTCTGAGGCGCACTGCGACGGGTCCGACCCAGGTGAAGATACCGCTGAAGCAGATCATGGCGGCGAAGGCGAGCGACATGGATCTGAGCCCGGAAGACATCCTTTTTATTCCGGGTAGTGCAGCCAAGAGCGCACTAACACGTAGTGTCGAAGGGATCTTCCAGATCGCGACCAGCGCTGCGATTTACGGCGCTCATCCATAGAACCTAAGGACGATCTGGTTCCAGGTTTCAAACGAATTAATCGTGGGCGGCGGCCAGCGCGATAGGCTCGGCCACGGCTAGCTCTTCTTGCAGCACATTCTCATACAACTGGAGAGTGGCCTTCGCCATATTCTCGAGGGTGAAGTGAATACGTACTCTCTGGCGCGCTGCTAAGCTGAACTGAGCGTGCAAGGCGTCGTCACGCAGCAGACGCTGGATAGAGTGCCGCAGTGACGTGACATCTGCTGGCGGGACAGTAAAGCCCGTGACTCCATCGATCGAGACGAAGGGAACGCCGGAGTCGAGCTGTGTATTGACTACGGGGGTGCCGCAAGCCATGGCTTCCAACTGCACGATGCCGAAGGCTTCGCTGCGCGCGATCGAGGGAAGCGCGAAGATTCGTGCGGCGTAGTAGTAATTTGTCACGTCTGGAACATCCCCGAGGAAATGAACGCGGTCGTCGAGATGGAGCGAGCGCGCAAGTTCGGTGAGTTGAGCGCGAAGCGGTCCAGTGCCGATGATCAGGAGTGTGGCGTCGGTGCCTGAGACAGCACGTATCAGGTAATCAAAGCCTTTGTAATAAACGAGGCGCCCGACGGCTAGCACGATGCGGGAGCCGTAACGATCGGTGATCTTGGCCACGCCTCCTGGATCAGGGTGCTGAAAGCGCGCAGGATCAATGCCGTGTGGGATGACATGGCATTTTTCGCGATGGCGGGAAAGCACGGCTGAGCTCGATATGTAGTTCGGAGAAAAGCTGACGATGGCATCGGCTCGCGACATTAATCGGCGAAGCCAAGGTTCGTAAGCAAACTTCAGAAGGCGCTGGCGGATGATGTCGCTGTGGTGGGTGACAACCAGGCGTCCGCGGTGTCCGCTAGCGAGGTAAGAAAAAACAGCAGTCGGATTCGGCGAATGCAGGTGGACGATGTCGGCAGGAGTATTGCGAATTGCACTGACCATGCCGGGGCAGATCGATGCGGAGGCGACGGTTGCAACAGTGCCGATGCGGTGAATGGGGATCTCGCCGTCGAAGTCGCGAAGAGTGCGAGAGCCGGTGTGGCCGACGATCACGTCGAGGTCGACGGTGGCTGACAGGGCACGACAAAGAGCCTGCAGATGGGTTTCCATCCCTCCGCGGACCGGCGGATAGAACTTGCCGATCTGGAGGACTCGAGCGCGCAAGTTGGCGGACTCGCAGGTCATGCAAGCACCTGCCGATAGATGTCGATCATGCGGTTTGAGTAATTCGTCCAGGTAAAGCGCGAGGTGTGCTCAATCCCGCGCGAACGGTTGAGGCTGCGAGTTTGGCGGTCGAACGAAAGGATTTTGTTTACAACTACAGTCCATGAATTGATTTCAGCGATTGGGCAATAGGTTGAAACATTGCCACCAACTTCGCGAAGGGAAGCAATGTCGCTGGCGACGACGGGCGTGCCGCAGGCGAGTGCCTCGAGGACGGGAAGACCGAATCCTTCGGCATCTGAAGGCTGCAGCAGGACCGAAGCGCGTCGATAGCAGGCTCCGAGAAGATGAGTGTCGATGTTCTCCAGTTGATCGATGTGAGCGAGGACGCCGAGCGAGCGGGCCAGAGTGCTTTGTTCAGGTGTCAACTGGGGGCCAACGCGGATGAGGCGAGCATCGGCGTGGTGGCGACGAATCTTGGCGAACACGCTCAATAAGATATCGATCCTCTTGCGAGCGATGGTACTTCCGACGTGGAGCAATTCGGGACATGTGCCCTTGGTCCGTCCGAGACAATGCGAGATCTCGACGTCGGCGACTGGATCCGGATCCGGAGAGAGCGCGGGATTCAAGCCGTTGTGGATAACTGTAAGTTTGTCCGTCGGCAGAAGATCGTGCTGAAGGATGGCATCACGGGTGGCGGCGGTATCGCATGTAACGTGAGCAGCGGCCTGGAGTCCGGTGAGGATGCGGCGAGTCATGGAACGAAACGCAAAAGAACGCCGTTCGCGCTGTGGCTCGATCAGGCAGCGAAACGTATCGAGGTCGTGGCAGGTGACGATGGTGCGGCCGGGCGGAAGCTCGTGAGCGAGATGCGCATAACTGTGATCGACGATATGAAACAGATCAAAGTCGGAAGCGAGTTGACGTACCAATCGCGGGTATTGAACGAAGCGTCCGATGAAACGGGCTGAGCGCCCTAGTCTTGCGGTGCGAAATTTCATGGTTGGGCGGACGCGGTGCGGCGTAACGAATTCGTTGTCCTGCAGATGGTCGAAGAGCATTTTGCCGACAAGGTCCATGCTGGGCCAGTTCTCTTCGGGAAAGTCACAGATCACTGCGACACGAATCATCCTGGGAAACGGATACCCTTCGGATGGCAGAACCGCGGCCGGGTTGGTTTGAGCACTCACTAACGGGTTGCCATCACGAAAGAATGCAGTCCCAGCCAGCGGGTGAGCCAGCGAGGATGGTCAAGCCAGTTTGCTTCGGTCCAGGGGCGACCGGGAATGGGTAAGTAGATACCTCGTGAGTCGCAGCGGAGGATGCGCAATCCAGCGGCACGGACCCAATTCAGCGTTCGCGGCAGCAAGACGAAGTTGTTGATGGGCTGGCCTGTTTCAGTGAATGGGGTTCCGCGAAGGCGCATATAACCGCGATAGAGGCCCATGGCGTTCAGGTAATTCGGAGTCGTAAGGAAGACCGTTCCGCCAGGCTTGAGCACGCGAGCCAACTCTCGTACGGCGCGTGCGGGATCGGGAACGTGTTCGATGGTTTCGCAAGAGAAGATGAAGTCGAAACTGGCGTCGGCGATGGCGATGTTCTGAATGTCCATCACCTGCCAGTCGAGATGCAAGCCATGGCTGGCGGCAAAGTCGCGCCCCTTTGCGACTGCTGTTGCAGAGAAATCAGCAGCGACGAAGTGCGCCGATCCATTGAGTTCGCGGGCCAGCCAACATGAGAAGTCTCCGCGTCCGCAACCGATCTCTAGAATGTGCTGACCGCGGAGAGTTTCGATCGGGAGGTAAGAACGAACGATGCGGTGCCATGGCGTATCGTTCTCTTCGTCGATGCCGAGTTCGGCATGCCACGCATCGTAGGCGTGGCGCGAAGTTGGAGTTGGTTCCTCGATCGACTCTGGCATTAATCCCTCTCAGTGGCCCGGGCGACCGGCATGCGGCGGCCACTTTCGATGTCGCGTTCTGACAATTGGTTGAGGCAGATGGCATAGTCGCGCCAGACTGACTCGGGCCCATATTTTTTGGCTACCAGCTGAGCGTTGTTGCCCAATTGCTCACGGCGAGCGCGGTTGTCGAGGAGTTCGGCGATCGAGGCCGCGAGTGTTTCCGCCTGACGTGGAGGGCAGAATACAACGCTGACGTCGTTTTGAAGAATGTCAGTCGAGGCACCCACTGGCGTGGTAACGATCGGCAGGCCCGAAGCCATGGCTTCGATGAGTGCGAGACTAAAGCCTTCCGATAGAGTCGGGAATACGAAGAGGTCGGAGTCGCGGTGCAGTTCGATGAGTTCGGATTTCCCGACACGCGGAGAGACGGACACCCGTTCGCGCACTTGCTCCGGGAAGTCGGCGAGTACCCGTTGAGAATTCACCAGGGTTCCGGCGCAGCACAGTTGCAAGTCAGAGTGTTCCTTCAAGAGCTTCGTAAACGCCTCGACCAGGTACCGTGTTCCTTTCATATTCAGCCATTGACCAACGAACAGAAGCTTGCGCGCGCGTTCGCGATGCGGGCGAGAGATGAAGAAACTTTGCGGCGCCGGGTTGGCCAACATGTGGACACGATCAGATTCCGTCCAACCTTGATCGACGAGGTAACGGAGTTCCTGTGAATTGAGGCAGAGCACCATATCCGCGCGTCGACAAGTGTGGCGAAGAAGGCGAATCATCAGGTTGCCGCTAACGAATCGGTAACGCCACGACAGCGGAAGGTGTTCACGATTGGCCTCTTCTTCCAAGCGAGCGTAGTAAAGAGGTTCGAGTCCGTGGAACTGAACGACGGTGCGCAGGGGGCGAAAACGACCTAGAACGGACGCCAGACTGAGGACAACCCATCCGGCATAGCTGTGGAAAGTGACGACATCGTAACATCTGGCGCGACGGAAGAGCCACAATGCCAAGGCCAACGGGTATAGGAGCGGCGTGAACCGTGATCCAAAGTGTCGCAGCCAGGGGAAGTCATCCGGCGAGATGATGGTGCAATGGCAACCTTGCTGTTCGAGGTATGCGGCTCGGTCGCGCGTATTCTTGTAAACCGCTGTATCACCATCACGTGAGACGTGGATAGCGAACAACATTCGTGGCGAACGGCGGCCGGTTGCGGACGATGGTTGAAGTCGCAGAACCTGTTCATAAGCATGTTCTGCCGCCTCGGCGGCCCTGTTCAACGTGTAGACAGTAGCAGTGTCGTGGCGCGCGGTTTGTCCGAGCGAACGGCGGAGATCAATGCTGGCGATTAGACGTTCGATACTCCGGACGATCGCCTGGGGCGACCTTATCCCGGCGAGGAAACCATTGCGTCCATCGTCTATCAGTTCTCCCAGGCCGCCCGCAGAAGTAGTGACAATGGGTAAGCCACTAGCCATCGCTTCCGCAAGGGTAAGTGGTGCACCATCGAAGTGGCTAGGAACGACAAGGATGTCGGAATCGGCCATGATAGCTGCATTTTCCGCATCCGTTTTCGCGTGAAGCAAGTGAATTCGCGCATGAAGCGGCTCAGGAAAATGAGGAAGTAGTTCCGCTTCGGGAATATCTCTTTCAAGCACGCGAAGTTCCATTTGCGGATGTCGGTGGAGTAGATCGGTAACGGCGAGAAAGAAGTCCTCTATCCCCTTATTTTTCTCCCATGTACCGGCAAATAGCAGCCGCTGGCACCGGCCGTAATCACGGTTTGAGCTTGCTTCTGTGTAAATTGGCACCGCGCCGGGACAGATGTGCGTCATGCGCTCGTTCACGATCCCAAAATGGACCTTCAAGGCCTGGCGATCATCTTCATTGAGGCAGAAGACGTGGTCAGCATTGGCCAGGCCGACTGAGCGCCAGGTGCGATGTTGGAGAGTGTCGCTACTGACAACAATGCGGGAACCGACTCGACGTTTCAGGAGTGCGACGGGAGCAGACAATGGCTCTTGCACGTTGACGATGTCGTAAGGACGGCCTGCTTTGAACGCTTGACGTGCTTTGCGATAGACGAGCCATGGAAAGGCGAAGCGGCGAGTGATGCTGTTGTTCCATCGAGGCGATACATCGTCGGCGCAAAAATATTCGATCTCGTGCCCGGCAGCAACCAGCGGCTCGTGGGCGAAGCGCATGAGCCGCATCATGCCGCCCGGATAGTCACGATCGATGTTGTGTGCGACGAGGATGCGCATCAGGCGTGGACCTCCGAAATACCGCTGAGGTTAGCGACGAAATCGGCAAACTGACGGAAGACAAGTCGACGGTCGAAACGATCGCAGACGAGTTGCCGGCCGATAGTAGCGCGGCGTTTTGCTTCTTCAGGAGTCGAGATAACTTCCGCGATACATGCGGCAAGCTTCTGATCGTCGCCGACGGGATAGCTCCACCCAGTCTGGCCGTTGATGATGGTCTCTTTGAGTCCGCCGACCGCGGTAGCGATAACAGGCGTCTCGCAGGCAAGCGCTTCAAGTGGAGAAAATCCCAGACCCTCTTCGCGACTGGCCTGCACGCAGAGGTCGCACGCCTGGTAGTCGAGCGGAAGCTCGCGATGAGGATGAACCGCATCAGTAGCAATTATGCGCTCCAGCAGACCGAAGGATTCTGCGTCACGCAGGAACTGGCGGTATCCACCACTACGGTGGAGGAGCCAAAGGTTGTGGCCGGAGTCGAGGAGACGTCGCATCGCGCGAAGCAGGGTCTCGCTGTCCTTTTCCGGAGCGACACGACTGCTGAAGAAAATCAGCGTGCCGTCGGTCGGAAGTTGCAGCTGGTTCTTCAGTCCGGATTTCGATTGTAACGGTGGCGTGAAAAGCTGGGTGTCGACGCCATAGATGGGAATGTTGCGCACGCGGCGCGCGCCATGGTGACGAACGACATCTTCGAGATGATGACTGAGAACCACATAGTCAGGCCCCGAAAGGGCATTGGCGCGAGCGAAGAAATCGAGCAGAACAGCTTCGTGCTTCTGATATGGACGGCCATTGGGATGAGCAACGCGACAGCGATAGTAGGCTTCGACCGGGCTGCATATCAGCAGGACTACCGGTTTGCCTGTGAACTGGCGGGAGCTATTTGCAGCGAGCGCGGCAGGACCGTATCCCTGGACGAGGACGACGTCAAAATCGGACTTGCGCCGGATAGTCTCGCGAAAGACGAAACGGGCGAAGGCGGCACGCCCGGAGGGTCCGACGATGGACGGAACATCGGCCGCCGGGGGCCAACTGATTTCGACGCCACCATCAATCTTGCGGGCAATGATGGAAAGATCGAAGTGCTCTGCGAGTCCCTCGACCAGGCGTACATCGGTACCGCTTTCGACGAGGAACAACAAGCGGAGGCGGCTCATGCGGCCACTTTCTCGAAAATGCGAGTGAGCTGTGCAAGATGATCGGCGAGTTGATACCGGTGTGCCTGGCGGTATGCGCCGGCTCGCAGCTCCGAGTAATGTTCGGCGCTCGATAGAGCCTTGAGGATCGCTTGTGCCAAAGCCGCCGAGGTTGGTGGAACAGAGGCGAGATGGCCGGTAACGCCATCGCCAAGCCACTCGGGGACGCCGCCGACCGCAAAGGCGACGGACGGAACGCCGAGAAGTCCAGCTTCAGGGCCCGAAAGTCCGAAGGGCTCGGGCCAGATGCTGGGGAAAATCAAAAGGTGAGAGCGTGAGATGGCTGACTGTAGGTCAGTGGCCGCAAGCCATCCAGGGAAGTCGAAGGTGGTGCTCTCGTTTTGCTGCAGTGCGGCGAGCCGTTGCCATTCTTCTCGATCGGGGCCGTCACCTGCAAAGGTGATGTGCAGCTTTCGTCCGAGTGCGCGTTGAATATCCGGAATCGCTGACAAAAGATAAACGCCGCCTTTCAGCGAGCTCATCCGGCCGGCAAAGATCAGCCGCAGAGGGTCATCTTCGAACGACGGCTGGGCCGCGACGCGGACGACGTCGGTAGAAACGGCGAACGGGTAAACGCACTCGGATTGCAGATCGTGGTGGGCCAGTTCGCGCACCATGTGTTGCGAATTGGCGATGAGAGCGCGATAGCGTCGCATCAGCTCGAGGCGACGCGACTGCAGGCGGTAGCGGGAAAGCATGGTCAGCGGATTGCTTCCTCCGCAATGGTCGGGAAAATAGTGTAGAAGGCATGCCGGGCCGAAGCGGCGCTCGCAGACCCGTGGAGTCGAGGTGTTGTGCAGTTTGTTTCCGCTAATGCAAGTTCCGTAGTAGCTGTGAACGTAGAGAACGGCGGGCGCTACGCCGATCACAGCGGATTCGATGGCCGGATCGAAGAGTCCGTGGGTGTAGATGACGTCAGCCCCCCAGCTTTTCAGCTTCTCTAACGACGGAGTTACGCCGAGATTGGAGGCGCACCATGAAGGTGCGTCTTCGGGACAAGCGATTGCGGCGCGATCGGAGAGCGGATCAGTTTCGTAGAGACACGCGACTTCGTGTCCGGCGCGAGCTAAGGCGGGAATGACGGAATCGAGATACACCTCGGCTCCGCCGATCTTGCGCCGGCTATGGCTCACGAACGCAATACGCATGCGTACGACAAAGTTCCAGAATCTGCCGCTATTCTAACGTGGGTTATCGACTCGACTTGTTAACTAGTTATACCCGCGGCGTGTTCTGCCGTGGAAGCAGATCGCAGAGTAGAGATGATGTTGGGCCAATCGAAGTGTGCAGCGTAGAAATCGCGACCTGCCTCGGCATAGTTCTTTCGACGTGGAGGATCGCTCAAAAGTTCTCTACACAGCCTGGCTAGTTCTCCGGCTTCGGTTGTGGCAGCGAGCGCGACAGCGTGCGAGCCGCTCCAGAGGGGCTCGGTAAGGTGCCCGATATTCGATACTACCGGGACACGGTGGGAGATCACATTCATCAGGCTGGTACGGCGGGAACTGAGTCCATCGATGTAGGGCTGAAGCGCAAGGTCGCAGGCGGAGATGTGAACTGAAAGTTCGGAATCTGAGAGTGCGCCAGTACCCTGAATGCGGTGTGCGATCGATGGAGATCCTGCCTGAAGTTCGCTGGCGAAGCGATCGCTGTTGTTGCCGAGCAAAAGCGCGTGGACGTTCGGTACATGTTCGAGCGTTCGAAGCAGAGCTGGTTCCAGGATGCGGCGGAATTCGACGGAATAGGTGCCGAGATGTCCGAGGATGAGTGCGTCGCCAGGGAACCGTGAACGGATGGCCTTGACTGCAGGAGTATCAGGAGCCACGTCGATCGTTGCGGGAATCGGGAGCCACTCGAAGCGCAGCGGTAGCGAGGCGTAAGGACGAAGGTAATTCTCCCAAGCAGGAATCGAGATGAACGCGCGGTCGGTGACGCGCAAGAGTTGACGAATCATGCGACGCTGCGCCAGCGAGACGATGCGGTGTTTCCAAGAACGCTGGCCGGGCTCCAGATAAGGCTCATGGATCATCAGATATAAGCGGTCGCCTCGTTGAATGCGGGAAGCGATCCAGCGCGTAAAGCTGAGGTTCATGCCGCGGCGTCCAAATCCGTGAGGAACCCACTGAAGAAGAAGGACGCGTGGCTGGGGAAACTTGCTGAGAAGAGAATCGGCCTCACGAAGATGTCGTGGGGAGAAATCGCCAAGCACGCGATAAACATTTGGTTCGGTGGAAGCCTCAAACGTTGAAGTCCAGATGTGAACGTCGTCTCCGGCACTCAGAAGTTCGCGTCCCAGCAGAAGCGTGTAATCGCTGACTCCGCCGATCTGTGGCGGGTATTCGCAGGTGACGATGTGCCAGTTGGTCATGCGCGAGAGTAAATCTCCAGGCAACGCTCAACAACTGCGGGCCAAGTGAATTTTTCGAGCACACGCCGGCGCGCAGCTAGTCCCATTTGCGCGGCCTCATCGCGATGATCGCGCAACCAGGTCAGCTTCTGGCAGATGGCGGAAGAACTGTTAGGTGGAACGATGAAACCGCATTTCCCGTCTTCGACAATTTCGGGCATGCTGGCGACATCGGTGCAAATCGCCGGCGTGCCGCAGGCCATTCCTTCCAGCAGTGTTTGGCCGAGAAGCTCGGGCACGGCGGTCACCTCACCATATATGTGTCGATAGACGCTGGGAAGCACGACACAGATAGCACTGCGATAAGCATGGACGATGTCGGAGTCGTTGAAGTCATGATGGAACGTCACACGCTTGCCAGAGCCGAGTGACTGCAGGTCGCGCAGGAAACGCTCGTCCATGGGCTGGCCGATTAACTTCAACGGTACATCAGGCGGCATCGCTTCAACAAGATAGTTGGCGCCTTTGTGTGGAAGCAGTCTTCCGACAAAGACAACGCTGCCATCACGTTGAACGTTCGGGTCAGGACAAAATTTGTCGGTGTCGATCCCGCCAAGGATAACGTGTGACCACGGCTGGTTTTCCTGTCCGAAGACACGGCGGCTGTATTCGCTGATGTGTAGATGCCCGCGGTACCAGCGGTCGGTGTTCGTATAGGTGGAGATGTCCCAGCCACCTCCTCCGAGGTCGGTGACGAACACTTTCCGTCCGAAAAATCTTCCGGCGAGAGCGGCAAAGCTGCTGGCCAGAATGTGCTGCTGGTGACAATGAATGACGTCGGCCTTCCGGACCTCTCCAAGAATCGCCGTGGATACCGGATTTGAGCGCTCTCCACGGACGTTCCACGGTTTGCCGACCACACGGATCTCAAGGTTTCCTCGCTGTTCGAATTGCGATTCTGTGCCGAAGGTAAGGAGCCGCGTTGGAGTAGTCTCAGCCATGTAACGGGCCAGTTCGAGAGCATAGCGTTCGGCGCCGCCAAGAACACCATTCGACCCGAAGAGCGCAGGAACAATGTGGAGAACACGCGGACGAAACGTATCTGCATCAGGCACGGGAGGCACTCGCCGACGCGACAGGCTCACGAGCAGGAATGATTTCGAATTCCGCCGGCCAGAAAATGGTGCCTTCGCTCGTTAACGGTACCTGGCCGCTGTCGAAGACGTCGGCAGGAAGGACTTCGAAAGAGATCGCATCATAAACAACGTCGAGATTGGCGTATTCTTCGCCGAGAAAAAGGTCGATGGAGTAGGTGCCGTCAAGCAGCGGCAGGTCTCGGAGATGGCAGATGATTTCGCCGGCGTTGGTCACGTCCGAGATCTGGTATTGCTTTTGCACCCGCGTGGAGGCAGTAAAGACCGGCACGCCGAAATAGTTCTTAACGCAGATGTTAATGTTGGGCCGAAAGCGCGGGGCCCCCGAGAACTCAACGCGAATGGACAAGCCTTCACCCATGCGAATAGCGGAAGCCGCAAGGCCGGACTGCGAACGCAGGCTGACGGTGCGCATGATCGTGGACTTTCCACCGGGACGTCCAGGGTGCTGGGTGAGCGCACGGATGGCATTTTCCGGTACAGCTTCCGCAGCGAGATAGCGTGTAATCAGTTCATGAGGGGATCCGTCGCCTGCGAACTGTCCTTCCTTGATGAAGAGACAGCGATTGCAGAGGCCCTCAACCGCAGCCATATTGTGGCTAACGAAGAACACGGTGCGCCCGCTATGAGAAACGTCGCGCATCTTGCCGAGGCATTTCTTTTGGAAGCTCGCGTCGCCGACCGCAAGCACTTCATCGACAAGCAAAATTTCCGACTCAAGGAATGCCGCGACGGCAAACGCCAGTCGCAAATACATGCCGCTCGAGTAACGTTTCACGGGAGTATCGACAAACTTCTCGACTTCGGCGAATGCGACGATTTCATCGAATTTGCGCAAAATTTCGACACGACGCATGCCAAGGATCGCGCCGTTGAGCAGGATGTTTTCACGACCGGTGAGCTCGGGATGAAAGCCTGTGCCGACTTCGAGCAGACTACCGACGCGTCCATAGAGGTCAATGCGTCCGGTAGTAGGCTCGGTAATGCGAGAAAGAATTTTGAGCAACGTCGATTTACCAGCGCCGTTACGACCGATAACTCCGATCACGTCACCTGGCGCGGCCTCGAATGCCACGTCACGCAGCGCCCAGATGAACTCCGCCGGCTTGCGGGACCGAGAGCCACTCAGCGTCTTCATGAGCGACTCGCGCAGAGTTTCGTAGAAGGCTTCTCGGGCGCCGATCTGGTACTGCTTGCTCAGTCCTTCGACATGGATGATAGGTCGCATGCTAGATGAGGTCGGCGAAGACTCGCTCCTGGCGGCGGAATGAGTAGGCGGCGTAGATCAGGATGCAGAACGTGAAAGCCGCCGAGAACGCGAGATAGCTCCATGTGAATGGACGCGCAAACAGCGACGAGCGAAATCCTTCGATAATGCCGGTCAACGGATTCAGAGCAAGCACCCAACGCCATTTGGCCGGGACGAGACTCGCCGGGTAGATCACGGGAGTGGCGAACATCCAGAGCTGAATCAGGAAGGGCATGGCATAGCGGAAGTCACGATACTTGACGGTGAGGCCGGCAAGTAAGAGACCGAAACCGAGCGAAAGCATGGTGACGAGCGCAACCAACGGCAACAGCATGAGCGCGGAAGTGGTCAGCGGTATGCGGTGCCAGGCCATCAGGAATCCAAGCAGGACGAAGGCGATGGCAAAATCAACCAACGCTGCCAGCACGGCGGATGCGGGAATGATCAAACGCGGGAAGTAAACACGCGTGATGAGATTCGAACTGCCGACCACGCTGTTGGAACTGTTGGAGACGGCTCCGGCAAAATAGCTCCAGGGCAAGAGTGCGGCATAGGCGAAGATGGAGTAAGGAATTCCGTCGGACGGCATTTTCGCGAGACGTCCGAAGAAAAGCGTGAACACCAGCATCGGGAAGAGCGGTTGAATGACGGCCCAAAGGGCGCCGAGCGCGGTTTGCTTGTAGCGAATCTTAATGTCGCGCCAGGTAAGGAAATAGAGGAGTTCGCGGTGTGCCCACACGTCTGCCAGATTCAACGCTACCCATCCACGGCTCGGCGCGATGGTAACGAGCGGTTTCTCGGGCAGAGAAACCGGCAGCGTGCCTTCCGGAAAAACAGCGGGAGCGCTCAATCGAATACAATCCTGTGCTGGCGCTTAGGTTAACAGAGGTTCGGTTGTACTTGCGGCGATGAATCGGAAAAAACTAAGCTGAGCAACCAGAGTGTTACGAGCCCTGCGCAATAATCTTCCCCGACGCAAGCCCGAGCTATGGCGTCGACTGCCGTCCGCTTTCTGGAAACAGATACGAGCGCGAATCGCACCTCCGCGAGGTGAGGTCACGTGCACAATTCGCGGAGGGCTGCGAATGCAAATCGATCCTCAGGACCCGATGGGGCAGGCGATTTATCTCTACGGCTGCTACGACTACCCCATTACCCGGCTACTGGAAACGATAATCACAACGAGCACGGTGTTCTTTGACGTGGGAGCAAATGTGGGATTCTTCTCGTTGCTGGCGAGCACGAAGTGCGACCACGTGTATGCTTTCGAACCGCTGCCCTCGAACCTCAAGCGCCTTGCGCGGAACATGGAAATCAACGGCCTGCAGAATGTGACGGTGATCGAAAGAGCGGTGGGTGATCACGCGGGAAGAGCCACGCTGTATGTGCCGGAAAGCGATAATAGCGGGCTGGCGTCGTTGAATGCTTCCGTTGGGGGCAAGGCACTCGAAGTGCCGCTGATAACACTGGATGGCTTTGTGCGTGAGCGCGAGCTGAAGCAGATCGATGTGATGAAGATCGATATTGAGGGCGCCGAAGTGCTGGCGTTCGAGGGGGCGCGAGAACTCCTTACGAGGAACGACGCGCCGGATGTGATCTTCGAGGCGCATCCAGGAAGCGAGGCGGCGCAATGGCTGAAGTCGAGGGGATACGCGATCTACGAGTTCAGATTGCACAGAGAGTGGGAGGCGAGAAACTTGTTGGCGAGCAGACGGAAGTTGGCAGCCAACGTAAGGAAGCAGGTACGAGAGGTCTAGAGTGTGCTCCCATTCAGCCAACAGGTAATTAATCTTCTGGACCGGATTTTTTAGGTGTGGAAACCGGCCTTTCCCCAAGAAATGCCTCCTGAAATAGCTTGTTGCCCGCAATAACAAGCTTTTGAGCCCGAGGGAATCGCAGTGTCAAGGCGGCTGCGGGGAGAATTGCCTTTATCAATTCCAATAAACCAGTCGTTGCTCGCTGTCGCGGACTTTGGTCGAGAAGCCAAAATAGAATGATCGCCAGGTGAATGAGATAAAGGACGCCAGCCAGTGCCTCTGCTACCTCGCGCCGGGGAGCGTCGGTCGAGTACATCACCGCATCCTGGAAAACTTTTTGTACACGTTGTCGTGAAAACGCCGTTGGAGGCGCAAACAGGCCTTCGTTTGCGTCTCCAACAAGCACCGGAACTAGGGCTGCGAGAACCCGGCGATGGGGAGCCAGAACTTGCAGGCTGGTGTTCAACGCCAGCGAAAAGCGTTCGCGCCATCTTCCAGCTTTAAGTTCCATCCCTCGACCGGCGTAGTCGGCAGATAACTCGTCATAGAGCCGAAGCACCACGGCGCTCTTGCTTGGGAAATAACGGTAAAGCAGGCCAACGCTGACCCCTTCCCGCTTTGCCACATCCCGTAAGGTTGCGGCCTCGTAACCTCGCTCAGAAATCAAGCTAATTGCGGTTTTATAGAGGCCTAATTGGGCTGCCTGGCCTTGCGACGTCCTTCCGGGAGGCCGGCCGCGACCGCGAGGATGCTCTTCCGTCAATTTGACATTTTCGGTAAACATGTTTACTAATATTAGTCCTTGCTGTTATCTGGAAGCAAGTCCTTTTGAGAGATGGGGACCGTCACCTATGAAGATCGCAATTCCAGGCGGCACTGGCCAGGTCGGAAGAATTCTGGCGCGAGCGTTTCACAAAGACGGCCATGAGGTCATTGCGTTTGGGAGGCATGCGGCGGAGCCTGTGCCCTGGCGGGTTGAACCGTGGAACCCCGCAGAGTTGACAGGATGGCCGGACAAACTGGACGGAGTCGATGTGGTGGTGAATCTCGCCGGTCGCTCGGTCAATTGTCGTTATACGCCGGAGAATCGTAAGGAGATCGTGCGTTCGCGTGTTGATTCGGTACGTGCCGTAGGAGAAGCGATTGCGAAAGCTAAAAATCCCCCGAAAGTATGGATTCAGGCAAGCACTGCTACCATCTACGCGCATACTTACGGAGCCCCAAACGATGAATTTTCAGGCATGATCGGCGGTAGTGAACCCGAGGCTCCAGCATCGTGGCGCTTCAGTGTGGAAGTGGCCAAGGCATGGGAGCAAACTTTGGATGAAGCTTCAACACCGGAGACTAGGAAAGTGAAGCTTCGCTCAGCGATTGTATTGAGCCCGGATCGAGGAGGAATCTTCGATACCTTGCTATCGCTGGTGAGGAAAGGACTGGGAGGAACGTCCGGCGATGGCCGGCAATTCGTGTCGTGGATTCACGAATTTGATTTTGTCCGCGCCGTCCATCTGCTTATCGCGCAAAACGATATTGACGGAGTGGTAAATATTGCAGCGCCAACGCCGATTCCCAATTGCGAGTTCATGGCAGCGCTGAGGCGAGCGTGGGGAACGAAAGTTGGTTTGCCGGCGTCGAAATGGATGCTCGAGATCGGCGCGTACTTGATGCGCTCGGAGACAGAGCTGGTGCTAAAGAGCCGACGGGTAGCTTCCGCTCGGCTGATTGAGCAGGGTTTCTCATTTAGCTATCCGGAGTGGCCTGGTGCGGCAGACGACTTATGTAAGAGGTGGAAGTTCGAGCGGGCGACAGGCCACAGATTTTCTCTGGCGACAAGCCACTAATGTTCTGTTGTAGCAATAAGTTTCTTCGCCATGTCTCTCATGGAGTATTCGTGGAGTTTCGCGGCGAGATCTACGAACATTGGTTGCGCTTCTTCGCTGCGCGTTTTCCACTGCGTAAGCATTCTGCTTAACTCACGAGCATCCTCAGGATTTTGCAACAGCCGTTCAGAAAGATCCGTCGGATAGAGTTCCGCTACGCCCGCTGATTTGGAGACGATCGAAGGCACGCCACGACAGAGAGCTTCGAGGACGTTGAGACCGAAGGCCTCGTAGCGCACGGGACTGACAAAGAGGTCAGATGCCGCAAGCAAATCCCCGGCTCGGTCGCTGAATCCCAGCAGGCGCACACTTCCATGCAATCCTAGCTTTTCGACTTGGCGTTGCCAGTGGGCAAATCCTCTGCCAGTTCCCGCGGCGACAAGAATCGCATTTTGTAGCTTCGCTTCATGCCAAGCCGCCAGCAACGTATCGAAGCCTTTATTGTGGTCGTAGCCCAGAGCTCCGATGAAGCTGACGATTACGGCATGCTCCGGCAGGTCAAAAGATCTTCGCGCGCTCGCTCTTTGTTCCAGTGTCGCTGGTTTCCAATCCGTCTCGCAGCCGAGGTGGACGGTGCGGATCCGTTCTATAGGAATTCCAAGCGCTATCAGGTCGTGCCGGGTTCGTTCGGAATTAGCGATTACCAGCTTCGCTCGTTGCAAGGCATAGAGTTCGTCATGCCGCGCTTTTTGCTTGTTGATGCGGCTCTTGATGCGAAACCAGCGCGGGGCGAACGAATCGAATCGCGGCCACGCCGCGTGAACGCTGTGAACCCAGTTGATATCCGGCCACGGACAATTGCCGCCATTCACGATGACTCGGGCATTAGGGCAGCGCCGCGTGACTTCGGAAGCGACCCGCATCCCTTCACGTCGTAGCGAGCCTTCGGCCAGAAGCACGCCGAGCGGACGCGGAACGACGGTTGCGTGAACACGGCGATCGTCAAGGAGTTCGGGGGCGATGTTATGTCCGACGAGAAAGACTTCGTGCCCTTTTTCCAGCAGTGCTTCAGAGAGTGCGAAATTCGCGCGGTCCATCCCGCCGAGCCGATGAAAGCCTCCGCAGACAAGCACCCATGGCGGCAGTGCGGCGCGGATTGTCATCTGTTCGGAACGAAGTGGTTTTCCCTGATTGCCAGGACCGCACGCGGATTGATCGTTCCGGGGTGCAAGACGGGAACTGTTCTGTCTGCTTCGCCGGTGTGATGGGTTGCAATCCAACCCACGAGCATAAGGAGAATTGCAGTGCTGGGAATGCTGGTGAACAATCCGATCCCGATGAATCCGAAAGCAAAGAGACTGACGGCGGCGAACCAGGCCAGCCACCAGCTGAGAAAAGCTGGATCGCCACGATGTGCCTGAGGTCGTGTGAAAATCCAAAGCAGAAACCCGATCCAGGCAGCAAGGCCAAGCAGACCGGTTTCAAGTTCGATTCGCCCCCATTCGCTCTCGATCGCGACGGGCATGTTCAGCCGATCCATAAGGAAGTAAGGCATGCTGGTACCGCCGCCCCCGAGACCGACACCGAACGGATAATCGACCATGGCGTCGAACAGAGTGGAATTGACGCTCGACTGAAAGCGGGTCTGTACGAACTCGGCGTTGTCGAGGGTGGTAAAACGCTGCATGCGATCGTGGGTGGCTACGACGTATCCGACTACGAGAAGCACAGCGATCCAGCCAACGCGATAGATCGGCCGGAGCCTCGTAGAAAATGTGGCGACGGTGATGAGAACGGCCAAAACCAGGAAGTGACTTCGAGCCGCGCTTAAAAAGACACCAAGCATGGCGGCAAGCAGTCCGGCGAGAAACAGGTTTTTGTGCCAGATTTCCCGATGTTTCTGCACCCATGCTCCTGCGATCAAGGGCAGCGAGAGCACCATGGTGCCGCCAAACGAATGTGCATTGCTGAAAATAGACGGGATGCGATAGTCGTTGGCTTTGCCGACGTCGTTACTGCGATAAATGATGTCCGTTACGGCGTTGGCGGGGAAGAAATGTTCCAGCCCCAGAAGGTATTCCGCGCAGCCGACTGTGAATGCGACAACGTTGAGACATGCCAGCCATAGTCCGATACGGTAAAAATCTTCGCGCTTGAGTCGTGCGCCAATCAGGATGAATGGCACCAGGAATGCATTTCCGCGCAGACCAACCAGCTGAACCAATGGGTCCTGAACGGGAATGAAGAACATCACCAGGGGCACGGCCATCAAGAACATCACCCAATGCTTCAGCCGTTGACCATCCTGACTGGTAGGAATGTAAGTGAATTCCTTGAAGCGGGCTATGTATAGTCCGAAAACTGCCGAGTCGAAGATAAAGTAAGAAGGCGTTTGAAAGAAGTTTGCGCGCAGGATTCCGAAGAAATACCCGAACGTCATGGCCACCATTACGCCGTTGGACAGCGATCGTCGAGCCACAATGAACGTCGATATCAAAGCGATTACACAGATAGCGAAACCGATCATAGAGAGCCGGCTTTCTTTCGACCGACTACGGATTGAAGAGTCTCGCTTAACTTTTGCATCTGTTGTCCGGGGTCACATAAGACCCGGGCTCGCGGCGGTCCTGCATTTCCTAACCTAGTTCTTTCCTCACGGTCATCAATGAGCTGAGAAAGCGCGCGGGTCAAGCTGCTTCGATCTCCCGGTTCCACAAAAATCGCTGTACCTCGATCGAGTATCTCGCGAGCACCACCGATTGCGGAAGTGACGACCGGCACTCCTGCGTGTAACGCCTCAACATAGACAACCCCGAAAGGTTCGGGCTTGCGGTTGGGTTGACAGTAGATGTCCGTAACCGAGAGAAGCGCAGAAACATCGGAGCGATAGCCAAGAAATTGAACTCTACCGCGAAGTTCGGGGGCAGCAGATCGGTGTTGCAAAGATTCGAAATAAGCTCTCTCCCTCGCGGAATTCGGAGCGCCGGCAACTAACAGCTTCCACGGCACGGATGACTTCATATCGCTGAGAGCATCGAGCAGGACAAAGTGTCCTTTCCAGCTCTCCATTCGGGCAGCGATCAGAATGACCACTTCGTCGGACTGAATTGCCAGTGAGTTTCGTACTTGCGCCAGATCGGACTTGTCGCGTCTGGCAGGTACCGGCGCATAGATTACCAAGCCTCGGACGCGTGGATAGCAGCGATCAAGGGTCGAGCGCGTCCACTGCGAATTGCAGATAACAAAATCCGGCTGCTGGAACGATGCGAGTTTCTGAAGCCAATGTCCGTCGAAAGGGCCGTGCATCCAGAGGACGCGCGGGACGGAGCGCCGGCGAACGACATCAGCAAAGATAAGCTGGATCCAGGAGGAATGCGCAATAACAACGTCGAAGCTCGATTCTTGCAGCAAAGTGCGCAATTGATAACGGGATCGACGAATCGACGGCAGATACCGGAGCCGCACCTGGGGCAAGAGATGAACTTTCCTGCCGAGGTGCCGTAGTCGGGCGGCGAAAGTATCGTCGAAGGTTAGCGCGAATTGGTGGTCAAGTTCGGGCGTTGCGTTGCCGCATTCGGCGATGGTCAACAGGAGTGACTCAATCCCGCCCATCATGTTTCCAGAATGCAGGTGTAGAACGCGAATTTGTTCGGAATCGCAGTCCGGCGACAAGTTGAAATCAAGCTTCGGCGCTGCGGGTGAACTTGGCTCCATGAACTCGGCTCAAAGCTTCTTCATACACCGCCGGGAGTTCGCGCGCCAGCCTTTCGCGCCCAAAGTGGCGGCGAGCGGTGCTCAGTCCGTTACTGCCAAGAGTCTGGCGAAGATCAGGATTGGCAGCAAGTTTCGAGATTGAAGCGGCAAGCAAGTCGGGCCGACGCGGATCGATTTTTAGCGCGAAATCGCCGAACGAAAGAATCTCGGCAGCCCCGCCAAGGGCGGTGGTGATTACTGGTTTTCCGCATGCAGCAGCTTCCACGATCACGCGTCCGAACGGTTCAGGTTCGGTGCTGCTGTGAACGACCACGTCGAGTGCGCGAAACGCTGCTGCAGGTTCGGAGACAATTCCGGTGAAACCCACGCGTTCGCCGATTCCAAGTTCACGTGCAGCACTGCGCAAATCGCCGAGCGAGCTCTGCGATTGGGTCTGGTACAGTGCTCCGCCAATGTAATAACCACGGACTGCGTGCTTCGGATCAACACCCGCGAGTCCTTGCAGAAAAAGGCGATGCCCTTTCCACCACGCGAGGGTGGCGATCAAGCCGACGCGAACGGTTCCTTCAGGAGCGGATATCAGCCCGCTGAGACGATCAAGATCGAGCCGTGGCCCGTCAGGGGTGAATTCCTTCAGATCGACGACATTCAGAATAGGAACGATATTCGTACTCGCACCGACAACCTCTCGCGTGTCATCAGCTACGTGTTGCGAGTTGGTGATGATGGCGTCAGTTAGAGAGGCGAGTCGGCGCATGAGTTTGGCCATCAAGGCTCGCGAGCTAACGTAGTCGTGAATGTGCCAGACAAGCGCCGACCCCAACGGCTTGGCGAGTGCACCTAGTACGTGCATCTTGAATCCGTTGGTGTGGATGAGGTCAGGCTTGATGCGACCAAGAAGCGAGTGCAGTTGAAATCGATATCGCAGAGCAGAAGGGGCGGTTGAAGCTAATCTCGCCGCCAGGGAGCCGAGGCCGCCTTCGCCTGAGTCACCCAGTCGAGCGAGCTCTCTTGAGAAGGGGAGAACGTGAACTTCAGCATCATAATCGCGGGCTCGTTTGGCAAGGGGTCCGTCCTCGCCGAGGACGACGGCAATCGGCCAGCCTGGGCGGGCTTGACGAAGGACCGCAACCGCATCGATCAGACAAGCTTCGGCGCCTCCCATTTGGCCAGACGGATTCAGGTAGGCGACACGCATCGCGTGCGGATCGGTCAGGCGCCTGCGCCCGCTTCGGAGGTGGCTTTTGTCTCAGTCTCCCGGGTGAAGAATGCAAGATCGGATTCGGCCATTTCGCGCACCAGATCCTTGAAGCCCAGAGAGTATTTCCAGCCCAGCAGCCGTTTCGCTTTGTCGCAGTTGCCAAGAAGGTTGTCTACCTCTGCCGGACGCTTGTAACGATCGTCGATTCTCAAATAGTCGTGAACATTCAAACCGACCGTGGAGAACGCTAGTTCGGCGAACTCTGCAACTGTGTGATTCTCTCCTGTGGCGATGATGTAGTCGTCGGGTTTGGGCTGCTGCAGCATCAGCCACATGGCCTTTACGTATTCCCGAGCATGTCCCCAATCGCGGCGAGCGTCGAGATTGCCGAGACGGATTTCATTGGCTAATCCGAGCCTGATCTTCGCTGCGGTCGACGTGATTTTGCGAGTGACGAATTCCAGTCCGCGACGGGGAGATTCGTGATTATAGAGAATACCGGAGCAGGCATACATTCCGTACGCTTCACGATAGTTGCGGGCCATGTAGTAGCCGGTCACCTTGGAGATGCCATATGGCGACCGGGGACGAAAAAGCGTGTTCTCATGCTGGGGAACATCGGGCGGATTACCGAACATTTCGCTTGATCCAGCAAAATAGAAACGCGCGTCGGGAACGAGTTCGCGCGTCGCCGCTAACATGTAGTGGGTACCGTTGACGTTAGCGCTCATGGTAGTGAACTCGTCCTCGAAGGAGTAGCTCACAAAGCTCTGCGCCGCCAAGTGAAAGACCTCTTCCGGACGGACCTTCGCGATCACCTGATAAAGACTCGGATAACTTTCGAGTGACGCCCCATGAAGCTGAACCTTCCCGACGAGATGGCGAATGCGATAGAGCCTTTGTTCAGGGTTCTCAATCGCCATTCGGCGCGCGATGCCATGCACTTCGTAGCCTTTTTCCAGCAGTAATTCGGCGAGGTAACTGCCGTCCTGTCCAGAGATTCCGGTGATGAGTGCCCGTTTGGCCATTTACTCCCCAGTAAACTGAAGCGAATTTTTCAAAACGTGCCGGACCAAAATGGTCCCAATCATTTGGAATGCCATTCCGGTTGCGGGCGAACATGTGCCCAATTTTGGCAGCCTGAGTATAGGTTTCAGGTCTGACACTGTCAAAACTGACGTTACCAATCCGTTTCCCGTGTGCAAGATCAGTAAACAAGATTGATTTTGTTGGTACTAAAATTTGACCAATCTCAGTAAGCTGGCAAGAGTGTTGAGCAGTTTCCGCGGAAGAGTGCGGACACGGTGACCATGGACTCCGAGCACCCTATTAGTTCCACCAGCCTGACCCAACTTGAGAACGACCCGGTGGTAATGGGGCGAGGATATGGTTACGCCTTCAACGGCCTGCCGGGATATCTGCCGCAACAAGATAACGGTCTGTTGCAATACTGGCCGATCTTGCGCAAGCATCGGTGGACGATTGCCGCAACGATCATCATCGTGGTCACCCTGGCAACGATCGTAACCTTGAGGACGACGCCGATCTACGACGCGGTAGGTCGCATCGCTGTCGGGCACGAAAATAACGACGTTCTCGGATTCAAAGGCACCGGGGAAGGCTTCCAGACGGAAGACGACTTTGATTACACTGTGGCGCTCGACACGCAGATGAAAATTCTGCAGAGCGACGCGATTGCCCTCGCGACGGCGAAGGCGCTGCAACTCGACAAGATGCCGCAGTTCTCTTCGGCGCCAAACGCGAACGATCCGTTGGCGGCCCCGACTGTCGATCCCCGCAAAGAAGCGGCCATGATGAGCTTCGTTCAGAGCGGAATGAAACTCACCGCGGTGCCGAAGACCCGCATCATCGAGATTCGATTCTCGAATCCTGATCCGCAGATGGCAGCCAGAGTGGTGAACACGCTGGTGAATGTCTACGTGGAGCAGAATTTCAAGACCAAGTTCGAATCGGCGATGCAGACGTCTGACTGGCTCTCGAGGCAGCTCTCCGACCTGCAACTGAAAGTAGAAACCTCGCAGCAAAAGCTGGTCGATTACCAGAAAGAGCATGGGATTCTGGGGATCGACGAAAAACAGAACATCGTCACCTCGAAGCTCGACGAACTCAATCGTGACCTGACGGCGGCGGAAGCGGATCGGATCCAGAGAGAATCGCGTTACCGGCTGGCGCAGTCGGGCAATCCGGAACTAATTGCGAATCTCGATTCGAATGCGCTGCTTCCGGTTTTGCAGAAGCAGGAAAACGATCTGCGAACCCAGATTGCGCAAGCTGAGGTCCAACTTGGCCCCGCACATCCCCGTATTTTGGAACTCAACAACCAGTTGCGACAAGTTCAGATTTCCGAACGCCAGGAAATCGACAAACTGGGCGGGCAGATCAAGACTGAGTACCTGGCCGCGACCCAGCGCGAAACTATGTTGCGCGCCGCCCTCGAAGGACAGAAGCAAGCCGCGAACAAGCTGAACGAGAGTGCGATCGAGTACTCCCTGCTGAAGCGCGATGTTGAGACTAATCGCCAGCTCTACGAAGGCCTTCTGCAAAAGCTGAAAGAGGCAAGCGTTTCGGCTGGATTGAAATCCAGCAACATCCGAGTGGTAGACGTCGCCCGGGTGCCTTTAGCTCCCGCGCGACCGGACAAGCGCCGAAACATTCTCCTGGCGTTGGCGATGGGTTTGCTTGGCGGAGTCGTACTCGCCTTCCTGTTTGAAGCAGTCGATAACACAGTGCGTACGCCGGAACAGGCTCAGGCTCTGAGCAATTTACCGGCACTAGGTATCATCCCTTCCAGTAAGAACCTGCTTTTACGATCGCGTTCGCAACGTTCCATCGCGGCAAAGTCTGCACCGCGTGAGACGGTCGAACTGGTCACTTATCGCCGGCCGAAGTCGGATATCTCGGAGTCCTATCGCGCATTGCGCACTGCCATCCTGTTGAGCGCTTCAGGATCTCCGCCGCGCGTGATGCTGGTTACGAGCGCTCTGCCACAGGAAGGGAAGACCACCACGAGTATAAATACGGCGGTGACACTTGCGCAGAAGGGTGCGCGAGTGTTGCTGGTGGATGCCGATCTGCGACGGCCAAGTATTCATAAGGTGTTCAACATCAAGCCGCGTGTGGGCTTGAGCACGGTTCTCACTGGCGCCAGCCAACTGGAGTACACCATAACGCATGTGCCACAGTTGCCGAACCTTTTTCTGCTTCCAGCAGGACCTCCGCCGCCGCATCCGGCGGAATTGCTGGGTTCCAGCCTGATGAAGCAGTTGATCCTGCAGTGGCGGCAGGAATATGACCATGTGATCTTCGATACTCCACCTGCGCTTTCAGTGACGGACTCAATCCTGCTTTCAGTGGACATGGATGCAGTAGTGCTGGTAGTTCGTTCCGGTAACACCACGAAAGCCGCCCTGCGACGCACGCGCGAACTGCTCGGACAGGTAAACGCTCGAGTTCTGGGCGTGGTGGTAAACGCGGTCGATGTGGATTCTCCGGACTATTACCACTACTACTATTACGGTTCCAAGTACGGAGGCTACGGCCGCTATTCCGAGGAGACACCGAAGCACGCCTAGGCACCACGAATGAACGGCGGGCGAGGCGAGAACAGCATGCGGATAGCTCTATCTTCCCCCGTCCGCAAGTGCGCATTCCTCATAGGAGGCGTGGCCTTGTTGTCGCTGTCGTGGGCGCTATGTCTGCAAGCCGTCGCCGAGCATTGGTTGGAAAGAACCTTTAGCCTTCAAAACGAGCGATGGGCAGCCCGGATCCAACCTTTAAATGCCCGTCATGAAGAAGCACTTGGCCTGATCTTTACAGACGCCGCCGTTGGCGATCCCAAGCTCGCGGTTTCCCATCTTGAACGAGCAGTAGCCATCGATCCTCATTCGTCACGTGCCTGGTTGGAGTTGGCCGGCGGCTATGACATTCTCGGCGAAGACGATCGACGTGCTGAGGCAGTCCGTCGCGCGCTCGTCTGCGAGCCGAAAGACACAGATGTGCAGTGGCAGGCGGCCAATCTGTTCCTTTATACCGATCTGGATTACGGCCTCACGTTACTTCGTGGAGTATTCCAAAACGATGAGCATTATGCGCAGGGCGTAATGCAAATCGCTTATCGCGCTTCGAACAACAATATCGACAAAGCGCTGATAGCGATCCCCCCGACCACATCTGCGCGCCTGCAAATGATGCACTGGCTCATCGATCGGAATGAGAATGAAGCCGCCGATCATGTTTGGCCAACCGTGCTTTTAGCCTCGGGTCCTCTGCAAGCGCACGATGCCTTCTTCTATCTTGATTCGCTCATTTCCCGGCACAGTCCTCAGCAGGCTTTCAAAGCATGGTCGGAACTGGCAAAGCGGGATCCCGTTCTGCAAGGTGGCACCCCGGAAAGCGACCTCGTTACAAATGGCGATTTTGAAAACGATCTGCTTAACGGCGGATTCGGGTGGCGGTACGTTCCGTCGTCGGGCATAACTGCAACGTTAGATACTGCAACGTTCCACAGTGGAACCCGATCACTTTCTTTCCAGATTGATGGTGACAACGTACAGGACTTTGGATTCAGCCAGTTCGTGATTGTCCAGCCGGGCGCACATTACCGAGTAAGCGGCTGGGTTCATGCGGAAGAACTTGAGGCGGCGCACGGGGTGAGGCTGGCCGTCACCGATGCCTATTCCCACTCTTATCTCTTGCTGACCGACGAAGCGTTGGGAACTTTTCCCTGGCGGGAGATTGACGCCGAGTTAACCGTTCCTCCAGGAACCGAGTTGGTGAAGATTGCACTGGCGCGCGATCCGGCGAATGGTCGCATTCGGGGAAAACTATGGCTTGATGATGTGAGGATCGAAAGAAACTGAGATGCATCGCTACCGCGAATCACAATTCGTGATCGACATGACAGTCACTCAATCGCCGTCGTCTTCGTCGATACGCCCGACCGCGGAATGGCTCGATGATGCGATTTTCTATGGCACGATGGGATTACTGATGTCCGGGGTGCTGCTCTTCGGTTCCACTGAAGGTTGGGGACAGTTTGTGCAGCGCACAGCGGCGTTGGTGCTGTTTGCCTTATGGGGTATGCGCCAGTATCTGCGAGGCGAAATTGAATTGCCGAGGAGCCCGCTGTATCTGCCTGCATTTACCTTCGTTGGAATCATCGTCCTGCAGTTCATTACAGGTGCGACCGGTTATCGTTACGCCACATTAGAGGAAGCCTTGAACCTGATACCGGCGGGAGTCTTGCTTCTGCTGAGCGGAGGCATCTTCTCACGGCGGCAAAAGCTCCACGATCTCGTTTTAGTGATGGCAATCTTCGGCTTCTGCATCGCACTGTTTGCCTTGACGCAGGATCTGTTAGGCGCAGACAAAATTTACTGGTTGGTGGGTCCTCGTGAGGATGCGATCTCCATTTACGGTCCCTACATTAACCGCAATCACTATGCAGGACTGATGGAGATGCTGGCTCCGCTCGCCGGCGCTGCAGCGTTTCTCGAATGTGGCGCGAAGCGAAACCTGTTGTTGTTCGCGGCAACCATGATGGTCGTCAGCATTGTCTTTTCGCGTTCCCGAGGCGGAATGCTTGGGCTTGCGGTAGCGATGATTTTTCTGTCCATGATGCTCTTCCGGATGACGCGGCGGTATCGCACTCTGCTGCTGACATTAGCAATTGCAGCGGCGGTGGTAGTGGTCGTGCTCTTGCTGGCCAATGGCAAGACGTTGCAGCGACTCACAGAGACTCAAGATCACTATCGTCTTGCGATTTACAAAGACTGCATAGGAATGTGGTTGCACAAGCCACTCTTCGGCTTCGGCTGGGGTACATTTCCAACCATTTATCCCGAGTACCGCAGCTTCTTTACCAATTTACGAGTGAATCACGCTCACAATGATTATCTTGAGTTACTGGTGGAGATGGGACTTGCCGGGATAGCAATTGTCGGCTGGTTTCTGATCGGAGTCTTCCGCGAAGGATTCCGCAAAATTCTTACGGGGAACGACGAGAAGGGTACAGTGCTCACACTTGGCGCGCTAACTGGAGTGGTGGCTCTGCTTGCTCATAGTGCGCTCGATTTCAACCTGCACATCGCAGCGAATGCGGCAATGTTTTATGTATTGTGTTCGGCGGCGGCAACGCCGTTCCGGCATCGCGTTCGCGAACCGGAGGTTACTTCCTTCGAAGAGGACGAGGAAGAACCAATCATCGTGAACAGTCCGGCATGAGCACAGTGTTTACAACAGCGCACGGGCTGGGAACGCCGAAATCCGACCTGCCCTCGGGCGCAGCGCCCAACGACGCGATTTACCGGATTCTCGTAGCTGTAAGTTCTCCCAACCACGCGCTTCTTTTCGAATGGTTCGACGGGGTTTCGTGGGACACTCTCCTGCGTCATGCGCGTCACCACTCTTTGATTCCATTGCTGGCGCATCGGCTTCTCGAGTCACAGGATGGAATAACGATTCCGGCACAGATTCGCGCTCGCTTACGGAGCGATTTCCAATCGAACTTGCTACGGAATTTCGGGTTGCTGGAAGAGACTAAACAAGTCGTGCATGCGTGGCGCGAAAACGGCATCGAGGCAATTCCGTACAAAGGCACTGTACTGGCCGAACAGCTGTGGGGCAGTTTTGCGTTACGGGAATGTTCTGACCTCGATTTCCTTGTCCGGCAAATTGATGTTGAACGTGCTGGCCAAGTTTTGTGCGATTGGGGATATCAGCAAGTGTCCCCGGTGGCCGCGTATCTGCGTCCCGCGCTGTTGCGGAATGCTTCGGAAGAGCAATTTCGTCATCCGGCTTCGCAGGTTTTACTGGAGTTGCAATGGGCGCCCGCGCCTCGAACGCTTGCGCTGTCGTTCGACAACGAGGGGCTTTGGAACCGCATCACCCAGATTTCGGTTGCGGGAGAAACTGTGAACGCGCCGAAGCCCGAAGACCTGGTCGGGATGTTGTGCATACACGGCTGGAAACATAACTGGTCGAAACTAATATGGGTTGCCGATCTGGCCCGCACAATTCGGAAATACCCACTCGATTGGGATGAGATACTCAGTTCCGCCGAACGTTGGGGATGGCGAAGAATTTTGTTGCTCGGCGCGGAGCTGGTTCGGCTAGTCTACAAAGACATCACAACAAAGCTTGATCATCATGGCGATGCGGGAGTCCAGGCTGTCGCCCGGCGATTGGAGCAAAACCTGCGTCGGGGGCAACCCAACAGCTACTTGGACTGGCATCGCGACATGCTTGTGGCCCGAGATTCCATAAACAGCCAGATTCACCAGGCAGCAAATTTTGTGTTCACGCCCGGCTTGGCCGAGTACTCGTCTTCAAAACTCCCGAAGTGGGCATCGCTTGGATATCGCATGGTTCGTCTCGCCCGCGTCCTTAGCCTATGGCCTCGGAAGACGCTGGCGTAACAGGGCAGCGAGGCAAAAAGTAACCCGACGCCAAACTGTTTCTAAGTTGCCTCCCTGAGTGTGCAAAGTCTTGCAGCTCTACGGTTTCGAGGACTGGGATACCCCTGCCTAAACTTAGTCTTATCAATAGGTTGTGGATAGGCCAGGCAATCTAGACTTTGGCATGAGAGCTGCATATTCAGAAGACGAAACCTTTTTGCCGCTTGCTCTTTGAGAGATTTTGACTCTTGCGAATTCGTCAGGCCTGACCAACGGCTTTAGGCTGAACCCGGGACGGCCACGAAAAACACCCGCTACCGAACCAGGTAGCGGGTCATTTTTTTCGCAGTCGGCTGGCTCGAATGGCAGACAATTCTTCTGCGATCGTGCTGGATCAGCTAGGCTCGACCGATCGCGCGTTCAGTGTCGATTAGCAACAACAATTTATCCTTCAACTTGAACGCTCCTCGAATTAGCTCGCGTGCCACTCCGCTCAGTGTATCCGGTGGAGGTTCGAAATCGTTATTGCTGACTTCCACTACATCGCCAATCTCGTCAACGAGGAGACTTACCGCGCCATCGTCGGTACAGACGACCACGTTCATGGAAACTTGTCCCTCAGTGCGCTCTGGCATTTCGAGGCGGCGACGTAAGTCCACCGCAGTCACGATCTGGCCGCGGAGGTTGATCAGCCCACCCAAGACCGCCGGCGCCAGAGGAACTCGCGTGGTCGATAGGTGCCGGATAACCTCCTGCACTCTTTCAACTTCGACTCCGAAGAAGAGTCCATTGAGGAAAAAGGTGCAAAATTGCTGACTCGAGTTCATGCGCGAATCTCCCGCCCCGGAACCTGTTGGACAAGGGTCCTGACATCCAACAAATCCGTCACTTTCTCCTGCAACACGGCCGATCCCATCAATCCGCAACTTCCCTGAACGCACTCCACGGAAACCGCCTGCTCGACGACGTCGACGATCTGTTCCACCACCAAGCCAATGCTCCGACCTGCTTCGGAGTAAACCACGACTTGGAGCGTACCCTCCGGTTCGCGACCCGGATCCAGGTTGAGCCGCCTTGCGATATCAATTAAGGGCATGATCTGTCCTCGGTATTGGACTACCAATCCGTCGCCGGAGTATTCCATCTGGCTCGCCGAGAACTCTTCCAGACGCGCCACCATTCCAAGGGGAATCGCCATGCGACGACCGCCCGCGGTGAAAACAAGCCAGGCATCTCGTCCCGCCACCCTGTCGGTTTTTTGGATCGCAGTCTCGATCACGGCGTGATCACGAACTTCGGTCACGACATTGGCGGTTTGGGCGATTCCCAACACATCGAGGATCAGCGCAACCTGTCCGTCTCCCATGATGGTTGCTCCCGCAAAACAGTCGATTCCTTTCAACTGCTTTCCCAGTGGTTTTACTACGATTTCTTCGGTGTCGTTGATTTCGTCCACGACAAGACCGAACTGATGCTCGTCGGCCTGCAAGACCACAATGTTGATCGAGAAGAGCTTCTCCAGCTGCTTTTCCAGGTTTAGTAACAGCTTCACGATTTCGCGGGAAATCGGCTCGATCTGAGAGTATCTTTCGTCGGCCGCCGCGTTATTCTTTGCCTGATGCGACCGAATCACGCTCCCGACCATTGCGTGCATTTCGCGATGTCTTTCTTCCAGCCTCTGTATCTCGGGAATATGCGAATATTGCTTGAATGCGGATCCGTAGAGCCATTGACCCAACGCGCAATCTCGTGGCGACTCCGCGGTTTGTGGGCTAATCTCTCCCTGACCATCGAGATAGTTCCTCAGCTTGTCCTTCCATGCTAGATGGCTTATGCGAGCGGCATCGAACTGAAACGATTCCGCTGGGCGAAAACCAGCGCTGCCCGAATTCGCCAGTCGCAGCGCTTGATTCAGGAACACCAGGGGCAACAGCTTTCCGCGCAAGCGATACACCGGAGCGCCATGAATATCTTCAATAGCAGTTGATGCTTCTGCCCCTTCGAGACGCACCAATTCAAGAAGACTGACTTGCGGTATGGCGAAGCGTTCGCCGCCACTCGTGGCAATCAAAGCCGGGATGATTGCCAGCGTGAGCGGGATCTTGATCTTTAACGTCGTGCCTTGGCGCGGCACACTGTGGATGTCAACCACGCCACCGATCTTCTCGACGTTTGTCTTCACTACGTCCATTCCCACGCCGCGTCCGGAGACATTCGTTACCTTTTCTGCAGTCGAGAGTCCAGGCAAAAAGACGAGGTTCAGTGCCTCCCGCTCTGACATTCTTGCGGCTTGCTCACCTGTAACCTGCGCCCGTTCAATGGCCTTCTTCTTCAGCCGCTCCAGATCGATGCCGCCGCCATCGTCCGAAATCTCGATATTCACTTGCCCGCCCTCGTGAAAAGCGCGGAGCAAGAGCTTACCTTCAGGCGGCTTGCCCTGGGCACGCCGCGTCTCAGGCATCTCGATGCCGTGATCGACCGCGTTGCGGATAATGTGGGTCAGGGGATCCTTGATTGCCTCGATGATGGTCTTGTCGAGTTCGGTCTCGGTCCCCTCCATTTCGATGCGGACCGCTTTCCCAAACTGAACCGAAAGATCGCGAACCACACGGGGGAACTTGTTCCAGACATTGCCGATCGGCTGCATGCGCGTCTTCATCACGCCTTCCTGCAACTCGGTGGTGATGAGATTCAGCCGCTGGGCCGCCCCGACAAACGAGGCATCTTTCTGCGACGCTGTGACTTGCAGAATCTGGTTTCGCGTCAGTACCAGTTCTCCCACCAGATTCATCAGTTTGTCCAGCAGGCCAACATCTACGCGAATGTTGCTGGCTGATACTTGCGTTGAGGTTTCGCCTGCCTGTGTTTTCAGCGCGTGGAGTACCTCTTGCGGTTCAATCGTCCCCTGCTCGACCAAAATCTCGCCAATGCGACGCAGATCGCCTGCGCTCTGTTGCGACAGTGCCGCGTCGATTGCATCTTGAGGAATACTCAGGTTCTCGGTAAGGATCTGTCCCAATCGTCTGGGCTCACCTGTAAGCAATGTCGCGTTTGCCAGTTCACGATCCAGCAGGGAACTCAGCATGCTTGTGATCTCGGTATAGTTCCCGTCTCCTTCACTGCCGGTGCTCTCGATCGCGCGGAGCACCTCGCGAATTGCGTCGACCATCTTCAATAATCCCGAAGTTATGTCGGTATTCAGACGCAACTTTCCATCTCGTAATTTGCTGAGTAGATTTTCGCCGCCATGTGCGATTGACTCCAGCTTGGAGAAACCCAACACTCCGCTGGTGCCCTTTACGGTGTGGATGGCGCGGAAAACACCACCCAGCAGCTCTTGCGACTGAGGATCCTTTTCCAGTTCCACTAGCCCCGAATCCAGTTGGTCGAGGTTGTCGTTACTTTCCACTAAGAATTCTTTAATGATGTCGTCCATCTCGCTCATGACTCGGCCTCAGGAACATGGATAAACGCAGTTTCAGGTCCAAGTTGGATGGGAGGATTTTAAGGGTCTCTGTTTCTTAGAGTTTTCAGACCATTTTGTGCAAAAAGAAAACGCAGCGATCGAAGAGTGATTCCTGTCGCTGCGTTAAAGAACCAGAACCCGAAGCCGCGGAGGAGGACAAAGGAGCGGCCGCGAGATGATTTATGCGTTGGTGTAGTACTTCTGGTTCTCTTCGATGAAATTCGCGAACTCTTCCGGCAACTCATCTTTCAGGAAGATCGAATTGCTGGGGCACACGCCAACACACGCGCCACAATCGATACAGTTATCGAAGTCCACGTAGAGCTGGGTCGCCGCTTCAAACTGAGGTTCGTCCTTCCGCGGGTGAATACAGTCCGTCGGGCAGGCATCGACGCACAGCGCGTCCTTGGTGCAGGTATTCGTGATCACATAGGCCATGATTGCGTTCTCCTCACGAGATGACGGCGATGAACCGTCGTACGCACTTACCGTACTACCGGCATGTCCAAACTCACGGTGATTGCCATCACATGCCTATGGTGACGTGAAGCAAACGCTGTGTTGTTTTTATCGGCTGGAGTAACTCGCCGATACTGCCGATGTTTGCGCTGACGGCCGCCTACACGCGGGCCTATTCTATGAAAGTGCTTGTTGCCGATCACGAACCGATGTGGCAGGAATTCGTCTGTTCACGATTGCAGGCTTCCGGCCTGGACCCAATGCTCGTGGTGAATGGAGATCGTGCGTGGTCTGTTTTGGAAGAGAGAGAAGCTCCCAGGCTAATCATCATCGACCGGCGGTTGCCTGGCCTGAATGCGATGGAGATTTGCCGCCGCTTGCGGGCGCGCGGCGATCCGTTTTACACCTATTTACTGCTGATGTTGCCGACTGTACAGCGTGTGGACGAGTTGGTCGCACTGGAGGCGGGTGCCGACGATTGTCTTGCCAAGCCGTTTGGACAGGAAGAATTCGTCGCCAGGCTGGCCATTGCACAACGAATCATTGACGTGGATCGCCGCCTCACCGCGCTGAACATGAGATGGCGCACCATGGTTGATTCACTTCCCATGGGGGTCGCTACCGTGGACGCCAGAGGACTGCTGAAACGAATCAACATCACCTTTGCATCGCAGATGGGATTCTCCGACGTTCGCACGCTGCTGGGGCAATCGCTGACCCAGGTTCTCCAGCGCAAGGTCGACCTCAAAGGACTGCTCGAAGAAGTCCGGTGGGCTGAGCCGTTCAACGACATTGAAATCAAATGCCGTGGCACTATCGGAAAGTCCCGTGTAATGCGACTCTGGGGACGTCCCCTGCCTCCAAACGACGAGGCTGTTTACGAGATAGTGGTTCAGGAATCTACCGTCGTTGTCGATTGAACAAGAGCGGCGATGGCGGCGAACGACCTAAACCGCCCTACTTCAGCTCCAAACGATCGTCCGACAGGTCACCTTCAGGAACACTACCGTCGTTAATTGTTACTGACGTGGGTTTTCCCGCGATCGTCAGGCGAGTGATTACCTTCTGATGCGCCGGAACCACGGTCCGCTGAGTCTGTTCGGCAACGGCACTCCGAACCGTGACTGGGATTTCGACCCCCGCGCCGCCAGAGTTTTCCACGGTCACCGCGACAACGTAGGAGTTCTCCAGGGTTTCTCGCGGCACCGCCGCCGCGATCTTAAGTTCCGGCAGGCCACGGTCTCGATAGACCCAGTCGTCAAAAAACCACTCCAGGTCCTTCTTGTGTTGCACAGCGATCAATCGCTGAATATACGTTGGATCCATGTCGTCAGCGGCACGATACTTGGCAAGCACAGCCTGAAGCGCTTTATTACCAATCATGTCTCGGAGCATCGACCAGACCCAAACGGCTTTGACCCGGTAATAGACTTCGTCGTCTGTAGACACGAGCGACTGAGCGGAATCGCCCGATGGCTTTGAAGCAGCAGGATTCTGATTTTCTGCGGCTACTAGAATTGGCAATGTCGCATTCAAGTAGTCTATGGCAGCATGACGGCCATCGGTCTGTTCACGAACCAGAAACGAAGCAAAACTTGCCAGGCCTTCCGAGATCCACGGACGGGGGCTGTGGAATGCCGCGTGGGTCAACTGGTGAGCCATCGCGAGTTCCACCTGCTTCTTGTCGCGTGTGTCGAGAGGAACAAAAAGAGTCGAGCCGGAATCGAACGGTGCGTCGTTAGCCTCAGGTAACTCGATTACTTGTACTTTCTCGCTGGCTTTTCCGAACCACGATTCGACCTCGGGCTGCACCTTCTCCGCTGCCGCAGCGTATTCTGATGCTTGCGTGTCGTGCCCGGTCAGGAAGTACAACGAGATGATCGGGCGGGTGATCATTTCGAATGGCGCAATCGAAAACGTGGGAACCGTCGTCTGAAGATCGGTAAATGAAAAGCTCGTGCAACCACCTCGATTGCCTTCCCCTGCGTCCGTGATACCGCCAATGCCTTCGAAGTTACCGTTGGCGACGACGGTGAGGGCCGGATGATCTTCGTCGGCGATCCAGCAGACGCGCGTCTTCATGGACGCTTGCGCCTCGCGCTGTTGCCATTGTGCGATGGTCGAGAACAGCGTGTCGTCGGAAAGGTTCGCGGGATTTGCAGCAATCGGATACCAGATCACGTGTCCCACGCCACGCACACCGGTGAATACCGAAGAGATACGGTCCCATTCGCTGGCTTGAGCTTGATCCGCGGGTACTTCGCGCCGGGTCAAGCGGGTGGCGTCCTGCGCGACCGTACCGCTGTAACCAAGGTCCAGTTCGATCGACCCTTTGGGCGCGATTGGCGCCGGAAGCTTTACCACCGCTTCTGTAACTTGTCCGGTATGGTCGATATCGGTGGTCTGGGGCTCTGAAACATATTCGAGCGCCTTGCCGTCCAGTTCGATCATGCGCCAGTCAAGCGTTGAAGAAATCTGCAAAGCCACGGCCGATTGCGGTTTATCGGAATCATTGCGAAGCGCAACCTTGCCGCGTACGGCCATCGCCTGGCCATCCGGATCGACTCGCACTCCGAGGTCGTACTTGGTGAAGGTGAACGCGTTCCGATCCAGCCCGAACGCGACCGACGACAAAACAATTAGAAAAATTAAAGAGTTACGGAAGAAAGAAAACATTAAGACTTCTTTGCCTTAGGATGGCGCCGCTGGCGCAGCACCTCATACATGACGACTGCTGCCGCCACGGAAACATTGAGCGATGAGACATGACCCTGCATGGGAATCGAGATGAGAAAGTCGCATTTCTTGCGGACCATCTCATGCAGTCCGCTGCCTTCGGCGCCTAGCACCAGGGCGCAGTCCATGTTGTAGTCAATCTCGTCGTAGCTTTTTTTGGCGCGTTCATCGAGACCGATGGTCCAGATATTACGTTCTTTCAGGTCTTCGAGAGTGCGATTGATATTCGTAACGCGCGAAATGGGAAGATGCTCGGCCGCTCCCGCCGAAGCCTTCAACACCGTTCCCGTCACGCCCACTGCCCGACGTTCGGGAATTACTACTCCGTCTGCCCCGGCGCCATCAGCGGTTCGAATGATCGCGCCAAGATTGTGCGGGTCTTCAACCCCGTCGAGCACAACGAGAAAGTTGTGTTCACCCCTTTTGTTGTCGAGAACCTCATCGATGTCGCTATACTGCTTCTCTGAGGTGACGGCAACCACCCCCTGATGAGAATGCGTGCCCGCCAGCCGCTCCAGTTGATCGCGCGAAACCTGGCGGACGGGGACCCCTGCGTCGCGGGCGGTTTCGAATATCAGCTGTGCGCGGGCATCGCGTCTTCCAGCCATCACCGCCACGTAATCGAATGAGCGGGATCCGGCCTTCAGCGCCTCTATGACTGGATTGATTCCGAACAGAACTGGCATTTGTCTTGTCTCTAGTAGAACACATCGCCCGCCGAAGTGGCGCGGGTCGGCGCTTTGATAGACTGGCCTTTTTCGAGGCCTGCCATGACGGACGTCTTCATCCTCTCCGCGGTTCGCACTCCGATCGGCAAATTCGGTGGCTCGCTGTCGCCGCTCACGGCAGCTGACATGGGGGTGGTTGCGGCGAAAGCGGCAATAGAACGTGCCCATTTTTCCCCTGAACAAGTGCAGGAGACCATCTTCGGAAATGGGCGCCAGGCCGGCGGCGGCCCCAATGTCGCACGCCAGGTTTCGATTCGCAGCGGTGTTCCGGAGACGGTCCCCGCCTATACGGTGAATATGGCCTGCGCTTCGGGCATGAAGAGCATCGCTCTTGCTTTCGAGGAAATCAGCAACGGCAATTTGGATTGCGTGCTGTGCGGCGGGACCGAGTCGATGTCGCGCCTTCCTTATTATTTGGAGGCGCGTTGGGGCTTCCGCATGGGCAACCAGGAATTAGTCGATGGGATGTATCGCGACGGCTTCTTCTGTCCGATGGCGAAGATGGTGATGGGCGAAACCGCTGAGGTGTTGGCCGAAGAGTACCAGATCAGCCGCGAAGAACAAGATCAGTATGCGCTATGTACCCAGCAGCGCGCCGAGGCGGCGATCAAGGCCGGGCGCTTCAAAGACGAAATTGTGCCGGTCTCGATTGAATCGAAGAAAAGCACGACGGTCTTCGAGCAGGATGAACACCCGTTCTTCGGTGCGACATCGGAGAAGATGGCGAAGCTGCCTCCGGTGTTTTCAAAAACGGGCACGATCACGGCAGGAAACTCATCTGGAATTACCGACGGCGCGGCGGCGATGGTGCTGGCAAGCGATCAGTTCGTAACGCAGAACGATCTAAAGCCACTGGCGCGAATCATCGCAGCAACTTCGGCTGGGGTGAATCCGAGAACGATGGGGATCGGCCCGGTTCCGGCAATGAGGAAGTTGAAGGAAAAAACCGGCCTCGACATCGAGGACTTCGATCTCGTCGAGTTGAACGAAGCGTTCGCCGCGCAGGTGCTGGCCTGCGATCGCGAACTTCATTTCAATCGCGACCGGCTGAACGTGAACGGCGGAGCGATCGCCCTCGGACACCCAATCGGATGTACCGGGACCCGAATTCTTGTGACCCTCGCACATGAAATGCTCAAGCGAAGCGCGAAGCGTGGGGTGGCAACTCTCTGCGTCAGCGGCGGCATGGGCATGGCACTGGCGATCGAAAACGCGCGATAGGCGAATGGTCGACACGTGGCCGCATCGGATGTCTCAATCCTATGAGAGATTTCTGAGCGCCCTCGACTTATCGCCTACCATCGGGACTGCGACCATGGCCCCAATGAACTTTTCGGGAGCTTGCGACGGATAGCGCCCCAGAGTTTTAAATTCCTCTCATCAGATATGGTCCCTAACCTGCACAGCTAAGCCGACAGGAAACAGAAAGCAGCCGTGCCCAAAAAGATGCGGGCCGACGAGCAGGTTCAAGAGAGGGACTAATGCTGAATAAAGTTAAGTTAGGTACAAAGCTGATCGGAGCGTTCCTGATCGTCGCAGCCTTATGTGCTGTTGTTGGCTTATACGGAGCCGTCAAGCTCCGTTCGACAGATAGTTCTTATACCGAAGGCTGGAAAACCAACGCGCAAAACGTCAATAGCATTGGCAAGCTACGGTCGGCCTTTCTGGAAATACGGGTGCAAACGAACCGTCTGGTTGCACTCGACAGCCCCGACCGGCGCGACAACTTGATTCAGGATCTAAATGGTGCGCGTCAGCACCTGGAACAGGCTGAATCTGAGTATGAGAAGACGATCGCTAGCGACAATCGCCTTTTTGCTGACGAGGATTCGCGTGTTTTCGGGGAAGTGAAAGAAAGCGACCGGCAGTATCAGCAGGTCATCGATGGCGTTCTCCCGGCTCTGAGACGAAATCAGCGCCAGGAAGCTGCGAATGACCTGTTAGCAGGAAGCGCCAAGGCTGCTGCGATGAGTGATGCGGTTGATCGTCTGGCTGCCCTGAACGAGAAGATGAGCGAAAAGGAATTGACGGACCTGTCAGCCGCGTCAAGCACCGCATTTACTGCCTGCCTGATGGTTGCGTGTTTAGGAGTGCTTCTCGCGGCCGTACTGGGAATCGTATTGACACGAATGATCACGCGACCGATGACACAAATGACCGATGCGGCTGAATCGATCGCTGCAGGAGACGTGAATCACACGGTCGATCACCACTCCGGAGACGAAATAGGAATGTTGGCGGAGGCGCTTCGGAAGATGGTATCGATGTTGAAGATCCATGTCAGCGAAGCAGAGAGAATTGTTGCCGGCGATCTTGGCGTTACCGTTACCACCGCGTCCGAGAAGGACGCGCTGGGAAAAGCACTCGCCAACCTGGTGCACATCCTGCAAGGGCTGATGTCAGAAATGAGGCGAATGTCGGAGCAGCATGATCTCGGTGACATTGACGCAGCGATCGATTCGTCACGGTTTCAGGGCGATTACCAGAAAGTTGCTCAGGGCATCAACGACATGGTCGCCGGACATATCACGGTCAAGAAAAAAGCCATGGCATGCATCGCCGAATTCGGCCGCGGCAATTTTGAAGCACCGCTGGAGAAATTCCCCGGTAAGAAAGCTTTCATCAACGACACCATCGAACAGGTGCGTTCGAACCTGATGAGCCTCATGGCGGAGATGGCGCACATGTCGCAAGAGCACGACGCCGGCGACATCGATGTAAAGATCGACACCGCAAAATTTCAGGGTGACTTCAGAAAAGTCGCGCAAGGCATCAACGATATGGTCGCCGGCCACATCACCGTCAAGAAAAAGGCCATGGCATGCATCGCCGAGTTCGGCCGCGGCAACTTCGAAGCACCGCTGGAGAAATTCCCGGGAAAGAAAGCCTTCATTAACGAAACCATCGAGCAGGTGCGTTCCAACCTGAAGAGCCTCATCGTCGACACCACCATGCTGGTGCGAGCCTCGATCGAGGGACACCTCTCGACGCGCGCGGATGCGAACAAGCATCACGGCGATTTCCGCAAGATCGTGGACGGTATCAACGAGACCCTTAACACGATCGTGAAGCCGCTGAATATTGCGGTCGAAGCGCTGGACAAGTTCGCCCAAGGCGAGGTGCCGGACGCAATCACCGAGGATTACCACGGGGAATACAAACGACTGAAGGACAGCATCAATCAGGTGGTTCAGATTGTGACCGCACGCGGCGAGCAAGTGAATCATCTGCTTTCCGCCGCCATGGAAGGGGATCTTGACGCGCGGGCTGACGTCAGCCGCTTCAGCGGAGGCAATGCGCGCCTGATCGGAGGTATCAACCAGCTGCTGGAAGCCATTGTCCAGCCGATGCGGCAGTTCGCGGCCGTCCTTGACAAACTGGCGGCCGGCAATCTCACCGTCGAAGTCACCGAGAATTATCGCGGGGAATTTGACAAGCTGAAGCGGTCCATCAACACGCTGGCCATCCAGGTACGTCAGGCAATGCAACAGATCGGTCGCAGCACGACTGCTCTCGTCTCGTCCGCTGAGGAACTCAATAAGGTGAGTCAGCAGATGAGTTCCAGCGCCGACGAAACCTCGGCCCAGGCCAATGTAGTTTCTGCCGCTTCTGAACAGGTGTCGAAAAACATCCAGACAGTGGCGACCGGCTCCGATGAAATGGGAGCCAGCATCAAGGAGATCGCAAAGAATACCGCGGAAGCTACCAAGGTCGCTCTCTCGGCTGTCAAAACCGCCGAGACCACCAACCAGACGATCGGCAAACTAGGGCAATCGTCAGCCGAAATCGGCCAGGTGATCAAGGTCATTACCTCCATCGCCCAACAAACCAACTTGCTCGCTCTGAACGCGACCATCGAGGCTGCTCGCGCCGGAGAAGCTGGAAAAGGCTTCGCGGTCGTTGCCAACGAGGTGAAGGAACTCGCCAAGGAAACGGCCAAAGCGACCGAGGACATCAGCCGCAAAATCGAGGCGATCCAGGGCGACACCAAAGGTGCAGTGGCTGCGATCGCGCAGATCAGCGAGGTCATCAACCAGATCAGCGACATTCAGAACACGATTGCCAGTGCGGTCGAAGAGCAGAGTGCAACGACGAATGAAATCACTCGCAACCTGGCGGAAGCAGCCAAGGGAGGTGTTGACATTACCAAGAACATTAGCGGGGTTGCCGAAGCCGCTCGTCAGACGACTTCCGGCGCTGTCGATACGCAGAAATCGGCCCAGTCTCTCGAACGTATGGCGGCAGAACTGCAGGAACTGGTCTCGCAGTTCAAATACGATGATGCCGATGCGTCTGCGGCGAAATCTTTGCAAGGTTCAGCTCGCGGCCGCACTAACGGCAAATATATCCCTGTTCCGGAGGCAGCCTTCGCGGAAGTGGTTCATTAATTCGTGTCACCTTTTTGGGCGGCCGTCTTGGCCGCCCTTTTTTAAACCCTCCAACATTTTTGCCGAAGAATCCCCTGAGTGAGCAGCTTGGAAAGGTGGCGAATCCTGTGCGCGCATTGATCGTTGACGATTCCTCTACTATGCGCTCGGTCTTGCGAATGACCCTGAGAAAAGCCGGGATCGAGACTATCGAAGCGGGCAATGGTTCGGAAGCTTTACGGCAGTTGCAGAAAACCGAATCGGTGGACTTTGCGCTCGTCGATTGGAACATGCCGCAGATGAATGGTTTCGAATTTCTTTGCGCGGTACGGGCTAACCATCAGTACGATGCGATCAAAATCGTGATGGTGACCACCGAAACTGAGCTTGAGCAGGTCCAGAGTGCACTTCAGAGCGGCGCCAACGAATACATCATGAAACCGTTCACCTCCGATTCCGTTATGGAAAAGCTGCAGATCCTTGGCCTTGTTCCACAAACCGTATGAAACAGATTCGAGTGCTGATCGTGGATGATTCGGTAGTGGTACGGCGGATTATTCGGGATGCGCTCGCGACGGATACTTCGCTGGAAATCAGCGGCGTTGCGGCCAATGGTCGAATCGCACTTTCCATAATCGAACAATCTCTGCCTGACATTGTCACCCTCGATATCGAAATGCCGGAAATGGATGGTCTCGAAGTTCTGCGACGTCTTCGAGAGTCCCACCCAAATTTGCCGGTGATCATGTTCAGCACTTTGACGCAAAGAGGTGCCGCGGCAACCCTCGATGCTCTCGCGTTGGGAGCTCGCGACTACGTTACCAAGCCGGCCAACGTCGGTAGCGTGACGGTAGCGATGGAAGCGATCCGGCGGGAACTGATTCCCAAGATCAAGGCGCTATATCGTCCATCGCTTTCATCTCCAGCCATTCCGCTCGCGCCGCAAAGAACAAATGCGGTTCGTACCATCAGACATCCCATCGAAGTCGTCGCCATTGGCACTTCCACCGGCGGTCCCAATGCCCTTGCCGAAGTTTTGCCGCAGTTTCCATCCGACTTTTTGGCGCCGGTGCTCGTGGTCCAGCACATGCCGCCCACGTTTACGCGTTTCCTCGCAGAACGCCTCAATGGATACTGCCGTCTCCCCGTTTGTGAGGCTTCCAACGAGGAGACTCTGAGACCCGGAAAAATCTTTATCGCTCCGGGCGACTTCCACCTCGTGGTCGAACAGCGAGGTACCAGCGTGCACTTGAGGACCCTCCAGACTCCGCAGGAGAACTCCTGCCGGCCGGCCGTTGATGTGCTATTCCGCTCAGTGGCTCGCGTCTATGGTCCACGCGCCCTGGGTATCGTGATGACCGGAATGGGGCAGGACGGACTGCGCGGCGCCCAGCTGTTGCATGATGCGGGTGCAACCGTCCTCGCCCAGGACGAAGCTTCTTCCGTGGTTTGGGGCATGCCGGGATTTGTGGCCCAGGCCGGCTTGGCAGAAAGAGTCCTTCCGTTGCGGCAAATCGCAATGGAAGTGATTCGCCGGGTAAGCGAAAGCCATCATCTCCCGATGGAAAGCGAGTGTCATGTCGTCCATTAGTCCTGTGGAATTCGATTATCTGCGCAAGCTCATGGCTGAGCACACTGCCATCGTCCTCGACGCCGGCAAGGAGTACATTGCCGAGTCTCGACTCGCGCAACTCGTGGCGCAAGAAGGTTTTGATTCGATTCGTGCCCTCATCTCAAACTTACGAAGCAATTCGTTCGACGCACTGCACCGCAAAGTCGTAAACGCGATGACCAACAACGAGACCTGGTTTTTCCGCGATCTCGTGCCGTTCCAGGCGTTGCAAAAAGCCGTTCTTCCCGCCGTGATTGCCGAGCGCTCGGCCGAGCGACGACTGAGCATCTGGTGTGCCGCATGCTCCAGCGGTCAGGAGCCCTACAGCATTGCGATGCTGTTGCGCGAACACTTTCCGGAACTGCGTGCCTGGAGTGTGCGGCTTCTCGCAACCGATATTTCTACCTCGGTTCTTGAGCGGGCCCAAAGAGGACACTACTCCCAATTAGAAATCAATCGAGGCCTCCCTGCTCAACTCTTGGCCCGATACTTCACTCGAGAAGGCCTCGATTGGGTGATCTCGGACGATCTGAGGCGAACTGTCGAATTCCGCACCTTCAACCTCGCCGAGCCGTGGAAAGAGTTTCCAGTCTGCGACATCATTTTCGTCCGCAACGTTTTGATCTATTTCGACGTTGATACCAAGAAGACGATTCTGGCGCGCATGCGTCGTAGCCTGCGCGCCGACGGATACCTGTTCTTGGGAGGCGCCGAAACCACGTTCAATCTCGATCCCAACTTCGATCGAGTGCCGTATGAAACTACTGCTTATTACCGTTTGCGATCCTAGGTGAATCATGCTGATTGAAGACAATGACGTAAAACAGATGACCAACAGCATCTGGAGCGGTATGTTGCAAATCGAGTTAAACCCGGTTCCGGAAGTGCCTGCCAAACTTAAGGGAATCGGCGCCTGCGTGCAAATTACCGGCGCCTGGGAAGGCGCGGTTCGTGTGGACTGTTCCCAACCTCTTGCACAGTTGGCAACCGCCCGTTTTCTGGGTGTTGACCCTCACGAGGTCGAGATCGATCAGATGCGCGACGCGATGGGCGAACTGGCCAATATGAGCGCCGGCAGTGTTAAACCCTTGTTACCGCCGCCATGCCACCTTTCGCTTCCCACGGTAGCTGACGGCACCGACTACAACTTTACGGTTCCGCACGGCGAGGTTTTGCTTACCTCCGCCTTTGAGCATGAAGGTGAAACCGTCAAGATCACCATCCTTCAAAGACGCGACTAGTCAGAAGGTGGCGGGAAACCCGGAAGACAACTCCAGCATCCAGACTGGCAGGAGTTCTTCGCCTCCCAACCGGCTCAATTAAGGATAAAGCCATGGAGTTAACTTCACTTCTTCGCAGGGAACTTCAGCAGATAGACCGCCGTATTCATGAATTGGGCCAACGCAAACAGGCGATTGAGAACCTGTTGCGCGCCTATCGTCCTGGTAACGGCAACATCTTGAATTCAAAGCTTTTGCACATGCCTCCTCTCGCCATCGCGGAGCCTCTTTCCACACTCGACATGGCGCAACGAGTACTGGAAAAGCGCGGAGAAATGAAAGCGGAAGACATTATGGAGGCCATCCGGCAGGAGTTCGGCGTCAAACCCGCTCACACATTGCCCCAGATGCTTTACATTCGGGCACGGGCGAAAAAACGTTTTTACCGCAACTCAAACGGGCGATTCGGCTTGCTCGAACCCGGCAAACGCCGCAAGCATCATCACGAAAAAAGCGCTGCCTAAGCTCCAAATGCAAAAAGTGCCGGACCCGGCTGGCCGCCTCCCCCAAGAACAGCCAGCCGGTTTCGTCCGGCACACCTGAAAAACCTGTATCTAAATCCCGCCCACAGTACGCAATCGCGTAACGGTATCGCCTTCTAGGTGACGGCGAAAAATCCAGCGCGCCACCAGCACTCCTAATGTCAGGTAAACCGTCTTCCACATATGGCCCTCACCCGCCCCTTGCCGGAATCACCTCGCATCCGTGCTTGGAACCTCGTATCCGCGAAACTCTAGCGCCACCCCAGCGCGCTGTAAATGTAGCTGCGGTAACGATCCGGTGTTACCTTTGTCAGCCTCGCTGTTACACAAATTCCGAGGTTTCGCAAAGATGTCTCTCCGGGTCGTACGGTCCTTGTTCCTGCTGTCCTTGCTTCTGACAAGTCTGATCGCAGTTAGTCGCGCCCACGATTCGTCCCAGAAGGCGTCAAGTGTGCTTATTCGTCACGTCTTGATCTATGACGGCTCCGGTCGTGCGCCATTTCGCGGCGATATTCGCGTGCAGGGCGACCGCATTATCGCCATCGGACCCAATCTTCAGCCGCGCACGAACGAGACCACGATCGATGCGGCCGGACTCGCAGTCGCGCCTGGTTTCATCGACATGCATTCGCACGCCGGTAGCGGTATTTTCAAGGACCCGACTGCCGACGTCGTTATTCGCCAGGGCGTAACCACCATCCTCGCTGGTCAGGACGGCGAGTCGGAATTTCCGCTCGCCGCATGGTTCGCCAAACTTGAGCAGAATCCGCCGGCGATCAACATCGCCAGCATGGTCGGACAAGGTACCCTTCGTGAACAGGTCATGGGCACCGATCTGCTTCGGCCTTCCACTCCAGCCGAACTGGCTAAAATGAAAACACTTATGCGCCAGGAGATGGAAGGCGGCGCCTTCGGTTTATCGACCGGTCTGGAATACGATCCTGCCCACTTTTCTACCCTCGAAGAACTTGTCGAACTCAGCAAAGTCGCTGCTCAGTACGGAGGCTTTTATATCAGCCATGTGCGTGACGAGGGCAACCACGTTTTTGATTCCTTCGACGAACTGATCGAAATCGGCAAACAGGCTCACCTTCCCGTCGAGATCACCCACATCAAGCTGGGCACCACCCCGGTTTGGCATGAGGCCGCGAAACGAATGCCCGGCCTTTTCGCGAAGGCGAACCGAGAGGGCGTCGACCTCCGCGCCGATGTGTATCCCTACACCTACTGGCATTCGAACATTCGCGTCATCATGCTCGACCGCGATTATTTCAATCCGCAGAAAGTCACGCGTGTGATCGCCGAGAACGGGGGCCCGGCCAACATTCACGTTGTTCATTTCGAGCCCGATCCCTCCGTGAACGATCAAACTCTCCAACAGATCGCCTCACGATGGACCATGAGCCCGGCCGAAGCCTACATGAAAATCGTGAAGGACACCGAACCCGGTCCCGACGGAAAAGAGAAGGACGAAGATGTGATCGTCGAGTCGATGAGCGAAGACGACGTCAGCTGGTTCGTCGCCAATCCACGCATCAGCTTCTGCAGCGATGGCGGACTGTTCATGCAGCATCCTCGAAGCGCAGGCACGTTTCCACGAGTCCTTGGCCACTATGCGCGAGACCTGAAATTGCTGAGCATGGAAGAGGCGATCCACAAAATGACGGGTCTGCCCGCGCAGGAACTCGGCCTGAATGATCGTGGAAAGATCGCACCGGGATATGTCGCGGATCTCGTGATCTTCGATCCCGCGAAGATCATCGATCGCTCCACCATCGACCATTGGAATGCGCCTCCCGACGGAATTCCCGACGTCATGGTCAGCGGCAAATGGGTGGTACGCGATGGACAGATCACAGGCGAGCGTCCGGGAAAGGTGATCCGCCACCCCATTCAATCGAAGTGAAAATCAACCCGCGAGGTTGACAGAGTCTGCAAAATCGGGCTAAAGTCACTCTCACCTGTGATCAGCGCTCTGCGATTTACGAGCTTTACTTTCGCCGCCTACGCCTATTGGCGTAACGGGCGCGGCGTCGGTATGGCTTGAGCTGAAGCGTAAAACCAGTCACAGCACAAGTTCAGATTCCCGAGGCCGCGACCTACAAAGTCGCGGCCTTCGTGTTTGGGAGTCGCGGCATAATCGGCCCAGGAGAAGAGGAAGAAATGATCGTGAATATGTCGGAAGCAGCCAGTGAGCAGGAAATCGAGCACGTCATCGACCGCGTCCGGGAAGCCGGATTCCAGCCACACGTCACCCGCGGAGCCACCAAAACCATCATCGCCTGCGTTGGCGCCGGCGGACGTCGTCACGAGATCGAATCGCTCCAGGCTGCTGCCGGAGTTGAAAACGTCGTTCCCATCGCCCAGCCCTACAAACTCGTCAGCCGCCAGACCAAGCCCCACCGAACCGTCGTCCATGTCGGCGACGTCGCCATCGGCGGCCCGGAAGTAGTTGTCATCGCGGGACCATGCTCGGTGGAGAGTCGTGAGCAGATCCTGACCACCGCCCATGCTGTCAAAGCTGCCGGTGCGTCCATGCTTCGCGGCGGCGCCTACAAGCCCCGCACTTCGCCGTACGAATTCCAGGGACTCGGCGAAGAAGCGCTCAAACTGCTCGCCGAAGCTCGCGAGCAGACTGGCTTGCCGGTCGTAACCGAAGTGATGGGCACCGAAGACGTTGATCTGATCGGCGAATATGCCGACATGTTCCAGATCGGAGCCCGAAACATGCAGAACTTCGCCCTCCTGCGACGGCTAGCGACCACCAATAAACCCGTGCTGTTGAAGCGAGGACCATCGGCAACGGTGAAGGAATGGCTGCTCGCAGCCGAATACCTGCTCAGCGGGGGTAATCCAAACGTCGTTCTGTGCGAGCGTGGCATTAAGACTTTCGAGACCGAGACGCGCAACACGCTCGACCTCGCTGCCATCGCATTGGCCCGCGAACTCAGTCATCTTCCCGTCGTTGCCGATCCCTCCCACGGTACCGGCAAGCCCGTGCTGATTCCGCCTATGTCGCGGGCGGCGGTTGCCTGCGGAGCCGATGGCCTGATCGTGGAAGTTCATCCTTGCCCCGAGCGGGCGCTCTCCGATGGCCCGCAGTCGCTCACAATCGAGGCCTTCCGTTTGATGATGGAATCGCTAACCCAACCGTTACGCCGCATCGCCATGGGCGTCGAAACGATCCGTCTCGGTCAAGCCGCCTCCGCCGATTGATTATCCAGAGGGTGCCCCATTCAACCTTCAGTTGGTTGAGTGGGGTTGTTCGAAGAGCACTCTGCAAATCCGCAGAACCGACTCTACTTCGCAGCCGCCTCCGCCTTCTCCACGTCGAGATGCGCCAGAGCAAGGTCAATAGCTTTTGGATCGACCTTCCTCTCCTGCAAGGCGCGAACGTCTGCGACCATTTGTGGCCAGTCCTGCGACAACTCAGCCGCAGCCTGCACCGCTTGATCGGGGAAGTAGCTCATCCGATTTCCAGTCTGGAACGCTGCAATCAGGCTGTCTGGCGACCAGCCGTTATGCCACGTGCCGTTCAGAATATCCATTGCCGTGCGCAGGCGGATAATCTTGCCCGGCAGCCCATCGAGTAACGCACGCTGCGCGTCAGTGACTTGCTGAAGCTCCGCCGTCAAACTAACGTCCTCGTTAACCCCATAGCGAGGCGTGGTAATGACCACGGTCGTCGTATTTCCGTCATAGTGCCAACCGGGCGCGTTCTGGCCCGCAGGAACGTAAGTTAATTCCGTTCCATTCACAGTCACATGCTTCGGTGGATAGACCCCGACCAGCCGAAATTCGTACGCCCGCTCCTCGATCATCCCGGGATACGTTCCCTCCACGGGCGACACCCTTACCTTGACACCATTGGTGTCGGATTCTTGCTGTACACGCGTCCAGGTGAACTCGTTGTTCTCGTACCCTTGCGTGTTGCCGGCGTCCGCGTACACGTGTGTCTCGCCCGATGCACCCGGAAAGACGCTCAAGATCAACGGATCAATCGGCTTTTCGTCCGTGTGTTCCATCCGCGGTTGCATCGGGATGATCGATCCCGCCTTTACATACACCGGAATTTCGCTTAACGCAAACGTTCGATCCACCTTTGCCGGTCCTTTCAGCCGCGCCCCGCTTGACCACTCGATCCACTCTCCCGGCGGTAACCAGATCGACTGCGTGGCCAGTTGCGAACCTTCCGCCATCGCGCTCGTTACAGGGGCCACAATCATGCTGTCGCCGAAGATGTATTCGTCCTTCTGGTCATACGCTTCCGCCGCCTCGGGATAGTCGTAGTAGAGCGGACGGAAGAACGCGACGCCCGAGTCATAAGTCTCGCGCGCCTGCGAATAGATATAGGGAATCAATGCATAGCGCAACACGAACGCATCGCGCATCACTTTTGCGTATTGCGGCGGATAAGCCCAGATCCTTCGCTCCGCATCGGGATTCTTCGTCGTGTGCGTTCTCAGGATCGGCGAGAACAAACCAAACTGGATCCACCGCGTGTATAACTCTGGCGATACAGCTCCCGGCATGTGGCCGCCAATATCGTGACTCCAGTACGCATAGCCGACGTTCGCCGCCGTCGCCGTGAAGTATGGCTGGAACGCCAGCGACTTCCACACCGAGATCGTGTCGCCCGAAAAGCCAATCTGGTAGCGATGATTGCCGAGTCCTCCCCAGCGATGAAACAGCAGCGGTCGCTCGCCTTCGCGTTCCTTGTCGGTGAAGTGAACGTAATTCAGCCACCACGTCGGATTCACTCCCTCCACACCCGTCGTCGGCTTCTGCTGCCAGTCCAGCCAGAAGAAATCGATGCCGTCTTTCTCCAGTGGGCGATGCAGGTACGTCAAATAATTCTCTGCAAACTTCTTATTAGTGATGTCGAACGGCACATACTTCTTCGTCGCCGGATCGATTCCCATCGCCTTCGCCATCACCGCATACGCCGCCTCGTGCGGTTGTACGCCCGACGCTGGATGCAGATTCACCGTCGTCTTCAATCCCTGCTCGTGCACCCACTTCAAAAACGCCGGAGGATCCGGAAACAATATCTTGTTCCAGGTATAGCCGGTCCAGCCCGGCCGCTCACCCGCCTGGTCTTTTTCGCCACGCTTCACGAATGGGTCGCTGAGATGCCAGTCCATATCGATCACCAGCACGTCGAGAGGAATTTCATGCGTGCGGAATCCACGCACCAGCTCTTCGAATTCCTGATCGGTATACGACCAGTACCGCGACCACCATGTCCCAAACGCGAACCTCGGGGGCAACGGAATTTTTCCCGCGACCTTCGTATAGTCGCCGAGTGCCTGCTTGTAGTCGTGGCCGTAGCCGAAAAAGTACCAGTCTTGGCGCTTCCCATCTGGGCGCGGCATCACCCACGGCCAGTCGGAGTTGTCGAACAGCGGACGCTCGCTGTCATCCACCAAGACCCAACCATCACGCGACACTAGCCCCGGCTCCAACGATGTCGCGCCTTCCACGCCGTCAAGCGTGCGCGTGGTGCCCAGCAGATTGCCGGTATCTTTCATTCCCGGCGTCCACACCACCTGCTTGCCATTCAGGTCGAATGTAACGCTCAGGTTCTGCGCCGTGAATTCTGCTTTCGATGGTTTGTACTTCAGCAGCAGCTTCTCTGTCTTGATCGTCTCCCAGCCGTGTTCTTTTCCGCGCGTGAACTTCGGAACCGGCAACTTGCGATGGATGAAGACAAGCGACGCGTGGTCTTCGAACTTTCCATCGGCCGACCACTCCATGCGGATCATCTGAGGCGTCAGCACCGTGAAGCGTGCGTTGCCAACAGTGACCGCCGCACTCGGATCCGCCACCGGATCGCCCTTTTGTTGTGCTTCTGCCATCGTGCAGAACACGCCCATCGCTGCCAGAAACGTGGAGATTAAAACAGGAAGAACCGCTTTCATGGACCACCTCACCCCGGGGAATGGTCGAGCAGGAACTCGCAGCCTAAATTATTGTGAGCTGGCCTGACAAATCGCTTTACGAGCGGAAAATTGCTGCTATTATCCGCGCAAGGGGATATCAACGGAGATGGAAAAAGCCTATCCGGCTACACGCCGGAGCATGACCTTGTTGCCACTCATCGGCGCCACGTTCTTCATGGTTTCCGGCGGTCCGTACGGACTCGAAGAAATCGTGCAGAAGGCCGGATACTCGCGGTCCATCCTCATCCTTCTCATCACACCCATCATCTGGAGTTGGCCTGTTGCTCTGCTCATCGGCGAACTCTCCGCCGCGCTACCCGAAGAAGGCGGCTACTACGCGTGGGTGCGTCGCGCTCTCGGTCCGTTCTGGGGATTCCAGGAAGCATGGCTCTCGCTCATGGCCAGCATCTTCGACATGGCCATCTATCCCACGCTCTTCATCCTCTATCTCGGACAGTTCGCGCCGAGGTCGGTTGCGGGCAATCGCGGTGTCCTGGTGGGTGCCGCTGTCGTCGCGGTCTGCGCCATCTGGAACATCGCCGGAATTCGCGCTGTAGGCGAGGGTTCCAAGGCGCTGATGTACGCGCTACTTGCGCCATTCGTGATCGTCGCCGCGCTGGCCTTTTTCCGCCACAACGTTTTTCCCCAGACGTTCACGCCGCGGAACACGAGCATCGATCTGCTCGGCGGCATGCTCATCGCCATGTGGAACTACATGGGTTGGGACAACGCTTCCACCATCGCCGGCGAAGTCAAGAATCCACAGCGGACCTATCCTCTTGCCATGTTCGGCGCGGTCACGCTCATTACCATCTCGTACATCATTCCGGTTTATGCACTCTCGCGCACTGGCATGGATCCCTCTGGCTTCACCACCGGATCCTGGGTCCAGGCCGCCGCCCATCTCGGCGGTCCATGGCTGGGTTTCGCCATTATCGCCGGAGGCATGATCTGCGGCCTCGGCATGTGCAATGCTCTCGTGCTTTCCTATTCGCGCGTGCCATTTGCCATGGCGGCTGACGGCATGATGCCCGCCTGGCTGACAAAAATTCATCCGCGAACCGGTGCGCCCTGGGTGTCGATTATCGTTTGTTCCATCGCGTGGATCGCTTGTCTCCCGCTCGGATTCGACAAGCTTATCGCCATCGACATCATGGTCTACACCGTCAGCCTGTTGCTGGAGTTCGCTGCGCTCATCGCGCTCCGCGTCCGCGAGCCGAACCTTGAGCGTCCGTTCAAAATCAAGGGCGGCATCGGCGTCCTCGTCGCGCTTTCGATTGGACCGGCCGTGGTGTTAACACTGGCGTTAATCCAGAACAGCGGCGAAAGAGCCGGGCCGTTCAGCACTCTGATTCTTGGCGGCCTGCTGGTGCTGGGTGGGGTGGCAACCTATTTTCTGACGCCCGCGCATCGGGCAGCTTCCCGGGCCGCACCGGTCAGCTTCGAAGCAGCCGATTAACCCCTGCGGGCGCGGCTTTTGCCTGGATGGGACACATTGGCCTCACCCGCGACAGCGTGGCGCAATCTGCCCAGCCGCCCTTCCGCCTCCGACTCGCAATTTCAATAACTTGCACAGCCTGCCTCTTGGCATCGCGCTTGCAATTACCAGACTGGGTCTGCCTCAGAGGTAGATGTTGTTGCGCTAGGAGCGGCGTCCGGCACGTGGAAGGCAGCGTGCGCGTGGCGTTTGCGCGTGACAACTACGTTTTGTCGGGCACAGGGCAGTAGGGCCGAACCTCAACTCAACCCGACCGCGAGCGCCATCCAAACTGGGCTCCTTCCATCAATGGCGCTCGCGTTGTTTCTTTCCCCGATTGTCGCAACCGCCGCTTTGCCTCACAATAATTCCACCGTGATCACCGAGGCTCTTCACCAGCTTGCCAGCCATCGCCGCTCGCTTACCCGCGAACAGGCTCGCGAGGTCATGTCGGCAATCCTGGCCGGGCAAGCCACCGACGCGCAAATCGCCGCCTTGCTGGTCGCCCTCCACATGAAGGGCGAAACGGTGGAAGAGATCGTTGGCTTTGCCGAAGCGATTCGCTCCGCCGCTGCTCCGCTCACTCTTGAGCGCGATTCGGCCCTCGACGTTAGTGGCACCGAGCGCGATGCCCTCGTCGACACCTGTGGCACCGGTGGCGATGCCAGTGGTACCTTCAACATTTCCACCGCAACCGCTCTCACCGTCGCCGGAGCCGGCGTTCGCGTCGCCAAGCATGGTAACCGCAGCGTTACATCGAAGTGCGGATCGGCCGATGTCATGGAAGCCCTCGGCATCAACATCAACCTGCATCCGGCAAAAGTGGCTGCGTGCCTTGAGCAGGTCGGCATTGCATTTCTCTTCGCGCCCGCCATGCATTCGGCGATGAAGTACGTCCAGCCCGCCCGTCGCGAGCTTCGCCTGCGAACCGTCTTCAATCTCCTCGGACCACTCACTAATCCTGCGCATGCATCGGCCCAGGTCGTCGGCGTCTATTCCGACGAGCTGGTTGAGAAAGTTGCCGAAGCCCTCAGCATGCTCGGCTTATCGCGCGCGTTAGTTGTCCATGGAAGCGATGGACTGGATGAGATCACCGTCACCGGCCCGACCCGCATCGCCGAAGTCCGGAACGGCAACGTTAAAACCTACGAAGTTACTCCCGAACAATTCGGCATTCAGCTCTCGCCAATAGAATGCTTGATGGGTGGCGACGCTGCCGCCAATGCCGCAATCATCCGATCCGTTATTGCCGGAGAAAAATCTCCGAAGCGCGATGTTGTCCTCCTCAACGCCGCCGCCGCCCTTGTCGCAGCCAGCCGCGCCGATTCCATCGCCGACGCGCTTCCTCTCGCCGCAAATTCCCTCGACTCCGGCGCAGCCGCCCGAAAACTCGAAGCCCTCGTTACATTCACCAACGCGCACCACTAAACGCGCACCACTAACTGTCGTGTGCCGTCAGAAGTTTGCCCTCTTGTCATGGTGAGCGAGGCCGTAAGGCCGAGTCGAACCATCCCGATGCGGTCCATGAACCAAAATCGTTTCAAGGCACTTCCAGGCGGAGCGCTTGGAGTACTGCGGACGCCGGTCGCCCTCGCGTCCGTACCGAAATCAGCCGCAACCATAGATAACCAACGCGTTACAGCTAAGCCCTTTGTTTCCTACGATGTAGCGACGATCATCCGTAAGTCATTGATTCTACGTCGAAGGAACTCGAAAGTAGCGACTGTAACTCCTTTGTTTTGTACGAAGTACCCGCAACTCGTTGATTCTATTGGAAGGGTAGGTGTTTTTTATTTTTTAGACCTGTACCTTCTCTTTCCACTCCGCCACCTCCACCTTCCAACCCAACTCTTTCGTTATCGACTGCTGAAGCTGTTTCGCAGAGTCCGGCTCCCCGTGAACTAAATAGGTCTCGGCAGGCTGGCCCTTGAACGTGTGCAGCCATTCCAGCAGTTCGGCGGTATCGGCGTGGTCGCTGAACTGTTCCAGTGCTGCGATTTGCGCGCGGATCGGCACAAACTCGCCGAAGATCTTTACATCTTTCGCTCCCGATTTGATCGTGAACCCGCGCGTTCCCGGCGACTGAAATCCGATAAAGATCACCGTGTTTTTCGGATCGGGCAGGCGCAGCATCAGGTGATGAAGAATTCGTCCTCCCGAAACCATGCCGCTCGACGACACGATGATGCACGGATACTTCACGTCGTTGATCTTCTTCGAATCGTCCGGCGTTCTGGCAAAAGTAAATCCATCCCATTGGAGCGGCGATCCCAGCTTTTGCACTAGTTGTTTCGTTTCGGCGCTGAATTCCTCGGTATGTTTCAGGAAGATGTTCACCGCCTCGATCGCCATCGGGCTGTCGGCGAAAACCGGTACCTTCGGAATCTGTCCCGATACCATCAACTCGCGAACCATGAACAAGAACTTCTGCGTCCGCTCCACCGCAAATGCCGGAACAATCACGCTTCCACCGCGTTTCACAGTATCGGAAATCAGCTTGGCGAGTTCCGGACGCGGATCGGTCTTCGGATGGACTCGATTTCCATACGTCGATTCCATCACCAGGATATCGGCGCTTTCGCCTTCGGTCGGTCCGGAATGAAGAACGCGTCCCGGCGCAATCGTCGAGTCGTGTACTCGTCCGATGTCGCCCGTAAACAATAGCCGCCTCGTTGTGCCGTTCAGCCCCAACGAGATTTCGACCATCGACGAGCCTACGATGTGCGCCGCGTGCACGAAACGAAACGTGAAGTCCGAGCGAAGCTGCTTGGGCTGATCGAAATTCACCGGCTCGAACTGCCGCAGGCACTGCTGCGCTTCTTCCATCGTGTACAGCGGCAACGCGGGCGAGTGTTTCGAGACTTTGTGCTTGTTGTAGAACGCCGCATCTTCTTCCTGCAGGTGTCCGGAATCGGGAAGCAAAATAGAGCAGAGATCAATGGTTGCCGGAGTGGCGTAAATCGGCCCGCGAAAGCCCTGCTTCACCAGCCGCGGAATCCAGCCGGAATGATCGAGGTGCGCGTGCGTCAGGATGACTGCATCGATCGCCTGCGGAGGCACCGGCGGACTCTGCCAGTTGCGCTCGCGCCACTCTTTTTGTCCCTGGAACAAACCGCAGTCAATCAGCACCTGGAGCCCGGGCTTGCCGCTCTCGTCGTCAACAGTATTAATAAGGTGTTTCGAGCCGGTCACAACACCAGCCGCGCCAAGGAATTGTATATAGGGCAAAAGTCACCTCGATCCGGGATGTAACGGAACGGGTGATTGTAAATGCTCTCTCGCGGGAAAGCTCGGTGACGTGCCTTATGCGGCAAAGTTCACTCTCCGGCCTGGCGAGACCGAAGCCACGGATCTCAGCGTCCGTACCGGCCCATCACTTCGGTCTGCCCCAGCGTATGTCCCTTCATCGCCGCTTCCATTTCTTTGCGGCTGCCACCCGGCTTGACGTCGAGAGTGGCATCCAGCGCAAACAGCTTGAAATAGTAACGATGAGGTTTGCCCGGCGGCGGACACGGCCCGTTATATCCGATCTTGCGAAAATCGTTCTGCCCCTGGCGCGCGCCGTCGGGAAGTTGAGCGTCTTTGGCGGTACCTTCGCTCAACTGGCTGGTCGAAGCCGGAATGTTCCAGATCAGCCAGTGCGTCCACGTGCCCACCGGTGCGTCAGGATCGTCGGCAATCAGCGCCAACGCTTTTGTCCCTTCCGGCGTGCCGCTCCAGGTGAGCGCCGGCGAAACGTCCGCTCCATCGCAGGTGTATTTTTTGGGGATTGTCCCCTCGGCGGGAAAGGCAGTTGTCGAAATCTTGAAATTCATCGCTTTCGCTCCTGGTTGGGCGGTTTGCGCGTGAAGGGAAAGAGAGGCGAAAAGAAGACAGGCTGCGGCAATCCTGAAGCAGATCACACCGTTCCGGTTCATTCGACTATTGTCCATGTGTCCCCGCGTCACTTCCAGTGCCAGTTTGGTAAATCACATGGCCCACACACCTGCGTCACCACTCCAGCGGACTTGGGTTTCCGGCCACGAAAGTCTCTCGCGTCAAGGCAATTGATTTCACTCGCTTTAGGCGATTCAGGGTCAGGTGTCGAAATCGGGCGAATTTCGGAGGGTCACAAGCGGTTGTGAGGCGAATCACAGAGAATTCCGACAGCGGCATGGACACTAGATGCGTGACAAAGATCACATCTCTCTGGGAAAGGACGGCCCGACTGATGCGCACGAACCGGCATGCAGTGTCCCTCATCGGCAGCAACGGCACCGCTGCTTTTGCCCGCAACAGCGCCCGCCTTCTCCTTCGTGATCGGGTCACAGGGGGTTGAGCCGTGCTATCACCATATGGTCTCGATATCATAGAAAGCTGTTTTACCTGCAAGCTGCGCGCTGACCGTTTATTCTGCGATCTTCCTACCGGCGCATTACAAGCCTTTGAATCCATTAAATACGCGACCGCTTATCCCAAGGGCGCCGTCCTGTTTGTCGAGGGACAAGCCCCGCGCGGCATCTACGTTCTCTGTAAAGGCCGCGTTAAGCTGTCGATCTGCTCCACTGACGGCAAAACGCTGATCCTGAAAGTCGCCGAGCCCGGCGAAGTGCTCGGGCTGAGTGCCACTGTTTCGGGGAAAGCCTACGAATTGACCGCGGAAACACTGGATCCCTGCCAGGTCAACTTCGTGAAGCGCGAAGACTTCCTCCGCTTCCTGCGCGAGCACGCCGATGCCTGTTTCCGCGTTGCCGAGCAGTTGAGCGATAAGTACAACGCCGCCTGCCACGAAATTCGCTCGCTCGGACTCTCGCATTCGGCCGCCGAGAAACTGGCCAAGCTGCTGCTGGAGTGGACCGCGAAGAACGGCGAGCAGAGCAAGCTGGAACCGCGCCTGAAACTGGCTCTGACGCATGAAGAGATCGCGCAAATGATCGGCACGTCGCGCGAAACCGTAACCCGGTTGTTCGCCGACCTCAAGAAGCGTCAGATCGTGATGTCCAAGGGATCAACGCTGCTCATCCGGAACAAGGCCGCGCTGAAGTCCATCGCCAGCGCGTCCTAGAAGTTCGATTCGGTCCGGACATTCGCAGAAGTGGTGCGTATCGCTTCCACGACGAAGAGACCATCACGGTAATTGGTGACTACAGTCACTGTCTCTTTGGACCAAGGAGAGCGATAACTGCGCATATGGAGAGCGCAACGCATCAACGCAGCTGTTTCGAATGCGAGCTTCGTCCGGACCGCGTTTTTTGCGACCTTCCGGCCGACGCCCTCCTGGCATTCGACAGCATCAAGGATGTCATCAATGTCGCCCGCGGCGAGACGCTTTTTCACGAGGGCCGTGCGCCTCGAGGAATCTATGTCCTCTGCGAAGGCCGTGTAAAGCTTTCGGTCTGCTCCGAGCATGGCAAACGGCTTATGCTGCGCATTGCCGGACCCGGCGAAGTCCTCGGCCTCAGCGCCACCATGTCCGGCAAACCTTACGAGTTGACGGCCGAAGCAATGGACAGTGCGCAAGTCGCCTTCATCAAGCGCAAGGACCTCCTGAAATTCCTTCACGATCATCGCGAAGCTTGCCTGCAAGTCGTACACCTGTTGAGCCAGGATTTGCACGTCGCCTTCGATCGCGTCCGCACTGTCGGACTGACGCGCAGTCGCCGCCCGCGGTTGAACCTGCGGTTCCGGTAGGACTCTCCCTTCCGGCCCGATATTTAGTCCACTGATAACGGATGCGGCCAGTCCTGCCGCAACAAAGTCGTCTTCGGGACAACTCAGGTGTGAGTTGCTGCGTCTCGTTCCTGAGACGTAATTGTTCCAATTCGGAAATCATTCCCGACGTCAGCCGAAATTCTTTTCCGAGGTGATGTTCGTCACGTCTCCGTTACTATCATCTCAGAAAAAATCTTCTACGTGAGGCTGTAGCGAACAGCCGAGTAGGAGCCGTGAATGCCCCAATCTTCGAAAAATCTTTTTCTCAAGTTCCTCTTCATTTCAGCCGTCCTGCTGACGGGGACCTGGCAGTTATCCGTTGCCCAAGCCAAACCGGCGGAAAAACCAGCCAGTGCCGCTGTTTCCGCTCAGTACGTCGGGTCCGATACCTGCAAGGGCTGCCATGAAGAGGTCCACAAGAAATTCGAACCCAACCCGCACTTCCACCTGCTGTCGGCAGGGAAGAGCGGCCAGACTGAGTGGCACGGCTGCGAATCGTGTCACGGCCCCGGATCGGCGCACGTGGAAGGCGGGGGCGATGTCAGCAAGATCGTGAACTTCAAGACATTGTCGCCTGCCGAGGCAAGCGCGGTCTGCCAGAAGTGTCACCAGGACGGGGACCGCAGCAACTTCCATCGCTCGTCCCACCTGGAGAACGGAATCGGTTGCACCAGCTGTCATTCGGTGCACGCGGCCGAAGCGAAGAACGCCTTGCTGCGCGAGGAATCACCTCGGCTCTGCTACCAATGCCATACGGAGCAGAAGGCGGAGTTCAGCCGTCCTTATCGCCATCGCGTAAACGAGGGCCTGATCCAATGCTCTGACTGCCACAACGAGCATGGCGGATTCCTGCCCAAACAATTGCGCACCAGCGCGGCGCAGGACCAGGTTTGCTTCAAGTGTCACGCGGAAAAGAAAGGACCGTTCGTTTACGAGCACCTGCCGGTGAAGACCGAGGGCTGCACCTCGTGCCACACGCCGCATGGTTCTACCAATCCACGTTTGATGAGAGTGAGCCAGGTCAACGTGCTCTGCCTGCAGTGTCATACCTTGTCAGTAAACAACATTCCCTCCGAACCCCCGATGGGACCGGCGCACAACCAGGCGCAGAAGTATCAGGCCTGCACCACGTGCCACGGCTTCATTCATGGCTCGAACTTCAGCGAGGTGTTTTTCAAGCCATGAAAAAGCATGCCGCAAATCCCATCCGTGACTATCCAGAACGCGACCCGCGCTCGATGCGCAGGGTGGAAGGCGAGGGAATCATGAAAGTTGCAACGGTTTTTGTTTTGATTGTCTTTCTGGCGCTGCCCATCGTGGCATTCGCGCAAACGGCTCCTGCTCCCACCGGTGACGGGAAAGACCTGGGCGGATACCAGGTTCAACAAAGCGTTGAATTCGGCTATCGCTTCACCGACGTTACCGGCAGCCAGTCCATGTATGACACGCTGATCGATCAGCAGCAGGGGCCGAGATTACTCGATCAATCACTGACCATGCGGGCTCCGCAGAGTACGGGACTGCTTTTCGACGACCTCAGCATCAGCAGTTTCGGTTGGGGTGGCGATCCGGAGAATGTTGCGCGTGCGCGTGCGTCGAAGTTCAAGGACTACGACCTGACCTTCCTTTTCCGCCGCGACCAGAATTACTTCGACTACAACCTGCTGGCGAATCCGCTGAATCCTTCCACTTCGAATCCGGCGATCCCGGTCAACGTTTCTCCGGCGGCAATGTACAACACGCGGCGGATGTACGACTTCGATCTGACGATTCTGCCGGTTTCGAAAATTTCGTTCCGCATCGGCGCATTGCATAACCGCTCCAACGGCCCAACTTATTCCAGTGTCCATGAAGGTACGGATGCTTTGCTCGACCAGGGCTGGAACGTCACCGACAACCTTTATCGTTTTGGGGTTGATGCGAAGCTGCTTCCGCGCACCACCATCAGTTACGACCAATTTCTCGATTACGGGAAGAACGATACCGACTACAGTCTTGCCACGTTCGCGACCTTCCTGTTGCCCAACAATTCTCCGGTGGAGTTTGGACTGCCGTGGAATACTCCGGCTGCCCAGCCCTGTGCAGCGCCGATCAAAAATGGCGCGGCCAATCCCTCATGCAATGGCTACTTCGAATATTTGCGAAACCAGCGTGTGCGAAGCACCACTCCCACCGAGCAACTTCGCGCCGTCTCGAATTACTGGCGGCGCGTGAACCTGGTGGCCCAGGGAAGCTACAGCAACACCGACCTGACTTCGCCCTATCTCGAAATCTTCAATGGCCTGATAACTCGTAACGGAACTCGTCAGGACGAACTCACCGGACCGGTAACCACTCGTCGCGTCGATGCCAACGCGGACATGGGCCTGACGGTGGAGGTCACCAAGTCGATTCGCATCAGTGACAGCTTTCGCTACGACAACTGGCACATGCCCGGGTCGTGGGCTTCTGTCGAAACCGTCACCCTGGGTACGCCCGTGGGAACGCCGGCCTCAGTCACCTTGCTGAGCCCGCTTGGAACGGCGACGACAACCGATGTCCTCGCCGAGACATTCCTCGGAATGAGAACCTTCTATAACCTGTTACAAGTTGAATACAATCCCGATCCGCACGTGGGCGTGCATGTTGGCTACAAGATTCGCGATCGCCACATCTTCCAGGCGGATCCAGAAAGCCTTACCTCGACCCAGCCGTTCACGCCGTTCGATGGCAACACCATCGACGTCAACCAGCAAGGGCCGACGTTTGGCGTCTGGATGCGGCCGAACGGTAAGCTGCGGATTAACCTCGAAGCCGATGCGCTGACCACCATCGGCTGCCAGATCTGCTCGGATGCGCAAGATATTTTCATTACCCGCATCAGTCCGCGCCAACAACAAAACTATCGTGCGCGGGCCAGCTACAAGCCTGCGAAATGGGCCGACCTTGCCGCCACGCTGAACTGGTGGCAGGCACGCAACGGCCTGAGTGATACGCTGGCTGCCCAGCACACCCGCAACACCGGCGCGACGGCTTCGTTCTTCCCGAATGAGCGCGTCAGCCTGCTTGTGAGCTATAACTTTACCGACTCACTGCAGAACGCCTACATCTGTTACACCGGATCATTTGTCGCGCCGGGAACTGTGGTTAACGGATGCCCCAGCTATAACCCGAGCACTCCGGCGACAATCGCAGCCAATCCCAATCCGAACTGGATTTATTCCACTTACACCAACGATACCCACTACTTCAACGGATCCGTTATGTTCAAGCCGGTTAAGAGACTCACCGCTAATGTCGGTTATGGGCTAACCAAGACCGACGGCAGCACTACGATTCTCAATCCACTGCAACCGCTTGGCCCTTTGCAGTTCACTTACTATCAGCCGGTTGCTTCTCTCAGCTATGAAGTAGTGAAAGACTGGAGCCTGAACGCGTACTGGAACTACGATCAGTACAACGAAGGCTCGTTCGTAGGTCCGACCCTGCCGCGTTACTTCCATGACAATCGCGCAGTTGTGTCGGCGAAGTACGCATTCTGAAGTTCCCTTGCAGTACTCCTTCGGGCGGCCTGTGGGCCGCCCTTTCTTGTTCTCACATCGACTTGTGATTTTCATCCACTCGGTCCACGGCCTGTTCGAACAGCCGTTCAACCGTCGCCGAATCCGCAAAAAACCTGGGTATTTTTCATATTCGGCCCGCGGGCCAGTCCGCGTGACCGCGCTCACACGATGCTCGTCCGAACATCATCGAGTGTTCCGCATCACCTCGGGAAGTGAGTACACGCACAGCCCCCTGCGTCATGACCCGGCAAAAATAAGAACGGCTTAATTCGGGTTTTTGCTGGGAGTCACGATGCGATCCGCCAAGTACGTCCTCATATTTCTCGTGCTTTTCGCCACCGCGGCCAGTGCAGCGAAGAAAACTGCTGCCGCTCCGGCCGATAAGTCGGCTGAATGCCTGGCTTGCCACAACGATGCCAGTCTGGCGAAGGATGTGAACGGCAAGCCCGTCAGCTTGCACGTTGACGAGGCGAAGTTCAAGGCTTCGATTCACGGCAGCATGTTCGGTTGCACCGACTGCCACAAAGACGTCAAAGGCTTTCCGCACGATCCTGCGCCTTCAAAGGTTCAGTGTGAAACCTGCCATACCGATCAAGCCGCGGGATACAAGTCCAGCGTTCACGGCCAGGCGGTTGCGGCGGGGAATCAGTCCGCCGCGACTTGCGTTTCCTGCCACGGCAGCCCGCACGAGATCGTGATGGCCGCCGATTCGGCTTCGCCGGTGGCTCACCAGAACGTTCCCAAAACCTGCGGAACCTGTCACAGCCAAAAGTTCGTGATGGAATCGAACGGCATGTCCGCGGCTCCCTTCTTCTCGTACGAAGAGAGCGTACACGGCAAAGCCGTTGCCGCCGGATCGGACAAAGCCGCCGTTTGCACCGACTGCCACGGCTCGCATGAAATTCTGAGCGCGGCAAATCCCAAGAGCTCGATTTTCAAGTTCAACGTTCCGAATACCTGTGCGAAGTGTCACGACCAGGTGAAATCGGAGTTCATGACCAGCATTCACGGCCAGGCGATCGCCAAGGGAGTTTCGTCAGCGCCGGTTTGCACCGATTGCCACGGCATTCACGGCATCAAGTCGCACGTCGATCCAAACTCGTCGGTTTACGCACAGAACCTCGCGCGCACCACCTGTGCCAAGTGTCACGAAAGCGTTAGATTGGCCGAAGACTTCGGCATCGCCGGCGGACGCGCCAGTTCTTACCTTGCCAGCTATCACGGGTTGGCCGCAAAAATGGGATCGAAGACCGTGGCCAACTGCGCCAGCTGCCACGGCGTACACAATATCCTGCCGTCGTCGGATCCGAAGTCGACCATCAACCAGGCGAACCTGGCGACAACCTGCGGCAAGTGCCATCCGGGCGCAGGTCAGAACTTCATCAAGGGCAAGGTCCATATTGAGGCGCCGCTCTCGGCCGACGTGGGCACCATCGCCGTGAATTGGACGCGTCGCGTTTACATGATGCTGATCGTCGGGACCATCGGCTTCATGCTGCTACACAATTTCCTGATCTGGCGCAAGAAAGCAACCGCCTCGCGCAAGGATCCGCGACGCATTGTTACGCGCATGGAGCGGGAACAGCGCGTCCAGCACCTGTTGTTGCTGGCATCGTTCTTCACGCTGGTCATCACCGGCTTCGCATTAAAATTCCCCGACTCGATGTTCGCGCGAGTGCTGGTTATGGGCGAAGGAGTGCGCAGTATCGTCCATCGCATCGCCGGCAGCGTGCTCATCGGAGTCTCGCTTTATCACGTGTTCTATCTTGCGGCCAGGCGCAGCGGCCATCGCATGCTGTTCGACATGCTGCCGGTTCCGAAAGACGCGACCGATATTGTCAGCAATCTTCGCTACTACCTTGGACTTGGCGGAAAGCCGGCGCGATTCAGCCGGTTCACCTATGGCGAGAAGATGGAGTATTGGGCGCTGGTCTGGGGCACGTTCGTGATGGCCTCGACCGGCTTGATGCTGTGGTTCAAGGTAAGCGCCGGCAATCTGGTGCCAAGATGGTGGCTGGACGTCGCGACCACAGTTCACTTCTACGAGGCGATTCTCGCCACGCTGGCCATCCTGGTCTGGCATCTTTATCAGGTGATTTTCGACCCGGATGTTTATCCCATGAACTGGGCGTGGTGGGACGGCAAGATGTCGGTGGAAGTGTACGCTCATGAGCATGCCGATGATCAGGCAACGGTGCGAGCGGCCATCGCTGAAAGCGAGGCAGAGTCCTCCGAGACCGGGGATCGGAAGGAAGAAGAAGTTCCGGCCGGCCATCACAATTAACCAAACAGACCCGCGTGATGCTATACACAAGAACTTGTGACCGGCATCACGCGTTCCTGTTTGTGTCCTGCCTTAGCCTTAAGTCGAACAAAACGAAAGGTTGATGCTGCCAGTATCGTTGTCGGCAGCACGGAGAGAGGGAATGACCGAAAATCTCGATTCCCGCGAGACGGAAGGTACAAAGGGCGAAACACCCCGGCTGATCAAGAACCTGGTTAGCCTGTCGGGCATTGCCATCGCGCTGGTAGCGGCGGCGAATATAGCCTTCCTGGTCTTCATCGATTTCATGTCCGTACATCCCAGCCCTTACCTGGGGATTTTCGCCTACATGCTGCTGCCGGGAGTGATGGTGGCAGGATTGGCGATGATTCCGATCGGTATGTTGATGGAACGGAATCGCCGGCGGAAAAGCGCTCCCAGCGTGATTCCGAAATTTCCAAAAATCGACCTCAACGATCCGAAACAGCGCAGAACGATCGCTGCCGTCGTATCGTTTTCCATCCTCTTCATCGCGGTGAGCGCTGCCGGCAGCTATCGCGCCTACGAGTTCACTGATTCCGTACAGTTCTGCGGCCAGCTTTGCCATACGGTGATGAAGCCCGAGTTCACGGCTTATCAGCAGTCGCCGCATGCGCGCGTGGCCTGCGTCGATTGTCACGTGGGAGCAGGCGCCACCTGGTATGTGAAGTCGAAGCTCTCCGGCGCCTACCAGCTTTACGCGGTTACCTTCAACAAGTTTCCCCGACCCATCCCCACACCCGTCGCGAATTTGCGTCCGGCGCAGGAAACCTGCGAGCAGTGCCACTGGCCGAAGAAATTCTGGGGAGCGCAGCTGAAAGTTTTCACGCACTACGCCAACGACGAGCAGAACACGCCGCGCCAGATTCGAATGCTGATCAAGACCGGCGGGGGCGATCCCTCCACCGGCCAGCCATCCGGGATTCACTGGCACATGAACATCGCCAACGAGATCAGCTACGTTTCCACCGACGACCAGCGCCAGGTGATTCCATGGGTGCAGTCGAAGGACCGCGCTACCGGAAAAGTTACAGTCTACTCCGTGAAAGACGCAGCCCTGAAACCGGAACAGGTTGCGGAACCGAAGCAGCATCGCATGGATTGCGTGGACTGCCACAACCGTCCGACGCATATCTATGTGCCGCCCGATCGCTCCGTCGACAATTTGCTGTCGTCAGGGCGGATCGACTCCAGCCTTCCGTTTATCAAGCAGCAGGCTGTGACGCTTCTAACCGGTTCCTACAAGACCACCGAAGAGGCAAAAACGGCCATTGCCGCTGGATTGCAGAGCTTTTATCAGGAGAAGTATCCAGATGTCTGGAGCAAACGCCAGGGTGCGGTTCGCGGCGCAATCGCCGAAACCCAACGCATCTTTGAAACCACCATCTTCCCGGAGATGAAGGTCGACTGGCGCGTTCATCCCAATAACATTGGCCACTTCTACTCGCAGGGATGTTTCCGCTGCCATGATGGCAATCACGTAAGTGCCGATGGCAAAGTAATCAGCAAGAGTTGCGAAAGCTGCCACACCATGATGTCGGAGGAGGCCGCCGGCACCGAGATCGCCGGCTCCACTCACGGCGCGGCGTTCAAGCACCCGGTCGACATCGGGGATCTTTCGGCAGTGAACTGCTCCGACTGCCACAGCGGTGGCGTCGGACCGTAGTTCTTCACGATTCTTAATCCGGGGCGGCTGCGGCCGCCCTTCTTTTTTGCGCCTATCAGTTGTCACTCCGGCATGTGACGTACATCACGGCTCCAATGTTCATGATTTCTTAGGCTTGCAGGTACGGGGCGAGACACCCGTACCCGCCGCAAGGCAGGATCAGGAGGACGAAATGGAAGCACATTTGGCAGCAGGACCCGGCAGGAAACCCGATCCCACTCAGTTCAAGCCCCGGCTCATTTTCTGGGAAGTCACGAAGGGCTGTAACCTTCGTTGCATCCACTGCCGCGCGACGGCGACCGAGCTCAGTTCCCCAACCGATCTTCCCACTGGGCGCGCGATCGAAATCATCAAGCAGATCTCGGATTTTGCGAATCCCATCCTGGTTTTGAGCGGTGGCGAGCCGCTGTATCGTCACGACATTTTCGACCTCGCTCACTTCGCAACCGAGCGGGGACTTCGCGTGGCACTGGCGACGAACGGAACGCTAGTTACCAAGCAAGTGGCAAAACGCGCTGTCGAAGCCGGGATCAAGCGTGTCTCCATCAGCCTCGACGGAGCCGACTCGCTCACCCACGACACCTTCCGCGGCATTCCGGGTGCGTTCGACGCCGCCATCTACGGCATGAAGAACCTTCAGGAACTTGGCATGTCAGTGCAGATCAACATGACTATCGCCAAGCACAACGCCAAGCAACTGCCGGCGGTGCTCGAACTGGCGCGCAATCTTGGAGCCGACGCTCTTCACACTTTCCTGCTCGTTCCCGTCGGATGTGGCGTTGACATCGCTGCCGAGCAGATGGTTTCGCCACAGGAATACGAACAGATGCTGAACTGGTTCTACGACCAGTCCAAGGCCGGAGACATCGAGTTGAAGGCCACCTGTGCGCCTCACTACTTCCGGGTCGTTCGCCAGCGCCGGGCAGCAGAACGCCGTGAAGGGGTCGCGGCCGGCACAATGACTTACGGCGGCGGCCAGGCGCCCTCGATCGGCCCAAGCGAAATGACCATGCCCGGATCTAACGCGGTCGTTATCAAACCCAAGGGACATCACACGGGACATCCCTCCGGACATCCTGGCGATCCCGAAATGAACGCCATGACCAAGGGCTGTCTCGCCGGAACGGGCGTATGTTTCATCTCGCACGAAGGCGAAGTCTTCCCCTGCGGATACCTCCCGGTGCTGGCCGGCGATCTGAAGCACAAGAGCTTCGCTGAAATCTGGAACGATTCCGAGGTCTTCGAGCAACTGCGCGACACCAACAACCTGAAAGGGAAGTGCGGTTGCTGTGAATTCCGGAACGTGTGCATGGGCTGCCGTGCGCGGGCGTTCGCGGCCACCGGGGACATGCTCGATCCGGAGCCGTTTTGCCTCTACGAACCAAAAATGACGGCTGCCACCAGCAAAGCCTGATTTCAGGCGCTATGCTGCCGCACCGGCCATGCTGGGATCCGGTGCGGTTTTTTTCTTCCTGAGTCCCGATAGAATGACGACCATGTCCATTCCGAAGCCTGATGTTATCGAGACACTACATCGTGTTGCGATATTTACCGGCCTTACGGCGGCGGAGTTGCAGTTCCTCGCCGAGCGCGCCGTCCCGCGCGACTACGAAACCGGGGAGCAAATTTTCTTCGAGGGCGAGCCGTGCGCCGGGCTGTTCGTAGTTGAGACGGGCGCCGTCAAAATCTTCAAGAGCGCGGCGAGCGGACGTGAACAAGTGTTATCGGTCGAAGGCCCAGGCAGCTCTGTCGCGGAATTGCCAGTCTTCGATGGCGGAAATTATCCAGCATCGACGGTGTCCGTAAAGCCGACGCGCCTGCTGTTCATCAGCAAACAAGATTTTCACGCGTTGTGCCTCACGCATCCGAAGGTCACGCTGAAAGTGCTGAAGGCGGTGGGCGCCCGCTTGCGAAGTCTGGTCGCGATTATCGAGGAGCTTTCGTTCACCACGGTGCGTGCCAGGTTAATTTCCTTTCTGCTCCGCCTGGCGCGAGAGGGAAAGAAAACGGCACGCGGCATCGAGGCTGCCTTGCCGCCCAGCAACCAGGAATTGGCTTCTCATATCGGCACGGTGAGGGAGCTGGTATCGCGTAACCTCAGCCGGTTGCAGGCGGAAGGGTTGATCAGCATCGAGGGAAAGACAGTGATAATTCCAAATCTGGCAAAGTTGCAGGCTGAACAGGATGATGAATAGGGCCATTCCGATATGCGACACCATGAATTGTGTCATTGTGACCTGCCTCACATGACAATCGGACAAAGTTGGAGCAGAATATGCAAAGCATGAGAGCAGCTTTCAAACAATTGCTGACTTTAACGATGGTGCTTTTCTGCGTGCCATGGGCACAGTCTGGGATTTGCCCCATGGTTTTGCTGGCGCCCTCGAATACGTGTGCATCTCATGCCAAATCCGAGCAAACACGAGCGACCGGCTCGCACAGTTGCTGTCCTGGTCATGCCATAAAGCATGCGGCGACCTCCCAGGCGGCAGCTGGAAATTCAACGATGTCTTGCTGCTCGGTGGATTCTCAACCTGCCAGCACCGGCAAGGTCACCGTCGTTTCCACTGCAAATGCCGAAGTCAGCGACGTTGATTTGGATGTTTCGCGCACGCCGGCACACCGAATTGTCGCTCCCGATCGCCTCTCGTCATTCAAGTTTCCCGTCTTTCGGTTGAAGACCGACCTGCGTATTTAGACCTCAAATTCCCTTCGCTTGCCGGAAACATGAGCAGTCAAATCGTCTCGCCACGCGAGATTTTGCGAAGAATTGAGGATCAATATGAAGGTCAAAACTCTCGTAGTTACATTGTTGTTTGCGATCAGTATGTGGGCGCAGAGCGGCGTCCCCTCCAGCCCTGGCGATACCCGGGCCGCAACCACCTGTTGCAAAGACGGAGCATCGTGTTGCAAGAACGGAGCACAATGCTGTCAGGGCAACGCATCTGCCTCCTGCTGCAGCAAGGGCGCTTCATGCTGCAAAACGGGAGCAGCTTGCTGCAGTCACGGCCCTGTTGCCAAGGCCGACTGCTGCAAGGCTGGCGCCGCTTGCTGTAAAGGTGGACAGGCGGCATGCTGCGCGCAGTTGTCTGAAAACGCCAATGCGAAAGGTTGCTGCGGCGGAAACATGTGCAAACGCCACAAGGGTCAGCAGGCATAGTTGAAATCGAAATGGGCTCCGGTTTTTGCCGGAGCCTTTTTGTACACTCGGAGGGAACATGAGCCAGGTCACGATGGTCCGCGAATGGGACGCCGACGAATTTCACGCCAAGGTACTGGAACTGGAGCAAAAAGGATGGACAGCGCGCCGCGAATCCTACAAGATCACGCCCGAGATGCATCCCGAGACCGGCATCGTTTCGCATGTCCACAGCATTGAACTGGTGAAAGAGAACACCTAACCGCCGGGCTTCCCCGCGGGCTGCCACGCCGCATCCAACCAGAGGGATGCCGCGCAAACTCGCACAAACCGCCGCTGCGCTGGTTCCGACGCAACCGACCCTTCCGAAATTGCGTGTTGCCGCTTCCGGATGTACCGCCTGCGATCTCTACAAGAGAGGAACGCAAACCGTTTTTGGCGAAGGAGCCGCGCACGCGTCCGTGATGTTTGTTGGCGAACAGCCCGGCGACAAGGAGGATCTGGAAGGAAAGCCGTTTGTCGGTCCGGCAGGCCGCATTCTCGACAAGGCTCTGGAGGCGGCAGGTATCGACCGGCGCCGGGTCTATGTAACGAATGCGGTAAAGCATTTCAAGTGGGAACCGCGGGGCAAGCGGCGCATTCATAAGAAACCTAATCAGTTGGAAATCCTGGCCTGCCGTCCATGGCTTGAGGCTGAGGTCGCGGTCGTCAAGCCGCAGGTCATCGTCTGCCTGGGCGCGACCGCGGCGCAAAGCCTGTTGGGTCGGTCCTTTAAGGTGACCGAACGCCGAGGAGAGATGATTCCACACAGTCTTGCGCCTGTGATCACGGCAACCGTCCATCCATCTTCGATTCTGCGCGCTCCGGATGAGGAAAGCCGTCACGACGAGATGGCGAGATTCATCGACGATCTGAAGAAGGTTCGTGAAGCGCTGCCGTCGCAGGATCGAAAGGCCGCCTAGGGCTATTCTTTGGGCGCAAAGTACCCGCGCCGGCACTCGACCTTCAGGTGCGATTTGCGCGTACTCAGTGCGACCTGCCGGTAATGGCCGTCGGCAGCGAATTCCGCCGGTTTATAGGAAAGGATGTATTGGCTGCGCAAAGCCTTCTCCACCTGCTTGAACGCGCGCGCCACCTCGCCTTTATCGTGGGCGCGGAGCAATTCGCCTCCGGTATATCGGCTGAGAAGCTGCAATGTGGCCTCTCCCTTGGTGTATTCATCCTCGCGAAGTTCGTTTGTGCTTAACGAATAGATAGGGGCCTCGGCGCGAAGCGCGGCCTGCTCGGAGTCGTTCATGATCGCCTTGCTCATGTTGTTTTCGCCGTCGCTGATCAGGATGATGATCTTCCGGGTTCCCGGTTCGGAATCCTTTCGCAGTTTGTCCGCCGCGAAGGCGATCGCGTCGTAAAGGGCGGTTTCGCCACTCGGCTTCAGCCGAGTGACAGCGCGTCGCAACGCCGGTACGTCGTTCGTGAAGCCTTGCTCGAAGTGCATGGTCTGATTAAAGCCAATGACCATCGCCTTATCGACGGTTGGCCGAAGAATCTTGCGAAAGAACTCTATAGCGGAGTCCTGCTCGTACTTGAAGCGCGAGGTTACTGACCCGCTGATGTCCACTACCAGCGCCACTCGCAACGGCAAATCTGTTTCCTGCTGGAAGGCGTGGATCTTGTCAGGAGGCCGCTGGTTATCGAGTAACTGCAGATCGTCGAGTTTCAGGTCGCTGATGAACCGGCCTTTGTGATCGACGACCGTAAACAGCAAGTTCACTTCGTCGACCCGTTTCTGGAAAACGAAGTCTGCGGGCGGAGTATTCGACGGAAGTTCGGTCGCCACTAAAGCATTGGGAGCGAGAGTCTGTGCCGATCCTCTACTGCAGAAGAGTGCAATGCACCAAATCGTCAAGACTCTGAGACAGCGAAACCGACGGGACCGCACTGCTGCCATTACGTGCTCCTTCGCGGCGGCGAATGACGGTTAGATTGTGAGAGCCTGCTCCGAGGTAGCCCGGAGCGCTTCGAACACCCCGAGATTTGTTGCGAATCTTACCTCAGGATGGTTGGCCGAAGAAGTCACAAGGTTGTAAATAGTGACGAAGCTACGCCAGGGCGGCGTCGGCAGTTTCCGCCGAGGATGGGGAAGGGAATTCGCCTTCCCACTTGGCAACAATGACCGTTGCCAGGCAGTTACCAATCACGTTGACGGTAGTTCGGGCCATGTCCATCAACTGATCGATGCCGAGCAGGATAAACACCGGCTCTACAGGCAACCCGAACGATCCTACGGTCGCCAGCAGGATCACGATCGACGCCCGCGACACTCCCGCAGTTCCTTTGCTTGTTAACATCAGCGTTAAAACGATAAGGAGTTGCTGGCCGAATGAAAGATGAATTCCGGCCACCTGTGCGACAAATACGGCGGCCAGCGATTGATACAGGCTGGATCCGTCGAGGTTAAAGCTGTATCCAGTGGGCATGACAAACGCGACAATCTTGCGCGGAACGCCAATCGACTCCATGGCTTCCATCGCGCGCGGCAGGGCGGCTTCGGAACTGCTGGTACCGAAGGCGATCGACGCAGGCTCGGCGACGGCCCGGATGAATTTCCGCAGCGGGACGCCGAAGAAGACTGCGATCGGCAAGAGCACGCCGAAGAGAAAAACCAGCAGCGCCACGTAGAGCGTGGCGAGCAGCTTGGCCAAATTGGCGAGCACGCCAAGACCGGTGTGTCCCACGGTGTATGCGATGGCCGCACCGACACCGAAGGGCGCAAACCACATGACAATATTTGTAAATTTGAACATTACCTCGGCCAGACTGTCGGTAAATGTCAGCATGGGCCTACGCTTCTCTTCGCGAACCATCGCCAATGCAATGCCGAAGAGAATGCTGAAGATCACGACCTGCAGAATCTGTCCCTCGGCCACTGATTTCGCAATGTTCTCGGGAAAGACGTGAAGGATTACGTCGTAGGGTTCACGTGGTTTGGGATTCGTATCGACCTGCAGGTTCCCTTCCACACGCGGTATCTGAATACCCACGCCGGCCTTGCTGATATTGATCGCCGCAAGGCCAATGAACAGCGCGAAGGTGGTGACAATCTCGAAGTAAACAATCGCCTTCACGCCCATGCGGCCCACTTTTTTCAGATCCGCATGGCCGGCAATTCCGCTGACCAGCGTGGCAAACAGAAGTGGCGCGATGATCGTCTTGATCAACTGCAGGAAAATCAGGCTGAGAACGCGCAGGTTCGTCGCGAGGTTGGGCCAGTCATGGCCGATTTCAGCTCCCAGCAACATGCTGACCGCAATCCACGTCGTCAGCGACCGGCGAGCGCAGGCGTAGGCAAAAAGAAGTGCGAGGGCGATCCAGCGGCTGAGCAGGAGGAGCGTCGAAGGAAGCGCGGCGAACCTGGAGGCAACGCCCGCAATGGCGGCAAGGGCGATCATTGCCAAGGCAGCCAGCAAGAGAGTCCGTTTCATGTCGGTTTTGTCCTTGCTAGCGCAGTAAGTCTTCGAGCTCAACTCCGCGATCCGTCTTGTGATCCCGATACTTCACGATCACGGGCGAATACACCGACAAGCCCCATTCTTCGCCCTTGCCCTTGGTGATAGCGCGCGATCCCGGCACCACCACGGCGCCCTCGGGAACCACCAGCGGCTGTTCAGGCGTAGAGCGGTAGATCTCGCCATTTACTAGATCGTAAAGCGGGGTGGATCGCGTGAGCACCGTTCCCGCGCCCAGAACTGCGCGGGCTCGCACCTGCGTTCCTTCATAAATTCCGCAATTACCGCCAACCAGAACGTCGTCTTCAATCACCACCGGTGAGGCATTCACCGGCTCAAGCACGCCGCCCACCTGGGCCGCGGCGCTCAGGTGCACGCGCTTTCCGATTTGGGCGCATGAGCCCACCAGCGCATGCGAATCCACCAGCGTGCCTTCATCGACGTAGGCGCCGACGTTGATGTACATGGGAGGCATGCAGATGACCGACGGCGCAACATAAGCTCCTTCACGTACCGACGATCCGCCGGGCACGATACGGATTTTGTCCTCGATATGGAATTGCCGCAGCGGGAAGGTATCTTTGTCGACGAACGAAAGGTCCTCGCAGCCCATTTCCATCAGTTCGCCAAGCCGGAATCCGAGCAGTATGCCCTGTTTCACCCAGACATTCACGCCCCAGAGGCCATCCACCTTTTCGGCGGCGCGGATATCGCCGCGGGTCAGGGCATCGCGAAAATCGCTGAAAACAGCTCGCGCCCCGGAAACGTTACGAGCTTCCGGACCCAACGCGTAAAGTCTTTCGATACCGGCTTGCAATGGATGCATGCCCGGCCAGTATAAATGTTCCACTCACCCCGACGGCAACGCGACATTTTGTCATAGCCGCCAGGCGAGCAGCTTGCATCTCAGATTTTATGGACGACCTGCGGCCGTTGCTTGGGCGAACCCTGGTCCTGGTGGCGCATCCGGATGATGAGGCGGTTGGTTGTGGCGGGCTGCTGCAGCGTATCGCAGATCCAATCGTGGTTTTTGCCACCGACGGTGCGCCTCGTTCCGATTTCTTCTGGAAACAGTACGGGTCGCGTGAAGAGTACGCCCGAATTCGCATTCGGGAAGCGGAAAATGCGCTTGCCGCGGTTGGAATCGCGCACTTCCATTTTCTCGCCGAGCCCAACTCTATTGTGGATCAGGAACTACATACGCAGCTTGGTCGCGCCTACGAAGCACTGATAGAGATCGTGGACTTAGAAATGCCGGACGCGATGCTCACCTTGGCCTACGAAGGCGGTCATCCCGACCACGACTCCTGTTGTTTCCTGGCTTCGTTGGCAGCACGCCAATTTGGTTTGCCGGTCTGGGAAATGCCGCTTTATTACAGGATCGGCGGCCGCATTGAACGGCAGCAGTTTTTCCATCCAGCGGGCGAATTTGAACTCGAACTTGCCGGGAATGAGCTTGCTCGCAAGCAGAAGATGTTTTCTTCTCATGCCTCGCAGGCAGAAACGCTGCGCGAATTTTCGCCGCAGATCGAACGCTTCCGTCCTGTACGCGCATACGATTTCTCGCGACCTCCCTACGAGGCGCAACTGAATTACGAGGCGTGGCAATGGCCGATGAACGGCCCCGACCTGTGCCGCGCGTTCGACCAGCTTCTTCAGAAAACTTCCTTCAACAAACAACCATGGGGAACCGCGGCCTAACCATCTCGCCAGAACGGAACGTCACTGTACGCCGCATTTTGTATACGGCCTACCCGCTCTTGCCGGTGAGCAACGAAAGTTGCGGCGGCGCGGAGCAGATGCTCTCCGTACTCGAGTCAGAAATGTCGGAACGCGGCCACATCACGACCATTGCTGCCTGTGCCGGATCTCATGCTGCAGGAGCGGTATTTGCGACGGGTCGCGAAACTACGGCTCCCGATAGCCTTCCTGAGCGTAACAGCGAACACGAACAGCGAATCCTGGAACTCGTAACGCGAACCCGCGGCTCGCGCCCAACCTTCGATTTAATTCACGACAAGAGCGGCAGCTTCTGGAAGCGCGCGGCCGAATGTAACGTTCCCGTTCTGGCGACGCTTCATTTGCCTCGCCACTTCTATCCGGAAGTTCTCTTTCGCCAGTTCCCCGCGAGCGTGTACTTCAATTGTGTCTCCGACGCGCAGAGCCGGTCGTTCGCCGACCTTCCTCGCATGCTCGGGGTCGTCCGCAATGGAATTCAGGTCAGCCAATTTCCATTGAAACGGGAGAAGCAGGATTACCTGCTCTGGATTGGCAGAATCTGCGAAGAAAAAGCTCCGCACCTGGCCATCGACGTGGCGCAGCGAACCGGGCTACCGCTAATCCTGGCCGGCCAGGTCTATCCGTTTAGCTACCATCAGCGTTACTACAACGAGCACATTCGCCCGCACCTGGGCAATGGGACTCCGTCGATTTCGTTCTTTGAAACTCCTATTTTTGACCGAAAACTTGAGCTTTTGGAAAACGCACGCGCGTTGCTCATCCCCAGCCTGGTGGATGAAACATCTTCCTTAGTCGCGATGGAGGCTATGGCATGCGGCACGCCCGTGATCGGATTCCGCCGGGGAGCCATCCCCGAAGTGGTTATCGATCGCGTTACAGGATTCGTGGTGAACGATGTTGAAGAGATGGCAGAAGCCGTCTGGCGGGCATGGGAGGTCAACCCGCATGCGTGCCGCGCGCACGTGGAGACGAGCCACTCCGCAGTGCGTATGGCCGTTGAGTACGAGCAGCTTTACGAGAGAGTCCTGGCGCTCGATGCGATGAGAAGCGGTTCCCACGCCGCCTGAGCTAAACCGCTACTGCCTTCAACAAGCCAGCTTCCGCGGCAATCTTCTCCAGCCTGGTTTTGGTTTCTTTTTTCGCGGGAAGCATCGGGAGACGATAATTTTCCTCAATGCGGCCCATCATGGCGAGAATGGCCTTCACCGGAATCGGATTCGATTCCAGGAAATTTGCCTGCATCAGCGCCAAGTATTTGTGCTGCAGCGAGCGAGCTTTGTCCCAGTCATTGTCGAGCGCAGCCCGCGTCATTTCGGCCATCTCGCGAGGAATTTCGTTCGACGCCACCGAGATAATGCCCACTCCGCCCAACGCGATTATCGGTAGCGTTACAGCGTCGTCGCCGGAAAGAACGGCAAAACCCTTCGGAACGATACTGCAGACCTCAGCGATTTGCGTGATGCTGCCGCTGGCTTCTTTCACCGCAACAATGTTCTCGATCTCCGCGAGTCGCACCAGGGTCGCCGGTTCGATATTGGCGGCCGTGCGTCCCGGCACGTTGTAGAGCACCAGCGGCTTATCCACCGCCTCCGCGATCGCCTTGAAATGCTGATACTGGCCTTCCTGCGTCGGCTTGTTGTAGTACGGCGAAGCGGTGAGTATGGCATCCACGCCTTTGCGTTTCGCAACCTCCTTTGCTTTCGAAACCGCATCGCGAGTGGAGTTCGACGTCGCGCCTGCGACGATCGGCACTCTCCCATTCGCCACCTCAATGGTGGTATCGATCACGTGGAGCCACTCGTCATGCGAGAGCGTCGGAGTTTCGCCCGTGGTTCCGCAGGGCACCAGGAAATCGATCTTTGATTCGACCTGCCACTCCACCAGCCCTCGAAGGGCGCGGTCGTCAATCTCGCCATCCGACTTGAACGGTGTTACCAGCGCCGTTCCGCATCCACGCAATTTCAGCATAGAAAAGCTCCAGGGAAGAAGTTCCGCCGGCGTTACTCAGCACATCATAGTTCGAACTTTACTTCAGTTCCCGCCACACATCCTTGAAATCGAAAAAGCCAGTTTTCCCATTCAGCCATTCCGCCGCACGAACCGCACCCTCCGCAAATCCACGTCGTGTCTTCGCCGAATGCGCGAGTTCGATCACGTCGTTCTCCGACTCCAGGCGGATCTCGTGTTCGCCGACGATATTCCCTTCACGCACCGACTCAATCTCGAGAGATTTGCCTGCCTTCAACTGAATCACATTATTAATTGCAGCCGCCGTTCCCGAAGGCTTGTCCTTCTTTTGCGCGTGATGGCGTTCCAGGATTCGCCCCGTATATCCCAGGTTCAGAGCTGGGGCAACCGCTTTCGCGATGTCAAAGAAGATATTCACTCCAACCGAGAAATTGGCGCCAAAGACAAAACCCGTGCTCGAATTTTCTACGAGTTTTTGCACCTGAGGAAGTTTGTCGTACCATCCGGTCGTCCCCACCACCATAGTTCCGCCGGCGCGTACGCAATTCGCGATATTTTCCAGCACCGCGTGAGGCGTCGTGAAATCGATGATTACATCGACGTTTTCCAGCGCCCCTCGCGTTAAGGCCTCTCCCTTCGCGTTGTCGCCGCTCGCGACCGCGCGTACCATGTGGCCGCGCTCCTGAGCGATCTCCGCCACCAGCGCTCCGGTTTTTCCTTTTCCCAACACCAGGATATTCATGCGTACGCAAATACTTCCGGATCAGGATCGCAAAAGAAAATATCGTGCAGCTTCCTTACCGCTCGCGGTACATCGTCTTCTTCGATCACGAACGTCAAATTGATTTCCGACGCGCCTTGCGAAATCATCCGAATGTTGATGTCCGACATGGCGCCAAACACTTTGCCAGCAATTCCCGGCGTCTCACGGATGTTCTCGCCCACCAGGCAAACGATAGCCTTCCTGCCCTCGTACTGCACATCGCCCATCTTCTGCAAATCGGCAGCGATTGCGGGAATTGCCTCATTCGAATCAACTGTCAGCGAAACGCTCACTTCCGACGTTGATACAACGTCCACCGCGCATTTATGTCGATCGAAAATCTCAAAGACCGACCGCAGGAAGCCATGCGCGCCGAGCATGCGCGTCGCCACGATGTCGATAATCGTAATCCGCTTTTTTGCCGCGATGGCTTTGAACGGATTACGGCAATGCGGAGCTCGTGCCGTAATCACCGTCCCTTCATTTGACGGATTGCGCGAATTCAAAATCAAAACCGGAATGTTTTTCTGCACTGCCGGTAACAGCGTCGCCGGATGCAGCACCTTCGCCCCAAAATAGGCCAGTTCCGCCGCTTCCTCAAACCCGATGTTTTTGATTCGCAGCGCCGTCGAACACATATTCGGATCGGTCGTTTTCATGCCGTCCACATCCGTCCAGATCTCGATCCGCTCGGCATCCAGCCCTGCTCCAATTATCGCCGCGGAAAAATCCGAGCCGCCGCGGCCGATTGTCGTAGTCACCCCTTCTTTCGTCGATCCAATAAAGCCACCCATCACCGGCACGAAGTCTTTATCTAACGCTGGCTTTACAAATTCCTTCAGCCGGAAATCGATCTCCTCGAACTGTGGAACCGCCTTGGTATGCTGGTGATCGGTGACGATCACCTCTCGCGAGTCCACCCTCTTCGACTTGATCCCGCGCGCCTCGAATCCAGCGGCAACAATCTTGGCGTTCACGCGTTCTCCGAAGGAGATCACGTTGTCCGTGGTGCGCGGAGTCAGTTCGCCGACTGCCGAGATGCCCCGCAGCAGTTCGTCAAGCCCGTTGAAATCGCGTTCCAGTTCTTCGTGCAGGGGAGTAAAGGTTTCGTGATGCAGCAGTTCGCTGACAGCCTGGTAATGGCGTTCGCGGGCTGCGCGGGAAAGTTCCAGGGCTTTATCTTTGTCGCCGGCTCCAGCCGCCTTCGACATCGCCACCAGCTGGTCGGTGATCTTCGACATGGCGCTGACCACGACCACCGGCTTCTCGTGCAGACGTCCGTGAACGATCTTCGCCACCCGGTCAATCGCGGTGGCGCTTTCCACCGACGTGCCGCCGAATTTCATCACGATCATTGCGGCAACGTCCTAGTCGAGATATCCCATACATTTCAACAGTTCGCCGTTCAGCAGCGCCGCGCCCGCCGCTCCGCGGATGGTGTTATGCGACAGTACCGTGAACTTCCAGTCGAACAGGCCGCACGGACGCAGGCGTCCGACGCTCGTCGTCATGCCGGCGCCACGATCAAGATCAAATCGCGGTTGCGGTCGATCGCTGGCTTCATCGTATTGCAGCGGTAGGTTCGGGGCCGAGGGAAGATTCTTCTCCTGCGGAAGTGCGCGGTACCCGCGCCATGCCGACAAAATCTCTTCCGCCGTGGCTTTCTTTCGCAGCGCAATCGACACCGATTCCGTGTGTCCATCTTCTACCGCGACGCGATTGCATTGCGCGCTCATGCCGAAGTCGGCGAATTCAAATCCGTGACCGTTCACTCCGCCGAGCAGTTTGCGCGATTCTTCCTCCATCTTTTCTTCTTCGTTCTTGATGAACGGAATCACGTTGCCGAGAATGTCGAGCGAGGCCACGCCCGGATAGCCCGCGCCACTGATCGCTTGCATCGTGACGACGAAAACTTTGTCGAGTGTGAACTGTCGTTGCAACGGAGCGAGGGCGAGCACGAGACCGATTGCCGAGCAATTCGGATTGGTGACAATGAATCCCTTCGAATCGCGATACCACTTCTGCTGTTCGAGAACGCGAACGTGATCGGGATTCACCTCCGGAATCACCAGCGGCACATCTTCTTGCATCCGGAAGGCCGACGAGTTCGACACCACCGCGCAACCTGCCGCGGCAAATGCGGGCTCCATTTCGCGCGCGATTCCTGCATCCAGCGCCGCAAAAATTACTTTGGGTGCACCATCGGGACTCGCTGGTGAGACCTTCATCTTTGCAATGTGTTCGGGAAGGGGTGTGCGCAGTCGCCACTTCGCGGCTTCACCATACGGCAATCCTGCCGAACGGTCCGACGCGGCCAGCCATGCCACTTCAAACCACGGATGATGTTCCAGCAACTGAATGAATCGCTGTCCGACGACGCCAGTGGCGCCAAGTATACCGACGGGAACTTTTCCTGAATTCATGTCCTAAACCAGTTGATTTCAAAATTTTATCATCTGGAGAGCTGCGGGATTTCACCTAGTTACGGCGAGATTTAAGTGAGAAAGGAAACCGATTACGACGATCGGGATTACAGATTTGGAAGGGATGAATTCGGAAAATGCGGACGCGTGGATACTCGCTTGGGAACGCTCAACTACGGAGCCATTGCGCTTGCTGAGTGTTCCGCCATTTCGTGCCGACGCGTGTGTCCGCGGAAGCGCACCAGGTACTCATCGAGCACGACTCCGATAATGCCTGCCGTGGGAACGGCAATCAGCGCGCCCAGCACACCGGCGATTGCGCCGCCGATGATCAGCGAGATGATCACGGATAAAGCTGGCAGATCGACGCTGAACTTCATGATGCGCGGAATCAGGATGGCATTTTCAATTTGCTGGTAGAGGAAGTAGAAACCGACGACGCCGAGCAGTTTGCTCCACGAATCGAGCGCCGCTACGGTGCTGCTTAATACGAAAGACATGAAGGGTCCGGCGAAGGGCACGATATTCAACAGGCCCGCCGAAACGCCCAGCAGCAGCGAGTATTTGACGTGCATCAGGCGGAACGCGATGCTGGCGCTGATTCCCAGGATCGCCATCAACGCGCCTTGTCCAAGCAGCCAGTGACGGATCTTGCGCTCGCCCTTCATCATCGTCATGCGCAGCCGTCCGCGCTGCGGCTCAGGGAAGAACGACAGCACCCAGTAAAACGTGCGCTGCCCGTCGAGGATGAAGTAGGCGGTGAGAATGATCCAGCTGAATAGGGCGAACAGGAAGTCGGCGACGCCTTTAAAGAGTCCGAACGCACCGCCCGCGGCGGCTGTCACGTAATCCTGCAGCGACCCGATTTCCAATTTGTCCATTGCGGGCAGGCGATGCAGTTTCTGCATCAGCTCCGATGCGCGACGTGGGACGTCATGCGAAATCGTGTCGAAATCGTTAATCACCGGCGGTAATGCAAACACCAGAAACAGCGTGATGGCAGTTCCGGCCACGGCAATGATGATCAGGATCGCCGTCGGACGGCTCGGCCACCAGTGGCCGATATGAATCCGCCGAACCGCTTCGATCGCGGGATTCAAGACCACGGCAAACAGGGCACTGACGTAGATCAGCAGCAGAACGTCTTTTGCCACCCACATCAGCCCCAGCAGCAGCAGAATGCCGAGGGTGAAAATGATGTCCGACCGCAAACTGCGCGTCTTTACCTTCGACTCCGTGGACGGCGCCGCCGCAACCGCCGGCTCATGCTGAAATTGGGTGGGCATGGAACGTTGGCGTGATTGTACTCACAGTTTTCGCTGCTTGGGAATGACGAAAGAGATGTGTCTTGCGAGTATTTCGCTCCGGAAAAATGAAGCCGGAGCCTTAGCTCCGGCTGGACGTGACCTTACGGTTTACTCCCGGTAAATCTCGGTGCTTTCCACGGGGATGGCGATCTTCTGGATCTTGTAGCTGGCGTCGATCCAGACCGTCCAGTCGTAACCTTCGCCATGGAGTTCGAAACGTTGCAACTCGAGATCGGCGCCGTGAAGGTTAAGTTTCTGCGACCCTTTGAATTCCACCGTGACCTGCGCCGAAGTCTGCTGCCTCGGAACGATTACACCATATTGCTGGGATGCCAGCGTGCAGCCCTTGTCGCCCGGTTTCATGCGGCATTGATCGGCAAGGTAACGCCACAGCAACAGTTCGCGCTGGCTGAAGAATCCGTCATCCATCACCATCGTCGAAGGCGGCAACACGAAGGGCTGCTCGGCGGACTTTTGCGGTTCGGTTAAGGTAACGTGCTCTACCAGGAACTCGTCTTTCGGCTCGACCACAGCCTGACCTTTGCCGCTCTCGTTCCACTGGTAGTGAATGAGGTTGCCGTTCGAAGCGAGTCGCAGTTCGGCTTTCTGTTCGGACTTGCTTTCTTCCACGCGCAGTTCGGCCTTGGCAATGCTCATGTCGGGCGTTTGCGTGATCTCGAACTTCTCGCTTGCGACCTTTTTGCCCTTAACGTAAATGCCGAAAGTGCCGGAATCGATCACCTGGCCGGCGGCAGCGGTCTTCTTGGGAGAAGCTGAAAGAATTGCAGAAGCGAAGGTTACCGATAAGAACAGCAGGGCGAACGAACGACACTTATTTACTGAAATCATCATGTAAATCCAATCGCGAAAGCACTTCGTTCACGATCTCGCCGATCACGCGTCCAGTCGTGTCTACACGAAGGTCAGCCTTCATGTAAGCGCCACGCCGCGATTCGTACAATTGGCGAAATTGGTTCTCGTCGCGAAAGAGCGGACGGGTACCAAGTTCCGCGGCACAACGCTTTCGTAATTCGGTGAGATCGGCGTCTAAGAATACTGTCGGCTGTTTGGACTCGCGAATCAAGTCTAAATTTTGCGTTTGCACGAAGGCGCCGCCCCCGAGCGCAACCACCGTAGAGTGAATCGGCAGATGCTTCTCAAGGATTCGCCTTAAAGCTGCCGTTTCATGCTGACGAAAAACGGCTTCGCCATCCTCTCGAAAGATGTCAGGAACACTTTTCGATGAGATTTCGACGATGATGTCGTCGAGGTCGATAAACGCCCAGCGGAGCTGCTCAGCCAGCGCCTTTCCGACGGTCGTCTTGCCGGCGCCCATGAAGCCGACAAGGAAAATGGCCCGAGCGCTTCCCGAGCCATTTTGAGATTTCGTGTTGTTCGTCGTAGCCGGCCGCTCTCTGCTTCGCGCACCGGCGAAGCGGATCAATCTCCGGTTACGAAATTATCAAATTACCAGAGCGACTCCAAGCACAACCAGCATGAGTGCTCCGAGCGCAATCGTAGCGAGCGAGAAACCACCTTTGCCGATGCCTCCTAGAAGTCGCCCCCTTGCGCGAGACGGCTTCACAAGGCCTTCGCGCTGGAGGGAATCCTGTATGTTCTCCCAGACCTCAGGGCTCGGCTCGCGCATCGGGAGCAGCAGTTTTGCCTGCTCGGCGATGTAGCGCAAATCCGTCACCAAGTCTGAGCATACGGGACAAGAGGCTAGGTGTGCCTCTTCTTCGTCGTTGCCCCCCGATTCGATTATGTAGGGCAGAACTTTCTGGAATTCTGCACAAGTCATGACTTCCTCTCCCCGTTTCTCCTCATCGTCTCCCTTCATCGTCTTAAGGCCTTTTCGGCTCTACTCGTTTTCAGGAGATCGCGTAACTTCATTCTCGCCTTGTGCAACTGCGATTTGCTATTGCCAATCGAGCAACCCATCATTTCAGCAATCTCATTGTGCTCATAACCCTCGATGTCATGCAGCACAAAAATGATGCGGTAGCCCGGAGGCAGGCTTTCGATTGCGCGTTCCAAATTGACCCGGTCAATGGATCCGGCCAGAACGTTGTCGCGCGCGCCGATATCCTTCTTTGGGCCGTCGTCCTGCTGCGGTTCCAGGGTTTCTTCGAGCGAAACCTCGGGAAGCCCCTTCTTGCGCAGGTGCATGAGGACCACGTTTACCGCCAGACGGTGCAACCAGGTGGAAAAGGCCGACTCTCCACGAAAGGTTGCGATCTTGCGGTAAAGCTGCAAAAACGCTTCCTGCGTCAGGTCTTCGGCTTCCGCCGTGTTGCCGGTCATGCGCAAGCAAAGCGAATAGACGCGGCGCTTGTGCAATCCGTAGAGCAGTTCGAACGACAACGCGTCGCCCGCCTTGGCCCTGTCAATCGCCTCAGCCTCGGAAATGCCTGGAGCTACTAGTTTTTTTGCTGTGGTCAATGTCAAGCCGACCGTTATTGAGATGCGGCTAAGTAGCTGCCCGTTGTATCCGATACGTATTTTTGATGCAAATTGGACACAGCGAGCGATTCGAGTCGCCGTGGAACGAATCTACCCATTGGAGGGCAAAAACGGCTGCTCCGGTTGTATGGAATGCGTAGATCCTTTGGCTGACCACGCATGGCCTGGCTGCTCCGGATCACTTTTTCTACCGACGTCAGGATCCTTTACTCTGCCTCCAAGGCTCAGGTTAGCGCCCAGATTGGCAGATGGGCTCATGTAGCTGTGTAAGTTGTTGATTCTATTCGTATCGCGTAAAAAATTTCGAGAGGTCAGGAGTTGTAAAACAAAAAGCGAGCACGAAGAGCGCCAGCTTCGTTTCTTCGATTGTCGCGGATCGATTAGGGAGAGGAAAAAGGAAATCGAACGAATTTGTTGCTACGCGCTCCCGGAAACGGGAACGATTGAAAATTTCGACCATTCGTGTTCTGCGTGCGTAAAGTTCTGCCACGCGCGTTGTTTTCTGCATTTGCAGGGTAGACTTCGGTGAGTCCTCATCAGCCTTGTCCTGAGTTAATCACCGGCCCAAAATCAATTCGGTAGCTTCGGAATGAAAGTATCGGAGCACGAGCAGTTCGCACTTGGATTGTGCGACGAGAAAGTGGATCCGAGACGGCTCGGCGCGAGCGGGCCGGCAAAGTCCATCCTTGTAACGATTGCTACCCGCCTGCCGGCTTTTCTTCTTTTCGGGATCGGGTACGTCCTGGCATGCAAATACGCCAATTTCTTCAGCGAGAGAACTCCCGCCCCGCTGTGGTTTCCCGATTCGGTGCTCCTATGTGCGTTGCTGCTGGCCCCGGAAGCGGAATGGCCGTGGTACCTCTTGCTTGGTTTTCCGATCCGCCTTTTGACTTCGCATGTGCCTGCGTGGTTTTTCCTTGCGGCCTACGCGAACGATTGCATGAAAGCGCTTTTGTCCGCTTACGTGCTGCGGCGCTGGCAGTCGAGGCCGCAGCGTCTGAATACGTTGCGGCAATTTGGAATGTATCTGGCGGTCGCCGGCTTTGCGGCGCCGGCCCTGTCGGGAGTTGGCGGGGCCATTATGCGCGCCAGGATTGACCGGAGCTTTTGGGTCTCGTGGTACGAATGGTTTTCGGGTGACTTAACCGCCGCACTGGTACTAACTCCCACTCTGCTGTACTGGTGTTCGGGAGAGTGGAGAATATTGAAGGCTCGCAGGTATGAGTTCGCCGGGCTGCTGCTCGCCTTCGCCTTGTGCCTGTACTTTATTTTTGGGTTCCTGCACAGCGGTTATTCACCGGCAATTCTTTATGCGCCAATGCCATTCCTGATTTTGGCGGCGATCCGGCTTTATCCGATCGGAGTTTCGACCTTCATTTCCGTGTTAGCGGTGGTGTCGATTTGCACCACTTACGCTGGGAATGGACCGTTCCTGTCGAACTTTTCCGAGTACGGGCTGGTGTCGATGCAGGTGTTCCTGTGGGTGGTGTCGATTCCGATTCTGTGCATTGCGATCCTGCTGGTGGAACGCCGTTCGGTGGAGAAAGACCTCGATGAGAGCCGGACAATTTTGCGCGCGAATTACTTGCGCGTGCAGGACCTGGCCGGAAAGCTGCTGATCGCCCAGGAACATGAGCGTTTGAAGATTGCGCGGGAACTTCACGACGATATCGGTCAGCGGCTTGCGCTGTTGGCGTTGAAACTGGAGGAGCGATTCAGCAGCGTTGTTCCGGAGACAGAAATCGAGCGCAGCATTTCGGACAGTCTGCAGCAAGAGATCGCCGAGCTTTGCTCCGCCGTCCACGACCTGTCGCACCAACTGCATTCGACGACGCTGCAACAAATGGGACTGACTGCCGCACTGCGAAGCTTATGCAGGACCATCGAGCGGCAACACAACGTGACTGTGAATTTCGAATCGGAACACAAAGCGCCGCTCTCTGATGAACAGAACCTGTGCCTGTTCCGCGTGGCGCAGGAGGCGCTGAGGAATGCAATCGTGCACGGCGCAGCGAGGCAGGTTCAAGTCTCGCTTTGTCTGCATGAAAAGTCGGTGACCATGACCGTGAAGGATACGGGGACAGGGTTCAATCCGGAGAAGGCAACGAGAGGACTGGGATTGGTCAGCATGCGTGAGCGGGCGCGAATGCTGGGCGGAACGGTGGCAGTGATCTCGGAGCCGGGAGCGGGAACGGAAATCGCGGCAGAACTGCCGCTGGCGCAGTCGGCGTGAAGTGGCGCGAGCGATGCGGAGTTCGCAGAGACGCAAAGAAGTTCTAGGCTTTTGGTTTCACGTTGTCGAGGCCGTGTGCGTGAGGGCCGCGCTCCGTTTTCCAGAGCATGAATGAGAAGAACAGTCCGAGGAAGCCGAGAGCGGACACCAGATAGAGCATGCCGTTGTAGCCGGACGGGTTGGCGGCACTGGCGCCTCCGCGATCGTTCAGTGGTCCGATGAGTTCAAAGATCGCGGCGACACCGATTTGCTGAATGAGTCCCATGAGGGCGTAGGCAGTGCCGAGTTTTTTCTCGTCAACGATATACGCGACCGAGGGCCACATCACGGCGGGAATGAGCGAGAACGAAACGCCGATCAGGGCCACCGACAAATAAGGACGCATATTCAAGGACGGGAGCATGAGTAAGTAAGCAGGAACGATGATCAGGGAGCCGACGGCCATGAACAGGGCGCGCTTGCCGACCTTGTCGATGAGTAGTCCGAAAAGTGGAGTGGCGATCATCGCCGCCATGGGCAGGATGCCATTAAGCCGGCCGGCAGCTTCGCGAGGCATGTTGAACGCGTCCTGGAAAAACTTGATGGCGAAGGCGCGGAACGGGAAGATGGCGGCGTAAAAAGTGAGGCAGAGTCCGGTCACGTACCAGAAGGAACGGTCGAAGGCGACAAGATCTTTCAAGACCAGCTTGTCGGTAGAACCAGCTTCGCCGATGACGTACTTCTTTTCGGCAGCGGCTTCGAGAATCCAGTAGACAATCGCACCGAACAGGCAGAAGCCGCCGATGATCGCGGCCAGCCACAGGGGGTCGTGCCAGTTGGAGTAGAGACGCCCTGCGAGACGGGGTGACCAGTCGGTACCGAGCGAGCCCAGGCGGGCGATGGTGAGGTTGATGCCGAAGGCGAGCCCGATTTCTTTTCCCTTGAACCATTTCGCGAGTGCCGTGGTGACGGCCGCGATGAGCGACTCAGCTCCAAATCCGAGAATGAAACGACCTGCCAGCATGGTGTGGTAATCGCCGGAGATCGCGGTGACCACGCCGGCTATGGCGCAGGCGGATCCAAAAAGCGTGATGGCTTTCTTAGTGCCGATGCGGTCGATGATGATGCCGCCGATCAGCAACGTAGCGACCGCCGCGTAGCTGTAGAAGGAATAGAGGCGGTCGATCATCTGGTCGGTGAAGTGAAGCTGGGATTTCAGCAGGTCGGCAACCGGAGCGATGCTGTCGTAGAGGTAGTAATTGCCGAACATGGTGAGGCTGACGAAGAACAAAATCATCCAGCGATAAGTAACGGAAGGCTGCGGACGGCTGATGGCTTGCGCGTTGGAAGTGGCCATAGGAGAAGGCGCAAGCATATCAGAGCAGTGGCCAGTGGTCAGTGGCCAGTGTTCAGTAAAAGCAAACCCGAAACCCCCGAAAATCGTACGGAGATGACAAAACCCCTCGGCGGACCGAGGGGTTCCATGAAATCCACTGCAAAATTACTTCGCGGTCTTAGTTCGCTGATAGCGGACGAAGAGTCCCATGGAAATGCTGAAGAATCCGAGGACGCCCAGAAGTGGCAGGCGAGTCGCCGTCTTCGGCAGGGTCGTATTGTCGTTGTCGCTCGATTCGGCCGGCTGAGGAATTCCCGCATTCGATGGATTGTTCTGCGCCATGTCATACGGGCGCTCGGGCGTGGGCTTTGCGTTGGACTGCGGCGGATTCGCCTGCGGCTCATTCGACTGTGGCTGCGGAGCCTCCGGCTGGTTCTCGACGGGAGGCGGAGGCGGAGCTTGCGTCTTCGGCGCGAATGGTCCGTTGCCGGTGGTGCTCTGACTTTGAGCAGGGGAGGCGATGGCGCCCTGCGGCGAGGGCGTGATTACCCCGTTATTTGCGGGATAGTTGCTGTTCTGCGCGTTGACGTCGGTGCCAGTCGAGGAGGCAGCGTTGAGCCGGTCGACGTCGCCATTGGTGTAGGTGCGGGCGTTGACCGCCGGGTTCTTCTGCTTGAGGTCGCGCGCGATCTCGCCGAGCGAGCGGCCGCTCATATCTCCACCGGAGCCGAGGAAGGGATTGACCTCCACGGTGGCTACGCCCAAGTTGAGCGGCTGCGCGGCAAGGTTGGCGTTGGGCGCGATGCTCAGCGTCAACGGCGCCGGAACCTGCGCTTCGGCAGGCGTGGACGGTGTTTCTTCCGTGACGACAGTGGGCTGTTCGGCCTGGTACCCGACGTGCGTGACAGGCGTATTGATCGCTGGCACCGACGGTATACCGTAGGTGGTGACGGTGTTCGAGATCACCGGTGGAACAGCCGACGGGTACGTGGTGGCGTACGCGCCATTGGTGTAAACCTGGGCCGAGGCGGAGACCGCAAGAGCAAGGCCTAACGATAGAGTTAGAAACGCAGAACGCAACATATCAAGGTCCCTGCAGCGGGCAGAGCAGCACCCGCCGCCTTAACCTTTTTGGATTACCACTTAATCAATGGGGATGTACCAGTCGCGGGCAGAATTGTTGGGCAGGAACTTGGAAAACCCAGTTTCGAGTTTCAGAATTCGGTTTCGAAAACCTCGTTTCAAGTTTCGGGCTTCAAAAGCGAACAAAACAGGGCGGTTATTTCCGCAATCTTAGCTGCCAACAAAGCGGGCGTAGAGGCTGCGGGCGACGGCGGTGTCGGTGGTTCCCTTGATGATGGCGCGCCCATCGGGGAAGAGGGTCATTTCATAAGGATCGGTCCAGAACTTGAGGACGAAATCGTTGTGGCGCACGAGGCCGTGAGGCGAAAGGCGCGGTGTAAGTTCCGCGAAATCAATGGGTCGAGACTGCTCGTGAATTTGCACGGAGTTACGTCCACAAAGCGTGATGTGGGGACGGCCTTCGCCGGCAAGATGGATGAACTCTCGACGCTCGCAGCAGCGGCACCCGGTCCGGGGTTGGGCGGCGGAGATTTCGGCGTGCTGGTTGGTCCAAATGTCGTAAGAGAGCAGGGTGCGACGGAGTTTGGACTTGGCGCCGACGAGAAGCTTCAGGGCTTCGGTGGCGGAGATTGACGCCATCAGGTTAATGGCGCTGTTCAGGATTCCGGAGGTGTCGCAGGTTTCGACGATGCCGGTGGGCGAATCGGGAAAGACGCAGGCGAGGCAGGAGGTTTCGCCGGGCAGAATGTTCATGGCGACGCCGTAGCTTCCGACAGCGGCCGTGTAGATCCACGGTAGTGACGCGCTTACGGAGAAATCGTTGATAAGGTAACGGGTTTCGAAGTTGTCGGTGCCGTCTATGATGAGATCGACTTCGGAGAGCAACTCGGCGGCGTTTGATGGCGTGAGGTCAGCGGCGTGCGGTTCAACTCTGATTTGGGAGTTGAAGCTGGCGATCTTGCGGGCGGCGGCGACGGCTTTCGGAAGGGATTCGGCGGCGTCGGACTCGTCGAACAATACCTGACGCTGGAGATTGCTGGGCTCGACGTAATCGCGATCGATGATGCGCAGGAATCCCACGCCTGCGCGGGCGAGCAGTCCGGCAAGGGCGGAGCCGGTGGCTCCGCAGCCAACGAGGGCGACCCGAGCCTGTCCCAAACGGGCTTGTCCCTCCGGACCTATTTCTCGAAAAAGGATTTGTCGCGAGTAACGGTCGTTGGGGTCGATATCCATTCGTTTGTTTCGCACCACCCATTATTATAGGAGCCACTTTGGATACTCTGCGCAAAGCGTCGGAAGCGGCATACTTTCAGGGAGACAACGATTCAGATTTCGGGTTCCTGAATAGAATGAGCGACTTAGGTTCAAAAGCGGCACGTCGAACGGTAAATTCCAGAAGGCTCGCTGTTACGGCTGCATAGCGCGTGCGCAATTATTTCACTTCGGCGAGAAGGTTCGTTTGGCCGGCTGCGATACTGGTGGTCTGCGTGGGGACGATGTTTGCCCAAACGCCATCAGGCGCCTCTCCGCAAGTGGCAGCGCCAACGAACCCGACGGCGGAACAGGCAGTTCCGAACTTGCCGGCCCTCAACAATCTGAATATCTACCAGGGACTGCGGATCAACTCGATCCGGTTGAGGGGAATGAACGAAGACTCGCGCGTCTTTACCCAAATGAAAGACCTGCTAGCCAAGCAGGTTGGCCAGCCATTGGAGCGCCAAAAGGTTCGCGAGACGGTACAGACGCTTTACGCGACCGGGCGCTTCTCGAACATCCAGGTGGAAGTGGAGCCACAGGGCCCGCAAGAGGCGGTGTTGGTGTTCGCCGTCAGCGAGAACTACTTCATTGGCTCGGTGACGGCCGAGGGAGCGCCGTCGAGACAGCGTCCGACGAACAGCCAGTTGATCGATGCCTCGAAAATGCAATTGGGTGAGGTGCTAACGCCGGCGAAGATCGAGCAGGCAATTCAGCGCATGAAGACCACGCTGGAGGTTAACGGGTTTTATCAGGCGAAAATCGAAGTCTCTGAGAACTACGAGTCGACGACGCAACTAGCCAAGATTCATTTCAAGATCACGCCAAACCAACCGGCCCACATCGGACAGCTGATCATCGAGGGCGACTCGGGATATACCCCGGAAGAAATCGCCAGGATGGCCGATATGGAACCGGGTCACACGGTAAATCAGGACCGGCTGACAAAAGCTTTGCAGAGATTGCGGAAGAAGTACACGAAGCAGGACCGGTTGGAATCGCAGATCAACATCGTTGACCGCAAGTATCATCCGGATTCGAACACGGTGGATTTCTACCTGAGGATTGAGCGCGGTCCGACGGTGGAAGTTCGACTCGAGGGCGCCAGCATCAGCGAGGGCAGACTGAAACGGCTGGTGCCGGTTTTCGAAGAACACGCGGTGGACAACGACCTGCTGAACGAAGGTCGTCGTAACATTCGCGACTACCTGCAGACGCAAGGCTATTTCGACGCCAAGGTGAATTTCACCGAAGACTACACCCCGCAGCACGATCATCTGAACGTGATCTATGACGTCGATCGCGGCGACAAGCACGAGGTGGTGAAGGTCGATTTCGACATCAAACCGGGCCAGTACATTGCGGGAGCGTCAAAGGTGCCGCCGTACTTCGAACAGTCCGAACTGGAAGAGAGGCTGGCGGTGCAGTCGAAAAACTTCGCGGGCCCGCCGGGGCGCTTCCGCAACGTCTTTAAGAGCCTGGTGGAATCTCATGGACGCTTCAGCCAGGCAATGATGTCGGACGACGTACAGAACTTGACAGCGCTCTACCGAGCAAGCGGGTTTCTACAGGTCAGAGTGGAGGGCACAGTCGATGACAACTACCAGGGCCGCCCGGGGCAGATTGCCGTCACATACAAGATCGACGAAGGACCGCAGACTCGCGTAGGACATGTGGCGGTAGAGGGGAATGTGACGATCAGCTCGGAGAAAGTGCTCGGGCTGCTGAATACGTCGGAAGGGCAGCCTTACTCAGAAGCGAATATCGATAACGATCGCGACCTGGTGCTGAATCTCTATTTCGACCAAGGCTTTCCCGATGTGCAGTTCGACAGCAAGGTGACGCCAACGCCGGGGCAGCCAAACAGCATGGATGTGACTTATGTGATCCGCGAAGGGGAGCAGTTCTTTGTCGATCGCGTACTGATGTCGCAGTTGCGTTTCACCAAGCCATTCGTCGCCGAACGGCAATTTGCCATCAAGCCCGGCGATCCGTTGAGCCAGACCCTGATGTCGCAGACACAGGCGAACCTGTACGACCTGGGCGTGTTCAACGAAGTGAAGATGGGCGTGCAAAATCCCGATGGCGACGCGAAATATAAAGATGTGTTGCTGCAACTGCAGGAAGCGCGCCGCTGGACTTTCGATTACGGATTCGGATTGGAAGCCAGCACCGGCCAGCCGAGCCAGTCGGATTGCGCCAAACTGGCCGAGGAGGGCGAGAATTCCGTTGCCTGCAGCCAGGGACGTTATGGCGTGAGCCCGAAGGTTTCGTTCGACGTAAGCCGCATCAATTTTCGCGGGCGTGCTCACACGCTGACGTTACAAACCTCGGTAGGCCGCCTGGAACAGCGAGTACTGTTTAACGACGAAGTTCGGCGCTTCTTCGATAAGCCGAACTGGGTGTTCAGTTTCACGACCTTCTACGACAACTCGATCGACGTGACGACGTTTACCTCTGAGCGGCTCGAAGGGTCGGTGCAGTTACAGCAGACCTACAGCCGGATCACGCAGCTGCTCTATCGCTTCTCCTACCGACGTGTGAAGGCGAGTAACGTGGTGGTTTCGCCGGATCAGATCCCAATCTTTTCTTCGCCAGTTCGTGTCGGCATCCCGAGCTTCACGTATATCCGCGATAAGCGCGACAATGTAATTGACACGCACAACGGCAACTACACCACGTTCGACATCGGTGTCGCTTCGAAATATTTCGGATCCCAGGCGACCTTCTCGCGGTTCATCGTGGAGAACTCAACGTACCAGCCGTTCAAGCGGAAGACTTACGGCGGCCAGACGACGATGTGGGTCTTTGCGCGTAATACGCAGATCGGCCTGGAGGAACCGTTCAGCAATACCGTGATTCCGCTGCCGGAACGCTTTCTGGCCGGGGGCGCGAGTTCACTGCGCGGTTTTGCCTTGAATCAGGCCGGCCCACGCGATCTTTCGACCGGTGCTCCTCTCGGTGGATATGCCCTATTCGTCAATAGCCTGGAACTGCGTACGCCTCCGGTGGCGTTGCCGTTCGTAGGCGATAACTTGAGTTTCGAATTCTTCAACGATATCGGAAACGTTTTCGCCACTACGACGGATATGGCTCATGCCCTGTTCCGCTTCTATCAGCCGAACGCGCAGCAGTGTGGAACCAATCCGGCGGTGTGCAATTTCGCGTATATGAGCAATGCGGTGGGCTCGGGCATTCGCTATCGCACGCCGATCGGGCCGGTGCGGGTGGATTTCGGTTACAACCTGAATCCCACGATCTACCCGATTGCGACGACTACCAACAACATCACGACGTATACTTCCGCGACCACGCGGCGGCTTAATTTCTTTTTCAGTATCGGGCAGACATTCTGATGCGACGCATTTTTCTTTTCACGCTTTCGATCGTTCTACTGGCTGGGTTGGTTCCTGCGCGGGGCAGCGATGTTCTCGACCGCATCATCGCCATTGTGAACAACACGCCGGTACTGCTGAGTGACTGGGACGAGGCATGGCGTTGCGAAGCTCTGCTGGCTGGAAGGGCTCCGGATTCGTATAGCAAGGCCGAACAGCAGGAAGTGTTCAGCCGGCTGGTGGACCAGGAGTTGATTCGTGAACAGATGAAAGGCTATTTGCTCTCACCGGTCTCCGCGGCCGATTTGGAATCTCGCATAAAGGATGTTCGCAGCCAATTGGCAGGTGCGTCTGATGCGCAATGGAAGACGACGCTGCAGCGAGTGGGAATCACGGAAGAGCAACTGAGCGCTCATCTGCAAAAACAGATCGAGCTGGAACAATTTGTCGATATGCGGTTCCGCGCCGGTATTCGCATCGATGATCGATCGATTTCCCATTATTACCGCAATGAGTTTCTGCCGAAGCTACAACAGGCCGGCGGCAAACCTGTGCCCCTCGAAGAAGTGTCGGGCAAGATCCGCGAGATTCTTACGCAGCAGAGAATGGAAGAACAGCTGAATGGCTGGATACAGACCCTGCGCGAGCAAGCTGACATTCGTATTCCGCCAGCGATTGAGCAGGACAGACATGAGATTGTGATCACCGGGAGCAAGTGAGCGAGACCACGCCCAACCCGAAGCGCCGCCGCCGCGTCATCACGCAAGCTGTGATCGGCCTCACGCTGTTGCTTGCTGTGATTTTCACGGGATGGTACCTGACAAGTCCGCAGTTCCATGAATGGGCACGACGGCACCTCGTTTCCCGGTTGGAAGAGATGACAGGAGGCCGCGTCGAACTGGGCAGATTCGGCTGGAACCTGTCGCGACTAGAGTTCGATGTTCAGGACCTGACGATCCATGGCCTCGAAGCTCCTGACGATATTCCATATCTACACGCAGATCGTTTGTTGATCCATGCTCGCATCGTTTCGCTGCTGAAACGACAAATAGCGCTCGACACTGTGGCAATCGATCGGCCGATCGTGCACTTGATCATTTATCCCGATGGCCATACGAATCAGCCGCGCCCGAAAGGCGAGACTGGTGTAGCTAGTTCGCAGATGATCTTCGACCTTGCGATCAAGCACGCAGAACTGCGCAATGGACAGTTGTTGTTGAATGAGCACACGATCCCATTCGATCTGAGTGCGGGCGAAGTGCAGGCGGAGATGAAGTACATCGCGGCCGACAGCCGTTACGATGGCGAACTGAAGCTGACGGTCGAACGAGCGCGTTACAGCAAGTATCTCGACTCCAACGCCAACGTCGATTTGGCGTTCAGCATGCGCCGCAACGAATTGGATCTCAATGGCTTCCACCTGGTCTCGGGAAGTTCGCAACTGGATGCCAGCGGCAAACTGACGAACTTCGCCGATCCGGTGGTGAACGTCACGTATCGAGCCAGCGTGAACGGGAAGCAAGTAGCGCGCATGGTGGGCGTGCGTGACATTCGGCGCGGGCAGTTCGACCTGAATGGCTCCGCGATGTACAGCAGCGCGGTACTGTCATCGAGTGGGAAATTGGTGGTCCACGGTTTCGACTACTTCCCGCCTGGGATGCGACTACCGAATATCGATGCGGCGGCAGATTATTTGATCGATGGCAACAAGCTTGCTCTGACCCATGTTGTGGGACGCGTATTCGGAGGGATCGCCAAAGGCGACGCACTGGTTAAGTGGGCAACGCCAGCGGTTCCGGGCACCAAAGCGAAAGCAGCAGAGCAGACGGGGTTGATTCACCTGAACGTCAACAACATGCCGGCGGGCATGGTAGCCGAGGCGTTCTCGATTCCGGAACTTCAGCTGACTGAACTGCACGCGGTGGGAACCGGTAGAGGTCTGGTGAATATTCACTGGCGCGGAGATCCTTCGCGATCCATCGTCGATCTCGACGTCAGCGTGACACCGCCTGACAGCTTTGGTCCAAACGAAACGCCAGTCACGGGCGACATGAAGGGCAGCTACGAACTACGGCCGGAACTATTGCACGCCGAAACACTGAACATCGCGTTGCCATACCTGCGATTGTCGGCGCACGGAACGCTGGGATCGACGACAGAGAACCTGCACCTTACGGCAGCGATTACCGATCTCACCCGCCTTCAGCCGGTGCTGGCAATGGTGAATGAACAGCACAGTTCGGCGGCGGCGTTGGCCGGGCGATTGACTTTCGATGGAACTTTGAGTGGCAAGATTTTCGAGCCTTCGATCAACGGGCACCTGCAACTTGCCGACTTAACATTTCCGTTAGCGGCAATCTGGACACCGCCTCCGCCGCTGGAGGTTGCCAGCGCATCGGTTCCGCGGCAACCGCAACCGAAATTCATTCATATCGACTCGGGCTCGGGCGACATAATTTTGTCCCCGCTGGAAGCCATCGTGCACAGTGGCGTGGTGAAACGTGCGGGAGCGCAGGCACAGTTCGACTTCAGCATCGGGCTCGAGAATGGGATCTTTACCGACAGCAGCCCAGTGGCCGTACATCTCAACATTCATGATGCGGCGATTGCCGACCTGCAGCAGATCGCGGGATACAACTACCCGATCAACGGAAAACTCGCGACAGACCTAAATATTCACGGCACTCGGCTTGACCTGCAGGGCGGCGGACATGTGCAACTGGCCGACGCAGTGGCCTATGGAGAGACGATTCGCACGGCTAACGCAGACGTTCGCTTCGCCAACCAGGAGGCACAGGTGAACAACCTGGTTCTGATTCACGACCATGCGCAGGTCACGGGATCGGGAGCCTACAACCTCAAAAACGAGCACTTCACGTTCCAGATGGCGGGCAGCAACTTCGAACTGTCGACCATTCCGGCCCTGAATCGCAACCGTATGTCGGTGGCCGGACGGCTGAATTTCAGCGCCAGCGGATCAGGAAGCGCGGGTGCTCCACTGGTCAACGCCAGCGCGCACCTGCAAAACCTGGTGGTGAATGGGCAGCGCGTCGGCGACGCTAAAATGCTGGCTGTCACCAAAGGTGACACAATGCACCTGACGGCGCGGTCGAACTTTCAGTCGGCAGAGGTGGCGCTCGACGGCACCGTGCGGTTGCGTGACCAACTTCCCGCGAACATCAACCTGCAATTCAGTAATTTCGATTTCATGCCATTCATGCAGTCGGTTTTCCAGACGAAGTTGGCGGGCCAGTCGTACGTGGGCGGAACGATGCTGATCAGCGGTCCGCTCAAGGATCCGGATGCGTTGACCGTCCAGGCACAGATCCCCAAACTGACGGCGCAGATGGAAGGCGTGGAACTGCACAACGAGCAGCCAATCCGAATCAGCATGGCAAACCAGACGGTGCGGCTCGATAGCCTTCAACTGACGGGTACTGATACCGAGGTCACCGCGGGGGGAACAGTCAGTCTGAACGGAAGCCGCAAGATGGATATTCGCGCCGACGGACGACTCAACCTGAAACTCGCGCAGTCGTTCGACTCCGATATCAATTCTGGTGGTTTCGTCGATTTCAACGTATCGGTGGGCGGAACGCTGTCGAAGCCGAGCATCATCGGCGAAGTGAAAGTGACAAACGGCGCCATCAGCCTGATCGACTTTCCGAATGGCCTGAGTGCGATCAACGGGACGCTGGTGTTTAATCAGGAGCGCATTCAGGTGCAGTCGCTCACAGCTCGGACCGGCGGTGGCGATATTCGCATCGGCGGCTTCGCAACGTACAGCCCTTCGGTGGCATTCAATGTGACGGTGCAGGGTGACGACGTTCGCATGCGTTATCCACCGGGAGTGAGCACGTCGGGGAATCTCGATCTCAAGCTCGTGGGAACGCTGAACAGTTCCACGCTTTCGGGCGATGTGACGATCACGCGCTTCTCGTTTAATGACCAGTTCGATCTGGGTACATATCTGACGAAGACGATGCGCACGCCCGAGGCGCCGCGTGTTTCTCCATTGAATAACGTTCGCTTTAACATCCATGTTTTGTCCACCCCTCAGTTGCAGGTGCAGAGCACACTGGCCAAGGTGGCGGGGAATGCGGATTTACGCATCCGCGGGACACCGACAAATCCGATTCTGCTCGGTCACATCAACATTACTGAAGGGAAGTTGGACTTCAACGGAGCCACTTACCGGATCGATCGGGGGGATGTCAGCTTCCTTAATCCGGCGCATACGGAGCCGACCATCGATGTTGCGGCGACAACGCGCGTGCGCGACTATGACATCACGCTTCGCTTCAGTGGAGAACCTTCGCACGGCCTTAAGACGAATTACAGCTCCGATCCGCCATTGCCGGCCGCCGATATCATCAATCTGCTGGCATTTGGTCAAACGCGCGAAGAGGCGCAGATCGAGGCCACGCAGGGCAACACAACAATGACTGAGACGGTTTCGAATGCGATCCTTGGACAGGCGATTAACAATGCTGTCAGCAATCGCATGCAGCGGCTGTTCGGCGTGAGCCAGGTGAAGATATCGCCGGAGGTGGGCGGGGCGCAGACCAATCCGACGGCACAAGTCACGATCGAGCAGCAGGTCTCGAACAAGGTGACGGTGACTTATATTTCGAACCTGACGCAATCGTCACAACAATCGATTTTTGTGGAGTACTACATTAACCGGAACGTGTCGCTGGTTGCCGGTCGGGATCAATATGGCGTGGTTTCGTTCGATGTTAAAATCCGCCAGCGCAAGCGCTAAGTGTCGTTCGGCCTTGATAGAATTTTTGTGTAAGGGGCTGGGCCGATGTCCGAGTACGTGAAGCTGACTACCACCTCAGAGCTGCCGCCGCCCGGCGAAGCTCGTGAATTCGAAATCAACGGAAAAACCGTCTGCGTTGCGAATACCGGCGATACCTATGCCGCGATGGACAACGTCTGCCTGCATCGCGGAGGGCCGCTGGGCCAGGGCATGGTGGATGGAAACAAGATTATCTGTCCATGGCACGGATGGATGTTCGATGTGACTACGGGCGCTTCTACGCATGACACTAACGCCAGAGTTCGTGTGTTTCCGCTCAAGGTCGAGGGCGAGGAAGTCTTTATTTCGCTCGATTGAGCTCGCACAACGCGAAGTTTCATGATGGAAAAGGCCACCTCGCGAGGTGACCTCTTTCGTCTGCAGTTAAGTTCCAGTTATCCGAGATATTTCAGGAAGCGTCTTGGATCGTTCTCGAATCCCGGGAAGACCGACGCGAGATTCTTGTTGCCGAGGTGACGATAGACGGCCTCGCCGAGAACCTGGCGGAAGTCGGTGGTGAGCGCGAGATCGCGGCCTTCGTAAAGTTGGTCGGCCGAGAGGCCGGGCCACCGGCCGTAAACGCGGCCTCCACGCACCGGGCCGCCGAGCACGAACATCACATTGGCGTGACCGTGATCGGTGCCACGATTGCCGTTTTCGCGAGCCGTGCGTCCGAATTCCGACATGGTTACCAACACGGTGCTGTCGGCGAGCGGGCCAAGGTCGGTCCAGAAGGCCGCGATCGATTGCGAAAGGTCGGTAAGCCGGGCCGCGAGTTGTCCTTGGGCCGCGCCCTGGTTTACGTGAGTGTCCCAACCACCGACGTCGGCGAAGGCTACTTCCACGCCGAGATCGGCTTTGATCAACTGCGCGGTCTGCTTCAGCGCCTGGCCGAACGGTCCACGCGGATAATTCGCTCCCGCTGCCGGTGTGTACTGTTCCGGATTGGCCGACTTCAGCATCTTGACCGCATCGAACGTCTCCGCACCGGTGCCATGTAACACGGAGTCGACCGACTGTGCGTACATCGATTCAAACGTGTTCGCCAACGGAGCCGCAGCCGGATTTTTTCCGCCAACGCCAAAGCTGTTGATGTTGTCGATCGCGACCGCTGGCTCGGGGCCGGCGAGGATACGGGGTAGGCGTCCGCCCATTGCCACTGCGCGGAATGGAGCTTCTTTCTGCGGGTCTACTCCGCTGCGGAGCGCGCGATTTAACCAGCCATCTTCGGTGGACTTGACGCCGGGCGTGCCCGATTCCATGTAGTCCTGGGCGTCAAAATGCGAGCGTGTGATGTCAGGCGAACCTGCCGCATGAACGATCGCCAGGTGCCCGTCCTTCCAAAGTTGCTGGAACGACGCGAGCGAGGGATGCAGCCCGAAGAAGCCGTCGAGATCGATCACGCTCTGGCGCGGGATGTTGATGGTCGGCCGCATGGAATAGTAAGCCGACTCGGCGTGCGGTACCACGATGTTCAGGCCATCTGCCGCTCCGCGCTGAAACACGACGACAAAGCGTTTCTTGCCGGTCGGCGCCACCTCTGCGGCAAACGCCGCACGTTGCAGAAAACTGGGGATCGCTGCTGTTCCGATGACAGCCAGCGCGCCATTGCGCATGAATACCCGACGAGTGATTGCCATAACTCCCTCGTTACCTTCTCTGGAACTCCGGAGATCCCAGGATCAGTCCGGCAATAATTCCGACGCGCGCCGGTCGCGCCGGATCGTCCAGCACTCGCCCGGTCACCTGCGGGTCAGAAAGTTGTTTCATGATGGTTTCGTGCGTCTGCTTGGAGATATCTCCCGCCAGCAGGGCATTTTCGAAATTCCCGACGGCCTGATCGGCGGTTTCAACCGGTGCGCCTCCCAGGACGCGTTGCGGATCGAAAGTCGTTCCCGGCATGCGTCCACTGGCTAACGCCAGCGAGAAGTTCATGCGGTTCAACAGAGCCGCTGAGTTCACCCAGGCGTCGGACTTCATCGAATAACCGGTCGGAGGCTGCTGCTGGTAGAGCGGCATTCCCATTTTGTTTAGCGTTTGAACGAGCGGCAGCGCGTTGCTGATGTCGGCGTCGGTAGCGCGAATGGCGGAGACTACGAACTCGAGCGGCGTCTTAACCTTGGCGCGATACGCTTCCGGCGACCAGAATTCGGGCGACTGGAACATCGTCCGCAGGACTTCGCGAATATCGCCATCGGTCTTCAGGAAAGTGTTGGCCATGCGATCGACCAGCGCCGGCGGCGGGTCGTCGGAGACAAATCGCATTGCCAGCTTCTTCGAGATGAAGTGCGCGGTTGCGGGATGGTGCGCGAGCATGTCGAGAATCTCCATGCCCTCTTTTTCGCCGGCTTCCTTGTAGTTCTTTCCGAGAATGAACTTTGGGCCCGGCTCGTGGCGCCGGTCATCGAACTTGAAATCGGCTCCCCGGAAGGGCTTGTCGATCGTCCAACCGGTGAATGCCTTGGCGACCTCAGTCACATCCTGCTGTGAATAGCCGCCGTCCACGCCGAGCGTCTGCAATTCCATGAGTTCGCGGCCGTAGTTTTCGTTCAACCCCTTGGGAGCTTTCTGCTTGGCTTGCTGTTGGCGTTGTTGCTGTTGCGGAGTCGGGAATGGGCGCCCGAATCCACCACGCCGGAACTGCGTCGGGCGGCGGCCACCGTTCATTGCGAATTCCGAATGTGGTCCCACGCTGTCCCAATTGTCGAGATACCACAGCATTGCCGGACTTTTGGCCGTTGCCACCAGCAGATCCCTAAATTTGCCCATCGCGTGTGGACGAATCACGTCGCGTTCGTAAGCGGTGGTCAGGTAGCGGTCGGCGCCCTTGTTAACAAAGATGTTAAAGTGATTGAACCAGAAATCGGTCATCACCTCGTCGAGTTGGCGTTCGCTATAGGCGGCGCGCAGAAGCTTTCCTTCCTGAAGTTCGATGACCACGACTGCCTCAGGATTGCGCAGCGCCATGATCTGTTCGCGTTGTTGCGGGGAAAGCGACTGTATCAACTCTTCGCGATCGATGGGACGAAGGTTCTTCGCAAACTCCAATCGCTCATCGGGGGCCATCTTCACGATGGTGTTCATGCGCTTGTCAGGCGGAAGCGACATGATCTCGTCAAACTGCTGTTCGGCGAGCTGGCGAGCCTGGCGACGGGCGGCCTTCTGATCGTCGGTCATCGAGTTCTCGTCGCCATCGTTCTGCTGCTCGGCAGCTTTCTGGACTTTCCCTTTCCCTTGCTCCTGCTTCTGATCGATGCGCTGCATCTGTGCCTGGTAAATCGCGCGCTCCGCCGGATCGGATGGCAAGGATGCGCGTCCGTTCTCGACGGCCTTCACCAACTGCCGCGGCGGAAACGCCGTCACCATCTGCTTCTGATCCATATTCAACGTGCGCAGTGACGCAAGACGCGCACTCAATGCAGAATCGTCGATCTTTTCCGGATGCAGCTGCTGATCGATCCATTTATCGACGCCCATCGCCATCACGCGATCGACATCTCCGGGACGCGGACCGAACGTCAAGCGGTTCAAGGCATGCATCGCGCGCTGACGGTCGCTCATCCCTGAGTCCGCCGCGGTCTTCTTATCTTTTTTCTTGACTGCCCATAACGCCGAAACGGCACACAGAGAGGCGATCAACAGAAGCGCGATTGCGCGGCAATTGGACTTCATCCCAGTCCCCCCAGTGGACTCGATGGAAATTATCACCCGAACAGGCCGGGAAAGTTGCGAAACTCAGAAGGGAAATGACCTTAGTTACCCCGAACTTTACGCCGAATACACGCGTCCGTTAGTGAGCCGATGGTTCAGCATCGAGGCCAGCACGTCAATGTCCGTCGGCGCGATATTGCAGACGACATGGGGATCAAGGAATGGCGTTTTGCTGTTGCCGACCGCCTCGCGGCGGACCTGGATCAGTAGTCCCTGCACGGCGGCGGGATCGAACTTGGTGGGCGTCTGGCGAATGATTTCGCTCAACGCTTCGCCGACGGAATGCGACTGCCGATAGGGTCGCTCGCTGGTCATGGCGTCGAAGGTGTCAGCGAGTCCGATAATGCGCACGGGAGCCGATATTTCGTCGAGGTGAAGCTTGTCGGGATAGCCGCTGCCATCGGCGCGTTCGTGATGGTTACGGACAACTTCGGTCACATTGCGCCAAGGAAACTGCACGCCGTGGACGATCTGGTAGCCGATGACGGTATGGTCGGCCATCTCGCGGAACTCGGCGTCGTTCAGCTTCGATGGCTTGCCGAACAGCGCTTTATCGACCGCGACCTTCCCAATGTCGTGGAGATAACCGCTCGCGCGGAGTCCGGTGATTTCCGCTGCATCAAGAGCCATCGCATCGCCGATGCCGGCGGCGTAGCGTCCAACACGCAGCGAATGGCCGCGGATATTGATGTGCTTGATGTCGATGGCGTTGGCGAAGGTCTCGAGCGCGTTGTCGTAGAAGCTTTGTACCGAGGCAAGTAAGCGAAGGTGTTCCGACACACGTTGCGTGAGCGACTGGCTGAGGGTGTGATTATGAACACCCAGCGCCACGTAGTGGCACAGCATGCGAAGCGCTTCCAGGTCTTCGGCGCTGTACACGGCGTCTTCGCCGCGACGGCCAAGGGCAGTCATGCCGACCAGCTTGTTCCCAACACGCAAGGGTACGATGCAGCGGAAGAGTTCGGGAGCCACGTTCCCATTGGCGGTGAGATAGCCTTCGTAGCTCTTAGAGGAAATCAGCAGCGGGGCGCGGAGTGTGTTCAGCGCGTGAACATGCTTCGGCAGCAGCGGGATGACGGCCTGGTCGGGGAAGGTTTGAAACCCGCGGCTAACAATCGAGGCGAGCATCGCGGGCTTATCGCGAAAGACAAAAATCGCGCCTTCCCGCGCGTCGACAGCCTCCATCAGCAGTGACAGGACGGAGGCTGCGGTTTCGGGGAAATCGCGGTCAGCAGTCATCAACGATCCGAGGTCGGCCATCGCCTCGAAGACCATCAACATCCGCCGGAAATTGTTGTCTTTGAAGCTCACCTGGGAACGGGCGCGCTATCACCGAGCAAGCTGAGACTAACACGTGGTTGAAACGTTTCTTGTTACTTACCTTGGTGCCGGGGGAAAGGGACAAAAACGGGAATTACCGGAAGTAACCGGGAGAAAACCAGAAGTGGTTACCAAGGTCGCGAATCGCGCTAAAAATGCTCTCGCAAGTCGCTGAAGCGCTCGACCTGCAGCAGTTTCCCGGTGCCCGCGCCACTGTTCACTTCCTCGTGTTCCAGGATCCATGTATTGTCGTGGGGGATGAAGATGGCGTTGATCCCCGCTGCGAGCGCCGGGTTGATATCGGATTTCGGCGAGTTTCCCACCATCCAACTCGATTCATTCGGCAAATCATACTTTTGGATTGCGTTGCGATAGGTCGAGACGTCTTTCTCGGAGACGATCTCGATGGCCGAAAAATATTCCTTCAGTCCAGAGCGCTCGATTTTGCCCTTCTGTTCTGTGAAGTTGCCCTTGGTCATCATGATCAGATGATGCTTGCCGAAGAGATACTGCAGCGTATCGGTAACGCCCGAGATAATTTCCACCGGGTGCTCGGCGATTTCATGGGCAAAGCTATTGATGGTCTCGTGGAGTTCCGGCGTGAGCGGCTCGAGCGAGAGGCGCTCGAAAGTTCCAACCAGTGAGTGCGCAAAGCTGTGCAAACCGTAACCGTGGCTTACGATATGTTCGCGCTCAACATCGTTCAGGACCAGCCGGACCTGGTGCGGTGTGTGTTGTTTGTGATCGAGAAAAGAAATGAATTTTGCGATGGCGCGCTCAAAGTAAATATTGTTCTCCCAGAGCGTGTCGTCGGCGTCGATCAGCAGGGTCTGTGCGCCATTTTGCGTTGGAATCGTCATCACGGACGGTCGCTTAGCATCTTACATGGAAGGCCCGATTTACGTATCCACAGGTCAGCGGATGAGCGATCAATTCCACTTTTTTACGAACGGCCACGCTTTTTGCAGTGAGCCGAACTTCGGGGCGCGGCAGATGTAGACCGGAAGTTGTTGTTCGAGGGCGTACGGATTTGGCGCCGAAGTCGTGATCAACTCCACGTGCTCGAAGAGTTCCTCCAGCCGTTCGCGCCGGTCGGCCAACACGACCATGCATTGACCGGTGTAGTTGCGTGGGCCCCATAGGAAATAATTCTGGTGGCCGCTGAGCGCCTTCGGCAGTCCAAACTTCGGACCATAAAAGTCGATCGCTCCGGCAGCGCCGTAGTCCTGGGCGAAAATGGCGCAATCTTTCTGCTCGTCGGGTGTGAGCTCGCGGTAGGCGTGAACCGTGGCATCGACGATCTCTTCCCAGCCAAACTGGTCGGAATATGTTTGCGGCAACGGCGAACGCTCGTGGCTATGCTCCGCCGCCGGAGGCTTGAACAGCCAGCGCTCCTGATAAGAAAGATAACGATCGATCGGCAATACGGGGATCAGCATCGGCGCGATCCACGCTCCAGCGGCAATAATGAGCGCGATATACGCATATCCGATCAAAGTTTTTTTCGCGCTCACCAGCAAGCTTTCGATCGCCGCTCCGCCGGCCGCGAACAACATGGGATACGCCGGAGTTGCGTAGTAGTTCTTACCGTGAAGGATCATGAAGACGACGAGCACGGTAAGATAAGTCCAGCCGATCACGCGATAGCGGCTACCGGTTGGCGAGAACATCAGCCACACCAATCCCGCAAGCCAGACCGGAAACGCGAGCGGCCCGGCAAGCAAGATCTGCTGCCCGATAAATTGCAATGGCGACAGCACAACGTCGCGACCCGAGGCGTGGATATTGTGCATCAGTTCCACGAATGGCCAGTGGAAATGAATATTCCACAAAAGATTCGGCAAGAAGATCAACAGCGCCAGTACGCCACCCAGCCAGATCCACGGGCGCGCGAAGGCTTTGCGTTCATTCGTAAGCAGCAGACCGATGACCACGCCAAGCCCGAATACGGTGATCGAGTATTTTGTCTCCAGGCCGATTCCGGCCCACACTCCGAACCACAACCAATACCTCGGCTGTCGGGTGTTGATGTATCGCACCACGCAATAGGCGCACGCCGCCCACCAGACGTGCTCAAAAGAATTCATTGTCATCAGGTAGCTGAGACTGAGCCAGACCGGGCCGGTCATCACACAGATGCCGGCGAGCCAAAGCGCAAGTTTCCGTCCGCCCATCTCGCTCGCTATCAGCACTGCTAACGCAATAGTTGCGATTCCACAAAGCGCAGGGAAGAGCCGCAAGGCTAGCAGTGAACCGCCGAATAATACCCTCTCCATCCGCACCGCAAACGCAATCAACGGAGGCTGATCGACATAACCAGCAGCCAGGTGATTTGAGCACGCGATGTAATAGAGTTCATCGCGAAAGAAATCGTAGCGGCCACTGAACGCGAGATAGACGATGAACCTTATAAGCCCAAGTGTGGCGATGACACTCGCCGTGGTGCGCCCGCTCGCGCGTTCATGAGCAATGAGCGTCGTCGAATTGTCGACTGAAGTCGGGGTGGAAGCCATAGGACGGAAAAAGCTTATCGTAAGCGCCACCCGCGAGCTAGCGGATCTCGGCGAAGGTCATATTGTTGGCGTCGCTTTGGTGGGATTGCTTCCAATCGGAGAACAACTCGCCATAGCTCTTAGTGATGTAGTCGCGTTCCTGAATGCCGATCTGTTCCGCCACTCGATCGATCCAGTTGGGTTCGCCTTCGATCTCCCCAAAATTTCCAATCGGAGTTTCGTCTATCACCACGTGGCCTTTGCCGTCGCGCCATTCGCTGCGAAATTTCTCATATCGGAAACTCGGTTCGAAACCGAGCGAACGGAACACCTGCTCGAGCGCCTCGCCATCGGCGACGGTGGTCTCGGTCTCGACACGGCTCTTATGCCTTGCGTTTTTCGATTTGACTTTGTGCGTCAGCGTCCATTTGTCGCCGTACTTGCGAATGCGAAGGATCTCGCCGCGGTTCCGCAGTTCGGCGCCGCGATCGAAAAGCGTATTCATTTCGTTTGTACGCGGGGTCTGTTCCTTGAATTGCAGCTCGCGCAGCCGGTTCCGAATGCCATCAAGGTCATGCACGATGAATTTAATTTCGACTTCGTTCGCCATCATCGATCAGTTTACTCGAATTGCATCGCGCGGTAGGCTCGTTCATCTAACGACGAAACCTCAGCTTTACAGGAGAACGCCTTGTCCAACGAACGCCGCTTCATTAACCTGCCCGACCGCCGCCACAATTTGCCGTTCAGCGATGGCGTGCTCGTCGGCGACACGCTTTATCTTTCCGGGCGAATCGGCCTCGATCCCGCAACCGGTGTCGCGCCCTCGGATCTTGACCAGGAAATCAGCTTTCTACTCGACGGTATTCGCGACGTTCTAAAAGCCGCCGGCATGAGCATGGACGATCTTGTATATGTCCAGATATTCTGTCCCGACCTGTCGCTTTTCGATCATTTCAATCAACGCTACCGAGGCTATTTTTCGAAGGAATTGCCGGCGCGCGCGTTCCTTGGGTCCGGCCCGCTGTTGCGAAACGGACGGTTCGAAGTCCAGGGAATTGCTATTCGGCGCTAAAGAACGCGTAAGATAAAGAGGTGATCCGCTTCTTAGCTGCAGTTCTGATGTTGCTGGCGACGGCCGCCGCGCAGATCAAGTTTCATGCCGTGTCGGAGCAAACGCTGATGCAGCGTCTCGCCACGGCGCCGCTCAGGAATCTGGATCGCGAGCAGAAACTGGTCGATTTGTTTGCGGACGTCGGATGCAAAGCTGAGCTGCAGCCCCTGAAACATTCCAAGCTCGCCAACGTCATCTGCGTCCTTCCGGGGACCTCTCAGGACGCGATCATCGTGGGTGGTCATCTCGACAAGGTCGAACGCGGCAAAGGAATCGTGGACGACTGGAGCGGCGCCTCTATGTTGCCGACGCTTTACGAAAGTCTGCATACGCTGCCGCACCGGCACACCTTCATTTTCATCGCATTTGCCGACGAGGAAATCGGCCTAGTCGGATCGCAATACTACGTGAAGCAAATGTCGCCCGACCAACGCACGCACGCGAAAGAGATGATCAACCTCGAGTGTCTCGGCATGAATCCCACCGAGGTTTGGGCCTCGCACTCCGACCAAGCCCTGCTGAACGCTCTTGCAACCGTGTCACAGGCGATGAAGATTCCTGTGACCGCCGTGAACGTCGACAAAGTTGGCACTGCCGACTCCGAGTCGTTCGCCGCCGCGAAGATTCCTCGCACAACCATCCATTCCGTTGATCAGAAGACGTTGTCAGTGCTTCACTCCGACAATGACAACATGAAGGCCATTCATCCCGACCAGTATTATGAGAGTTATCGGCTCATCGCCGCCTACCTGGATGCCGTCGATGCATGGTTCGATAAGCCGCAGAATACGACTCAAACCGCTTCGCAGGAAGATTCGTCAAAACCAAACGCGGCAGCGCACTAGCTATTTCTCGCGCGCAACCACAAATTCCGGAGCCCACAGGAGAGCCCGTTTGATCTCGGAATCGGGGAAGGTGCAGATCGCCTTGCGGGCAGCGTCAGCGTATTCGGTGGCCCGGGCGATCGCATAATCGAGTGATCCATAGCGGGTGAGAATGTCGAGAATCTGTTTGTGGGTGACACCGTTGAACGCCCGGTCGCGAAGAATGGTTTCAATCTTGCCGCGTTCTTCCGTCGTGCATCGCTCCATGGAGTGAATCACGGCCATCGTCGCCTTGCCTTCGCGCAAGTCGCTCGCCACCGGCTTACCCAGAGCTTCTTCGGAAGCTGTAAGGTCGAGAACATCGTCCACGATCTGAAATGCCATGCCGAGATTGCGCCCGTACGATCCCAGCTTCTCTTCCTGTTCGGGCGTAGCCTCGCCGACAATTGCGCCCAATCGCATACACACCGAGAACAGGCATGCCGTCTTGCGGTAGATCAGGTCGAGGTGCTCTTCCATCGTGATCGATTTTCCGAGCTTCTGGATCTGCAACAACTCGCCTTCCACCATCTGCTGCGTCAGCTCGGTGAGCACGTCGAGTACGCGAAAATTCCGTTCCTGCACGGCGATCTTGAATGCCTGCATGTAGAGCCAGTCGCCGGCAAGAACGCACTTGGAGTTTCCCCACTGCGTGTTCGCCGCAGGCCGGCCGCGCCGCGTTTGGGCTTCGTCGATGATGTCGTCGTGAACCAGCGTGGCGGTGTGGATAATCTCGACCACGGCGCCGAGTCGGATCGGCGTGCGGCCTTCCCGATCGAACAGCTTCGACGAAAGCAGCAAGAGTGCCGGACGCAGTCGTTTGCCTCCGCCTCCCCGCAGGTATTCGCCGATCTCGGTGATTACCTCGACGCTGGAAACGGTATCGCGCCCGAACTCGCGTTCAATTGCCGCAAGGTCATCGCGCAACAGTTCAAACACTTCCTTTGCGTTTCCAGTGGCCGGTGTTGCCAATCGTCACCCCATCGTTCACGGGCGAGCGCCCGTCACAGCTAGTTGGAACGGTAATTCGTGAACTGCATGTCGATGCCGAAATCTTTTTGCTTGAGGAAGGCGATGATCTCTTGCAGCGTATCGCGATCCTTGCTGCTCACCCGCACCAGGTCGCCCTGTATCGACGCCTGTACCTTCTTCTTCGAGTCTTTGATTGCCTTCACGATGTCTCGCGCCTTCTCGATCGGAATCCCCTGCTGCATCGTCACCTTCTGCCGCACGGTGCTTCCCGCAGCTGGCTCGATCGTTCCGTATGACAGACCCTTGAGTGGAACTCCGCGCTTCACCAGCTTAGCCTGCAACACATCGGTTACGGCTTTCAGCTTGTATTCATCAGCCGAGGCGAGCGTGATTCCGTCTTTGTCCATGGTGATATCGGACTTGGAATCTTTCAGATCGAATCGCTGGTGGATCTCTTTCAGCGCTTGCTGAATGGCGTTCGACACTTCCTGCGTGTCGATCTTGCTGACGATGTCGAAGGTGTTCTCCGGCATAACGTTCTAGTGTACTATGCGCCCTTTTCCGTGGCTGGATTTTCGAAGACCGCGGAACTCAGTCCCGCGGATAATTGCTCAATCCTTCGGCAATTGAAAGAAGCGATAAAAATTTTCGGCCGTGGCCCGCCCGATTTCCTCTGGTGACAATCCGCGCAATTGCGCGATGTACTTTGCCGTTTCGACAACATAGGCAGGCTCATTGCGTTTTCCGCGATAGGGAATTGGCCCCAGGTACGGAGAGTCTGTCTCGATGAACATGCGATCGAGAGGGACAAGTTTTGCGGCGTTCTGGATGTTTGCGGCCTTCGGATACGTGACATTTCCGGCGAACGAAACCATGAAGCCGAGATCGAGTGCCGCCCGCGCGTGATGCTCTTCACCAGTGAAACAGTGCAGCACGCCCCCGAAACCGCTCGATTTCCAGTGCTGGCCGAGCAATTCGAAGAGATCGTTCCATGCGTTCTCGCTATTATCCGATGGGCGATTATGAATAATGATGGGCAGCTTTGCGGCCTTCGCCAGTTCCATCTGCTGAATGAAAACCCTCTGCTGCACGTCGCGCGGAGAATGGTCGTAGTGGTAATCGAGCCCGATTTCGCCCCAGGCGATGATCGACGGATGCTGCGCCCAGGCTTCGAGCTTGGTGAGTGCTACCTCGTCCACCAGTTTCGCTTCATGCGGATGTACCCCAACCGACGCATAGATTTTCGGAGCATCGCCGAACTCCCCGCGATCACGAGCCTCGGCCAGTTTGATGGCGCAGTCGGCGGTATCGGGTCCATCGCCGTTGCCGATCGCGAGCATGGCCGTGAGTCCGGCGGCTTTCGCGCGGGCGATCGTGTCGCCACGATCGTTGGCGAAGCGCGGCCCCTCGAGATGGCAGTGGGAATCTACGAACATGGTGGATAGTGCTTGGTGGGCAGTGGATAGGGTCTAGCGTAAATGGCACTTCTACCCACTATCCACAACCCACAACCCACTTTTATTTCAGTCTCGCTCCCAGCGGCACATCTTCCAGGAAGCTTGCCAGCACGGGCTTGCCTTCCTCCCCGAGTGACGCGGCCAGCAGCATGCCATTCGACTCGAGTCCGCGCATCTTGCGGGGAGCCAGGTTGGCGACAATCACGATCTTGCGTCCGACCAGCTGTTCCGGTTCGTAAGCCTTGGCGATGCCGGCGAGGATTTGCCTCTGCTCGTAGCCGAGATCGACTTCCAGCCGCAGCAGCTTGTCGGCGCCCTTCACGCGCTCGGCGACTTTCACCTGCGCCACGCGCAGTTCCACCTTTGCGAAGTCGTCGATGGTGATTTTGCCGGAGGATGGAGTAACGCCAGCGGTAGCCGGAGCAGGTGCCGCCGGGACGGCCGCCTGCGTTGCCGGTTGTCCGGCCTGCGCGCCAGTGCCGGCAGGTTCGGCGGTTGCCGCCGCTGCGACGGGCTTGTTCTCTTCTTCGAGTTTCTGCATTTTCTCTATCGCACTCTTGTCGGCCCTCGGAAATACCGGTTCCACTTTTCCAAGCTTGGTGCCGACTTCAAGCTGCCCCCATTTCAGTTGATCGAGCCGGACCTTACGCACATCGCCCAAGCCCAGTTGCGTCCAGATCTTCTCCGCCGACTTCGGAATCACCGGATAGGCAAGCGCCGTGACGATTCGCAACGCTTCCGCCGACGTATACAGGATCGTACCCAGCCGCGAGCGGCTGTCATTGTCCGACTTGTCACCCAAAGTCCATGGCTCGTTTTCGACAATGTACTTGTTCACCGCGCTGATCAGTCCCCAAGCCGTCTCCAGCGCTTTCGAGAACTGGTATTCATCGAACAGACGGTTGGTTTCGGCAATGGTCTTATCCGCCAGTTCGCCGATCGCAACATCAGCTTCGGTAAGCGCGGCCTTTGCCTGCGGATAGGGTACTTCGGCCTTGAAGTACCGCCCGATCATCGTCAGTGTGCGGCTGGCGAGATTGCCGAGGTCGTTTGCCAGGTCGGCATTGAACCGCTGCACCAACGCGTCAAACGAGAACGATCCATCCTGTCCGAAGACGACTTCGCGCAGCAGGAAGTAGCGCATCGCATCGGCGCCCAACACTTCAAGAATGGTGTCGGGGCGCACGATGTTCCCGCGCGACTTCGACATCTTGCTCTCCTCGAAGAGCAGCCATCCGTGCGCCATGATCCGCTGTGGCAACGGTAATCCAGCGGCCATCAGGAATGCCGGCCAGTACACGCAATGGAATCGGACAATCTCTTTGCCGATCACCTGTACGTCCGCGGGCCAGTAACGATCGAACTTTTCGCGCTTTTTCGGATCGCTCTCCCCATAGCCGAGTGCCGTGATGTAGTTCGCCAGCGCATCCAGCCAGACGTAGATCACTTGCTCCGGATCGTCGGGAACGGGGATGCCCCACTTGAAAGTCGAACGCGAAACCGAGAGATCGCGCAGGCCGCCTTTCACGAACGCGATGACTTCGTTGCGCCGCGTGTCCGGCTGGATGAATGTCGGATGGTCGCTGTAATACTTCAGCAACTTGTCTTCGAACGCCGACAGCTTGAAGAAGTAATTTTCTTCTGTAACGGTTTCGGTAGGCCGCCCGCACTCGGGACACGGCTCGCCCGGCCCGGCGGAATCCACGAACAGCTCATCGAAGACACAGTATTGCCCGCTGTAGGAACCTTTGTAGATGTAGCCGTTGTCGCGTAGCACGCGGAACAGGTGCTGCACCCGGGTCTTGTGCCGATCTTCGGTGGTGCGGATGAAATCGCTGTAGCTGATCTCCATCCGGTCCCAGGTGGCGCGGAATGCGTTCGAAACGTCGTCCGCGAGTTGTTTCGGCGTTGTCCCCTGAGCCTCCGCCGCGCGCTCGATTTTAATGCCGTGCTCGTCGGTGCCGGTGAGGAAATATGTGTCCTTTTCGAGCATGCGCTGCCGCCGCGCGATGGTGTCGCACACAATGGTGGTGTAGGCGTGCCCGATGTGCGGCCGCGCATTCACGTAATAAATCGGAGTCGTTATATAGAACTTGCTATCCATTCTGCTGGTCCAGGTAAATCCTGATCGCTTCCTGCATCACGCTCTTCAGTGGCACGCCGTTGTCAGAGGCGATCCGCCGGCAATCTTCATATTCCGGCGCGTAATTCGTAACGGAACCGTTAAGGTTCGCAATCTTCATGTGAACTTCGCCCCATTTCGTCTGTACCGTTTCTGCCCGTCGCAACAGCACCTCGCGGCGCTCCTCGCGCATTCGGATGCCCAGGGTCGTGGTTTCGGCGAACACGATCTTCGTCAGCCGCTGTGCGTCTTCGGTCCGTGCGAGGACCGTCAGCAGCATGCCCGGACGGTTCTTCTTCATCTGCACCGGAGTTCCGAATACGTCGAGCGCGCCCGCTTCAAGCAACTTGTCCATCACGTACCCGAAGACCTGCGGATTCAGGTCGTCGAGGTTCGCTTCAAGCACCGACACCAACTCCGGTGTTACCGCCCTCGAACTCTCGATACTCTCGCCAATCGTCAGCCGCAGAACGTTCGCGTGACCGGAAAAGTCGCGTGTTCCGGCTCCGTAGCCGGTTGCCTGAATCTTGTATGCCGGAACTCCGCCAAACCCGCTCGCCAGAATTCGAACAATCGCGGCGCCAGTTGGAGTCGTCAGTTCCTTGTCCACGCCGCCCGAATAGATCGGGATGCCCTTCAGCAGTTCCACCGTAGCTGGGGCTGGAACCGGAAGCCGCCCATGCGCGCACTGCACCGTGCCGCCACCGACATTTACCGGACTGCAAATCCACTCATCCACGCCGAGCGCGTAGCTTGCGACTGCTGCGCAGGTAATGTCGACAATCGCGTCTACGGCGCCGACTTCGTGAAAGTGAATTTTCTCGATCGGCAAATTGTGGATCTTCGCCTCGGCCTCGCCGAGCGCCTGAAAGATCGCGAGTGCTCGCTGTTTCGCGCGTTCCTCGATCCCCGCGTCAGAAATGATCCGCCGAATCTCGCTCAGATGACGCCCATGGGCGTGCTCGTTATGATGATGGCGGCCCGACTCTTCCAGCGAATGCTCGTGGGCGTGATCATGTTGATGAGCATGTGGCACAGCCATACCTGGCTGTGCATGAGCATGCTCGTGAAATGAACTCTCCCCATCCCGTGGCCGATCTTTCTCCTGATCGCTGATCCAGACATCGACCTTGGTCGCGCTGATTCCGCTGCGCAGCACCTTCGAAATCTCCAGCCTGGCGCCCACATTCAGCGCCGCCACCGCCTCTTCGAGCAGCGTCGCTGACACTCCCGCTTCCACCAGAGCGCCGAGAAACATATCGCCGCTGATTCCGGAAAAACATTCGAGGTACGCGATGCGCATAAAAGAAATGTTGGTGGACGTTCTCGTCCACCGCAACTACAGACACGAATCCCAATGCCGGCTCAAACTTTCATCATAGGTTTCGCGCTCGGCTCCGTCAAACACGAGCGCCCGTTTTCGTTTGTTATAATCGCTGTTTCTTCAGCAGCTTACGAGGATTCCAGTAGCTTGTACCGCCATTTTCAGCGCATCCTGACCGAACGCATCCGCCAGTTTCTGCGGCAGCAATACCAGATCGAGCTTGAAACCATCGTCATCGAGCAGCCGCCGAAAATCGAGCTTGGCGAATACGCCCTCCCGCTCTCGTTCGAACTGGCCAAGCGCCTGCGCAAGGCTCCGCGCAAAATCGCGGAAGAGATCGTCGCCACTATCGGGGACGTTCCGGGCTTCGACAAGTTTGAGGTTGCCGGCGCCGGATATATCAACGCTCGCCTGAAGCGCGGCGAGGTTGTAAGCGCGCTCATCAAGGGCGAAGCGCATGCCGACGAACAGAGCAAGTCGAAGATTCTCGTCGAGCACAGCTCCATCAATCCAAACAAAGCTGCGCACATCGGTCACCTCCGCAACGCTATCCTCGGCGATACGTTCGTTCGCCTGCTGCGCACCGACGGCTACCCGGTTGACGTGCAGAACTACATCGATAACACCGGTGTCCAAGTGGCTGATGTCGTCGTCGGGTTCCGCGAACTGGAAAAGAAAGGCAAAGCCGAACTTACTCAACTGGCGAAATCGAGCCGTTTCGATTACCTCTGCTGGGACGTCTACGCCCGCGCATCGCAGTGGTACGAGCAGAACAAAGAGAACCTTAAGAAGCGCGCCGAGGTGCTGCACGCCATCGAAGAAGGTGGCAACGAGATCGCCGAAGAAGCTGACCTGATCGCCACGGCTGTGCTGCGTCGTCATCTCGAAACCATGGATCGTCTCTCCATCGAGTACGACTTCCTGCCGCGCGAAAGCGAAATTCTGCACCTGCACTTCTGGGATCTCGCCTTCAAGCAGATGGTCGAAAAGGGCGTGCTCTATAAAGAAGAGCAGGGCAAGAACGCCGGATGCTGGGTGATGCGCCGTCCCTCAGCGGCCGGCAAATCCGCCGACGAGCATACCGAAGAAGATCAGAAAGTTATCGTCCGCTCCAACGGCACCGTCGGCTACGTCGGCAAAGACATCGCCTATCACCTCTGGAAGTTCGGCAAGCTGGGCCGCGATTTCGGTTATCGACGGTTCTTCCAGTATCCCAACCAGAACCAGGTTTGGATCTCAGCGGAACAGGGAGAGAAAGACCATCCCCACTTCGGGGACTCAGCGGCGATCTATAACGTTATCGATACACGCCAGTCGGAGGCGCAGAACACCGTCGTCGATGCCATCAAGCTGCTTGGCTACGACGACGCGGCCAGGCACTACACGCACTTCTCCTATGAGATGGTTGCGTTGACTCCCCGTTGCGCCCAGGAACTTGGCTATCCGCTCTCCGAAGACGAGATGAGCCGAGCCTACATCGAGGTCTCCGGACGCCGCGGCTTCGGCGTCAAAGCCGACGACCTGATCGACCGCCTGATTGATACAGCGAAGAAAGAAGTCGATTCGCGCCATCCGGAGCTGGCCGAACTCGAGCGCATCGACATCGCCACCAAGATCGCCGTCGGCGCTTTGCGCTACTTCATGCTGAAGTTCACCAAGACATCGGTGATCGCCTTCGACTTCAAGGAGGCGCTCAGCTTCGAAGGCGAGACCGGACCGTACGCGCAGTATGCCGTTGTCCGCGCGACGAACATCTTCCGTAAAGCTGGGGTTACGCCCGAACAGGCACTGGCGGCCGCTGAGTACACTCCGTATCTCGAAGGCGAAACCGGTACCGAGATTTGGCAGCTATGGGTGTTATCGTCGCAGACGTCCATGATCATCGACCAATCCATCAACACCACCGAGCCGGCTTATCTCGCCAAACACGCCTTCCAACTGGCGCAGCAGTTCAACAATTTTTACCATCGCCACCACATCCTCACCGAGCACGACGACAACCGGAAGAAGTTCCTGCTGGCGACCGCCGCCGTGGTTCGCCGCGAGCTGATCAACGTGCTGGGGGTGATGGGAATTGAAGTACCGCCGGTGATGTAGGTTTATGCGGACGCGTAAAGCAAGAATCGGCGATGTTTGCGAAATTCAAACACCAAAAGGTCTGGGTTACGTGCAGTACACGCACGAACATCCGGACATGGGACAACTCGTTCGCATCTTGCCCGGATTATTTCTTGAGCGGCCCATCGTTTCAGAATTGGTTAAGACAAGAGAACTATATTTCACGTTCTACGTGCTCAATCATGCCATAAGGAAACTCCTGGCAAGCGTCGTTTCGAACGAACCAATTCCAGAATGGGCCAAGACGGTCCCGCTCATGCGATTTGATCGCAGCTTCGACCGAATCGAGAGGCCCAATTGGCTGATCGCCGATGCATTCTTCGAGCTGACAGTCGAGAACTTGAAGCGCACGCTTCCGCACCTGAAGCATGTACTAACTCCGGAGGAAGAAACGCTCTCAATACATGCGCTATGGGGACACCAAGCGATGGTCGATTCTCTCGTCGAAGGATGGACGCCTGCGCGTGCCCGGGAGATTTGTCTGAGGCATCGCGCCGAAAAAGAAAGGCAACAGTATTGCGACCCAGGCCTGGAGGACTCAAACCTAGCCAAAACCAAATACTATTTGTACTTCAAGAAAAAGAGTAATGCCGATCAAGCATCCGAGACGCTGTGTAACAAATACTGGGTCACAGAGGTGAAGAGGAGCGCGGATCGTAGGAGTTGGCTCCTTCTGACGAGCCCCCCTGAAACGCTTACAGATGTTTCCGAAGTTGACGAGGAATTGGAACGGTTGGCCCGGACACTTGACGGAAATTACGACGGATCGTCGACTCAGATATGACTCGCATTTTCATCAGCCGGCTGAGGGATAATTCATGGTGCGTTTTACAATCCTAATCATTGCGGCACTGGCGTCTGTCTCGATATGCCTCGCCCAGGACGATTACTCCTACAAGAAAGAATTCGGCGCCACCTTCGGCGTTTCGCCCACTTCCAATCGCGGCATCGGCGTCACCGAAGGGCAGCAGTTCTACGAGGCCTCGCTCAATTTCGGATACGTCTTCTGGCAGCACGACAGTTTTGCCGTGAAATACAAAGCTTCCCTGGTGCCGTTCGCTCTGGTTCACGGAGACGAAGCCACGCTGCAACTTCGGCCTGACCGAACCGTGTATGGCGGCGGCGCCGAACCCATCGGCTTTCAACTTGACTTCCGCAACCACCGCAAGGTCCAGCCGTACGTGAACGTCACCGGCGGATTCCTCTACTTCACCGAACAGGTCCCCGTCACCGATTCGTCGCAATACAACTTCACCTTCAGCTTCGGCACGGGATTGGAAATCCTCTCTGGACGCCACGCCTTCGTTGTTGGCTACCGTTACCACCACATCTCGAACGGTTACACCGCGATGTTCAATCCCGGCATCGACTCGCAGATCATTTCTTTCGGCTTTTCGTTCAAGCGCTGAGGCGCCTAGCTTTTCCTCCGATACTCAGCATCGAACATGGTTTTCCAAGTCTTGCCGCCATCGAGAGAGAACTCGATCACCTGATGAACTCGACCGCCTTCTAAAGGCGTAAGCGTCGTCCGGTCTAGGTAGGTTCCGCCACTTTGTCGCGGTAATTCGCCCTGAAAGCGAACACCGCCCTCAGGGGATTCCAGGATCAGTGCCTTTTCTTTGATGGGGCCACTATCGGTCACCCACACTTGTTTCCAGTCCTTTTGAACTGGACGATAGTAGAAGAGGCTTTTCCCCTCGAATCCCTGTACGCTACGCCAGTTCTCCACGATCGCACAGCCATCCAGTACCTTTTCCACCAGGTCCGTCCCAGCTTTACTCACCGCCCCTTTATCGTTTGTTTCAAACACGTCCCAGTTGCCGACCCAGAAATCGAGTCTTTGGTAAGCTGAATTCTGACGGCAGGCGTGTGGTTGCGGCATCTGCGTTTGTGCGGAAGCGAACGCTGTGATCAGCAAAATCCATGCGAGAGTTTTCATGGCATCGATAGACCTTCAGGCTCGGCTATCGTCATCATCGTCGGGACAGCCTTACAGATTTTCGTTTTGAATTGATTGCATCGCCGTGTCTGTTGTTGAATCCGAACAGATGGGGAGGACGACATGAAGCCACGCATCGAGAATTATGCCAAGCTGGGCGCAGGTTTATACCGCACTCTTTACCAGATCCAGCAGGAAGTCGATAAATCCGGAATCGATCAGAACCTTCTCGATCTCATTAAGATCCGTACCTCGCAAATCAACGGCTGCGCCTTCTGCATCGACATGCATACCATCGATGCGCGTGCCCATGGCGAAACTGAACAGCGCATTTATGCGCTGAACGCCTGGCGCGAAGGACCGTTCTTCGATGATCGTGAGCGCGCCGTGCTGGATTTCGCTGAAGCCGTCACCCGGGTCAGCGAAACCCACGTGCCCGACGAAGTGTTCGAGGGACTGAAGAAATATTTCAACGAGCAGGAGATCGTCAATCTGACGTGGGCCATCATCGCGATTAACTCCTGGAATCGACTGGCCATCACTTTCCGCGCGCAGCCAGGCCAGTACAAAGCAGGCACAGCCAAGGCCGGTTAAAAGGACAAACGCCACGGATTTGGCGTATCAACACGGGCTTCTTTCGCAAAAAAGAATCCGTGAAAATCCGCGAAATCCGTGGCGCTTTTCTCCGGTTAAAACCTTACTTCAAACCGCCGTTCGCTGCGTACTCACGCGTAAACTCCACAATCGAGCGTACTGCCACTCCCGACGGCCCCTTTGCGATCCACGATTTGTTGTCTTCGATCCACGCCGTTCCCGCAATGTCGAGATGGATCCACGGTGTCGTGTCGACAAACTCTTTCAGGAACATCGCCGCCGTCACCGCGCCGCCCCAGCGTCCACCGCTGTTCATGATGTCCGCGATGCTCGAGCGAATCTGCTCGAAGTACTCTTGATCAAGCGGCAGCCGCCACATCTTTTCGCCCGCTAATTTGTTTGCCTGCGAAAAGCGCTCGTACATCCGATCGTCGTTGGCAAACACGCCGGCATTCACGCTGCCCAAAGCGACGACGCATGCGCCGGTCAGGGTCGCCGCATCGATCATGTGCGTGGCGCCCAACTGTCGCGCGTAATGCAATCCGTCCGCAAGCACCAGGCGTCCTTCGGCGTCGGTGTTGATGATCTCGATCGACTTGCCCGACATCGCGATCTGCACGTCACCCGGCTTCTGTGCTTTGCCGGAAGGCATGTTCTCCGACGCGCACACGATCCCAATTACCTTCACCTTTGGCTTCAGCAGTGCAATTGCCCGCATCGCGCCGATCATCGTGGCGCCGCCGGCCATGTCGTACTTCATCTTCTCCATACCGTCCGCCGGTTTGATCGAAATGCCGCCGGTGTCGAAGGTGATGCCTTTGCCGATCAGCCCCAGCACCGGTTCCTTCGGCGCGCCGGCCGGTTCATACGTCATCACGATTAGCGCCGGAGGCTCATCCGATCCCTGCGACACGCTCCAGAACGCGCCCATCTTCAGTTCTTTGATCTTGTCGGCGCCGTACACTTCGCATTTCAGGCCGACTTCATCGCACATCTTCTTCGCGTGCTGCCCTAGGATGGTCGGCGTCATCCGGTTGCTGGGCTCATTCACCAGCACGCGAGCGAAATTCTGCGACTCGCCCATCGCGCGACCTTCGCGAACCGCCTCCTCGGCGATTTTCTTGTCAGCATCGGTGACAACCGTGACCGTCTGCATGGCGAGGTCTTTGCGGTCGCTCTTGTAGGTGTCCGGATCGAAATCGGCTACATACGATCCTTCGACCACCGACTTGATCGAATCCACAACTCCCGAAGCCAGATCCGGCGCGACGATCGCAAAGCTCTTGATCGACTTCGGCTTCAGATAGCGGACCGCCGTTCCCGCCACCTTGCGCAACTCGTAGGTCGAGAAGTTCTTCGCCTTGCCCGCACCAATCAGCAGCAGCCGCTTTGCCTTCAGTCCGTGCGGCTTATGAATAAGGTTGGTCTCGAAAATCTTGCCGGTGACTTCGCCGCTGGCGATCAACTCATGCGCCGCATTGCGGACCTCGGCGTCCGCGGTCATCACCTTCGCCTTGTTCGCCGACCCCTCGCCTTCATCCACCACGGCGACGGCCAGGCACTCTGTTTCTATTTCTGCTGGGTTCTGGAAATTTAGCTTGATATCCATATTCTTCCTTCATTCACCACAATGGACAACTCACTGCCCACTGCCTTTTCTCGACCTTGCCACCGCTTCCCGCGCTTCTTTGTCCGCTGTGCGGCGACGTTCGGTCTCGCGCTTATCCCACTGCTGCTTGCCCTTAGCGAGCGCCAATTCCACCTTAACCCGTCCATTCTTGAAATACATCCGGGTTGGGATGAGCGTCAGGCCCTTCTGCTGCGTCTTGCCGATCAGCTTTCGGATCTCCTCCTTATGCACAAGCAGCTTCCGCGTTCGCACTGCCTCGTGATTGCTGTAACTGCCGTGGTCATAAGGGCTGATGTGCGCGTTCAGCAGCCATAATTCATTGTCTTTCACCAGACCGTACGAGTCCTTCAGATTCGCCTGGCCGCCGCGGACCGACTTCACTTCCGTCCCTGTCAGCGCGATCCCGGCCTCAAACTTTTCCAGAAGAAAATAGTTGTGGCTCGCCGCCCGATTCACCGCAGCATCGCGTTCGCCCGAGGCTTGCGCCTGCCGTTTCGGCGACTTCTCCGGATTCGGTTGGGTCTGATGTGTAGCCTGACGCGCCATTTCGACCGGCGCTGTGGCCGGAACCTTTCATGCTAGCACAGCGAATCTGACGCTTCCCGGCGTACTTCGCCAGTCACGATTCAGCAACTTACCGATGTTATAATCGTCCCTTTCGTTCGTGCTTTCTGTAACTTAGACGTAGAACGATCAAAAACGTGCAAGCTTAGGACTTCCGGTCGTTCTCGAATTGAGTTTTGGATTTTTTGTACGGCGCGAACGGAAGACCCAACTACCCAGGGGAGAAGATGAGACGTCTGGTACGTCTGGCGGCACTCGTGCTCGCCATCACCGTGTGCTTGCCTGCTTTTGCGGATAAGGCCAGCACAGCTTACAAGCACGGCGTCGAAGCCGAAGCCCGAAATGACTTCGAGCACGCCTACGAGTTTTACAAGCAGGCCTTCGACCTTAAACCCACCGACATCAAGTTCCGCGCCTCTTACACGCGCATGCGCTTTTATGCCGCCGCGGCACACGTCCACCGCGGTCAGCAGTTGCGCGATCAGGGCAAACTCGACGAAGCACTCGCCGAATTCCAGAAGGCTTCCGAGATCGATCCCTCCAACTTCCTCGCCGGACAGGAAGCTCACCGCACGCAATTGATGATCGACAAGCAAAAGTCGGGAGCGACCGCATCTCCAAGTCCGCTCTCCACGCTGGCCCAGCAGGCGGGCGGTCCAGTTGAGCTTCGCCCCATCTCGAACACGCCCATCACCTTGCGCATGACGGAAGACGCCAAGGTGGTCTACACCACGATCGGCAAACTCGCCGGACTCAACGTTCTCTTCGATCCCGACTACACCTCGCGGCGTATCACCATCGAACTCAACGGTGTCACTCTCTATCAGGCGCTTGAAATCGTCGCCCTCGAATCAAAAACTTTCTGGCGGCCAGTCACGCCAAATACCATCTTCGTTGCCTCCGATACTCCGGCCAAGCGCAAAGAACTTGAGCAGAGTGTCGTGCGCACCTTCTATCTCGGCAACGTGTCCAGCCCTAACGATCTCCAGGACGCGGTCAACACCATTCGCCAGATTCTCGATGTCAGCCGCATTCAGCAGGTGGCATCGCAGAATGCTATCGTCGTGCGCGGCACACCCGACCAGATCGCCATGGCCGAGAAGCTGCTCAACGACATCGACAAGGCAAAGCCTGAAGTCGTAGTCGAAGTCGCGGTTATGCAGGTCACGCGCGATAAGGTCAGGAATCTTGGCATCAATCCTCCGACTTCCGTCAGCGTTCAGCTTCAGCCGAACACCACTACAAGCACCACTACCGCGACGAACAGTAACACCGGAACCACCGGCACTGTCACCAACAGCTCTGGTAACGGCACCATCACCCTGAATCAGTTGGCTAACCTCAACGCTAACGACATCCAGGTCAGTATTCCTGCCGCCACGCTCACCGCGTTGATGAGCGACAGCAACACCAAGATCATCCAGAACCCGCAGATTCGCGCCCTCGACAACCAGAAAGCCACGCTCAAGATCGGCGACCGCGTCCCGGTCGCCACCGGTTCGTTTCAGCCGGGCATCGGCGGTGTCGGCATCAATCCGCTGGTCAATACGCAATTCCAATATATCGACGTCGGCGTAAACATCGACATCACCCCTCGCATTCATAACGATCACGAAGTTACTCTCAAGCTGACGCTCGAAATCTCGTCCGTGACCGGCAACTCCACCATCGGCGGAATCTCTCAGCCGATCATCGGTCAGCGCCGCATTGAGCACGAGATCCGCCTGCGCGATGGCGAAGTCAACCTACTCGGCGGAATCCTCGAAGACACGGAAACGCAATCGCTCACCGGATATCCGCTGCTCGCGCAGATTCCAATTCTCAAGTACTTCTTCGGACAGACCAACAAGGAACGCACTACCAACGAAATCGTGTTTGCGCTCGTTCCTCACATCGTTCGCCAGCAGGATGTCAGCGAACTGAACAGCCAGGGTGTTGACGTCGGCACCGCCAGTGCCATCGAGTTGCGCCGCGTTGCTCCTACACCGGTGTCCACTACTCCAACAGCGCAGCCACCGGTTCCGCCGGCCGAGAACAGCGCGCAGCCACAGCCCGCGCCGCCCGCTGCTATGCCACCGCAAGCGCAGCTTGTTCAACCCGGAGTCCCTGTTCAGGCGAACCCATCACCGGTCGCGGCGGCGACCAACGCTCAGCCGGGAAGTGCTCCTCAATCTCGTGCTCTGGCCGCTCAGCCGCCGGGCACCCTTCAGGCCGGAAATGCAGTGCTCAGCTTTGAGCCCGCCACCATCACGCAGCCCGTCAACACCACGTTCATGGTCAACGTGAGCTTGAGCAACACCGCCAACGTCTATTCCGTTCCGGCGCAAATCGCTTACGACCCCAGAATCCTGCAGCTGGTCAACGTTTCCAACGGTGGCATGCTCAGCAAAGATGGCCAGACCGTGGGACTGGTGCATCGGGACGATCAGAATGCTGGCGTCTTGCAAATCACTGCCACCCGTCCCCCGGGCGCCCCAGGTATCACCGGACAAGGCCCGGTGTTTACCTTGACGTTCATGGCCAAAGCTCCGGGACAAACCACGCTCGCCTTCCGGCAGGCAGGCGCGCGCGATCCCGCTATGCAGGCCATCCCGGTCACCGGTGGCCAGGCCATGGTGACGGTGAAGTAACCTTGCGATTTTGTCATCACGAGAGACCGTGGATCTGCTCTGAACCGGCGCCCTTTGGCGCGATCTCGTAGAATGGAGGACATGATGTTTCACCGCCGGAGAATCGCCGTACCGGCTCATTCTGCCTCCAACCGCCGCTCCCAACGCGGACTCACCCTCGTCGAGCTGATCGTCGCCATGACCATCATGGCAATCCTTGCGATCGCGGTCTTGCCGATGGCACGCCTCACTGTTCGCCGCGAAAAAGAGCGCGAGCTGCGCCGCGACCTTTGGGAGATGCGCGACGCCATCGATCGCTACAAAGACGCCGCCGACCGTGGCATGTTCCAGACCAAGCTCGGCACCGAAGGCTATCCGCCCGATCTTGACACCCTTGTCACTGGCGTCGATGTGGGCGGCAAAAAAGTTCGTTTCCTGCGACGCATCCCCGTCGATCCCATGACCGGCAAGAATGAGTGGGGCATGCGTTCTATGACTGACGACCCCGACAGCGACTCGTGGGGCGGTAACGATGTCTTCGATGTATTCAGCAAGTCCGAAGGCACCGCCATCGACGGCACGAAGTACAAGGACTGGTAGTTGGGTGTACCGCGGACGCTCCTGTCCGCGGCTTTTGACTTGGCCTTTGACTTTGGTTTTGACTCTAGCGTCGCAGGCGCAAAGCGTATTGATTTGTCAACATGAGCCCTGAGCGAAGTCGAAGGGCGAGGGATCTGCAGTTCGATCGAGCAGCAACGGCATAATCATGGCACGCACTCTCACATTCCGACGCCGCACCCGCCGCCAGCGTGGATTCACGCTCATCGAGTTGATGATCGTCATCAGCATCATCCTGATCCTCATCTCGACCGCCATCCCCATGTACCAGGCGTCCATCATTCACGCCCGCGAGTCCGTGCTGCGCCAGAATCTGTTCACCATGCGTTCGGTGATCGATCAGTACTCGATGGACAAAGAGAAAGCTCCGCAGTCCCTCCAGGATCTCGTCGATGCTGGCTATCTCAAGCAGATCCCTGTCGACCCCATGACCAACTCCCGTGATACCTGGCAGACCGTGCAGGAAGACACGCTCGTCAGCGTCGATCAGGACCAGCCCGGCATCACCGACGTTCACTCCGGCTCGAACGCGACCGGCAGCGACGGCACCGCATACAGCCAGTGGTGATGGGATTGCGCCCGTTTTCGAGGATCGTACTGTGCCTGGACTTTATCGCTCGATTCCGCTGGTGCTGTTATTTTTCTGTCTCGGCTGCAAGTCCGAATTAAGAGCTCGCGAGTCGATTCTGCGACAAGACCTCCTCACCATACGGTCGGTGATCTATCAGTACTCATTGGACAAAGAGAAAGCTCCGCAGTCTCTCCAGGATCTCATCGACGCCGGCTACCTCAAGCAGATTCCCGTCGATCCAATGACGAACTCGCGCGATACCTGGCAAACAGTTCAGGAAGGCACCCTCGTCAGCGTCGATCAGGACCAGCCCGGCATCACCGACGTTCACTCCGGCTCGAACGCGACCGGCAGCGACGGCGTCGCTTACAACCAGTGGTGACGGGAATAGGGAAACGATAGCCTCAAGCCTTCACGGCGCATACTTCGTGAACACATAATCCCGCTCTTTCACCGGCACGTGACAGGGGAAACACGTCTTATGTTTCGCCTCATCGGCCGGTTTGCCGTTCTTATCGAATTGCGCGAATCCCCAGCCGGCCGTCGACGCATACTTCTTCGAGTCCTTCACCATGAACTGCAGATACCACTCCGGCTGCGGACCAGCCACGTGTGACTGTGCGCGCCCAAACACTTTATTGTTCTCTTCCGATGGCACATCGCTCCACGACAGTCGCGCAATCACCGAGCCATCCGGGAAGGAAAGAGTTCCTTCGCGAAAAGCTTTGATCGCCACATCGTTGCCGAGGATCGCGCGAATGTCGTTGAGATTCCCCTCTTCGTGAGCCACCGAGATCAGCTTCCAGTCGCGATATCCAGGATAGATTTTGATTCCGAAAACCGGCGCCGCTTCTTCGTCGGTGTGCCCCGACACGATCGGCGCAAAAGTCACGATGCCCATCACCGACGCAATCGCAACCAGCAGCAAAGAAATCCTCTTCACAGAGTCTCTCCTTCAGATTCCGGGCACAGTATTTCGCGGAAATAAGGATTAAATCAGGCGCCGAGTCTAACATCTTTGGGTGAACCGAGTTAATTGGTCACGATTCACAACAGGGCTACGCTCAGCCGTCGGCGTACCGCTGGAGATCTCTGCTCGGACTCCTTTTGTGGTCACATTCCGGTAGCGGCTTGCTTTTGACGATGTTCATTTTGCCGGGTGACCGGGCACCTGCTCCTTCTGACGTGATCACCGAAGACCACCACAAGCGAGTCGAGTAGCGAACGCTCCAGGGAATAGACCACGAATTTCATGCCACAAGCTGAGCAGTGTGCCTCGGCACGGTGGTTTTCCTTCGACGTAACAATTAGTTCTGGTTGCTGCACAGGCACCTCACCAGGCGATCTTAAGGAGAGTAGACACTCACCGCCGGGCCAGGGTTGATCAGGCAGTGCAAAATTATCCGGAATTTAACCTTGCCCCACCACTAATGTTGCGAGTGCAGACCGTTTGCGGTTCCGACCGAAGCAAATCAAGGTTGCCAAAGGGCAAGCTTAACGTTGTTGGCGGAAAAGAGGCAAAGAAATACGAATATCTGTCACGGAAGCGCGAAAGGGCTAATCACTATTCCGGCAGCATGATCTGACCATTTACCTCGATGTTTCCACTAACAAACGGAGCGTCGCTCCCTGGCTGGCCGCCACCGATCGATACGGTGTACTTGCCCTGAGCGACGATAATGTCGCCTCGGTCTGTTACCACGCTTAGATCGCGACTATTGAGATGAAAGTCGACGGTCTGGCTCGCGCCGGGCGCCAGGTGTATGCGCTGAAATCCTCGCAGAGCGCGAATCGGTGCTCCCGGAATGTCAGGGAATTGCAGATACAGTTGCACGACCTCATCGCCTTCTATTTTGCCAGTGTTGGTCACCGTTACGGAACCGTTAAGCGGATCGTTCGCGCTAATCGGTGAGTGAGGCAGAGTGAGTTCGCTGTAAGCAAAAGTGGTGTAGCTCAAACCGAATCCAAAAGGCCAAAGAGGATCGCCTTTGAAGTATCGATAGGTGCGGCCGTTCATCGAATAGTCCTCGAAGTGTGGTAATTGATGAACGTCTTTGTAGAAGGTAACGGGCAGACGGCCAGCGGGGTTGTTCTTCCCGCTTAGTGTTTCGGCGACGGCGGCCCCGCCTTCCTCACCGGAATACCATGCTTCGACGACTGCGTTGGCGTGTGCTTTTTCCCAGTTCGCACCGAGTGCGCTTCCGTTCATAAGCACGACCACCACCGGCTTGCCGGTTGCGGCCACTGCCTGCACAAGGTTCTCTTCAGGCTGCGGAAGGTCGAGGTTGGTGCGGTCTCCGCCGGAGAAGCCGGGCTGATCCACGGGCATCTCTTCTCCTTCGAGACGGCTCGTGATTCCAACCACAGCGATCACAACGTCTGCATTTTTCGCAGCAGCCACGGCGGCCGGATCGGGCACATCGCTCGCCGGAGCCCAAAGAAGTTGAGCGTAGGGCTTAGCGTCGGAGGCGGGACGATAGGTAACGTCAAGCTTGACCGGATGGCCTTTCTCCAAATGCACGCGACCGAAATTGGCTGCTTCGCTGCGCGTCTGCGCGATCTGCTTGTCGTCAATGGACACGCGTGCGAAGCCGTTCGCCTTCATGCCGATGACGAAATCGCCAGTCTGATTCGAAGTGAGCGAACCGCTCCATTCAACGAGAAGCGTCGTCACACCTTTTGTTTCTGTGGGTAGCCTGTCTTCAGTTAGCTCAAGCGTCGGTTCGACACGCGAAGTGATCGGCGTCGGTTTGCCCTCATTCCAAACGCCTGAACGGTAATTCACCTGTAAGCCAGGCTTTCCGTCGGGCGTAGTAAGCCAAGCCGCAGGCACAGGATTTCCCTGATTGGAGAGGAATTGGGTTCCGGGAACGTAAGTAACCTTCGCGTTCGGGAATTCCGCTTTCACGCCCTCGAGCACACTTACGCTGTGTGTGGGGATTCCGTTGTAGTTGCCGAGCAGAACGGCGGTCTGTTCCGCCAGTGGCCCGACAACGGCGATGCGCTGCACCGAAGACTTTAGTGGCAAGACGCCATCGTTCTTTAACAGCACCATCGATTCATTTGCCAGTTGACGCGCCATTGCGCGATGGGCCTGGCTGTTGAGCTGGCTCTCATCGATCTTGCTGAAAGGAACCATGTCCGGCGGATCGAACATGCCGAGCCGCACGCGGGCAGTAAATAGGCGTATAAGCGCAGTATCAATGTCGCTCTCTGCGAGATATCCCTGCTGCACGGCCTCGATGTATGGCTTGTAGTCATGATCGTCCTTCACCTTGGTGAGAAAGTCGATGCATTCGTTGTCCATACCGCGTTGCAGGGAGATGGCCGATGCTTCCGCTTGCGTGGGGCGGTAGCGATGCCCGGTGAAGATATCGCGTACGGCGCCGCAATCGGAGACCACGTAACCCTGGAACCCCCACGCGCCACGAAGCAGGTGTTGAAGCAGGAATTCATTGGCGCAGGCGGGTTGTCCGTTGATGCTGTTGTACGCACACATCACGGATCCGGCATGCCCTTCGACAACGGCTGCGCGAAATGCGGGAGTGTAAGTATCGAGCTGATCGTGTCTGCTGACATCGACATCGGTGAAATGACGAGTCGGTTCGGGCCCGCTATGAACGGCAAAGTGCTTCGGAGTCGAGATGGCACGGTAGTAATGAGGATCGTCGCCTTGCATGCCCGTGACATAGGCGACCGCGAGGCGAGCCGTCAGAAAAGGATCCTCACCGTAGGTCTCCTGCCCACGGCCCCAACGTGGATCGCGAAAGATGTTTACATTTGGCGCCCAAAAGTCCAAACCTTCAAAGATGTTTGAGTGCCCGGCGCGCTCATCTTGCATGTGCTTGATGCGACCTTCTATGCCGATCACAGTAGCCATCTCATGGATGCGCGGGGCGTCGAAGGTGGCGGCCAAGCCGATCGGCTCGGGGAACTCCGTGGTGCCATTTACGGCGACGCCGTGCAGAGCTTCGCTCCACCAGTCGTAGGCTGGAACTTTTAAGCGCGGAATGGCGCGTGCCTGGTTGACGAGTTGCGATGCTTTTTCCTCGAGAGTCATGCGGTGCACGAGGTCCGCCGCACGCTGTTCGGGCGCGAGGTTGGTATCCAGATAGGGCAGCTTCGCATTCTCCTGTGCGCCCGCAGCGCAAGCCAGGACGAAACAGGCACTGCCGGCGATCAGGATAAATTTTCTGAAATAGTTCATTGCTTCTCCACTAAGAATCTGCTAACGGCACCCTTCCTGAGAGCAGAGGTTTTCTCCAAAGAACTTCATGACGTGATTCTGGAAACGATCGGCGACCCTGCTGGTATGAGTGCCTGGGTAGATCTCAAAGCTGTTTACGATCCGGTAAGTATCGAGCACCTCGTGCAACTTACCGGCATCCACACGTAACCCGTCCTGGTCACCTACATCGATGGAAATAGCGCGGTATTGGCGCAAGTTGCCGATGTATTGATCGATGAACGCCAGCGGTGCGTTCGCCGTCCATTTCGCAAGGACATCCGGTTGCACGACGCCATCTTTCGTTGGCAGATCGAGAAAGAGCGGAGGATTGTTCGGATCGGGTGACCACGCGGCCGCGCTGGCAAACTGCGCTCTCTGAAAGAAGGACAGTTTAGCCGCGTCGTCGAGCGTTTTCACGGCCTCCAGCGCTTTTCCGTTCTCCGGGTTAGGAGCAGGCCGTGGCGACAGGCAACACGGGCTCATGATGTACAAACTGCCGAAGACGTCTGCGTGCTTTAAGCCGATACGGGTTGCGCCATAACCGCCCATGGAATGTCCAACCAAGCCGCGGCTTCGCCGATCGGTTATCGTCCGGTAGTGAGCGTCTATGTAAGAGACCAGATCGTTCGCAATAAAACGCTCAAAGTCACCCGTCGTAACCGAACTCGAATACATCGATCCGTTGTGAACGGTTTTCGAGTCAGGCAGGACCACGATCATTTCCTGCGTGCCTTTTGCGAATGCGCCCTCGATCGTTTGCGGCACGTGAATTTCATGACTCCACTGCTCTGCGCCGATGAAATACCCGTGCAACGCATAGACAACCGGATAGCGTCGCGATTTCTGTAAACCGTAACTGGGAGGCAGAAAGACAAATACGTCTCGATCGGCGGCATCCCCTTCCAGATTGCCTACGAGAGCTGTGCCGTGAACCTTAATGTGTTCGACCGTCACCGATTTTGCTCCCGGAACTACAGGAGGCACATCGGTCTGAACCTGGGCGGAGAGTTGAAATGCGAGCGTCAGAATCATCCCCAGGACAACTGGAGACGAAATGCTTCTTGTTTTCAGGAATGCTGCGAATCGCAGAGGCCGGCAGTTGTGGTCCATTTACGGGTAATCGTTTACCTCATATTAAGTTCGCTGGTCGAACAATAGTGCGGAACTCCACAGAATTATGCAACAACGTTTTTTGAGAGTTGCGATTAAACCTCTAACTCAAACGTTCTATGGAAAATACGGCGATCAGAAAACTTAAGCAAGTTTGAGGTCCTCGCGAACCCTTCTCTTTACGGCACGATCTCATGGACAGGACCTGCAGTGGTTTCCTTAGTCCCATAATGTGGTACAGCATCTCAAAAAAATTCTTGACAACTTTGAAACAGCAGGAGCATTCTCTCGCCGTGCAGAAATCAGGTAAGACTCCATCGGTTTATCGGGTGCAGGTTCTCGATCGGGCCATCAGTATTCTGAATTTGCTTGCCGAAACGAATCAGGGAGTCGGCTTGGGCGACATTGCACACGCGATCGGCGTACCCAAGAGCACGGCGCATCGCATCCTGATGAATCTTGAGTCGGAACGAATGGTGGACCGGGATCCTGTAAGCGGTCGTTATCGGCTTGGGTTGCGCCTGTTTGAACTCGGGAGCTTGGCTGTTGCGCGATTCAGTATTCGCGACCGGGCTGTGCAGTACCTGGAAGCTTTAGTTCGGGAGACCGATGAGACTTCGCACCTGTGTGTACTCGAAGACGGCGAAGTTCTGTATCTCGATAAACTCGAATCAAACCGTTCTGTCCGTCTGACTTCGCGAATCGGCTTGCGGAACCCTGTGCACTGCACGGGAGTCGGCAAGGTAATGATGGCCTATCTCGACGATGCAGAGGTGGAAGAGATCGTCCAGCGGCGCGGCCTAGCCCGCTTCACTTCCAAGACGATCACCACTCTGGCGGAGCTGCGAATCGAACTTGCGAAAGTGCGTGAACAGGGGTACGCGGTTGACGATGAGGAGCACGAAGAAGATGTGCGCTGCGTGGCCGCGGTAGTCCGAGATCATCAAGGACGGCCAGCAGCTGCGATGAGTGTTGCGGCGCCATCGTTCCGAATTCCTCCGGAACGAATCCCGGTTTTTGCTAAGAGTATCTGCAAGGCCGCGCAACAGCTGTCCCGCGACATCGGCTTTAAGGCTGATTTCAGTGAAGTTTCGGCAGTAGCAGCAGGCTAGCGACACGCTTTAAAAGTTCGGCTTGACTCCCCAGTCAAGCCATTTCTTGGGCCCAAAGTAAAAATGAGAAGCTGTCTCATTATGCGGTACACGTCCTCGTTGACAGGAGTGAACAGTTATGCGCAGCAGAATGCTGGTTTCCATCGTCGCCCTTCTGATGGCGAGTTTTTGCAGTGCCCAGATCACGACTACAACCTTATTAGGAACAGTCTCTGACGCCACTGGCGGCGCGCTTCCCGGCGCGCAGGTCGTGGTGACGAACACTGACACGAACCTGACCCGAACCGTAAAAACCAATTCTGAAGGGGCATACAGAATCGAGTTCCTCCCAGTTGGCAACTACAAACTGGAGGTGACGAACCAAGGATTCAAGAACTACGTTCAAACTGGCATTGTGCTCACCGTGAATGAGAACGCGCGCGTGGACGCAAAGCTTGAAGTCGGCGGATCGACCGAGACGGTAACGGTCACCGAAGCGCCGCCGCTTGTCGATACCGCAGGCGTCACGCTTGGACGAACGGTGCAGTCGCTCGAACTTACTCATCTGCCGATTGTCGATCGCAATCCGTACACGCTTCTCGACCTAACTCCGGGCGTGCAGTCGAACAATAACGGCGAAGCGACGGCCAGCAGCGGAACCAGCAGCCTGGTGCTCGGATACCCGGAGCAACGAACGTTGATCAACGGCGGCGTCGATGGCGGAGCAGGATCGGTCAATTACTACCTTGATGGTGGAATCAACATGACCGGGCTTCGAAACACGGGGAACATCCTGCCGAATCCGGATGCCATCGATGAATTCCGCGTGCAAACGAACAGCTACAACGCGGAATATGGGCGCTTTAACAGCGGCGTTATCAACGTGATTACGAAATCGGGCACGAACACGTTTCACGGCGCAGTTTTCGAGTTCGTGCGTAACACGCTGTTTAACGCGAACGACTGGGGATCGAAGCTCAATACCCCGGCATTTCATCGCAACAATTTTGGCGCCACGGTCGGCGGACCCATTCGGAAAGACAAGACGTTCTTCTTCTTTTCGTATTCGGGATTGCGGCAAACGACCAGCACATTTCTGAACGGCGCGATTGTGCCCACGGCGCTGGAACGTACGGGCGATTTTTCGCAATCGACGAGCAAGCCCATCGATCCTGCGACCGGAAAAGTTTTCGTATGCAACGGCGTTACGGGAATGATCTGTCCCGATCGACTGGACACCGTGGCGATGAAGATCATTAACACCTACATTCCGACCTCTAACGTCGCGGGCAACAAATGGCAGGGGTATGTGCCAAGTCCGTACGACACTGACGACGTCTTGATCAAGATCGATCACCAGTTGACCGCGGCCCACCGCTTAACTGGCAGTTACTTCGAAACGGGTGGAACCAATACTGTGCGAGCGGGAACCGGCAATCTTCCGTGGGGCAGCCAGGAGTTCGATTGGCGACAGCACGATGCGAACCTGAGCGACATCTGGGTGATTGGTCCGAACAGGATCAATCAAGCATGGTTCACCTATACTCGGAACTTCGGGGGACGCTTGAACGTCCCGCAAACGTCGCTCGGCGACTTGGGATCGACGTTCGCCATTCAAGGTACGCCGTCCCTGCCACAGATCACTGTAAGCAACTACTTCACCCTTACGAATGCCATCGGCGGCCCCGTTGCAGGGACAAACTTCTACTCGCTTCGCGACGTCTTCAGTTGGACGAAGGGTCGCCACACCGTGAAGTTCGGCGCCGAAGCCTCTCTCGACAAAGATATTCAGCAAACGCTGCTGAATAATTACGGTGTTTTTACCTTTAACGGAGGAGTTACAAAGGCAAGCAATGCGCTGGCCGATTTTGAACTCGGAATTCCGAGCGCCCTTACGCAGGATGCTCCAGTCACCGGTTATACCAACAGCTGGTACACGGCGCTATTCGTACAGGACGACTTCCGCCTGTTCACGCGGTTGACGCTCAACCTGGGCCTGCGGTGGGATATCCAAACTCCGCCGACCGATCCTGAGGATCGCGAAGCTACATATGTCCCGGGAGCTCAGTCGACAGTAAACCCAACGGCACCCAAAGGGATCTTGTTTGCCGGCGATCCGGGAGTCGAGCGTGGTACGGTTCCGGTACGCTGGCATCACGTTTCGCCACGAGTTGGGATCGCGTGGGACCCGTGGGGCGACGGAAAGACTTCGATTCGTGCGGCCGTCGGCGTCTTTTACGGCAGTGTCTCCGGCAATCAGTGGAATACCACCACGAACTTCGAACCGTTCTCGATCCGCCTGAGTTTCGCCAACCTGAATTCAAAGACCTCATCGACGGGCGTACCGCTGGGCGCGACTCTAACCAATCCGTACAACAATTATCCCGGTGGAACCCCGTTCCCTTATAACGGAACGTTTGTCGCCGGCGGATCGATCTTTGGGGCTGCCGAGAATTTCCAGTGGCCCTACACTTACCAGCTTAACTTTTCTGCGACGCGCCAGATCACCCGTGACCTCAGCGTGATGGCGGCCTACGTCGGCACTCTCAGCCACGATCTACCGTTTGCGCAGGATGTGAACTATCCGGTGCTGACGGCGACGGCGACCAACAGTGGCGCCAGTGTGCTGTCGCGAAGGCCGAACCCAGCATTTGGACAAGTGCTGCTGATGCAATCGAATCAAACGGCGTCGTATCACGCGTTGCAGATTCAGGCGATGCAGCGATTCAGCCGGCACTTCAGCTTCAACACGTTCTACGCCTTCAGCAAGACCCTTGATAGCGTGCAACTGCAGAACAACACCACCCAGGGCGGTGCTCAGGATATGACCAACCTCGCGGAAGACAAAGGCCGCGCCGATACCGACCAGCGGCATTCGTTCGCCGCAGCCATCGTGTTCCAGCCGGATTACTACGGTGGCGCGAACGCCATTGCCCACCACATCCTGACTGGGTGGTCGCTTTCGCCCATCATTAAACTACGCAGCGGCACTCCGTTTACGGTGCTCAACGGCATCGATGCCAACCTCGATGGCGTGTCGAGTTCAGATCGCGCCGAGTTGGTTGGCGATCCGCATGTTTCACATCCGTCGGCCGCGGCGTGGTTCAATACGGCAGCATTCACGCAGAATCAGGCGGTTACGGGCGTCGCTACCGACGGCAACTCGCCCCGAAACTTCCTTGATAATCCCGGGTATCGGGACATCGACTTGGCAATTTCACGCGACTTCCGGTTAACCGAACGTTTCAACCTGCAATTTCGCGCAGAAGCCTCGAATGCGTTTAACATGGTTAGCCTCAACGGTCCAGGGAATACGTATTCTTCGTCCGCGACGTCGACGTTTGGCAAGATCACAACGGCTCAGCCAATGCGCAAGTTGCAGTTTGGCTTACGGTTGACGTACTAGAAAGCGTTTCCCGGCGGAGCGGGCAGGAACGAAGTGCAAACAGGTTCTTTGTTCGCTCTGCCTATCGATTGGCGAAAAGGAGTTTTAGTAATGAGCACGAGCACCCAGACTTCCGCGGATCGCATGGTATTCCGCAACACCGACGCTCATATTGGCCGGCACATCTCCGTTACACCGAAGAACAGCACTAACCAACACCTGAGTTATGGGCGAATTCGACTGAACAGCGACGTTGCGAGCGTGTCGTTCGCGAACGGAAACCAGGAAACCGGCTTCCTCCTGCTGTCCGGCGAGGCCACGGTGAAAGTGGCCGGCCGGGAAATCAAGCTGAACAAGTACGATGCCTTGTACGTCCCACGTGATTCCGAGATCACGGTGAGTACTGCCAGTGCATGCGATATTGCCGAGTTCTCAGCTCAAGTCGATTACCAATATCCACTCCATTATGTGAATTACGCTGAAATGAGTAAGGATCCCGGGTTGAAGTTCGACGCAGGGCAGGGAACCGGCGCAGCACGCCACCTGAATATGTCTTGCGCGAAGAACGTGCAGGCTGGACGCCTCGTCTTCGGATGGACCTACTCGGAGCCGGGAAACTGGACGAGTTGGCCTCCGCACGAACATGCGGCGATGCTGGAGGAGATGTACGTGTACTTCGATATGCCGGCTCCAGCCTATGGGCTTCAGTTGGTCTATAACAACACCGATTATCCGGAACTCGTTGTGCCTGTCCGCGAAGGCGATGCCGTGCTGATGCCGAGCGGATATCATCCGAATGTGTCCGTTCCGGGACATAAAATCTGCTTCATCTGGGCGATGGCGGCTCACCGGGAAGTGGAAGATCGTAAGTTCGGGGTAGTCAACGTTCAACCCGGATTCGACCGGGGAGGCAGCGGATTGGAGAAGGGTCAGGCGAAGTAACCATTAATTATGAGCGAGCGCGGAACCAAAACGGCCGACCTCTTGGAAAGCGCGGCGCAGACGCCGACAATCGGTGTTGCCCAGGCCGTTGGCAGGTATCGGTGGCTGATCTGCGCGCTCTTGTTTTGTGCCACCACCATTAATTATGTAGATCGCGCTGTGCTTGGCATTCTGGCTCCCACGCTGCAGAAGACGATTGGCTGGAGCGAGGTTCAGTACAGCTATATCGTCATGGCCTTCATGACCGCCTACGCCCTGGGCATCGCCTTCGTCGGACGATTCATCGATCGCGTCGGAACCCGCAATGGTTATGCTGCCTCGGTCGGGCTATGGAGTCTTTCGGCGATGAGCCACGCGCTGGTGACTTCCGCTCTTGGGTTCGGATTTGTACGGTTCATGCTGGGCCTGGGAGAGTCAGGAAATTTTCCAGCCGGTATCAAGTGCGTAGCCGAATGGTTCCCGAAGAAAGAACGTGCGCTCGCCACGGGAATTTTTAATTCGGGGTCGAACCTCGGCGCGACGGTTGCTCCCATTCTCGTACCTATCATCGCAGGTGATCTTGGTTGGCGTTGGGCCTTCGTGTTCACCGGCTTATTCAGTGCCACATGGCTCGTGGTCTGGTTAAACACGTATCGCAAGCCTGCCCAGCATCCGAAGGTTTCGCCGTCGGAATTGGCCTACATCAACGCCGATCCGCCGGAGCCCACGGGCAAGATCGCCTGGGCCAATCTTTTGCCTCACCGCCAGACATGGGCATTCCTGGTCGGAAAGCTCATGACTGATCCGGTCTGGTTCTTCATGTTGTTCTGGCTGCCGAAGTTTTTCAATTCGCGCTACGGATTGACAGCGAAACAGTTCGCAATTCCGCTGATCGTGATTTACAACGCATCGGCCGTGGGCAGCATTGTTGGCGGATGGATGCCGGCGAGATTCCTCAAGATTGGGTGGAATCTGAATCGCGCCCGAAAGACAGCGATGGCGATCTGTGCGGTGGCGTGGCTCCCGATGATTTTTATCGGCGAGGTTAAAGGTTTGTGGATGGCGGTGACATTCATCAGCGTGGCCGCCGCGGCCCATCAGGGTTGGTCTGCGAATTTGTTCACCTTGGCTTCGGATATGTTTCCTAAGCGAGCTGTCGGGTCGGTGGTGGGCATTGGGGGTTTCGCCGGCGCGGCGGCCATGATCGCCATTGCTCTGTTTATCGGATTACTTCTGCAACTGACAGGTAACAACTATGTGCCGGTTTTCATGATCGCAGGTTCGGCGTACCTGGTGGCCCTCCTCATTATTCATGCTTTGGCGCCGAGGCTGGCAGCGGTTCAGATCGACTAAAAAGGTCCAAAGACGACAAGAGAAAGATGATGATTCTGCAATCATTCAGCCTGGAAGGGAAAAATGCGCTGGTAACGGGATCGCAGCAGGGGCTTGGCGCCGGTATAGCGTTGGCGCTGGCCCAGGCGGGCGCGAACGTAGGATGTCACGGACTTACAGCGCAGAGCGACGAGGTTTGCCGTGAAATCTGCAAACTGGGACGCAAAACGTTTTTCCTGGAAGGCGACGTTGGTGATTCGCCTGTTTGCAATGAACTAGTCAAACGAACTGTCGATGAATTTGGCTCGATCGACATCCTGGTGAACAACGCGGGCACGATCAAACGAGCCCCGGCCGTGGAATTTCCGCAGGACTACTGGGACGAAGTGATCGCCGTAAACCTCACCTCCGTTTTTCGACTGACGCAACGTGCCGGCCAATACATGCTCAACAACGGTGGCGGAAAAGTCATTAACATTGCATCGTTGCTGTCGTTCCAGGGCGGCGTCTTTGTGCCCTCTTACGCTGCGGCAAAATCGGGAGTCGCTGCCTTGACGAAATCATTCGCCAACGAATGGGCAGCCAAGGGCATTAACGTGAATGCCATCGCGCCTGGTTACATGGTGACCGACAACACTTCAGCCTTGCGATCCGATCCGGAGCGTACCCGGCAGCTCATGGAACGGATTCCCGCCGGGCGCTGGGGCTATCCGGAAGATCTTGCCGGAGCAGCCGTATTTCTTGCCTCAAAAGCCAGCGACTATGTTCACGGGCACATACTGGTCGTGGACGGCGGCTGGATGGGAAGGTAAACCATGCCGTTATCGACTAAGCCCAAAACGTCTTGCCGCTGGGATCTGGTTAGCCTGGGAGAAGTGATGCTGCGATTCGATCCCGGCGGCCGAAGGATTTGGACGACGCGAACGTTCGAGGTATCGGAAGGTGGCGGCGAGTACAACGTAGCGCGCGGACTGAAGCGTTGTTTCGGCCTCGATACCGCTATCGTTACAGCCATCGCTGATAATCCCGTGGGACGGCTTCTCCAGGATCTCATCTACCAGGGCGGGGTCGACCAGTCGCTCGTCAAATGGGTCGAATACGACGGAGTCGGACGCCAGGCTCGCAACGGGTTGAATTTCACCGAGCGCGGCTTTGGAGTGCGCGCGGCGCTGGGGTGCTCCGATCGCGGGCACACGGCAATCTCACAAGTGAAACCGGGAGACTACGACTGGGACGAGATCTTCGGAAGGCTTGGCACGCGATGGTTTCACACCGGCGGAATTTTCTGCGCCCTCTCGGAGACGACGCCGGCTGTCGCGCTGGAGGCCATGCAAGCCGCGAAGCGAAATGGTGTGATCATCTCCTACGACCTCAATTATCGCGATTCCTTGTGGAAAGCCGTCGGCGGCAAGACCAAAGCTCAGTCCGTCAATCGAGAATTGGCGTCGCTGGTGGATGTAATGATTGGCAATGAAGAGGATTTCTCGGCGGCTTTAGGATTCGAAGTCCCCGGGATGGACGAGCACATTTCGGAATTCAACGTCGAAGGCTTCAAGCGAATGATTGAGTCCGTCGTCAAGACCTTCCCATTCCATGTTGTGGCTACCACCCTGCGAAAAGCGAAAACGGCGACTCGTAACGATTGGGGCGCGATCTGCTATCACGACGGAGAGTTTTGCGAAGCGAAGCATCGCGAAGACCTCGAGATCTACGATCGCGTTGGTGGCGGCGATTCTTTTGCCTCGGGGCTCATCTATGGATTCCTGACGGGTCAACCGGCAAGTTGGGCCGTCGAGTGCGGTGCCGCACACGGGGCCTTGGCAATGACGACGCCGGGCGATACAACGATGGCAACACTGAAAGAAGTAACGAGTCTGATGAAAGGTGTTGGCGCGAGAATTGCGCGCTGAATCGCAATGACAAAAGAAGAGGTAAAGCATCGCATCGTCGAGATTGGAATCGTTCCAGTTGTGCGCGCACAGACGGCTGCACAGGCGATTGCTGCGGCGGAAGCGGTTGCTGCGGGTGGCATACCGATCGTAGAGATAACGATGACGGTACCCGGTGCTGTCGGAGTGATCGCTGAATTGGTGTGCTCCATGGGTGAAAGTGTGCTGGTTGGTGCCGGTACTGTGATCGACGTCGAAGGCGCCAAGCGCTGTATCGAAGCCGGGGCGCAGATCCTGGTGAGTCCGGGGCTCGATGTTGAGGTGGTAAAACTGGCCGCCAGTCAGGGAATCCTGATGATGGCCGGAGCCCTTACGCCGACGGAAGTCATCGCGGCATGGAAGGCGGGCGCGGATTTTGTGAAAGTGTTTCCGTGCGGCAATGTCGGTGGAGCAAAGTACCTCAAGGCACTGAAGGGACCGTTGCCGCAGGTCCCGATGGTTCCGACGGGTGGAGTCAATCTCCAAACCGCTGCGGATTTTATCAAGGCAGGCGCAGCGGCATTGGGGATCGGAGGAGAGTTGGTGTCGGCGGCAGCTCTGTCTTCGGGAAACGTCAGCGAAATCACTACCGCTGCTCGGCAGTATGTAACCATCATCCGTGAGGCTCGCGATCTCATGGTCACGGCCGCGATTGGGTAGGGAGGACAACTGTGCAGTCTTCAATGGCAAGTGCAGGTTTTGCTTTTGCGAAAAGCGACGATCTGAAGGCGACCCAGCCTGAGCCGGGGTTGACCCGGCGAGTAGGCGCGACCAACGACAAGCTGACCGTAGTCGAACATCGTATGGAAAAAGATTGGGTCGGCGCGCGCCACAGCCATCCTCACGATCAAATTGTGTATGTGATCAGCGGCCACTTAAGGGTCACCTGTGGTGAGAACACCTTCGAGGTGCAGAGCGGCGATAGCTTCGTGGTGAACGGTGGAGTTGAGCATCAAGCTTCCGCGCTCGAACCCAGTCACGTAATCGACGTTTTTACTCCACGCCGCGATGACTACTTATAACGCTGTGACTTCCATCCTTTTGTCTCATCAGCATCAACGGCCCTCGATCGACCGACAACTCCGACGGGAGTAGCACAATGGCATTTCTTCCCTGGCTGCGCGAGATCGTCCTTTCTTCTCTCTTGATATTCACGATCGTCGTTCCATTCGTAGCAACCTCAGCCACCGATCAGGCCAATACCGGCGATGTCGTTTCCGTCGACGACTTCGATAAACGCGTGACAGGCTTCCTCGGCCGCGAGATTGCGGCACATGTCGCTGATCTGAACTCACTCAGCCCACCCCAGCCATACGTGGTCGGTGCGAGAACCGGTGGCGAGTTCACGTGGGGCACCTTCATGCGTGCCGTTGCTTCGTATTCCGCGCTAGCCGGAGATACAACCCTTGCTGGTAAGGATCTGCCAAAGCTGATCGGACAATTGGGGTTGATCGAAGCCGACCGTGGCGGTAAAACTTTTGCTCAGCTATACGCGGCAATTTCGTTGCGCCAATTCGGCACCAATCTTCAGAAAAATGCCGTCTGGAAGAAACTCACACCGCAAGAGCAGGTACAGTGGCGGTCGTTGCTCGATCCGGGACGTTTTTACGATCGGAACACCCGGCATGTGATCAACCTTCCCGAGAACTACTTCGGCGTTGCTGCGCGAATCGTAGCGATCGACTACCAACTTGGCCTCATTACCGATCGACGTTTCGTGGATGCTGTCCTCGATCGCGCCGCGCAGCAATTCACGGAAGGGAATCTTTACTCAGACGACGGCTTGCCCGCAGGTCGCTACGATCGCTATTCCAACGAGTATGCACGCTATGTGTATCTCGCCGCCGAAGACGTTGGCCGAAAAGACCTTCAGGAAAAACTAACTTCGACGTTAGTTACGCAGATGCGCACCTGGTGGGACTTGCTCTCACCCGACGGTTACGGCTATCCGTGGGGCCGGAGCCTTGGCGCCATCAGTTACGAAGATACTCTTGAGATCGTTGCATTTCTTGCAACGCACCCACAGTTTCGCCCAGCTAGGTTAACGGAACTCGCCAGCGCGTATTACGCCGCCTGGAACTGGCTCGAGAACGACTTCAAGGCAAAGCCGCACTTGCTCAACGTGTTTGGCTACGGTCGCGGCAACTACAACTACATCACTCCCGAGCGGGAGTGGCAACAGACCGCTGCCTTCTTCGGTAAGGCCTCCGGCGCACATCGCTTGTTCATCGAAGCGATAAGGAAAGAAGGCGTGACCAGTTTTCCTGGTCAACTGAACCTGCCGGAAGTCGCCCGCTTCGAGTTTTTTCGCAAAGGAGACCGCCCCGCGGGAGTGTGGCTGGTGCGAAGGCCTGGCACACGATTCGCACTGCCGATTGTCGCGGGTACTCGCGCGGGAATTTCCGACTATCTTCCCGCTCCTTACAGTTTGCCAGGTTTTGCCGCTCCAACGGAGCAGATCGCGCCGGTCCTGACTCCTTACCTTGAACTTGAAGATGGGCGCACCGTGGTCGCGAGTGATGCTGCCGACGAAATCATTCCTTCAACAGATGGCATGTCGCTGAGCGCCGTCTGGAAGCGTTGGGCGATTGTCGGAGCTAAGCCAGGCCAGCCGCAGGATGTCGGGCTAACCTCCAAAGTTACATGGCGAGTGGAAGGGAACCGCCTTTTGCGAACCGAGAGCATCTCCTTGTCACAACCAGTCAAAGTTCGAAAGTTCTGGGTGATTGTGCCGAGCACCTGCGATCACGTTTCAACACACACCTCCAATGGCGAAACGATAGCCGACTTTTCCGACGACGACGTCATGTTGAAAGCAACCATCTCGAGCCCGGATATCCCCCTTCACTTCGAAATCGTAGCCACCGGAAACAGCGCTTTAGGTAAGTCCAGTCGGGGGGCAATTCCCGTGTATCTTGAGATCGTCAGCAAGAATGTGACGATCTCAACAGGCAGCTCGATCGAATGGAACTTGGTCCTACAATCATCACCGTCAGCTAGAGTTGGCGATTCAACGAAAAAAGACGCCATGTACACCGATCAAATTTCGAACCCAGTTGTACCGGCGAGTTCCGTCCGATACTTTCCGGCTTCGGCGGTTCAGCAGTCCTTTGCGTCGGCCGGCACATTATTTAAGGAATCGGGCAGGCCCTATTCGATCATCACCGGCCATCGCGAGAAAGCGGGCACAGCAGAAGTCCACCTTCGCGACGCAGACTTGATGTATGTAGTGGAAGGATCAGCCACCTACGTGACAGGGGGATCGGTCGTGAAACCTCAGACCACGGCGCCCGATGAAATCCGGGGAGACAGTATCATCGGTGGCGACGAACGCGAATTATCCAAGGGCGATGTCATGATTATTCCCGCGGGTACGCCGCATTGGTGCAAGGACGTGCGGGGCACCTTTCTCTACTATTTAATTAAGGTGAGATGAGACATCGCAAACTTGGCTTGATCAGCGAGACTTCTCAGCCGCAGGCATGGTTCATTTTTCCAAGTTCCGCACTGGACGGAAACGCGTATTATCTTGGTCGATTGCTTGTCCCGAACTAGTCTCGCAGAGACATAGCAGGTGGGGTGTATCGTGTCCAACCAAATGCGACCGCGAGTGTTGCTGGCCGACGATAACACTCGAATCCTCACTGCCCTCCGCCGACTGCTTTCCCCTTCATGCGAGATCTTGGAATGCGTCACAGATGGCCTCGCGCTTCTGGAAGCAACCTCACGACTGAAGCCGGATGTTGTCCTGCTCGATGTGAGAATGCGCGATATTAACGGCCTCGACGCTTGCTATCGGATCAAGCAGCAGGCGCCGCAGACGATCGTCATCTTCGTAACTGCCAGCAACGATATCGAAATCAAGAAGAAAGCGTTGAGTCTGGGAGCGTCTGCATTTGTGCTCAAGCACCTTGTTGTAAATGAGTTGTTAGGCGCGATACAAAAAGCCATGGTTGACGACGCATGAGAGGTTCAACTTGCTTTTTGTCGGCTGCTGCGGAAATCAAGCAGTTCTCGAATCTTGTCGAACAGGATTGCCGGCGCTACTGGTTTCTCCAACAGGACATAGTTGTTAGCTGATTTCGCCAATTGAAATGCCTCGTCGGCATAACCCGTCATGTAGATAGTCTTTACCTCCGGACGCAGAGTCCGGATCTTTTGCGCTGCCTCCACGCCATTCATGTTGGGCATAACAATGTCGGTAAGCAGAAGCTCAATCGGCCCGTCGTACGACTTCGCGACCAGGAAGGCCGATTCTCCATCTTTCGCCGACAACACATGGTATCCATTCATGCGTAGCAGATTTTCCATGAGTTCGCGAAGGTCGGGTTCATCTTCAGCAAGAAGAATGGTCTCGTGCTTTGGGCCTTTGCGGGTCGGGAGAATATGGGACACCGAAAGTTCCGAGGTGCCTTGTGCTCTCTTCTTCGGCTGTTGAACTCTTGGCAGCACGATGACGAATGTCGTACCTTTCCCTAATTCGCTTGTAGCCGTTATCTGCCCGCCGGATTGACTGACAATTCCGTACACCGTGGATAAGCCTAACCCTGTGCCACGACCTTCCGTCTTTGTCGTGAAAAATGGATCAAACATCCTCGCTTTGGTCTGTTCGTCCATCCCGATTCCGGTATCGCTCACACTGATGCGCACTTTGCCGCTGGCCTCGTCTGTGGAAGTACCGATTGTCAGCTTGCCGCCGAATGGCATCGCATCCCGCGAATTGACGGCGAGGTTGACGATGACCTGCTCTAGCTGATTGCGATCGACTTCAACCGGGCAACCGGTCGGCGACAGCTGAAGGTCAAAATGAATCTTCTCGCCGATCAACCTCGGCATAATTTGCTCATATTCGCGGAGAACGCTGTTCACGTCGACCAATTCCGGGTTCATTAATTGCTTTCGGCCGAACGCGAGCAGTTTGCGAATCAGCGATGTCGCTTTCTCTGCCGCCTTCAATACATGTTTCACTTGCTCGTCGAGAACGTCGTCCGAGCTGACCTTTGCGTCAATCAGGCACGTGTACCCGACAATGATATTCAGCAGGTTGTTGAAGTCGTGCGCAATGCCGCTGGCCAATTGTCCAACTGCTTCGAGTTTTTGTGACTGGCGCAGCTGTTCTTCCAGTTCGGCGTTCCGTTGCTGTGCTTTCTTCAGTTCTGAAGTGTCGAGTGCGTAAGCCACTCCACGGGCATTCGCTGCGTCCAGCATCGCGGCGCCCATTACCACTGGCACGCGCGTGCGATCCTTGCGAAGAAACTCTCGCTCGTACGCAACGTGGGTCCCATCGGCCGTAAGTTTCTGCAAACTGTCCGGCCCGGAAGGTTGCAAGTCCGAAGTCGCAAAGTCCCGCCAGTTAATCTGGTGATTGAGAAGTTCACTCCTCGTGTAGCCGATGAGATCGAGAAACGCGTCGTTAGCGTCGGTGATTTCCCCGTTCGGCTTCCAATAGCAGATCGAAATCAGGTTCGACTCGGAGAGCCTCCGAAGGCGGCTTTCGGTTGTTCTCCTCGCCGCGAAATACTCGCTCTCACGAGCCTTGATGAACGCGTAAAGAAGAATTCCAGTAACGGCAACGTACACCAGGCCCTTGACGGTCTCCAGAGTCCAAACAACTCCAGGTTCACCATGAATAAAAACTCTCAGGGCGGAATCCGACAACACCACCCACAACCCGGACCAAATCACAAACCCGATCGCGATTCGTGCAGATGGCAATTGCCACCACGCCCTCTTGCGGATGCTAGCGCGGCTGGAGCCAGTACTGCTGACAGCTGGAGCGGCGGATGTCCTCGTCAACTTGCACCTCGGTTCTGGATCTTCCAACTATTCGCGGCCGTTATGAAAAATTATGCAGCTTCCGATGGGGCCCCTCTTCTCGTTTGCTTGTATTTGACTTCCTGTTCGCCAAGTTCCGTCGAAATCCGTGATTGCATAATGACTGCGCGATAAACAATCGCCGCCAAAACCGCCCCGATCAACGGGCCGACAATGAAGAGCCACAATTGCCTCATTGCCCATCCGCCGACGAACAACGCCGGCCCGATGCTGCGAGCTGGATTGACGGACGTATTGGTAATTGGAATACCAACCAGGTGAATAACCGTGAGAACCAGACCGATGGCGATTCCCGCGAATCCCACGGGAGTCTTGATATCGGTTGATCCCAGCACAGTGAGTACTAACAACATAGTTAGAAACACTTCCGCAACGAATGCTGCATACAACGAATATCCCGCGGGTGAGTGTTCGGCGTATCCGTTCGCTCCAAGACCTGAGACCGCCGCGTTGTACCCGCCAGGAGCACCGTTGGCAATTACGAGGATGACTGCTGCCGCTATCGTTGCTCCGATTACTTGAGCAATAACGTAACCAACGGCATCGCGGCCGCTGATTTTCTTCGCTAGCAAGGCTCCGAATGTGACCGCCGGATTGATATGGCATCCGGAAGTCGGCCCGATTGTGTACACCATCGCCAACAATGAAAGGCCGAACGCGAAAGCCACACCGGCGTAGCCGATCTTGCCTCCGGCTATGACCGCACTTCCCACTCCCCCGAGTACGAGGACGAACGTTCCAACCAGTTCCGCCAGGTAGAGCTTCATCTGAGTCCTCCCATGTTGCGGTTGCATTCGGTTCAGCGTCGATGGTGCACCATCCGTAAGACGAGTGGCGACTGTTAAAATGCGCAGTCCCGACGAAGTTACCGGGCGAGAAGATGGCTGCGTTCGCGCATTTTTTCGCGACGAAACCTTTCTATTTCGTGAATCGTGTCGGATGCGGCCGAGAAAACAGATGCTCCGCGCGGGCTAAATCACTCTCTCCCGTAATGCAAGCTTGACGATGTCGGAGTTCGTTTTCAGTCCAAACTCTTCCATGATCTTGTACTTGTGAAAAGCCACGGTGCGCGGCGTGATCTGCAACGCTTTGGCCGATTCCTTCATGGTTCGGCCTTCCGCGAGCAGCTTCAGCACTTCTCGTTGACGGTTGGTCAGTTCCTTGTGTTGCTGTCCTGGTTTCGGATCACGAATGAAGTTCTCTTCCATCCGGCGAGCGATCATCGGCGTAACATAAGACCTGCTCTGCAAAGCATCTCGGATCGCTGTCACCAACTCTACGCCGGCCGACTTCTTCAGAACGAATCCCGACGCCCAGTTCTGCAAGCTATCCCGTGCAACTTCCGGATCCTCGTTCATTGTGAGCACGATCATCTTCGTGCGCGGCAGCAGCTTCTTCAGCTCCCGTCCGGCTTCTGAGCTGTTCAGTTGTGGCATTCCAAGATCGAGCACGACGATGTCGGGCTTGAGTTGCGTTGCCACCGGCAAGAGATTTTGTCCGTCGGTGACAGTCCCGACGATATCGAACTCCGGCTCAAGAAGCTTCTTGAAGGCTTCTAAAACCAGAGTGTGATCATCTACTAGCAATATGCTCGGCCGCCGCATTCCATGCCCTCCCATTGTTGGGAGCAAGAGCTGATGTGGAAACGAGAGAGCCGGGTCCGAATAAACGCTGCGGATTTAGCTCACGGGAATTTACGTTAGCCGCACCAACATCTTCTAGATACTGTTAACTGTGACAGACCGTGAAGCGAGGTGGTCCGTTTAAGAACAGCGGAGATATTCCGCAAATTGACCTTGGTAAATGCCTGCGAACGGGCCCCAAAGTTTGTTGGATTGCATGGTTCCTATTATGCAGGGATTCGATCTGTTTCGTGCGCCAAGAAGCGTCAATTCCGGAATTCGGAAATTACTCGATGGTGCATAAGGTTAACCAGAATAACAATGTACTATTTCCCGGTTAATCGACGAGTCACGCGGATGGCATAATGCCTGCCCCTGAAAAATCAACCCCGATGCGCTCGTTCGCAAGCTCTAACCGACAGGTGCCGTATCCGCTGCAAAACCTGACCACGTTTCATTCGAGAGAGTTTGCTCGTGACCTCTGGTTGGGGCTCGTTGTGTCAGCCGGATATTACGTGGGCACCCTCATCGGATTCGCCCTCACTCCTTCTGCCCGGCCGATTTCCACTTTCTGGCCTCCGAACGCAATTCTCCTCGCCGCTCTCTCGCTTGCGCCCAGGAAAAAATGGTGGATTTTCATCGTCTTCAGTTTCCTGGCGCATATGGCTGCGCAAGTTGGCGCGGGCATCCCGGTCGCGACGGCTGTTGGTTGGTTTGTCGGCAACGCCACCGAGTCCTTGGTCGGCGCGTTCGCCATCACTCAATTCGAAGATCCGGACAACTTGTTCAATCACGTCCGCGGACTGCTCGTCTTTCTCGCCTTCGGCGTCGTCGGCGCCCCGCTCCTGACGTCGTTCGTCGATGCCGCCAACGTCGTCGTTACAGGTTGGGGCAATGGCTATTGGCCCCTTTGGACATCGCGCCTTCTGTCGAACATGTTGGCTGAGTTGACCCTGGCCTCAACTATTGTGTTGGTGGCGAAGTCTCCGCGATGGGGTCGCGAAACTTCGCCCCGGACGATTCTGGAAACGACCGCGACTCTGGCTGGAGTCGCTCTCGTAAGCTTGTATGGATTTGCCTGGCGGTCAGGAACGCCCGGCCATGTCCGGACCATATCGTTTCTGCTGCTGCCGCTTCTTCTGTTTGCCGCTCTTCGGCTGGGCATGGCTGCATTGACCTCGTCCTTGCTCATCATTTGTTTGATCTCCGCCTGGGCCGATGCTCACGGCCACGGATCGTTCACGTTGCCGTTTGTGAGTGGGACCGTACTTTCTCTTCAGATTTTCCTCTGCATGGTTTCCCTGCCGTTCATGTTTCTCGCCGTCGTCTGGTCCCAGCAACGGTGGACTGAAAGAGTGTTGCGCGAGAGCCGGGAACGCTTGATCAATACCCAGGAACTTGAGCGCCGCCGGATCGCACGCGAACTGCATGATGGACTGGGTCAGTCCTTGGCTCTTCTCGAGAGCGAAATCGCTCAACTTCGCGACGAGTCCGAAAGGCCGGTCAAACCTCGCCTCGACAAGATTGTCGATGAAGTATCGGAAATATCCAGGCAAACCCGCGAAATCTCCCACGGACTCCACCCTGCTTACCTTGAACATCTCGGTCTCGTGGGAGCGCTCAAGAAGCTTTGCCGTGAATTCTCGCAGGATAAAGTTCTCTCCGTGTATCTTGCGGAAGCGAACTTGCCTTTTGAACTGCCTTCCGAGGTGGCTCTCGCTTTCTACCGCATTACCCAGGAGGCATTGCGCAACGTGGAAAAGTACAGCCGCGCAGATAGGGTCGAGATAAGGTTTATTGTCGAGGCGGGAAAGATCACCATGCAGATTTCCGACAATGGCATCGGATTCCCGATCGAGCGGCGATCGCTCGCTGGAATCGGAATCGCCAATATGCGCGAGCGCTTGGAGTTGGTCGGTGGAACGCTATCCATCGCGTCACAACCGATGAAGGGCACACGGATCTCCGCCTCGGTTCGGTTACCCAACGCGGCATGAAGTTGCGCTCGGATGCGTGAGTTGCATTAATCACTGAACCGCAATGCGGGTGTCGCCAGTGCCGGTCTTTCCTCGGCGTGCTCACAGGAACGCAGAACCTCGACCGGGACAAGCCTGCGCACCAACTTCAATCCCAGCCACAACACGGCAACATCGTCCAATTGCCCGAGAAGCGGGATAAACGAAGGAATCAATTGAATCGGACTAAAGGGATAGGCGAGACAGCAGACCGCAACCAGTTTCGCTGGCATGGGAACGAGAGGATGTTCCAGAACCCGTCTGAGGATGCCGATATGCCTGAATACCACTTGCACCTGTCGTTCGACCCGATCGGCACTTTCCAGAAAAAAATATTGCCACGTCAAGCGCAACGAAGACTTGGCGGAACGTACCCAACCCTGAGCTGCCATAACCTTAGTCTCGTGAAACGATGGAAGGGCAGAGGATTCACAGTTGCCGCAGCCAGCGATCGCACTTATGGTAGAGAACGGGCGAAGTCCAAAGCACTGTCAACCCTTACAGGGATTGCATTTTTCATCAGGCATCTCACGCGGTCCCATTTCACTCTATGGCAGCGGAGTTGGAATCGTACGCTGTCGAACCAACACTGTTTCCACCGCTGCAGGAGCGGCAACTCCGCAACCGGTGAACGGCTCAGGCAAGCTGAAAAACTCTTTGCAACATCTGCGGCGCGAATCTAAGATTAGTGACAGGACTCGCGCCATTCGTCGATCGCTGAACTCGCGAGGTGTGCCTTGTTTTCACCCAGCCGTCCCCGCATTCTTATAGCCGACGATCACGCCCTCATTGCGGAAGCTTTCAAGAAATTGCTGTTGGCCGAATTTGACGTTGTCGCAGTCGTGCACGATGGGCGCCGCCTGGTTGAGACCGCAAGAAATCTCATGCCCGACATCATTTTGGTCGACATCGGTATGCCCCTTTTGAACGGCCTTCAGGCAGCGCAACGAATCAAGCGCCTGCTGCCCAAGGCCAAATTGGTTTTCGTCACCATCAACCAGGATCCTCAACTTGTTGGCGAAGCCTTCAAACAGGGCGCCGATGCCTACCTGCCCAAGACTGCGGCTGTTTCTGAATTACTCTTGGCGATCAAGAAGGCCATGAATGGCGAGCAGTATATGTCGCCCCTTCTTGCCAGGGGTCTCGACGAGAACCATTCAGAACCCGAGTTCGCCGAGAGTGAATCTACGAAGCTGACCGAGCGACAACTCGAAGTTCTGCAATTGATCGGCGAAGGCAAATCGATGAAGGAAGTCGCCGCCGTCCTGAACCTCACCCCACGCACGGTGGCATTTCACAAGTATCGCCTCATGCAGACGCTACAGTTGAAGAACGACGCCGAGGTCGTGCAATACGCCGTTCGCCGCCGCATCGTCTTCGAGTGAAATCGTGATTTTTCCGAAAGTCTGTCAATCTTGACAGTTCTTCGCTGAACCTCAAAAGGCTAATCTCCCACACAGATAGAAGCTGCGGCCTGGATGGTTCTGGCAGCAGCAGGACAACTTCAAACGGTTTTATGTGCGGGCACCCCGAGTCGCCCAGAAAATAGCCCGCACATAAGCGGCCTGTACACACTCTCCAGGCTGCAGTGCGGCTCTGCGCAATTCAAAAGGCAGGGCCGCATATCTTTTGCAGCACAACCTTTTTTAGGCAACGTTCTTTCGCAGCCTTTTCCCGCAACCCTCATCGACAATATTCTCAGCACCGTTGAGCTGGCACTGCGTGGCTCTCGCACAAAAGAACGGCTGAACCCGTTTCTTCGCCCGGAAATCTGGCCTCACCGGCGAACGCGATTCCCAAAAACAAATCAAGAAATGCGAATCGTGCGGGCGATTCGCGATTTGAACCACTAGGTCTCCCGATACCAGGCGTTGATATGTGCATTCTGACAGTTGCTCGCTCGCGGAGGTAGGAGTGATATGGTGCCAAAAGGTATAGAATGCAGTCGAAATTGCGCACGGAATCAAGCGTGCCTTCCAATTATCGAGCCACTGTCGTTCTTGCGGACGACCACCCTGCCATCCTCAACAGAGTGTCCTCGATCTTGCGTGAGGAGTTTGAAATTGTTTCCAGTGTCGGTGATGGCAAGACACTGATCGAAGTGACCGAATTATTTCGGCCTGACGTCGTCGTACTCGATATCGCCATGCCGGAATTGAACGGCATCCACGCGGCACGCGAAATCAGGCGTCTCGGCATTCCTTCGCGAATCATTTTTCTCACCGTCCAGGAAGACGCCGACTACATCCAGGTCGCTACCGAAATCGGAGCCAGTTATGTCTTGAAGGCTCGCATGCATACCGACCTCCTTCCCGCGATTCGGGAGGCGTTGGATGGGCGGCTTATTACTCCCGCGGCCAATCACATCTGATTCGATCGGCAACGTTGCACGCTTCACGCTCGCGTTCCTGGTCGCAAGTCTTGTCTCTTTCGATCTGTCAGTTCTTACAGTTTCATTACCAGGACAGGTGAATATGATCGCTCCTAATGGAGTCTTTCGTGTTCCGATATCGTGTCTTCGCGTTTGTTCTCGCGGGGACGATGCTATTTACGTCCTGTTCGAACAAATCGGCTCCTGCGTCAAATAACGAAGGCAGTCAGGCCCCGGCGAATGCTCCGGCTCAGGCCAGTCAAACACCGCCTCCAGCGCCTCCCGCTGCACCTCCGGTCGCGGCTCCCACTCCGGCTCCGGCGACACAACCGGAACAGCCGCCGCAAACCGCTCAAGCTCAGCCTCCCGTCGCGTCACCTCCGGCGCCTCGCAAGGAACCGCCCCCCAAGCCGATTGTCGTTCCCGCTGGAACGGTGATCACAGTGCATCTCCAAAATGCGTTGAGTTCTAAAACCAATCATCAGGGCGATCCGTTTGACGCCAGCCTCGCCGAGCCAATTGTGATCAACGGCAAGAGAGTTGTTCCAGAAGGTGCCACTGCCGCGGGGACTGTCACACAAGCGAAATCGGCTGGCAAATTCAAAGGCGCTGCAAGTCTCGATGTCGTCCTCGATTCCCTGACGGTTAGGGGCACATCGTACAAAATTCAAACTACTTCCGCGGGTCAGACTTCGAAAGGCAAAGGCAAGCGCACGGCCGCCATGGTTGGCGGAGGTACGGGCGCTGGTGCGATCATCGGCGGCGTGGCCGGTGGCGGCAAGGGAGCAGCTATTGGTGCGCTTGCCGGAGGCGCCTTAGGTACCACCGGGGCTGGCCTCAGCGGAAACAACAGAGAAATCTCACTCCCGGCCGAAGCCGTACTCAGTTTCAAGCTAACGGCACCGTTAACTCTGAAGCCGGTGCCAACCCACACGCAGCACACCGAAGTTCCGGAGCAGTAGCACAGGTTACCCGAGGAGCCCCATCATCATGATCGGCAAACAGGCAGAGCAGAAAAGACTACTCGAAGCACGCGAGACCGGTACTCCCTGGCGGAAGTGGGGACCATACCTCAGCGAGCGGCAGTGGGGCACCGTTCGTGAAGACTACAGTGCCGACGGAAACGCCTGGAACTATCTCAGCCACGATCAGGCTCGCTCCCGTGCCTACCATTGGGGAGAGGACGGACTCGCAGGAATCTCCGACGATCGCCAATTGCTCTGTTTCGCTCTTGCCTTGTGGAACGGCAACGACCCGATCCTGAAAGAGCGGGCGTTCGGACTCACCAACGAAGAAGGGAATCACGGAGAAGATGTAAAGGACTATTACTTCTACCTCGACAGCACTCCGACCCACTCGTATATGAAGTACCTCTATAAGTATCCACAATCGAAGTTCCCTTACGACGAACTCGTCGCGGTGAATCGGAAGCGCGGCCGCTGTGAACTCGAATACGAACTGCTCGATACCAGGATTTTCGATGACAATCGCTATTTCGATATCTTCGTGGAATACGCCAAGCAGTCCCCGGATGACCTGCTGATCCGAATCACGATTCACAACCGTGGCCCGGAAACCGCTCCTTTGCATGTCCTTCCGACGCTCTGGTTTCGTAACAATTGGTCGTGGGAGCCCACATCCCAGAAGCCATCGATGCGAAAGGTTTATGGCCGCGATGGCTTTGGCATCGTCTCCGCCATCCATCCACAACTTGGCGAACGTTATTTGTACTGCGACGGAACCACCGACCTTCTTTTCACGGAGAATGAGACCAATAGCGAGCGAATTTTCGGAATTCCCAACAAGAGCAAGTATGTCAAAGATGGGATCAATAACTTCATCGTGAACTCCCAGCGCGGAGCGATCAATCCAAATCAACTGGGCACCAAGGGAGCTGCCCATTACCAACTCACTGTCGAACCGCGCGTCCCCGTCGTCTTGCGCCTTCGTCTCACCTCGGCGCCGCCTGTCATGGCCGCAGATCCCTTCAAGGACTTCGACGACATCTTTGCGCGACGCCGCCAGGAAGCCGATGAGTTCTACGCCGATATCACACCCTCAAGTCTCACCCCAGATGAAGCCGGCGTCATGCGCCAGGCGCTTGCCGGCATGCTGTGGACGAAACAATACTTCTTCTACGACGTCGAGAAATGGCTCACCGAACACGTCAACAGCCTTCACCTTCGTGACGATTCCGGCGTCCGCAACGCCAACTGGTTCCACATGACCAGCGAGCACATCGTCTCCATGCCCGATAAGTGGGAATACCCCTGGTACGCCGCATGGGATCTGGCGTTTCACACCCTGGCCCTCGCCGCCGTCGATGTCGATTTCGCCAAAGTCCAATTGGAACTCCTGCTTCAAGAAGCGTTCCTTCATCCCACTGGCCAGCTGCCGGCTTACGAGTGGAACTTCAACGACGTGAATCCACCAGTTCACGCTTGGGCGGCAATTTTTCTCTATCGTTCGGAACAGGCTCTTCGCGGCGAGTCCGATGTCGACTTCCTCAAGCGCTGCTTCGCTAAACTGATGTTGAACTTCAGCTGGTGGATCAATCGCAAAGATCGGTTCGGCAAGAACCTGTTCGAAGGCGGATTTCTCGGACTCGACAATATCAGCGTGTTCGATCGCAGCGCTCCTCTGCCCGGAGGCGGACATCTCGAGCAGGCCGATGGAACCGCATGGATGGCTCTCTTCTGCCAGAATATGCTCGAAATCGGCATCGAGCTTGCCTCGCAGGAGCGCGGCTACCTCGAAGACATCACTGTCAAGTTCGCCGAGCACTTCCTCTGGATAGCTCGCGCCATGAATCATACCGGCCCCGGCGGCATGTGGGATGAAGAAGACGGTTTCTACTACGACGTCCTGCGATCGCCCAACGGCACCGCGACGCGCCTCAAAGTTCGCTCCATGGTCGGTCTATTGCCACTCTGCGCAACCACCGTCATCGAGCCATGGCAAAGAGAAAGCGTTCCCGTCGTCCTGCGTACACTCGTCGATCGCTTGCAACGAAATCCCGACCTCAGGGAAAGTATCCACCCCACCGGCCCAAATCATCTCGGCGTCGGCGGACGGGGTATCGCCGCGTTAGTGAACCCCACCCGTCTCCGCCGCATACTGGCGCGCATGCTCGACGAAAACGAATTCCTTAGCCCTTATGGCATTCGCGCGCTCTCTCGATATCACCTCGAACACCCGTATGTCTTAAATGTGGAAGGTCAGGAATACCGCGTGAACTATCTCCCCGCCGAATCTGACACTGGACTCTTCGGCGGCAACTCCAATTGGCGCGGCCCCATCTGGATGCCGCTCAACGCCTTGGTTATTCGTGCCCTTCTCTCCTTTTATCTCTACTACGGCGACACCTTCAAAGTCGAATGTCCTACCGGATCCGGTCGATTGCTCAACCTCTTCGGGGTCGCACGCGAAATCTCCTCTCGTCTTACGAATATATTCCTCCGCGACGCCTCAGGCCGTCGTCCCGTGTATGGCGGCACAAAGAAGTTCCAGGAAGATCCCTACTGGAAAGACAACATTCTCTTTTACGAATACTTTCATGGTGACAATGGCGCGGGCATCGGAGCCAGTCACCAAACCGGTTGGACCGGTGTCGTGGCCAGGCTTATCCAAATCTTCGGACGCCTTCAGGAAGAACAGTTCCTGACTCAGGGCAAGCGCGGCGCCTTCAAGGACCAGCAACCTCATCCTCGCGCTGCGTGAGCTCCAGGAAACTAGCCCGATCGTAGAAGGTAACTCTTCGAACGGTTACGTTCAGCACACTGGTAAATTACGTGACTCGTGTTGAATTCGTGGCGTTTCGGCCCTGCAATTCCGCCTCATTGTGGGCGATCGTGGCGCCAGGGATGAAACCCTGCACAACGGTGTAGCCATCGGTAAGGTTACCGATACAGTTACGGGCGTAGTCATCGCAGGGTACCGAAGTGGACTCCATCTCTTCGTAGTTGGTGAAGCACCTGTCATTGTGCAGTACCATCCGCTTACCAAGGCCGAACGAGGTTGGTGAACCGTGCAGTTACAGAAACCAACGATTGTGATCGCCGACGATAACGAAGAAGTGATTCGCCAGGTCATGCTGCTCCTCGATCACAGTTACGATTTGATTGGCGTCTGCCACGACGGTGAGCAGGCTCTATCGGCAGTGACGGGGCTGCATCCCGATGTTGTTGTCCTCGACATCGCAATGCCCAAGTTGGGCGGGCTTCAGGTGGTCGGACGGCTCCAGACCCTGAAAACGAAATCCAAAATCATCATGTTGACCGCATCCGAAGACCAGGACCTCGCGAACGGCGCGATCGAAGCTGGCGCGCATGGATTCGTCCTCAAGCGGCGAATGCATTCTGACCTTCAGAAGGCGATTGACGCTGTAATGCATGGCGCCATATTCATTTCTCAAGCGTCGTAGTCACAAATTTCGTTTCACTCCGTCCGCGTACCCAGGTCTTACAATGCCTGTCGCCTGATGGATTATTCCACTCGATTGACGATCTTATCGAGTATCGCGAAACTTGCCGTGCCGGGGTTTCTGATCGCCGCGCTCGCGTGGGCCTTGAGCGACGGCCGGCGTCTCTCGAAATCGCGACGCCTGTTGTTCGCCGCCGGATGGCTTTCCTCTACTATTGCCTACGCTACGCACCTTGTCCTTCATCGATACTTGAATCACGCGCACATCGAGTATTGGGCGAAGGTCGATACCATGGTCGGCATCGGCGGCCTTATGTTCCTCGCCTCCGTCATCGGATTGGTGGGCGGTTCCTTCGGCAAGAGCTACGGCAGAGTGTCGGCCTGCCTGGCAGGCCTGCTGGTCGCAGCAATGTGGTGGTTCACCGCAGTCGCAAATTTCTGAAAGAAAAGGGGTAACGACAAAGTTAGGAAGCTGAAGAATCAATAATCAATAACCAATATTCAATAAACGATCACTACGAGCTCTTTTTCCGATACACCACTTTCAGCTTGTCGTTCTCCAGGATTCGCGAGATCTGGCTTCTCGCGTGCGCCGCCCACGCGCTCGATCGATCCAGTGCCACATAAGCCTTCCAGTGATTCAGCGCCTTGCGGAAGTCTTTCACCTTCTCGTAGGCAAGCGCCAGATTGTAATGCGCGTCCGCATATGTCGGCGCCAGTTGCAGCGCCGTTTTGTAGATGCGCACCGCTTCCTCGAGCCGTCCTGTCTCGTCCAGCACGTTCCCTAGATCGAAGTACGCCAGCGCGTATCGCGGATCGGCTTCGATCGCCTTGCGATAGTGCGCTTCCGCCAGGCCGTAATCCTGCAGGTTGTAGAAAAGCGTGCCGAGGTTGATGTGCGCCGCCGCGTGCTGAGGTTCCATCTCAATGACCTTGTTGTATGCGGTGATGGCGTCTTTGTAAGACGACGGATCTTCTTCCAGCGCGACGCCGCGAGCAAAAAACTCAGCAGCCGTCTCCGTTACGCGAATGGGAGCAACGTGGAGCGCTGGTACCACCCTGGATTGCGGGCCCGGCGCAAAATCCATGACAAACTGACCGGCAATCGGATCGAATGCCTTGCCCTCGTGACGGAACGCCACGCGGGTACCGGTCGAGAACGCCCCCGCCTCCAGCAGCGGGTTTTCCATGCCGGCAACCTGCTTCTGCATCGCCTCCAGCGACTGGCGAATCACCGCCGGACGCACCCGCTTTGCCCGCAGGTCCCGAACTTTCTTGAGTTGGATGAGATCGAAGAAGGAATACTGATCCGAGGCGGCTACTAGGCCAGCTTTTTGCCACTGCTGCAGTTGCCTGGGGGTGATCCGCAGGATCCGCAGGACATCAGTTCGTTGATATCGTTGCACGGCTCCCTTTATTGCCAGCTCGTACTGCGGTTCATTATCAGCATGTTCGATTTGAGACGCAAGTGCAAAGTTACTGGTTTTTCAGTACTTAGGTGCTTCTTTTCCACAATTTGCAGCCTCCGAATGGTGGAAAAAACGGAATTTATAAGCTTCGCCCGGTAACACCCCAATCGACGCCCACCAGAACGAGACGATAACCGAGGGTCGTACAGTGCCGACGTCGAAACCAGAAAATCTCAGAGCGAGATGACTTGTGATATCGGTCTTCGACATGTACCTGAAGAACTACCTGGCTGGAATTGTTATGGAGATCGTTGAACTCTCGAATCCATCGCCCTTCCAAGAGACTGTGTAATTGCCAGGATGCGGGAAATATCTTTTTGAAGGCAGAAACTCAAGGAGAGTGTAGTTCTAGCCCGGCAGCAGTGGAGGGAGTCCTTTGACGGGCGAGAGACCCTTATCAAAGATCATTTCCGAATCTTCTAACTCTTTGCCGTTGATGACAATCTTCCAAGACTCCGGTTTTAGAGCAATGTCTGTGCCGGAATCGTTTAGTAATAGGAATGACAATTGAACGTGCGATTCGAACTTCACCGCTTCGATGCCCGCGTGTAGCCCCGGGGCACATTGGCTGTGGAGCGCAATGATCAAAATGAAAGAAGAACAGAGCACTATTGCGGCAGGCAAAATGCGTCTCATATTTTGTCTCCGAAGCGACGTCGTCTGGTTTTTCGAACCAAGGATCAATGAAACCCGTTTTCCGATAGCAAACCTAGACGGCATTCTCTCCCTAAATCAAAGCTCACTTGGGGGAGTGGGCGAAGTCAAAAAAGTTTGAGAACACTACAATTAATGCGAGCGGAATCGAGCGTAGAGACATCGTAAGATGCGACACCTGACGATGCTACATGGTTGCAATCCCAACGTGTCTTCGTCTGTTGACAAATTCTCCCGTGAACATAATACGGAAGCAACCATTCGTTCGAATCCCGTCTGACCCGATAGGCCCTTGAGCTTTCTTGGTCTCTATGAACGTCGTAATGTTTAACGTGGGCGGTGTTGTTGCCGCAGTACACCAAGGCTCCTCGCTACAAGTCCAAGGTGGGTCTACGTTGATCGGCGACTGTGACGTCGTGTGCGTCTTCTCCCATGCCCACGCAAAGCGAGGGTGGAAGCCGACAACGATTATAGTCGTCGCCAGTCCCGTACAAAAAACCTGACCGGTCTGGTCGGGTCCTGCCGGAGTTCCGTCTGAAGGAATGATCGTATCGACTTCGTTCGAGTACGTGAAGTACGAGAACGGACTATAGAGCGGTCCGTTGAACTGAGTCGTCGCTCCGCCATTCTGTCCGGCGATGACCTGCGGCTGGTGCTGAGCACCGACGCAATGCGGGTCGCAGAACGTACAGCGACGACAGCATACGCGTGATCGACTTGTTCGCAAGTAATTCATGATTTTGTTCCAAAATCCGGAATTCTTCCCGAATCGGGAATCAAAGACCTGAGGGGGTGCCGTTTTTCGCGTCGCCATATCCTACTGTTCCTGCTCGTTTGACCATCCAAAAATCAGGGTGTTAACCTAACCCGTTTGCTGAAGTAGTCCTGAAACTTCCTGTGAGGGCCAGCCTGTGTCGTCCACCGTCGTCTCCGCTCCGCGCAAAACCGCGTTGAATCGGCTCCATCGCCAGATGGGCGCCAAAATGGTGGACTTCAACGGTTGGGACATGCCTGTCGAATATCCCGCTTGCGGCGACCGCAAACTTGGCGGCTTGATTTGCGAGCACATGGCCGTACGCACCGGTGTCGGCATCTTCGACGTCAGCCACATGGGCGACATCCGCGTCTACGGGCCTGACGCTCTCGCCGCCATTCAGCACATCTCCATGAACGACGCGTCGAAGCTGAACACCGGCCAGGCGCAGTATTCGGCCATGCTCTATCCGAACGGCACCTTCGTCGACGATGTCATCATCCACAAGATGGCCGACGACGACTACCTCATCGTCATCAATGCCGGCACACGCGAGAAAGATTTCAATTGGGTTCGCGACAACGCCAAGGGCTTCAACTGCCGCGTCGAAGACCTGAGCGACCAGTTCACGCAAATCGCCATCCAGGGGCCGCGCGGCGTCGATACGCTCCAGAAGCTGACCAACGCCGATCTCGGAGCCGTGAAGTTTTATTGGTTCACCCGCGGAAGCGTTTGCGGATTGAAAAACATCCTAATCGCGCGAACCGGATACACCGCCGAAGACGGCTTCGAGATCTATGTGCCCAGCGACGAGGCTACCAGCGAGCGCGTATGGAACGACGTGCTGGAAGCGGGTAAGGAATTCGGCATTCTTCCTTGTGGGCTCGGCGCTCGCAACACGCTGCGCCTGGAAGGGAAGTTGCCGCTCTACGGCCACGAAATCTCCGACGAGATCAACGTTTGGGAAGCCGGTCTCGACCGCTTCGTGAAGATGGACAAGGCGGAATTCACCGGGCAGGACGCGCTGGCTCGCGCGAAAACCGATGGTGTAACGAGAACGTTAATCGGCCTGGAAATGATCGAGAGGGGAATCGCCCGCGACGGGTACAAGGTCCTGAGCACGATCGGCGCCGAGATTGGATACGTGACCAGCGGCTCGCCCGCACCGTTCTTAAAGAAGAACATCGCGCTGGCGTACGTGCCGCCGTCGCATTCAGTCGTCGACAGCGAAGTCGCCATCGAGATTCGCGGCCAGCCCGTGCGCGCCCGCGTCGTGCCGACTCCCTTTTATAAAAGACCGAAGAAGAGTGGCTAGTGGACAAGTGGTGTGGATAGAAAAAAGAAGTCCCTGCTTTGAGCTTTTACTAACCACTGACCACTATCCACTAACCACTTGTTTCCATTACATTAGATTTCCTAACTGATTGAAGCGAACGACGAGCCAACACACCAGGAGCAAGAAATGAGCTATCCGGCGGATTTCAAGTACACCAAAGAGCACGAGTGGATCAAGATCGAAGGCAATACCGGCACGATCGGCATCACCGATCACGCGCAGCAGGCGCTCGGCGACATCGTCTTCGTCGAATTGCCTAAAGTTGGAGCGACCCTGACCGCCGGCAAAAGCTTTGGCACCGTCGAATCGGTGAAGGCCGTCAGCGATTTGTTCGCGCCCGTTTCTGGAACCGTCGCGGAAGTCAATCAGGACTTGGCCACCGCGCCAGAAAAAGTGAACTCCGAACCGCATCAGGCCTGGATGGTGAAAGTCACTTTGTCCGATCCGAAGGAACTGACCTCGCTGTTGTCCGCCGCCGATTACGAAAAGTTCGCCGCCGAAGAAAGCTAAAAGAATAGAGGATTGTGGACGCCGGTCGCCCTCGACCGGCGTTTTCGCTTCTTCTCGAAACTCGAAACTCGAAACTCTTCTCACATCTTCGTCCCACAGTCATCGCAGAACTTGGGGAACGTGTTGAGCAGAAGCCCGTCCCAAGGATCGCCGCTTTTTCTATGCTGGATGCCTTCTCAGCCGGGTGATCTTCTCACGCAGGGATAGTTTGTGATATCCGGATTTCCCGCTACTAATGTTCCGGTGGAGCCCCGCGCTGAACAGCCAAGCGAAAGGCTTGCACCAACTTTGGGAAAGTCGTCCTAAGCTCCTCAAGCGTACTTTGCGTGACCACTGGCCATTCTGCGCTAGTGAGGCAATCCTCTCTGAATGCTGCTTCCGAATGACCTGAAGGATGCCCCCAAACCACGTCCGCCATAAACTTCGGAGTTGTGGTCAACTCGCAAACACCGATGCAGAGCGTAACGTTGTCGGAAACAGCGGCGTCAGCCCGTGGCAGGATGCACTCGATGCCAACGTCGTGACCTTGGTATTTCGTCAACGATCCGACGGGGCCGTGCCAAACATTGAATTGCAGTCTCGGATGCCGCTTGCGTAGATCAGAAGCAAGACGTTCCAGTTCAGGTAGAAACAGTTCTTCAATTTCATTTACTACCGGGTTCATCGTTCGATCCAAGGATAGGTGTTCGTATCAGGCGTTTCCACCAACTATCTCAATCCGGGATTTTGCAGGTCGAAACGGATCACGATTACCAACCAACTCGCGGAGGGACCACTAAACGAACTGATCTTTGGAAAATCGACGCTTAGCTCTCCAGGCCCTCACATCTTCGTCCCGCAGTCGTCGCAGAACTTCGGCGCTTTCTCAAATTCCTTCCCGCATCCGGAGCACTTGGCCTTGCCCAGCGGACCGCCGCATTCCGGACAGAACTTTGCTCCAGCCTTTACCTCCGACGCGCACTTCGGACACTTGGTCTTCGGAGACAACGTAGTCCCACACTCGGTACAGAACTTTCCGTTGGTCCGCGCGCCGCATTTCGGGCACAGCGCCACCGCCTCCGCTTCGAGGTCGAGGTCCTTCGTCATGTTCTGCAAACGGACCTTCTCGTTGATCTGCTCCACGGTCGCAGCCACTTGTGCGTGCGCCAGTTCCGACTGCACGTCAGGCGCGCAATCCAGGCACAGCATCTTTCCCTGGTTCCAGCACACATCCGGACAAACCCACTTACCGCAGCGCTTGCACTGGTGGAATTTGCCGCGAACTTCGTCGACGGCTTTCTTCAACGCGTCGTCGTGCGCTTTGCCGCCGACCGCGCGCTGAATCTCGTAAGAACTCGATCCGGCGGAAGAGAAGATGCCGCCGAAGATGTTGCCGGCAACGCGCGCGGCGCTGCCCAGCGCGCCCATCAGCGACGCTTCGAACGTGCTCATGTAGCCGTTGCGGCAACGGTCGCAATAGAACTTGAACTGGTAGCCGTGGTCGGTGGAAAGATCGTCGTAATTCTCGACAAACTGGATCAAAGACATGGGTTTCGTTGGGCCTCGGGATTCAGTCTGAAGATTGTAGATTGAAGATTCGAAAAATCAAGACCAGCAGATGGAGTTTCCAACTGCATCTAAGGTGAAGCGGTCAGGAGAAAGACTGAATGAAAGCTTTATTTGCCATTGGATTGATTGTGCTGGTGTTGGGAATCGCGTCGTTTTTCGTGGCGTTGCCGCATACGGAGAACCACGGCGTGCGGATCGGCGACGCGTCGGTGGGCGTGCAAACGCGATCCAGCCAGAAGCTGCCGCCCGCGATCAGTGCGGTGCTTGTCGTCGGCGGAATCGTGATGATGATCGCCGGCGGTCGAGCGAAATAGTTCCAACCTACTGTTGTCCGCCTTGCGGCGATGGCTGGGGCGGCGGAGTGAAGCGCACGTCGATGAAAGCTTCGCGCTGCAGCGCTCGGCCTTCTGACTGCCTGGCGAACGTCGAGTTCTTCACCAGCGAAAGTGCCGTGGAAGAGAGCGATGGCTCCGACGTTTGAAGGGCTTCGGCTTCCTGTACCTTGCCTTCCGGATCGAGCAGCGCGTGGATGATCACCGGTTGGATCATGCCGCCGGTTGGAACAGGAGACGTTCCGCCGGGAGCGAGGAAATGCATCTGTCCGGCGATCACCGGACCAGTTCCTTGCGACGCCATTTTCGGCGTTGGCGTGACCAGGTTGGGATCGGGTTCGCCGGCGTCAACGATGCTGTCGAGATGTACGATCAGGATGACGTTTCCCGACTCGTAGATCGTGATCGTCTTCGGCAGCAGGCTGGCGTGGAAGTGGATTGCGTTCTGGTAATCGTAAACTGCATAAATTCCGGGCGCGACCGAGTAGGTCTGGAGCAAGCCGGACTTCGTGTCGATGCAGAATTCAGACTCCTCCCAGCTGCGGCCCGTTACTTTGTTGGCCTGGAATCGCGGGAACGAGCTCAAGACACACATAACCGGCGAGCCATTCCACGTTCCGGGCGCGATTCGCAGCAACTCGTTCGGGCCAGTGTGAATGGGCCAGAAGACCGTGCCGCGGACCATCTGCAGGCGCAGCGGCAGGAAGGCCGGGTTCTCGTCGTACATGCGGCCGGCCATCAGTCGCGTGTCGGTGTAGCTGCCAAAAGTCGAGGTCCAGCGCCACTTGAATGGCTCAAGCCAGATCTCTTCCATCTGGCCAGGGCCGGTTTGGAGGACGTCGCCGGCGGCCTCGAACGAAACTTTCAGATCGTACGGATGTCCGGCTGGCGCGTGCAGGTCGCTGTTCTGACGGGCGCGCTCAATGAGTCCAAGGACAGTGGCGCGCTGGTCGGTTTCGTCGAGGACCTTGACGACGCCGGTAACGAGCTCATGCGGGTCGGACGGAACAGGCGCGATGGCGATTGGCTGCTGGGGCCAGGCGAGGGTGCCGGCCACGAGGACGAAGAGAAGCTGGCGCATACGAACCTCAGTAGGACGAAAGTAGGGGCCGCCGCCGTCCAGCAATATACCCCGTCCCGGGCGGGAAGTGGCGGTCGTATACATCTGGTCAGCTGGATATCTGGTTAATGTTTGGTAATTCGCAATGGTCCGACTCGTACCTTCTGATTCGGATACAGCTCCTCCTCCCCCCGGTTTGTTGAAAACAAATAACTTAACGATAGATAGTGAGGTTACAGCCACGTCGGATCTTCCGTTTCCGCTGAAAATAAAAAAGCACCCACCCTCCCATGGAATCAACGACTTACAGCCCGTCATTCAAAACAAAGGACTTAGCTGCCGGATAACCAGTTTCCAGTGTCCAGTTTTCAGTTTCCAGAAAATCAGTTTCAAGTTTCAGTTGTGAGTTTCCAACGCGATCGTTGCTGCGCTCCTCAGGAGGACCTAATTCCTCTCTACTTTTAATGGTACTGAAATCGGTGGGGCTGCAGTGCCAAATTCACGAACTTTATATTTGGTTTGTAACGAATGGGTTACGGGGAAAATCGGGATTTTCGGGAGTTGACAAATGTTTCCCGAAACGGAATTCGAAAGGAAAACACGGAGTTTCGAGCTCACGGAGTTCACGGAGGAAGACCGGGAAAAACGGGCCCAGTTCGCGAAGGGCGCGGAGCTGCGCTCCGCCCTGGGAAAGAATATTTTGTTATCGAGCCGAACGCTTGCGCGTCGGGCTAGAAGTTGTTTCATCCTCGCTACGCGAAGATTCTGTTACGGGCGAAGTCGGCGCTGAAGGCCAGGGATAGCGCCATTCGGCTTTTACTGAAGAGATGGGCGTCTGGGTAGTGGTGCAGGTGGTCAAACTGCACTACCAACGGCGCCTGACTTGAGTTGCCGAGACTGTTTCCCAGTAGCTATACTTTTTTACTCGCACGCGCTTCCTCCACCAGTCACTTTTTCCTTTCCCTCCCCACCGATCGAAAGGAGAATCCCATGGGCGCAGCCCCTGTCGTTGAATCTCTTCCTGCGATATCTCAACTCAATGTCACTTCTTCCACTCCGATGGGAGCCACCCTTGTGGCTGGCGGTGCAACTTTTCGCGCCTGGGCGCCACGGGCGCATGCCGTATATGTCAACGGAACATTCGGCGGAGTTGCTCGCCAAGGCCAAGATCCCGACCTGCTGTTGCAGAACAATGGTGGCTACTGGGCGGGCTTTTTGGCCGAAGTGAAAGAAGGCGATCTGTATACCTTTCTCGTTGTCGGCGATGCGAACACCGGCACCAAGCGCGATCCTTACGCGCGCGAGATGGCGATCGATCGGACATTTCCGGAGTGCAGCTGCGTTGTGCGCGCGGCCGATGCCTATCCCTGGCACGATGCGGCCTTCGTGACGCCCGACTACGCGAACATGATCGTGTACCAACTTCACGTGGGAGCCTATGACCCAACCATCAACAACAGTAAGCCGTCGACGTTTCTCGACATTGTGGAGAAGATCGAATATCTGGCTGCGCTGGGCATTAACGTTTTGCAACCGTTGCCCATCCACGAAATGGAAAGCGACACCTCGATGGGATACAACGGCGCCGACTTCTTCTCCCCGGATTTGCCGTACGTAGAGCACGATCCGGTCGCGTTGGCCGCTCACCTGGCGACCATCAACCGGATGCTGGCCGCCAAAGGATTCGGGCCGATTTCTGCCGACGATATTCGCACCGGTCCGACACAGCTCCAAGCGATGGTTGATCTTTGTCACCTTTACGGAATCGCGGTGGTGTTCGATGTTGTGTACAACCATGCCGGCGGATTTTTCGGCGACGATCACGCCATCTATTTCTGGGATCGCGCCAACAATGGCAACCAGAACCAGAGCCTCTACTGCACCGACAAAGGTTGGGCCGGAGGACTGTCGTTCGCGTTATGGAACCAGGATGTCCGACAGTTTCTGATCAACAACGCGCGGTTCTTTCTGAGCGAGTTTCACGCGGATGGATTTCGTTATGACGAGATCAGCGTGCTGCTCGATCTGAGCGGCGATACCGGAACACTCTTCTGCCACGATTTGACCGACACGGTGCGGTTCATGAAGCCGCGGGCGCTGCAGAATGCAGAACATTGGCCGCCGACTGCGGACGTCGTCACGCCTACAACACAGAATGGGTTGGGCTTCGACGTGGTTCAGCACGATGCGCTGCGCATCGCAATCCGTTCGGCCGTCGCGCAGGCGGCGCAAGGCGCTAACGCGGATGTTAACCTGGATGTAATCGCCGCAGCCCTCTATCCTCCATCTCTCGATCACGCGTGGCGAGCGGTTACGTGTATCGAAAATCACGACATCGTTAAGCAGGGCGAAGAGCAGCGGATTCCGGCAATCGCCGACGGCAATGACCACCGCAGCTGGTACGCGCGAAGCCGCACGCGGGTGGCGAACACGTTGCTGCTGACGGCTCCGGGAATTCCGCAGCTGTTCATGGGGCAGGAATTTCTCGAAGACAAGCAGTGGAGTTGGGATCTCGCGCAGCACCTGTTGATCTGGTGGGACGGAGTTGGCGGCGCGGATCATGCAATGGTCAACCATCTTCGCTTCACGCAGGATCTGATCCGGCTGCGCTGGCGTCAACCGGCGTTGCGGGGGGATTCGGTCCGCGCTTTTCACGTCCACGATGTGAATCGGGTGATTGCGTTCCATCGCTGGATCGAGGGGCGGGGTCGCGATGTGATCGTGGTTGCCAGCCTGAACGAGAGCACGTGGTGGAACTACAGCATCGGTTTCCCGGGCGCAGGGCAATGGCTCGAAGTCTTTAACAGCGATGTGTACGACAATTGGGTGAACCCCATGGTTGCCGGAAACGGCGGCGCCGTAGACGCGAATGGAGGTCCGCAACATGGTTTCCCGGCGTCGGCGAGTGTCGTGATCCCCGCGAACGGAGTGGTGGTCTTCGCGCGCGACCAGGGAGATTGATTCTCAGCGACCTGTGCTCTTCTGTGACCTGGAAGCGGTCAGGTGCGCTTATTCAAGAACGTCCCCTTTTCCAGTTCCTGGAACGCGTCGCGCAGTTGCTCCTGCGTGTTCATCACGATGGGGCCGTACCAGGCGACGGGTTCCTGAAATGGCTTGCCCGACACGAGCAGGAACCGGATGCCATCATCACCAGCCTGAACAGTGACCTCGTCACCGGAATCAAAGAGGACGAGCGAGCGATTGTCGGCTTCGGACGGCGGCTTGGTGTCGAGCCATTCCACGGGCTCAGTTGGAACTTCGAGCGGGCCGGATGAATTGCAGAATTTGCCTGCTCCAGCGAAGACGTAGGCGAAGGCGTGGCGAGTGGTTTCGACGGGAATGCTTTTCTTTCGTCCTGGCGGCACGGAAACGTCGAGGTAAATCGGATCGGCGGCGACACCTTCGACCGGTCCTTTGGTTCCCCAGAATTCTCCGCAGACGATGCGAACATGGGTACCGTCGTCGTCCGTGATGTTCGGAATGTCGGCGGCCTTGACCTCCTGATAGCGCGGCGCAGTCATCTTTAGCGACGCGGGAAGATTGCCCCACAGCTGAAAGCCATGCATGCGTCCGGTGGCGTCTCCCTTGGGCATCTCCTGATGAATGATGCCGCTTCCGGCGGTCATCCACTGCACGTCGCCAGCTGCAATGGCGCCGCGATTTCCGATGCTGTCACCATGCTCGACGGTGCCGGCAAGAACGTAGGTGATGGTTTCGATGCCGCGATGCGGATGCCAGGGAAATCCGGCGAGGTAGTCCTCGGGCACGTCGTTGCGAAAATCGTCGAGCAGGAGGAAGGGATCGAAATCCTTGGTATTGCCGAAACCGAAGGCGCGCCGCAGATGAACGCCTGCGCCTTCGAGCGTGGGCTTGGATTTGATGACCCGCTGCACTGGACGAATCGACATGGCTCCTCCTGAATTCGTCTGGTTGGATGCAGCAGGGCGAAAACGGCTTCAGAGTTGAAGATGTCCGCGAAATCTCAGTCGGATATTAGGTCGGTTGGCGTCATCGGATCGAAGCTTGTTATGCTTGGCCGAGATGGCCCGATCACCACTCCGCGATGGCTGGCGCGTTCTGATGCGCGCTCCGGCCGCAATTGTCGCCGAAATTACCTGGCGATGGATCTTCGGGATCGCGCTATGGGCGATCCTTTATTACAGCTTTCGCGAATACTTTGCCTCGGTGGAGATCAGCAGCGCCGAGTACAACCTGCTGCGCTCACTTGAGCCGTACACCTGGATCGCGATCAGCGCACGAGTAGTTGTCGCCATACTGACCGGCCTGCAGGTTATCGGACCGATTATCGTACCGGCAATCGCGATTCTCTGGGTAGCGCTCGCAACCATCGGACGCGCAGCAACTGTGCGGGCCCTCGCCAGCGCGGAGCCGAGCACGAACTGGGTGAGCACAACCATGCTGCATTTGATCCGGGCCGTGCTGGTCCTGGTTTCGGTGTTGGCGTTTTTTGGTTGCGGCATCCTTATTAATGGGCTGGTTGGCGACCCCAGCAAGTCGTTCGGACCGACGTTTTTGCTGGCGTCGATATCGCTGCTGGCTATCGCGGTGTTGTGGAGTGTGGTGAATTGGTTTGTTTCGTTCGCTGCGATATTTACGGTTCGCGATCACGCTGGATTATTCCGATCGTTTCGAGAAGTAGCCGATCTTTACAACGGGTGCTCCGATTCTTTGTACAGCAGCGCATTCTGGTTCGGCCTGTTGCGGACTGTCGCGATTGCGATCGCGACGATTTTGTCGCTAATCCCGATAGCGCGACTTGGCGCGGTCCACCCGAGAGTTGCGATTGTGTTTGTCGTCGTGATCTCGCTTGGCTATTTCGCAATCGCTGACGGTCTGAATCTCTGGCGGCTTGCGACGTACATCAGTCTCAGCGAGCCTGAACCTGTTGTGCCGGTGGCCGAGGCACGCCAATTGCCCATTCAGCCAAGCAGTGAATCTGTGTTGCCGTCCGCTCCGACTGAGCCCGCTACCGAGCCTCCGATGGAGTTGCCAGGAGAGCCGAATGCTCTGTCCGACCGACTGATAGACTGACGAACTCGAAACTGGAAAGCGGAAACTCGAAACTGGTAAACTCGCCTGTGGAAGCCATCCAATCGATCGTCGTCCTCGACTTTGGTTCGCAGTACACGCAACTGATTGCGCGCCGCATTCGCGAACTGAACGTCTTCTCGGTCGTCCTTCCGTGTTACGCCAAACTGGACGAGATACTTGCCTACAAGCCGGTCGGCATCATTCTTTCTGGTGGGCCGTCGTCGGTGTACGACAAAGACGCGCCGCCGATGGATGACCGCGTGTTATCGCTGGCGAAGCCCGTTCTCGGCGTGTGCTATGGAATGCAGTTGATGACGTACAAGCTTGGGGGAAGAGTGCGGCCGGCCTCGAAGCGCGAGTACGGTCACGCGGAAGTATACGTGAAGGAAGATTCGCGTCTGTTCAAGGGATTGCCTCTCGGTCTTCAGGTGTGGATGTCACACGGTGACGAGGCCGAACAGCTTCCCGAAGGCTTCAAGGAAGTCGCGCGCACCTCGAATGCGCTCGCCGCCATCGAGAACGCCGACAAACAAATGTGGGCGGTGCAGTTTCACCCTGAAGTTCATCACACGCCGTTGGGCAGGGAACTGCTTCGCAACTTCGTTTTCGACATTTGCGGCGCGCTGCCGAACTGGACCCCGGCACAATTCATCCTGGAAACCGTGGAGAACGTTCGCAAGCAGGTTGGTAACGATCGCGTTATCTGCGCGCTTTCCGGGGGCGTCGATTCCTCCGTTGCCGCCACGCTCGTGCACAAAGCCATCGGCGATAAGCTGACCTGCGTGTTTGTCAACAATGGTGTCTTGCGCAAGAACGAGTTTGAAAAAGTGCAAACGAATCTTCGCGACAAGCTTGGCCTTCACCTGGTGGCCATAGATGCCACCGACCGATTCCTGTCGAAGCTTTCCGGAGTTGCCGATCCCGAAAAGAAGCGCAAAATCATTGGAAACGAGTTCATCGAGGTTTTTGACGACGAAGCGCACCGGATTGAGAAGCAGGAAGGCCACGTTGATTGGCTGGTGCAGGGAACTCTCTATCCGGATGTGATCGAGTCAGTTTCCGTTCGGGGGCCAAGCCAGACGATCAAATCACACCACAACGTAGGCGGCCTGCCCGAGAAAATGAAGCTGAAGCTGATCGAACCGCTCAAGGACTTATTCAAGGATGAAGTCCGGCGCATCGGGCGCGACCTCGGCATGCCGGATGACATTCTCGGACGGCAACCGTTTCCGGGGCCGGGACTCGCGGTGCGCATCCTGGGCGAAGTCACGCCGGAGCGGGTAGCACTGCTGCAGGAAGCCGACGATGTCGTCGTGACCGAAATCAAACGCGCGGGATTGTACAACCAGATCTGGCAATCGTTCGCAGTGCTGCTGCCTGTTATGTCGGTCGGTGTCATGGGTGACCAGCGCACGTACGCCTACACCTGCGCGATCCGTGCGGTGCATTCCGAAGACGGCATGACCGCCGACTGGGTGGCGCTTCCGCACGAGGTTCTCAAAACGATTTCCAACCGCATTGTGAACGAGATTCGGGGGATCAACCGCGTAGTTTACGACATTACGTCGAAGCCGCCGGGAACGATCGAGTGGGAATAATCGACCGGGAAATCGCGAAATAAGCTGCCGTCCAGTCAGAATCCGCCATCTATAAGCGTAGGTACGATTGTAAGGAGATCGTCATGAAGAAATTCGCGCTATGGATGGCTTTGCTGTTTGCCGTGTCCGGGTTAGCAGTCGGACAGACCGATCAGCAGAGTGGACGGCAAAAGCTCGGCGGAACGCCGGGGCAGGAGCGTATTACCAAGGAAGTTCGTCATGAGTTGGTGTTACTGCCGTTTTACTCGGTATTCGACAACCTAGCCTACAAGGTCGATGGTGACACGGTGACGCTGATGGGCCAGGTTTCGCGCCCGAGCCTAAAGGGTGACGCTGAAAACGCAGTGAAGAGAGTCGAAGGTGTCGAGAAAGTAGTCAACAACATCGAGGTGCTTCCCGCGTCGCCGATGGATGACCGGATTCGCCACGCTACATTTCAGGCAATTTATAGTTTCCCGAGTTTGAGCAGGTACGCGTGGGGAGCAGTTCCGCCGATCCACATCATCGTTGCTAACGGCCACGTTACATTGGAAGGCGTGGTGGACAACGAGACCGACAAGAACACAGCCGGAATTCGGGCGAAAACCGTTCCGGGAGTTTTCAGCGTGACGAACAATCTGAGGGTGGAAAACGACAAAGGGAAATAATTCCAGCGGGGGCGGGCTCTCGGGTCCGCCTCGGTCTCAGGCAGCGCCCTCGGCGGCGTTGAGGTGTTGTTTGGCTTTTGCGGAGTAGGGAAGAAAAACGGTGAACACGGTGCAGCTGTCATCGCCGGTTCGCGAGCGGACGTTGATATAACCGGAGTGTTTGTTCACGATCTCAGAGCTGACCCAGAGCCCAAGACCGGTTCCAGTCGCTTCCTTGGTGGTCACGAACGGCTCGAAAATGCGCGGCAGCATCTCGGACGGAATTCCGGATCCGTTGTCGGCGACGCTGATGCGGATTCCGGGCTCCAACGAGTTGCGCCAGTCGCGGCTCTCCTTGATTCGCAGCCATAGTTTTCCGCCCCTGCCGATGGCATCGAGTGCGTTTCCAACCAGGTTTGCCAGCACTTGGCGTATTTCGCCGGGCATGCACTTCAGGTCCTGCACCGGATGGTAGTCTTTTGAGACGTCGATGTTCGCCGCCTGCAGCCGGCCGTGGTAAACCTTGAGCACCGAGTCCATCAGCTCGGGCATTCTTGCACCCATCGGGGCGTAACTCTGGCGGTAGAACCGCAGGGTCTGAGTCGCGATATCGCCCACTCGCGCCAGCTCTTTTTCGGCCAATTCCAGATAATACCGTGCCTGGTCGGTGAGGTCAGAGCTGGAAATCAGGAATAACAGGTTGGTTACAGCTTCCAGGGGATTATTGATCTCGTGCGCGATGCTCGCCGCCAACCTTCCTGTGGCAGCCAGCTTCTCGGTCTGGCGCAACGCATTTTCCGATTTCTTACGCTGGGTCACGTCCATCGAGATACCCACCATCCGGATCAGGCGTCCGGCCTCGTTGTAGAACAATCGGCCATGGTTTGCGATCCACCGTTGCGAGCCATTTTGCCCAATGGTGCGATACTCGCTGACGATCAGAGTTTCACGTTTCCTGACGGCTTCGCGGAGGTCGTCCTCGAATTGCTCGAGATCTTCAGGGAGCAGCAGAGTTTTCCAGGCTTCGTATCCGGGCCTGGTGTCGCGTGAGATGCCGTGGACCTCGTAGAAATCGTCGCTCCAGTAGGATTCGTTTAAATCAACGTTCCACTCAAAAGTTCCGGCATTGGCAGCACGCTGTGCGACCTGCAAGAGTCGTTCGCGACGTTCTACTTCCTGCCGCGCCAGGACCTGTTCGGTGACCTCGATGGCGTGGATGAGGATCCCTTCCACCTCGCCATTTACGTTTTTAGCCGGCTGCAAAACAAAGTTAAAGTATCCATGCAGGGATTGGCCGGTCGCGCCACGATTGAGACGAACCATTCTTTCGCGTTCGCTGTGAGGTTTCCCGGTGCGATAGACCTCGTCGAAGAGTTCGAAGACTCCCTGCTCGATGACCTCGGGCACAATATCGCGGAATGGTTTGCCGCTGTAGTCCTTGCCGGGATCACGGCCAAGGAGCTTCAGATACGGCGGATTCATAAAGGCGATTCGATGATCAGGGCCGATGGTCATGCCGATCGCCGCGGGTGCCTGGACGCATAACTCGCGCAGACGTTGCCGCTCCAGTTCAGCTTCGGCGCGAAGGGCCGCCTCGCGGTGCGCCGCCTCGCGTCGGGCGTTTGCCATCGAGATGTGCGCTCCCACCCGTGCCAGCAGTTCACGCGCGGTAAAAGGCTTCACCAAATAGTCGTCGGCACCGGACTGCAATCCTTCGACTCGCGATTCTTCACCGGCACGTGCGGATAACAGGATCACAGGTGTTGCGTTGATTCGCGGATTTTCACGCACGCCTCGCAGCAGCGTGAAGCCATCCATGACCGGCATCATGATGTCGGAAAGAATGAGGTCGGGCGGATCTTTCACCGCGGACTGCAGCGCTTCGTAGCCGTTGGCCACAGCGGTCACATCGTAATGTTGATCGAGCAGGCGGCGCACGTAATCGCGCATGTCGGAGTTGTCGTCGGCCAGTAGAATTTTTCCGCCTTCGGGGTGGGGTGTGAATAGCGCGGATTCCGGCTTAGTATGCAGGGAAGCTTCCACTTCCGCATGCTCTGCGCCGGCTTCTTCCGGCAACCATCGCATGGCCTCTTCTACATAGCTGTCGGCGCGTAAAGCGGTCGAAACCAGGATGGTCGAGGATTCAACGCGATCGGCCGGGAGGTGCGTGCGGCCTTTCGGGATGGAGACAGTGAAAGTTGTTCCAATTCCGTACTCGCTTTCCACGGCAACACATCCGCCGTGCAGCTTTGCGAGTTCCTGCACCAACGCCAGACCAATGCCTGTTCCCTCGAACGTGCGTCCCCTGGCACCCTCAACGCGATGAAAGCGCTCGAACAGCCGCGGAATTTCGTTCGCCGGAATGCCTGTTCCCGTATCGCGGACAGTAAGCTGCACCCAACCTTCCGCTTCCTGTAACGCGACAGTTATGCTGCCATCGAAAGTGAATTTGAAGGCATTCGACAGCAGGTTGAGGACGATTTTTTCCCACATGTCGCGGTCGACATAAGTGGGCTCGCTGAGCGGATGGCATTCCACGATCAATTGCATGCCCGCCCGTTCCACTGCGGACCGAAAGACGCTCGCCAGTTCGGCGGTGGTGGAAGCGAGATCGGTTGGCTGGTAGATGGCCTGGACGCGTCCCGCTTCAATACGGGAAAAATCGAGCAGCGTGTTTACCAGCTTGAGCAAGCGCACACCGTTGCGATGGATAACGCTGAGCTGCTGCCGATCTTCTGGGGAAAGCCTCTCGCTGCCATGCTGCAGCGTGTCTTCCAGCGGGCCTAACATCAAGGTCAGAGGCGTACGAAATTCGTGACTAACGTTGCTGAAGAATGCTGTCTTGGCGCGATCCAATTCCGCGAGCGCTTCCGCACGCCTGCGCTCGTTGTCGAAGGCCTGAGCATCGGCGACAATCTTGGCGATCTGACCGGCCATCAACTTGAAGAAAGTGCGATAGGTGTCGTCGAGCAGCTTCAAGCGGCTAACCCCAGCGACGAGCACACCCAGTGGCTGGCTCTGCCCGGTTTGCGTCAGCGGGACAAGCACCAATTCGCGCGGCGACAGGTCGGAAGCTCCGCCGGGAAGGTCGAAGCCAAGTTGATCGGCGGCTGAGACTTCTACGAATCTGGAGTCGTTGATCGCTTGTTTGATCAAGCCCGAGAGTGGATGGCCGGTCTCTGCCAGCGAGAGCGTTTTGGGGCAGAACCCATGATCACTGGCAATTCCGGTATGCGCCGCCAGGGTCAATTCACGACCGCCAGCTTCCAGCCGATACAGCACTGCGAACGGTACATCGTGGTTGTTCTCGCCGATCACTTGGGCTGAGGTTTTCCAAGCATCGGATTCGTTCTTGGCATCGACTGCGCGGGCCGCGAGATCGCGAAGCGTTCGCAGACGGCGCTCACCGATAACTTTCTCCGTCGTCTGGTTGACGGCGGTGAAGACGCCTCCGATGCCGCCCGATTCGTCCAGGATGGGGCTGTAAGAAAAGGTGTGGTAGGTCTCTTCGGGATAGCCGTGGCGTTCCAGGATCAGGCGCAGATCGTCGGACCATGTTGCTTCGCCTGTTTCCATTACGCGGTGAAGCATGGGGCCGATGATGTGCCAGATCTCGGACCAAACCACGCTTCCCGGTTTGCCCATCGCCCACGGATGCTTTGACGCCAGCGTTTGGCGATAGGCGTCGTTGTAGACAATCGTAAGTTCTGGCCCCCACCAGATGAACAATTCGAATCGGGAATGCAGGCAGATGCTGACGGCAGTGCGCAAGCTTTGCGGCCAGTTTTGAACGGGGCCCAGAGGAGTTTGGGACCAGTCCAGGGCGCGCATGAGGACGCCGACCTCTCCGCCGCCGGTGAGGAATTGTTCCTTGGTTATTTTTTCGAGTTGTTGATCCATCCCGAGTTTCTTGGCGGCGGTTTGCACAGGGTCGTCGACCTTCCGCGATTACTCGCAGCGATCCCTAATAGGCAGAGAAACGAGCGTTCAGCCTAAGTCTCAAAAGGTCAGATTCTTGTGTGCAGATGGCCGAAATGCGACGGTTTGCCAGTTCCGCAGCTTGCGCAATCTGGTACAGATGCCGGAGGTTCGTTGCAGGTTGCTTGCGAGTTGCTGCCTTGTCTCAGGCGTTAAGGAACCTGAGGCAAGGCAGCCAAGATCGCGGTTTCTAGACGAAGACTTCGCCGGGCAAACGGCTCAATGTGCGGCTTGACAGCGTGTTTTCGACCGGTTTGGCTTTGAACACGATGCCGCCATTCTCGCCGTTCGTGATTTTCTTGCGCTCGATCCGCAGTTTCATGGTGCGCTCGATTTGTTTCAGTTCGAGGACTTCCGCTCCGGTCACCAGCGTGGAAGCTTTTCCCGCCAAGCCCGCCCGGCCGGTGCGACCGACGCGATGGATGAAATCTTCGGCGACCTGCGGAAGGTCGTAGTTGATGACGTGCGCGATGTCGGAGACGTCGATGCCGCGCGCCGCCACGTCGGTGGCGACGAGGATCTGCGACTTGCCGTCGGCAAACTCACTGAGAGCGCGTGTGCGCTGCGACTGCGTGCGGTCTCCGTGAATCATGGTGGCGCTGAAGCCATCGCGAATCAGGTTACGCGCCAACCGTTCGGTCCCGCGCTTCGTGCGCGCGAAGACGAGCGTCTGGCCTTTCTCGGCGTACAGAAGCTGGCGCAGCGCGTCGAGTTTTTCCGTAGGGCCGACTTCGAACGCTTGTAACTCCACCGTTGCAGCGGGTTTGAGCGTCGAGCCCAGGGAGATGCGTTCGGGCGTGCGCATGTACTGTTTCACCAGCTCGGCGATACCGACGGGCATGGTGGCCGAGAAGCAAAGCGTCTGCCGTTTCGCCGGAACCGAAGCGATGATCCTCTTGATCGCGGGCAAAAACCCCATATCGAGCATGCGATCAGCTTCGTCAAGCACCAGTAATTCGATCGCACGCAGTTCGGCGAACTTGCGAGAATGCAAGTCTTCCAAGCGACCAGGCGTTGCGACGATCAGCCGAGCTCCGCGTCGAAGGGATTCGATCTGTCGCTTTTCTGACAGGCCGCCAATTACGAGGGCAGCCTGCGGCAGCTTGCCGCGTAATTTTTCGTATTGCTCGTGGACCTGCATCGCGAGTTCGCGAGTCGGTACCAGCACGAGCACCTGCGGTTTCTTCGCAGGATTTTGCAAAAGGCGCTCAATGGCGGGAACCAGGAACGCCAGCGTTTTGCCGGTTCCGGTCTGTGCCGTGGCGACGATGTCTTTGCCGGCCAATCCGTGCGGGATAGCGGCGTCTTGAATCGGGGTGGGAGTCGTAAATCCAACGGCGTCCAGACGGTTCTGTAGCGCGATGGATAAGGGTAGTTCTCTGAATTGTTTCAATCTGTGAATCTGCTTTCTGAAGGGCACTCGCGAAGTGCATTCGGAAACGCAGTCCACGAAGGAGTATCAATGCCAATCAATTTTCTTCTAAACGCTGATGACAGGAACAAGCAACGGCGGGACAAAAGACCTCACCACACTAGCAAACCGTGGCAGTAGCGTTGAAATCATTATAGCACGGCAATGAATTTCTATGCCGAGCGATTGACTGTAACTATCTTGGTACGACGGAAGGGAGTTGGTGGGCGGCTAGAAGTGTTTCGGGCCGCGGAGTTTCTTCAATAGCATCACAATCGCAGTTGATATGGGGTACTCGCGGAAAATCCCGTGGGTGGGAATATGCAGGGACTGAACAAGAATCCGCAAATCCTCATACAGCACCATGCAACCCGGAGTGCGAACACGGAAGGTCGATGTTTCCACTGCGGATTTGAGCAACATTGCTACTCGTGGCCTCGTGTACCAAAGACTGTCGCCGCCCGAGATTTCCCAGGAAATGCTAGTTTGCCGGTCGAGCCAAGTTTACTGGCAACGTTGACAGTGGCCCGGTCGGGGATGTGTTTGTAGGCTGCGCAAGAAGCGAGTCGAGTGTCGCTGAATCATCCGCACGGGCCAAAGTGGAGAGTCTCTTTAAACAATTTGCCATTGTCCTGGCTTCACTCGTAGAAGCCGCAGCTGCGGTGTTCATCTTTGTAGGAGCGGTCGAGGCATCGGTAAACATCATTAAGTCGTTCGGGTTGCCGCCTCCGCGAATGGCTGCCCGGAAACATATTTGGCTCCAGTTCGGAGTATGGCTGCTGCTGGGGTTGGAATTCGAGCTCGCAGCCGATGTGGTGAGGACCGCGGTCTCTCCGACCTGGACCGACATTTCTCAGCTGGCAGCCATCGCAGCGATCAGGACGTTTCTAAATTACTTCCTCGAGAAAGACTTAGAGAAGTATGACGAGGCGGGGAAATGGAGTCTGCCTTCCGGGGCAGGCGAGGAGTAGCTGCAAGCTGTCAGAACTGACAGTTCACCTCTTTGCAAGACAACGACTCTAATTGCGACTGCAGTAATTTTCGGCAAGATCGCGGTAGTTCAAAACGGAAGTGGATGGCAAAAATGCGTCTCGTTGACAGTCCAGTTTCTGAAAAACCCCAAACCGCTCCTCCCAAGGACATGATTTGGATCGAGAGTGGAACATTCCTGATGGGATCGGACAAACATTATCCCGAGGAGGCGCCAGTTCATTCAGCTACCGTGAACGGATTCTGGATGGACAAGTACGAGGTAACAAACGAGGAGTTCGCGAAATTTGTAGATGCCACGAGCTACGTGACAGTAGCCGAGCGGCCGCCGCGGGCCGAGGATTATCCAGGAGCGAAACCTGAGATGCTGCAACCAGCGTCCGTGGTGTTCTACAGGCCGAAGCATCGAGTCGATTTGCGCAATCACTATAACTGGTGGACATACGTTCCGGGAGCTAACTGGAGGCGTCCCGAGGGTCCGGAGAGCTCACTCGAGGGCAAATCGCAACATCCGGTGGTACACGTGGCATACGAAGATGTTGAAGCCTACGCGAAATGGGTTGGGAAACAGATCCCGACGGAGGCGGAATGGGAGTTCGCAGCACGCGGAGGAATGGATGGCGCCGCGTATGCCTGGGGGGAGGAATTCACGCCCGGCGGCAAGTTCATGGCGAATACCTGGCAAGGTGAGTTTCCGTGGGAAAACGCAAAGTCTGATGGCTTTGAAGGAAGGGCGGCAGTCGGGCAATTCCCACCCAATGGATATGGGTTATACGACATGATCGGAAATGTGTGGGAGTGGACCTGTGATTGGTATGCATCGCGTCATCTACCGACTAAGACATGCTGCGGCAATGTGTCTCCGAGAGGCGCCGATCGTGAACAAAGTTATGATCCGCAGATGCCAGAGGTCCGGATTCCGCGGAAGGTAATTAAAGGAGGGTCTTATCTCTGTGCGCCCAACTATTGTCGACGGTATCGACCCGCCGCCCGAATGGCACAGCCCATCGATACTTCGACGTGTCATGTTGGACTTCGCTTGGTTGTCAGGCCAGAACGCCAGATGAAGGTCCTTAACCCGAATCTTGGAGCGATATGAAGAAGGAGATCAGTTGGCTGTATTAAGCAGCATGAAGGCAGGTCAACCAACACCAAGAGTCCTATGATTCAAAGTCTTATCCTCGTTTTTCTTAAGATCAGCATCGCCCTCATGGTATTTGCGATTGGACTTAAAGCAACCTTTGAAGATGCGTCTTACCTGTTTCGCAATCCCGGCCTTCTTGCGCGTGAATTTGTTTCCATGAATGTGCTTATGCCGGTGTTTGCCGTCATCTTAGTCCTGCGATTTCACCTAGATCCCGCGGTGAAAGTGGCTCTGATAGCACTCTCAGTCTCCCCCGTACCACCTTTCTTTCCTAAGAATGCGATGAAGGCTGGAGGCACGCAAAGATACACTATCGGAGTCCTGGCAGCGGCAGCGATGGTGGCGATTATCGTTGTGCCCGTTACGATGGCGATTTTCGGAAAGATTGGAAAGATACCGCTTCAGATGCCGGCGGGCGCAGTGGTTTGGCTGTTAGCAAGGACGATCCTGGGTCCGTTGCTGATTGGAATCTACATACGCTCGCGCTGGCCATCGTTTGCTGATCGAGTTTCAGGGAAGATGGGAACCCTGGCCATGGTGTGCCTGGGAGTGGGAGTGTTACCCATTCTTCTCCTGTCGATTCGGCCTATGTTGAGCCTGGTCGGCAATGGAACGCTTCTGAGCCTGGCAATCTTTGCGATCGCTGGGTTAGCCTTTGGATATCTTCTGGGTGGGCCAAGGATCGAGAATCGGCACGTTCTCGCATTGGCGACTGCTTCCCGCCATCCTGGAATGGCATTGGCTATCGCTCATGCGAACTTTCCCGGCCAGAAGCTAGCTGCACCGGCCATAGCTTTATACTTGATCGTTGCAACCATCTTGTCTGCGTTGTTTGACCGCTGGTTAGCGAAAAGGGCTAAGGGCGCTTCGCCCGAATATCGAAGGGCAGCTTAACTCTGTTCGACAAGCACTGTTAGTCCTTGGGAGCAAGTGGGTTCGGCTTAGGTGCTGTTACGACGATTTCCATTCCTTTGCCAGTGTCGCGCACTGAAAATGTGCCACCTATTGATTTCACCCTCTCGCGCATTATTAGCGAGCCTATTCCCTGTTTCGGCGAGTTGCGGTAGGAATCGATTTGCGGATCAAGGCAGGCGATTCGCATTAGGAATTCGCCCGGAGTCTCGGAGAGGAAGATTTTAACTGGGCGCGCGTAATTCTGTGTAACTCCGTTTGTCAACGCTTCTTGCGCAACCCTGTAAAGGCTCAAAGCGACATGTTCGGGAATAGAGTTGGGAGAACTGAAGTCGAGGTCGACCTGTGCATGTTGTTCTCGGGACACACGATCACACACTTCTTTCAGTGCGCTCTTTAATCCCAAGTGAGCTAATTTTGAAGAATAAAGGACATGGGTAATGTTGTGAAGGTCTGTTACGAGCGTGCTGATTTCCTGCATAGCCGCGCGCAGTTCAGACTGGTCGATTGGCGAAGCGGGAGGGACTTGGTTCCTGAACATATCCAGCTGTATTAACGCCAGGGAAAGCCTTTGCCCGATATCGTCGTGCAATTGATGCGAAATCTGCTTTCGGTCGGCCTCGCCTGCGTCAATGATTCGCCCGATAATTTCAGTAGAGGATCGTTTGGTGTTGTGGAGACGAAGGTATAACCAAGTGATGACTCCGGCCTGGATCAGCAGGATCGCAAGTCCGGCGAAGAGCCAAACGTGTTCCATTGAGTATGCGCCTCCTCACTGCTCGGCGAGCACTTAGCTCCTCGCACTTAGACAGGCACCCGAAGAGTCAATCGAATTGTAGCGCGCCAACTGCCAGCCGTTGCCGATGCAAAGCGAGCGGTGGTTGTGTGCTGTCAGTTTTGACAGTTAAGGCTGGTCGCTGGTTTTTCTAACGTAAAGGGTGGCCAAAGGCCTTGTTTTCTCTCGGCGCGGATTGTGAAACGAAAATCGCGGCTAACGCTCCCGGGTGAAAGGTACGATCGAACCGAATGATCAGGAAAATGTTGCGCAAGCACACATCAGTCGTTGCGTTGGTTATTTTCCTCGCATTTCAGCTTCAGGCGCAGAGTGTTGCAAGAGACCCGCTTCCTTCCTGGAGTGACGGAGCGTCGAAGCGCTCCATTATGAGTTTCGTATCTCGAACGACCGACACGCGAAGTCCAGACTACGTCCCCCCGGAGGACCGAATCGCCACTTTCGACAACGACGGAACCTTGTGGACAGAGAAGCCGATCTATACGCAGGCGGTTTTCGCGTTCGACCGAGTAAGGGCGCTGGCACCGCAGCATCCGGAGTGGAAAGAGGAGGAGCCATTCAAATCGATTCTTGATGGGAATCCCCAGGGGGCGATGGCGAGTGGAGAGCGTGGGCTGGTGCAAATGATTATGGCTACGCACTCTGGCATGACTACCGATGAGTTTGCGCGAATCGTTCAAGACTGGATCGCCACGGCCCGCCAGCCGCGTTTTCATCGTTTATACACGGAATGCGTTTATCAGCCAATGTTGGAACTGTTGGATTACCTGAGATCAAAGTCGTTTAAGACGTACATCGTTTCTGGCGGGGGAGTTGAGTTCATGCGTCCCTGGACGATGAGAGTGTACGGCGTGCCACCGGAGCAGGTGATCGGCAGTTCGATCAAGACGAAGTTCGAGATGCAGAACGGCGAACCGGTACTTATGCGGTTGCCGGAGGTTGATTTCATCGACGATAAAGAAGGCAAGCCGGTAGGAATCAATCAATTTATCGGAAGACGTCCGATCGCGGCGTTCGGCAACTCGGATGGCGATCTAGAGATGTTGCAATGGACGGCGGCAGGGAAAGGACTTCGCCTGATGGTGCTGATCCACCACACAGATGCCGAGCGGGAGTATGCCTATGATCGCAATTCCGATGTAGGCAGGCTAGACAAAGCATTGGACATGGCGGTAGCGAAAGGTTGGATCGTGGTCGACATGAAAAATGATTGGAAGACAATCTTTCCGCCTCTGAGCGATTCGCACAGAAGTTCACTAAAAAGGCCAGATTCGAAGAGAGTTGGAAGTCTTGTCGGTCAGAGGGCGCCTGAGCATTCGGAGAGTTACGCGACCAAGTGAGAACTGGGCAGAGGAAGTGCAGAGCCGGCCGCATTGAAAATGCGCCTGGTGCTTATGGTTTGGATGTCGCGGCTGGCGGCTGATCGCTTACTGTATAGAGGTTTCCGTTCTTTAAGAACATGCGATCGAGTTCTTCGCGATTGAACGGATGTGCTCCGCGACGTCCGAAGACGGCCAGTTGATTTCCGCTCTCATCGACTGCGCGATCTCGATCAACTCCTCGCGAAACCGCGAGTGCCGGGCCATTGGTGTGGAAACGCGCGATCAGCTTCGGATTTGGCCGGGGACTGAAGCCGATAAATCCGGGTACCGAGTCTGGCGAAATGGTCTGCACGAGCCGGAAGCCATTCTTCCCGTCGGCAACAAAAGCAAACTGGCTCGAATTCACCATGGTGATTTTGATGTCGTTGGTGTCGTTTAGCTCGCCATTGGCGTCGAATACCTGGTCCAGCTTTGGATCTTCCGGTTGCTCGATGTCAACAATCGCCACACCTTGTTTACCAGCAGATACGTAGGCGTAGGTTCTTGCCGAGTACACATTGCGGGCATCGGCGAGCGAAATAAAGGCATTCTTGACCAGAACGGGTTTTTCTTTATGCGTAATATCGAGGACTTTCAGCCCGTCTTTGTCGGTAATGAATGCATATCGAAACTGGATGGAGATGCCGGTGGGCTGTTTGATTCCCGGAGAGGGGATAGTCGCTACCACAGCGGGTTTCAGAGGATCATCGAAACTGATGACGACCACTCCTTGGTCGCACAGAACATATCCATAGACTCCTGCGAAGGCCATGCGCCGCGCACCATTCAACAGACCGTTGGGGTTGAAGGCTAGCGCTCGTTTCAAAAAGTTATTGCGCGGTTCACCGTCGAGTAGAGTCGCGACACCCGGATTGCGAGGATCGGAATTTCCTATCACCACCACGCCCTCATACTTATCGGTGACATACAGGAACCCGTACATCGGGTGGATCGACTGCTCTTCGTTTTCTTTGAAGCGGGTTCGCGTTGGATCAATCGCAAGAGTGCTCGGAGTGGTGATGGAAGTCGCGTACTTCGTCTTGACGTAAAAGCGTTGTCCGATGGGCGAGACAGGAGCGGTTATCATCCGCTGCGAAATGTCCTTATTATCGATGTTGGCAACGTCAAAGATGCGCAAGCCGCCTTCGCCCATCGCGGCATAGAGGTACTCACCCCGCAATTGCAGGTCGAGAACCTCTTTGCCTTCATGATCGTAAGACTCGCTCAGTTCGAGCTTATGATCTTCGTGATGTTGGTAACGTTCGGGATATGCGATCTTGTGCAGATCGCTACCGATAATTGCCGGAGGTTCATCACGCTCCGCAACGGCAATCGTTTGGAAGCCCTTCTTGCCGGTGGCCACCCAGGCGTATCGGCTCATGTAATTCAGATAGCCGGTTCCGAGGAGAAGCAGTTGCGACATCCAGGCGTTGTTGTCGTTCTGCTTCGAAACATGGCAATCGGTACACTGTTTGGTCTCGCGAGCGCGGACCGTATGAGGTGCGTACGGACTGAACGCCTGGCCGCTGAAGCCTTCCGCGGAGATTGTCTGCTGGGCGTAGTAAAGCCAGTCGCGATTAGCATTTTGCGAACTAACGACTACTGCACAGGCTGAACGAACCGGCGCGACCCGATTTCCCGTAACGGTGCCATCGATGCCGAGCATGTAAGCGTCGTCGCGCAGAACATGGAAGTTGTACGAAGTCCAATTGCGAGTCAGTGTGCCCTCGTTGTGCAGCATGGGCATGCGGCGGTTGGCGACCATCGAGAGATGACAACCAAAGCAGGTTGTTGTCCAGGAGCTGTGACAACTTGTGCAAGTCATGCGGCTGTCCTGATGAGCCAGGCGAGCTTTATCGTCGGGTGAGTTTCCCCAGGTTTCGCCGTCCAGTTGGATTGTCTTCGCGTAACGCGATTTCTCGCTGTAATGAACGTTGCCGGGTGTGATCGTATCTTTCGTCTGCACGACTTCCCATTCCATCTTTGGATCGACAACGGATCGTTGATAGAGGCGATTTTTGTTCCAGTAAAAGCGACGCTCGCCTGATGGGGTGCGGAGGCGAGCTAGCTTAGTGCCACCGACCGGGGACGCAGGTCCCGTGGTCGTCAGGTCGGCATATTTATCGATTGATCCGTGGCAATCGATGCAGGTGATTTCGATCGCGTCACGAGTCTCGCCGTAGAGCTTGCCGTTGCCGTGCACATCCTGCTCGAAGTGGCAGTCCACGCACTGCATACCTTTCTCAAGATGGATGTCGGCGAGGTGCACAGCCTTCTTGAATTTTGCGGGATCATCGTTCGCGACGATGTTGTCGTCTTTGTCGAGCAGGTTGCCCTTGCGGTCGTGTTTGTAAACTGCGCGGAAGATCCAGCCGTGGGAATGAAAGTCGGCGAATTGAGTTTTATCGAGCCTGGCGTTGAACTCCGGGCTGCCGACCGTTTCAAGGAATTTCTCGTCACCCCAGAGTCCGCGCTGGGCCGATGATTCCGGATTTCGCACTCGGACCTGTTGCATCTGTTTCTCCGAGGGGTCGTGCTCGCTCGCCGGATACATGAACTTTGCGTCGATCTCGTTATCCCACCATGTGTACCCGAAGTAAGTGGCAACCATATTCGTGCCGGGGTGAATGTGGCAGGCCATGCACTGGCTGGAAGGAATTGACTTCGTCAGAAGGTGTTGGATGGGATGACCCGATTGATTTTTCGGGATTGTCGGATCCACGGAGGCTGAGGTTCCGCTGTGTCCATACTTCGCCGCCCAGGATGAATGTTCGGGATTGACGTCGTTCGCGTAAATGACGTGGCAAGCGGTGCATCCGCTGTGCCGGTAGTCGCCCGGTTGATCGTTGGTGCCAGGGAAAGAGAGCATCGGATCGAGAAGGCGAGTTTTTTGCAAGCCAAGGAATACGGGATCAGTTCGAAGTTGCGTGCCGAAGCCACGATTGCCTAGTTTTACATCGGGCTTGCCGGCATCTTCTTCCTGTTCGGGAATTCCGAGATCTCCTTTTGCCTTGCCGCCACGCTCGAACACGCGTAGTACGTTGCCGGGCTCCGAAGTCTCCCACCGTTGGAGCGGCTCAAGGTAGGGAAGAATTCCTTTTGTCTTCGTCTCTTCCTCAGTGGGCGGAGGCCACGTTTGGATACGCTGTGGTTTGCCATCTCGCCCGTAGCTTTCTCCGAAGTGAGCATTCTTGTACGGATATTGTCCGTTGTTGTAGAGAGCCGCCTCCCAAAGCATGGCGCCGTGGGTCATCATGCTCAACCGGACTTTGCGTACTTCATTTACGTGACAGCCGGACGATCCGCAGGTTTGGTCGACGATGCGCAGGTCGCCAGGATTCGCGAAGCGAATATATTCGGGACTCTCCTTCAGCCAATCCGCGTAAACCCGGACTGGGGCGGCAGCGGTCTTGTCGGATCCACGGCGGGGCAGAACGTGGGCTTTGTTTTTTGTGTCTTCGTATTCGTTGGTTCCGGGCTGAGCGCCGGAAGAAACCTTAACTTCACCGTTACCGCCATGACAATCAACGCAGGCGATATGAACCGTGTTCGTGGGGTGCATGCTGGCGCTATCGGTTTGCCTGTGGCAGCTGACGCAACCGGTGTTGCGCGTTGCAACGGACTCGGGAGAGTCGTCTTCCAGACTAAGAGTCTTGCGGAAAGGGATGTCCTGCGAGGGTACGGGCGCGCGCGCAACGACCAGCCCAACAAATCCCAATACGCTCGCAGCTATTAGCAGCGAAATAGCAACGGCGCTACCCGGCCGAACACGAGCGAAGCGAGATGGAATGAGTCGCATGATCAACAACAACCGAACCCTAAAACTGAAACCGTAAAACAGAGAAAGCTGAAAACAAGGTCTGCGAAGTGTAAATCCTGCGTAATCCCGAACCCGGAGTCAATCCTGCCACGCCTGCTGTAAACGTCATGTTGTCGGACAGCAAAGGGCGATAGATAAATCCGGTGCTGTAGTCGAGCCCGACGCTAGTCGGAATATCCGACTGGAACAGCAGAAGCTGCAGGGGTTGGGTATGCGCAAACCGCATAACGTTGAAGTTAGAAACCACCTTCAGATTCTGGGTCACCTCGGCGTCGAACCCTGCGTTCCAGAGGTAAAGGCCCGGATTTACATAGTTGGCCTGACCTTCTTCTTTATTCGAGCGCAAATCCGGGAGAAAGCTGTCTGGAGAAGTGAGGGCTACGCCTGTTCCAGTTAGCCGGATGCCTTCCCGATTGAAGAAGCTGAAGATGCCGCCGGCAAATGTCTCGGCGTCGACGATGGAGTCGAACCCTCGGGCGGTTCCATTGCGTGGGTCCTGATCGCCAGAGGAGTAAAGGAACGCGATGCGCGGACGATACCAGTCTCGATCGTAAGAAAGCTCAACGGCCACCAATTGCCCGTTGATATCGGTTTTGCGGCCTGCGACCTGGCCCAGGCTCTGGTGTCCGATCACTTCGTAAAACGCATGATTAAGATTCAGCCTGCCGATATGTCCGAGGCCGCTCCAGCCGAAGTAGCTGGCGCGAATGGCATTCAGACCGATTGTTCCCAGCGGCATGGGCCGCACCAGAAAACCGTTGTCGTCGTAGTGAAGCTTGCCGTTGTCGCTGTTGAACAGGTAGCTGAAGTTGACGGTGTAGCCTTTGGCGAAGAAATCCTGGATATAAAGGTTCGCAACCGCAACATCCTGGTTTCGTCGATGCAGCGTGTTCAGGCCGCTGTTGGTATCTTTCTCCAGCAGATCGAAGTAGGCGAGATTGTACTGGATGCGATTCGATCGCAGGTCGCCGAAGATTCGAACTCCCGGCTGTTCATCGGAAAAGATAAAGCCCTTAAAGTCGCTGGTGAATTGCTGAATGCCTGCGCGGACAGAAAAGAAGTCGTAATTCGAGCTCAGGTCGTGGACTTTGACTTCGCCGAACGCTTCCTGCAATCCGGCGTGATAGTCAAAACGCGACGTTCCGTGCGTGACCTCCGGACTAACTATGCCTCGTTCGCCAGTCCAAATCTGATTCAGATTGATCGCTGGTGTGACGCGAATTCGCCAGTCGACGGGCTTGAACGAGGTGTCGCCGTGAAAGAGATCGAAAGCGAAACGGAACGTCTGTGCCAGGAATTGCTGGCCGCCGTGCCCGAAAAAGTTTTCGTTTCCCGGATTCTGGCCCGAGACACCGCTCGGTACGTAGAGACGGCGAATGTCGACCGCAGTGGTGCTGGTGCCGGTAAAGTTAAAGAACGTATTGTTGCCAAACAGCGGATAGTCGCCCTTCAGGCGATTACGATTAAACGGATCGAACCATCGCCCGAAGACCAGCGGAAACTCACCTTTCCTATCGGGGTAGCGATCCCATCCGGGATATTCAAGTTCCCATCGATTGGCACGACGAATCGCATTGTCTTCAGAATTGGGTGCAAGTTCCGGCTCTGGTTGCGGTTGCGGGTTAAGGTTGCGGCGGCTTATCTCCCGATAGGGTGGCAATTCTTCCGCGCCTTCTTCGGTGGGGCCCTGGGCAATCTGGCGATCTTTTTTGACCAGTGTTCCGCTTGATTTCAGCCGCAGTTCAATCGCGAGCACATCTCCGGCGGCGAGCGTGATGCCATTCTGAACGAACGGCTCGAAATCTTCGGCGGTGACTCTCAAGGAGTAGGTTCCAGCTTCGAGTCCAGCAATGCGAAAAACACCGTCACCGCTCGTCATGCTGCTCGATCGGCGGCCATTTTGCGAAGTGAGAATGATAGTGGCGCCGCCGATCGCCCGGTCATCGGTGGCTTGCACCATTCCCATCAGGGCAGACAGAATTCGTTTTGTTCCTCCGGGGATTCTCCGATTGACGCTGCTGGAAACGACCTGCATCGGAACAGAATCCTGCGCGAACGCCGCTAAAGACACGACGGCGAGCAGCAGCGCGCACCGGCTGGAGATGCTCCACTGCATAGAGGTGTTTGCGAGTTTACTCGAAAGACGAGGCCGCACTAACCGGAAGTCGATGGTCAGGTATCTGCTAAGCAAACCCGCGCCTGGGAATCATCTTGATTGCTTGTGAGCGCCACTCTCCGTGGCTAGACTAGCGCCACAGTATGACCATCGAGGTTCAGAGGTTTTCGAAGGCGCTGCCGTTGTGTGCTTTGTTGATGACGGTTCTGTCGTGCAGCGGTGGGCAGAAACAAATCGTCGCGTCAGCTCCTACTCCGCAGCCAACGACTGTTCTAACTGCGGCCGACGTCCAGAATGTCGTCACCAGCGCCGCAGCCGCGGCGAACCTGCCGATGGTGATCGCCGTTTCGGATCGCGGCGGCAATCTGCTTGGACTCTATCGCAAGGCGAATGCACCCACCACAGGCACAGGTAACTTCAGCCAAGTTGTCGATTCTCGTGAACTGGCGCTCGCTTTGGCTCGCACGGCTTCTTACTTCAGCAACAACCAGGCGCCTCTCTCTTCGCGAACGGTTCGATTCATCAGCGGCATTCACTTTCCTCCGGGCATTACGAACGCGCCGAATGCTGCGCTCTACGGCATCGAGAACACAAATCGCGGCTGCCCTTTGAACCTGAATTTTGCTCCGGGACAAACTCTCAATCCCTCTCGATCGATCGACGGCAGCAAGATTGGACTCGGCGTCATCACGGGCAAAGCTGACGTAAGCGATTCTGACCCGATGGCAGTCAATCCCGGTGGCGTGCCGCTTTTCAAGAATGGAGTTCTCGTCGGAGGAGTTGGCGTTGTCGCCCAGGATAATAACGTCGCGGAATACGCGGCTTTCGCAGGATCGGTCGGCGCTGGGCTAGGCGCCAACCCTGCGCCTCCCGGGGTGGTGGTTATCGATGGAATCTCTCTGCCGTTCGTTGCAAACACCGCGCTGCCGGCGGGCTACTCTGCTGGAACGGCCGATGGCGCTTTCGATCTTGGACCGGTTGCCAGTTCTGGCCCGCCACCGGAAGGCTACCTCGTGAATGCAGTTGCTGGGCCTGTTGGCGGTCTTTCACAGGGTGATGTTACACAAATCGTGACCAACGCCATCAACACGGCAAATATCGAACGAGCCGTCATTCGCCTGCCACCCGGACAGCGAGCGAAATTTGCGATCGCGGTGGCTGATCTTGATGGCTCGATCATCGCGCTCTATCGCATGTCGGACTCGACTATCTTCAGTGTCGATGTAGCGGTAGCAAAAGCGCGAAACCTGGCATATTTCGCAAGTCAGAACGTCGATCCACAGGATATGCCGGGAGTGCCGCCGGGCACAGCGGTTACGAATCGGACGATCAGCTTCGGAGCTCAGCCACTGTTTCCTCCTGGAATTAATGGCTCGGGTCCGGGACCATGGTTTGCTCTTTATCAGTACGACACGGCCAATCCCTGTACGAATGGCCACCAACAGGCCAATCCGAATCAGAGTGGAATCGTGTTTTTCCCCGGCAGCGTGCCGTTATACAAAAATGGAAAGTTAGTGGGTGCCCTGGGGATCTCAGGAGATGGCGTTGAGCAAGACGACTATGATTCGGCTCAGGCCTATGTTGGATTTGAGCCTGACACATCCATCATGGCAGACCAAATAGTCATCAACAATGTACGTTTGCCGTACTTAAAGTTTCCGCGCGATCCTACCTTTTAGTTGCCGGCGGTCCCGCTAATTTCTGGCGATATCTTCCTCATTGCAGCGGCAAATCTTGGACCGTTATAAGCAGAAGGGTTTTGCAGCTCTTGGAAGAGCGAATCAATCGCGTTCTTCACTTGCGGTTGCGAAGCCCGACCTTGCGCCGCTGCCAACGCTTCCAAGGCCATCGCAACCTGTTCGGCGGTGCGTGTTCCCTGGGAAGACAGTTCGTCTGAGTCAGCGATGATCGCGGCAATCATACGGGTCGCCATCGCACGATCGAGCGGCATTGAATTCAGCTTGTTTGCGATCTCGCGCGCTGTTGCCGCGGCTTTGGTTGCTCGCTGTGCGAGTTCTCCACGATCGGTGTTGATCCGGCTGGCCAGGGAGTAGACCTCGCTAAAGTCCTGATCCAACTGCGCCGAGGCATTCGGGTCCATTGCTTTCACGACCACGCGCAATACGGCGTAGTGCGCCGCGTTCCACGGCGGATTCCCCGGCCGCCGGTTCTGATACCCACGATCCTGCCGCCAGCTTTTGTCGGGCTTGGTGAGATCATGATGGCAGGCGAAGCATTCCATTTCCGAAAATTCCGGCCAGACAGAACCCTGCGCGTGACGCGCAAGACGTTCGAGAGCTTCTTGCAATTTGACAGCTTGTCCGACACCCCAGGTTCGAACGCCGATCGCCGGATCATCGGGCTTCTTCCAGTGCATCGGCATGACTGCCGAGTAGGAATCCAACTCAAAAACCAGATCAGGATGGCCGGCTGCGATCAACTCGTGATCGACGCTCTTATCGGCGGTCCCCATGTGGCAGGTGAGGCATTGATCGGTCCGCTTACGAAGGTCGAGCGTATCGATCATGCCCCGAGAGAGCGACTGCTCATGCTGCCAATTTTTCAACGTGTGTTCGCCGAGCCAGCCCGAGGCCGGACCGTGGCAGCTCTCGCAACTGACGCCCTCAGAAATGTCGAATTCACGTCCTTTTCTGTCTGCGGGAACGGAGAGAGCGTGGCAGGCCAGGCAACGGGGAGCTGTGGTTGCGCTCTCGATTCCCATGATTCGAGTCATCCGATCGGCGAGAGGCGTCGTCAAGGCTTTATACGCTTGGGCATGCTTATCCTGCAGGACCCATATGCTGTATTCGTTTTGCAGAATGCGGGAATTCGCTGCTGGTCGGATACTGCCATGGCACGCCGTGGCACTGCACGAACCGGGACCCACGAATTTTCCGGCGACGGAAACCGGCTGCTGCTGGGCAAATCCGGCGTCGGCCGCGACCATGGTTAACGCGGTGTTTAGTAAGATTGCAACTTTGAAATTGCGTCGCACCCAAGCCTCTTCCCAATGGATATGGTCTTATACCCTTGATTCCTACTGATTTGCAACGAACAGAAGCAGAAAGGTCACTTCCTTCTAAATGCAAGGTCTGGTATAGTCCGCTCACTCTAGGGGTTAATTTCTAGTTACCTTCGGCCAGAGGAAAGTGTGTGTCGAACGCTGGCGCTTCGCCGTTTCGCGTAATAACCGAGCACAAAGCTGACGGATTGTTCCGCGAACTTGAGCACATCCAGGAACAAACCGGGTGGATTTCAGCGCAAGACATGGAGCGCATCGCGGAACGTCGAGGCATGTCCGTCCGCGAAGTTAACGCCGCGGTTACGTTTTTTCCGCACCTTCGAACCAAGCCCCACACCTCCAAAGTGGAGGTGGTGATTTGCGATGACATGAGTTGCCATCTGCGCGGCTCGGCGGTCCTGACTGATCGCTTGATGCGCCGTTTCGGGCTGTCGAGTGCCGGCGATTTGACCTTCCGCAATGTGTCTTGCCTCGGTCGATGCGATCAGGCACCCGTCTTCGCCGTGAATGAACACATCTGCCAAGGTGTGGACGAATACACGATCGTGTCGCTAATCCGTCAGGCGATGGAAGGCAGGCCCATGCCGCACATGACGGAGGCGAAGTATCCGGCAATGATGGAATCCGATCCTTACAGCAATGCCGCGCAACATTACGGCGTTGTACGAAGCATCATCCAGAAAAGGAATTTTGACGAAGTCATCGCCACCCTCAAGTCGGGAGAACTACGAGGCATGGGTGGTGCGGGTTTCCCGACATCGATCAAATGGGATCTGGTTAAGAAGCAGACGCGTACTCCCAAGTACGTGGTTTGTAACGCGGATGAAAGCGAGCCTGGAACCTTCAAAGATCGTTTGATCATGCACACGTTGCCGCATCTGCTCATCGAAGGCGTGATCATCGCCGGCATCTGTGTGGGTGCGGAAAAAGGATATCTCTATATCCGTCACGAGTACGAGGGGCCGCGCGAGGAACTGCAGCGGGAAATCGATCGTTGCTACAGTTCTGGATACCTCGGCGAAAAGATTTTCGGTAGCGACCTGAATTTCGATTTGGAGGTCTTCGTTAGTCCAGGCGGATATATCTGCGGTGAGGCCAGCGCTCTTCTAGAAGCGATTGAAGGAAAACGCGCCGAGCCCCGCGACAAGCCACCCGGCACAGGTACACACGGTTTGTGGCACCTTCCTACGGTTCTGAATAACGTCGAAACGTTCACCTTTGCCACCACCATACTTGGCCGCGGCCCTGAGTGGTTCCATCAGCAGGGTGTGAATGGTGCTGTTGGCCTGAAATTTGTCGCGATCAGTGGTCATGTGAACCAGCCCGGTGCGTTTGAAGTTCCGATGGGGATTACGTACCGTGAACTGATTGACAAATATGCAGGTGGCGTTCTGGATGGCAAGAAGCTCCTTGGATTCGCGCCTTCGGGTCCGTCTTCGGGCTACCTTCCGGCGTCGATGGCGGATTTACCAGTGGAGTGGAAGGCTCTCTCCAACGCAGGTTCCATGGTCGGTTCAGCTGCGATCATCGTTTGTGCCGAGGGAACCTGCATGCTGGATATGGCGATGAATTCGGTGCGCTTCTTCCGCAACGAATCGTGCGGGAAGTGTGTTCCGTGTCGTGTGGGGACGCAGAAACTGACGGACATGTTAGTTCGCTGGATGCAGGGAGAGCACCGCGATGGCGATGAGGTAACGTTGCGCGAACTGTCGCACACGATGAAGGCGGCGTCCATCTGCGGCCTGGGTCAGATCGCTCCCGTTCCCATTGAGTCGGTCATGAAACATTTTCCTGACCAGATTGCAGCGCACATCGAACGGCGGCAGTGTGTCGGCGGAGTGTGCTTCCGGGGAGAAGTATGAGTCGAGGCGACGTCCCCACCAGTGGACCGGTTACGCTGACGATCGATGGAAAAGATGTAACCGTTCCTGCCGGCACAACAGTGTTCGACGCCGCGCGCATAAGTGGCATCACGATTCCAACTCTCTGCCATCAACAAAACGAGACTCCGGTCGGCGTGTGTCGCCTGTGTGTGGTTGAAGTCGGCGGTAAGGCGATGAATGCCTCTTGCATTCGACCGGTAGAGCCCGGACTGAAGGTGGTCACCAACTCCGACAGTATCCAGACGGCGCGCAAAGTCATCGTCGAACTATTAATGTCGGACCACAAAGCACCCTGCGTTCGCGAGCAGCACACGGCTGATTGCGAGCTGGAGTCGTGGGCGAGGCAGTTCGGCGTTGAACGTCCGCGGTTTGACGGGCGCCTCAGCCAGCGCGGACAAGATGACTCCTCGCTAAGTATTCTGGTTGATCACTCTGCCTGCATTCTCTGCGACCGCTGTATTCGAGCCTGCGCCGAGATTCGCGACAACAATGTCATTGCTCGCCGCGGTAAAGGCTACGATGCGACCATCGCTTTCGATACTGATGTGCCGATGGGCAGCTCCAGTTGTGTCTCGTGCGGCGAATGCATGGTGTCGTGCCCAACTGGCGCTTTAACCAACAAGAAGCTGGTCGGGCAGGACCTGGGAGAAGGCGAATCGCCCGACGTACAGGAGTTGCTGCAGCTACCGATCTTCAAGGGCGTCTCCGGCACTTTTCTTCAGCTCAATCGCGGCTCCATCATTCAGCGCACCATCAAGGCTGGAGAGATTATCTTCCGTGAAGGCGAATTTGGATCGACTGCCTTTTACGTCTTGGAAGGAAAGGTCGATGTATTCATCAGCACTCCTCGCGCGCATGTGAATACAACGGCACAGCAGGGATTTTTCAGCCGTTTGAAAAGTAAGCTCATGAGCCGCCGAGAAGATGAACGCGAGGAGGAGAACCTTACACGCGATTTCATCTCCATTGATGCACCGGTGGATCTGTCCTACGACAAGCCCGTCGCGGAGCTCAGTGCAGGCGATCTGTTCGGAGAGATGAGTTGCATGAGCTTTTATCCGCGTTCGGCGACAGTTCGCGCCGTTACGGATGTAGTGGTGCTCGAGATGTTGCGCAACGTTCTCGATGTCCTGCAAAAGAACAAGACGTTCCGTGCCCAACTCGATCGCAAATATCGCGAACGGGCTCTCGATAACCACCTCCGAAGCGTTCCGATTCTCCGCTCACTCACATCGGAGTTCATCGACCGACTGCGCGAGAAAGTACAGCTGATTCGATATGCCCCGGGCGACGTGATTTTTAAGCAAGGTGACGTTGCCGACGCGTTCTATCTCGTTCGACTCGGCTTCGTTAAGATCACAGAGAATTACCCCGGCGGCGAACTGATTCTTGGGTATCTATCCAAAGGGAATTACTTCGGCGAAATCGGATTGCTCGGCGGAGGCCATCGCAATGCGACCTGTTCAGCGCTCGACCACGTAGAAGTTGTCAAGATTGCGGCGGAAGAGTTCAACGCCATGATCGAACAGTTCCCGGATATCCGCGCCAGCCTTCAGGCCTCCGCGAAGGAACGCCTGCACGAAAATGAATTGCGTTACAAACGCGTTACCACCGTGCCGGTCGATCAGTTTTTGGACCAGGGCCTGATGCAGGCGCAGAGTTTGCTGGTTCTCGATCTGGACAAGTGCACCCGGTGCGATCAGTGCGTAAAGGCGTGTGCCGATTCTCACGATGGCGTTACGCGCCTCATTCGCGATGGGCTGCGATTTGAAAACTTCCTGGTTGCCACCTCGTGCCGCCAGTGTCGCGACCCATTGTGTATGGTGGGGTGCCCGGTCGGTTCCATCCGCCGCCGCAACTCACTGGAAGTCATCATCGAGGACTGGTGTATCGGATGCGGTCTTTGTGCCGAGAATTGCCCATACGGAAATATCAATATCCATCAGTTCCAGGTGCCGCTCGAGAATCCGGAGTTCGATCTAGATCAGAGCGGTGAGCTTGTTGTGAAAAAAGCGCGAATTGTACGGAAAGCGACATCGTGCAATCTTTGCCATGATCATCCCGAGCCCAACTGTGTGTATGCGTGTCCGCACGATGCCGCACATCGGGTTTCTCCGGCGGATTTCTTTGCAGAAGTCAGTGCCAGAGTTGACGGAGCCAACGCGTCGTGAGAATCGACGAGACACATCGCCCGTGGGCAAGGTTCTCGCTGGTCGTCTTGATGTTGGCCATCGCTGTATATGTTCCGTACGGCTTGCTTTCGCGCAATGGTCCAGGTGGCGGCACTCCCATAGGGCTCGTATACGGCATTGTGGGCTATGCCTTGATGATTTTTGCCGGACTATTGAGCGTACGGAAAAAATTTCCGGTGATTCGTATTGGTCGTGCCAAGGTCTGGATGCGCGCTCACATTTGGCTTGGACTCCTTGCCTATCCCATCATTCTTTTCCATTCTGCATTCAGTCTCGGCGGATCTCTCACCACGACATTGATGGTCTTGTTCACCATTGTGCTCCTTAGTGGAATCCTGGGCGCGGTATTGCAGCACTACCTGCCGATGAGAATCACCCGCAAAGTTCCGATGGAGACGATCTACGATCAGATCGAAACTGTGATTGGGCAGCTCTGTGCCGAAGCCGATGACCTGATGGTTCAGCTGGTGCCCGCGATGGAAGAGTTGCCCGTATCCGAAGTGGTGGGCGATCGAACTCTGCCTTTGAATCGCGTTGCACGCGAGCTTGATGCCGAAGATTTACAGCCCATCCGCACCCTCTATGCGGATAAAGTCCAGCCGTATCTCCTTCAGCCTGGTTATTACAATCACGAACTCGCGAACGAAGAAATTGCGGACACCATTTTCGATCAAGTTCGTAAGATGTCGCCCGCCATTACCACCGAATTTGTTGATGATCTGCAGAACATCTGCGTCGAGAAACGGCAACTGGACAGACAAATCCGGCTGCATCGGTGGTTGCACGCGTGGCTGTTTGTACATCTTCCGCTTTCGTGGGCCCTGCTGGTGTTGGGCGCGGTCCACGCAGTAATCGCGTTGCGTTACTAGCTCATGGCCAGACGAACCAGAACGGCGAAGTTTCTCGGCACACGCCACAACCGGGAATATTTCCGCTCCTGGACGCCGATGCGAAAGCTGCGCGTTGCGCTTACGATCGCGTTGCCAGTCATCGCTTGTGCCTGGCTGCTCGCCCATACCGTTCGCGGCAGCTCGCAGCCTTACAGCAGCGGACCCATTTCTCCCGCACATAGCGTTTTCGGCAATAACTGTGAAGCTTGCCATGTTAGCTCGAAGAGTCTGCTCGGTCATGTGTCGTTCGAGCGACATGTTACCGATCGGGCTTGTCAGGACTGTCATAACTCGCCGGTCCATCAGGCTTCCGAAACGTTTACACCCAAGTGCGCCGATTGCCACACCGAGCATGTTGGTCATGACGGGCTGATGGGAATTAGTGACAAACAGTGCGTTCAGTGTCACTCCGATCTGCACGTCAAGAACGGAACCCCACGATTCGAGCCAGTTGTAAAAACCTTCCTTCATGATCACCCGGAGTTCAAGCCGCTCCGCAAGCCGCATGATCCCGGCACGATCGCCTTGAATCACGAAGCGCACCTGAGAACGGGCATTCGAGGTCCAAAAGGCGAAGTGCAGATGCAGTGTCAGGATTGCCATCGCCCTGCTGCAGAGGCCACGCAGTCGTGGGCTTACTCGCTCAGCAGTGTTGGCGGACTAGCGTCGGCAGGAGAACAACTCAATGCGCAGCTGATCCCGACTTCCCTTGATCCCTTGCCGCCTTCGACCGGTCGCGCCCATATGACACCGATCAAGTACGACCTGCAGTGTGCCGCGTGTCATCAATTACAGTTCGACGAACGTATTGCCGAGCTCGTTCCACACGGAAAGCCCGAAATCATTCACGACTTCGTTACACAGAAGTATCGGCAATATCTGAACCTTCATCCAAATGCCTGGCGCGAAACGCCGCGTGCAGTCCGGAGGATCCCCGGACTGGAGCCTCCGCCGCCGGCGCATTCTCCGGAGGAATGGGTAAGCCTCCAAACCGCCCAGGCGGAAATGCTGCTCTGGCGAAAGAACTGCAAGCTCTGCCACACGATCGATAGCGTCGCCGGTAAGCTGCAGATACGTGCGGCGAGCATCACCGTGCGGTGGCTGCCGAATTCCACCTTCAACCACTATGCGCATCAGGCCGTGTCGTGCGATTCCTGTCACAGCCAATCGAGAACGAGCAAAGCGACTTCCGACGTGCTTATTCCGAGTATCGAGATTTGTCGCAAGTGCCACAATGCCGAGCCTTCAGTGGTGGGCGCGGCAGGCGACAATTGCTCGCTTTGTCATCAATACCACGATTGGAATCGACAGCAGCCCGGCCTGAAGGGAAAGTTCACCATCGATCAGTTGTTGACCGGAAAATTGTCGGCTCCTGCCGCACAGTGAACATTCGTCACATCGTGTGTGTCTCAACACAAACGTGACCGCGTCATTACCGAACGGTGACAACCGGTCATTCCGTTGGCCATAGGATTTGGCTCAACTATCAGTATGGGCCCAGTAGGAACTACCCCAAGCAAACGCAACGACGGAGCGGGAGGTCTAATGAAAGTACTGGTCGCACTGGCTGGTTACAAGATGGCCACCGCTCCGATCGTCAGTTGATCCGGTGGTTAAGAGCCACAGCTGCCTGACGGCGGGAAGAATCAAATCTGCGGGCTGGATGATCGGTGAAGCAGTTCCTGGATGCGCGCTCTGGCCGAACATGACATGATTGTCACCCCACCCGGAGAGCAGCATGAAAGTACAACAGCATTTTGTCGCGATCTTCGCCGGCCTGGCAATCGCATCGGTGTGTTTCAGCGGAGGCGCTTCGGCGCAATCGACTCCCACGTCTCAAGAGGTGACCGAGGTTCTTCAGCAGATCAAGAGCTTGAACGATGCTTTGCGTGAGACCCGTGCTGAACTGGAGCAGTCACGAGCTGAGATCCGCGAGTTGAAGACTACGGTTGAGAATCTTCAGGCATCCATGACCGTACCAGCGCCGCCGGGCTCGGTTGGTGAAAAATTGACTTCAGCCACAGAAAAACACAACACCCCGCTGACACAAGAAGATCTGCAGTTGCTTGCTGAGCGTGTTGATGAGCATCAGCAGACGAAGGTTGAGAGTACTTCGAAGTTCCGAGTTAAGCTTTCGGGACTGGTGTTGCTGAACGGCTTCACCAACTTTGGAGCGGTCGACAACGTAGACCTTCCCTCGACCGCTCTGTCACGTCCATCTGGTACTCCGGACGGAAGCACCGGCGGAACCATGCGGCAATCCATCATCGGACTGACCGGGTTTGGTCCCGATCTGCTCGGTGCTCGTACATCCGGCGATCTTCAGTTGGACTTCTACGGAGGAGTACCGGCGGGTTACAACGGCAGCTCGTCTGGTCTAGCTCGCTTACGTATCGGCCGGTTGCGAATGGATTGGCAGAATACCTCGCTTGTCGGCGGTGTTGATACGCCGTTCTTTTCGCCGAATTCACCCACCTCTTATATGACCGTCGGAGAGCCGGCGCTGGCAGCGGCAGGGAATCTTTGGGCATGGGTACCTTCCGTTCGCGGAGACTACCGCTTCAATTCCGAAAGCGTCGATTGGAAGATAGAAGCCGGTTTATTTGATTCAGCCGGCTATGCGGGTTACGCTCCGCAGGTCCGTTATCCAGCGGGAGGCGAGAACTCTCGCCAGCCCGCATACTCAGTCCGCTTCTCTGGCACCCACGGCGAAGCAGAACACGCTCTGACAGTGGGTTTTTCCGGCTTATACGCGCCCCAGCACTTTTACAATGGAACCATTGTCCACGGGGCAGGAGTGATGGCCGACTGGAAGATTCCCATCATCTCCCACATTGAAGCGAGTGGTGAGTTCTTTACCGGGAAAGGACTGCAAACCTTCGGCGGAACTCCGTATGCGTTGGTACTCTCCCAGAACGCCACTCATTTTGGGACTGTGACAATTCCTTTGCTGGCGGGAATAGGGGAGATCGGCGGCTGGTCGCAAGTTAAGTTTAGGGTCGATCCGAAGAATGAATTCAACGTTGCTGCAGGTTATGGCGGGTATAACTCCACCGCGATGCGAGAAGCAATTTCTTATGACTACTATTTCAGCTCATTGCCATCGCGCAATGAATCGTTGCTCGTCAATTACATCGTCCGGCCTCGATCCGATTTGCTGTTCTCGGCCGAATACCGGCGCATAAAGACAACTCTTGTTTCCGGCGCTTCGACTACGGCTGATCAGGTCGGACTTGCCGCCGGGTTTTTGTTCTGATCAATATGAAGAGCTTTCGTCACCTGGCGTTTTTTGTAACGATGCTGATATTGCCGTCGGCGAGTAAAGCGCAATCCTTGTTCCGCGTTATTGGGACGGTTGCACTACGCGATCAGGACAAGCAACGGCCCCTCAAAGATGCTTCCCAGGTGGCTGTCTGGCTTGTCCCGACCGATGCGGCCGATGACACCGTTCGGAGCTCAGCGTACCACCCCGCGTCATACCAGATGCGCCAACAAGATAAACGCTTTGAGCCACATCTCTTGGTAGTCCCGGTTGGCAGCTCAGTCAGATTTCCGAACCTGGATCCCTGGTTTCACAATGTCTTTTCTTTATACCGCGGGAAGCGATTTGACCTTGGCTTGTATCAGGCGGGATCGCAGAAGAGTGTGCAGTTCGATCGACCCGGCCCGTCTTACATTTTCTGCAATATTCACCCGGAGATGAGTGCTGTGATTCTGGCGGTGAACTCGCACTATATCGGTGTGTCGGTTTCGTCCGGAAACATTGCGATCGCCGACGTTCCTCCCGGTCACTACCGCGTTCATTTCTGGTACGAGTTTGCGGCCGACCTGGGCGCGATTGAAACTCGCGATATCACGGTTGGTCAGGACAAGGCGAACACGTTTGGGACGACGACGATTGCGGTGAGGCCGAGTAAGAGCACACACACAAATAAATATGGCCAGCAATACGATCCCCAATCTCTATCTCCCGAGTACTAGCGAAACCATCAACTTGTCGAGATTTTGTCACTTTGGAGTCAAACGTTTTCTGAGTCTGATACCGGGAGGGCATATCTGATATACAGTGACTCAATATTGAGCAGGTGGTTGAATGGAAACCGTTCTTGTCGTTGAAGACAGTCGCGCCATGCAGAAGGCGCTGCAGAGACTCTTTGAAGCCGACGCATTGCAGGTTAACATCGCCGGCGATGGCTTGGCTGGCTTGGAGACATTCAAGAAGCAACCGCCGAACGCGGTAGTTCTGGATTTGAAACTGCCCGGGTTGTCGGGTAAAGAACTCTGTCGCGAGTTCAAAACCATCTCTGCCCGGGTGCCGATTGTGGTGCTCAGCGCGAATGCCGATGTGGATGACAAGGTGCTGCTGCTTGAACTTGGCGCTGACGACTATGTGACCAAACCTTTCAGTCCAAAAGAGCTGTTGGCTCGGGTCCGCAGGGCCATGCGTCGAGCGAATCACGCCAGTATTCCTGCTTCGAATATCCAACCCTCTGGCCAGGAACATGAAGTTCTGGTTTTAGGCGATGTAGTCGTCGACTTCACCAGCATGGAAGCGGCTCGCGACGGCGAGGCGGTCACCATGACAGCCCAGGAATTTCGTGTGCTAAGGTTTTTTGCCAAGTTCCCCGGACGGGTGATCTCCCGCGAAGAGCTGTTGAATGAAGTCTGGGGCTATCACAACTATCCTTCGACGCGTACGGTCGATAACCACATCCTGCGGCTCCGTCAAAAGCTGGAGCCCGATCCCGCGAATCCCCGGTACTTCCTGACGCTACACGGAGCGGGATATAAATTTGTTCCCGACATGGCTAACGGCTTCGCCGTGCGTTAAAGGACTCATGTCACGCCTTCGACTGCGGACTCAACTGCTTCTGGCAACGGTCGTGTTGATTACTGCAGTGATGGGTGCCACTCTCGTGCTTGTACGTCAGACGGTAAAGCAGGAAGTTGCCCGTCAAGTTAGCACCGGAATCAAGGGTTCAGTGACCGCCTTCCAGAACGTACAGCAACAGCGCGAAATTCAGCTGTCCCGCACGGCTGCAATGCTCGCGATCCTTCCTCCTCTCGAAGCAATGATGACCACTAACCACGCTCCCACCATCCAAGACGCGTCCATTCCGTTCTGGCACCTGGCGGGTAGTGACCTGTTCGCTTTGGGAGGAACCGATGGGCACCTCTTAGCCTTTCATGTGAAAGATCGTTCGTGGACCGCAGAAACGGCCGATCGTTTAATGAGGGATTCAGTTCGATCGAACGAGGGCGCGACATGGTGGTATTCCGAAGGCCAACTTTACTGGGTGTTCTTGCGGCCGATTGTTGCCGGCGCGGGAAGTGAACAGCGGCAATTGGGTTGGATTGCTGTTGGATATCAGGTGGATAAGACTGTGGCCGAGCAATTGGCCAGCGTTGCCGGCAGCCAGATCGTACTCGCCAGCGGAGATAGAATCATTGCTTCAACCGTCAACTTCGACGACTCGGCGTTGCGGGACCTACTCAATTCCCACCCTTTGATTCTCAACCACGGTAGCGAGGAAGTGACGCTGGCAGATGGACACTTTCAGGCGGCCTCCGTGATGCTCGATGCAACGGCTCCTACACCGGTGCGCTGTTTCGTGCTGCTTCCGCTTCAGCAGTCAACCCAGTTTCTAATGCGGCTTAACCGCACGTTGATTTTGCTGGGGGCGGCGGCCGTAGCCTTAGGAGCGTTGATCTTTTCGTTTATTTCCCGCGCGATTACACGGCCCTTGGAAAATCTCGTTGCTGGTTTCCGCGCTCTCGCCGCCGGTGATTATGGATATTCCGTAAACTCTACCGGTTCCAGTGAAGTGGTCCACCTTGGGGACGCATTTGCCACCATGCGTACCCGCCTGCTCGATTCGCAACGTCGCCAGATCGAAGCCGAGCGTCTTGCGGCGCTTGGGCGGACGGCAAGTTCCATCTCCCACGATCTGCGTCATTACCTCGCGGCTTTGGTCGCGAATGCTGAATTCCTCTACGAAGCCGAATCGCTGCGTATGGATCGCGAGGAAATCTACCGGGAGATCAAGCTTGCTTCCGATCAGATGACGGACCTGATCGACTCTCTTCGAGAGCTCTCGCGTGAGCATGGAACGATCTCGCCTACTCCGGGGCAAATCGATTCGGTCATTCGTCGCGCAATGGATGCCATCCATTCCCGCCCGGAGTTCCGAGCCTGCAGAGTCAGGATTGATCTGTCTGGTGACATGGAAGGAAGTTTCGACTCCAGGAAACTGGAGCGCGTCTTCTTTAATCTTCTGCTTAACGCTTGCGAGGCGCGTGCTGATGGGGATGGCCGAATCGGCATCGAGGTGAGATCGCAAAACGATGCCTTTGATATACGCGTTCGTGATAATGGGCATGGCATTCCCGAAACAATTCAGAACAATGTGTTCGATCCCTTCGTGAGTTCGGGAAAACCGAATGGTACCGGTTTAGGTCTCGCGATTGTCCATAAGATCGTTCGCGATCACGAGGGCACTGTGCAAGTGGAGGAGACCTCTGCCCATGGGACCGTGATTCGGATCATGCTGCCTCGAATTGTGCACTCGTACGAACCCGCTGAGATCAGCAAGGTCAAGCCTTGAACGGCTTTGTTAGCAATCACCCGCATGAAGAGGAAAGCATGCGCTTGCATAGAGCAGCGCCGATGCTTCTCGCGCCCTAAGCATCTGAAACATTCAGATTCGGCAGCCAAAATCACGCGCTGTTGTCGTCAAAACAGAATGATCGCGGCGATGGGGCGCTCGAGATTCTTGCACTATTGGATGGCTCTTTACCTGGAGATGAACCGTAAAGTCTTTGCCATCTGACGAGCATGGCCGCGTAAACACGGCGATATCGGACCAACCGACCCTGGGTATTCTGTCTCTATCCGTCACTTGCCAGTCCAGTGCAAGGCCGGCTGCTGCTTAGGAATCTCCACTCCGTACATGATCCATCTGCCGGGAGCGCTGGTGATAAACGGCTTGGGTTTTTCTGATTAATTCTGTAGCCACCCCCGCCCCGTGTCTCATGTGAGGCGGTCGCTCTCTTGCTGCGATTGGCGTCCAGAGCTACTTTCCATATGTGCATGGTGGTTTTCATTCTGACCTCACTCTTGCGTTCTTTTTGCGCTGAGGTAAGTAGAAGGCAACCAGCAGCTTGGAATAATCGTCATCCTCGCGTTGCCGTGAAGTAAGCTGCCGTAAATTCACAGCCTAAGCGCTTGAAACGGCAACGGTCAGGTCACAAAGACCCATGTAAGTGACAGGGCGGAGCTGTGGGATCCGTGGGATCGATCACCCAAATCAAACCGCAGACTATACTCGGGATCTGCGAATCAAGCCCGGCAGTTCCATTATGGTTTGCCGCCCACGTCCGTTCTCGTCACGAGAAGAAGGTTGCGCTTCGACTCGAAAGTCTCGAACTCGAATGCTTTCTTCCTTTGTACCAGGCGAGGCATCGTTGGCAGGACCGTAACATGATTGTCAACCTCCCGTTGTTTCCGGGCTATGTATTCATCCGCATTCACCCGCACGAAGGAATGCGCGTTGTGAAGACCTCAGGTGTGGTGGGGCTTGTTGGCATTCATGGACAGCCCACTGCGATCGCCGATCAGGAAATTGAGAGTTTGCGGCAATGCGTGCTCCGCGACGGTAACATACAGCCTCATCCTTACCTTTCAATCGGCAGGCGCGTCCGCGTCAAAAACGGTCCTCTTGCAGAGACGGAAGGAATTTTGTCTCGCAGGAAAGGACGCTTCCGGCTCGTTCTTTCTGTTCACTTGATTGAACGATCTGTTGCTGTAGAAGTTGATGCCGCCGACGTTCAGCCGATTTAGTCGTCATCTCAATTCCATCTGTCTCATCTCCCTGTGATCGAACTCTTCGATCAGATCCTCTCTTTTGATTGTTAGGAAGCCCGCAAACTTGCAAGACCTTGGGCGCTCCTCGGCCCTTTCAGCGCCAATTGATCTTGCCTCTCTGTCTTGAGGCACCGCAGGAGAAACAAATGCCGCGGTCACTCCCTTCTTTAGAGCCGCATGAAAATCGTTCCACCAGGAGTCGTGTATTACGTGCCGCCGCCAAGCTGTTCGCCACCAATGGATTTCGTGGAACCTCAGTACGCCAGATCGCGACTCGCGCCAAAGTGAATGAAGTTACGATCTTTCGCCTGTTCAACAGCAAACGCGGCCTTTATAAGGAAGTACTTGAAAACAAGTTGAAGAAAGCACCGCAGTTCGGCATTCCTTCCGATCAGAGCGAGAAGGATGAACAGACCTTTCGTGACCTTGCGCACGATTTGCAGCAGGCCTTCGACCCTGAACTATTCCGCCTTTTGTTTTTTGCCGCGCTTGAGAATCCGGAAGAAGTTCGCAAGTCGGTTTCTCCCCGCGTAGACCAGTACTACAGCTCCTTGGCGGACTATCTACAGACTCGCATTAATAGCGGAGTCATTCGGGAAGCAGACCCGCGCCTGATGGCTAAAGCACTCGTTGCTTTGCTGGTCTACGACCGCATTTCGTCAGACTTTCTGGCTGCCCATCCTATTTCGGCGGAAATGATCCAGGCCCAGACCGGATCGCTCCTTGAAATTTGGCTGCACGGGGTTACGCGCCCTCAACTGCAACCTGCAATTGCAACGAAGAACGATTTTCCTCACTAACATCATCGTTAAGCGAAAGCGATCGGCATGTTGAGTATCGTATGAGAAGAATCCAGTCATTGGCTGTTGTCGTGTTTATCGTTATTGTCACAATGTCCTCCGCGCGTGTTGTTTTGGCGCAGGAAGCGGAAAATAAACCCGCAAAATCCGATGAACGCTTGGATCGAGAAGAGCGGGCACTCGTCGATCAGGTCACACTGGCCCCCGACCAGATAATTCTTGTGCTCCAGAAGCAACCACTGATCATGCTGGAAGTAAAAAGAGCGCTGGTTCGCAAGGCGTACGAGCAAGGGAGACTGCTTAATCCAGCTGACCTTACAGACGCCGTAGTCCTGAGGCTTGTGCACGACGACTCGAATGTTCAAATCGTGGCTACCCAGGAAATCGAGCGACAGCTGAATGCACGTCGCTACGCCGCGAACTATAACTACCCCGGATACGGGGCAGGGCAAGGATCTTGGCAGCAGGACATGAGAGCCACGGCAACCGGCTCGGACAATCGCACCACAAAAAAGAACAGCAATGCAGATTTCAATGCCCAGGATTACGTCGATAACCCCTACAGCCATCCCGGGCAAGCCGTCTCTCCCGAACAAATGCAACAACCGGCGCCGAACTCAGCGCCGCAGCAACGTTCGAACCCCTCTCCACAGCGCCAGTTGGAACAGGCTTCGGTTGACCGGGATCTCCCGGACGCTCTTGAAGCAGGTTCGATGAGCATGGCGCAAATTACTCCCTCCGAGCTGCCTGCGCTTTTACAGAACTCATCTTCGGTTTCCCCTGCCTCCATGAAATTTGGCGGAGCGTCCGGCATGATGAGTTCGCTGCCTCCAACTCTGTCAGCTCCACTCGATCTGCCAGATTCGCCGGATGAACCTGTTCCACCGCCCACGAAGAGTCAATCTCGGTCGGTACGTCCGTCCAATTCACGCGACGCGACTGCCGACGCAACCCAGGCCGCTACGACTACATCCATCCGCCACCGCCCGGATCCCTACGCCGATGTTCCATCGCTGTACGACATTTATTCTCAAGTGTCGGAGCAGCAGCCTCACCTGGAGAGATTCGCAATCTCTGTGTTCAAGACGGGTGCCGGCAATCTCGACGAGTTACCGATGGACTTGCCGGTCGGTCCAGAGTACGTTCTCGGCCCTGGTGATGGGTTGAATATCCAGCTTTGGGGCGGAGTGTCGCAGCGTTTGCTGCGGAATGTCGATCGTGAAGGCCGGATTGCGCTTCCTGAAGTGGGTACATTGCTGGTGGCTGGTAAGTCGATGGGCCAGGTGCAGCATGAAGTGCAGGCAGTCCTGCGAACGCAATTCCGCGACGTCAGCGCCGACGTATCGCTTTCGCGCTTGCGCACCGTTCGCATTTACGTAGTCGGTGATGTGCAACATCCCGGCGCTTACGACATCAGCGCCCTGTCGACTCCTCTCAATGCTCTCTATGCCGCCGGCGGCCCAACGCCAAACGGTTCGCTTCGAGTCGTCAAACATCTCCGCGGGAAGGACGTCGTTCAGCAGGTCGACCTGTACGACTTACTGCTGAGTGGAACTCGAGGCGAAATCCAACCACTTCAATCCGGCGACACCATCCTTATCCCGCCTATCGGACCTCAGGTCAAAGTGCAGGGCATGGTGCGCCGTCCAGCCGTCTATGAACTCAATGGCGAACACGATCTCGCGGAAGTCTTGCAGCTATCCGGAGGCGTTCTTGCCACTGGCACGTTGCGTCATATTGAAGTCGAACGTGTTCAGGCTCACACCAACCGAACCATGCTGAGCCTCGACATTCCTGAAACGAATGATTCGCGGCAGATAACTGCAGCGTTAGAAAAATTCCAGGTACAGGATGGCGATGCCATTCGTATCTCCCCGATTCTGCCCTACAGCGATAAAACCGTATATCTCGATGGCCATGTATTTCATCCCGGGAAGTATCCGTATCACGATGGCATGAAGATCACAGACCTGATCAAGGGCTACTCCGAGCTGCTTCCAGAGCCCTATGGCAAACACGCCGAACTCATTCGCCTAAGTCAGCCCGACTTTCACCCGACGGTGATCCCATTTAATCTGACGGATGTACTGGCACATCCGGACCAGGATTTGAAGCTTCAGCCATTCGACACGGTCCGTGTCTTCGGGCGGTTTGACTTCGAAGATCCTCCAACTGTCACAGTCAATGGCGAGGTTCGCGATCCCGGTATGCATCGCACCAACGGCGCTACTCATTTGAGCGACGCCGTGTACCTTGCCGGTGGGCTGACGCGCGATGCCATGCTGAACGAAGTACAGATCATTCGCACCACAGACGACGGCAAAGTCAGGGTCATGAGCGCGAATCTGGCCCTTGCTCTCAAGGGCGACGCCGTGGAAGACGTCTTGCTGCAGTCGAAAGATCGCGTGGTCGTGCACCGCAGCTTGGAAAAACTTGACCCGCCATCTGTAACCATCGAAGGAGAAGTTGCACGCCCCGGAAAATATCCGTTGGGTGCCGACATGTCTGCTGTCGACCTGGTTCGCATGGCAGGTGGACTCAAGCGCAGCGCTTTCAAAGAGTCAGCCGATCTTTCTCGCTACATGGTTCAGGATGGCCAGCGAGTTCTGGGAGAACACGAGGAAGTTCCCATCGGCAGGGCACTCACAGGCGAGCCTGACACGGATGTTAGGTTACGCGACGGTGACGTCCTCACCATCGGTCAAATCGCCGGATGGAAAGAGATTGGAGCATCAATCAAGGTCAAAGGCGAAGTTGCCCATCCGGGTGTCTACGGAATCGAAGAAGGCGAACGGCTGAGCTCCATCTTGCGGCGCGTCGGTGGCCTACGCGGCGACGCTTACACCTATGGCGCTGTTCTCGAACGTGTGGAAGTCCGTGAACTGGCGGAGAAGAACCGCGACCAGTTGGTCAAACGCATCGAAGCAGGTTCGGACTTGAAAGCCGCGCCTGAAGTCGCGACTCAACTCGGTGCGGCCCTCCAGCAGCAGCAACAGGTCGTTCAGGCGTTGAAATCGCAACCTGCGAATGGACGCATGGTTATTCACATCTCACCTGACATATCGAAGTGGGAAGGCACTGCCAACGACGTGATTGTCCGTAACGGAGATGAATTGACTATTCCGAAACGGCCCAACTTTGTGATGGTGAACGGCCAGGTATACGATCCCGCGGCGATTACCTATCAGCCAGGCAAGACAGTTAGCTGGTATTTGCGCCAAGCCGGCGGTGCCACGCAACTGGCTGACATGCGAAACATGTTCGTGGTACGCGCCGACGGTTCAGTCTTCGGCAAAGAAAGCGGAGGAATGTGGGGCGCAAGCGTGCCGAATGAAAAGCTTCGGCCCGGTGACACTGTCGTGATCCCAGAGAAGTTCTTCACTGGCAATTCCACGTACAAGACTCTTTTGCAAACGGCCCAAGTGCTCTCGCAAATCGCCTTTACAGCCGCGCTTGCAACCCATTAGCGGCAGGTTGACTCGTTCGATGACGAGATGGTGTTCGCTTTTGACGGTCTCGATCATCCTGGCTCCATTAGCCCAGGCTCAACGAACAACCGGGGCGGGAGAGCATCATGTTTGCACCGACCTTTCTGGGAATCATGTGCCTTGTCCAGAGACTCAAC